>OBWP01000002.1_pt1 | contig 427157 bp, 294 predicted proteins | sample 1476501 | NCBI WGS metagenome assembly OBWP01 (sample SAMEA2580123, study PRJEB22360) | human gut metagenome | biome: human gut; feature: human-associated habitat; material: faeces | place: Denmark | collected 2008/2010 | reverse complement strand
ATACGTAGCATGATTCTAAACCATGGTACTAGATGAACCATAGTACTAGATGAACTTGGTGAACCCATCATCGGTGCGAACATCGTAGAAAAGGGAACTACCAATGGTACTATCACTGACATGGACGGTAACTACAGCCTTACCGTAAATGATTTAAAAAAGGCTGTTCTTCAAGCATCCTTTATTGGTTATAACACGATCGAAGAGAGTGTTAAAGGACGTAGCACGGTAGAGATTAAGTTATCTCCATCCGTCGTAAACTTGGGAGAGGTCGTGGCGATCGGTTACGGTACGCAGACTCGTAGGGAGATCACGGGATCCGTGGCGAACGTATCTGAAGAAAGTTTTAACAAAGGTATCACACGCGATGCTTCCGACTTGTTGCAAGGCAAGGTAGCTGGTTTGACGATCACTTCCGGCTCCGGTGATGTGACGCGTGGATCTACGATGCGTTTGCGTGGTACATCCACGTTGCAGAACGACCAAGGTCCGTTAATCGTTATCGATGGTATTCCCGGTGGTGATATGTCAACGGTAGCTCCTTCCGATATCGAATCTATCTCCGTCTTGAAAGATGCCTCCTCCGCCGCTATCTACGGTTCTCGTGCCGCTGGTGGTGTAGTATTGATTACCACCAAGAGAGGTTCTGGCTCCAAGACACAAATCAGCTATGATGGTTATGTTGCCTTTGATCAGATGGCCAACAAGCCCGATTTAATGAATGCGGACGAGTGGAGAGGTTACGCAAACAGCAAAGGCCTAGATTATAGCGTATACGACCAATATGGTGCCGACACAGATTGGTTTGATGAACTGACTCGTACCGGAGTTTCTCAGAACCATTCAATCTCTTTGTCCGGTGGTGGTTCTAAGAACAACTATCGTGCGTCTTATACCTATTTGGATCGAAATGGTATCATGCGTGATAACGATATGCAACGCCATAGCTTCCGCTTCCAGTTCCAACAGCGTGCGATCAATGACCGTTTGCGTATTGGTTTGACCGGATCTGCTACCTTGACAGACTCACATGTTCCGAATGGAGACAATTTCGTGTTGGCATACAGCATGTTGCCTGTTTACCCAGTTTATAACGCTGATGGTTCTTACTTCACGAAAGTTAATGCGGAGTATGACCAAGGTAATCCTGTTCAAAACCAAAATTTGAACGAGCGAAAAAACAGCAACGTTTATTTTTATGGTGCCGGTGATATCCAATTCGAGATCATCAACGGATTGAACATCAAGGCGAATTTATATAAGAGCCGTTTTTCTAATGAATATAGCCGCTATGACGACTCTCGTACGACGGTCGGACAGGGTAATAATGGCTTTGCGCAAAAACGTAATCGGGCATGGGATCGTAACTTGATGGAGTGGACCTTGGACTACAATAAGTCTTTTGGTGCGGACGAGAAACATAAGTTGAATGCGATTCTCGGTTACTCTTGGGAGGATAACACATATTCTTATTTCTTCGCCCAGAACCGCAACTTCTTGATCAACGATTTGTCGTATAACGCTTTGCAATCCGGAGCCGGATTAAAGACAGGCGACGTTGAATCAGGCAAGAACTACTACAAATTGATCTCTATGTTCGCCCGCGCTCACTATACCTATGACGAGCGTTATATGATTACGGCTACCGTCCGTCGAGATGGTTCCTCTAAGTTTGGTGCGAATCATAAATGGGGTACGTTCCCCTCTGTTTCCGCAGCTTGGGGTATCTCACAAGAGGCATTCATGCAAGACGTGAACTGGATCAATGACTTGAAGTTACGTGCGGGCTACGGTGTTACCGGTAACCAAGATGGTTTACAGCCGTATAAGAGCATGGAGCTTTATGGCATGTCCGGTATCTATTATGACAATGGTAATTGGGCTACATCTTATAAGATTTCCCAGAATGCCAACCCGGATTTGAAATGGGAGTCTACGGCTATGTTAAACATCGGTTTAGATTTCTCTTTGTTCAATGGCCGTTTAGGTGGTACAATCGAATGGTATGACAAACGTACATCAGACATGCTTTATACTTACAAGGTTCCGACTCCTCCGTATGTTTACGACCGTATGCAAGCCAATGTAGGTGATATGAAAAATACAGGTATCGAGGTTTTGTTAAACTTAGACGTGATCCGTAACAAGACATTCAACTGGAATATGTCATTGAACTTGTCCCACAATAAAAATGAAATCACGAAGTTGTCAAGCGATCTTTATACGACAGACCGTATTTATACAGGCGATCCATGGATCCGTGGTGCTTCCGGCGTAACTTCTCACGTAGTAGAGGAAGGCCGTCCCGTAGGACAATTCTTCATGCTGGAATGTACGGGTATCAAGGACGGAAAATATATCATTACGGATTTGAACGGTGATGGTGAGATCTCGGACGATGACCGCACATACGTAGGAGACGCACAACCGGACTTGACATTTGGATGGCAAAATAATTTCACTTGGAAGAACTGGGATTTCAGCTTCTTCTTCCGTGGAACGATCGGCAACAAGGTATTGAACAACCCGCGTGCGGCTTATGCGAATAATACGTACTTGATCGGTACAAACGCATTAGATGATGAATTGACTTATACGATGAAAGAATCTTCTCGCGTATGTTCTTATTATTTGGAGAATGGTTCGTTCATCCGTTTGGATAACTTGGCCTTAGGTTACACCTTCGATACGAAGAAGATTAATTGGTTGGATAAAGCTCGTCTTTATTTCGCCGCTCAGAACTTATTCGTAATTACTGGATACAAAGGTTTAGACCCAGAGGTTGAATTGTTCCGTGGTGAATCTTCCGATACGGACGCTGGTTTGTCTCCGGGTATTGAGCCTCGTCAATTCTTCCCGAAGGCACGTACCTTCACATTGGGTGTTAATTTAACTTTCTAAATTAAATCGTTATTAATTATGAATAAAAAATCAATTATATCATTATTTACTGGTGCTGCACTAATGTTTTCCATGCCCTCCTGTACGGATTTGGATGAAACGGTGTATGATAAGATTCCAGCAGAAAACTTCGGTAAAACCGATGGTGAAATCAATTCGATCATTGGCCCTGCATACAATACATTTAAAAGATATTTCTCTGACGCATGTATTGCTTTATCGGAATGCTCAGGAGATATGGCGGTCGTACCTACCCGTAAAGGTGGTGACTGGTATGATGGTGGTCAGTATCGTGAGTTACACATGCACGCATGGACTGCGAATACCTCAGCCGTGAAAAACGCATGGTCAAGATCTACGGAAGCGATCTCTGCTTGTAACTTAATTTACGAGACAATTAGTACTTCCGCATTGGAAGAATCCGCAAAAGCTAGAGCGTTAGCGGAAATCCGCGGTGTACGTGCGTTCTGGATTTATTACCTGATGGATAATTGGGGAAATGTTCCATTGAGCATAGATTACAATGACACAGAACTGCCAACTTGCAAAACAAGGAAGGAAGTTTATGATTGGTTGGTTAAAGAGGTAAACGAGATCAAGGACTTGCTTCGTGAAGATGTTTCTGACGCTAGTTATGGAAAATTTACGAAAGGTGCCGCTTATACCTTATTGGCAAAGTTGTACCTAAACGCAGAGGCTTGGGGCGTAGACTCTCCTCGATATAAAGAGGCCGCTGACGCTTGTGATGTAGTGATGGGGCTTCCTTATATATTAGAGGCTAACTGGAAAACAAATTTCCAAGTAAATAACCAACAATCAAGAGAAGCTATCTTGGCTTGCTGCTTTAGTGCGAACGATACGGAATGGCAAAATCAATTACATTACCGTACTTTGCACTATAAAGATAATATACCTCTTGGAGCTACTTTCAGCGCATGGAACGGTATTTGCGCACAGCCGGATTATGTATTGCTATTCGACAAGGAAGATCCCCGTTATGAAGGCTCTTTCTTAGTAGGTCCAAGTATCGACCCAGCTACTGGGGAAGTGTTGATCACGGCACACGACCGTCCTTTGATACACACTCCGGAAGTTACGGTTATCCCCGGAACGGAACGTGATGGTACGATTTGGGGTGACGTGAACCAAGAAGACGGCGCTCGTTGTAACAAATGGACTTTCGATAAGTCCTTAACTAATGCGATGGAGAATGATTTCCATATCTTCCGTCTGGCTGATGTATATTTGATGAAAGCAGAGTGTTTGATACGCACAGGAGGCAACAATGCGGAGGCTACACGTTTGGTCAATGCGGTCCGCGAACGTGCTTACGGCAACTCTAACCACAATTACGCATCCGTAGATCTAGAAAAGATCGCCTTAGAACGTAAGTTCGAGTTGGCTTGGGAATGCCACGCACGTCAAGACAATATTCGCTTTGGAACTTTCCAAAACGCTCGTTGGCTGAAATCTGAAACGAAAGGGAAAGACTACATGAATATCTTCCCGATCTCTCAAGACGCATGGCAAACGAACCAGAACTTAAAACAGAACCCGGGTTATCCCGCATTCTAAAATATTCTATGGGCTAGATGAGACTTTTTAGGTTTCGTCTAGCCCTTTTTGTATAATCTTAAAATAATACGAACATGAAGAAGTATTTGATTTTACTTGCGATGTTACTCGTCGCCGTTGCGAACTATGCGGAAAAGCCCGCTAATTATGTGGAAGCCTCCCAAGAAGCGTATAGAGCTTCTGACCCTCTGATGCTAGAAGGATATTTTACAGGTGATACTTTCTCCGGGCAGATTGAGTTGATGACCACAAACCAGATTCCCGGATACAATACACCCACAAGGCTTACAATTGTCATAAGTAATCCCGTATTATCTTTCTATAATTGGTCTGTCTCCGGTAATGGTATATCATCTTATATCTCTGATAGCCATTTATGTGAAATATTCTTCAAGACAGGAGGATCACGTGGCTGTACGGTTACTCTATCAGGTCCTCTTGCGTCTACCGGTCAACAGGTGACAAAGGTTTTCGGATTCTATTGATGTTGAAAGTGAAGACATTCTTAGAAAGTAATGCCCCGTCACCAACTTATTCGACGGGGCGTTGCTTGTTTTGTATCTTCTATTATTCTATTGGATATTTGTCAATACCATAGACCTTTTTTATACGAGGATCAATGTAGTAGATTCTTTGCCTCTTCTTGTCCCCCGATCTTGAATATTGCGCTCTTACCTACTAGGCGTTTGAAAGAATGAACGTGTGCCCAAATGCTTATGGGCATTAGGGGAGCGTTACAGTATGTCCGGTACCCTATCGGTCAGGAACTACCGCTCCATCCTCTCCTTCTCCTTTATCAACCCATTCCGATAGGCGTAAAGCAATTTCCCTAGATCCTTGATCTGGCTTTGGAGATCCGCACCCTTATCCGTATCTTTCACCATCTGGCGATGAGAACTTAATTCTACCACGATCGTAGTGGATTTGATATCCAAGCCTTCCTCGATCGCTTTCGCCCGGGATTCGAAGGGTTCGTGTTGCACAAGCTGGAAACCACGGGAGTGGTATACTAATGTATAGCCCGCGATACCGGTTTCCAAATGATACGGACGGGAGAAACCGCCATCGATTACCAACATCTTGCCATTCGCCTTGATGGGATTCTCACCTTGATTGGAACGGACAGGGACATGTCCGTTGATGATATGCCGATGCATACCGGTCACCCCAAACTCATCCAATATCTTATCACAAATTTCCTCTTGCTCTCGTAACGTATAATAAGCGCCTTTTTCCTCCTTATGAGTCTCGGCCTCTTCGATAAAGGCACGCTCGAAAGTAGCCATCTTGCTTTTATCGAATAACGGGGAGTCCTTGCCGCCCCAAAGATACCAGATATAATCATGCGCATATTCCACTTCTTCCTGCTCCCCGGTCTTGAAATAAGCCGTACGGATCAGTTGGTCTACACGGTCCAACAAAGCACGGCCCTTATAATCCTGCCCCAAGATACGTACTGACTTAAACGTCCCATCCGGATTCATCGGGATAGAGGCATGAAACAGTAAATTGGAATTACAAACCTGATACATTCCCCCATGCCGGAAGAAACAACGCATATGCTTTTTCATCTTCTCGCTGCTCTCAAAAGAATGCAAGATCTTTCGGATCAAATCCTCCTCCTCAATAGAAAGACGATACGGATCTTTCGGGTCTAAAGTAGGCCAGTTAGTATCTTTAAGCGTATAATCCTTTCCATCGATATGAACCACTCCCCGCTTCAGATCGATATGGTGCAACAACATCCGGTCATCCATCTCAAACTCCGGACGACGGCGGATGATCTCACCCTCCAGCTTGAACTGGATGATGGTGATCGCCTTGTGCATCTGGGCGATCAAACGGGTGGTCTTCTCATCCATTGCATTATCGGCGAACTTTGTTTTCGGCATGAATAACGCACATGGATCATCCCCGTACGCCTCCATCGCGAAAGTGGCCAACGGCAAAAGATTGATGCCATATCCATCTTCTAAGGTAGCCATATTACCAAAGCGTAAACACATACGAATCACGTTGGCGATACTTACCAAATTACCGGAAGCGGCTCCCATCCATAAGATATCATGATTACCCCATTGAACATCGAAATTATGGTAATCGCAAAGGATATCCATGATCAAATGAGCGCCCGGACCCCGATCGTAAATATCGCCGATGATATGCAATAGGTCGATTGTCAGCCGTTGGATCAGGTTGCACATAGCGATAATGAAATCGTCCGCACGTCCCGTGGAGATGATCGTACAAATAATCTGATCCACATAAGCGGATTTATTCGGCTCTACGGAAGACTCGTGCAATAACTCCTGAATAATATAGGAGAACTCCTTGGGTAAAGCCTTACGTACTTTCGAACGGGTGTATTTGGAGGACACGTTCCGGCAAACACGTACCAATTGATTCAAGGTAACTTGATACCAATCTTCCAGATCTTGCTCTTGGCTCTTGATCAGTTCCAGCTTATCCTCCGGATAATAAATCAAGGAACAAAGCTCCTTCTTCTCGGATTCCCGGAGCGTATTACTGAAAATCTCGTTCACCTTGCGCTTTACGGCACCGGAAGCGTTTCTCAGCACATGGCTAAAGGCTTGATCCTCGCCATGCAAATCACTTAAGAAGTGCTCCGTACCCTTCGGTAGGTTCAAGATCGCCTCCAGATTAATGATCTCCGTACAGGCATCCGCGATCGTCGGGAAACTCCGTGCCAACAATTGCAAATACCGTAAATCGTTCTGTACAGATTCGGCTATAATATCTTTTGTCATCTTATCTCTTATTTATACGCGAATATAAATAGATCCGGTCATTTAAACCGAACCTGCTCCGGTTTATTTTTCTCGGCTACTTGCTGGATCTCATAGGGGCTGACCTCTACGGCGCCTTTCGTCAATTCCGGAATATTGTAGGAATACAACTGATAGTCATACTTATCCGGATCTTCTTGAGGCTATAAGAACGGTTTCGAAGGTTTACCGTCTTTCCCGATATAGCAAATATAAGGTAAAGTATATAAACCGTTATCCCGGCGGCTACTAAATACGACCCAATCGCTATTACTACTCCAAGAATGATAGCTATCCGTATCCGGGCTATTCAACGCGGACATATCCACCGCCGTCCGATTCTCCAGATCCATCATCCGGATCTCCGCGTCCGGATGCCAGATCGGGAACTGGCCATAAGCGGTTTCCGTATACATCAAGAAACGTCCGTCGGGAGAGATACGGGGAAATGTATAGCTCAAGCTATCCGCACGTACCAATGTATCGATCGGGTGGCTGATCTCTCCACGATCCGGATCGAATGCGACACGACAGAGATTATAACGTACCTTGTCATAATTCTCCGGCATCTTCTGGACCGGGGCCGTGCAGAAATAAAGCCATTTACCATCCGGAGAGAACGCAGGGAAAGTCTCGAAAGCATCTTTTGTGAGCAATGAGGCTTTCGAAAGGATTTCTTTGTTTTTCACGTCATATACGACCACATCGGACTCCAAATCGAACACTTCCATCTTTTTCTCTTTCACGGAATGGAAAAACTGTTTGATATCATTTACCGAAGTGGTGATATAGCGTCCGGACGGATGCCAGAAAGGATACGTCATATTACTGATCGTCTCCTTCGTTTTCGTATTTAATTTACTGATCTTCTTGTCTTGGACAATATAAGTTCCCCCATTCGCCGCACGCATATGGAACATCATCTGCCCCGGATCTCCCATACAAAAAGAATGGCAGTTCATACAATTATAGCCGGTCATATCGTTACGGATAATCGGCTGTTCGTCAAACGACTCCAAATTCCGCTGATAAATACCCACAATATGCCATTTCTCGTATCCCGGCTCTATCAAACGGTATACTAAATGAGAGTCGATCGCTTGATCACTGATATAGACAGAAAATGGTGCCCATTTAGTCCACTCATCACCTATCTTCGTGGCGATCGTAACAAAAAAGGCTTTACCTTTATTCGCACGGGTAAGCTGTTCCCAATCCTTGGACTTAAAACAGATCGTATTCGTTCCGTAATACTCAAACACCCCCTGCTCGCTACCCTCGATCTTCGCATAGCATTTTTCAGCGGGCACGTCAATACGGAAATTCAATGGGGCTATATTATAAGGTATAGTAACCCCTTGGTAATCCGGGAACATCGGCGGGGGAGACATGCGTTCGTTCTCGGCAACAACAAAGCCACCCGGATGTACCGCCCAAAAACCCAAGTATAGTACAATAACCAGAACTTGCAATAGTAAATATCCGATCACAAAGTTTCGGACGATCTTTCGTTTCCTCGTATTATCCATCATAATTATTGTCGTTTAGGAGTCGGGGTAAATTGAGCGTAATAATAATAGGTATCGCCAAACTGTGCTTTCAAGGCGGCAGGAGGCATGCTTCGAGCCACTTTCATAAATTGCAGAAAGCGGTTTTGTACCTCCGAACTGATCGGATAGCTTTTGAACGCATCCGGGTCTTTCTGCACAGCAGCGAAAAACAGGCATATAGCCTCTTGATAGAGAACGGGAAATGACTCGCCTCGCTCTTTCATCAATTCCATATAATGCATAAATGTCATCAAGTCTTTATAAACCAACAAGTATCCCATTCCATACTCAAAAGCCGGACGATTATCGGCATGATCGTCGATCAAGAAAGCCAGCGCATTGGGAAATGTCAAGGTCAAGTCTAAGGGATTATCCGTTACCGGAAGTACCGCCCGCTTCGCCTTTATCCAATCGGTAGAGGCACAAACCACGGAGTCGAGCAACGGGCGCTGCGCTTTTGCCCAATCCCTGTAGTGGGGAGTCGATTCAAGGATCTTAATATATTTCTCGGCGGCACGGTATTCGCCGGTTACCAGATAAGTCTCCACCAAACGCTTCATCAAACGAGGCTGCACGCAACGTTGCGAGCTTAATACACCCACAAAGGCGAAACGTTGCGCTGCGTTTACCTGCCCTACTTGCCAAGCTACCTCGCTCGCCTCGATCAATCCCATCCGGCTTTTCGGATCGTGCGGGATAAAGCCCTCCACCCCGATCTGAAGGAAACGCATCAAATCGCCAGAAAATCGTCCCGTATGTGATAAAGCCAGATTCAAATAAATAAGGGCATCCATATCCCGGACCGAATGCGCACGAGCATGTGAGACTATCTCTTGCCATTCTCCCTGCCGTACATAGTAATCGTACCGATAGGCCTGCTCCATCGGGTTTTTCTTATAGAGAATCCCATAAGTCATCGCTATTAGGAGGAAAGCGTAAGAAACGATTCGCTTCCAAGATTCCCTACGGATAAAAACCCGGTTCCTTACATAATAAAGAATTAAAACGATCAAAGGATATGAAAGCCCGATATATCCTAAAGAATTAGGTATCGGATATTCGGGATGGCATAGATGTTTGCTGAAGAACGCTTCCCGCATCGGAAGAATATAAACCGTACGCATGGCGATCAACGGTAGCAAACCTCCCCAAGCGATAGCGATCATAGCCACCCCCAAACGAGTCTTATCCTCCTTGGCGCAACACTCATAGATCGCGATCAATAAAGCCAACAATACATTAGCAGGTGCCGCGAAAAAATAAGAGCCCCCTACAAACAAGAAGCCAAAGAGATAACGAAGCCAATCAATCTTGATCGAAGTATACAAATACGCGAGAACCTGCACGAAAGCGAGCATCACGAGCAAGGCGATTGACTCCTGCGGATAGATCCAAATTAAAAAAGAGGGAAGAATAGCCGCCAACATAGAGGCACGCACCCCACAAGCTTGTAAGTAAAGGAAAAAACAACCGGAGATCAGTCCTACTAATAAAGCGATCACCACCGAAGCCCCGCAAGGATGGATAAACGCGAGCGATAAGAACTCGGTTACATATTCATTCAATCCACCCGGTTCGGCCAACCGGTCTTGGAAATAGCCGCCGGTAGTCTGAAACATCATGTATTGCTCCAGGAACCGATACCAATACCGAAAATTCAACTCTATGAATAGGAAGCTACCTATAACGAAAAGGAATAGTATCGCGGTATTATTGTTAACAAATTGTCTGTTCTTCATTCTCCAACTGTTTTTCGGGTCGTAAAGATAGAAAGTATATAAGAGATCCACAAAAGAAAAAATCCCAAATAGCGCTTATAATCTTCAAGAAGCGCTGTCCGGGATATCAAATAGCGCTTATAATCTTCAAGAAGCACTGTCCGGGATCGAGACAGCGCTTATAATCTCCAAGAAGCACTGCCCGGGATCGAGACAGCGCTTATAATCTCCAAGAAGCACTGTCCGGGATCGAGACAGCGCTTATAATCTCCAAGAAGCACTGTCCGGGATCGAGACAGCGCTTATAATCTCCAAGAAGCGCTGTCTCGATTCGCGATAGACTTACATTTGCTGCTCACCCGATCCGCTACCGCCGCTCTTCATATCATCGTTGCTGATACCTCGTTTTACCTTCTTGATGGCATCTTTCAAGGTGCCGAAACGATACGATACACTAACCATCAGCATCCGCATCGTACGGTAATTGATCTCACGGCGGAAGAAGGTATCGTCGGAAGTAGTACTTTCCATCTTCATTCGCTTCCAGAACGGGTTTTGGAAAGACAACTGAACAGATAGCTTTTTCTTCAAGAAATCCTTGTTCACGGAGATTCCCGTGAAATAGAACGGAGAGCCTTTCCCCTGTAACTGAATCCAAGGAGAAAAATACCCACCATGTACATTCAAGCGGAAATCCAACGGGAAATTAAACTGCGTACCGGCGAATATACGACCGCTGAAACCACTGTTTGCCATATCATTCTTTTCGCTCTTCAAATCCGTATAATCCATTCCACCATTCATATAGATACGGAACAAAGGAACCGGATTCCAATTCGCGTATACGAATAAGCCGGTAGATTGTTTCTTACCGATATTACCATAAGTGGTCTGGAAAATACCCGGGTTCTCCGGATCGATAAACGTATATCGTTCGATAGAATTATTCACGAACGTATAAGTAGCGCTCGCGTTTATACTGAACTTCTGGGCGAACATACTATAGTTCAAGTTGATATTATTACTTTTCTCCGAGTCTAGATTCGGATTACCAAACGATATGTTTTGCGGGTCCGCGTTATTTACATAAGGATTCAAATACCAGATACCCGGACGCTGGATACGCATATTATATCCCAACCGAAGCTGTTGCGCCATATTCAGTTGATAAGAGACGGTAGCGTTTGGCACCACGTCGAAATAATGAGTATCGAAGTTCATATCGGGAGCCATCTCATACTTCACGTCCAAAGCGGTTCCTTCCGCACGTACCCCCGCTTTCACGCCAAACTTATCAAACTTCATCGAATAGCCCAGATAAGCGGAATAGATATGTTGGGTATGACGGAAATGGCTATCCTTAGAAGTTATGTCCTCCCATATATTCAACGAATCGTTGAAAGCGGTACGATCCGTATTACTCCGGCTCTGGCGGAATATATATTTCGCGCCAACCTCCAAGGTCTGATCCTTCCATGTAGGGGTCGTATAATCCACCTGCCCGGTGTGCTCGTTCGTAGAAGCCTTGTTGATATTATTTTGCGGATAGCCGAGCCAAGGATTGTAATTCACGACATTCTTTAATTCCGTATAATCCTTGTTATCATTGGGAGAATGGCTGAAACGGTAAGAGATCGTCAGCAACTCATCCTTTTTATGGGTAGAATGCTGGTAATCCACGCTAATGTCCGTAGAACCAAATGTTTCCGTAGCGTCCGAATTACGATTATAATCATATACCGGATTACGATTGATATCCTGCATATTCACCGTGTATTCCGAACGGTTCGTCATCTTGCCATGGAATAAGTTCGCCCCTACGGTCAGCAAGTTCAAGGAGTCGATCTCATAACTACCTTCCAGCGAACCAAACTGGAAGGGTCCGTTATTCTTCCTACGTCCATTTTGCGTCAAGAAATGTTGCTCGTCATTTTCCAAATCCTCACGTATCGAGGTAGACTCATTCCAAGGCTCCCTATTATAATTGTAATTATAATTCGCTGTCAATCCTAACTTACCCGCTTTAAGGGATATATAGCCGCCACCACCGACACGTCCCAAAGAACTACCGTTCACACGAACCGTACCGGTATATCCTTGTAAAGCATTTTTCGTTGTAATGATATTAATGATACCACCGATACCCTCGGCGTCATATTTAGCGCCCGGGTCTGTGATCACCTCTATGTTTTTCACGGAATTGGCCGGCATGCTCTTCAATACCTCAGCAGGATTGTTGCTCAATAAGTTAGAGGGCTTGCCATTCATGTAGATCTTGAAGTTCGTGGAGCCTTTCAATTGGATTTGGTCATCCCCGTCCACGGTTACCATCGGTACCTTACGAAGCATTTCCAATGTATTGTTTGTCTGTGCCTCCGGATCATCTTCCAAGCTATAGGTAAGTTTATCGATCTCAGCCTTCACCAAAGGTTTCTGTGCCGTAACCGTCACTTCCCCCAGCCGCTGGTTATCCTCCTGCATATACAACTTACCCAAATCCAAGTTCCTCTGTTTATCCGAGATCGTAAATGTTTTCTCGGCAGGAGCTTTTCCTATCGATTGCATAGAGATGATGTATTTACCGGCGCTACTCAATGGTGCCTGAAACTTACCATCCACATCACACGCTAAAAGCTTGACCGGCTTATCGGGGGTCTTCGCTAAAGCAATTCTCAACGTCGCATAGGGTACGGACTCGTTACTCAGCGAGTCTAACACCTGTCCCTTAATTGAATAGGAACCTGTCTTGTCCGCTTGCGCATACAGAGGAAGCGCAAAGAACAGTACCCAAAATAAGGCAAACAATTTCTCTTTCATACGTTCATCTATCACTATAAAAATAATACATTTTACTGCAAATTACACTATTTACGATTTCATCGTACAAATAAAGTCATTAATAATGTTCATATTTCCTTTTTCTTCTAAAGAAGTCTGAAAAAAGAGTATTTTTTCATAATAGACGGACATCAAGTAAAATAGGTTGCACAATAATCCTAGGAATCTTTGAGAAAACGAATATATTGTTATTTTTGCATTCGTAATTCTTTAAAATACAATGTCATGAGAACTATCTTTTGTGTATTAGCCACTTTGATGTTGGGTTTGACGAGTCTGCAAGCCCAGAGTTTAAAAGCCATTAAGTTGAATGCTCCCGACAAGACCCGGGGCGCTTCGGTAATGAAAGCCTTGGCAGACCGTCACTCCGAGCGCGAGTTTGCCAACAAGAAACTCAGCCTACAAGATCTTTCCGATTTGATGTGGGCCGCTATCGGTATCAACCGGGAGGATGGGAAACGTACCGCCGCTTCTGCCTTGAATAAGCAAGATGTGGATGTCTACGTATTGATGGAAGAGGGCGCTTATCTGTATGATCCGAAAGCCCATCAACTGAACCCGGTAGCGGAAGGCGATCACCGTCCACTGATCGGAGGAAAGCAAACCTCCGTGAACTCAGCTCCCGCTTGTCTATTGATGGTTTCTGATGTTTCCAAATTCGGCAATGTAGGTACACCACAATTACGTGAGCGCTTTGGAGCCTTAGATGCCGGGCTGGTCTCTCAGAATATCGCCTTGTTCTGCTCTGGATGTGGCTTGGTAACGGTTCCCCGCGGCAGCATGGAGGCTGATGCTTTGAAAAAAGTGTTGAAGCTATCCGACTCCCAAATCCCGATGATCAATCATCCGGTAGGATACGCGAAATAACGTCAGCACTCACGTAAGCCCCCGAGAATCATCTTGTGGGCTTACAAGACCGCTCACGCAGGAGGCTGAGAACAATCTTTACAAAAAATAGATATTCCGACTCTCCGAATATGATCAACCAATTCCATATTCGTCAATTTATGAAAAATAGAGAGATCAAACTGATAAGGTAATAATAAATCATCAATCGCAAACGCAATCTGATTTAACCGACTACGTGTCAAGTTTGCCCCCACCAAAGATATATCCACGTCCGAAAAAGGTTTATGGTTTCCCTTAGCTCGCGAACCGTAAAGTATTACTTCCTCAATATCCTCGTATCGAGCGTAAAACTCACGCAACTTATTCAATTCTATGTCACTCAATCCATATTTCATTTACAGCTTCATCTAGTCTCATTTTCCGATATACATAACATCCTCTCTTCAAACCGGCAAAATAGTGGATAATAAACCAGTACGATATTCTCATAAATTTCAGAAGCCACATCGTCATCATAATTATGAGAAGTCAAATTACGATCCTCAATTGTCTCCATCCATCGTTTATCTTCTATAAGCCCTATTTGTAAAGCCTTACGTATAGCATCACGTGAACCTCGAATATCCGTATAACCTTGATATTCCGCATAATCTTTCATCACCTTCCAGACTAATTCACGGGTATATTCAAAACGCTGGATTAATCCTTCTTGCAAAAGTTCATCAATCTCGTCCGCTAATTCCAACCGCCAAGATACAATGTCCACCGCTTGACCCAATTTAGCCAAAGCCTTACAATAATTAGGAAATCGCTGTAACCAACGTATATCTTGTGCCATATATGTAAACTTTAGGATACGAAGATAAGAAAAACAGAAGATATTCCTACATTCATTTCTTGAAAAATGCAAACCAAGCAATCAAAGCCAGCAGCACGAATATAACCACCAAGATCGTATTCCCCCAACGAATCAGGAAGGAAGGCATCTCGCCAATCATGTTGCGGACTTTCTCGCTACGCAACTCGATACGGTTTTGATCCGATTCTGCTTTTTTCTTCATCTCATTGTATGTCGACATATCTTTAATTCCCCAACTCTAATTGATTCTTCACTAAATTATAATAAGCGCCTTTGCGATCGATCAGCACGTCGTGGGTGCCTACCTCTACGATACGGCCTTTGTCAAGAACGACTATTTGATCGGCATTGCGTACGGTACTTAATCGATGGGCGACGATTATTACCGTCTTACCCCGGTAAAAGTCCGTCAGATTCTCCACTATGGCACGTTCATTGTTGGCATCCAACGAATTCGTCGCCTCATCGAAAAAGAGATAAGAAGGGTCCTTATAAACCGCCCGGGCGATCAAGATCCGTTGACGCTGGCCTTGGCTTACGCCTTGACCATCCGGACCTATCACCGTATTATATTTTAAGGGTAAGCGCTCGATAAATTCCTCTATATTGGCGATACGAGCTGCCAATAATAAGCGAGATTTATCAATCTCACCGTCATCCACGGCAATATTGCGTGCGATCGATTCAGAGAACAGATAACCGTCTTGCATCACCGCACCACATTGGTCACGCCACCATAAAAGGCTGAAAGATCGCAAATCATTTCCACCCACCCGGATATCACCTTCTACCGGATTATAGTAGCCCAATAATAACTTGATCAAGGTTGTTTTCCCGCTACCACTCGTTCCTACGATCGCCGTAATCTTGCCTCGAGGTATTTTAAGGTTTATCCGCTCCAAGACTTTCGGCGAATGGATGCCCTCATATTGAAACGTCACGTTACGAATCTCAATGTCCCTATCGCTTCCGTTAAAACCGGTTATCATACGTTCCGGCGTCTCCTCTTCTTCCCGATCATGGATCTCGCTCATCCGTTCCAGACTAATCTTCACGTCTTGCCAACTATAAAGAAACTGCACGAACTGTTCCACCGGAGCGTTCAACTGCCCGATAATATACTGTATAGCCAACATCATACCCAACGACAGGCTACCCCCGATCACAGCCGTAGCGGCAATCACCGTAATCACGATATTCTTTACCTCATTAATCAAGATACTGCCGGCCTCCTGACTCTGTTGCAGCCGCATCGATTCGATGTTTGTCCGGAACAAGTCCGCTTGTATATCCTCCCACTCCCAACGCCGACGTCGCTCACAATGCTGAAGCTTGATCTCTTGCATACCATTCAATAACTGCATGGTTTTCGATTGATTACGGGCCCGTTGCTCAAAATAAGTATAGTCCAGCAAACGACGTTTTTTAAGGAAGAATGTCACCCATACGGCATATAAAGCGCTACCTAGTACGAAAATAAAGAATATCAATCGATTATAATAAAGTAATACCCCACCGAACACCACGAAGCTGAAAGCGGAGAAAAGCACCGTCAATGTCTGCGCCGTCAAGAAACGTTCCACACGCTCATGATCATGGATGCGTTGCAAGAGATCGCCCGTCATTTTCGTATCGAAAAACGACATGGGTAATCGCATCAGTTTGATCAAGAAATCGGATAACAATGATATATTCACCCTCGCACTTATATGCAGTAATATCCAGCGACGGATAAAGTCCACCGAGGCACGGCTCAAGACCAGCATCAATTGTCCCGCCAAGATCAGATAGATCAGATTCAGATTCTTAGTAGCGATACCTTTATCCACGATCGCTTGGGTAAGAAACGGAAAGATTAATTGCAATACGCTTCCCAGCGCAAGCCCCAGCAACAACTGGATAAAGAAACGTTTATAAGGTTTCATATACCCCCAAAGGAAATGAAAGGGATCTCTTCCCGTATGGCGTTCATCTTTCCGCTTATAAAAAGCGGGGGTCGGCTGCAAGGCCATTAATATGCCTTTCTCCTCCCCTCTCGAACGGGTACTGATCCACGCATTACGAAACTCTTCCTCATCGATACGCAACAAATTCTTACCGGGATCGGCTATATAAAAAACAGATTTCCCATCCTGTTTCTTTTTAACGTCATATAATACGACAAAATGATCTTGGTTCCAATGGAGGATACAAGGGAAGGGGCGCTGCTCCACCATCTTCCCCAGGGTCATTCGTCCACATATCGTACGGAATCCTATATACTCGGCGGCATCAGAGATACCCAACATAGAGACTCCTTCCCGGGTGACGACACAAAGGTTCTGCATCGTCGCGGCGGAATACTCCTTGCCGTGGAACTTGGCGATCATGCGAAGGCAGGTAGCGCCGCATTCCATGGAGTCTGGTTGTTTGATATGGGGGAAGCTCATAATTTAATACCTTCCTCTATACTATACACATTTTTCCGTTCTTTCATTGCTTTCGACTTGTTTTTACGGAATGTATAACGAAGTAAGATCCAAGGCCGAAAAGAGGCACTGATTTTTCGTTGATCGCTGTAGTTCTCATAGCTACCACTACGTAATTCCATCGAGGTACGATAAGTAACCAAACAATTCTCCATCGCCACGGAAATATAGAAATAGTCCGTAAAATTATAAGAGACCTGTACCATCGAAAAAGAAGGGCTATGATACTTCACACGAGAGATTGGCGTATAGGTATAATTGTTATATAATATATCAGCACCCAAATACCACTTCTTATAATTCGCATTGAAATACAAAGAGCAACTAAACCCTTTCCTCGGGTCTTGATTCTCATAATAATCCACGACATGATACGCATTGACACCTATACGCCCTAAATTGCCTATCCGATAAGACAGACTTCCCCCTATGCGTAAATTCTTATACTTCCCGCTATTCCTATAGCTACTGATATAAATATCCTCTTCGCTGAATCCATACGATTCCACCAAGTCCGTGCTGATCCGATAAGAGACGCTCGGTGTCAAATAAAATCCTTTCGTGTTAAATGTCAAGGATAGGTTCAATTTATGATTTTGGCTCGGAAGCAGATAAGGGTTTCCTTGTGTCTTCACTAAAGAATCCGTAGACATATTATAAGGATTCAATTCGCTCTCGGTAGGAGCCGTATTGGTAAGCGTGTATCCCAATCTCGTAGATAGATGATCGCTAAAATCATAATTACCGCTTAAAGAAATGCGAGGCTTGAAGTAATGATTAGAGGCCTCACCCGCTTTCAGCCAAATTCCTTCCAGCCCGGCAGAAAGCATATAAGAAAAACGCTTTATAGACTGGCTATAGTCCGCATACAAATACTCTTCCCATTTCTCGTGCCGGAAAGTAGGCATTCCTATACTCACTTGACGTATACGATCACTCGTAAAACGAGTCTGATTCCCTACATTCAAGCTACCTCCATTTGCAAAATCCACATTATAATCCACATCAAAACGACCGGAATTCCGGTCGTTCTTATATAAATATGTATTCAGATAAGACCAATCCAGATATGACTCCGAGCGATTTCCGTCATTCTCGTTATGATTCTTATTGAAAGCAAGGGTCGTTTCCAATATATGGTTTTTCGCAAACGTATGCTTATGGAACAAGCTAGCCGTAAAAATATACGATTGATCCTTATTAAAAGAAGAATAATCGAATTCTTGGGGTATTCCATCCGTTAAAAGTCCATCACCCCAACCTTTCTTCTTATTGATTTTTTTATTACCATACATATGAGCTACGATATAATCCTTGTCTGTACACATCCAACGGAATTGCAACTCACCTAAATAGCTAGTACCATCCAAACGTTCCTCTCCCTTCGTCCATTTACTATACCCCGTATTTAGCTGCCGTTGCTCCTGTTCCGAGCGATCATCATACAAATAGTCCACTGAAGCTCTTCCATAAAGTGCGTATCGAGAGTTTCCAACCTCAAAATACCCTACCCCAAGCCCCTTACGGAAAGGGACATCATGCCGCGTGGCTCCTTCCAAGAAGATAAAAGGTTGTGTCTTCTTTTTCAATTTTATATTCAATATCTTTTGGTAACCATCCTTTAAGTAACGGGCTTTCACCACATCGATTATCTCCACGGATTCTATCTCTCTCGGATCAAGAGTGGCGATTCCCGAGTTATAACGATTCCCGTTTATCAATATCAAGGGTTGCGCCCCATCCTCCAACTGCACCTTCCGGTTAGCCACATCCGAGTACAAGCGTGGGATCTCTTGCAGGGCCCGGAAAGGGTCTTTCATATTTTTAGCCTTCTCTGACAGATAAAAGATCTCTCCCGTAGCGGTCCGATTCACTTGATCATTCCGATTACCCGTCACCATTACTTCGTCCAATACGACCGTTTTCTCAGGTGTCAGCAAGAAGTCTTTTCTAACATCCCTGTTTTCCACTCGCAATATTTGCTCCTGCGCATTATACCCCAAGAAAAACAAACGTAGCTCATACGCTCCCTCCTTCAATCCATCTATACGAAAATGACCTTTTTCATCAGTTAAAGCCATGGCCGATAACGAGTCTTCCACACTCAATATCACCTGTACCCCATCCATCATCTTCCGCTTCTCGTTTGTAATTATTCCTGAGAAGGTGTAAGACTGGGCAGACAATGTGAAGAGGCCTTGTGAGATGAACAGAAGCCAGAAAGCGATAGTTCTCATGGTATTATGCGTATAATTCTTCTTTTAATAATTGACATTTGAAAAGATACATCAGATATTCTTTCAAAGTCATATTGATTGCGTCAAATGTACATATATTTTCCCCCGGATGCAACATTATTTGTTTATTACATGGTCCCAAACAGGCAGGCAGTAATTTACAATCTATACAATTTTGAGGCAACATCTCCTTCAACCAATAAGAAAGTTTTGTCTCATTCCAATGTACCTGTCCTGATTGTAAATCAAATTCTCCTAACGCATTTTTATCATCAAAAGAAGAAATCGTAGAACACTTAAAAACTTTACCATCATAATTAAACAAAACTTCTCTATGCCGTTCAGCAAAGCAAACTTCTCCTTTTGGCATAATATAATAATCCAATAAAAATTTCTTATCTAAAAACTTTTGAACCGAAGCATGTAATAACGGCACATTAACTTTATCTTTTTCTAGTTGCCACACTTTTTTCAAAATGACAAAACAATACTTACGATCTAGAAAATCCAAATCACCAATGATTTCATCTATTTTCTCTAATGTCTTATTATCAAAGTTTATTCTTACCGCAAGCCACCTATTGGGAATTTTATCATTAATAAGCCGAATAGTTCTCAATGTCTTCTCATAAGTATCCTGATTCGGGTTATCCTTATCTTTCTTTATTTGATTATGATGTATTCTATCACCATCCAAAGTAATTTGGAATTGGCATTCAAAGTTTTTTAAATAATCTATAATAGATTCTGTTATCAAAATCGCATTTGTTGTAAATTCAGCAATTAGATCCAATTGATTAACTTGGCAAAAGTTTCTCGCAAAATCCAGAATTTCTTTTATCCCTCTGAAATACAAAAAAGGCTCTCCCCCAAAGAATGATAATTTTAATATCCTATAAGATGTTTTAATATATTCTTGTTCTATATTCTTTTTTATAGCTTCTATTACTTCACTCTTCAAGAAACTTCCCGTTATTCTATTCTCGTAACAGTACCAACAGTTTAAATTGCAATCCAATGTTGTATTCACCATGACTTGATACATAGAGGTATCAAATTGCATCCTTTTTTTCCGAAACAAGACAATCTCTCTTTCATCAAAATCATCAGGAACAATATATTGATTATCCACCAAAGATTTATATAATACAGGATCAGATTGCTCTAATTCTAAAATATTTTCTTTTTTATATTTTTCATATCTCACATTATTTAATAATATAAATTTATTATTAAATGAATTATAAAGTAAATAAACCTGTGGCAAAACTTTCTCTACAACCTGATAATATATCTTCTTCATTTCATTTTTCATTAATTTCTCGATAGAAATAGCTGATGCCTTCTCCCTGTTACAAAGAAAGCATCAAACTAAAAAAACTATCAATTAGCCACACCTCCCTGAAGAATTATTGACTCCTCCACACTTACCTGAGCCATTGTTAGTACCAGAACAACTTCCATCCCCATTATTCGGAGCCTTATCATCTGGATCCTCTCCTCCACGAACTAAAATAAGTTCATTTTCCTCTAGCCTCTCTAAAATAAGGCTAGGCAAATTCATTAAATCATTCATAATATCTAAAATTTATAGTTTATAATAGGTCATAATCTATGACCGTTTCATTTACTATTTTACTTATGACTGTCTAGGATTTTCTTGTGGACACAGAACCTTCCGTCCATCCTCAATCCAATACCATTCGTCAGTCTCTTCATCATAATGCCATTCACCACCTTTTATAGCGGAAAGTTCTTCCTTCGACAACAAATCACCAATTTCCATGTCTATATGCTTTTTTAGTCTGTTACAAAAATATAAGTAAAATTTCGTACTCTATCTAACAAACACCTAATTTTCATCTAACAAAAAGCTAACAAAACGAGAAAAACGCATCTTTTTTAAGATTATTCACTATCTTCACATCCAAAATAACGAATCTATCATGAAACACTCCTTATATATTGCGGCCATTATGTTGCTAGTCTTAATACTCTCCCAAGGATATTGGCTATACAATATATATAACGCTGAAAAATATAAAACGCAAGAAGTCCTTGAAGAGCTATTCGAAGAGGCTATCAAGCAAGAAATGTCCAAGCGAATGGTTAGCAACAAACCGAAAGACCCCAACAACCCCAAAAGAATCATAAGAAGAGCTAGTGATATGACACCAGAGGAACGAGCCAAGCTAAAAGGGGATACCATAATCTGGCCACAAATAAAAAATCGGAATCTAAAAGATAACTATGCCGACCTATTAGCGCAACGTATGCAAGACGGTCTACGTAATGCAAATAGACCCTTAAAACCAAATGTATTAGACAGCCTATTCAATAAAACATTAACTGATCACAATTTACAAGCAATATCTTATATAGAAATATCAGACTCTACCCGGCAAACCGTAAATACGGTAGGAAAAAAATTCAACCTTTCATTTTATAAGTTCCAAACAGAAAAGCTCCCGATAGGAACACAGGGATTACAATATGTACAGGCTTTCGTTAAATTACCTCTTTCTGACATTGTCCAACGAAAGCTCTTGGCTTTTATCGTATCTTGTCTAATCATCCTTACCTCGGCGAGTTGCCTATATTATTTATTAAGAACAATACGTAAAGCCCACGCCCAACTCCGAGACCGTGAAATAGCCGTACATAGCGCTATCCACGACTTGAAATCCCCGCTGAACACGGCGTATGCCTCTATGGATCTTATCGCTAGCCTAGAGAATGAACCGATGAAAGTGAATATATTAAATACCGGAAAAACTCAGATAAAACAGTTGATAGAGATCATCGAGTCCATGCTGTCACTATTGAAAACAGCGGATGGAAAAGAGAGCGCACGAAAGTCGCCTATAGATATTAAATCATTTATTGAGCAAACCTACCAAGCGATAGCAAGGCTCTATCCTAACAAGATCCCCTTGTTCAAGCTTGAGAAAAGCGAGGATTTCCCCGACATGATCGAAGCTGATACCGTTCGTCTGGAACGTTGCCTCCGGAATTTGCTAGAGAACGCATTGAAATATTCGAATGACGATGTACGAATCACCGTAACGTTGACTATGAAAAACAACCATTACCGAATAGCCATAAAAGACACCGGTTGGGGAATCCCCAAGAAAGCCCAGAAAAAACTCGGACAACAATTCTTCCGGGTGAAACAAGCCGACAAGCCAGCGCAACCGGGATATGGATTAGGTTTGAGTAGCGTAATGCTAATGGCTAAAGAAATGGGCGGCTCCCTAACTTTTCAGAGTGAGGAGGGTGTCGGTTCAACATTTTTCATTAACTTACCAGCCGAAAACTCATAACACTATATGGAAGATAAACAGAAAGTGATCTTTATTGAAGATGACCCAAACCTTGGATTAATCATCGTATTGGCCTTGCAAAGTAAAGGATACGAGGTTTGCTACGCCAACACGTTAAGCGGTATTCAAGACATGATAGAAAAAGACTGCCCTAATATCCTGCTTCTCGATCTGGAAGTTGGCAATCAAAACGCATTGGATTATTTGCCTTTTATTCGTTCAAAGCATCCTTCATTGCCTGTACTGATAGCCTCTTCCCACAACGAAGGGGAGGAAATAACACGCTGCTATGAAGCCGGAGCTAATCATTACACCAAAAAACCGTATGATATACAAGAAATAGATTTCCTAATCCAAAGGTTTTGTAAAAAGGGCAGTCCGATATCAAATAGTATATCTATTGGAGATTACCAACTGGAACTCTCCACTCATAAATTATTCTATAAACAAGAACAGTCAAAAACATTAAGTCCTAAAGATTTCAAGTTATTCTATCTGTTATCCGAGCAATTAAATCAGCCAGTAAGCAGAGAAAAGCTTTTTCATGAAATATGGGATGGGCAAGAAGTTCATGATAGCCTAAACAACAGCATCTCGCGTTTGCGCAAATTATTGGAAAAAGATACCACACTTTCAATAGATGCCGTAAAAGGAGTTGGATATATATTATCAAAAAAAGACCAACTCTCCTCATCGTAATTAAGGGGGGCTTATTGTAGATTTCTAGATACGCCCTTGTTCCCTATCGCATGATTCGGGAAAAACACGTACGACTTTTTTGAAAAACACCTACGACTTTTCCCTAAAACACGTACATGTTTTGAGTAAAAGATCATCCTGTTTTTAACATACTAATAATCAGCATATTATATAATTCTTTTCATTACCAAACTTATTGTTTGGAATTTATATCGATCCTATAGGGACGTAGCGTGCAGCGTTTGCTACCTAAAGAGTTTTCATTATCTTCGCGGAAAATTAATTGAGATGTGGACGTTCTTTATCATACTTCCAATCCTGTATCTTGCAGGGAATATTTATATTTATCTAAAGGGAAAACAGGCTTTGAAAAGCCAGTCTACCGGAGTTAAAGTATTGTTATCCATTGTTTTTTGGGGAGGAGCTTTATCATTCTTCAGTAGTTTTCTATTCAGGAACCTAGATATGCCGGCTTCTTTCGCTCAAACAGTTTCCCAAGTAGGAACAGGATGGCTCGTGTTCACTTTATACATGGTATTAGCTCTGTTGGTATTTGATATCTTACGACTTTTCCACCTACGTTTCAAATACTCATTCTATTTATCCTTATTCTTAACACTCAGCTTATTAGGATATGGAAACTATAATTACCAACATCCTGATACACGAGTTATCAACATGGTTATCAACAAACCGGCCGATACCGATGGACAGTCGCTGAAGGTCGTAGCCATTAGCGACATACACTTAGGATACGCTACCAACAAGACGATGCTTGCCGGATATGTGGATATGATAAACGCCCAACGCCCGGACATCGTTCTTATCGGTGGAGACTTGATAGACAACAGTGTCGCACCTCTGCGATACGAGCATATGGAAGAGGAACTGTCCAAGATCTACGCCCCATTAGGCGTTTATATGGTACCGGGTAACCATGAGTATATCAGTGGCATAGAGGAGAGCGAGAAATTTATAGCGCAGACGCCCATCGTACTTTTAAGGGATTCCGTGGCTATCTTGCCCAATCAGATCCAACTCATAGGACGGGACGACCGGCATAACAAAGGACGGAAAACTTTAGGTCAGCTTACTGCGAACCTTGATAAAAGCAAACCTGTTATCTTACTAGACCATCAACCCTACGATTTAGAAAAAACGGAAGAGGCTGGCGTAGACTTACAGTTTAGCGGACATACACATCGAGGACAAGTATGGCCGATGAACTGGATCGTGGATCATCTGTTCGAATTAAGTTACGGGATTAAAAAAATCGGAAATAGTACGATTTATGTCTCATCCGGCTTATCTTTGTGGGGACCGCCTTTCCGTATCGGGACGGACAGCGAGATGGTGGTGTTCAATATTACATTCAAAGAGTAAAGATGAAAGTATTTATTCAATCGATCGTAGCGCAGCTATTACTAAATCCGTATATTTTCTGGAGAGGATATCAAGCGCTTCCTCCTAAGAAAAGTTGCCGGATTCCTTTTATCTTGTTTTTCGTACTCGAACTATCGCTTTATTTTTTCGGATTTATTTTTAGGAATGAACTACCTGATAACGTGATAATCACGATCCAATACATCTGTAACACTTGGTATATAGCGTCCATTTATATCACTTTATCTCTCTTGGTACTTGAGTTGATCAGGCTCTCCCAACGTATCAAGCCATGGTTCCCCAAATGGATGAAAGGGCATTGGCAGCAAACCAAGCTAACCCTGTTTTTTCTTATCGTATTCGGTGTTACCGGTTTAATGATTCACGCATACCATACGGTAATGAATCCGATTGTTAAGAACGTATATATCACGTTGCCCAAAGCCGCAGGGGATCGGGATAGCCTGACTATTGTCATGATGAGCGACTTACATATCGGAGAGGTTATCGGGAAGGACTTGGTACAAAAATATGTGGCGCTCAGCAACGCACAGCATCCGGATATGGTGGTATTAGCGGGGGATATTATGGATTATGAATCCCGGTTCGCGGAAAACGCCCACATAGAGGATGATTTAAAACAATTAAAAGCTCCGTTGGGAGTATATATCATTTACGGGAATCATGAATACCGGGCAAACCGGAACGCGAAATATCGTTGGCTGCAAAAGACCGGAGGTACGCTACTAATAGACTCGGTGGTCCAACCGGACTCAACTTTTTATTTGATAGGGAGGGATGATTTCATCCATAAGAAACGAAAATCGCTTCATTCGTTAATGGAAGGGGTGGATACCGGCAAACCGATTATCGTTTTGGATCATCAACCTTGGTCGTTCGCCGAGATGAATATGAATGGGGTGGATTTGGGACTGCACGGACATACGCATAACGGGCAGTTATGGCCTTATCCCCTACTGATGAAGCTTGTGTATGAATGCCCGTACGGATATTATAAGAAAGGACCTACGCAATTCTATGTATCTTCCGGCATTGGTATAGCAGGACCTCCTTATCGGGTGGGAACCGTCTCGGAATTGGTCGTATTGCATATCCGCTTCAAAGCCCCCAAACAGACTGGCGAAAGAGGGAAAAGCACGATGCCCATTCAAGGGAGCTGACAATGGGCATCGTAAGCTCGCTTGAATGGGCATTGTAAGGCCCTTTGAATGGGCATCGGCAGAAACCCGCCTATTCGGTACCCTTGGTGGCCGCTTCCAACTCAACCGGCACGCTCAATGTACGCCTGTATAAATCCGGATCGCCCAATACCTCCAACGCTTTCTCCAATACAAGATCATCTTTCAAGCTTTCTTGCAACTCTCCTCGTTGGTAATAATAACGTTTTACGATCTCGGCGGCCATTACTCGTTTCACCTCATCCTTGAAACGATCGAAATCTTTTTCCAGATTCGGAGTCAGCTTAGCCTCTAATTCCTTGAACGCAGTAGAATCCTCCTCCAGATACCCCTCGAACTCAGCCACTTCTTTTAAGTTCCTCAATACTTTCTCGCTTTGGCGGTCATACGTGAAATTCTTGGACTTGGCGTATTGCTTCAAAGCTTCGAAATCCTCATCGGAAACCGTAAATTCCTCGATAGGAGCGATTGTCTTATGCTTTTGTGCCCAATCCGTAACGAAGTCGAACAAGACCGTATCCGCCGCCAAATAATACATCATGGTAGGCACTTTCGGCTCCTTCACCTCAAACTCCGGACGTACGCCACCACCATCACGAACCGGACGCTTCTTGGACGTATAGAATACGGAAGTCAAGCTATCCGGAATAGCAGCCACGCTACCATCCTCTTTCCGGTGCGAATAATCGATTTGCTGGATGCAACGGCCACTCGGGATATAGTATTTACTCATCGTGATTTTCACTTTTCCATTATAAGGCAGGTCACGAGGAGCTTGCACCAACCCCTTACCAAACGAACGTTGTCCCACCAACACGGCACGATCCATATCCTGCAAAGATCCCGATACGATCTCAGCGGCGGAAGCCGTACCTCCATTGATCAATATAGCCAACGGCATTACCGTATCCAAAGGCTCCGTAGAGGTTCGGTACGTACGATCCCATTGCTTGATCTTTCCTTTCGTTGAAAGCACCTCGCTGCCTTTCGGTACGAACATACCTACGATTTGTACGGCACCTTCCAGCACGCCGCCGCCGTTACCGCGCAAATCCAGTACCAAAGACTTGATATTATGATTTTTCTTTAAGTCCAAGAACGCCTCTTTCACCTCTTGAGCACTCTTGATAGTAAATGCCTTTAGATAAATATAACCGATACTGTCATTCTTAACCCCGTAGTAAGTAACTTGAGGTGTCGTGATCTGCTTACGGGTAATCTCGAACTTCCGGGGTTTCTTCTCGCCCGGACGTTGGATCGTCAAAACCATCTTCGTATTCGGAACACCTTTCAACAACTCGCTGACCCGGGAGTTTGTCGCCTTGGAAACATCGATCGTATCGATCGCCAAGATCAGATCGCCCGGCTTCAGACCCGCTAAATCGGCCGGCATTCCCTCGGTAGGCTCGGCAATCATCACGCCTCCCTCGTTGTTACGCTGACGGATCAAGGAACCGATACCTCCGTATTCGCCGGTCGTCATCAGACTCAATTCCTCCGTTTTTTGCTCAGGATAGTATTCCGTATAAGGATCTAAACCAGCCAACATTGCCTCGATTCCCCGCTGAACGGTTTTATCCACATCCACTGAATCCACGTAGAACATCTCTACTTCTTTCAATAAAGAATTGAAAATGTCTAGGTTCTTACTCACCTCAAAGCGGTTATCTTTTTGCGCCCATCCCGGCACTACGCTACTTGCGACGAACAGCAAGCAAAATAAACCTATAATTCCTCTTCGTTGAACCAATCTGTACATACAATATTTAGTTAATTAACGGCATAAATGTAAGGAATAATACGCCGCCTAAGCCAATATCCCTTTTACTTTTAACTTTATTTGTTCCCATTTATCATACGGAATCTCCGGGCCAACCACGTCGATCACATAGCCCGCCAGCATCGATCCGATGCGTGCGGATTGTACCAAAGACGCTCCTATGGATTGACCGTATAAGAATCCGGCGGCGAAGTTATCACCGGCGCCAGTCGTATCAACAGGCTTGCCCCCCTCAGCCGGGACAGAATAAAATTGACCATGACTACCGATCAAGGCACCTTCCTTTCCCAAAGTGACCAATGAGACCTCTACCAACTCAGACAAGGTATGTACGGCCTCAGCAGCCTTTTGCCCGGTAAAAGCCTCAGCCTCACTCTCATTAGAGAACAAAATATCCACATATTTAGGAATGATATCCTCCAGCATTCCTTTAAAAGCATTCACGATATTGAAGTTCGACAAATCCAGCGCTACTTTCAAGCCCAACTTTTTAGCCTTCTCCATCGTAGAACGAACCAACGGCTCGTTTACGAGCAAGTAACCTTCTATATAAATACATTGATATTTACTTAGCATCTCCTCGGTGATCTCATCCGGGGTTATTGTCGGGGCCGGGCCAAGGAAAGTCCCCATCGTACGTTCCCCATCCGGAGAAATCATCACCGTACAGCTACCTGTAAGTCCATCCGTCTTGATAAAATAGGAAGTGACACCCGCTTTTTCCAACGCATCCTCATAAAATCCGCCGATCGAATCATCCCCGATCTTACCGATAAAACCGGAATTCGCCCCTAAAGAAGACATCGAACGCATCGTGTTGCAGACAGATCCTCCCGGGGTTTGCGTACGTGGCAAGCCAGCTAAAGTTGTACGGATAGCGATCATTTGTTCCCTGTTAATCATATCCATAGCTCCTTTCTGTATACCGATTTCCGATAGGACATCATCATTTTCAAGCCTCAATAAAACGTCAACCAAAGCGTTTCCTAAACCTATTGTATTCATTTTTTCGTAATTTTTTTCGCAAAGATATTGCATATTTCGAAAATACCCCGTACTTTTGCAGTGCAATTTCAGAAAGGGGTTACGGAATAACCTTTGAAAGAGCGAAAAATTCTTCCTTAGCTCAGTTGGTTAGAGCATCTGACTGTTAATCAGAGGGTCCTTGGTTCAAGTCCAAGAGGAAGAGCGAAAAGACATCGGGAAAGACTGAAAAACATTCTTCTTTAGCTCAGTTGGTTAGAGCATCTGACTGTTAATCAGAGGGTCCTTGGTTCAAGTCCAAGAAGAAGAGCGAAAAGAGTTTTCATATAGAGATTAAAAAGTTAAAAACTGATTCTTCCTTAGCTCAGTTGGTTAGAGCATCTGACTGTTAATCAGAGGGTCCTTGGTTCAAGTCCAAGAGGAAGAGCAAAAAGAGAGATACCTATTAATAGGTATCTCTCTTTTCTTTTGTTCTTTTTCCGTTATTCACAGGGTTTTCAACAGGGTTATTAACAACCCTGTAATCCTCCTACCCTCTCCAAGCGATTAAAAATAAGTTCTTTAATTCTTCCGCAAGGACTCCACGACGCATATTGGGAAGATGAACGTTATCCCGCAAATCAGCGGGCATGTTTTTAATAAGTACATCCGACTCCTGCGAAGCCTTATAAATAAACTCCGTATCAAATAAAAAGCGATTCACCTGAGTTGAGGCCAAGAACGATTTTCCCCGCTGGTTAAAACCTTTCAAACCTCCTTGAGCATCCGTATGCGTTAATCCTAGAAGCGTAAAATTCAATATACGGGAAGCATAACTCATAATCTTTCTTCGAGTACTTAAATGGGTATAATAAGTATGATTCCGCACGGCGATAACGACATCATATCCCGATTCCAACCATTCTACCATCCGGCAGATAGAATCCGTCTCATACGGAAAATCATAATCCGTATATAAAGTAATGGATGAAGTGGAATGAGACAAGCCAGCCCTAACAGCGGCTCCTTTTCCCTTATTCGTATCATAACTTACGATCATCGTATCAGGGAGAGCCTCCAGAAGACGTCCCACCGCATCCTTCGTAAATCCTCTCTTCGAAGCGTCATTCACGACGATAAAACGAAGTGAGCGACCTTTAAGCATCTTTACCAATTCCGCATGTTTCTCGATCATCAAACGTTCCCAGCCTTCTTGTGGGTTATAACAAGGCAAGATAAGGTCGATCGCCTCCTCTTTACCCGGGAGAGTCTTCGGCCGATGAAGCGGCTCTGAAAAATCCAATGTCAATTGCTCCCATACGATCTTAAACCAGATCAACACACAAGGTAGTGCTTTCAACGCATAAGGAATAACATACGTTTTCCGGATATAACAGGGAAATATATCTGTTGGAGAAAGGGATGTAAGAATAAAACAGAAAACGAATAGTACCGTATTCAAGACAGGAGTCGTCTTACGGGTAGGCGTACCTATATACCAAAGGCAGACGGCTATCATGGCTCCCAAATATCCGCTATTCTCTGTTCCGGAGCTAAAAAGAACCATGAACAAAAGAGTAGAGCAAAGAAAATGCATGCGGAACCGCCGGTTATCATATTGATTTATCCTAAAATAAGGAGCAATAAATAAAAGTAGCCCGGGGATAACCAACCAGAGATCACTATACGTATTGACTCCCGAAATCTTACGAACCATCCCCAACAAAGAGATATTTGTATAAGGAGTAAATAAATTCTCTACATTCTTATCGAGAAGTACCTCATACCATTTCACGTATTGACTTGCCACATATTGAGGAGACGTATATAACATCGGAAGAACATACAAGACTATGCCCCAGAAAATAAGTCCTTTCAAAAAGGCGATCCGGCGTTTTGAGAATAGCAGGAAAGCAAGACCGACAATGCCATAAATCTTAGTCATCGTACCCAAAACGATCATTAGCGCCGCCCAAAACTCCTGTTTCCGCTCAATAAAAATAAACGAGAATAAAATCATGCCGGCTATGGCTATGTTAAATTGCTGCATAAGAACACACGTAAACAACTCATTCAAGCATACCCAAATGACAAACGCCTGTTTCCAATCCACCAATCCGAGTTTACGGATAGCCATATAAAGCAGCAAGCTATTCGCGAGACACCATAGCAACATCCCGATATAAGGAGAGAAGAGGGAGAAAGGCGCTATTATAGCCGTAAAAGGGATCCCGTATAAAAACCGGTCGTGGTATTCATTCGGATAATATATATAAAGGTCTTTCAACTCTAACGCATGGAAAAAGGAAGCCCTATAAATCATAAAGTTATTATAAGTCCTTCCCACAGGTAATTTCAATAAGCAAGCGACAAGGGCCGTCGCAAACCAAACAAATCCGACAAACCTCGGATTCTTAAATATCGGGCGTCTAAAAAAAACTCTCAACATATCCTTTTTTATTCGTTACAACTCCACTTTCAAATAAAACTTCTGACAGCCTATATGTTCAAAAGACTCGCCAACGCATAAAAACCCCTATCTAAAACAGTAGAAAAAACGTAAAAAGCATTTTTTTAAGTATTATCTTCGCGACATGGGAAAGAATAAATTAGCTAAGTTTGACGATATGGCGGGCTATCCGCACGTATTCCAATACCCTTTCGCCGCCCTACAAGAAAAAGGGTTTGATATGAAAGGACAGTGGCATGAACGTTTTTTCAAGAACGACCATCCTATTGTCTTGGAATTGGGATGCGGAAAAGGGGAATATACCGTAGGTTTGGGAAAGCTTTTCCCAAATAAGAATTTTATTGGTGTCGATATCAAGGGAGCACGTATGTGGACCGGAGCGAAAGAATCGCTGGAAGCCGGGATGAGTAACGTGGCTTTCCTACGTACGAGTATCGAATTGATTTCCTATTTCTTCGCTCCGGGCGAAGTAGCCGAGATCTGGATCACATTTCCTGACCCTCAAATGAAAAAGGTCAATAAGCGTCTGACCGGAACCCGTTTCATGAAAATGTATCGGGAAATCCTTTCCGGAGATGGTATTATCCATTTAAAAACGGATAGTAACTTTATGTATACCTATACGTGCGAGATGGTAAAAGCGAACCATTATCCCGTATTGTTCAGTACAGACGACCTATATCATTCCAATCTGGCGGATGAGATCTTATCCATCAAGACCTATTACGAGCAACAATGGCTGGATCGTGGATTAAACATCAAATACATCAAGTTTGTTTGTGAGGAAAGGGAACGATTGGTGGAACCTGACGTAGAAATAGAGTTAGATCCTTATCGTAGCTTTAATCGCAGTAAACGAAGCGCTTTGGCTTCTGGTAAATAAAAGAATGACTTAAAAAAATCAACAGATATGACAATCTATCCGAATCTGATTATTGAGGCGTTGAAGAACGTTCGTTACCCGGGTACCGGAAAGGACATCGTTTCCATGGGCCTCGTAGAAGACAACATTCGTATCGATGGTATGAATGTCACCTTCTCGTTATTATTCGAGAAGCCGAATGATCCGTTTATCCGCTCCGTAGTAAAAGCCGCGGAGACAGCTATCTTAACCTATGTAAGCCCGGAGGTGAATATCAAGGGAAACATCACGGTAAAAGCCCGTCAGTTAGCTCGCCCGGAACCGGATAAATTATTACCGCAAGTAAAAAATATTATCGCCGTATCTTCCGGTAAAGGAGGAGTTGGTAAAAGTACCGTTGCCGCTAATCTGGCTGTCGCATTGGCTTTACAAGGATATAAGGTAGGATTGCTGGATGCCGATATATTCGGGCCGTCCCAACCCAAGATGTTCAACCTAGAAGAGGCTCGCCCTTATATGGAAGAGGTAGAGGGCAGGGAACTGATCAAGCCGGCCGAAAATTATGGTGTCAAGATGTTATCCATCGGCTTTTTCGTTAATAAAAACGACGCAGTCCTATGGCGTGGAGCAATGGCTAGCAACGCATTGAAGCAATTGATCGGCGACGCCAACTGGGGTGAGCTTGATTATTTCTTAATCGATTTACCTCCCGGAACGAGTGATATCCATTTGACAATGGTACAAACACTAGCGATAACCGGAGCCGTGGTGGTAAGTACGCCACAAGAGGTTGCTTTAGCGGACGCTCGTAAGGGTATCAGCATGTTCACCGGAGATAAGGTTAATGTCCCTGTTTTAGGATTGATCGAGAATATGGCTTGGTTTACCCCTGCGGAATTACCGGAAAACAAATATTATATATTCGGAAAAGAAGGTTGTAAACGCCTAGCTGAGGAACTGAACGTGCCGTTACTGGGGCAGATTCCTATCGTACAAAGTATCTGCGAAGGAGGAGATCAAGGTAAGCCGGTAGCGTTGAATCCGGACTCGATCACAGGTAAGGCATTCCAAGAATTGGCCGAGAATGTAGTCAAGCAGATAGACTATCGCAACGAGTATCTGGCTCCGACAGAGCGAGTGATTGTAACCAAGAAATAAAGATGATTTATACGTATATACGTGTGGTCTCGCACGTATATACGTATCGTCCTACACGTACGCTCGCATTGGCCTACGCCTATATACGTATCAGCCTATGCGAACGTACGTATAAATTCAGCCCACAATATACTTGGCTTTCTTACCGCAAATCTTTCTGATACCCAACACAATCAGCCAAGATACAGCGAATGATACCACAGAAGCGGCAGGAATCTGTAAACCCAAAGGGATATTCAAGGCTCTCGCCAACAGCACGCTGGGTCCCGTAAAGAAATAATGTACCATATAGATACCGAAACCGCATATGGTTAAATTCGCCAACATTCGCTTAATCGTATCCGACTTAACATTTACCTTCTTCGCCAGTAAGAAGATAGGAATCGTCATCATCACCACATTGGGAGAACAATAATAGAAGAATAACTCTAACTGTTCCTCCGTGTAAGCAGGCAAAGCGGTCGTATAGCGGAAACCGAAGAAAGTAATGGCATAGCCTACGACAAACATAGGAATGCCTATCCCAACGATCTTTCCTAACGACCAATCATGATTCCGCAGATAATGCCCCAATAGCAAGTAACCGTTAAACCCGGCGAAATAATAAAGCATACTGAATTCATTCCATGAGCATCCACCCCAAATGTAAGGAGATACGAATTCCCGGTAATAAGGAATAAACAAAGTCACTCCCCAACCTGCCAGAAACCATAATTTCGCCTTATCCGAAACTTTCTCGACCCAAGCGGAGAAGATCGGCAAATAAAGATATAAACCTATCAGTAAATAGATATACCACATATGTACATCCAACAATGAGAAATTGAACGGTATCTGGGCGATATAGCCTAAAGACACACTCAACGATTGACGAGTCACCTCTTCTCCCGAATAAGGGAAGAAATCAAGAATAAGTTCCGGCCTCAAACCAAGCAGTCCCGTAAACCAAGGGAATAAATTATAAATAACAGACCAAATCAAGAAAGGCCAGAATACACGCAATATCCTTTTCTTATAGAAAATAGAAGTCTCTTCCCGGACCGGTAGCAACAAGGCTCCCGTAATCATAACGAACAGAGGTACACAAGGACGAAGAAAAGCCCCATAGGCAGCTCCCCAAAACTTAATATCCCCAATAATCGGAGAATCTCCGGGATAGAAATTAAACGGGTCTGTACAATGACAGCAAACAACAGTGAACATGGCTATCAAGCGTACGACATCCAGCCAAACTACGTGTGTTTTCACGGTAGGATTTGTTACATTTTGCATAAAGTAGATCGATTGTGTTTAGATTGACGGCGAAAATACAAAATAATCCAGCCAAATAGGAGATTCAGCTGGATTTCTAACCTCTATTAACGATATTCATTAATATACAAAGTCTTTCCTACGAATAAACGCCACCGTACGATGTATTTCCGTGTACATGATAATATCCTCATCGATAAATGGCACCTCTTTCCGGTAATCCTTCAAGAACTTCTCCAACACAGGGGAGGTCCTAGCCGGACGACGGAACTCGATTCCTTGTGCCGCATTCATCAGCTCGATCGCCAAGATATGATCCAAGTTGTCCATGATCTTAAACAATTTTGTCGCCGCATTCGCCCCCATACTCACATGATCCTCTTGTCCATTACTGGACACGATAGAATCGCTGCTCGCCGCATAGCAATACATCTTATTCTGGCTTACCATACTGGCAGCCGCATATTGAGGGATCATGAAACCGGAGTTTAGGCCGGGATTAGCGACCAAGAACTCAGGCAATCCCCGCAAACCCATGATTAATTGAGCGACACGACGTTCCGATATATTTCCTAACTCAGCCAAGGAAATCGCCAAGAAATCATAAGAAATCGCCAAGGGCTGACCATGGAAATTACCGCCGGAAATAATCTTATCCTCCTCCGGGAAGATCGTCGGGTTATCCGTCACGGAATTTACTTCGGTAAGCAGGACATTCGCCACATAATTGATAGCGTCTTTCGTAGCCCCATGCACTTGAGGGATACAACGGAATGAATACGGGTCCTGAACATGTTCCTTTTTCCGGGCGATTAACTCACTTCCCTCCAATAGCCGTCGAAAAGCGGCCCCGGTCTCGATTTGTCCGGGATGCGGACGCATCTGCTGGATACAATCCATGAAAGGATCGATACGCCCATCGAAAGCCTCCAAAGATAAAGCGGCGATCAGATCCGCTTTCTTGGACAGGCTAAACGCACGCATCAAGGCGAATACGCCATTGGCGCTCATAAATTGCGTACCGTTCAATAAAGCTAACCCCTCCTTGCTTTTCAGCTTCACAGGCTTCCAAGCGAACTCGTCCAATACGCTGATCGCTTCCCGTTTGCGGCCCTTATAATAAACGTCACCCACGCCGATCAGAGGCAGGAACAAATTCGCCAGAGGCGCCAAATCACCAGAAGCGCCTAAAGAGCCACGATCATACACGATCGGAAGCACGTCATTATTGAAAAAATCCAGAATACGTTGTACGGTAATCACCTGTACGCCACTATGCCCCAACGAAAGGGCATGCGCTTTCAATAACATCATCAAACGGACGATCACCGGACTTACCTCATCCCCTACGCTACAGGCATGACTTTTCACCAAGTTCTCTTGCAAGGTACTCAATTCGTCCGGAGAGATATTCTTATTGCATAAGGACCCGAAACCGGTAGTAATCCCATACAAAGGCCCCTCCTGTTGCTCGATCTTATGATCCAAGTAATCCCGGCAACGCTGGATGCGCTCCTTCACCTCGGGTGAAAGCTCCAACTTCATATTTTGAGTAAGTATCCGTTCGATTCCCTCAAAAGAGAGAGGCTCGGAACCCACATAATAGACATTGCTCATATGCTATAATTTAGTCTTCACCCAATCCAATAACTTTTGCTCTACACGGATAGCGTTCGCCTCCAGTTCATCCGCTTTCTTCCGCATCTTTCCGACGAACACCTCGTCTTGGATGGACGTTAAGTTAATTCGGACATTCAATAAAGCCCCCAATACACAAGTACGGGCAGCCATCATCGCCACGCAAGCATCCGTGACGGCATTCTGATTACCTTTGTGAGCCACATAGATAATCGTCTCCATTACGGAACCGATCTCCTCCGCCACCCTCATCGGAACAATAGCCGCCTCCTTCGTTGCGCTCTGTATCGCATTCGTACGGATCACCTGTTCGTCAGGCGTTTCTTTCGGCAACTTAAAAGCGGAGAATACACGATCATAAGCCTCGCTGTCCTTATCGATATATTCAGTAAGACGCTCACGGATCAAAGCCGCCTCGATAGCGATCGTCTTCATTTGTCCTTCCACTTCCGCATATTTCTTTTTACCAACAGTCAGATGGGCCACCATCTCTGTCAAAGCTGCCGCTATAGCGCCATTCAAGGCAGATATACTTCCACCACCGGGAACGGGAGCACTACCCGCCGTTTCCGCCAAAAAATCTTTAATTGTCAAGTCTGCTAACATAGTATTTTGATTTAAATGATTCAACAATTCTTATCTTACATCATATAAAGTTCCCCATCCTTAATTACAGTATCCACGAGATTCATTCCCACATGATAAGGTAGGAACTTATAAGACGGGTATTTCAGCAAGATCACGTCCGCACGTTTTCCCACGCTGATACTTCCAATCTCGGAGGCACGTCCCACAGCTGCGGCTCCATTAATGGTCAATGCCGTTACCGCTTCTTCAGGGGTCATCTTCATATAGATACAGGCCAAGGCTATCATCATCGGGATTGAGGCAGAGAAACAACTTCCCGGATTTAGATCGGAAGCTAAAGCCACCGCGCAACCGGCATCTATCATCTTCCTTGCAGGCGCATACGGCTCATTCAAGGAAAAGGCAGTCAGCGGAAGTAAGGTAGCTACGACACCCGCTCTTGCCAGACGTTTGATGCCTGTGTCCGATATATGTAACAAATGATCAGCACTTACACACTTCAAGGAGGCCGCCAGTTCCGCCCCTCCGAAAGGAACGATCTCATCCGCATGCATCTTCAATTTAAAACGATGATGACGGGCGGCACGAAGCAAGCGCTCACTCTGTTCTAACGAGAAAACGCCTTTCTCACAAAACACATCACAAAACGTAACCGTATGTTCGGCTCGTATGGCAGGAAGAACTTCCTCGATCATATAATCCACATAATCGTCCGTACGACCGGCAAATTCAGGAGGAACAGCATGAGCTCCCAAAAAGGTCGATACGACATCCATCGGATGAGACTCATTCAGGTCCGACATGACACGAAGCTGAACTAATTCTGTTTGCAAATCCAAACCATAACCACTTTTCCCTTCCACTGTGGTAACACCCATGGAGAATAACTCATCCAAACGTTCTTCCCCTCTGTCCCATAGTGTATCGAAATCACTTTCACGGGTAGCTTTCATCGTATTCACGATACCTCCACCACGCTCCATGATCGACATATAACTATCTCCTCGCAATCGCCAAGAGAACTCCTCCTCCCGGTAACCGCCAAAGATAAAATGCGTATGGCTATCTACAAATCCGGGTAACACCGCTTGGTTCTCCGCCCGAATCTCCAAATAATCCTCCGCATGGATGTTTCGAAGTACCTCCTCCGTAGGTCCTACATGCGTAATAACCCCATCAGACATCGCTACGGCTCCATCCTCGATAACGCCTAAATCAGACATCTCCGCTCCCCGTCGCGCCTTATCCCCATGGCAAGTGACGATCTGGGCAGCATTCCTGATTAATATCTTGCTATTCTCCATACGCTATTCCATAATACGGGCTTCCAATACTTGATTCATAGAAAAGTCCTCTAATCCCAAATAGTAAGAGGCCGTATCGATCAACGCCTCCATAGGAACCAAGCCGATAATCTCGCTCCCCACCACCGGAACACCATATCTGCGAGCTTCGATACGAACTAACTCGAAGGCCCGGTACAAGGCCGTACGGGTATAATCGGTCATATTAATAGAGACCTGTACGATACCACGTTCCTTCAACTCAACCCCCATCGCTTTACAATAGCGTAAACCTCCGCCGATGAAACGGATTTTCTTCGCTATATCCGTAGCGATATGCAATTGATTCGTTCCTAAGTTCACATTATAGGCGACCAAAGGCATGCGGGCTCCTATGGCGACCGTACCGGCTGTCGGATGTCTTTCGGCCGGACCAAAATCAGGTTTCCACTCCGGTTGATGGATTTTCTCTGCCATCCCCTCAAACTCTCCTTTACGGATCGCCGCCAGATTCTCCCGATAAGGGGCGGAAGCTGATTTCTCATATAAGAAGACAGGTACGGCATAACGAGTGCCCACTTCCTCCCCTACTTCCTTAGACAAGGCGATCGCCTCTTCCATCGTACATCCGCGAATCGGTATAAAAGGAACAACATCTACGGCCCCCATTCGAGGATGTTGACCGCTATGCTTGTTTAAATCGATCAGCTCAACAGCAACTCCAATGGCCTCCAATACGGCTTGTTTTAAAGCGACTGGCTCCCCTACCACGGTAACAACCAAACGATTGTGATCCTCGTCATTACTATAGTCCAACAGTTTAACACCCGTCTTAGCCCGGAAAGGCGCTACGATCTTATCTATCTTCTCCAAATCCCGTCCTTCACTGAAGTTAGGGACACATTCCATAATCTTATTCCAAGTACTCATACCTTTTTATTTAATGATGTTTGTACGATTTCATGAATAAACGCTTTCTCCGGGATATACGGGAGGGTAATATGATACTGTTCGCCACGATTCTCATTGAAAGTAGCGCTCGTACGCATCGCATTCGGGTTACGAGCCCATGAGCGACGGGCGACACCCCCCATCACGTCCCATATCATAGCGGAACGAAGTATCTCATCCACCCGCTCACTACCATCGAGAACCATACCAAAACCTCCGTTTATCGCCTTACCGATACCAACCCCTCCACCATTATGAAGAGCGACCAAGCTCATACCCCGGGCGGCATTTCCAACAAAGCACTGCACCGCCATATCAGCCATCACATTGCTTCCGTCCCGTATATTAGAGGTCTCACGGAATGGAGAATCCGTACCGCTCACGTCATGATGGTCTCGTCCCAACATAATCGGGCCTACCTCCCCATCACGTACCATTCGGTTAAACTCAAGGGCGATCTTCAAGCGCCCCTCAGCGTCTTGATATAAGATCCGGGCTTGCGTACCCACCACCAAACGGTTCTTCTCCGCGTCACGTATCCAATTATAATTATCCATATCCTGCCCTCTTCGAGTCGGATCGATACACGCCATAGCCGCATGATCCGTGCGAATCAAATCTTCCGGCTTACCGCTTAAACATACCCAGCGGAAAGGACCGTACCCATAATCAAATAATTCCGGCCCCATGATATCTTCCACATAAGAAGGCCATATAAAACCATCTTTCTCATCCACACCGTTACGGGAAATCTCATGTACACCGGCATCATAGATCGCTTTCATGAAGGAGTTCCCATAGTCAAAGAAATAGGTACCCCGGGCAACCAGACGCTTGATCACCTCGAAATGTCTCTTCAACGTTTTATCGACCAAAGCACAAAAGTCTTCCCGGTGATGAGCCAATAATTCCGTACGTTCCTCAAACGTCACGCCTACCGGACAATAGCCACCTTCATAGACCGCATGACACGAGGTCTGATCACTCAAAAGGTCGATGGAAAGCCCCTGTTTATCGGCATATTCCAATAAATCCACAATATTACCATGAAAAGCGATAGAGATCGGTTCTTTCTTACGAATCGCCTCGTTGGCTAAGGAGAAAGCTTTCCCCATATCATCCGTCACATGCTGGACCCATCCTTGGCATCGGCGTGTCTCGATACGGGAAGCGTCTACCTCGGCGATTATACTGGCAGCACCGGCGATCACAGCAGCTTTAGGTTGAGCGCCACTCATTCCTCCTAAACCGGAAGATACAAACAGATAGCCTCGCAAATCCTTATCTTGTGGAATCCCTAATTTCTTACGTCCGGCATTCAACAATGTATTAAACGTACCGTGTACGATACCTTGCGGGCCAATATACATCCAACCTCCGGCCGTCATCTGTCCATAATTAGCGACTCCCATCTGGGCGGCGATATGCCAATCCTTTTGGTTATCGAACATTCCCACCATCATGGAGTTCGTGATAATCACCCGTGGGGCATCCGGCTTGGAATGAAACAATCCCAGAGGATGCCCGGATTCGATCACCAAGGTCTGCTCCTCGGTCAGCTCCTCCAAATACTTCTTAATCAAACGATATTGCATCCAATTTTGGCAGACCTGCCCAGTCTCGCCATACGTAACCAACTCGTAAGGGTACAAAGCGATATCAAAGCAGAGGTTATTATCGATCATTACTTGAAAGGCCTTTCCCTCGATACATTTACCTTTATATTCAGAGATAGGCTTCGCTTTCAGGTCTCCCTGCGGACGGTAGCGATAACCATAGATCCGTCCCCGGGTCAATAATTCCTCCATGAACTCAGGAGCTAGCTTCTCATGTAATTCAACAGGGATGTAACGAAGCGCGTTCATCAATGCCGTTTCTGTTTGAGCGGGCGTAAGCGAATAGCCGCGATCGGGAGCACGGCGAATACCGGAAACGAAGGAAGGATATTCCGGCAAATAGTTATCAAGATGTATTTCCATAACGTGAATGATTTAGTAGGTGCTTACAATCTGCAAGGAATTTCACGGATTCAGCGCCGACAAGTTAGCGATTATCCAAATCCCAACCAATTATCATTCCATGTTTAGAAGCATAAAAAAGCCCCCGTCTCTCTCATCCTCCCTAAGGGAAAGAAAGACGGGGGCATAATTATAATTGTTCAGTAGTAGAAGTTTTTCCTGATCCATTAGGACCAGCAACAATACAAAGTGTAGGGCGTTTCTCTTTCATTACAAATCACTATTTAGATTCGTTCGATCTATATATCTTCAGTTTTTCTCTCACTTCCTGCATTCTTCGTTTCAGTTCCATCTCCGCTCTAAGTGAACTTTCTCGAGCGGCAATAGCTACTTGCTCCATTATATCTTTCCTATCATGAAGTAACTTTAATTAAATGAATAGATTATCAATTAAATCTTCGCTCTATCAATCCAATTCTCTATTTTAAGATGAGGAATACGTTCTAGGTGCTTTACATTTTCTGTAACTAAAATCAAATCATTTGCTACGGCAGAAGCTCCAATCAACAAATCAAAATCATCTATTAAAAGTCCTTGAGATCTCAATGTGCTTTTTAGTTCAGCGAACATAAGCAAAGAACCGTAAATTGGTAAAACTGTAAACTGCGAGATAAAAGATTCTACCTCTTTCAACATTTTATCCTTTCGATTTGAGCAAGTAGCTCCATATAGAAGTTCGGCAATAGTAATTTCAGAAATAAAGCAATATCGCTTCATTTTATCATCAATCTTCTCATTTAAATGAAATTTCCCTTTCATATAGAAGATACATATGTTGGTATCTAAAAGATAACGCCTCATTCGTCAAAAGATTCAATAGATCGCGTTCCCAAAACACGTGCTTTATTAATTTCAGCAATAATCTCTTCTGCACTTTTGTCATCATCCCAAGCGCCAAACGAATCTTGTATGGATGTCTCTTTCTTTTTACCCCTCAAAAGGCTCTCTGAAAGCTTACGAATGACACGCAACTTTATCTCATCGCTAAACGAAGACAATAAATTTATATAACTATCCGCTATTTTCACCGTTGTATCCATAATCTTTTTCTTTTACAGAAACAAATATAATCATTATTGATTATAATACAGTATTTAGTCTACTTTTTTTGCAAGCGTGAACCACCAATACAGCGTACCCAGTATTTATCAACAGGTTAACCATACCAGTTTTTCTGAACAAAATTCAGATTTCTTATTCTTTAACAATTAAGCGGCTGTTTGAGACGGCTTTGTTATCTCAGCATCCTTGCCGTCTCCATAACGACGAACATAGTCACATGGCAAGAACAAAGCGTCCACATTGTTCAACTTGCAACTTTCTACCAAACACAAAAAAAGGTGCATCAAAATGACACACCCTCCTCGTAACAAAAATAAAATCTTTATGATTAGCCTCTACTTAGGCCTACACAGTAAAACGAATTTAACTCATGGAATAGCTGTTAAAATCAACGCTCAATCAAGCCCCTTATACCTCCAACGATATACTCAATATCCCGATCCGTTACATACGGGCCGGAAGGCAGGCACAACCCAACCTTAAACAAAGATTCGCTCACCCCATTCACATAAGCCGGGCAATCTTTATAGACAGGTTGCTTATGCATCGGTTTCCACAAAGGACGGGATTCTATACCCATCGCGTCAAGTCCCACACGCATCGCCTCGACATTGGCATTCGGCTCGCAATCCGTATGTGCGTTAACCGCTGCGTGAGTCACACCGCCCGCACCACCAACAGCACCTTGTACCATTGCTTGATAAGCATTCTCCTGCCCTTTCACCCTCAATAAAGGATCCAAGACAATCGTATTCAACCAATAATTACTATCAAAACGACCGGAAGGATTCTCATGCAAGGTAATCCCTCTCACATCCTTCAACAGCTCCCGATATAAATCACACGTATGCTTATGATGAGCCACATGAGCATCAGCCACCGTCATCTGACCACGCCCGATACCCGCACAAATATTCGACATCCGATAATTATACCCGATCCGCTCATGCTGGTAATACGGATAAGCCTCCCGAGCCTGCGTAGCGTAGAACATGATCTCCCGCTTAGCCTCCCCGTCCGGACAAATCAACGCACCACCACCACTGGTCGTAATCATCTTATTCCCATTGAACGACAGCACCCCATATTTTCCAAACGTACCCAACATACGTCCATCATAACGAGAGCCAAAACCCTCCGCCGCATCCTCAATGACCGGAATCCCATACCGATCAGCGACCGCCATAATCTCATCCACCTTATAAGGCATCCCATATAAGGCCACCGGGACAATCGCTTTCGGTGTTTTTCCCGTCTTCTCGATACGATCTTGAATCGCCTCTTCCAACAACACAGGATCCATATTCCAAGTATCCACCTCCGAGTCCACGAACACAGGCGTAGCCCCCAAATAAGTGATCGGATGCGAGGAAGCACAGAAGGTAAAGCTCTGTACCAGCACCTCATCCCCCGGCTTCACGCCACAGGCAAGCAACGCCAAATGCACCGCAGCAGTACCGGCAGACAGAGCCACCACATGTTTACCTTCACCCACGAATTCCTCCAAATCTTTCTCAAATCCATTCACGTTCGGACCTAGAGGCACGACCCAGTTCGTATCAAAGGCTTCTTTGATATACATTTGTTCTTTGCCGCTCATGTGAGCAAGGCAAAGATAGATTCGTTTGTTCATGATTTATTTTATGATTAAAGATCCTTTCCAAGCACTGTATAAACAATTATTTTGACATCTTTCCCAAAAGACCAATGATCCATATAATCAATATTTATCCGCACTTTATCTGGAAACAGTACCTCATCATTATATTTCTGAGGGTTTTCCTGTTCTGCCAATAGCTCTTCTTCGTTCCGATATTTCAAACTAGCAGGGCCTGTTATTCCAGGTTTCAAGAGTAACATTCTCCTATCATCCCCTTCCAGCTTGTCCGCATAACCCGGTACATCCGGACGAGGTCCCACAAAACTCATGTCACCTATCAACACATTCCACAACTCCGGTAATTCATCCAGCTTGTATTTCCGCAATTTCACCCCCAAAGGAGTGATACGGCTCTCACCTTTCACAGAGACAGAACTTCCCGAATGGCTAACCGTCATCGAACGGAATTTGTACATGGTAAACAACCTCCCATACTGCCCCACCCTCTTCTGCTTGAAAATGATAGGACCTCCCGGCATCTTAATGCGAATCAGGAGAGCTACAAATAATAAGACTGGAGACAAAAAAAGCAGGCCGAATAGAGAGGATACTCGGTCAAAAAGAAATTTAAAAAACATAACGGAATACTATCAATACTTGTTTCTACGCATTGCTTCCATATTCAAAATCGCTTTTACTGATTGAACAGGAACTAACTTACGAAAAGGGAATAATATATTTACAGCTATTTTCATCCACCATTGATAAACAATCTGCAATTGGCAATAAGCTTTTCTAAAATGAAATTTCTCTATCAAAAAAGGCTGAATGCCTGAATGCTCTGTAATACTTCGAGCACCATCACTTACATATTTCAAACCTAACTCCTGCAAATAATAACGGTTCATTTCATAAATAAGCCCATAATAAGGATAAGTGGAATTTCTTAAATAAGCAGGGTCGGCTTTCATTGTATTATACTCGCAGCAATCCTTATGAAGGGTATTAATAGCTAATGCAACCACTTTATGGGTTTTCTTTTCATATACACACCAAAAATCAACATTACCCGTTATTTCACTTTGTTGTATCCAGTTTCTAAAAGACTCCATAGTTATCGGAGAAGCTTTTACACGATAACTTTCTACAGCTGCTTGAAAAATGGGAAATCCTACCCGAAGCATTTCACTTGCAGGCACACGGTATACATCGTATGTCTTTAATGATTTCTTCACTTGATTTCTCATTTTGAAGACAATTCTTCCATTCCTACAAAAGAATCCTTTATGACATACCAAAATGAAGTTTCATGTCCACAGTCCCAGTCATATACATTCCTTAACAACCCCCCGTATTTAACAATTTTACACATTGATTCGTTGGCAGATTACAACTATAATGCGGAGGGCGTTTACTCAACCAGCAACCTTTATATAAAGCAAAGCTATCTTCCATTCTTCAAAACACTAATTATACCATTTAAAGATCCCCATCCATATGACACATGAAGGACAAAGAAACTAATCAATAAATAACCAAAGCTCAAACGTTTACTTATTGTCAACTTCATTCCGATGCCACCCAAGGTCAATAAATAAGCCAACAAAGAAACTATAGTAACAAAAACAAACGACGACCAAATCAAACTGCAAAACAAAGGAACTATCAATGAAAGAAGAAACAGCAGGGGGATAAAATGACGTAATGAAAGTGAACCCATTTGTTTTGTATAGTACACCGTCAATACGTTCCATTTCCCATTCCCGTAATTATTCTTCGCCAGTCCTTTAAATGTCTCACGAGCTAGATAAACACAATATGTATCAGGCACAATATAAATATGCCCTCCCCCTCGTACTATACGCTTGTTCAATTCTATATCCTGATTCCGGATCAGGCGTTCATCATACACTCCATATTTGTCAAAGACTTCTCTTTTCCAACAGCCAAAAGGAACCGTATCCACCTCCATCACTTTGTCAACTCCTAAACGAAAAGTTGAATTTCCGACACCGAACTTATTGCTTAAAACTTCCCCAATAGCTAAAGTTTTAGGTGTCTTATTAAGCACATCCGTTCTGCAAGCAGCCCCAACATTGTCAGCATCAATAGTTTCCAAAGCTTTCACTAATACCGAGAAATAATTTGCTGGATATTGCGCATGAGCATCCAAACGCATAATGACATCCCCTTTTGACACCTTTATCCCGATATTCATAGCTATCGGTACTATACGCTTTTCATTATTCAACAAATGGATAAAAGGGTATTGCCTTGCATAGTTTTCCACTATATCACGAGTGCCATCCTTGCTCATACCGTCCACAAACAGCACTTCCAAGCAATCCTTGGGATAATCTTGAAACAAAATAGACTGAATGCACACATCAATATATTTCGCTTCATTATATATAGGACAAATAACAGAAAGCATCATTACAGTCTTCCGTCTATTACTTCTCTATCCAACATACCTTTCACATCATAGATGACCCCGTTCTCATTTTTCAGGAACGATCGAATATCCTCTTTTTTAAAGGCATCATGAGCAACACCTAACACTACGGCATCAAATTGTCCACGTAGCTCTTCCAAAGAACAATCTGTCAAAGCAATGCCGTATTCATGGTTAACTTTAGCTGCATTTGCCCAAGGGTCATATACCGCAATATTTTCAGTATATTCAGACAATGTACTATAAATATCCACAATTTTTGTATTTCTGATATCCGGACAATTCTCTTTGAATGTAATACCAAGTAACAAGATTTTGGCATCTTTCACCAGTACGCCCTTTTTGTTCATTAATTTAATCACTTGGTTAGCCACATAATCCCCCATACCATCATTCAAACGACGAGCAGCCGACATAATACGTGGCAACACCCCGTAAACCTGCGCCTTCTGTATCAAATAATAAGGATCCACACTGATACAATGGCCACCCACCAAGCCGGGTTTTAATTTAATGAAGTTCCATTTAGAAGAAGCTGCTTCTATCACATCATTCGTATCTATTCCCATAGCATTGAATATCTTCGCCAATTCATTCATAAAGGCAATATTCACATCGCGCTGAGAGTTTTCAATGATCTTAGAGGCCTCCGCAACTTTAATACTAGGTGCTTTATGCGTACCATTCACTAAGATCGAATTATAGACCCCATCTACAATGTCTGCAACTTCAAGAGTTGACCCGGAAGTTACTTTTTTAATTTTTTCTACTGTATGCTCTTTATCGCCAGGATTGATGCGTTCCGGAGAATAACCTGCAAAGAAATCAACATTAAATTTCAAACCTGAAACTTTTTCTACAACTGGTAGACACTCTTCCTCTGTTACCCCCGGATAAACCGTAGATTCATAAACCACAATATCCCCCCTTGAAATTACTTTTCCAACAGTTTCACTAGCACCCCATAACGGCTTCAAATCCGGACGATTATTTACATCTACAGGGGTGGGAACTGCAACGACATAGAAATTGCAATCTTTAATATCTTCCAACTTTGTAGTACAGATAAAACCATGATTTTGAATAGCGTCTTGAAGCAATTCATCTGAAACCTCAAATGTAGCATCATGTCCTGCCATCAAAGCATCTACACGCGGTTGGCTCATGTCAAAACCCACTGTTTTATACTTCGTCGAGAAAAGGCGGGCTAAAGGAAGCCCTACGTAACCGAGACCGATTACGGCAATTTTAATCTGATCCATGAAATATTCTGCTAAAAGTTAAATTCTTTTTTTTGTAAATTTTGCAGGAATACCAGTATAAATAGCATCTTCACACAACTCCTGTAAATGTATTGTCAATACAGCACCTGCAGCCAATATAGAACGTGCTGGTAATACGGCACCTGGTAACACGACACAATGAGCTGCAATCCAACAGCCATCTTTAATTCTGACTTCTTTCTCTACAGATACACCGTAACGATATGAGCCATCCCCAAAAGTATGATTTCCAGTAGTTAGCAAACAACCTGGACCAAACATTACATTATTACCAATAATAGCTTTCCCATGAGCATATATAATATTCCCCATTGCCAGATAGACATTATTTCCAACTGTAAGTCCCTCAATAGAATTCAATGTTACGTTATGAGCTACTTGAAAATTACTTCCACATGAAGGCATTCCTAAACTATATAAAAATCCCCGGAATCTCATAATTAACGGAATGTCAGGAAAAAAAAACAGCATAGTTTTAATCAGCCAAGAATATAATAACAGTAAACGATGCTTCATACAGTCTTTATCTTGTTATATAGGAGATCTAATCTGTTTTTATCTGATTTACCCCAAAAAGCATGTAGTATACGTTTTTTATCTCTATCATCAATCTCTAGAACATCGTTTGATGCAATCACTGATAAAAAGTCAGTCATAGAATAAACTCTTTTTCCTGGGGTATATTCGTCGTAATCAAAGGCCAAATCATTACTATTTTCTATGAAACGTTCTTTATCAAATGGATATAATAAGATGCCTTTATTTAATAACAAGAAATCATAATATATGGATGAGTAATCTGTTATAAGGACATCAACAAAAGGAAGAAGAGGATAAATATCTAATCTCTTATCCAAAAAACAAATATTAGAAAACTCCTTTTCATTTACATTCTGCAATACTCTTACCGCTGGATGAAGTTTCAATATAAATAATCTATTCTGTTTTACTAAAATATCATTCAGCTTCTCAAAATCAAAATTAGCTTCACGTATAAAATCATCATTCAAGTTGCCTCGCCAAGTTGGCATATAAAGATATACTTTATCATAATGAGACAGTTTAGCAACCATTTTCCTCATTGACTTGGACTCATATTTATCAATAAATGAAAGAATTTCATTCTGAGATTTACACATATAATGACAACGGGGATAAATTGCATCAAAAATAACCTTATCATCCAAAGAAAACATTTGCTTAAAATGCTTATCCATCATATCGGAGGTAGACAAAAACAGAGTATTCTTTTCATACATGTGCGGAAGAAGTATTTTTGTTAAATAACTACTATTCTTCTTCGAAGCAAAATTGTTATCTTTTTTACCTCCATTTCCTCCTTTAATCCCAACGCCATGCCACAAGTTAATCTTGCGTACATTACCAGAAGTAAAGAAGTTTATATCTTTAGAATGATATGTAAAAACATAGACATGAGCTGTTAATGAGTGATATAATCCTTTTAGCGAATACTTAAGATATGCCTCAAATCCCATTTTATGAATTCTTTCTACAGTATCTCTGGAGGATGTTATCCAAATGGGACGAATCTCGTCTTTCTGTTCATTAGCATATATAAATAAATATTTAGCGTTATCTGTAAATTCTACATTGGTTCCAAATAGCCATTTATTTCTATTACGAATACACAAAAAAGAGAAAACATATAAAGGGTATCCCAATACGACTTCTAGCAATCGACTTAAAAGATATCGTTTGCTACGCATCTTCAAAAAGGTATTTAGCAATTTTAATGGCTTCATTTTATATCAATTTTAGCTTTATGTCTATTACTTGCCCGGTTAAATCAGAGACTAAGAGTTTAGCTGTTGCTACTGCCACATCCATTGATTTCAACAAAGTATCCTCAGGTTCTATTCCAAAATTTTTGGTACGCATAGGAGTCTTTGTACGCTCCGGATTCACGCAATTCACACGAATGCCCAAACTTCCCCATTCTTCGGCTAAAGCCTGTACAAAATTTACAGTGGCACATTTCGTAGATGAATAGATACTATAATTCATGCGACCACGGGTATAAGAACTGGAAGTATAGAATACTAATTGCCCACAGCTCTTTTCAAGATAAGGATATGCCTCTTTAGCCACATGTACCATCCCCTTATAATTAATGTCTATAGTCTCCTCTATCTGCTCATAACTCATGTAAGCCAACGGTTCTTTATAAAGAACAGATGCCGTATCAATAACATAATCTATCCTATTCACCTCTTTGGCAACTGAAGAGAAAGCAGAACGCACACTATCCAAATCCTGAATATCTACATGGTTCATACTTCTGCTGAAACCATATACAACAGCTCCGCAATCGCAACATAAATTCATTAAGTCAAAACCTATGCCAGATGATGCACCGAAAAGAACAATTACTTTTCCCTGCAATTTTTCTTTTTCATCATCAGTTAGTGCGTGCTCTTGGAAGTTAGTCATTCGTAATTGAAACAACTTCTCTATCAAATAGAAATCCTCTTTATAAGTCAACTTCATATTGCTATCTTCCCCTTCTACCACATATATTTTTGTTTCAGGAAGATACTTCAACACCACACCACAATCGTCTGTTGTGATGAAATCGGGATCTTTTAATGCTTCATCATAAGCGGCTTTTATGGTGTTCAAACGGAATCCTTGAGGAGTTTGTCCTCTTCTTAACACCCGACGGGGGGGAATCCCCATAATTGTATTGTCACTGTCAACCTGTATAATCGTATCAGCCGAAGGAATTGCAACATCTACCGCTTCATAGATCTGCAAAGCAACAATCACTCGGTCTATTATTTGAGAACTTATCAAAGGACGAACTGCATCATGAAATATCAAATTACACTCTTCCCCATTTTCATAAGCTTTAATAGCAGATAAAGAAGAGAAATGTCTTTCCGCACCACTCATCAATATCTTCTTCACTTTAGAAAATTTGTTTTTTACAACATATTCCCCTATTTTATGATGATACGCCTCATTGGCGACAATGGCTATCTCATCAATAAGACTATGACGCTGAAATGTTGATATCGTATGTTCAATTACTGTGAGGCCTGCAACCTTCAAAAATTGTTTGGGGATTCCTGCGTTCAAACGACTACCAATACCACCAGCTAAAATTATGGCTATATTCTTCATGCCTTTTATTTTACCAAATATTGTTTATACTTAAATATGCTAGTAATATACTCCCATTCTTTTCTGATATCTTTAATATTCAGCAACAGAGGAGCTTTTAAAAGGAAATAGGCTATCTGAAAAAAGAAAAATCCTACATAGCTATGCTCCTTTTGTATACAATACATCAAAGAAGCGGTATTGTATACTCGTGAAAATTGTGATGTAGAACTAGATTTCACAAAATGAATAATTTCCGGTCCTGGAATAAGATAGGAATGATAGCCAGCATCGTAAAGGCGTTTACACAACTCCACATCTTCAAAATACATAAAGATGTGTTTGCTAAACATCCCTATTTGTTCAAACAGTTCTTTCCTAATAAATAAATCTGCTCCTATCACGTAGTCTACTTTGCGGGAAGTATTCGATAGTGGGATTTCCTCGTTGGAAGGAACCAAAAAAAGTCTTTTTACTCCCATCATAAGATATTTTCTCATCGAATAAAAATTGCCACCGCTTTTAGTGTAAATACCATTACCATCTTTCAAATAAGTACCTAATGCACCTAAATTTTCTCTTGCATGAAGAAATTCCAAGAAATAGGGAAAAGGATCATTTCTTAATACCGTATCTGAATTCAATAAAAACAGATATTGTCCAGAGGCATGCTTTGTTCCCCAATTATTGGCCCGTCCAAAGCCTAAATTATAATCACTCGCAACTAATTTAACAGACGATTCGTATCTTCTTTTTATTTCAACTACTGAATTATCTGAAGAAGCATTATCCACCAAAATAACCTCAAATTTACAAGAGTGAACGTTCTGAAAAATTGAATCTATACACGCACATGTCAAAGCGCATGTATTATAGTTTACTATAATTATGGATACTAATATATCATTCATCTTTTAAGAAAAATTGGTACAATCCTTTAGGAGCACAAGAAATTATTAGAGATTTACCCCAAAATGCACCTCCTTCTGGCTCATTATTCAAAATATCCTGTACATCTATTATTCTTTTTATTTTTTTCTCCTTTAAATCTATTATAACAATAGCCTTTTCTTTACCATATTGGAGCTGACTATCAGCAGACGCACCTGATGGAAAATAAAGAGTATGATTATGTATTACCCCTCCTTGCAAAATATGAGGAAAAAAAACTTCAAAAGAATCTTCTATATCAACATCACTCAATATTACTTGTGGGATATTAATAGACGGTAAGTTAAATTTTACAATTTGAGTAGCGAATCCATTCCGTTCTTTATTAAATGGATATAACTGAGTAACAGCATAAATATGGTTAGTTTCTCTGTCTACAATCCAATCATGTACTGCTTGAGGTTTATTTTCTATCCGAAATTGTATTATCTGAATTAAACGAGATCCATATTCTGTAATATTCTCTACATAACATCTATGTGGAGCTTCACATTCAGAAATATATAATGCAGGAAATTTATTATTATCTTTTGGATACTCAACACCAAAACAAGCATTGTTTGCATGATTTTTTGCATGAGCAGATGCTAATATTAAGGAGGCTACAAACAAATCTTTTCTCATATCATAAATTCTACATAGTCCTGTATTAGTCAGCAGAAAAGCATATTGTTCATAGATCGCCATTCCTTGTCCCCATTTCTTTTGATAATTGGTTTCTACAGGAAGGTATTTTACATTTTGCGAAGCTTTACAAGTACAAAATAGAAATAATGAAATAATAAAAAAGGTACTTAGGAAATACACTTTCACTATTCTGAATAACATATCAAACAAAACCGGACGTTAACGATACTTATTATCATTGGCTATTTCAATGCAATTTTCTTAAATTCTATTCTTACATGTATTCTTACTAAAAAACAGAAACAATGCAAATAGAATCGTTTGAAATGTCACCCAAAAGTATTGAAAAAAGAAATCTGCAAAAAATTGGAATACAAGCATATAAAAGAAAGAAGAATAAATAACCAATGCGACTTTATATCCTTTTTCCATCCCTTTCCAAATTCCTCCCCAGAAAGTACCTAATAATATAGAAAATACTATTATTCCCCAATACCCCCAATCAACATAATAACTAAACATTATTGTATAGACGTTTACTGGTAGTGGAGTGTATGTCCAATTATGCAAATTAAAAGGATCTGGATTCCCTTCCACAGAGAAACCTAATGTCTGTAAAAAGGGAATAATGAACCTTAAAGTATATTCCCCATGAAAATCTGAGATATAATCAATATGGGTGTTTAGTACATTATCAAAAGCTGGCAATGGTGCTAAAAAATAAACAGATATAAATTTCACAAAATCAAATTCATAACCATCGCCTGCTCTAAGCAAATGAACTGTTAACATCAATCCTAAAAAACAAACCAAATAAACAAAGAATTTTCTTTTAGAAAGCGTATTATTATAAGATGAAATAGCCAAAAAAGCTAATAGTAACTGCGCCATAGCATATTTATTACTTCGCATCACAAAAAACAATAAAACTAAACATGCATATATAATAACAAATAGATTTTTTTTCTTTCCTACATACAATAAACTTATCAAGACTGCTACACTTTGCCCCACTACAGCCATTGCAAAAGTTACATACATCGGATACTGGAAATCATCTTCCCCTTCCATTGCTAAAACACTTGATTCACGTATGCCTCTAAATATATTATCAGAATTATAATAATTTCCTTTTATATATAAACCATAAATTGCAATTAATAAACTAATAATAAATATAGGAAGTAGAACCTTCATTGCACTATTATATCTTTCATAACGCCAATTAACAAATATAGGAAAACGTACATAACAAATAGCAAGTGAAGAAAAGCAAAAACCAATATTCCATAGTAATAATACTCCATATAATTTATCAGATAAAGCATATAAACCATGGTCTACTGTTTGATAAATCAATAGAATACAAAACCACAAAAAACTTGTTATAAAAGCTGGATGTGATATTGTTTTAAAAATCCCATATGTTGCGCAAGCTAACAACAGCAATATTATAATTACTACAAAAGACATACTTGAAGTTACTACATTTTCCTTAAATAAAGCAGAAAGCACAAACCATATAAGATTCCATAATAGAATATCGCAAGGCACATTTCCAATAAAGACAAAATGTCTCCTAATACAATTACCAACAGTACATAAATAGACGTACAGATAGCAATGATTTTAAAAAGATAGTGTAATAACCATCTTAAGGAATAGATTGAACGTAAATAGTATAGTAACAATATATGTACTACTATCTCGGTTGCTAACAGACTGATAGCAGCTCCTATAGCTCCATAGTGGGGCATTAGTAAAATATTTAAAACTAAACTAACCAATGCCCCTATGGCGACACAATTCAAGAATGTCTTCATTTTATTCAGACTTACATAAATTACATACAAACTGAGGCCGGATGTAATCAAAGTAGGTGCAACTATTTTTATAACCATGTCAGCACCTTCAAATGTTTCAGAAAAAAATATATCGCACAATGGTAATGCTACTAACTCTAATAAAAAAAAGGCAGGAACACTGATTAATAATGAATATCTAAATAAATCCTTCGTTTTATTCTGATATTCCTGCTTCGACTGATTATGATGTAAATAGGCTAATCGGGGCATCATTACAGTCCCCAAAATTCCTATAAAAGTAATGCCAATGCGTACTAACCTATTGGGATAATCGTAAATTGCAACTTCGTCTATACTTGACAGATACCCCAGCATGACTTTATTTAAAGAGAGATACAAGGAGGTAAAAACACTTGGAATAAAAACGGATATCGCAGGATTAAATATATTTTTCAGAGAGAGAGTCAATGATGAAAATCGAGGAACAATCTCCAATTTATCCAACTCTAACCAAAAAACAACATTACTAATTAATAAAACCCCTTGCTGAATGATAATAAACAGAGATAAATCTTCGTGTTGCTTTACAAAAAGAAAAATGAGTAAAGTGCCTACAAATTTAATTACTAAATTGCGAACAGCAATTAGATCAAATCTTTCCATCCCGGTATATGCCCATGAAAGATCTGTCATAGAGGTAAGAATGATGATATTAAACAAGAAATATATATAATCTCCTTGAAAAATCACCCAACTATTGTATAAAAGAATAGCTATTACATTGAAAAAGAATTGATAAGTTACACATTCGGCAAATTTCTGTTGCTTTCTATTTTTATCATCCCTACATTCGGCTATTACTTTAGCACCATAAATTGTGATTCCTAAATTCCCTAACAATACGAAATAACCAACAATAGCCTGCCCAAACGAATTGATACCGAGTGCATCTTTGCCCAATATTCGAGTAATATAGGGCATTAACAGTAGATTCAACAATATACTTGAAGTCTGGACTGCACCATTATAAAAAACATTATTTAGAATACGAGCTTTTGCCAATGTACCGTAAACACTCAATTGTAAACCACCGTAAGCGGTCATTTTAGACCCGTAGCGATTAAAAACAAAAGATATTTATAATTTTTTAGAAAATTCCGTTCAATATCCCAACAATAACGGTAACCGGTTGCCATTTGTGTAGCAGCAGGTTGACCAGTTATTAATACTCAATTTAGAGCATATCCTTTTTATAAGGCACCAGAACGGGGAGCCTTGTAAAAAAATGTCATCAAATTCGATTGGTTTTTAACTATTGGCATACAGCCAAGTCTATATTTTGAGGTGCCTGACTCAAAATATATCTGCAACCGTTAAGAATTCCGGTAAAAAATTTGCCAAGATAATCCCATGCGGATCTGCCTTGCAGTTCCACTGTGCTGATTATGCTATGATATACGGTGACAATCTCCGCTCTCTCGTCACTTCCGAAGCGCAGGGAGTTCTTTCGTTTAGTCGTAAAGGAACGGACTACCCTCTCCGCCAGATTATTCGAGATCGGATAACGACCGTCACTTTATATATAAGTGAAAGCCTCCTTCCAAAGCTTGTGAAGATAAGTCAGGGCCTCCCGCATACTCGATAGCCAAACTCTCAAACAAATCCTTTCGCCTCTCGAAATAACTATGGAGCGAAAAGTGAGCTACGACTTTCCGAAACGGCGGGGACGCTTAAGAATATATAACCAGACGCACCATGTGTCATTCTGCACACCAATTCCGTCTTATCTACATACACATAATTCCCCTCTTTCAATTTAGAGAATGTCTGTATCCCTATCGGATATAATCGCCGTCCTTCCATCTTCGTCTCTGTTTATTGGTTCGTCAAGACAAATATAACGAAATTCCTTGCTACCGAAAATATTTCTCCTGAAAATATTCCCCCTTAATCCAACTCCTCAAACCGGGAGTTCTGGCTCTTGAACTCAGGCACGAAGGCTTTCATCTCCTTTACCATCGGGAGGATCTGGACACGGAGAGACAATTCGGTTAATACATTAATATGTTCTACTACGTCCTTATAGTCGTACTTGCGTACAGCTGCCACCCGAATCTTCTCGTGAGGGGTCTCTTTCGTGTTCTCCTTGTTGTTCAGTAGCTCTTCATACAATTTCTCGCCGGGACGAAGGCCAGTGTACTTGATCTCAATGTCCTTGTTTACCTGCAATCCGGACAGTTCAATCATGCGCTTCGCCAAATCCGCAATCTTCACCGGCTCTCCCATATCGAAGATAAAGATCTCACCGCCCTTGCCCATTGTACCGGCCTCTAATACCAGACGACAAGCCTCTGGAATGGTCATGAAGTAACGGATGATATCGGGATGGGTGACCGTCACTGGACCTCCCTGAGCGATTTGTTCCCGGAAACGGGGGATAACCGAACCGTTGCTACCCAATACGTTTCCAAAACGGGTCGTAATGAAACGCGTCTCGCCTTTCACCTCTCCTCGCTCGATCGCAAGGCTCAGACTCTGTACATAGATTTCGGCCAAGCGCTTGCTACAGCCCATGATGTTCGTGGGGTTCACCGCCTTATCCGTACTGATCATCACAAATTTCTCCACACCATAGCTTACAGCGGCATCCGCCATCACACGAGTACCGAACACGTTTGTTCGGATCGCCTCGCAGGGGTTCTCCTCCATTAAAGGGACATGTTTGTAGGCCGCCGCATGGAACACCACTTGGGGGTGCCAGTTGCGGAACACATAATCCACACGGTCCGGGCTACGGACATCGCCGATCACCGGGACAAAGTTTAGTCCCTTGTATTTCTCTTCCAATTCCAGACGGAGATTATGCATCGGGGTCTCGGCGGAGTCGAAGCAAACCAACTTCTTAATCGGGAAATGAGCCAGCTGGCGACAGATCTCGCTACCGATACTGCCGGCAGCTCCCGTGACAAGCACGGTCTTCCCTTCCAACAGATTGCCGATCTCATCCAGATTGATATGGATCTCCTCACGACCTAGCAAATCCTCGATACGGATCTCTCGGACGGAACGTTTCGCCTCACCTCCACGTAGCTCCTCCATCTCCGGGACTACCAATGTCTTCAAAGAGGCCTGCTCGCAATAACGGATCAAACGGTCACGCTCCTGATGGGCAACCTTTATATTCGGGAAGAGAACGCCATCCAAGCTGTTGCGAGGGATCAAGCGATACAGATCCTCCACGTTCTCGATCTGGTAGACCGGTAACTCTGCAATCCGGATGCTTTTCTTGGAATTGCCAAAGGAAAGGAAGCCCATGATGCTATAATTCTGCATGAATACCTGACGGTTCGCCGATGTGGCGATCATCACGCTCTCCTCCTCCGTGCCAAAGACCAGTACCCGCTTGCGTTTCTTGCCGAGTTGCAGGAGGACGCTGTTATAGACATTGATCACGAAGACACGCAACGTGACCAACATCACGATCGTCAATGTACTGTCCATGATTCCACCCAACCAATAGATAGAAGGGCTGAAACGGGCTTTCAACAGCCAAAGCAGCAGGAACATCAAGAGCGACTTGCCGATCGCAGCACCACCGATCCGCCACAAGCCACGCAGCGTGGAATGGCGAATAACCCCATGATATGCTTTGAACAGCAAGAACGAAACGATACTGCCCACAAATGAGGAAAGGCCTACTTTCAGCACATCCGGCTCTCCTATACGTATATGCAGAATGGAAAACATTCCTAGTACGCCCAGCAACGACACGGAGAGCGAGACGAAAAGGTCCGCACTAAAAATGATCCAACGGTTGATATACCGCAAATTCACCAGACGGCCTAAGGCCAATCGCCATCTGCCCTTATGAAAATCCATCATTTGTATTTTGTTTGTTTTATATTCAATGCCCTAACTTTTCCCAACGGCGGCGCCTGTGACTCGTGGCGTCCCGAAGCGGCGGGCGTAATACAGCTTTCCGTCCGCAAGATCGTACCATCACCCTGGTGGATGATTTGGATCGCATGGGTTGCATTGGGCACGATCTGCACATTGCAACCGTAGATATGGAAGACGAAACGTGCTTGTTCCGCCCGCTCATGGTTTTCTGTCATATCGTAATTTTTTCAGTAAGGTTATCACTTTTCGTTTCCCTTGGAAAACGAGGTATATATGAATTACCCTATGAAGTATATATCAATTGCCTAACGCAGTATATATCCTCGGGCATATGCAGTATATCTTCTCAAAAACGGCCAGTTGAGCGGTGTCTGAGACGACTGCTCCACGCATCGTTGATACGGGCACGGATGTTGCTGACGCTTTTACCCTTCGTGATTCGGGGGGTGATGGGTAGAAAGAGGCGGATGAAACGCTCTTTGACCATCTCCTCGGGGGTTATTTTCGGCTCGTTCTCTTGCATGACCAGAATAACTTGGGCCAACTCGGTAACCGTCCGGCATTCGACGATCTGCGCAAGATAGCGTTCCAGATCCTCTTCTTTATTTATATAGGCACGAAAACGGATCGTTTCAGGCATGAGACCGGATCTACCGTCCCCCTCTTCTTGGAAGGTCTCCCCACAATATTCCCCCACATAGAAGTTCTGGATGGCTTCCGTAGCGTTGGGGAGTATCTGGTTATTGCCGCCGTGTATGGTAATCGTTATATCAGACATAAGGTATATATGAATCGTTTGTCAATGAAAAGTAAACAGTTTGTCAACGGTTATCAACGGATTTGATTTCGCTATCCGGGGGTTGTACTTTCGCATTGTCAACAATAAGTTTAATCTTTTAAAAAAAAGAAGTATGATTAATTATTCAACTTACATGTGGAAAAGTCCACTGGATGAGACCGCAAAGGAACAGGCGTACGCCAAGAACCAAGTGACGAAAGTGATGAGTTTCGATGATTTCGTGAAGCACATCTCAGATCACAACGGTGTTTTCACACGCGGCACGGTAAAAGGCGTGGTAAGCGACACCTGCTCATGTCTAGTGGAACAATTGCTGAACGGCTACAAGGTACAATTCGGCGAACTAGGAATCTTTAGTATCTCCATCACCTGCGAGCCGGCTGCTACACTCAAGGACTTCTCCAGCGATAATATCAAGGCCGTGAACATTCTATTCAATCCGGGTATAGACTTCGAGAACCTACGTTCTAAGGCTGAATTCAACCTAGTAACCAGCCGTGCGATCCAAGCCGCCTCGCTGAAGGCGGTAAAAGAGAATAAAGACACGGTGGACTTGGCTGCGTTGAAGAAAGGAGACTCAGAATCTCCCGATGAGATCTAAATCCTACCATTGAGAAATACGGCTTTTAAACCATGAAGCTTATTTTATTCATTTATTTAAAGACTACAAGTATGAAAAAAACAAATTGGAAGAGCGTCTTGCTCTACATCATCCGTATTGTCGAACTGGTCATCACCGGTGCCGCCGGTGGAGCCGCTAGCGGTTGGATCGGATGAGAACCATCACGCTGATTATCGTGCATTGCTCTGCCAATAGGCAGGGCAGCACTTTACGGATGATGGACATCGACCATCTGCATCGCTCTCTCGGCTGGAAAGGCTGCGGATATCACTTTGTCATCCCGACCGATGGTACGATCGAGACCGGTAGGCCCCTTGAACAAGTGGGCGCTCACTGTAAGAACCACAATCGGTACAGTATCGGGGTTTGCTATATCGGAGGACTCGCCAACGATGGAAAGACTCCCATGGATACCCGAACGGAAGCCCAACGAGAAGCCCTACAGGGTTTGCTTCGTGAATTGCATCAGCGATTCCCCAAAGCCCTAATCGTGGGACATCAAGACTTGGACCCGTCGAAATCCTGTCCCTGTTTTAATGTCGTGAACGAGTTTTCCGATTAGTTTAACGCAGGGAGTCCCTTCACCTCCCTCGTATGCCACGCTTGGTAGGCGGGAGCGGAGAGTTCAGGTACAGTCAATAACTTGTAATCCGCCCCGTTCTGCTTAGCTATATGTTTTCGTTCATACAAACGAAGGGAACGATCCGTTACGGAAACCATGACAACCGGAAAAGGATAAGCGTACAGGCGCATCGGCGTGATCTCACTATCCGGAAAGGCACGACGCAATTGATAAGCGGAACGTTCGAACGCGACCCAATAAGATCCCGTACAATATAAATGGATCGAGGTCTGATTCGCACACTCACGATTCATGATCTCTCTCAAATGCCCTTTCAGCAATAGCATCAAACGGATACCGGAGGGAGTTTCGCTTTCCTTTCTCATGACAGTCTACTATTTAATGTTTTAGCCAAATATCGTAATCGTGTAAACGCTGTATCAACAAGGCCTTGCTTCTCTTAGGCGAAGGGTCATCCCGCCAGGGATCTACCAGCTCATGCGCCATACGGTAATACAGGTTGCTATTCGTGCAGCCGTAAAGCGTGACGAGCAGCAAGGCACGAGAATTCACTGCCTTAACCAATGGAAGCATATTGCGTAGGGTGGAATGCAAGCGTTCAAACTCCTCTTCCTGAGCCAACAGCTTATAGGCCGGAAGGAGTAATGAGTAGACCTTGCAACGCATCACGTCGGTCTCCACAAGAAGGGAAGCATAGCCCTTCAGCACCTCACGAACCAAAAGTTCGTCTTCCTTTCCCAATTTGCCCGAGAGATAATAACGCCCCAACGCCTTGTGCATACCTTCCGATAAACGATCGTTATCCAAATGGGTATAAACATGCTTGCCTTTCGTATTCAACTCAATCAGCTCATACTCGCCTTGCCTTACCTCAAATAGAGGAACCCACATACAGTCAAGGATACGTACCATGACATCCTTATGACCTCCACCCGGTTGCACCACCACCTCAGCTTCCATCCCCATGAAAGAACCCGAGGTGATACGTACACGGTCACCTTTCAGCAAGCGACCGCTATCCGGTACGTACACCGGAAGCTCATTGGAATAAGATTCTGCCATCCAGCGTAAGGTCTCCATCTCATGATCTGACAGGTAAGGGAAATAAGAGTGTTCGCCCACGGATACCCGAGGAAGAAGATTATATAAGGGCATGATACGTTTCAAACGGAAAATCTCATTCTCCGAAGCATGGATAAACACATAGTTGTATAAAAGAGGCTTCCTCGTATTGACCATCTTGCCTCCCACCTTGCGAGCCTCGACATACGAGGGGGCAAAGTACTCGAACAAGGGTTCCCCACAACGTTTACGACGGGAAAGCTCGGCATCTAATCCTTTTGACGAATAGATATTATCACGTCCCCCTATGGCGGTAGGAAGCGTCAGTACGTACCAGCGTACAGCCTCCTGACTACGGCGATTGCGTATATGCACCATAGCTCTATCAGAGCTATTACTTGTCATGATATTCATTGAGGAAGATAATTCAGAGCCTTACCAAGATATTCTTGTAATACCCTGATAAATAAATACTTATGTGAAAATAAAAAGGAATTACTGAAAATTTGCATCCCTTCAATACTCATGCTACTTGGCGAGTAGCGTTCATTTCATGCCGCAAATGTAGTAAAAAATAACATAACACAAGCAAATATTAGGCTTTGTTTGTGTTTCAACCTTAATTCTCTTTAAATCTTCGTTCTTATTTCTGATGTATAGACATGGCAATAGAAACGAAATGGCCTCGTTATTCCCGAAATCATCACGTTATCCAAAGTAAACTCCATATAACATCATGTAGAGATGGAGCGTGCTCCGTCTCCCACCGCCTGATAGTAACTAAAATACCATTGTAAGGGGATGAAACGGGACACGCTCCGTCTCTACAACTAAGGAATATCCTTTCACTCCTCTTGTTAAGGCTACTCGCCAAGTAGCAGTCAGTTTGGCTACTCGCCAAGTAGCGTACTTTTCTTCACCCTACTTTCGGCGCATAATTATACACACTCTCGAAACAAAGTTTGTTTACGGTCGAGAGCTTTTCTAAAGAGAAACTCTTCAAGTATATTTGCGTAGTCTTGATAGATTTATGCCCTAACAGTTCACTGATCATCTCAATCGGTACGTTTTGCTCCTTCAAGGTCGTGGCGAAAGAGTGACGAATCGTGTATGAGGTAACCCGAGTACGAATACCGATGGATTCCGACAGTGTTTTCAATCTGCGGTTAAAACCTCCTAATACGGTATTATATTCCTTGTAGGCATCCTCACCGGTCTTCATTCCCTCTAAAAATGGAAACAGATAGGGCGAATCCTCGGTTGTATCGGCTGCCAACTCATTCAGCAGCCCTTGTGCCTCCGCTGGGATCTCCACCTGTATAAGGGATCCGCTTTTCTGCCGATAATAAGACAAGATCCCTTCCTTGATATCCTCCTTTCGCAAATGCGCCAAATCTACGAAAGCCATCCCGCAAAACAAAAACATCAGGCAAAAGGCTGATTGAGTCCTCTTCTGTTGCGGATCTGTCACTGGGCTTGTCATCAGCAAGCGCAGGCTTTCCGAAGGCAACGCCTTTTTACGTTTACTCTCAACCCCCGTAAACACATTCTTAAACAAATGAGGGATATAGGCAGCCTCACCCACCTCTACCGCTAAATTATAGATGTGACGAATCCGGCGCATATAAGTAGATACCGTGTTACGAGCACATCCCTTGGCCAACAGCCAAGATTGATAACGCAAAAGTGTATCCCGATTAATATACGCATAAGGAATCTCTTCCCGGCCACAAAAACATTTAAACGATCTCAACGCATCTTGATAACTCTTCGCCGTGGAATAACGCTTTTTCTCACGCAGGCAGGTGATATACGTAAGTACACCCACCACAAAATCATTCTCATTCATACTTTATCTCCTTAAGAATTAATACATAAAAAAATCCTCTATCTCTCCGTTTACACAGGAAAGATAGAGGATCTTCATAAAATCCTTAAAGAAATATATTATTTTCCGGCTTTCTCAGCAGCAGCTTTCTTATTGATCTTCTTCTTCTGCAACTCGTAAGCGATCGGAGTAGCGACGAACAAAGTAGAGTATGTACCGATAATGATACCTAATAAGATAGCGAACGTAAAGCTTCGGATCGTGCTACCGCCCAAGATGAAGATACACAATACAACCACCAACGTAGTCAATGATGTATTAAATGTACGACACAAGGTAGAGTTCAACGCATCATTGATCACTTGATAACGATCACGCTTCGGATACAAAGCGATCGTCTCGCGGATACGGTCGAATACAACCACGGTATCATTGATAGAGTAACCGATAATCGTCAAGATAGCTGCGATAAACGTCTGGTCTACCTCCATTGAGAACGGAAGAACCTTCCATAACAAGGTATAGAAAGAAATGATACACAATGTAGTCGTAGCAACAGAGGCGAACGCACCCACAGAGAATGACACATCACGGAAACGAAGCAGGATATAAGCGGCCATACAGATCATGGCGAAGATTACCGCTAAGATAGCGCTATTCTTGATATCGTCTGCCATGCTAGGACCCACCTTCTGCGAACTCTGAATGAAAGTAGTCGTGAACTCATCTAATGTAGTTCCTTCCGGAAGTAAGGATTTCACGCCCTCAAACAATTTATTCTCGATCTCTTGATCTACCGTAGGATCGTTATCATCGATCTTATAGTTGGTAGACACACGTACTTGATCTGCTGTACCGATCTGGATAACACTAACAGAACCGTCTAACTGAGCATCCAGCATATTACGAACATCGTCAGTCTTCACCTCTTGATTAAAACGAATCACGTAGTTACGTCCACCCGTGAAATCGATACCGTTATTCAAACCGATCGTCATCATGGAAATAGCACCCAATACGATAATAGCGGCCGGAATCAAATAACCGACTTTGCGAGCACCCAAGAAATTGATCTTCGGATTTGTCAGCAAGTCTTTCGTCAGAGAAGTCGTGAATGTCACGTTCTTCAATTTATCTTTCGCTAACAATGCCTCATAAACAATACGAGTCAAGAACACGGCTGTAAGGAATGAAGCGAACAAACCGATGATCATCGTCGTAGCGAAACCACGGATAGGGCCCGTACCGAAATAGAACAATACGATACCGGTAATGATAGATGTCAAGTTTGAGTCGAAGATAGCGGAGAACGCATTGCTGTAACCGTCAGCGATAGCCTTTCCTAAAGACTTACCAGCACGAAGTTCCTCTTTCGTACGCTCATAGATCAATACGTTAGCATCGACTGCCATACCCAGCGTCAACACCATACCGGCAATACCCGGCAAGGTAAGAACGGCTTGGAAAGAAGCAAGGATACCCATCGTGAAGAAGATGTTCAATACCAAAGCACCGTCGGCGATCAATCCCGGAATCAATCCGTAGAATGCGCACATATAAACCATCAACAGCACCAATGCCAAAACGAAAGAAATCACACCGGCATTGATAGCCTCTTGTCCCAAAGACGGACCAACGACGTCTTCTTGAACGATATGTACGGAAGCAGCCATCTTACCCGATTTCAATACGTTCGCTAAGTCCTTCGCCTCTTCCGGTGTAAAGTGACCGGTGATTTGTGAACGACCTCCCGTGATCTCATCGTTTACGTTCGGAGCGGAATAAACCATCTCATCCAAAACGATAGCGATCTGGCGACCGATATTCTCTTTCGTCAAACGAGCCCAAGCCTTAGAGCCTTCGGCATTCATAACCATGTTAACCATTTGCTCTGAACGACCGGCTTGTTGCATAAAGTCAGCGTTAGCATCTGTTACTACGTCACCACCTAAAGCGGGACTTCCGTCACGGTTCGTTACCTTCAAGGCATATAACTCAAAGAACTGCTCTTTATCATCGATCGCCTTTACACCCCATTTTAAAGCCAAGTTACGAGGCAATACCTCTTTCACTTGTTTCATGTTCAGGTATTCGCTGATCTTCTCCATATCTTTTGCTTGAGCGATACCTACCGTCGAACCCGGAGACAACTGACCGTTGTACTGGCTAATCTGCAATAAAGCAAATAATGGATGTTGCTTAGCGAACTCTTCCATACTTTGATTAGCCTCCGTATCTTTTTTATCTTGACCAAGCTCAGCCAACAAAGAATCGGCCTCGCTTACATTCGAGTCAGCGGCATCAGCGATTTTCTCTACATTACCGGTAGCGGCAACTACAGAATCAGCGGAAGTCTCCTTACTTAGGATAGTAGCCAATACATTATCAGCGGCAACCAATTGTTGATAGATTTCCGGCAACTTATAAGTTTCCCAGAATTCCAAGTTAGCGCTACCTTGAAGCAACTTACGAACACGTTCCGGTTCTTTCACACCCGGCAACTCAACCAAGATACGACCCGCTGTCTCCAAACGTTGGATGTTCGGAGAAACCACACCGAAACGGTCTATACGAGTACGCAATACGTTGAATGAGTTATCAATCGCACTCTGCAACTCTTGTTTCAAAACAGAAACAACCTGAGCGTCAGAGCTCTGGGGCGTGATTTTATCTTTTAACTCGAATGTACTGAAAATAGCGGAAAGACGTGCGCCGCTATCCAACTTCTTATACTCCTCAGCGAAAAGGTCGATGAAATCTTTTTGGCTAGTCGCTTGATGCGCGTAAGCTAAATCCAACGCCTTGTTGAAATTCTCGTCTTGGTTGTTGTTAGACAACGAACGGATTACATCCGCCACGTTCAACTCAAGGACAACGTTCATACCGCCCTTTAAGTCAAGACCTAAACTAATTTCCATTTCACGGCATTGCTTAAGCGTATAGCCTAACCATACCTTCTGAGTAGATAGTGAGTCTAAATAAGCACTCTCTTTCGCAGGATCTCCACCCGCATACTCAGCGGCTTTACTGTTGTAATGTTGCGTCACGAACGAGAACGACAAATAGAACAAACAGACAAGCGTAAGTAACACCGCGAAGACCTTTACAAATCCTTTGTTTTGCATCTGAATCTTAGGTTTATGTTATTACATTATTTATATTCGTTTTTTCACAGGGTGCAAATATAGACTTTTTTTCTTTGATAAAGAGCAATTAGTATAATTATTTGTCACGCTCATAGTTTATTTCAAACGCAAATGTATATCTTTGGGGCTAAAATAATAAGGAAAATATACCATGAAACAGTTATTATTCGCTCTGTTATTTATCCCCGCCCTGCTATTCGCACAAGAGGATCAACACTATCTGGCAGGGGCCGTTCCGGTTGCAGACGGTAAAGTCGTTTTTACCCGAGAGATTAATGCCCCCTCTTTAAGCAAGGCACAAATCTACCAACAACTATTAAAATGGGGACAAGAAAATTTTAACACAAAGGAAAGTAGAGTAGCTTATCAAAATGAGGCAAAAGGCGAGATCGCCATTATCGGGGAAGAATATATAGTATTCTCCAGCACAGCCTTATCCCTCGATCGGGCGATGATGAAATACCGTATTATCATTGAATGTAAGGAACATGCTTGTACCCTGCAACTTGCGGGCATCCGATATGAATATAACGTGTCTTACCAGAACGAGCCGGAGAAATACCTAGCCGAGGAATGGATCACGGACGAGTATGCCTTGAATAAGAGCAAGACGAAATTGAACCGTATCAGCGGTAAGTTCCGTAAGGCCACGATTGACTTCGCGGATAAGACGTTCGATAGCGCAGCCAACGTATTAGGCGCACAGTTGCTGACAGCCGCACCGGTAGAACCAGTATCCGCTCCGCAACGGGAAACACGACCTGTGGCACCGATGGAAGGTTTCGTAGCGTTCCAAGCGGACAAAATACCTAGCACGATCCTCCAAATGTTACCGGACAACGCTTTACAGATCAAAGCCGTAAAAGGAAATACGACCGACGCAAACGTTGAATGGAAAGGCATAGGCAATATGTTCGGTAAAACGATCAGTACAATCTCCATATCCAAAGATAGTCCTGCTTATAAAGCGATTGGCAATAACGACGTATATCGATTATCCTTCTCCAAGCCCGGCACATCTGCCGATGCACCATGGATTATTATCGAGTGCCGTAAACAAGGCGAGACCTCCGAAGGACAGCAAACGATGTTAATCGGCGAGATTACGAATGTATGGATCAAATAACGAAAAAGAGAGTTGCATTTATGAAAAAGATTCTATTATTAATATATATGATGTTCCCTGTGCTAGTCATGGCGCAGGGGCATAAAGGCGAGGTAGACGAATGCGCCCCCATGAAAAACGGGAAGGTATGCTATAGCGATGATGTAGAGATCGAGAATACCTCTAAACTAGAAATATTCAACGCTATTAACGCATGGGCTAAGAAATCTTATGGAAAAGATGTCTTCTTATCCAACGTAAACTCGAACAAGAACAAAGGGACCATCTTCGTAAGCTCTAAGGTTGAATTATTGTTGAATGATACAGACAAGACTATCATTAAATATAAAATGCGTATCACCTGCTTCGACAACCGGTACACGATCGAGGCGAGCGATATCGTATATCAATATGATCCGCTAAACGATAAAAAGTACAAGACCTATAAAGCGGAAGATGTAATCGCCAATAATGGGGATAGCAATACGATAGCGCTGATCAAAGATCCTAAGCTATTCTGTAACGCTACCTTCTTCTTTGTCGAGAACTTGTTCGCCGACGTATTTGACGCTGCGCAGAACGCAGAATCCGAGTGATGAAACCCTTTTATTCAAGTTTCAGATAACACCATAACGGGTAGTGGTCTGAATAAGCGACCTTATCCACGGAACAATTCATAGAGGTCATGTTCGGGGAATGCAGGATATTATCGATACGGAACCAGAAGAAATTTTGATTATAGGTAATGCCCATTCCCCGGCCAGACTCGGCAAAGGCATCCGTCAAATCCCCTTGGATCGTACGGTGCGCATAAGAAATAGGCGTATCATTAAAGTCACCGCATACTAAGACATAATCTCCTTTCGCGTTCTTAATCTCTTTTGATACCGCTTCCGCTTGCTTAGCCCGAATCCGGAAAGCAGGTCCTAGCTTTTGCTCGAACGCTCCTTTCAAATCGTCCAACCCATCCGAGCTAAAGCTCTTTATAAGGGATGAATAACGGGTCCGATCCTCCATCGTCAGTTTAAACGATTCCAAATGGTTATTAATCAAGGTCAACTTCTTTCCCTTGATGTTCACTTCATGTACGGAAGAGCCGTTATAATCCGAATCGTATTTCACCATCCGGGAATTCGACAGCGGATATTTGGAGAACACAGCGATGCCGAAACTCTGGAATTTCGTGGAGCTTTGATAAAATACGGAACGATAAGGATACATGCTCAACGCATCATAGATCTTAGAGGCAGTAAGGCTCTTCTCTGATTTAGCCGTGGCATATTCCTGCAAACAAACAATATCCGCGTCCGAGTTAGCGATATATTGGATAATCTTGTTCGGAGCTATCTTCGTATGATTCTTGTACCCAAAAGCCATCACATTATAAGTCAGCACCTTCAGTACCTCTTCCCGAGGGACATCCTTATGCGAGTGAAACGGAAAATAGCGTTTCACGGGACCCCAACATAACAAGAAGGAGAATATGCCGATCAATAAGAACTTCCATTCCCATAAGAACAGCCAATAGATAATAAAGCAAAGATTGACTACACATAAGACTGGAAAGGCTAATCCCAGATAAGATAACGTCATACTCGTCTCAGGAGACACCCGATCCGAGTAAGCCGAGACTATCAACAACACGACAGCCACCACATTCGCTACGACAAATAAGAATTGAAGAAAAATCCGTAGAGTTTTCATAAGTATCTGTTATTTCTTACTGGCGTCGAAAAGTCGCTTTTTCTCTTCAGCGGAAAGGCTCTCATAACCGGAACGTTTCAATTTATCCAGTATAGTATCTAGATCCACCGACTCCTGATGTTTGCGTGCGTTATACTCATAATCCGTTTCGTTACGTTTATAAGTCACACGCATCTTCGGTTTCCGTTTGCCCAAATTCACGAACCAGTCGATCAACCGATTCATTGGAGCGGTCAAGTCCTTTCCATTACGAATACGGGAAGCGAACCACATACCAAACAAAGCCCCGCCGATATGGGCGATATGTCCTCCCGCATTATCAGAAGTCATCGCCAACAAATCGATCACCAGCGTAAAGATAGCCAAATAAATTAATTTGATCCTTCCGATCAAGAATAAATTAATCTCCAAATCCTTCCGGTAAAACGACACGGCGAAAACGATCGCCATAACAGATGCCGAAGCCCCCATCAAATAGCTAAAAGAAGCCACGTTCTGGAAATAAGGGAAAATATTATAAGCAAGGACAAACAATATCGCACCCGCAAGACCTCCCAATATATACAAGCCTCCCAACTGCCGCTCATTGAAGAAATTCAAGAACAATCCCCCGAACCAATACAACCAAAGCATATTGAACAAGATATGCAAGAAGTCAAAATGAGTGAACATATAAGTAAACAACGTCCACGGACGGAAGAGCAAAAGTTCCGGAGAAGCCGGTAACTGCAAATACTGCAAAAAAGGTACCCCTTGCACATTAAAGAGCATAAACAATACGCTGGCCAAACGTATCAAGATAAACAAGCCTACATTTATATATATCAGTTTCGACAGGATATTACCCGACTGAAACATACGCTTCAAATTAGTAAAAATACCGTCCATTGTCTGCATCTTTCTTTTTCCAATAACGAATTAGGAAATAACCGAATAACATACCCCCCAAATGAGCGAAATGCGCTACCGTATCGCCACCAAAACTAGCCACACCCATAAATAGTTCGGCAAGACCATAAAATATTACGAAATATTTGGCTTTAATCGGGATCGGTATGAACATCAAGTACAAAGGAACATTTGGGAAGATCATCGCGAATGCCAACAAGATTCCGAATACGGCACCCGAAGCGCCAATGGTCACGAAATAATTCAAGAACTCGCTTTTGCTGATAATCTGGGCTCCATTCAAGTTTATCATGTCTTGGCTAGCGAAGATCACATCCCGCAAATTAAAGAACCATACCACCTCTTGTACCAAACCGGCGCCTATACCCGTCACGAAGTAAAAAATCAAGAAACGTTTGGGGCCCCATACGTTCTCCAATACCCGGCCGAACATATAAACGGCGAACATATTAAAAAACACATGCGCGAACGAATGGGTATCGTGCATGAACATATAAGAAACGATCTGATAAGCCTTGAAGTCGGTAGCACCCGGGAAGTGAAGCCCTAATAAATCCACCAAATCGATGCCGACTTTCGGCAGTGCAAGGCTGGCTACCCAAAATAGCAAGTTTATAATGATAAGATTTTTCGTTACCGGCGGGATACTATTCAAGAACCCCGAATTTGTCTGATTCATCATATACTACGTTAATTTAGCGGCAAAGGTAAATATATTTTAGCCGTTTTTGCCCATAATAATACTAAAACATATGTAAATCGGTAAAAAAAGTAGGTTTTTCTTTTGTGATATTTCAAAATAAAACTACATTTGGAGCCGTCTATCGGTTATCATAGTTTTGTTTAATATATTAACAGTCAAACCATCATGAACAAATCAGAATTTATTAGTGCAGTCGCTGAAAAATCAGGTCTCAGCAAAGTGGATGCTAAAAAGGCAGTAGAAGCTTTTGTTGACACAGTTTCTAACGAATTAAAAGAAGGCGGTAAAGTCGCTCTACTTGGCTTCGGTTCATTCTCTGTGTCAGAGAAGGCCGCTCGTAAAGGTGTTAACCCGAAAACTAAAGAAACCATTGAAATCGCAGCTCGCAAGGCCGTGAAGTTCAAGGCTGGTGCTGAATTGAACGAGCTAATCAAATAAGAAACACCATTATTCTCTATAGAAGAAGGATACGATGCAAATTGTATCCTTTTTTTGTGTACCTTCGCGTACAAATAAAATCCGAATTATAGTTAGACGAATATGGTTATCGAACAACAGATTACCGGGGCTATCATAGCCGGCATCAAAGAGCTGTACGGAGCGGATGTCACCGCTAGCCAAGTGCAGTTACAAAAAACGAAAAAAGAATTCAAGGGGCACTTGACCCTAGTCGTATTCCCATTCCTTCGCATGTCGAAGAAATCTCCGGAGCAGACCGCTCAGGAAATCGGTGAGTACTTGTTGAGAAACGAGCCAGCGGTAGCTGAATTCAATGTAATCAAAGGATTCCTTAACCTGACGGTCGCTTGCTCTTGCTGGATCGATTTACTGAACTCGATCAATGAGCAGCCCGCTTACGGTATCATTCCGGTTACCGAGCAGTCACCTTTGGTTATGATCGAATATTCCTCTCCCAATACAAATAAGCCGCTTCACTTGGGCCATGTCCGTAATAACTTATTAGGATACAGCTTATCGAAGATCATGAAAGCGAACGGTAACCAGATCGTAAAGACGAATATCGTAAACGATCGTGGTATCCATATCTGTAAATCCATGTTGGCTTGGCAGAAATGGGGAAATGGAGCTACCCCAGAGTCTACCGGAAAAAAGGGCGACCATCTGATCGGTGACTTTTACGTATTATTCAGCAACAAATTAAAAGAGGAGACCCATGCGTTAGAAGCGAAAGGCCTTACCAAGGAAGAAGCCGAGGCTCAATCCACCTTGATGGCGGAAGCCCGTGAGATGCTTCGTAAATGGGAAGCCGGAGACAAAGAGGTGCGTGCGCTTTGGGAAATGATGAATAATTGGGTATACGCCGGGTTCAACGAGACTTATAAGATGATGGGCGTAGATTTCGATAAGATTTATTACGAGTCTCAAACGTATCTGGAAGGAAAAGGCAAGGTGATGGAAGGCCTAGAGAAAGGGATTTTCTATCGCCGTGAAGACGGCTCCGTATGGGCTGATTTGACGAAAGACGGGCTGGATGAGAAATTATTGCTTCGTGCGGATGGAACTTCCGTCTATATGACGCAGGATATCGGTACCGCCAAGCTGCGCTTCGACGATTACCCGATCAATAAGATGATCTATGTGGTAGGGAACGAGCAGAATTATCACTTCCAAGTATTATCGATCTTATTGGATAAGTTAGGCTTCGAGTTCGGCAAAGGATTGGTCCACTTCTCCTACGGAATGGTAGAGCTACCGGAAGGTAAGATGAAGAGCCGTGAGGGAACGGTCGTAGATGCCGATGATTTGATGGCCGAGATGATCAGTACCGCACGTGAGATTTCCCAAGAATTAGGGAAATTGGACGAGATGACTCCGGAAGAGGCTGAGAATATCGCCCGAATCGTAGGTCTTGGCTCCTTGAAATATTTCATATTAAAGGTAGACCCTCGCAAGAATATGACGTTCAACCCGAAAGAGTCTATCGACTTCAATGGGAATACGGGACCATTCATCCAATATACCTACGCCCGTATCCGTTCCGTATTGCGCAAAGCGGCGGAACAGGGCATCGTATTACCGGAGCAGTTACCGCTTACTTTCGCCATTTCCGAGAAAGAAGAGAACCTGATCCAAATGATCGCCGATTATGCGGAGATCGTGAAAGAGGCAGGTAAGCTATACAGCCCGGCCTGTGTCGCCAACTATATTTATGATCTGGTAAAGGAATACAATCAATTCTATCACGATTTCTCCATCCTTCGCGAAGAGAATCCGGAATTGAAGAACTTCCGTTTAGTCTTATCCGCCAATGTAGCTAAGATCGTGAAATCCGGTATGGATTTATTAGGCATCGAGGTTCCGGAAAGAATGTAACGATAGAAGATGAACATAAACGAGAAAACAAGAAAGGCTCTCCTTCGATTTCAACAAAATGAAATCACGGAGAGCCTTCTCTATACGCAACTCGCCGCTATCGAGAAAGATCCAAGCAACAAGGAAGTATTACTACAGATAGCGAATGACGAGAAAGGACATTATACGATCCTGAAAAAGTATACGGGGCAAGAGATCTCCCCAAATAAATTACGCATCACCAAATACTACTGGTTGGCACGTATCTTGGGGATTACTTTCGCCATTAAGCTAATGGAAGGTAGCGAGGAAAGCGCCAAGAATGATTACGCCTCTTATGATGAGTATCCGGATTTGCAACAAATCGCACGTGACGAAGATGAGCATGAGCAGAGGTTGATCGCCTTGATCAATGAGGAACGGTTGGAATATATGGGTTCTGTCGTACTGGGGCTAAATGACGCTTTGGTAGAATTTACAGGTGCTTTAGCTGGCTTTACCCTTGCCTTGAGCGACTCTAAATTAATAGCGTTGACCGGAAGCATCACTGGAATAGCCGCCGCATTATCCATGGCTTCCTCCGAATATCTATCTACCAAGTCCGAGAATGGAAATGAAAACGGGAAACATCCCGTCAAGGCATCGATCTATACGGGAATAGCTTATATCTTTACGGTAGTCGCCTTGGTCGCTCCATTTATCTTTATATCGAACGTATTAATGGCTTTAGGGCTTATGCTCATCATAGCGTTAAGCATCATCGCCCTTTTCAACTATTATTATTCCATAGCGAGAAGCGAGAGTTTCCGGAAGCGTTTTACCGAGATGGCAGTACTTAGTTTTAGCGTGGCCGCATTAAGCTTCTTGATCGGATATGCGTTAAAAGAATTTACGGGCATCGATGTCTAAAAAATCATAGTTATGTTTTGAAAAATTCATAGTTATGAGTTTAGTAAATCATAACTATGAATTTTTAGAGCTATAATCAAGCCTTTTTCCGTGTCGTACGTTTCTTCGTCGCAGCAGGTTTTTCTCCCGCCTCGGCGATTATCTTCTGGCATTCCTCCAAGGTCAAGTTCTCTGGTTTCTCTATCGTCTTAGGGATTCTGTAATTCTTTTTCTTATAAGAGATATAAGGGCCGAAGCGACCATTCAAGATCTCCATTTCCGGATCCTCATCGAACTTCTTGATAAATCGTTGCTCATCTTTTTGTTTTTTTGCCTCGATCAACTCGATAGCTTCCTCGGCTGTTATCGACAAAGGATTCAAGCCCTTCGGTATGGATACGAACTTTCCGTCATGACGGATAAACGGGCCAAAACGTCCGACAGCGGCAACCATGACCTTACCTTCATATTCACCAATCGTACGGGGTAGATCAAACAATTTCAAGGCTTCTTCCAAAGTAATCGTCTCGATAGATTGCCCCTTCATCAAGGTTGCGAACTGAGGTTTAGGAGCCTCTTTATCCTCTGGGTGCGCCTGCCCGATCTGTACGACTGGGCCATAACGACCGATCTTCACGAAAACAGGTTTGCCGCTCTTCGGATCGATACCCAATTCACGCTCACCCACTTTATGCTCCGTACGGACAGAGGCTGCCTCTTCCACGATCGGATGGAATAGTTTATAGAATTTATCGATAGCGTCCGTCCATACCATCTCGCCTTCCGCTACGGCATCGAATTCCTTCTCTACGCTCGCCGTGAAGTTATAATCCATAACGCCCGGGAAATACTCCATCAAGAAATCATTCACGACCGTACCGATATCGGTTGGCATCAACTTATTCCGGTCCGCTCCTACGATCTCCGTCTTTTGGACTTCCTTGATCGTATGCTGAGCCAAGGTTATGATATTATAAGTACGCTCCGTTCCTTCCTTATCCCCTTTCACAACATACTCTCGATTCTGGATCGTCTGGATCGTAGGAGCATAGGTAGAAGGACGACCGATTCCCAATTCCTCCAAACGGCGAACCAAACTTGCTTCCGTATAGCGGGGAGGACGTTGCGTGAAACGTTCGGTAGCGACGATATCCTTCATACTCAATACCTCGTTCAAGGTAACCGGAGGAAGAAGGCCGTTTTCCTGTTCCTTCTCATTCTCGTCATCAAAACTCTCGCGGTACACCTGAAGGAAACCGTCAAAAGTAATGACCTCACCGGTAGCCACGAACTTCTCTTTCTTGCCGCCGATGCCTACGGAGATCGTCGTACGCTCCAACTCGGCGTCCGCCATCTGGCAAGCGATCGTACGTTTGCGGATCAATTCGTATAATCTCTTTTCCTGAGCGGTCCCGCTTATCTCATCATTGCTGATATAGGTCGGACGAATCGCCTCGTGCGCTTCTTGCGCTCCCTTGCTCTTGGTATGATATTGACGGAATTTATAATATTTCTCACCGTAGGTATCCAAGATAGCCTCTTTTGCCGTCCCCAAAGCCAAATCACTTAAGTTCACGGAGTCAGTACGCATATACGTGATCAATCCGGACTCATACAGGCGTTGGGCGATCATCATGGTCTGCGAGACCGAATAACCCAACTTACGGGCGGCCTCCTGCTGCAAGGTAGATGTCGTAAAAGGAGGGGCTGGTGTTTTACGCACCGGCTTTTTCGAGATATCATCGATCGTGAAAGAAGCGTCCTTGCAAGATTCAAGGAATGCCTCCACCTCTTCCTTATCTTTCAAACGACGGTTCAGCTCCGCCTTGAGGATTGTCGTACCATCCGGCAAGATAAAGCTAGCGATCACACGGTAGGCGGCCTCCGAGACAAACTCGTTGATCTCTCGCTCCCGCTCTACGATCAGACGTACGGCAACCGATTGCACGCGCCCCGCGGATAAAGCCGGCTTCACCTTACGCCAAAGAATGGGGGATAGCTCGAAACCCACGATACGGTCTAAGATACGACGGGCTTGCTGCGCGTTCACCAAATCGATATTGATATCTCTCGGCGTCTCAATCGCATGTAATATAGCGTTCTTGGTAATTTCATGAAAAACGATACGTTTCGTATTCTCAGGTTTCAATCCTAATACCTCATATAAATGCCAAGAGATGGCCTCTCCCTCCCGGTCCTCATCGGAAGCCAACCAAACCTGCTCGGCTTTCTTGGCTTCGTTCTTCAATTCGGTCACGAGTTTCTTCTTATCAGAGGGAATCACGTATTCCGGGGCATAATTGTGTTCGAGGTCTATACTGAAATCTTTCGTTTTCAAGTCGCGGATATGACCATAGCTAGACATAACCTTATAGTCCTTTCCGAGGAACTTCTCGATGGTTTTTGCCTTGGCGGGTGACTCCACTATTACCAAATTCTTTTGCATATCTATTTTTTGCTGGTTAGAAATCGGGTGCAAACTTACACAAATAATTAACGTACGCAGTATATCGATCACTAAAAAAGCGTTTTTTCCTATACATTATATATATAGTCATGCGTTTCTATTTACCTTCGCGGGACAAAATCAAAAAGCTATTCAAAAATATGGAAGAGATAAAGCGACTTATTTCAGAGAATAAACTAGAAGAAGCGATCCGGCTCTTGGACGCTTACCTCACGGAGCAACCGAGATCCGACGAGGCTTGGTTTCTCCTCGGAAAAGCTCATTATAAACTAGGCAACGTACGCCTAGCCCTCAACAGCTACCTGCAAGCGATAGAGATCAATCCGGAAAGCCCGGCACAAGCGGCCTACGATATGGCGATCAAGGTGCTGGATTTTTATAATAAGGATATGTACAACCATTAAGAAGACAGAGCACCCGCACCCAAATAAATTCTAGAAGTACAAGTAACTCGACTTTATGCATTTATGAAGTTAGTTGTTATTGATATAGCGTTTATTCGTATAATGCTCATTTACAACCTATAACGTAAGCTCGTCATAATAGGCATCGTTAAAGGCTTACAATGGGCATTATAAAGTGCTTATAATGGGCATTCTTAGCACCTAACATTGCCCATCGTAATTTGTAGAGACGGGGCATGCCCCGTCTCTACAAGATATACAATGAATTTATGTTTCTTTGGCTATCAATCTTCCACCGGAGTAATCGTATAGTTATGCAGACAGAAGAACTCCTCGGTCAGTATAGCCGGAGGGATCTTCCCGTCTTCCAAGGAGTATGCCTCTCCACTGAACCGAACCTCCAATCCCTCTTGCTGATAAGCCTTCGGCATATCTTCCACATAGTAATTACCCACAAAATCGATCGGCTTGGAGCAAACGATGGCCCATAGATTCACCCGATCGTCCCAACGAATACGACCAAACTCATCAACTAGATCCGTCCTTCGCCCATGCTCATGCTTATCCTCATGCTCATGCTCATCATCACCGCAAGCGGTAAAGCCTAGCATGGTAATAGTACACAGGCAAAATGATAAAAATACAGAAAATGCTTTTTTCATATAAGTAAACTTTAAGAAATTACCTTTATCCAGATGATTATCCTTTATAAGTCAGCGCCAACATCGTAATATCATCGCTCTGCGTAGCGCCGTTCACGAATGATTGGACGGATTCGGATATACCTTCGATCATGGATTTGGGGGATTGGTTCTTCACGGAGCTACAAGCCTCTACCAAACGGATATCTCCATATTGCTCATTCCTCAGGTTCATCGCCTCACTGATTCCATCCGTATAGAGGAACAAGCTGTCTCCCGCCTCCAGTTTCAAGGATTGTTCTTTATAAGCTAATCCCGGCACGACTCCCAAGGCCATCCCACCAGTCATCGGCAAAAGAGATACCTTATCGTTCTTACGAATCCAAACCGGACGATTATGCCCCCCATTGCAATAAACCACGTCGCCCGTATGGATATTCAAGATCGCATAAAAAGTAGTGACAAACATCCCATTGACACTCTCACGGCACAATAGATCATTCGATTCCTTCATGCAGACCGCCGGGGAAAGCTGCCTAAGCGCCGTAGCACGGATCACCGTACGGCTGATCGCCATGAAAATAGCGGCGGGAATCCCCTTATCCGACACGTCAGCGATCGTAAAACCCAGATGATTATCGTCCACCAAGAAGAAATCATAGAAATCACCCCCCACGGCTTTCGCCGCACTCATGGTCGCATAAAGATCGAATTGCTTATATTGCGGGAACGGAGGGAACTGCTTCGGCAAAATCGATTGCTGTATCTCACGTGCCACGTTCAAGTCATATTGTATCTCCTCTAGCTGATGATGTTCCTTTTGGGCCTCCTTGATAAAAGAAATCTGCTCGACCGCCTTCTCGATCGTACGTTCCAGATCCTCCATATCGATCGGCTTGGTAGCGAAGTCGAAAGCACCATGGTTCATGGCGGTACGAATATTCTCCATATCCCCGTAAGCCGATACGATGATACATTTCAAGGCCGGGTTACGCATCTCGTTAATCTTCGTCAGCAATGTCAAGCCATCCATCTCCGGCATATTGATATCGCTCAATATGATATCAAAGTCCGGATGGTCCAACATCATCCTCAACGCCTCCAAACCATTATGGGCAAAGGAGAACTCATACTCTCCCTTACGGATCTTCCGACGGAAATATTGGGTTAGCAACGCTTCCAGATCCTGTTCGTCGTCTACGCTTAATATCTTGATCGCCATAATTCTTCTGTTTATTTCGTTAATGGAATAAGGAATATGAAACGGGTAAACTCACCCTCTTTCGATTCCACCTCTATCTTCCCGTCATGCTTCTCCTCTATAATGGATCGAGTGATAGATAGCCCCAAGCCAGTTCCCTCTCCCACCGGTTTCGTGGTAAAAAACGCGGAGAATATCTGCTCCCGGATATTCTCCGGCATACCGATACCATTATCCTCGATACTTAATCTTAAAGAATCTCCCTCCTTCCGTAGATCCACGGATATAACCGGCTCATACCCGATCGGCGAGAGCTTGGATTTACTATAGACCGCATAGCAAGCGTTATTCATGACATTCAATACCGCACGGCTCAAATCCTGCGGGATCACTTTCAGCATCGGAAGCCCCTCCTCGTAATGCTCCCGGATCGCAATATTGAAACCTTTATAGTTCGCTCGCATCGAATGATAAGCCAGCCAAACATATTCCTTCACCAGATTCTTGATATCCGTAGGGATGTACTCGTCATCCTTCCCTCTGGAATAAAGCAAGATACCCCGGATGATACTTGTCGCCCGGTTTCCATGTTCCTCGATCTTCTTCAAGTTACCATGCAAATCGTTAACGATCTCGCTAAACTCCTCATGCAAGGCGGTCAGCTTCTCCCAAGATTCCGGAGGCAAGACATCTTTCTCTTCTTCTAATATATCTTCCAAGTCATCCACTAACTTAGAGGACAGCTTACTGAAATTGATGACAAAGTTGAGCGGATTCTGAATCTCATGCGCGATCCCGGCACTCAACATACCTAAAGAAGATAATTTCTCTAAGTTCTTCACTTGCAAACGTAGCCGTTCTATTTCCTTACTCTGGTCTTCCATATCTATTCCTCCTCTTTAGGCGGTGTAATTGTTTTCGGTTGATATACAGGGATCGTAATTAGAAACTGGGTATATTCTCCTTTCTTACTCTCCACCTCGATGGTTCCCCGATGGTTTTGCACGATCTCACGGCATAGGTAAAGCCCTACGCCAGCCGCTTCCCCCGTTGTCTTTGTCGTGAAGAAAGGAGCGAATATCTTATCTTTTATATTCTCGTCGATACCGGACCCATTATCCCGGATCGTTATTTCCAGCATATCCTTATTGACCTTCAATCCAAGGAATATCTCCGGACTAAAAGTCACGGTCTCCGATTTCTTCAACAGGGCATACATGGAATTTTTCAATATCCCGGCCAGAACCTTACTGAACTGCTCCACGTTTACCTCCATCATCAAAGACAGCGTCAAATTATCGAAAATAATCCGGATATTCTTCTCTTGAATATCCTGCTCATACGTTTTCTTCAATTTATCCAAGGCGATCCGGCATAATCCGTTTATGTTGGTAAGCGTAAGATTACCTCTTCGGTCTTTCAGCAATTCCTCCATCGCCTTAACGATACGGACCGTATTGAAACCATGCTCAGAGATCTTCTCCAAATTACTGGTCATCATATTCAGCAAATCTACCGAGTCATCATACACATCCGGTTTCAGATGCTCTTTCTGACTATCCAGATTTTCCCGGAGATCCTTGGCCAACCCCGATGTCAGATTTGCGAAGTTATTGATATAATTCAGTGGGTTCAAGATACGGTCCACCAAACCTTGGGTCAATTGCCCTACGGTAGCCATCCGTTCCTTACGGACCAGCTCGTCCTGCGCCTCACCCAAGGCTTTCAAAGCCGCCGCCAATTTCTCGGATTCCTCTTGGATCGCATCTTTCTCCGAACGGATCTCCTGCGTACGCTCCTCTACCTCTTTCACCAAATACTCTTTTTGTTTGAGTTTCCGCTTGAAAACCAACTTAGAGATCTGGCAAAACAGAATCAAGAAAAGCAATCCGATCCATTCTTGATGACCGAACTTCACAGATACACAAATACCGACCAAGCTACCCAGCGTAATCCGCTCGCAAAGTTTAATTCGCCTTTTTAACCGATCGATCTCGGTATGTAAATCCTGTATCATGATGAACCTCCTTTCCTAACTATAAATAGGCAACGTAATCGTAACTTCCGTATATTTATCTTTCTCAGACTCGATAGCGATCGTACCCTTATGGTTCAAAACGACCTCCCGACTCAAGTAAAGACCTGTTCCTGCCGCTTCCGCGGTCGGTTTGGTGGTAAAGAACGGAGAAAAGACTTTCGTCTTTATCGTTTCTTCTATACCGACGCCATTATCACGGATAACCACTTGCAGCTTATCCGCTTGAATACGCAATACCAACGAGACAGAAGGCTGATATCCCGGCTCTCCGGCCTTTTTCAAGACCGCATATATACTATTATCCAATATCTGCGACAAGGCTTTTCCCATCTGATCGATATTCACCTCGATTGTCAACGGTACGGAAAGCCCGGAGAATGATAGATCTACTTGATTCTTCTCGATCTCCTTCGCATAATTCTTTCGCAAGATATCCAGATTGACCTTACATAAATCATTAATATCCACGCAGGTTCGATTCGCCGAATGATCTTTCAGCAATTCTTCCATCGCTTTTACGATCCGCACCGTGTTATCACCATGCTTGGCTATCTTATCCAGATTGCCAGTCAAAAGAACCAGCAGTTCTTGCGTATCATTATAATTATCGTGTTTATCGGTCTCTTCGTCCTCATCGATATTCTGCTTGATATCTTTCGCTAATGCAGCAGACAAATGAGCGAAGTTATTGATATAATTCAAGGGATTCAAGATACGGTCTACCAGACCTTTCGTTAATTGGCCGATCGATGCCAGACGTTCCTTACGAACCAACTCGTCTTGAGCGTCCGCCAAGGCAGAAAGGGCACGGGATAGTTTCTCCGACTCCGCTTGCATCGCATCCCGCTGGAAACGCAATTCCATCGTCCGCTGCTCCACGAGATTAGAGACGAACTGTCTTTTTCGCAGACGGAATTGCGTATAATACTTTAACAGGAATAGAAGGACTACGGCTCCCACCAAATAATAAACCAGTTCTTCCTTCTTCTGGTAAACCGCCAAGGCGATCCACGCCGTCCCGATCACGGTCAGCGTCTCGATCACCCGCATCCTCCAGCGAAGGCTTTCCAGTTGTTTGATATTTATGTCGCCCATCCTTCCTGTCCTCCGGATATCAGAAATTGATATTCACGCCCAACATCGCATTAAAACTCTGCATCGGATAACCGTAATACAGTTCGTACTTCTGGCAAAGAATATTGGTCAACTTGGCATAAACACCAAAGGTATCGTTGAAGGTATAGGTACCTGTTAGGTTTAGCTCGTTGATGTTATCCATCTTAAACTCATTCATTTTATCGTACGTCATACCAGTGTTCCCATTGACACCCCAAGTCCGTACATTCGCATAACGTCCGGTAGCCAAATAATAATCCAAAGCGATAGATAATTTCTCAATCGGGCGGACGGTCAGGTTCGCATTCAGTTCCATTTCCGGCTTCCCCCACGCATGAGGCAACTCGCCTTCATCCGTTTCCGCTTTCCAATTATTATATACACCTTTCAAAGCAATATCGAACCATTGTTGATAACTATACTTCAAGTTGGCTCCCACGAAAAGTTGCTTCGTGTCGATACCCGGCTCCGCAACACTGAAACTGCCGAAATAATTCGCTGACCAAACATCAGACTGAGTAAACAGCACATCATCGCTCGTTATCTTATATCCGGCGAACACATCAAACCAAAAGCCCGGTGCCACGCCGCTCCGGATACCCAAGACAGCGTCCAGCCAATTGCGCGAGGGCAATAGTTCTGCCATCGGGTAGAGGTAGCGGTTCACACGCGACATCTCGTACATGCTGTTGGAGTACATCTTGCCGCCAGCGTTCACGTATAGCTCCGTCTTGTCGGCCACCTCCACATCGGCGGCTACATTCGGAGAGGCCATGAATTTTGTCTCGTCGCCCGTAGCCAGCATCACGTTCGCACCCAGCTTTAAATTCCAATTATCACCCTCTACCTTATAATAAGGCGACAACATCGCCTCGACATGGTTCTTGAACTCATATTCATAACCTCCTACCTCCGGCAAACTGTAATTGAAATATTCGACCAAACCGCCCAAGCCTACTCGCATATTCCCATTGAAACCAGCGTTCAGATCAAACTTTGCCTCTAGAGTATGCTCCGTAGGGCCGTCCATCACCCTACTTAATCCATATTTATGCGAGAAATTAGTATAACCTAAGTCCAACAAATAGCCAACCTCAGCCTCCTCCTTCGACTCGAAACCTATCGTAGCAGCGATCGTCTGGTTCACTTGGTTGGTTTCGCGATCTCTCTGTAACAAATCCTCCGAAGGGGCATAACTGGATGTAGGATCAGACAATGCCGCCCCATAATAATTGAATGCGGAGTAGCCGTACTTCGCTCCGATACTGAATATCGTCTTCTCGAAAGCGTGCTTGTAGTTGATGCCTCCCAAGTTGTCATTGATTTTCGCCTTGACATCATAATCCTTTGGCTTTCCGTTCGTGGAGCGATGCGAATACCATAGATTCAGCTGATCCTTCTCGGTACTCAGGATATGATAGCCCAAGTCTCCGTTGATATTCATGCGCGTACCCATACCAAAGTTAAAATATCCCCGACGCTTGTTGTAATCCATCTGCGTCATGATATTTCCGGAAGGCAACAAACTAATCTCTTTCTGCGGATCGGCGGCGATCGTATAATTCGAGTAATCGATCGGGATCTTACGAACCTCCGGCTCTTTCACCACGGGAAGCGTATTTACCTTGCTAGCGTCCTGCACGGAAGGATCATACTCCCGTTCAAGCGTCATCTCTCGGTTCAGGTTCTTTTCTTTCGTAACATCCTCTTGCGCACTCGCAGCAGCAGCCGAACCCAGCAAAGCTACCACACACAACGCCTTTACATTATATATAGTCTTCATCGCTTTCTTTTATTTCTTTAGTTTACCCAATCTGTCTTCGATCATCGCGGCGATCTCATCATCGCCCTTGTAGTTGTTTTGCAAACTGGTCAGATATTGACGAGCTTGGAAATCATCACCTTGGCGGATATAAATATCAGCCAACAAGATAAAGCCCCGTGCCAACCAATATTGGTGAGGCGTACCGTTCTCGATGAAGTTCATCAAGACAGTCTCGGCATTCTTATCATCCTTATTATCATAATACAATTGAGCCAATAGATATTTAGCCTCCGCCCCGTGTATCGTACGGGTATCCTTGCTGATCTCCTTCAAGTCGGCCAACGCCTTGTTCTCCTGCTTCAAGCTGATATAAGCCTTCGCACGGACATAACGGGCCTCGGACATGATCTCCGGAGATAGCTTCGGTTCCTTCAGCAAATCGTTGGCGGCAAGCAAAGCCTCTTGCGGCTGACCGATCAACTCGGCGCAACGCATCAAGCCCAATTTAGCGGCCTCCTTATTCTCCGGATTCTCCGCTACCGCCTGTAGATGCTTGAAACTTTCCATAGCGGCGGCGTAATCCTTATCCAGATACTCGATCTCAGCTTTACGAGCCCAAGACTCTTCCCTGAATTTCGTATCACCGCTCTCCAATACCAATGAGAACAGACGTTTCGCCTCCTCCAGATCTTTCTTGGCAAAAGCGATACTTGCCAAATAGAAATTAGCGTTCGAGCTAAACGCTCCCTGCGGGAAGGTTTGCAAATAATTCGTCAAGCTACGACGAGCGCCCTCATTATCGCCTCGCATAAATAACTTCTCGGCCGCCAGATAGGTCAAGGAGTCTTGCTCACTCACCTCGAAACGAACATTTCCACCTAACGAATTCGCATAGGCGGCAAACGAATTGATATCGTTCAGCTCGATATATACGGACTTCAAATCTTGCAAGGCCACTTTCGCCTCCTCGCTACCCGGATAATTGCTAATCACGCTCTTATAAGCGTCGGCCGCTTTCTCCGGCTGATTGTCGTTGAAGTAAATCAAACCAAGCTGTACGCCGGCCTTACGAGCCAGACTGCTTTGCGGGAAATCACGCATCAATTGCTCAAAGCTTGCCGCAGCCGCTTGATTGTTATCCAATAACACGTAAGAACGTCCTTTCTCGAACAAGGCATCATCCACATATTGTGATTCCGGGAACTCACGGATCAAGCGATCCATCACGCTGATCTTTCCCTTATAATCTTTCTGCAATCCCAGCAAGAAGCCCTTCTGATACACCGAATAATCTCCGGCGGACGGTTGCAATTGCGCCGCACGGGTATAATTCTCTTCCGCCATAGCGAACTGACGGTTGTGGAATAAACAATCGCCGATACGATTATAAGCGTCCGCATAAGCCGGAGTCTGCTGATTGCTTTCCAAATTCACGTATTGACGGAAGCGGTTCAACGCCTCGCCATACTCTTTCAATTTGAAGTAGCTGTAACCTAAGTTATAATGTGCCAAGGCATACATATCCGTATTACGTTGGCGGGTATTATTCAAATAGGTACGATAATCGGAAATCGCCTTGTTATACTCACCTTGGCGATAATAAGATTCCCCACGCCAGAAATAAGCGTCGTTACGAGATTCCAGATTATAAGCGCCCAACGAGATCGCACGGCTGAAAAGATCGACCGCCTTATCCAATTCCATATTCGTGAACGCCTGCGTTCCCAACTGGAATAAGATATCTTGCTTCGCCTCCAAGATCTTCGTGCTCGGATGCTTGATCTTATCGATAGAGTTCAGAGCCGCTTGATAGTTCTTGGTAGTCAAATAAACCTCCACCAGATAATCGTTTACCTTATCGGCATATTTGGAATTCGGAAAATCATTCAAGAAATCCTCGAAGATTGTCACCGACTCGCCAAAGCCCGTGAAAGCGGTCTCGTGGATCAATAAAGCGTAATTATACATAGCCGCCTCTTTCACTTGCTTATCGAAAGAAGAAGTCGCGGCAGCCTCGAAGGCCATACGGGCGTTATTCTTATCTTTTAATTTCAGATAACTTTGCCCCAGATACAGATAAGCGTTCTGCGAAAGGGCATCGTTCTCACGTACGGTCCGCCCCAAAGCGTTCACGGCGCTACTGTAATTACCCTTATTGTAATAACATACGCCCAAGATATATAAATCGCCCCTCAACGGGCTATCCGTCGAGGATACATATTTACTCAGCATATTAATCGCCTGATCCTCATTTCCCAGATGATAGTAGGCGTTACCCATGATACGGTAAACCTCGCTATTGTTCTCGCTATCCGGATAAGAGGCTAGCAATTCCTTACCTTCGCTGATCACTTTCTCGTATTTATTCTGGATAAAATAAATTTGCGTGATATAGTACAAGGATCGCTCTTTATAATCAGGCAAGTCCTTCAAGCGGGTAAATTCCACCAAGGCATTGTTGTATTTACCGGTTGCGTAATCGATATAAGCGACATAATAGGTAGACGCTTCCCGGTACTTCGTTCCAATCTGCTCGATCCGTGCGAAATAACCACGGGCCTTCTCCATATCCCCGATTTGCAACAAGGAATAAGCCAGACGGAAACAATAAGCCTCCTGTTGTTCCGGACTTAGCATATCAATGTTCGATTCGTTAAACCAAAAGATAGCTTTCTGATACTCTCCCTGTCCGAAATGGGCGGAACCGATCAAGAAGTTCACCTCGTCCGCATGACGGGAAGCCGGGTACACATCCAGATAATCTTTCAATAACTCAACGGCATTGGGACGGCCTTGCTCATAAGCGGAGTAGACCAACATATAATCGGCTTCTTGAATCAAGTCGGCATCCGTGGAATGCTGTTTATACGCCTCCAGCTTATCGATGCAACCTGAATAATTCTTCAAACTAAACAACTCCTTGCCTTCGACAAACAAACGGTTCGGCGCATCAAATTGATACGATCTCTGCCCGCTTGCCATGTGGCTGCCTACTACCAGACACAGCGGAATAAGTATTCTTTTCATCACTCATTTGCTTTTTAATACAAGCACTTACTTCAGTGCCTATTCGTTCTAATTCGCAAATATAAGTAATATGCGCCAAACAGAAGGCAAGTTCTATTAATATTTAGGACAACACGTTCTAAAATTATCTCTATGGAAGATGATACACCTTATAGGGAGAAGATGTATCATGTTGCAACGATAAGATATATCATCTTTCATTTTCGTACAATTTTCCTAATTGTTATTTTCTAAGATAGGCTGGTACCGCCTTTCGGATAGAGTCTAAACCGAAGTCTTCCGGATTCACATTCTCCGGGCGAAGGATCACGATCTCGGCGGCATCATCTTCCGCATGCACGTTATTGAAATCATCTACCAAGCACTCATAAAACATATCCAGCGTATGCACCTCAAAGCCGGAATACATATATAAATTAGGCAAGGAAAACAAATAACGGCAATTCTGGATATGCAACCCCGTCTCCTCCCTTACTTCCCGGCGAGCGGCCTCCTCCCCCGACTCAAACATATCGACGAAGCCACCGGGCAAATCCAATGTACCTTTAGCCGGCTCTTTTCCTCGGCGAACCAGCAATAACTCCCCCTTAGCGTTCTTTATGAAACAAGCGACAGCCGACGACGGGTTGAAATAATAAACAAAACCGCACGCCATACATTTTTTCGCTTTCTCGTTATGTTCCACGAAAGCTTTTGCCCCGCAAACCGGGCAAAACTGAAATTGATACAACGGATGTCTCATACTTTATGATTTATAATTCAATTAAAAACAACAAGCCGCACCTAAATATAGATGCGGCTTGCCTTATTTCGCAAATGTCTTTTCGTTATACGTAAAACCGGATTTAGACTTCCAAACCAGCGCTTTGGTCTCTTACTTCCCAACCCAAAGCACTTGCTCCTAATACGGCAGCGTCGCTCTCTTTCAATTGAGAGAATAATAATTTAGTCTTACCTGCGTAAACCTTCAACATATTTTTCTCCATTGAACGTTTAATCGGGTTCATGATCAAATCGCCAGCTTTCGTAAGACCGCCAAACAAAATGATAGCCTCCGGGCTAGAGAATGCTACGAAATCAGCGAAAGCCTCTCCCAACATAGAGCCGGTAGCCTCGAAAATCTCAAGAGCGATCTTATCATTCTTCATAGCTGCGTCGTATACGTCTTTTGAAGTGATTTCATCCGGATCCAAGTCGCGAAGAACACTCTCGTCCTTACGGATTTCCAGATATTCACGAGCCGTACGAGCCACACCGGTAGCTGAAGCATAAGCCTCCAGACATCCTTGACGACCGCAACCACACTGACGACCGTTGTTACGACGCATGATAACATGGCCCAACTCACCGGCAAAACCGTCATGTCCGTATACCAAGTTACCACCTACTACGATACCGCTACCCACGCCGGTACCCAAAGTGATCACGATAAAATCTTTCATACCGCGAGCGGCTCCATAAGTCATCTCACCGATAGCGGCAGCGTTGGCGTCGTTTGTTAAAGCAACAGGAATACCATCAATCTGTTCGCTGATCAATTGAGCCAAAGGAATCTTACCTTTCCAAGGCAAGTTCGGAGCGAATTCGATACATCCGTTGAAAAAGTTTCCGTTCGGAGCACCTACACCCACACCTTTAATCTTATCCGGACCACCAGCCTGATCAATAACAGACTTCAGACCTTTAGCTAATTCCGCTACATAGTCATTAACGTCTGCATATTTACCAGTCTTAATTGATCCACTATACAAGATTGTTCCTCTTGCGTCAACTACACCAAAAACAGTGTTGGTACCACCTATATCGATACCTACTACATAAGGCTTCTCCATGATTTTATATTTAGGATTAATAATGATTTTCCTCTTTCTAGGTAGCAAATATAAGAGGTTTAACACAAGTTGCAATACGATTTGAAGAAAATTTTACAGATTCCTGTCATTTTATCTTCTTTTTTCGAAAACTTATGTTAAGCAACATTGTTATATAATAATGGAGAATTATCGCAACGGTAATATCTCGATCCAATAGTCATCCGGATCATTAATAAAATACAATCCCATCTTGGTATTCTCGAAGCAAACCGCTCCCATTTCCTTGTGGTATTTACGTACCTCCTCATAATCGCCGGCTACCCGGAAACAAAGATGGCTCTCATTGTCGCCTAGCTCATAAGGTTCTTTCCGGTCACGCAGCCAAGTCAGCTCCATCAAGAAACCGGTTTGCTCATCCGTTAGATAAACCAAGATAAACGAACCGTCTTCCGCTACCTTACGATGGTGCTCTTTCAATCCCAACGCTTTATTATAAAAAGCGATACTCTTATCCAAATCCAATACATTAATATTGAAATGGTCAAATCTACCTTTAACTTCCATACCTAATAAATTTATGTGTTTAAAATAACCTATACATTAATAATATATTATATATCCGTCCCTTCTCCCGGAACAGACAATACGATATAACGACATCCTTTCGATTCGGCGTAAGGGCCGAAAGCCATAACCTCCGCCGGACGTTCCCAAAAGTGCATCGGGACAAATACGCTTGTTTTTATACGATCGATAAATTGCTGGGCGCCCCTCATGAAATCGGTACCCAAACGAGGATCGACCGGGAACATGACGAGATCCATCACAGAGGTTTCTTTCGCTATTATATCCAGTTCCTTCAAGTAATTACCCTCAGCCTCGGCTACCTCTTGCGGGGTGGACTCGTCTTTCCAATGCCAATTATTCAAGTCGCCGGCATGGAAGATCCGTCTGCCTTCTGTCTCTATCAGGAAAGAGATCCCCACATCCGTGGAACCAAATGCCTTGATGGTCAGAAGTTCATCTTGATAGGCATCCCCCTTCTTCAAATAAATAGCATCATCAGCCTTGGCCCTCCGACGCTTCAATATATCCTTGGAAAAGATATATTTGATATCCGGCTTCTGCTCTTTCCATTTCAATACTTCCGGATGAAAATGATCCGGATGAAAATGCGACGCTAATATATATAATGTGCCCGCACGCTTCAAGAGTTCGCTACGCACGTATCCCTTGGCCGGGTCCGGATCGCTATCCTTGAAATAATCGATCAAGATCGAAAAGCCATCCGCTTCCAAAGCGAATCCGCTATGATAAATATACACCAATCTCATAATGATCCTCATTTATTGTTTATCTTAAGAACACCGAACCTCACCGGGTTGTTGAATTCACGGTACAAATATACAAAAGGCCGGACATATCACATGCCCGGCCCACAATGATTATCAACTTACAATTTATTTCCAGTTCTCATTCTGGACTAATACGCCTTCCATGGTGACAATTTCATCGTTAGGGATCGGAAGTGTCACTAATCTATCCGGATACGTAGCCGATTGGTACTTCAGCAAATATCTCTTTTCATAAGCCAAGAAGCCCGAACCTTTATTACCCAGCTCCTCAGAAGCCGCATTCCAGCGCACAAGATCATACCAATGATGCCCCTCCATCGCCAACTCGATCCTACGCTCGAAACGCAAGGCTTTTATCGCCTTATCCACTGTCCAGCCACTCGCAGGATACAAGCCGATGCGATAATTAGCCGCCGTATTAGCAATGGTATTTCCGCTCACCTTATCCTCCAATACATATGGAGAAGAAGTTAAAGCCATATTGTTATTCGCGTCGGCAGCCATGATACAACTTTGTGCGGCACGTGCGCGAACTTTGTTGATATATTCTCTGGCAGTATTGATATCACCCGTTTCTATACAAGCCTCAGCATAAAGCAGGTAAAGCTCAGCTACACGCATCAAGTGGAAGTTCTTGGCAGTTGAGCCACCGGTTGTAGTCAAGCTCAAGCCTCCCTTATCCGCCTTTTTCGGCAGGTTCTTCTTATTCAAGAACGGACCGCCATTCGCCAAATCACGAATCCAGCCATCGATAGTAACTGGTATATCCCAATCCATATAGGGCACATTGAAACGACCCGCAGATACGTCAACCCGAGGATCCGTATAAACCGTCAAATCCGTATGAGGTACATTATCGCCATCAATTGTCGTAACCGAGGTTTTGCTTTGATACGACTTATCGAGATAAGGCAATCCATTCTCATCCACCATATGCGCATTCACCAAGTCATAAGAAGGCTGGTAGAATCCCCAGCCGGAACCAATCTTGCCAGACAATGAGATATGAGAGTTACCATTGATCGCGTTGGTATAATACTGCGTACCGGAGATTGCCATCTGGACGTCAAACACAGACTCGCCCGTCCAGTCGCTCTCGCCCGCCGTGTAAAGCGTCTCATAACTCGGGGTCAAGGTATATTTCGTGCCCTTGCTATCCGTACCATTAGCGATAACCGTTTCTAAAATCGATTTAGCCTCCGTCCATTTGTTGGAGGTTCCATTCGTTCCATTATAGGGAGAAGACTGGAATATTCTCAGTTTCGCCAAAAACGCTCCAGCCGCCCATTTGTTGGCACGACCGGGCTCTTCCGGCCATGCGCCGGGAAGATTATCATAAGCATACTGCAAATCTTCAGCCACCTGTTCCCAAATATAAATATAGTTACCGCTCTCATCCACATTCGATATCAGTGGGTTCACGGACGACTCATAATCCTCCAAAGATACATAAGGAATAGCCGCCCCAAAATTCTTGATACCCTCAAACAAATAAAAACCACGCATGAAACGAGCTTGGGCTATGGCCTCGGTATAAAAATCTTTCTCCTGTCCCGGTATAGCGGAAAGCTCATCTTTAATCAAACCGGCCAAATGCATGACATTATTAGCACGAGCTACCGCATCGTATACTGCCACCCATTTACGCTTGATATAGGAATTATCGGTCGTAAAGCTAAAAGTCTCCAACAACGTGAAGTCCGATTGGTCCGCAGCCGTTGACCCCTTATTAGCGTCACCGCCCATCACATCACCATACGTATAGTTTGTCAAGCTTGCCCCAAAATAAGAGTTAGTCGTAGCCGCCGGAATATTTAACGCTGAATACATGCCGGTAAGAAGATAATTAATACCTTCCTGATCCGTTAAATTGGTTTCATTAACCGCACCTACTGGTTCGATCTCCAAGAAATCGGAACAAGATGTGCTGCCTAACGCGAGAACCACCGCCATCGCAAAATATATAAGAACTTTTTTCATAATGAATTCAAATTAATCGTTTATAAAGCACATACGTTAGAATGTCACATTCACACCCATCAAGAACTGACGAGGCATACCATAAGATCCATAATCGATACCTTTATTCATATCGCTTGATACATATTCGTTCTCGAACGAAGTATGCGAACGAACCTCCGGATCCAATCCATCATAACCGGTTATCGTAAACACGTTACTGATCTGGCCGTATACACGTATCTTCTCGAAACCGATCTTCTTCAGCAACTTCTTAGGCAATGAATACCCCAAAGTCAACGTCTGCATCCGAAGATAAGAACCATCTTGCACATAATTGGAGTTCGATTCGTTACCAGCCTCGGGGCCCTCGGTCGAGGTCGTTGTCCACAAAGGATAAATACCGTTCGGATTATTCACCGGATCCCAAGATTTCGCCAAACGATCTTTCGAATAATTAGACTGCAAGTTTCCAAACATCGTATAGTACTCGTAGTGTTTGTACAAATCATTTCCAATCGAGTAATACATGTAAGTACTTAGATCAAAATCTCTCCAAGTCAAAGAGATATTGAAACCTCCGGTCAAATCAGGATGAGGATTACCGATAATCGTACGGTCATCCGCGTCGATCTTACCATCGTTGTTCACGTCTTTCATCTTATATCGGCCTACCCATGCGGAAGCGACCAAATCGTTTTCCGTAGCCACACCATAAGGCAGAACGCCCGAGGAAATAACATCTTGCTCATTTTGATAAATACCCTCAATCTGATACCCGTAGAACATTCCGACAGGTTGGCCCACCGTAGTAATATTCACCTTGCTCAAACGAGTATCGTTGAACAAATCAGAAGATCCCAACCGGGTAACCTCATTCTTGTATCTTGAGATGTTAGCCGTGATGTTATAACCGAACTCGCCAACTTTGTCCCTCCATCCAATGGACAAATCAACACCTCTGTTCTTCATATCACCGATATTGATACTAGGCTTTGATGCGTTACCAACCAGCGCAGACCAGTTAGCAGGCACAAGCAAGTCTGAGGTATTCTTTACATAAAAGTCAAATCCGGCGGTCAATCGGTTACTCAAAGCCGTAAGGTCGAAACCTATATTAAACATTTTTGTGGTTTCCCATTTAGCGTCCGAGTCACCCAAGTTCGAGAGCACATAACCGGGAGAAGTCTCTGAATCCGATCCCGTGATAGGATACATATAATAATTTCCCGTACCATACTGGAACGCATAGTTGTAAGAACCAATATTCGAATTACCGGTCGTACCATAACCGGCACGCAGCTTAAAGTCATCCAACCATTTCCGGGTAGGCTCCATAAATTTCTCGTCAGACATACGCCATCCCAAGGAGGCGGAAGGGAAGTTACCCCAACGGTTCTTGGAGCCAAACTTGGAAGAAGCGTCGCGGCGAATCGTGAATGTCGCCAAATATTTACCCTTATAAGAATAGTCCGCACGTCCGAAAAGGCCGAACATAGTCACTTTTCTTTGATAACGGCTAGAGTTACCTATATTAGAAGAAGAACCATTATCCAGTGTCCAAGTATTCGGATCGCTCTCGAAGATGTAATCGATACGGGTTCCTTGCATATAACGGCCGACACCTTGTTTGATAGCCTCCGTACCCAAAACAACGGTAATATTATGATCTTCATGAATCTTCTTGGTATAAGTAGCCGTATTTGTCCACTGCCAGTTCAAACGCCAGTTGCCCGTCTCAGTCAATGTATTGTTGGCAGAAGCCTCTTTGTTCGCCATATTTTGACGTTCGGTCATCTCCAAACTCCACATACCATTCAAGCGAGCGCTAAACTGAGAACGAAGCTTCAGACCTTCGATCCAAGGATTGGAAAGCTCGGCAAAAACCGCAGTCTGTCCATGAAACATGCGTGTCCAATCATTCTCATTCATAGCTACCTGATGCACGGCGGAAATATCACGGCCCGCATTAGGTGCCACGGATCCCGTATAATCACCTCCTACATTATATATAGGTACCCACGAATTCATGGTATAAGTCTTAGCGAACGTGTTCGCATCTCCTTGACGACCAGACTCTCCTCCCGTTTCCATAGCGGCAAGGTTCGTATTTTGGCCCATCGTGAAATACTTATTAGGATTATAGGTCGTATTCGTACGTAAAGAGTAACGTTTGAAATAAGAATTCTGGATCGTACCCTCTCGATTTGTATAACCCAAAGAGACAGAATAAGTAGCTTTCTCGCCACCACCCACCAAAGAGATCTGGTGATCTTGGATCTTTCCGGTCTGTACAATCTCATCGTACCAATTGGTACCCTTACGAGCCTCCGCATCGGAATAACCGTCGGCCAACATCTGATAATACGCGGATCGGGCCCAAGAGCTGCTTCCATCGTCTACATACGACTTTTCCCAAGCCTCTACGCTCCCATACATATCAATAATCTGCTGTTCGCTATAACCGGCCGGCTTAATCGCATAAGGCATCGAAATACCTTTACCACCCGTAGCGGCGATTTGCCCGAATTGAGGATGAGAGGTTGCCAAACCACGATAGTTATACAGATTCTGCTGTCCTAATTCCTCGAATTCCATCGATTCCCAACCGTTCAACAAATCATAACCGCTGTTAGCCATCTTAGCGACACCAAAATATCCATTATAAGAGACACGAACACGATCAGCACGCGTACCCTGCTTCGTCGTAATGATAATTACGCCATTCGCACCTTGTGCACCATAAATAGCGGTAGCTGAAGCATCCTTCAACACTTGCATAGACTCAATATCATTCGGGTTTACGGAACTGATATCCACCCCGGATACACCATCCACAACAATCAACGGGTCTGAACTATTAAGAGAACCCACACCACGAATACGGATCGTAGTCTCACCGCTGGGACCTCCGGAATTAGAGATATACACACCGGATGCTTTTCCTTGCAAAGCCTCGGCGAAAGTCGCCACCGGAGTCTCGTGGATAGCGTCTGTAGAAACAACAGCAACAGAACCGGTAATGTCCTTCTTCGATTGCGTACCATATCCAACTACTACCACTTCATCCAAAGCTTGAGTATCTTCCACCAATTGAATCCTCACATTCGTCTGACTACTTTTTAAAGGAATTTCTTGACTGACATAGCCAATGTAAGACACAACTAAAATCGCATTACTAGGCACACCTTCTAAAATAACACGTCCGTCCATATCGGAGATATTTCCGATAGTGGTTCCTTTAACAAGGACATTTGCCCCTACAATTGGTCCGGCTTTGTCTGAAATAGCACAAATGACTCTACGTCCATCTTGTTGTAGGCTACGAGTTCCTACGTTTGGTGTTAAATCGCCAACTTCCGCAGCGATGATGGGATATCCGCCGCAAAGGAATAAAGAGGCTCCCAGAAACACCTGTCTCCAAAATACTACATTACTCATAAAATTAGAATTTAAGGTATAAATCAAAAAACACAATCTACTTAACAATTTGATTTTTTCATATAGACACAACATCACAGCTTGTAGCTATTACTCATCTATAATACTTATGGTCTAAATGTTTTTTCATAAAACGACTAGTTGAAACGATCGTTTAAATCTTGCGTTTTCGAGAAGGGGGAAAGAGGATTTGAAAAAGAAGAGCTTTTTTGTGGGAAGAAAAGGTTATCTTTCCCATTAGCAATAAGATAAAATAAAAAAAAATGAACAAAAAGTTGCATGTGTCAAAAAAAAGACAGATCTTTACAAACGACTAAATGAAACGATCGTTTCAACTAGTCGTTTTTTTTAATATCATGAAAAAAACAAGAAGTGATTTTCATAATTAAAACCATGATAATGAAGAAGCTACACAAAAGAAGTTGAAAAGAAGAGAGTGATGTTTACTTATTTTAAGATGTAAACAGATGTAATATACCTTAGAGGTATGAGAGAGTAGTGAATTCATTTTGTTAAAAGTTTGTGTTTTTTATTTTATTATACCTTAAATTCTAAATTTGTATGAGAAATGTTGTATCATGGAAGCCATTAGTCTTAGGAGCTTCTTTTCTTCTGTACGGAGCCGGAACGGCCTTTGCAACAGAAACAGATCATCTGTATCCTACACCTAGTACGGGATTTATGAGTGTCCAGCAAGATGGACGACAGATTAACTGCCACATCGTGGATAAATCTGGTCCTATCGTTGGAGCCAACGTAGTCGTAAAAGGAACTACTATCGGAAATATTTCTGATATGGATGGACGAGCCATTATAGAGAATGTGCCCGCAAACGCCATCTTAGTAGTCTCTTATATCGGATACGTAACTCAAGAGGTTACTTTGAAGAGTAATCAGACAAACATCAAGATCACGCTGGTCGAGGATTCACAAGCTTTGGATGAAGTCGTCGTTACTGGTTATAGTACACAAGCGAAGAAGGATATTACCGGATCTGTGGCTGTTGTCGCTACGGATGAGTTAAAAGAGACTCCTGTTTCCAATTTCGCTGAGGCTTTGCAAGGAAAAGCTGCTGGTGTATTTGTACAAGCAGGTGGTGGTCCATTAGGGGAGACAACGATTCGTATACGTGGTGTGGGTTCCGTAAACGGCTCAGACCCGTTGATCATTGTCGATGGTGTACAAGGAGTAGATATCGATGCGGTAAATGCGAATGATATTGAATCCATGCAGATATTGAAAGACGCTGCTGCTTCCGCTATTTATGGAGCGAAAGGTGCAAATGGTGTTATCGTTATCACGACTAAACAAGGAAAAAAGAACGACCGTGTACAAGTATCTTATAACGGTTACTTCGGTGTAGCCAAGATGGCCAATGACGGTTATGGTCTGTTGAACGCTTGGGAAGCTATGGAATTCCAAGAAGAAGGGCAACGTAATTTATTCAACTACCGCGGTGGCCAAACAGTAAACCACGCCCAGTTCGGTTCAATAGGTAAAGACGGTACAGGTCATTTAACAATGCCTTATGCTATCAAACCTGCTGGTTATAGTAAAGAACAGATCATCTCTCAATACGGCAGTATCGCAGCTTGGGAAGCTTCTTACAAAGACAATGGTGAGAACACTTGGTCTCGTTCCGCTTACTACCAAATGCTTGAGGACGGCTACTCTGAGGAAGAAGCTCGTGCCGGCACGAATTGGTACGACGAAGTAGTTCAAACCGGTAAGGTGCAAGATCACCAGATTTCTATCACCGGAGGTGGTGAAAAAGCGACTTATTCAGTAGGCTTAGGCTACATGAATCGTGAAGGTACGATCAAGGAGTCATGGTTCCGTCGTTATTCCTTGCGTGCGAATACAAACTTCTTCGTGAACAAGTGGTTCAATATCGGTCAGAATACCAACATCGCCGTAATCGAGAACTCAGGAGAACGCGGTCGTCAAGGTGATGATAATACCTTCGGTAAGACCTTCTCCATCCAACCTTGGGTACCTATCTACACAGTTGGCGGTGATTATTCCGGTTCACAAAATGCCGAAGGAGGACGTGCTGAGAGCGCACCAATGTCCGTTGATTATGGCAAGGACAATCGTCGTCGTTTCTTACGTGCCCAATCAGCTATCTACGCAGAGATTATGCCTTTAGAAAGCCTTGGAGAGAATTTGAAGATCCGTACTCAGTTCAGCGCACGTTTAGGTGGCGCATGGGACTTCTGGATGAACAAACGTACGATCATGACCAATAAAGAAGGACGTAACAACAACGAGTTCTACGAGCAAGCAAACTATTGGTTAGATTATCAATGGACAAACACCGCTACTTATAGCAAAACAATCAACGACGATCATACGATCAATGCTGTGATTGGTACAGAGGCACTTCGTGAGGGTTTAGGACGTTGGATCCAGGCAGGTCGTATCAACTATCCATTCGAAGATGATCCCAACACTTGGGTAATCAACAACGGTGCTAGCTCTGACTTAAGAAATAGCGGAAACCAGAACGCTGTATCCACCATGTTCGGTATGTTCGCTCGTGCGGACTATGCTTACCAAGGTAAATATTTGGCTACAGTTACGGTACGTCGCGACGCATCCTCTCGTTTTTCTGAAAAGAATCGCTGGGGTACATTCCCTTCTATCTCTTTAGGTTGGCGTATGTCGGACGAGAAATTCATGGAGAAATCACGTACTTGGTTAGACGATTTGAAGATTCGTGCCGGTTACGGTACAACCGGTAACTCCAATATCGATTCATATAACTGGGCATTCCAATATGGTACTGGTAACCGTTATCTCTATAGCATCAATGGTTCTGACACAGAGGTATATCAAGGATTTGGCGTAACCAATCTTGGTGATATCGAGGCAAAATGGGAAACATCTAAGATGTTTAATGCAGGTTTCGATATTACAGCTTTTAATCAACGATTAACCGCCAACTTCGACTACTACATCAAGAAAACTTCTGATATGTTGATCGATGCCAACTGGTCTGCTTTGGCCGGTGCCGCTGACAAGCCGAAAGTAAACATCGGTGATATGACGAACAAAGGTGTTGATTTGAATATTACTTGGAATGATAAAATCGGTGAGGTAGGTTACTCTGTAGGCGTAAACTTGTCGCATTACAAGAATAGACTGGATGAGATTGGTACTGATGCCGGAATCTTTACCGGAACTCGTATTTCCAACATGAACGTATTGATGAAAGGACATGCAATCGGTGAATTCCACGGTTATCAGCTAGATGGTATCTATAAGAGTGAAGAAGAAGTCCGTAACTATAAGAATGATGCCGGTGGAACAGTATTGCCATATGGTACATCTGATGCTTCTACGTTAAACGCTGCCAATTATGTAGGTCAGTTCAAAGTAAAAGATGTGAACAACGATGGTAAGATCGACGCTAGTGACCGTACATTCATTGGAAACCCACATCCGGATTTAACAGGAGGTATCAACTTAGGTGTTAACTGGAAAGGATTCGACTTAAGTACTTATATGTACTTCTCCGTAGGCAATGATCTATTCGCCATGTATAAATATTATACACATTATGGTTCCTTACAGTCCGCTTATTCTAAAGATCGTCGCGACAATTCATGGCATCCTGTAACCAACCCTGATGGTATCTATCCTATGTGGGCAACCGCTAATGGTGAGAGTACAATCGCCGCAAATGAGTCTAATTCCGGCTATATAGAAGATGGTTCATTCTTACGCATGCAAACGTTGACTTTAGGTTATACACTTCCAAAGAGTATTTTAGATAAAATCAAGTTTGAGAAGATCCGCATCTATGGTCAAATAGCAAACGTATTCACATTGACTGGTTACTCCGGACTAGACCCACAGGTTCGTACAGATACAGACGGTCGTTCCAATGACCGTACGATGGGTACCGATTTCGGTTCTTATGGTATGCCACGCCAATTTATCATGGGTGTAAATGTGACATTCTAACAAATATTTGCTAACTAAAAATTGAAACAAGATGAAAAATCTATTTATATATGCGGCAGTCATTGCCGCCACGATGGGAAGCATGACTGCTTGCTCCGATTTCTTGGATGTGAAGCCAGTCACAAATAAACAGGAACCGGATTTTGTATCGCAAGAAGGTATTACTCAGTTGCTAACTGGTATGTACGCTAGATTAAACTCTACAGATGCGAATGATGGATACTTCCGTTCGACATTGACCAACTATGTATATGGTGACGTAATGGGAGGTGACGCAAACAAAGGTTCAACTTTCCAAGACCAACCAGACTTTACCAGCTTGGAAACTTATACATTTACAACTGACAACGCTTATTTTGAAACAAAATGGGCACATAGTTACCATGGGGTATTCACCGCAAACAACGTAATCAAGGTAGCGGATTTAGCAAAAGAAGAGCTTTCGGCTATAGCAGGCCAAAGTAAAGACTTCTATACGGAAACAATCGCCCAAGCCCGCTTCATACGCGGTTTCTTCCATTTCGAGGTCGTAAAATTATTTGGAGCGGCTGTTCCTTATGTAGATGACATAGCCATGAAAGAGAACGTGAACCCACAAGTCTCTAATGTGGATGAGAATGGGAATTATATCTATATCTGGGATAAGATAGTAGAAGACTTGCAGTTTGCCTATGACAATCTGCCCGACACTTGGACCGAGGCAGGACGCGTAAACAAATGGGCAGCTGGCGCTATGTTGGCTAAAGTAAAGATGTACCAATCCTCTCCATATAACGGAAAAAATGGAACGTCTAATCATTGGACTGAAGTTAAAACGATTTTGGAAGATGTAATCGCAAACGGAAAAGATAACAAAGGCACTAAGTTCCGCTTGGCAGATACATACGAGGAACTCTATACAGCAGGGGAAAGTGACTGGACAGGAGAATCTGTATTCGATGTCCAAGCTGCAGTTTCCGGCACCGTAGAACAAACTGCCAATATCAACGGAGCTTGGCACATCGGCTTCAGCGGAGCGTTAGGAACTGGAGGTTGGGGATTCTATCAACCCTCTTATGATATGGTCAACGCTCATATTGTTGACGCAAACGGATTACCTAAAATGGATGATTCTTATCGTAATGATCCTGCGTTATCAACTTTAGACGAGAACAATTTACCTCACACTGATTTGACCGTCTATACAGACCCTCGTTTGGATGTTTCTACCGGTCGTTTCGAGACTCCATTCTTAGATTGGACAGTGCCAAATGCGTTGGATGGTTGGGTACGTGATGTTTCTAACGGAGGTTTATACCTAAACAAGAAGAATATCCCTAGAAAAGCCGATAAAGGAAGCTTATCTAACACGACGCAAACAAACTCCACTGCTAAAAACTTCCACTTGATCCGTTACGCAGACGTATTGCTTTGGTACGCTGAAACCTTGATCGAGTTAGGACAGCCTCAACAAGCAGGTGAATACATTAATCAAGTACGTGCTCGTGCCGCCAATAGCTATGTAAAGGCAGTAGATCCGGCAACAATGACCGAGGCTAGTTCTACTTATGTTTTGGATGACAAGATTAACGGGAAGCAAAGTACAGATGCTGCCGCAAACTATCGTATAGGTTTATATCCACCTTCTCAATTCGCATCAAAAGACAAAGCGCTGGAGGCACTGCGTTGGGAACGTCGTATCGAGTTAGCGATGGAAGGTCATCGCTGGTATGACTTAGCTCGCTGGGGTATCGCATCCGAGGTATTAAATGATTTCGTGAAATACGAAGCTAAGCATTTAGGTAAATATTCCAATAGTACATACAACGCAAAATGGGCAACAATGCCTATCCCTCATAATGAAATCTTAAAGATGGATGGTCTTTTAGTTCAGAATGAAAACTGGAAATAAACAAGTGGGTTAACAGTCAGAAAGGGCAGCCGGGCATGTGATATGTCCGGCCTGCTTTTTAATCCCCAAAAGTAAGTTAACTTACTTTGCTCACGAAGTTAACATACTTTGCCAACGAAGTTAACTCCATGTGCCAATTAAGTTAACTTCGTTTTGTGTAGATTGGTATTTCCGATAAAAATCGTATCTTTGTTTGACTTTAAATCAAAATGAAACGTGTACTCTAGCCATGAGATATAAACAAATACTCCTCGGTTTGATCCTGTTTGTCCTATTAGGGGGTTTCTTGCAAATAACCGGCAAGTTTCATTTCTTCTATATCGAGCAGCTTCAACTATTCCAGTTTTCCGAAGATTATCTTGCGGATAAAATCAGCAGTCCGGGAGGTTTATCTTTGATTATCGGGGAATTCTTGACACAATTCTTTATTACGCCTTATGCAGGGCCTTTCATTATCGCAGCTATACTTACGTCTATCGGCTTAACAATGAGGGAGATCATCCTGCAAATTAATCCAAATAAAGAGCTCTTCCTGCTTTACTTACTCCCGGTTTTATTCTTATTATTGATTCAATACGACTTCAATTATTTAGTACAAGGCACTATCGCATTCCTATTTTGTTTGATTAGCCTGAACGCATGGATGCGCATAAAAGATCCCTGTTACCGGCTATCCGCCGCATTGGTAATCACCCCACTACTTTTTTGGATAGGAGGACCGATTGCCGGGCTATTCTCATTAAGTGTGGTTCTCAAGGAAGCGATAAGCCGTTCCAAACAGGGGTTCTATTTTTTAGCGGTTTTAATTGAATACCTGTTTATCGGGATCGGAAGTGTCTGGTCAACTACCATCACCAGTTATCGCTTCGCATTCTTACCGGACGCTTTTTACCACCCGATTCTGGCGGCTCCCAATCTCATCTATTTCGCATGGGTCTGTTTACCGCTTAGCTTGATCGGGGCATTCGTATATCCTAAAGGCAAAAACCAATCAAAGAAAAAAACAGGGATAGAGCTTACCGTTCAATTCATCCTAATCCTATTCCTTTGCTGGGTAACGATTCCACGGTATAACGACCAGAAAGCCTATCCTCTAAAAGTCTTGGATTATTATGCCCGTACCGAACAATGGGACGAGATCATCCGGCATTGTCACGGGCCGATCAAAAACTATTTATATTTAACTTACTTAAATAGGGCACTTGCGGAAAAAGGGGAGTTGGCAGACCGGATGTTCGCTTTTGATCAACACGGTCCTCAAGGGTTACTCGCCTCTTGGAACAAGACCTTTACGGTCTCCACCCTGTTAAGCGACGCCTATTTTACGCTAGGGGAAATCGCATTATCGCAGGAGATGGCTTTTGAAGGGTATGTCACCGTAATTGGCGCCGGTAATCCCCGGAACCTGCAACGGCTTGTTCAAACAAACTTGATTTACGGAACGTATCCTATCGCCGAGAAATATATCAGTATCTTAGAAAAAACATATGCCTATCATGATTGGGCCAAACGGCATAGAGGCTTCTTATATAACGACAAAGCGATTGAAGCTGATCCGGTATTAGGGCCTAAACGAAAAGCTCTTCCGAAGGAAAGTAACTTATCCGGTATCAACGGACTGGAACATGATTTACTTATCCGTGCGGAACAAGATCCGGAAAATCAGCTCCCGATCCAATTCACCGGGGCTATCTATCTGCTGTCTAAAGACATGAAAGCTTTCCAAAGGCTGATAGAAAAGTATTATGGAACACCGGTACTCCCCTCTCTCCCCGTGAGTTTCCAAGAGGCTGTTATCCTATTAGCAGAGAAGGATGTGGATTACTGGAAACGTTTTAACGTATCCGGAAATGTGATCCGCAAATTCGCAGGTTATCGGAATTTAGTCGTGCAGAACCGGAACAACCCACAACTTCCGCAACTTATAAAGAAGTCGTTCGGAGACACTTATTGGTCTTATTATACTCTAAAATGATCAACAACCATGAAAAGAAATATTCTATATATCACCTGTTTATTTCTTATTCTACTAGGAATATCCTGCTCGGATACGATCCCGGTAAGCAAAGAAACCTCGGAGAAACCTGTATTATTTCCCGATTATGCGGATGTAACGATCCCTTATAATATCGCTCCCTTAAATTTCAAGATAGAAAATCCACATGCGGAAGCCTTCGCCGTACTCAAATTCGGAGAAGAAAAGATACAAGTCAAGGAAAAAGGGGGACAATTCTATCTTCCCGCATCCGATTGGAGAAAATTGCTGAAAAGGGCGACAGGAAAAGCGATACAAGTAAAGCTCTACGCAAAAGACAAAGAATGGCTCGCCTATCCGGAATTCTCACTATTCGTCGCTCCGGAACCCATGGATTCATATCTGGCTTATCGCTTGATCGAACCCGGATACGAACTTTGGAATCAAATGGGTATTTACCAACGGAATCTGGAAGATTATAAGCAAAGCCCTATCATGGAAAACAAATACAGCGGTCAAAACTGTATGAATTGCCATTCTTTTTGTATGCAAAACCCCGATAAAATGCTGTTCCACATGAGGGATAAGTATTCGGGCACTTATCTGATCGACGGAGACAAGATCGAGAAATTAAATACGAAGACCGATCAGACGATCTCGCCTTTGGTCTATCCCTCTTGGCATCCATCGGGGAAATACGTAGCCTTCTCTGTCAATCAGACCAGCCAAAGCTTTCATGCCAACGACAAAAACCGGGTGGAGGTCTTCGACAGCCAATCCGACGTAGTTGTATACGATACGGAAAAGCATGAGATTATCAGTACGCCTTCCATTCGGACAGCAAAAGCGTTTGAGACTTTCCCGACATTCTCTCCCGATGGCAAGACTCTTTACTTCTGCTCGGCAGAGGCACGTTCCATGCCGCATGAATATTCAGAAGTAAAATATAACCTTTGCTCCATAGCGTTCGATCCCGTAACCCGGAGTTTCGGCTCCCGTATAGATACCTTATACAATGCCGGAAAAGATGGGAAGAGCGCCTCTTTTCCCCGTGTTTCCCCAGACGGGAAATTCTTGTTATATACGCTGTCCGGCTACGGTAACTTCTCGATCTGGCATAAAGACGCAGATCTATATCTACTGGATATAGCGAGCGGAATCTCTCATTCCTTGCAAAACGCCAATAGCACGGATACGGAGAGCTATCACTCATGGAGTAGCAACAGCCGCTGGATCGTCTTCAGCAGTCGAAGGATAGACGGGTTATACACACGTCCTTATTTTGCTTATATAGATGAAGAAGGAAATGCGTCTAAGCCCTTCCTTTTGCCTCAGAAAGACACAGACTACTATCACCGTTTCATGAAATCTTATAATATACCCGAGTTTATTACCGGAAAAGTATCCTCCAAGATCCGGGCGCTTAGCACGCTAGCCAAAGAGGATAAAGGAATTGACGTAACTTATCGTAAATAGAATAAATCACATGAGTACTTTATATAAGAAGATATTACCACCGCTTCCATTCATTCTATTGACCGGCGTCTTATGGTTTCATTTGCAGACCATGCAAGAGCCTCTCTTTTTTTATCGGGAACAGCAGCAGATTTTCCTATTCGATTCCACCTATATATTCAGCATACTTAAGCAGATAGGGGGGCTAGCGACTTTTATCTCTCAATTCTTGATACAGTTTTTCAGGATCCCGCTTATCGGATCGCTGGTGACCGCCTTGATCGGTGGAATCTCCGGTTGGTTATTCTGGCTGACCTTACGAAAGATACATCCGGCATTATATCTTATGCCCTTGGCCTTTCTCCCCATCCTATTCCAATATCTTTACCTAATGAAAGATAGCTATCATTATGAAGGACTGATAGCCATGTTGTTTTGGTCATTGGCGCTTAACGTATATAGTTACAGCGCACGAAGATTTAATTGGACGTACCGTACCTTAATTGGTTGCTTGCTGGCGACCGGATTGTTTTACACGATGGGATCTGTAGCTATATTATTCGCCCTTAGCATCTTACTATTTGATGTATTACAAAAATGCGAACGCTGGTACGCAAGCTTCATCCCGTTGCTGCTGCTACTTATCGTAGGCTCCCTATGTGTCCTAGGAGGCAGTAAACCCGATTATGACTATGTATTTTGGATGAAAGATTACGTAGAGTATTTCATTGAGCTGGAACCATTCTACGGCTTCTCTTGGCAAGTAGCGCTACTCGTTATGCTTCTATTCTTCCTATCACGTTACTTAGATCACATAAAAGCCTATTTAAAAGCTTTAGTAGCCGTAGCATTACTTGCCTTATCCGGTATGTATTATACGCAAACGGCTCTTCAACAGAGGAATAAAGATTTCTATACGTTGATGCAAATGTTTCATTACATAGATACCGAGCAATGGGACGCCATAATCTCGTCCGCCGATCTAAACTATAATAACTACTTACACCTGAATTGCTTAAACCTTGCCTTATCCCACAAGGGTGTCATGCAGACTGATTTATTCAAATATCCGCAAAGCGGAATACAATCTTTGGTCTCAAAGTACCAAGCGCATATAGAGGAAAGTTTCCTATTCAGCCAGATATACTACCATGTAGGAATCACGTCCTTGGCATACAATTTCGCTTTTGGTACCTCGGTAGGAATTACATACGGCAGTCCCGTCATGACTAAATTATTAATAAAATCCCATTTGATATACGGACAGTATCCCGCAGCCGAGAAGTTTATATCATTATTGGGAAAGACATGGGCCTATCACGAATGGGCCTCCTCGCAACGAAAGTTCTCATATAATGACCAAGCGGTGGAGAGCGACCCGGAATTAGGTACAAAAAGAAAAAGCCTATCCAGCGACAAAGACCTTTTCGCCAATATAATCGGATTGTTTGATAACCTGATGATTATATTGGAAGAGAATCCCCAGAATAAAGCCGCATTGGATTATACGATCGGTACGTTATTATTATCGAAAGACCTGCCCGCTATAAAAACGTTTGTTGAAAGATTCAGTGGGACGGAAGTACTCCCTATATTACCCGAACCCTTGCAACAAGCCGTGATCTCTTATGCGGAGCATGATCCGGAATATTGCCGCAAGTATGGGGTAACCGATAAAGTCCTGTCCGAGTTCTCGATATTCAAGCAACGTGTATTGGGACTAAGGCATGCCCGACAAAATCTAGCGACTGGAATAGCCGACTATCAACCTACTTTCTGGTACTATTTGATACTCTCTAAATAAAACACATATGGAAAGACAGACTTATACAAATACAAACCGATATCTTTTCCTTTTCCTCATCGCCTTGATGGTTTCATGCTCCAAAAACGACATACAGATCGCCAAGAGCTTAAACAAGGAAATAACCATTTATCCGGATTACAAGGATGTGACCATCCCTGTGAACATCGCCCCGCTCAATTTCTCTATCGCCGATAGCAGTGAGCACTGCCTTATCATTAAAGGGGAAAAGACTCAACTCCAAGTTTATAGTGATGAGGGGCTCTTTGAGATCCCACAAAAGAGATGGAAAGCCTTATTGAAAGAGAATGCCGGAAACCAAATAGAATTGACCATTGCTAAACGCATACAGGGCGAATGGAACGCCTATACGCCTTTTCATATGGACATCGTAAATGATTCCATTGATAAATATATAGCCTATCGGTTATTAGCCTTGAGTAATGATATGTGGAACAGGATGGGTATCTATCAACGGAACTTGGAGAATTATGACCAAAGCGTGATTTATGAGAATAGCTTAACCGACTATAACTGCGTAAACTGCCACACGTTTTCCTCCGGGAACCCGGATAAAATGATTTTCCATATGCGAGGCAAACACGCCGGTTCCGTACTGATTGATGGAAAGAAAATCACCAAGCTAAATACCAAGACTCCCGAGACCGTCTCAAACTTTGTCTACATGTATTGGCATCCGAATGGTAACTATCTGGCGGCCACCGTATGCGATACCTACCAAAACTTCTTCATCAATAATCCCAATACGCTGGAAGTATTGGATCATAACTCCGATATCGTGATCTACGACGTGAAGAAGAACGAGGTATTCTCTTGCGAAGCGTTAAATTCCAAAGACGCATGGCAAATATTCCCTGCGTTCTCTCCCGACGGGAAGAGCCTCTATTTCAGTTCGACCGCCGCCGTAGATTCTATTTCTAAGAATTTCAGACAAATGACCTACAGCCTATGCCGTGTCGACTTTGACCCGGAAACCCGCACCCTAGGCCAGCAAGTAGATACTTTATACAATGGCCGGGCCAATCACAAAAGCGTATCCTTCCCTAGAATCTCACCGGATGGTAAATATCTGGCTTTTACCCTACAGGAATATGGCGGTTTCGGGGTTTGGCATAAAGACGCTGAATTATATATGATCCGCCTATCCGACGGAAAGACGTACCCGCTGAGCGAGGCGAACAGCGCCGAAGGAGAAAGCTACCATTCATGGAGCCACAACAATCGTTGGCTGGTATTTAGCAGTCGCAGGTTGGATGGATTATACACACGCCCGTTCTTTACCTATATCGATGATAAAGGTACGGCCCATAAACCATTCCTCCTGCCGCAAAAAAATCCCGTAAAATATTATAAAGACCTGTTGTGGACTTACAACCTCCCGGAGTTTATACAAGAAAAGGCCCAAGTAGATACGCATGCCGTGATGGAAACCATGAGAAATACAAAAGGAATCCAAGTAAAATAAGAACAATAGCTAGGGTGGGCGAAAGGAGATAAGGATGTCTGTTTGGTTAAATCTACCCACCCTTAGCTATTGATCTGTTTGCTCACTCTTTTATCTTCACCGAGAATAGAAATAGAGCGTTTCAAATCAACGCCCATATTTCCATTTGTTGTATTCATAAAATAAGTACAAACTTTCGGCAATCAGATTTCACTCTTTAGTGAAACAAACATATGTAATCTGCGTTTATAGATTATCAAATGTCTCTTTAAAAACTTGAGACAAAAATAAACTATTTTGATAGAAAAATAGGTCTGTAAATATTCACATTTTATTCACAACACACACCAAAACGTTCATTTATCCTAGGAAGCATCACAATTTAACATTTAACCGCTCCATCATCACTCCGGTCTTCTCCCTTGCCTCCGTCACATCCAAACCACGAGCCAGCAAGACGGCCATACGGCGATGTCCATGAACTTCCGGTTTTCCAAAGAAACGCATCTGCGTATCGGGTTGTTCCAAAACCTTATCCAGATTCCCCAAAGACAACCGGTCACTGTCCCCTTCCACTACAACGGCACGGGAAGCTCCCGCTCCATGAAACACGATATTAGGGATCGGCAAGCCAAGCACTGCACGGGCGTGCAAAGCGAATTGAGACAAATCCTGTGTAATCATCGTCACCATTCCGGTATCGTGCGGACGGGGGGAAACCTCGCTGAATATGACATCATCTCCTTTAATGAATAATTCCACGCCGAAAATACCACGTCCGCCTAAAGCCTCGGTGATCTTACCGGCGATCTCACGGGCTTTCGCTTTAGCGGCAAGGCTCATGGCTTGCGGTTGCCAAGACTCCCGGTAATCACCGTCCACCTGAACATGTCCTACGGGTTCCAAGAAAGACGTTCCTCCGATATGCCGAACCGTCAGCTGGGTAATCTCATAGTCGAAATCCACGAAACCTTCCACGATCACCTTACCCGCTCCAGCACGTCCTCCTTCTTGGGCGTACTGCCAAGCACGATCGATATCCTTTTCCTCACGAACCACGCTCTGTCCGTGTCCGCTCGAGCTCATGATCGGCTTCACCACGCAAGGCATACCGATTACCTTCACCGCTTCTTTAAATTCCTCCTCGGTCTCGGCGAAACGATACGGCGAGGTAGGCAAGCCCAGCTCCTCGGCCGCCAAGCGGCGGATTCCCTCACGGTTCATCGTCAGCCAAGTGGCACGGGCGGTAGGAATCACATGGTATCCCTCTTCCTCCAGTTCCATCAAGGTACGGGTAGCGATCGCTTCCACCTCCGGCACGATATAATCCGGTTTCTCTTTCTCGATGATCTCCCGCAAGGCATCGCCATCCAGCATGGAGACCACATAGGAACGATGCGCCACCTGCATGGCCGGAGCGTCCGGATACTTATCCAAGGCGATTACCTCCACGCCATAACGCTGCAACTCTATTACAAACTCTTTCCCCAATTCGCCCGAGCCACAAAGCACGACTTTAGTTGCCGTAGCCGATTTGGGCGTACCAATTGTTACCATAAATCTTTCTGCTATTTGAATTTCGCCGCAAAGTTAAGGGTTTATGCCTGTATAGCCTAAAGCTTTTCCCTTTATCTATTAGGGCAAAGATAAGGTTAGCTTCATCGTCCAACGGCTGGTGGACGATCATGCACCAGTTGGTAGATGATCATGCACCAGCCGTTAGAAGATCATGCATCAGTTGGTGCATGATGAATGTATCCTTATGAATTGGGTAAGACAGCCGCTTGTTTAGCCTAAAATATACAGAGGAAAGGAACAAGGATCTACTTATAATCAAGACCTCTTTGTTAATATTACATAATTAGTAGTACCTTGCGATACAAGGTATCTTAGTAAAACATATATTTGTAACCAGATGATAAAAGTGTTCACCAACAGTGTAACTTATTTAGCAAACTGTACGTCTAATATATAAAGTAACTACATAATATGATGATTCAACTGAAAGGAATAAACAAAACGTACTTTAACGGAGCCCCACTGCACGTTTTGAAAGGTATCGACCTAGATATAGAGAAGGGAGAGATGGTATCTATCATGGGAGCGTCCGGTTCCGGGAAGTCAACCCTATTGAATATCTTGGGGATATTGGATACGTACGACACGGGCACCTATCTATTAAACGGACAGTTGATTCAGAATCTAAGCGAAAGCCGTGCCGCCGAGCTGAGGAACCGTATGATCGGCTTCATCTTCCAATCATTTAACTTAATCTCGTTTAAGAACGCAGTGGAGAACGTAGCTCTCCCACTCTATTACCAAGGCGTAAGCCGGAAGAAGAGAAACGCCATGGCACTGGAATATCTCGACATGGTGGGATTGAAGGATTGGGCGGATCATATGCCGAACGAGATGTCCGGCGGACAGAAGCAACGTGTGGCCATCGCACGTGCCTTGATCGCCAAGCCGCAGGTCATATTGGCCGACGAGCCTACCGGGGCATTGGATAGTACCACGACCGTGGAAGTGATGGAACTCCTCCGTAGCGTAAACCAAGAAGGTATGACCATGGTGATCGTTACCCACGAGCCATCCGTGGCGGAAGCTACCGACCGGATTATCCGGGTAAAAGACGGATTGATTGAATACACCGTAAACGAAGAATCGCATGTTTGATTTTGACAATTTTAGGGAAATATGGAGCACGATAAAGAAAAACAAGCTCCGTACCTTCTTGACCGGTTTCGCCGTATCATGGGGGATCTTTATGCTGATTACCCTGCTGGGAGCGGGAAATGGGTTGAGAAACGGCATCATATTCAACTTCCGGAGGTTTTCCGCCAATACCGTGGAGGTTTGGGGGCGCTATACCACCATGCCTTATAAAGGTAACCCCACGAACCGCAGGATCGAGTTCAAGGAAGCGGATCTCAGCGGCATCAAGATGGCATTCCCGGAAATAGAATACTGCTCGGCTACCATTTCGCAAACAGATACCATCTCGTATGGGGAAGAATACATCGTGGGCGACCTGCGGGGCGTATCCGAGGATTACAATTCCATTATATATATTAATGTAGCGAGCCAGAACGGGCGCTTCATCAATAAGATGGATATGAACGCTACACGCAAGGTAATCATACTAAGCCCCCGTATGGCGGAAGTGCTATTCCGTAACGAGGACCCGCTGGGTAAATACGTGAAATGCGGCAATATGATGTATCAAGTTGTTGGTATCTATGATGATGACGACAAGAGTAACAACGCGCCCGCATATATACCGTTTACCGTAGCGCAACAACTTTATAATAAAGGCTTCGGGTTCGGCTCCATTTACTTTACGGTAAACGGGGTCTCCACCGAAGAAGAGTGCAAGGATTTCGAGAACAGGTTCCGGTCGTATATGGCCCGTAAGCACATATTCGACCCGACAGACAAGAACGCAATCGGTATGTGGATGACCGGCAATGAGATCCGTATGTTCAATACGATGACAGACGGTATCTTGCTCTTCATCTGGATCGTAGGTATCGGCACCTTGATGGCTGGTATCGTGGGGGTTAGCAACATCATGTTGATCACCGTACGCGAACGGACCCGGGAGTTCGGCATCCGGAAGGCGATCGGGGCGAAACCGGCCTCGATATTGAAGCTTGTCATCGTAGAGTCCATCATGATCACCGCCATATTCGGTTACATCGGGATGCTGATGGGAATCGGGTTGACGGAGCTAATCGACTATGGCATGACGATGAGCGGGATGAACAACGCTTCATCCGGAGGAAATCCCGGCGAGGATCTTACCTTATTCCGGCACCCGACCGTCAGCCTAGGGATATCGCTGGCCGCTACCGGGGTGCTGGTCGTAGCCGGGGTGCTGGCGGGCTATTTCCCCGCTCGCAAAGCCGTGAATGTATCCGCTATTGAAGCCATGAGAACAGAATAAACCGAAAAGATATGTTTGACATAGACAGATGGACAGAAATATGGGTAACCATCACCCGCAACAAGACACGTAGCTTGATGACTTGCTTCGGCGTGTTCTGGGGAATCCTTATGCTGGTATTGTTGCTGGGTACCGGATCGGGATTCAAGAACGCCATGTTCAAGAGCGTCAACGGATTCGCGACGAATTCGCTATTCTTCTACGCCGATCGCACCAGCGAACCCTACCAAGGATTCAACAAGGGGCGAAACTGGAACATGAGGAACCGGGACATAGACGCCATCATACGAGACGTACCTAGCGTACAGGATATCTCCCCCATCCTTTGGGGCAACCGCTCGGAAAAGAATATCGTTTACGGGATAATGACCGGAACGTTCAACGTGAAAGGTATATATCCGGCTTACTTCAATATCGATACGCAAGACCTATACTATGGCCGTTTATTGAATGAGATCGATATGCGGGAAAAGCGCAAGGTTTGCTTGATCGGCACGAAGATCAATGAGGTATTATTCCACAACGAGGACCCTTGCGGCAAATATATCCGGGTGAACGGGCTTTACTACCAAGTAGTAGGAGTGGTCAACCAAAGGGCATCGGGCCTGAATCTGGGCGGCCGGGGAGAAGAAACCGTCTTCATTCCGTTCAATACCATGCAGCAGACCTTGAACCAAGGCGACATCCTGCATTTCCTCGCACTGAGCGTGAAACCGGGATATCCGATTGAGACGACAATCGAGCAGGTCAAGAATATCATGAAGACGCAAAATCAGATCGCACCGACCGATCCTCAGGCGATAGGCGTAGTCAATATCGCCGCACAATTCAAGACATTCAATCTACTGTTTACAGGTATCGACATCTTGGTCTGGCTGGTCGGCATGGGTACCTTGCTATCGGGTATTATTGGTATCAGCAATATCATGATGGTAACGGTAAAAGAGCGCACGAGGGAGATAGGCGTACGAAGGGCTTTGGGAGCCAAGCCTTTCGACATCATCTCGCAAGTCATGAGCGAGAGCTTGGTGCTGACTGCCTTGGCGGGCTTACTGGGATTAAGCGCCGGAGTCTTCCTCTTGGATTTGTTGGATAAGATATTGTCCGCCAATCCAACGAACGATCCGACCTTGCTGAATCCCGGCGTAAACATCCAAACAGCGGTAGCTGCCACTGTCGTACTGCTGATAAGCGGTTTTATGGCTGGCCTGATTCCCGCATGGAGAGCCATGCAGATCAAAGCGATAGATGCCATCCGAGATGAATAATAACGAATCGATAATTAAAATAAAACTATATAATCATGAAGAATCGCATCGTAAAGAAAATCCTACGTATTATCTTATTAACGATCGTAGGTGCGGCGGTAATAGGCACATTCTATTTCTTATGGAAGAAGGCGCAACCGGTAATAACCGTTTATGAGGTCGTAACCCCCAAAAGGGATACGGTAGAGACCAAGACGGTGGCCACCGGAAGCGTGGAACCTCGCTACGAGGTAGAGATCAAGCCGCAGATATCCGGTATCATCTCCGAGCTAAGGAAAGAAGCGGGACAGATGGTACAGGCCGGGGAGATTATCGCCACGATCAAGGTCATACCGGAGATGGTACAGCTAAATAGCGCCGAATCTCGCGTAAACATAGCGGATATATCTCTTAAACAGGTGGAGGAAACCTATAAGAGAGATGAACTGCTGTTCAAGCAAGGTGTTATCGCCCAAGAGGATTTCGATCTCTCGAAGGCCAACTACTTAAAGGCGGTCGAGGAGAAAGAGAATGCGCAAAGCGCACTGGAAATTATTCGTGACGGTATCGCCAAGAACTCCAATGTAGCCAGTACCACGCAGATCCGTAGTACCATCACCGGTATGATACTGGATATCCCGGTGAAAGTAGGTAACTCCGTTATCCAAGCGAACAACTTCAACGACGGTACGACAATCGCCACAGTCGCCAACATGAATGACATGATCTTCAAGGGAAACGTAGACGAGACCGAGATCGGGCGCATTCACGAGGGAATGCCTATCAAGCTTACGATCGGAGCCATGGAAAGCCGTTCGTTCGAGGCCTTGCTGGAATATGTATCACCCAAAGGTGTTGAGAAAAACGGAGCCATTCAATTTGAGATCAAGGCAGCCGTGACGATCCCCGAAGATGCTTTCATCCGTGCGGGATATAGCGCCAACGCCGAGATCGTGCTAAAACGTGCGGAAGACGTTCTTACGATCCCGGAAAGCACGGTCGAGTTCCAAGGGGATTCCGCATTCGTTCAGTTAGTTAAACAAGAGCAACCGGAGCAAGTCTTCGAGAAACATCCGGTAAAGGTAGGTCTGTCCGACGGTATCAAGATCGAGGTTCAAGAAGGACTGGCCGCAACCGATAAAGTCCGGGGCGCAGCTATTGACCCGAATAAGAAATAAAAGAAAGATTGTATGATGAGAAGAAACTTATATATACTGGCAATCGCTTCCCTCCTGTCCGGAAACTATGTTTTCGCTCAGGATGCGGTGAAGCAATGGAGTCTGGAGGAGTGCATCCAATATGCCATCGAGCATAATATCGACTTAAAGCAAAAGGAGCAGGAACAGGAAAGCCGAAAGGTAGACTTACATACCAGCAAATACAGTTGGCTCCCGGCCCTAAACGGCAGTCTTGGACAGAGCTTCCAGTTCGGACGCTCCACGTCTAAATCCGGGGTGATCGTGGACCAGAACGCCGCCAATTCCACATTGGGGATCAATCTGGACATGCCTTTATTTGACGGGTTAAAAATACCGAACGATATCGCCGCCCGCAAACTTGATCTAAAAGCGTCTATCGAGAACTTGAATAAGGCGAGAGAAGACCTATCCATCAATATAGCTTCCTACTACCTGCAAGTACTTTATAATAAAGAGTTACTGAAAATAGCGCAACTACAAGTGGAACTAGACAAGGAGCAGGTGAATAAAACGGAGGCCATGGTGAACGCCGGAAAGGTGCCACTTTCCCAACTGTATGATATCAAGGCCCAATTAGCGAAAGATGAGGTCACGCTTACCGAGTCGCAAAACAATGTGAACCTCGCTTTACTGGATCTGGCGCAAAGTCTGGAACTAGAGCGAAGCGATCGGAGTTTCGATATACAGACTCCTGTAATTGAAGATGCGGTGGCTGATAATATGAGTAGCATCCTACCTCCGGAAAACATTTACGATCATGCGGTTACGTTCAAGCCTCAGATCAAGGAACAACAGTATTTGCTAGAGAGCCAAAAGAAAATGTTGCGTGTCGCGCAAGCGGGCTATTACCCCAAGTTAAATTTCGGGGCTAGTTACAGCAATGGATATTATCATTCTACTTCCGGAGGTGAATTTGCCGATACTCGTTCCTTTAGCGAGCAGTTTAAGCAGAATGGGCAAAAGATCGTCGGATTCTCATTGAGTATTCCACTTTTCAACCGCTTCCAAGTACGCAATAGCGTTCGTACCGCAAGGATCAACATTATCAACCGGGAATTGCTGATGGAAAATACAAAGAAAACGTTATACAAGGAAATCCAGCAAGCGTACTACAACGCAACGGCTTCCCAAGAGAAATATACGGCTTCCGACAAATCCGTCACGGCGAGCAAGGAAGCGTTCAATTATGCCCAAGAGCGTTACAACGCAGGTAAAAGCACTGTCTTTGAATTTAATGAGGCTAAAACAAAATACGCGCAAAGTCTAGCGGAACAGGCACAGGCCAAATATGATTTTATCTTCCGTACGAAGATTCTAGATTTCTATAATGGTAACCCTATCCGTTTATAAACGTTAATTAATACTTCATTTTTTTATTATACACACAAAGTTTAAGGGAAGATATCCTTTATGGACATCTTCCCTTTCAGCATCCATTAAGGCATTTAGTCTGCACAGAACTATGTTTAACAGCATAATTAACAGATAGATAACTAAGACCAAAAACCCTCCTGCCAGCTATCATAATGCAACAAGATCCCCAGTACAACTAAATTGAATTTGACAATATCAATCAATATTATATTAGTTTTAGAATGTTTTATAACAGTTTGCTTTTTTATAATAAAAATTAGTATATTTGCGGCTGTGATTTTCAGGAGTCTTGGTGTGTACATTTTTTTGATAAGTATTTTAACTGTAGTTCTGTGCAAACTATGGTCTCTTGAAAAAATAATGTGTGTCTAATTAACAAACAAATTCATTCTATGAAGCACAAATTAACGCTTGTACTACTCTCATTCTTTCTGGGAGTGCAGTGTATGGTCGCCCAGCAAATGAAGGTGACCGGTGTAGTGATTAATGAAGATGATGGGGAGCCTGTTATAGGTGCATCCATCGTAGTAAAAGGAACCACTATTGGAACCATTACCGATTTAGATGGTAAATTTGAGTTAGAAACTCAGAAAGATGCTAAGCTAATTATTTCTTATGTAGGTTTACGGACTCAAGAAACTACAGCTCAGCAAAACATGAGAATTGTTCTTTCTTCAGATTCTCAAGCTATAGATGAAGTTGTTGTCGTAGCTTATGGTACCGCAAAGAAAAGTTCTTTTACAGGTTCCGCATCCACGGTGGGTGCCGCTTTGATGGACAAACGTCCATTGAGTAACGCCCTCTCCGCATTGGAAGGAAACACTTCCGGAGTACAAATGACTTCCTCTATCGGACAACCGGGAGAAGCTGCCAAGGTAACGATCCGTGGTTTTGGTTCAGTAAACGCGGATAATGCTCCTTTATATGTAGTGGATGGTGCCATCTTCAGTGGTGATATCTCTTCTATCAGCCCATCTGATATCGAATCAATGACAATTTTAAAAGATGCCGCTTCTACATCTTTGTATGGATCTAGCGCAGGTAACGGTGTGGTTTTGATCACGACTAAGAAAGGTTCTAGCAGCAGTGGCGCAGGTGTTACCTTGAGTATCTCACAAGGTTGGTCTAGCAGAGCTTATAACGATTACGCAAAAGTAGGTGTATACGATTATTATCCTTTGCAATGGCAAATGTTGAGAAACGCAAATATGTCACTCGGACAAAGTGCTACCGACGCTGCCGCTAATGCTTCTAAAGATATTATCAACAAATTAAAATATAATCCTTTCGTAGGAATCGCCAATGACGCAATCGTGGGCACAGACGGTTTATTGAATCCATCAGCCTCGGCTTTAAAATGGGGTGAGGACCTTGATTGGGAAGATGCCGCTTACCGTACCGGACATCGCCAAGAATATAATGTAAGCTACAATACAAAAACAGAAAAGAGCGACACATATGCTTCCATAGGCTATCTGAATGATAAGGGATATATGATTAAGACAGACTTTGAGCGTTACAACGCACGCTTGAACTATAATATCTATCCGGTGAAATGGTTCAAGAGTGGATTGAATTTAGGTTTAAGTCGTACAAACTCCAATTATTCTACTTCTACTTCTAGCAACTCCGCTGGTTATGGTAACTTATCTCGTTTCATTCGTTCTATGGCACCGATCTATCCGGTACATAAGCATGATATTGAGACAGGGGCTTATTTGGATAAAGAAGGAAACGTAGTTACTGATCCGGCTTTATATACCTACGATTATGAAGGAGCCCGTATCTCCAGCAATGGACGCGACGGTATCGCTGAGGCCCTGTGGAACGATCGCTTGATGTCTACCACAAACTCTAGTGCCCGTACTTATGTAACGATCACTCCGATCGAAGGATTGAATTTAACAGTGAACTACGCATTTGACAATAAGGATGAACGCCGTAGAGTATATGAGAACCCAGAGGTAGGTGACGGAACCGCAGGACCGGGACGTTTGAACATCCGAAATAGAAACTTCTTGACACAGACATTCAACCAGTTGATTAATTACACAAAGACTTTTGGTAAGCATAACATCGAAGCTTTGTTAGGCCATGAGAACTATAGCTACCGTTTACAATATAACTACGGTATGAAGACTAATGAGATCGTTTCCGGAACGTATGAGTACAGTAACTTCGTAAGCATAAGCTCAATGGATTCTTATACACGCGAATATAAGAAAGAAGGATACTTCGCTCGTTTGAACTATGATTTCGATGATAAATATTATGTAACAGCCTCGTATCGTCGTGACGGTTCCTCTCGCTTTAGCAAGGATAACCGTTGGGGTAACTTCTGGTCATTCGGAGCATCTTGGCGTATCAGCCAAGAAGATTTCATGGAAAACTTGACTTGGGTGGACAATTTGAAACTGAGGGCATCCTACGGTGAAACCGGAAACGATGCCATCTATTATACAGATGATGACACACAACAGGATTACTATCCTTATCAAACCTTGTATAATTTGGGTATCAACAACGGTTTGGAAGCAGGTCTCTACTTCCCGACTATGGCAAACAATAATTTGAAATGGGAGACACAGGTTTCTACCGATGTCGCTTTAGAATTCGGATTGTTCGGTCGCTTGAATGGTACGGTCGAGTTCTTCCGTAAGGCCTCCAGAGACTTGTTATTCAATGTTAGCCAACCGTTATCCAGTGGTGTCGAAAAGATCGTACAAAACATTGGTAAAGTTCGTAACCAAGGGGTGGAAATCGACTTAAACTACCAAGTATTAAAATCAAAAGATTGGAAATTATCAGTCGGCGCAAACGCTACATTCATCAATAATAAGGTGACTCGTCTGCCTGATGCCAACCGGAAAGATGGTATCATCAAAGACTCTAAGAAATTGATGGAGGGACATTCAATCTATGAGTTCTGGTTACGTCAATGGTGGGGTGTTAATCCTGATAACGGAGATGGATTGTATATCTTTGATGCCGAAAACAACACCGATGCGAATGGTAATATTAAAGATGCGGTAAAAAAGACACTTGTAGAGAAAGATGGTCAAGTATTGACAAACTCTTATAGCTATGCGAAATATGATTTCAGTGGTTCTGCCGTTCCGAAAGTATATGGTGGTTTCAATATCAATTTGAGCTATAAGGCATTCGACCTTTCTACCGTATTCTCTTATTCATTAGGAGGCAAGGTGCTTGACTCGAGTTATAGAGGATTGATGGATGTAGGTGAGTTCGGTTATGCGATGTCACCGGATCTACATAACGCATGGACAACTCCGGGCCAGATCACAGATGTACCTCGTTTGGACAATAACTCAGGTCATGCGACTAGCATTGGACAATCCTATTCTACACGTTGGTTGACAAACGCAAATTACTTGAACTTGCGTACTGTCACTTTGGCTTACAACTTGCCTAAGTCTATCCTAAACGTTATCAACATCAAGAGTGCACGCGTCAATGTCAGCGCAGAGAACTTATTCATGTTGAAAGCCCGTCAAGGTCTGAATCCGCAAGCTAACTATGCCGGAGTATCTTACAATGAATATATGCCGGCTAAGAACTTTACGATCGGTTTAAATGTATCGTTCTAAATTCATAATACATCAAACAAAGGAAAAGATATGAAAAATATACAATTATTCAAACACATCGCAGCAGGACTGCTTCTAAGTGGCTCTCTGATCGGCACAAGCTGTTCCAGCGATTATATGGATACAATCCCAACCGAGAACGTTTCATTCACGACAGTATCCACTTCGCTCGACAATCTTTATCTTGCACTGAACGGTATTCATCGTAAGATGGTATCTCAAGACTTAGGCAACCAAGGTTTGGGAGGTGAGCCCGGTTTCATCATCGGTCGAGAAGCGTTAGCTGATGATTTGACATGGGACACGCAGACTTGGCATCAAGGTTTCTTAAACTGGAGTTATCCAACGAACGCAACAAGTTCGTACAACTCCGGTGAGTGGGAAACTTATTATAAGTTCATTTTGAATGCAAACAACATCTTGAAAGCGTTGAATGATAACTTTAGCGATGAGTCAAAACTCACAGATAGCGAAAAAGCGCTTGCGAACCATATCAAGGGCGAGTGTTTGGCAATTCGTGCATGGAGTCATTTCAATCTAGTACAATATTATGCGAAACCATATCGTAACGGACAGGACAACTCTCAACCGGGAGTTCCTTATCGTACGAGTCCGGAAATCGAGCCTATGGCACGTAATACGGTAGAAGAGGTGTACACAAAGATTCACGGGGACTTAGACGAAGCATTGAACTTATTGGCAGACTATGAGCCAAATGATAAGAATCATTATAGCCTAGCATCGGTTTACGGATTGAAAGCACGTGCTCTTCTGACTCAACAGAAATACGCAGACGCAGCTACGGCCGCAGTGAATTCTATCAATGAAGCAGAGAAAGATGGCTGTAAGATCATGTCTCAGTCTGAATTGATGAATGGTTTCGCTAATATCACTTCCGCTACGAAAGAGGCGATGTATGCCGCAATGACACAGAATGACCAAACGGTTTATTTCTACTCTTTCTATGCGTATATGTCTTGGAACTTCAACTCCAGCTCTATCCGCACAGGTATCAAATGTATCAGCCAAAGTACTTACGACTTAATGTCGCCAACCGATCTTCGCCGTCAATGGTGGGATCCGACAGGAAAGGCAGAAGTACCCGCAACTTCTTACAACCAGCGTGTTTATCAGAACCGCAAGTTCACGGCACGCTCTACAGCTGATGCTGTAGGTGATTTTGCCTTCATGCGTATCAGCGAAATGTACTTGACTGCAGCCGAGGCTTTCGCTCGTTCCAATCAAGACGCAAAAGCAAAGGAATATTTGCAAGCCTTGTTGAAAGAACGTGATCCAGAGTACAAGGATTTGGGTAACACTGGCGCAAAACTAGCGGATGAGATCATGACACATCGCCGTATCGAACTTTGGGGCGAAGGTTTCCGTTGGTTCGACTTGAAACGTCTAGGTTTGCCATTGGATAGAACCGGGTCTAATTTTGACGCTACTTTCTGTGGTTTCTTGCACAAGGATCCGAATGCTGATGGTTGGATCTTCGAGATTCCAAAAAAGGAAACAGATTTCAACGACTTGATCGAAAAGAACTATTAACACTCTTTTTACGTTAACTTACATTAATCACAATCCCCAAAGTATACTTTAACAGGTTATCTTTGGGGATTTCTTATATCACTATTTATGAAAACAAATCATTTATTTTCAGCTCTGCTCTCTTTAGCGCTTATATGTCCTGGAATAGCGCAAGAAACACATTATCAACGTCCTCCAGCCGTAATAGAGGAAGTGGCCCTAGCCAAATTATCCCCGATCATCCGAATTAGTGATAACAATCAGTGGGCACTCCAGTTAGAGCGTTCCCCGTACCGGTCTATCGCCAAGCTTGCGCAACCGGAGCTTAAATTAGCGGGAATGCGTATCAGTCCCGAAACATTCAATACGAGCCGGCAAGCCGAATATACGGGTGCCAGTTTAATGAACATCGCTACTCAAGAAGAAATCAAGATTGAAGGAATTCCTGACAACGCGGTAATCACAGAAGCCTCATTCTCTCCTTCATCCAATAAGGTAGCTCTATTCGTGGAAGAAGCGAATGGCGTATATCTTTATAACTGTACCCCGGAACAGCCCGTAGCTCAGAAAGTAAGTACCCGTAAAATCAATGCGACAAGTGGAGCGGAGATCTTATGGATTAGCGACAATGAGTTTATTACGCTTATGGTTCCAGAAAACAGGGGGAAGGCACCGGAGAAACCCACAGTCCCATCCGGTCCCATCATTCAAGAAAGTACTGGAAAGGTGATGCCCGCTCGTACCTATCAAGACTTGCTGAAAAATCCATACGACGAGCAATTATTCGACTATTATTTCACCTCCCAATTGGTACGTATAAAAGAGGGCATTGTGTACGAGATCGGAAAACCGGCAATCTACGGCAGTACACTTTCATTATCCCCGGATAAATCTTTGCTACTTATCGCGACAGTCCATCGTCCGTATTCCTATCAAGTACCGATCTATAACTTCCCACAAAAGTTCGAGGTTATCGACTTACAAGGTAATTCCATTTATACGTTAGCGGATAATCCAACCGTCAATATTCCGATGGGATATGACACGACCTCGCCTTATCCCCGTCAATTCGGATGGAGATCGGATCAACCGGCTACCGTTTACTGGGCGGAAGCGCAAGATAAAGGAGATCCTAAGCAAAACAAGACCGATTTCATGGATATTATCTACCAAATAAGCTATCCGTTCAACAGCGAGAAACAGGAAGTCGCAAAGACAGAGAAACGTTTCCGCAACATCCTGTGGAATGACGATGCTTTCGCTTTATTGATCGAGACTTCCCGGGAGACTCGTAAAAACAGGACATTTACTTTTAAGCCTTGCTCTTCTGAGTCTCCGGTTCTATTATTCAATGTATCCACCGACGATAATTACAACAATCCGGGAAATCCACTTACGATTAAAAATGCGTATGGTAAATATATCGTTTATACCAATAAAGCCCACAATGAGTTATTGATGCTTGCCCAAGGAGCCTCACCTAAAGGGGATATGCCTTACCTTAGCCGTTACAATTTGAAAACAAAAAAGAACACGGAACTTTGGCGCTGCGAGGACGGATATTATGAGACCATCCTAAAGGTAGCGAATCCAGAAAAGCTTCAATTGATCACTTCACGTCAATCCATTACAGAACCAGCGAATCTCTGTTCTCGTGACTTGAAAAAGAAAAAATTCGCTCAATTGACTCATTTCGCCAATCCATATCCGGCCATGGCAAACGTTAGCAAACAAAAGATCAAGTATAAACGTGCGGATGGTTTGGATCTAACAGCGACCGTATACCTCCCTGCCGGATATGATAAAGCGAAGGACGGTCCATTACCTGTCTTAATGTGGGCCTATCCGAGAGAATATAAAAGCAAGGCCGAGGCTTCTCAGGTACGAGGTTCTCAATACATGTTTACGAATATCAACTATGGTTCTCCCGTCTATTGGGTTTTACGTGGATTCTGTATAATGGAAAATGTCGAGATGCCGATCGTTAGTACCAGTGAGGGAGCGGAGCCGAACGATGATTTCATTGAGCAATTGACAATGAACGCCGAGGCGGCCGTAAAAGTTATTTCCGAGATGGGTGTAGGTGATCCGAATCGTGTAGCCGTAGGAGGACATTCCTATGGAGCTTTCATGACAGCGAATCTATTAACACATACCAAGCTGTTCAAAGCCGGCATCGCACGTAGCGGGGCTTACAACCGTACGCTTACCCCGTTCGGCTTCCAAACAGAGACCCGTACTTATTGGGAAGTACCGGAAATATATAATGCCATGTCGCCATTCATGTCTGCCGATAAACTACATGGAGCTTTATTAATCATACATGGTGAGATGGATAACAACTCCGGAACCTTTCCGATCCAATCCGAGCGCCTGTTCAGTGCCCTAAAAGGCCACGGGGCGATCGCACGTTATGTCGTATTGCCCTATGAGAGTCATGGCTACGCCGCCAAAGAGAACATATTACATCTATTGTATGAATGTGACCTATGGCTGGATCGTTACGTCAAGAACGCAAAAAAGTAAGTAGTACTGACTTTGTCAATGAAGTATATATCCTCTGACAGGAAAAGTATATTTCCTCTAACCAGTGAAGTATATCTTCTATGAGGAAGCCAGCCGGCAGCCACCAATTGCCCTAAAACAACGATGCCCATCGTAAGGTTATAAGAATGCCCATCGTAAACTCCTTACAATGGGCATTCTTAACTCCTTATGATGGGCATTCAAAGAAAGCCCTATCTGAGATTCGTTTATTTTAGCAATGAACAAGGACAAAGATGATCCTTCTCGATATCCTTGAAATAGTTATAAGTACCTACCTTAAGATCCGCGCAAGCCGCCTCATCGCAAACAATGATTCCCTTCGGATGCAACTGCAAGGCGGTAATTGTCCACATTTGGTTCACGGCACCCTCAACGGCTTGTTGCAACGCACGAGCCTTGTTATGACCATTTACCATGATCAATACCTCCTTAGCGTCAAGAACCGTACCTACACCAACCGTTACAGAAGTCTTCGGAACTTTATTCACGTCATTATCAAAGAAACGGGAGTTAGCGATAATCGTATCTGTAGTTAACGTCTTGATACGAGTACGAGAACTCAAAGATGAACCCGGCTCATTGAACGCAATATGGCCATCAGGACCGATACCACCCAAGAACAGGTCTACGCCACCGACCGCTTTCATGCGAGCCTCATAAGACGCACACTCAGCCTCCAAATCCTCGGCGTTACCATTCAAGATATTTACGTTCTCCGGTTTGATATCGATATGACTGAAGAAATTATTCCACATGAAAGAATGATAGCTTTCCGGATGATCTTTCGGAAGGCCGACATACTCATCCATATTGAAAGTGATCACGTTCTGGAACGATACGACACCCTGCTTGTTCAATTCAATCAGGTTCTTGTACATACCCAGCGGAGAAGATCCGGTAGGCAAGCCCAGTACGAATGGTTTTTCAGCGGTTGGATTCGCGGCTTTGATCTTCGCTGCTACATAATTGGCAGCCCATTTTGAGAGTTGCTCGTAATTAGGTTCGATAATTAGTCTCATAACGTTATGTTTTTTAATTGAAAGTTGTATCAACTTTCTTGTTTATAAATTAGATTTGTCGTTAATTGTTTTCAATTTCCCAGCCATTTCCTTGCCCAAAGCTAAACACTCCTCGTATTTAGTAGCGCTTAAACCTTGCTTCTGCTCAACCGGCGTACCGACAGTCTCCCACTTCATCTTCTCGCCAAAAGCCGCCAAACGTTTCACGGCGGCTCCAGCCCATGTGAAAGACCCGAAATAACCGAAAATACGATTTTTCACCTCACGCAACTCGATCTTACTCAACACAGCTTCCACCTCTGGGAACAATTGATTGCTATAAGTCGGGCTACCTACGATAACTCCCTTATATTTGAACACATCTTTCAAGATATAAGAAGAAGGGCTTTTGCTAACATTATGCATCACAATATTCTTGATGCCATTATCAGCCAAAGAAGCGGCGATCGCCTCAGCCATCTGCTCCGTGTTACCATACATGCTGCCATAAATAATAACCACGCCTTCCTCACCTTCGTAGCGGCTCATACGGTCATAGATATCGATCGCTTTCGACGCATATTCACGCCAAACAGGTCCATGGGTAGAGCAAATCGTCTGGATATCCAAGCCCGAAAGCTTCTGTAATGCCCTTTGTACTGGACTTCCATATTTTCCGACAATGTTGGAGTAATAGCGAATCATCTCTTCCCAATAATGCTCCACGTTCATCTCCGTATCGATCACACCACCATCCAATGTGCCATACGTACCGAACGCATCCGCGGAGAATACGATTTTATCCGTAACGTCATAAGTAACCATCACTTCCGGCCAATGCACCATCGGAGCCATATAAAATACAAGCTCATGACGACCCGTATTCAAGGTATCACCCTCTTTCACCTCAAACAAGCCTTCCTTGATGCCATGATATCCTTCCAGCATTCCGAAAGTCTTATTGTTTCCGACAATCTGTACGTCCGGATATTGCTGACGCAACAAACGGATACTTCCCGCATGATCCGGCTCCATATGATTTACCACGAGATAATCCAAAGAACGTCCGTCCAAGGCATCCGCTACTTTTTTCAAGAAAATATCAGAGTAACAAACATCGACCGTATCGATCAATACGGTTTTCTCGTCTACGATCAAGTACGAGTTATAGGAAACGCCGTATGGCAACGGCCACATATTCTCGAAGAGGGCCTTTTGACGGTCATTAACTCCTACATAATAAACTTTATCCGCAATTTCTTTTAACTTGTACATCTTTTTTAATTGATAATTGATAATTAAAAATTGAAAATAACAAAGCGTGTGCTCTCTAATTTTCAATTCTCAATTTTTAATTTTCCATTTCTTAGCGCTCTCCAGACAAACCAGCACCCTGCCAAAACAAACGGGATACTTAGCCATTGCCCCATATTCAACATCATTCCAGCCTCGAAAGGCTCTTGGTCATTTTTCACGAATTCGATGAAGAAACGAGACCCGAATACGCATATCATAAATACGCCGAAGATAAGTCCTTGCTTTTTCCATGCCTCTTTCTTGAAATATAGCCACATACAGATAGCGAACGTCACCAGATAACAAGCGGCCTCATACAATTGCGTCGGATGGCTCGGAGCTGTAAAAATAGGCTCCGCCCCCATTCTCCATGCGTGTAAATTATCGATAAAACGAAATCCCCAAGGCAAATCAGTGGAATGACCGTAAATCTCATGATTCATCAGGTTTCCCAGACGAATCATAGCAGCTACCAATCCTGTCGGAACCACCAACTTATCGAAAGCCCATAACATACTTTTATGGCTTACTCGCTTCGAGTAGAAATAAATGGCGATAATTATACCTAACGTACCACCATGGCTAGCCAATCCTCCCTCCCAAATCTTGAAAATCTCAATCGGGTTGGCTAAATAATATTCCGGAGCATAAAACAAACAATGCCCCAAACGGGCACCAATCACCGTACCGAGCATCGTATAAATCAAAAGGGAATCGATCCATGCGGGCGGCAGTCCCTCTTTTTTCCACATCCGCTCTACAATCATATAGCCAATAGCGAAACCAATCGCAAAAGCCAATCCATACCAACGAATCTCCCGGGAACCGATGGTAAAGATAGCGGGATCGGCAGTCCATGTAATAAAATCAAGCATAATTATTTCAGTTGGCAATTGACAATTGACAGTCGACAATCGCAAGTCAGGATTTCCCGAACTGTCAATTGCCAGCTGTCAACCATCAACTTATATTAAACGAGTCTTCTAATTAAGTTCTCTCTCTCGCCGTACAGCATATCGATTATCGGCAATTCGATCATCGTATATGCGCCCGGTTGTTGCTTCAAGCTCGCACGAGCGACAGAAACCAAGATTTGAGCGGTCAAGGCAGGGTTATTGATCTTCATATCGAATTCGATCAACTGGTTCTGAGTCTTGCCCGATACACCTTTACGAACCAAGTTCACACCATGTCCCATGTCCAACAAATTATCGACACATTCAACCCGCATTACATGAGTCTCATCATGAGCGAAATAATCATCCGCCTTGATAGCGGCAGACACTTGCTTGAAATCGTATCCGTCTTCTACCTCGATATAAACCATACGACGGTGTACACCTGTTCCCAAAGGAATCGTCATACTTAAAGCCGCCTTCACGCCTTCGATAGCCTTCACGGCAACCGTATGCCCCATACTCATTCCCGGACCGAAGTTCGTATAAGTAATACCTTTCGGCACCATCGCTTCTAACAAAGCACGTACCACAGAGTCGCTTCCCGGATCCCAACCGGCAGAAATTACAGCTACCGTATTATGAGCCTTCGCTACAGCGTCCAAAGAACGACGTAAATCCACGATACCTCCGTGGATATCGAAACTATCGACCGTATTGATGCCTAAAGCCAGAATCTCTTTCGCATGCTCTTCCACGCTGCGTGTAGGAGTAGCCAAAACCGCTACGTCAACCTTATCTAACTTGGTGATGCTATCAGTAACCGTGTATGCCTTCAACTCGTCCGGAATATCATTCGGATTACGACGAATAATACCTGCTACCTCAAAATCCGGGGCAGCTTCAAGGGCCTCTAACACATATTTCCCGATGTTGCCATAACCTACGATGGCGGCTCTAATTTTCTTCATACTCTAGTTTTTACTTTTCAACCAACCGCAAAGTTAGATATAATTTAGAGCTTTAACAATAAGGAATACAGTTTTTATATCATTTTCAGAATGATATAGATCCTCACTCTTTCACGAACGAATCCGGATAGGTAGTAAGCTGCTCTACACCGGCTTTCGTACGAATCCAAGTCTTGAAGGTGCGAGCTCCTTCGTTCAATTCGATTATACGAGCTCCGTTAGGCAAATGTATGTATTCCGTCGGACCTCCGGTAAAACGACCGTAAGCCAATAGAACATCATACCAGCAAACCGCATAATCATCGTCATGATCATGACCGACAAATATACCCATCACGTCCCCGTTCTCCTTAATCGCCGTAAATAAGCCGGAATTCAAGGCCGGAGCGCATGCCTTTTCCCTACGTATGCCATAGAGTTGGGCATTCTCATCGGAAGCCGCTTGATTAAACTCCGGCAACGCAATATGGAAGAAAGCCAAAGAAGGAACCGGCTCTCCCCCGTTATTCCGGGTAAACTCTGCGCTTTTCTTACAATACCAATCGATCTGGTCACGCTTAATATAATCGTATCCTTTTACCCCCTTGATAGTTGAATAGGTATTCGAATCGATGCAATACAAGACGAAAGCATCCTTCTTCCCGTCGGAGGAACGTACGGTCAAGGCGTAATTACCCACGCCTGAGATTTCGGGAACCTCATCCGCCGTTAAACTATACGGTAGGCTTTCGGCTACTTTCAGCAACTCCTCTTTTGTCGCCCCCTGCTCATTATCATGATTTCCGAAAACAATGGAGAATGGTATTTTACGGTCGGAGACTGTCTTCAATACATTCCGCATATTTTCCAACGCAGGCTTGCTATAGATAATATCTCCCGTAAAAATCACCAAGTCCGGTTTCTCGTCATCCAACACTTGGTTCATACGCTCAAAAGCGATGTCCGAACGAGGGTCTTGCCATTTCACATGCAAGTCCGTAAACTGTACAATCTTAAACTTCTTATCCGGATTAAACTTCAACCCCGGTTTTTGGGCAAATCCCAAAGAACTCAAGCCGGCGGCCAATAACAAGGCCCCGGCAAACATCCACTTTCTCACACTCATCAAATCTCGTGTTTTTTGTAATTAATAATTATTTATTCCTTTCCGAAACAAGCGTCGAACGCATGTGCGGAAGGTTGGAAATCCACTCTCTTCACCAATTCGCAAGATTCCCGTGCCCCATGTTCCCGATCCATAGCGCTATCTTCCCATTCCACGGAAAGCGGACCTTGATAGCCAATTGAATTCAAAGCACGGATAATCTCCTCAAAATTAATCTTTCCTCGTCCTAAGCTACGGAAATTCCAATATCGACGGGGATCGCCGAAAGTAACATGACCGCCGAATATACCCACCTGCTTAGGGGTATCACTCCAATATACGTCCTTCATATGCACATGGAAGATACGCTCCGGAAACTGATAGATGAAATCCACATAGTCCACCCCTTGATATCCTAGATGACTCGGATCATAGTTAAAACCGAAAGCAGGATGGTTATTTACCGCCTCCAATGCTCTGCGTGCGGAAAAAGTATCGAACGCGATCTCTGTAGGATGTACCTCCAACGCAAAACGTACACCCAGTTTCTGAAACTCATCCAAGATGGGCGTAAAGCGACGGGCGAAATCATCATACCCCTTTTGTATCATCGCGTCCGTTACCGGAGGGAAAGAATACAAATAATGCCAAATAGAACTACCCGTAAAACCTACAACCGTATCGACTCCCAGCATCTTTGCCGCATGAGCGGTCCGGATCATCTCCTCGGTAGCCCGTTGGTGAACCCCTTCCGGATCGCCATCTCCCCAAATATAATCCGGCAAGATCGCCTTATGGCGCTCATCGATATTATCGCAAACAGCCTGTCCTACCAAATGGGTAGAGATCGCATAAAGCCGTAAGTCATATTTCTTTAACAGATCCTTGATTCCTTGATAATAAGCCGTATCCGTACGTCGGACATCCACATGATCGGGAAGTCCCAATTCCACACCGTCGTATCCGAATTCTTTCGCTTTTTGACAAACTGTTTCCAGTGATAAATCTCCCCACTGGAGGGTATATAATGTTACAGGACGTGCCATATATAGTATTATTTTTAGTCGATTATTTTTATCCATTTATTCTCTGTCGATCCGGTAGCTACAATCGTCTCGATAAACCGCATGCCACGGACACCGTCTTCGGCGGAAGGGAAATCCAAGGTTTCAGGAGCCGGTTCCTCACCAGCCAGAATCGATCGCAAAGCCAAGGCGAAATTCCGATACAAATTAGCGAATGCCTCTATATAGCCTTCCGGATGCCCGCCCGGCGTACGGGAATTATGAGCGGCGATACCCGACATATATCCATTGGAAGTACGGATGATCTCCGCCGGACGATCCGGCCAACGCATAATCATCGTATTCGGTTCTTCTTGACGCCATTCCAACCCACCTTTCTCTCCATACACACGAATATTCAAGCCATTCTCTACACCTACGGCGATCTGACTAGCGGTCAGCACCCCTTTCGCGCCTCCCTCATAACGGATCAATGCCGCCCCATCATCATCCAAAAGACGATCCGGCACGAAGGTATTCAATTCACCGCATAATTCCACGGCCTTCAGCCCTGTTATATATTCCGCCAGATTAAACGCATGAGTCCCGATATCCCCCATGCAACCGGCCTTACCCGACCGATTGGGATCCACCCGCCAAGCCGCCTGCTTATTAACATCAGCGCAGTCATTATATAGCCAGCCTTGAGGATATTCCACATAAATACGGCGTATCTTACCTAAATCGCCCCTGCGTACCCTTTCCCGAGCCTCCTTCACCATCGGGTAAGCGGTATAGGTATGAGTCAGCATAAACAATTTTCCGGTTTCCTTCACTTTGTCTCGTAATTGCTTCGCCTCATCCAAGGTATATGTCATCGGTTTATCCAGTACGACATGGAAACCATGTTCCAACGCCATCATGGCCGGACCGAAATGCACATGATTCGGGGTAACGATAGACACAAAATCCATCCGTTCGCCTTCAGGCAGGGCGGCCTCTTTCTCTATCATTTCCTGATAAGATGCGTAAATACGATTATCCGGTAAAAATAAAGATTGTCCGGTAGCCAATGAATTCTCCGGGCGAGAACTGAAGCATCCACAGACCAACTCGATCTGTCCGTCTAAATTAGCGGCGATACGATGAACGGCCCCGATAAACGAGCCTTGTCCTCCACCGACCATTCCCATTCTGATTTTTCGTTTCATGGTATTATTCCGTTTTATTAAACTAAGGTAATTACATTGTTGATTCACAAAGCTATGAAAAATAACCCTGCGTACGCCAATTTAACAGCTTAATATTTTTTAATTCACAAAATATATCGTTCCTTTGCGTCAAACATTTACCAAAAATATCAACTATGAAGAAAAATGAATTAGTGGCTATCGCCTGTCTGCTTTGTTTTTGTTGTTGTAATGAAACGGAAAAGGAAGTACCTAACCCCGACCTACAAGAGGAATTATCCCCCATACAGTTTACGATCGATTTACAAAAGGAAGTATTACCCTTCCCCGTAACCAAGAGTATTCCCGAGCTGAATATCCCTGAGCCTATTCCCCAAAATCCCGATGCCGAGGAAGATCCTTCTACACCGGATATCGATCCGGATAATTTATACAACCGGATCGATTATATCGTATACCAAAGCGGAAAACCGGACATTCTGGTAAAACATAAGCAATTCACGCCTCAAGATCCGGATTTCACGATCATTTATGATTCACTGCCCTCCGGCGACTATCATATTTGTTTCCTAGCCCACTCAGACAAGAATATCTCCGTGTCCGGACAAACCGCACTATTCAGTAAAGTATCAGATACGTTTCATCTTTTTCTCACCCAAGAAGTACAAGCGGGAGAAAGAATCATTAAAGATATCACCTTACAAAGAATCGTCGGCAAAATAGAGTTCATATCCGCCGATGCCGTATCTAAAGCCCTAAAAAGCTTCACGATAAATGTCTCCAATTATCAAAACAAGATTGACTTAACCACCGGGAATGGCATTTCTCAAAACACGCCTTATACACAAACCGACACTTTTAACGACTCTGATATCGGGAAAACAAATTTCTCCCATTCCTTCTTCACGTTTATCCCGGCTCCGGAATTCATGCTCAAAGCACACCTCTCGGCCAAAAATCAGATAAATGAAGTAACCCGGGAAAGAGAGGTTAATGACATCCTGCCTCTCATAAATCACATTATTCGTTATACTGGGATTCTCTACACCCCGAAGGAATCAGACGATACCTTCACCCTTGATATATTAAACGGTGGCAAATGGGATAGCCCCATCGACAAAGATCTAAAAGATTAATACAAAACCGGTGTGCCAAATTTGACACACCGGCTACCTTTTTCCTAACCTTCACACTTATTTTGCGTCTTCTATCTTGAAGAGAGCGTTAAATCCCGTCAAACTAAAGGTCTCACGAACCACATTCCGCATACCGATCAAACGTAAAGACCCTTTCTTGGCAGTCGTCATTTTTTGTAATATTAAAAACAATCGGAGGCCCGCACTACTCACATATTCCAAATCAGAACAATCGACACATACTTTTACTCCCGGATTCTCCCATACCGGCAAAACCTTTTCCTCGCATTCGCGAGCCGTATTCGTATCCAATCTTCCTTTGATCTTAATTACAGTCTCTTCGCCTTTTTGGTCAATAACTACTTCCATATCTTTATATTTTATTCGGTTATTTTTTTCTTCATGATAAAGACATTCCGCTCATCTACTCTCTGATAAGAGACCTCATCCATAATCTTCTTGATCAAGAAAATACCCAACCCTCCGATTGGACGGTCTTCGGCAGATAAAGTAATATCAGGGTCTTTTCTTAAAGTCGGATCGAAAGCAATCCCATGATCTATCAAAGTCACGATCAATTCCCCACCTTCCCTGACCAACGAAATGTCTACGGCATCCTCAACATCTCCCTTATACGCATAAAAAATTATATTTGAGACAGCTTCTTCCATCACCAGATTCAGGCTCATCATGAAAGCGGTGCTTAATCCCAATTCTTCTCCAGCTTCTTCCAAGAACTCATTCATCATGGAAAGCTCATGAATATCGTTCTTAATGCGTAATGTTTTTTGCATATATCTGAAAATTTTGCGCTAAAGATATAAAAAAAAGAAATATCCTTTCCTTAAATTTGTATCTTTACCTCCGAATCGTATTTAAAGGTATAGAGTTATGGCTAAAAGATATTTAATAAACATATTCTTATTGATCGCCGTCTTATGCGGGTTCAGTAGTTGCGAGGAGGATCCGTATTATGATCCGTATGAGGAAATCACCTATGATTTATGTAATTATGTATGGACAGATTGGTTTGTCGTAGACGGCTTGGATTGTGAGCAGCAACTTACATTTAATCCGGATGGGAAAGGATGGGATACAAGAATTTATCATTACCCAAGCGGACGCATAGATCGAGAGGAAATTCCATTCTACTGGGACTGGGACAATTACTATACCGATATACTTTATATGGACTATGAAGACGGCCAAACAACACTAGAGAACGTATGGATTAGTGGTCGGACTTTTAAATGTCTATATAATGGCGAATGGGTAACGTTTAAGGCCTATTAAAGAATACACTACCAATTATGTACTCAATCACATAGAGGCGCCGGCCTTGTCCCAACTCTCCACGATCGTAAAAATGAAACATAAAAAAGTTATGATCTCAATTCTACTATTTGTAGTTTTACTGATAGGGACGGCATCCATTATATTCTACCATCCCGCATTCGGACATTTACCCCGGGGAGAGAGATTGGAGCGAATCAAGCGCTCGCCCAATTACCGGGATGGGAAATTCCATAATATCCATCTTACACCAACTACAACGATGAAAAAAGGAGGGGTACAAGTATTTTGGGACTTCTTCTTTGGAAAACAACCCGATTTAAAACCCCATAAAAGTTTACCGACCGTAAAAACGGATTTACTTCATCTGGACCGAAATGAAGACCTTGTTATTTGGTTTGGTCATTCATCTTATTTGATCCAAAACGGGGGCAAGCGATTTCTGATAGATCCCGTATTAACAAATAGGTTTCCGGCCTCCTTGATGTTTCAGCCATTTAAAGGCACAGATCTCTACAAGCCGGAGGACATCCCTGATATTGATTTCTTGATAATTACCCACGAGCATTGGGATCATTTGGATTATTATACGGTTAAACAACTGAAAGATCGTATAGGAACCATAATCTGCGGACTAGGCGTAGGGGAATATTTTGAATATTGGGGATTCTCTCCGGAACACATCGTGGAAATGGATTGGTATGATAGTTATCGCATTGATAACGACTGCCAAATATACTGCTTGCCCGCCCGTCATTTCTCAAACCGATTATTAAAAAACGCCCAAACGCTATGGGCCTCATTTATGATAGACGGTAAGCAACAAATATATCTATCGGGAGACGGAGGGTACGATACCCATTTTGCGGAGATCGGCAAAAGATTTCCACAAATAGATCTAGCCATCATGGAAAACGGACAATATAATGAAGACTGGCGTTATATACATCTAATGCCTGATGATCTTCCACTCGCTATCAAAGATTTGCACCCCAAACAGGTGCTCACGGTACATCATTCCAAATATGCCTTGAGCAAACATCCTTGGTACGAGCCACTGGAAAATATCCATAAAGCATCAAAACCGCAATCCTATAAACTTCTTACACCCATGATCGGCGAGAAAATACTTGATAAAGTTCCATAAGATCAAAATTAAGACATTACAGCTATGACAAACGAAGATTGCATGAACAACGAGCTTGTGGAAATACATCTAATATTCATATAGTAGTCTCGCAGGGAATACCAATAATCACTATAAACACCTATAAATCAATTTAATAATTTAAGACAAAGATCCTGCGGTAAGAATAGCGGTAATAAAACCTCTCCTTAATCGTATCTGTAAACATCACATTTGCACTGCGAAATCAATATTTATATCCAAATTACACTGCCATACAGCGGTATCGCAAGTAGTTTATTTAACTCATAAACATCCAAAGGGAAACAGAGGAATGATAGAAGCCCCCTGCTGCCGTCCACAGGTACAAGGCCTCCCCCTAACAATCGAACCCCAGTTATCTACCACGCTCCATATTCTATGCATGCCGTACCCTTCTGGGGATCTATACGCATTGTGAAGAAGGTTCCATCTTCCGAAATCTCATTAAAGTAAAAACTACCATCCTCCGACATGCTCCAATGAGCCGGGGGATTCGTCTTCATCCACCAATAGAATCTCTCCGTTTCACGACCCGGTTCAAACTTAATATCTATCCGATCAATATAGTCCAAAGTGAACGACTTTTTTCCATAGGTGCGATCTATAACCTCGTACGCTGGCAATCCTACACCTACCTTGTATGAGATCTCCATACGGCTCCCATACGGCTTATTGACGATATCTGATACAAACGAGCAAACATATATTAAGCTAATAAGAGAGATAGGGGATAACAGCGCATAAGAACACCTTCTCCAACTCGCCCGCCGCCATTTCCGCTCAATCCACACGTACAAAGGCGGACAACATCCCCATGAGACCCAAGTAGCCAACCAAAGGCAAAAAGACTTAAATGTCCATCGCTCCGGCCTTACCCAAAATAGAAGGATTATGAAAGCCAGTAACCCACCACCCCAAACTATCACACTAACTAATAAAAAAAACATCATAACGCCTCAAATTAAGAACTACTATTTTACCTTATTCATACTCCTTCTTTATAATTATCATAATCTCGTATCCAATCCAATTCTTTTGCACTCGAAGGTTCTGTATAAAATAGATCTATAACACTTACATTTCTATTTAGGGCAGCTATCCCTTATAATTAAATCACATGGTCATATAAAGTTCCATTTCTTTCCTATGGAGTTGTTGTTCGCATTGCCAACATGATACATTCCCCAACAAGTGCTATTTCCGCTAGTAAATAATGTCGAGTATTGTTCCACATCACACTATGTCCTGCAATTTCCGCCGTACGTAAGAAATTATTACGTACTCTCACGTCATTGAAATATGTTGCTGCCCCCACAGCGAATGCTGTTCCGGATGGACTGAGGTTGAACAGTACCGGGCCTGCATCAATGTCAAATCCCAACCAACACGAATAATCATGATATTCCCGTATACCAGACAATAAACCTGATTGCAAAAAATGGGATTTGAGCCTATGATATTGCTCTCTTGCAAATACTGAATCTATCTGCGTGAGGTATAGACAGTTTAATGCGGAGTACGAGCCTTTCACCGGGGCGGCTTTAAACGGTATGCCATCCTCACTCAAAAATGAGACAAGTAGGCCTGTTTCTTTGTCAAGCCATTCAGATTTAGCCTTTCGTACCCATTTACGTACCGTAGAAATATATTTTCCCTTGTTTAATTTCGAGTAATTATTCAGTGCGACAATCGCAACAAGCATATCAGGGACATATATACATTCGCTTGGATATGTTGGTAAGTTTAGACTTTTACTTCGAAGAAGCCGACGATTCATAGTTCCGCAAAGATCATCAAACAAGTTATTATATTTATCATTTCCTCCGGCCATCTTATACTCGCTTATCATCCACGCAAGATGACTGATATATGAAATATGACTCCTGTCACCATCCAATGTTTCCAGAGGATCCTCGCCCCAACGCTCAGCATCATATTTTCTCAACTCAAAGGAAAGTACCATCTCAATAAGATTATCTATGTTCTCTAGATTCTCTGTTTTTGTTTCGGGATAAAGTTTCGACATATTGAATAAGGCTGCCGCCAGCATTGAACAAGAATACAACGCCCACTCACCTTGAAATTGCGTTCCAATTCCTTCTGGCATTTCACACAACAACGCACGTGGTGAAGTTACTACACGATCGATCAGGAAATCCCGACGTTGAATGAGTTCCCCCTTCTCATCCTCCCATGTACCATTATCAGTACACGACCAGTAAACCCATAATATTTTGACCAATATAAATGCAACCATCACCACTGCGATTTTAATTGATTTGTGTATCAAATCAATATTGTCTCGTATAATATCTACATATTTCTCAGGCTCAACCGTTTCACGCTTGGGTTGCAAGCACGAACAGGGCAAACTAATCTTATTTTGCCATTCATTGTCAAGATAATCCTCAAAACGGATGACGACCTTCAACAGATCATCGGATAAACGTTTCTGGCACTCTTTAATAATGTATTCAGGAATTGGATAAACACAAGCCGCTATTGCGCCAGCTATAGCACCTTGCGTATCAGCGTCACCACCGAGTGACACGGCATTTCTTATCGCATCTTCATAACTATCGGCTTCTAAAAATGCGATGATAGCCTCAGGCACGCTACCTTGGCAAGATACATCAAATTCATATCGGGGCCGAATCTCATTCAATGTACGGTTCATGTTATATTCGAACTGATTGGTAACAAAATCTCTTATGTGTACTTTTAATTCGTCTATTTCCCCAGTCCAATGTAGCGCAATGAATATACTTGCAGCTACAGCCTGCGCTCCCTTTATAGCTTCCGGATGATTGTGTGATACTGCGGCTGTTTGTTTCGCTAAGCGCAAGCATTCATCCAAAGTCTTAGCAACAAGGCCTACCGCACTAACACGCATAGCGGAACCATTCCCCCATGAGTTATAGGGGGTTGGATCATTACATAACCAATTGCAGAAAAGGCCACCGTAGCCAACAGCCGGATAACGGTTGCCAAATTCACACATAGTGTCTACAAGCGTGTATTCTGAGCGGGTGACATCCTCCATTAGCCATCGTGCGATAGCTAATGTCATCACCGTATCGTCTGTAAAACAGGCACCATACGGAAATAACTCGAAGTCTTTGCTCTTGACAGAACGAAACTCATACATCGAACCTATAATATCACCAGCAATCGCTCCATAGATAGTTCTGTAAGTATTTTTCATCATGGCTAACTTCTCTCTATACATAAATTCTTTAACACAAAGATTGCAAAAAACCTCGATTTACCATCGGTAACTTGTTTCATTTTCGACCTACCACCAAGGATCTTGTATGGCGAAAATCATTCCGACTCCAATTATCGAAGTCCCTCCATATCACATATATGCCTTATTCTCTCTAGGATCTATATCCATAAAGAAGTAAATTCCATCATCTAATTCTCATCGAATGGGAAATCACCATCTTCCGATATACTCCAATGAGCCGGGGGATTCGTCTTCATCCTTTGTTGGAACTCTCCGTTTCACTACCCGAATCAAGCCTAATGTCAACCTCATCCGTATCCCCATTTCGGCCATGAGAATTTACAATCTTGTATGCTGCCCCTATCCCTACCTTGCTTGAAAGATCTCTTCGGTTATAGAAAGGCTTATTGACGCACTTACATACCAATGAACAGATATATACTAAGTAAATAAGAGAGATTAGAGATAACAGCGTATCAATCCCTGTCCAGTCTCTATTAATAGCATTGAGATCTATTATCAGGCTATCAAGGTTATGGATGAAGCGATGCGGATCGAGCGTACAGGCATCCACCAAGAAAAGAAAAGAGACTGGGGATAACAGCACAAATAGCGCCCTTCTTAGACTAGCCTGCCGCCACTTCCGCTCAATCCATACGTACAATGGTGGAAAACAACACCACGAGACCAAAGAAACCAACCAAAGACAAAAAGACTTAAATGTCCATCGCACCGGCCTTGTCTTAAATGCAAGGATTATAAAAACCGATAATTCAAAGATAATCAAACTTATACAAGCTAACACCAAAAACACCATAACGCCTCAAATTAGGAACAACTTATTTAATACCATAGTACACACTATCGAATAGAAGATCAAAAACCTCGTTTTTACCATATTCACAACTTTACCGCTTTCTTTTAATTAGTGTTATTTGCATTCAGGCCGTTTCTTTTGCCCTCTAAGACACGATATAGGACGGATCTATAAATAACCCCTTTATCAGTTATCACCCCTTATTCGCAAGGAATAGGCTCATGTTTCATATCCTCATCGCCAAGCACCACAAGAGAAAACGGGGCTGGTGTCCCCGCCGCCGCCTTCCGCATCCACTCGCAGCCTCCTCCTTTGGTGCCGCCCCGATCCACGCCAAATAAAGCCATTCGTACCCCAAATACCCCCTAAAGATCATCCTTGAATATAGTAGGATTCAATTCAACCGGGGATCTCCACTCTATTCGATAGTCCTCCCATAAAAAACGTTTCATCACTTGCCAATACTCAAAACATGAGACCGGGGTACGAAACCAGCTACCAGAATCAATTTTTTATCAGAGAAGTAAGATCGTAGCTTTTCCGCCAACTCCTTCTCTATTGGCAAACACCTTAACTGTGATCTATTTGTTGACGTAAACGTTTCACAAGCCAACTATGATGATCGTAAAAAGCTCCAACAAATAAAATATCCTCATTACTATTTTTATTCTCCTCATAAAGTCGCGCTAATCTATAGAAACATTCTCCCATATCATATAACATAAAAGGTTCTACAACTATACATAAATATAAATATCTCGAGATATATTGCTTTGTTCTAGGGTAATCGGAATGAAGCAAATGATATAAATCATAATCCCAGCCTTCTTGTCGAAGAAGGTATAGAGCTTCAAAGCCTCCATTAGTAGGCAAATGTAACTTTTCAGCTATTTGTGTCAAGAAAGAATCTATCTTTTTTAACTTCAAATCAAAATCAAAGTCAAGACCTCGTTTTTCTACAAATATTGTTCCAAACCATATATCAAACATCAATAGTTCAAATTTGCCCGCATTGGTAAGCCCCCCAGGAAAATTAAAGTTCTCCATTCCCTCTAATGCCACTTTAAATATAGCATTCAATGTAGCCTCTTCTATCTTTCTTCTTAAAAAGCCAAACATATCTATATATTTTTACAAATAATCATCAAACATGTCCATTACAAGCATAACCTATTGATAAGCAAATCGCAGCTAATATCATAGAAAAAACAAGCGCTCTAAAAATGTTCCATAAAGGCCCAATCTTTCGTTCTGCGGTAGTATCTATTTCATCTATCTTATTCATGATACCTTTTGTGCTTTCTGTGTGAATATTAGAGATCTCTTTCGCTGATCCAAGGATAGATTCCATCTTACAAAGATCTTGATATTCACATTGCATACAATCTTTTACATTCGGGTTTGATAAGTTCTTTCTACATTTCATAAGTACTATATTTAAAATGTTATATTAAGTTGTTCCTTTACTTGTTCTTTTATATTCAATAACTGTTGATAGTCTGTCTTATATTTAGTGATATTTTGATATATCCCTGTTGCTATCTCTTTTTGTGTTGGCTCAATAAATCGATCTGGATGGCACTTCACTTTCAAAAGATCATATAATCGTTTTGATAGAAAAAGATTATTCATAACGGCATCCATACTGATTTCTTGATTTCTACATGACATTATCTTTTCTTTAAAAGAATCGTCTTTATGATTCTCTCTTTTCTTACTAAAATTCCTCAATATCTTCCACACGACAATGCTCCTCCTATATTTGAAAATTTCTTTAATTCCCATTTGAGTCCCCTTTTCCCTACTGAATCATGAACCTCTAAAGTATCCCAACCTAATGAAATCAAGTGCCTCACTAACATTTCATCCGATAGTATGACAAGACCTATTTGCATTTGTTCCTCACGAGTAAGAGCTGTTCCTGAAAGTGCTTTGATTCTAAATCCTCCAGATAAGAATTTTGAGAATTCATGTCGATAACTAATTTCGCCAACAGATGTTCTTGCCTCAATTAAAGTTGGGGTTATACCCAATATATAAGCATTTTTAGCTGCATTATTAAACGAAGATAACAGTTCTCTTCTATCTGTTACGTTAGAGAACCAATCCACAATACGAGACCAGATATTTTGAATCATAAAAAAACAAGTTGTTCCTCCCTGTCCCCTTCGTTCGGTGGTTTTTAAATAAAAAGCGTAGGGACTATTGATATTATCACATTTGAGGCTCTGGACTGCCCATCGAACGATAATATACAATAGCCCCACGCTTTATGAGCGTATATAGTTCTCCCGTAAAGGAAATATATAACGACATAAGCGCAGGAGCATCTTGGCTATTATCCCGCTCGATGAAATTGTCCAGATTCCAAATGTGAGATAATATCTTAACGCTTCTACGTTATTTTCAATACATCGCAAATGTATTACATATAAAACAAAAGGCAAAGAAAATCGCAGAGAATCTTATTTAAAGCTACTCACAAAACATTTCAAGAAAACATATAGGAATATAGGGGCGGGGTTATATAGCCTAAAACGGGCTTAAAAACGCCTTATACGCCAACGATACACTATCGTATAGCAGTTTGCCGAAAAGTACGAGATTGGTAACTTGGTTGATAGTGATCGTATTAAAAATGAGAGAGGCGAAAGATACCACCTCCTCGGAAATATCCCCCACCTCTCTAAATTTATTTGATATCCCCCCCAATAAAGGGTTATTTTCTAAAACAATACATTGAGTTATTTACAGAGCAACCGTTCTATCTTATCCTTAAGCGGAAATAGATCTGTTTGAATGGTTCCCCACACAATCTCATCCCGAATCTGATAATATCCATGCACCAACACATGGCGCATGCCTATGACCTCATTCCATGCGATCTCTTGATGTTCCTCCCGAAATTCCTTTGTAATCAAATAAGCAGCCTCCCCTACAATCTCCAAATTCTTGATGACCGCAAAACGCAATATCTTGTTCCTTGAATACTCCTCAAAAGTCACATCTGTCGTGAACTCAATGACATTATTTATCGCCTCCAGCATATGCCGTAGACGTGTATCGTCTTTAGGCTTCTCTCTCATATATCAATATTTTATCCCGATCTACAGAAGAAACGGCGAAATCCTTCAATTGTCCTTCCTCCACCAAGTCAACCTTACGATGCAACAATTGGCTTAGAGCTTCCACCATACCCGCATACTTGAATAATGTAATACGAGCGTGGGAGTCAAAACGAACCAGAATATCAATATCGCTATCCTTCGTCTCCTCTCCACGTGAACAGGAACCAAACACCCATGCTTTCTCTATTGGTTGCAAAGAGAAAAAGCCTCTTAGCTTATTAATTATCTGTTGTTTCATCTTTTAGTGATTACCTCACGCAAATATAACGAACATTTTCTAAATTCCGTTTTATCGTGATTCTTTTTTGGAAAATCATTTACAGAACAATATCCTCTAAAAACAAAAGAAGCGAGAGATACCACCTCCCCGGAAATATCCCCCACCTCTCTAAATTTATTTGACAGATCCCCGACAAGGGTATTATTTCCTACATTTTATTAGGAAAAAACTAAGCCTAAATACGTTGTAAGCCTCAAATATGGGCAAAACAATGATATTTAATCAAATCTCTTTAACTTCAAAAATGACCTGAATTTCACATCAAATTCTTCTATCTCTGGGCCAACGTCTTTTCCTTGAGAAGAGAAACAACACCTCTTGATCTTCTCTATAATAGACTTGTAGGCTCTTTGCGTCAATTTTCCATCACGCACACGAGCCTTCAATCTAGACCTCAACGGATCAAATCCATTACGATTAACAGACTCACGTAAGGTACTATTTAGCAAACTTCTTACTCCATCTATCTTATCAAGCGGCAAAGACTCTTTACTCACCTTGACTTTGGAATAACAAGACAAGAACCGATCCAGCAAATCATTCCAAAAGCTAGGATCATATAACATTGACGCAGTAACCGATTTCCCAAAGCACTTCCTAACTTTCTTTATCCGAAACTCGCATCGAGCTATATTCTTATTATTACTCCCCTGTTCCTTTCCTTTATCGTAAAACGAAAGTTCTTTCTCTGCTGTTTGAAACGTAATTCCTGTAGGATATGAAAGACGCCTAAAATAAGGTAAATCTAACATCCGATTGAAATATTCTATTGGAGACCGCTGTAACTCCAAATCCATTGCTGAATCCATTCTAGTCACAGTGACCTTATCCATAGGGATGTTTAAATCCTCTCCTATCCCCTCAATGGCTTTCCGTACGTCCTCTAAAGGGAAATCGTGCATGTTGGTACCGTAGTAATACTTACATAAGCTACAAGCATTGATTTTTAGAATATGAGTATTTACATACACATTATACCCCTTATATTTCCCACGTACATAAGGGAGGCCATCATTACCAATACAATCACTTCTATCCATCAAATATGGCGACACTTCCGCTAACAAATCTATTTCTGGAACATCTTTCTGATTAAGAACAAAGTCAACCGTATCATATAACATATGACCATGTACCATATCATGAACCATACTACTATATTCAGTACATGAATCATGTCCTTCCTTACAGCTTGATAGATACACATAGTATTTAGAAGCTATCTCATCCATTCTTACGTCCTCCCTTCTTTCCTTCTAAAGTATTCTCGATATCGGAAATAGCATAAAGGACACGTCTTCCTATTCGTTGAGCGGGAATCATTCCTTGTCTTGTCCAATCGGCCAAAGTTGGCAAAGAAATCCGCAACATCTTCGCAGCCTCCGTACGAGTAAGAAGCCGGATAGAATCTTCGCTCTTCTGAAGCTTTAGATCATCTAATATATCATCTAATACTTTACGTACTACAGCTTCAATATCTGAAAGTGAAGCCTGTTGGATTAATATACTTTGTTTCATTAACAAATAATTTAAATTAATGGCACAAAGTTTATCAATCACACATTTCCACTTTTTCCATTATTTCCAAATGGAAATAACTATTTAGAGAAATGAGCACAAATAAGCTTAAAATTCGAGATTTCTTCTTTCGAAAGTCCTTCAATCCCCTTTTTCTCTATCTCACGTAAATTTCTCTCAGTAACACTATTTTCTCCTATTGACGCTTTACTAACTACGACATTAAAATAGTCATAAAAGATGCGTGCTACAATTATCATTTTACTATATCTAAGAATCTCCTGGTCTTTCATGAATATTATTAATTTGGCCAAATGATTCTTCGTCTTATGGACATACCGCTGTTCTCTTACGATATTAAACTCCTCCAGTTTCTCTATCAGTTTATGTACAACATCCTCGTTATAGCCGTTAAATAGGTTGTAGAACCTATCTTCCTTATATGATGATTTATCGCCACCCTTATCAGAAACATTTGACAGTTCACTTTGAGAGTAATTCAACGGTTCTTTTTGAGAAACACCCGACGAATCATCAAGAATATCATTTTCACCATAGCTTGATGACCTATCGCTACCCTTATCAGAAACATTTGACAGTTCACTTTGAGAGTAATTCAACGGTTCTTTTTGAGAAATATCCAACGAATTATCATGAATATCACTTTCACCATAGCTTGATGATCTATCGCTACCGTTATCAGAAACATTTGACAGTTCACTTTGAGAGTAATTCAATAGTTCATCTTGAGAATCATCTGACGAATCATCAATAATATCACTTTCACTATAAATACATCTTTGTACCCCTATCGTATCAGAATGGGGTTTGAAGAACTTTAACCAATAGCAAAAGAACGTACCATGCCTTTTTTGGCAATCAATTAGAACATTTCGCAAATTAATATCATATCGTTCAAAAGCTTCTGTGACATCTGAGAAGAAAATTGGTATAACAAACTTTTGAAATACTTTGGAATGAAAAATGGGATGATTTAGCTGTATTTCATATAAACGCTGTAATATTTCCTCCGCATAGACCATTCTAGCTTTAGGATCCATCCCTAACAATCGAGATTTTATCGCATCTACATATTTTACACGTAATTTCTCACAATGTTGACCAACCGCAAAAGTTAAACCCAAATTCACACAAGCCTCATTCGATCTATTGTCCGAATCATCAGAGTATGCAATATCGTTATTGATATTATTATCAACAGAAACAAACAAATCTTTCCCATCAATGATTTTAGTTCTGGGGTCATAGATATACTCTTCCCCAAATTTATGTATAACATCTAGAATATCATCACAATACGATCTTACATTTTCCATAAAAATAATCAATTAGCAAGTTACTATCTGATTAAAAAATTCATGTCCTTTCAACTGTATAGCATTCTCCTTCTCCGAGATCTTAATATACTTCATGAATGAAGATTCCGTCTTGTGTCCCGTTATCTTCATTATACTAATGGGTGGCAATCCTGCTAAATAAGCATTCGTGGCAAAAGAACGCCGAGCCGTGTGACTCGTTACAAGATCATATTTAGGCTTCGTTTCAGCATAAGTTAAAGTACCTTTTGTTCTTTGCAATAAGATTGGCTCATTAATCTCAGCCTTCTTCGCAATCTCTTTGATATAATCATTAAATTTTTGATTTGAAGGAACACGAGGCAACTCATTATCATATTTCTGCAATATCTGCCGAACTATCGCATGCAAAGGGATAACTACAGTCCTACCGGTTTTCACAGTCTTTATAGTAATTACACTCTCTACATTATCAATATTATCAGAACTCAACAAAGACAAATCACTAAAACGTAATCCTGTACAGCAGCCTATCAAAAACAAATCCCGAACCCGATCCAATCGAGGTTCATCACTTAAGTCACACTTATAGATTTTCTTTAGCTCATCACTATTGAGGTAGACAGAATAGGTTTCCTCTTTAGGCTTACTAAAACGCTTCTTTTTGAAATCCATATTTGTATGTAGATTACGTTCATAAGCCTCATTCATAAACATTTTCAAATCCTTTATACGAGCACCAACCGTATTTGGAGAATAACCTTTATTCGTTAAATATTCAACAAATGACAAATAAAAATCCAAGTCTACATTCTCAAATTGTAGCCTTTTCCCTGTTAATGCAATATACCCCTCAATCTCACGAGCTGTTTGCTTATACCCCTTCACAGTATTAGGTTTCTTATCAGTTTTCTCTATAAAGGATTTGACAAAACAAAGTAAATCCTTGACATCTCTATCCGGTTCTATCTCCTTGTAACCTTTAAATATCTTATCCAACTCCTTTGTTAGTAGCTCATTCGTTGGCAGGATACCGTCATTCTCCAACCGACGTAGCACATCTTTAGCCGTAACTTCGATATTATCCAAAGCCGCTTTCAGTTCTCTATACTCACCAGCGTTCATCCGGTGATTCCTCGCTGTAGGAGCGATCGGAGCACCAACTTTCGTATCCCATCTTTCCGGCAAAATTGTCTCATTAGTATAATACTTCAACGGTAAGTACTTTTTCTTCCCATCGGGTAAAATAGTATATGCACCGTAATTCATCAGAAAAAAAATAGCGGTAGGCTTATCTGACTTCGGACGTGTCAAATAGAATTTTACTGTTGCCATAATATATCTGTTTATTTAACTTACGCAAATATAGACAATATTTTATCGACAAAACAAGGATGCGGTAAGAATTGCGGTAAGAAAAAATCTTCTTTTATTTATTTTCTCTTTACAAAAACGATATACAAAACACTCAAAAGTCAAATATAACTCGCTATCTATTAATAAAATAAGATAAAAAGAAAGAAGGGCAAAAGTAGTCTCGCCGGGAATCGAACCCGGATCTAAAGTTTAGGAAACTTCTATTCTATCCGTTGAACTACAAGACCAACTCTTTTGAGATTGCAAAAGTATAATCTTTTCCTCAAATAGGCAACCGTTATCGGATGTTTTTCCCGCCTATCCGGAAGCTTCTCATTATTTCCGAAAAAACATGTACGTGTTTCCGGAAAAACATGTACGTCTTTTTCAAAAAACACGTACGTGTTTTCAAGAGCTAATATAACATCAAATAGATCAATCAAATAAGCTTTGCATCACCGATAACGATTTGATTTCCGGAAAATCCGGGAGATGTAGACGGTAATACTCAAGAATACGATGAATAATACGGGCCCGCTCTTGCCGGGAAAAACCATAAAGCGACATATTCTCAAAACTGATACGCAGCAAACGGGAAAAGAAAGCGCTCTCCACCTTATTTAAATAATGCCGATGCATCGGGATATGATCCGTAAACACCCCATTCAACATATCGAAATAATATCCCACCCTATGCGATTCCATATTCGGGAAAATACCGAGATGGTGGAGAAGACCTAACAAGAAAACCATATGAAAATTAGCGATACCTTTATCCGCATACTCCAATAGATGTATGGACTCGTATAAATAATCAAATAAACGGGGATCCGGCTCCGTATCTTTCACGCCCCTAAAAAGAACCTCCGAGAGGAAAAGCGCCAATACATTCTTAACCGGATCACAACAAACATCATTCAGCGGAAAACAAATGCGGGTCTCCTTAATCCGGTGCAAGTCCCGCTTATTCAAGTGCTCCACCTCCATTTCCAGAACGGACAAAGGTATAAACAAAGCCTTCGATACCGTGCTTTTCTTCCCTCGGCTACGACTAACCAGATACGAGGCCCGGCCAAACGCCTCCGTATACATATATATAATAGAATATTTATCATTGTAAGGGATCGTATGCAAGACAATCCCCCTCGTTTTACACAACATAATTCGTATCTTTGCGACGATGATTAAGAACAAAGATACTCAAATTAACGTTATACATATAATTAAAGTATAGAATTATGTTGGACTTAACGACCCCTTCTTTATTATTTTCCGCCATATCATTGATATTGTTGGCCTATACGAATCGCTTCCTTTCATACGCCAGCGTAGTGCGTGCCTTGAAAGAAAAGCATCAGCAAACCCATGACCCCAAGGATATCGCCCAGATAGCGAACCTGCGGAAAAGGCTCTATCTGACCCGTTCCATGCAAATATTAGGAATACTCAGTTTGCTGCTCTGCGTGATCGCTATGTTCTTCATTTATGTATCGTGGCAGGTTTTCGCCGCATGGATATTTGGCATAGCCTTATTGCTATTAGCGGCGTCGTTATGTGTATGTATCTGGGAAATAAATATTTCCGTTAAAGCCTTGGAAATTCATCTGGAAGATATAAGTTCTAAAGAGAAGTTAAAACAGTGAGTAGCATTAAATTTTCCTTCGAAATGTTTTGCCAGTTCGGAGAGATCGTCTATCTTTGCACTCGCAATCGGGAAATCACTTTCTTAGAACGCTATAAGTGAGAGCTTTGACATTTTGGCCCATTCGTCTATCGGCTAGGACGCAAGATTTTCATTCTTGAAAGAGGGGTTCGATTCCCCTATGGGCTACAATAAACAGGATTAAAAAACAATAAAGAGAAGATCGAGAAATGGCAAATCATAAGTCATCAATCAAGAGAATCAGACAGACAAACGCAAGACGTTTGCGTAACAGATATTACGCAAAGACAGCTAGAAACGCTATGAAAGTTTTGCGCGCTACTGAAGACAAGAATGAGGCACAAGCTTTGTTCCCTAAGGTATGCTCTATGTTGGATAAGCTTGCAAAAAAGAACGTTATCCACAAGAACAAGGCCGGTAATCTGAAATCTAAGTTGGCTAAGCACGTTAATGCGCTAGCATAAGCAGAAGGTAATTACTTTTACAAGTATAAAGCCGGACTCTCAATAAGCCCGGCTTTTTTAAACCTGATGGCCCATTCGTCTATCGGCTAGGACGCAAGATTTTCATTCTTGAAAGAGGGGTTCGATTCCCCTATGGGCTACCAATCAAAAGGAGAGAGATAAGTTTATGGCTTATCTCTCTCCTTTTTTACTACACCCGTCCTTTTTTCGCTATTTTCACATCCCCCACTTCGCTATCTCGATAAAAATCACTACATTTGTTAGATTTTTTTTGAGGACATAGATAATTACAGATTTTAAAGAAAGATAAACTCATGAGTGAAGAAATTAAGAATACTTCTACAGAGTACTCCGCAGATAGTATTCAAGTACTTGAAGGGTTAGAGGCAGTACGAAAAAGGCCATCCATGTATATTGGCGATACCAGCGAGAAAGGTCTCCATCACTTAGTGTATGAGGTCGTAGATAACTCCATAGACGAAGCGCTAGCCGGATATTGTACATACATCGACGTGGTAATCAATGAGGACAACTCGATCACGGTTACCGACGACGGCCGTGGTATCCCCGTGGATATTCATGAGAAAGAAGGTAAATCAGCTTTGGAGGTAGTATTGACGGTGCTGCACGCCGGCGGTAAGTTCGACAAGGGAACCTATAAAGTATCCGGTGGTTTGCACGGTGTGGGTGTATCTTGCGTAAACGCCCTCTCTACTTATCTGAAAGCGGAAGTTCGCAGGAACGGCAAAGTACATATGCAGGAGTTCTCTTGCGGAAAGCCGTTGCACGACGTACAGGTTATCGATAATACGGATAAAACAGGTACTACGATCTCTTTCAAGCCGGACGGTTCTATCTTTACGGTCACGGAATACAAGTATGATATCTTGGCTACCCGTTTGCGTGAATTAGCGTTCTTGAACGCTGGTATTACGCTACGTCTGACAGATAAGCGAGTTCTGAAAGAAGACGGTTCATTCAAGTCCGAGGTATTCCATTCGGATGAGGGATTGAAAGAGTTTGTCCGCTATATCGACCGTTCTAAAGAGAAACTGATTCCAGACGTAATCCATATCGTTACCGAGAAGCAGGGTATCCCTGTCGAGGTGGCGTTAACTTATAATACTTCTTACAATGAGAGCGTATTCTCTTACGTAAATGATATTAACACGATAGAAGGTGGTACACACTTAGCCGGTTTCCGCCGTGGCCTGACCCGTACGTTGAAAAAGTACGCCGAGGATTCTAAATTATTGGAGAAAGCCAAGGTGGAGATTCAAGGGGATGACTTCCGTGAAGGTTTGACCGCCGTTATCTCTATCAAGGTAGCCGAACCTCAGTTCGAGGGACAGACAAAGACGAAGCTGGGTAATAGCGAGGTTACCGGTGCAGTGGATATGGCGATCGGTGAGGCGTTAGGCTATTATTTGGAAGAACATCCGAAAGAGGCGAAAATAATCGTCGACAAGGTGATCTTGGCCGCTCAAGCCCGTCATGCCGCTCGTAAGGCTCGCGAATTGGTACAACGCAAATCTCCGCTGACAGGAGGTGGGCTTCCCGGTAAATTGGCGGACTGTTCCTCTAAAGACGCAGCGATCTGCGAATTGTTCCTTGTCGAAGGAGACTCCGCAGGTGGTACGGCTAAGCAAGGACGCGACCGTAACTTCCAAGCGATCCTACCATTGCGCGGTAAGATCTTGAACGTGGAGAAAGCGATGGATCATAAGATCTTCGAAAGCGAGGAAATCCAGAACATCTATCGTGCGATGGGCGTAACCGTCGGTACGGAGGATGACCCGAAAGCGTTGAACATGGAGAAGCTGCGTTACCACAAGGTGATTATCATGACCGATGCCGATGTGGACGGTAGCCACATCGCCACATTGATCTTGACCTTCTTCTTCCGCCGTATGCGTTCCTTGATCGAGAACGGATATGTGTATCTGGCGACTCCTCCCCTCTATTTGTGTAAGAAAGGTAAGGTTGAGGAATACTGCTGGACCGAGCAACAACGTCAGCAGTTCATCTTAAAATATGGAGGAGGCAACGAGAACTCGATCCATACACAACGATACAAAGGTTTGGGAGAAATGAACGACCATCAATTGTGGGATACGACCATGAACCCGGAAAACCGTACGTTAAAGCAGATCACGATCGACAACGCAGCCGAGGCTGACCAAATCTTCGCCATGTTGATGGGTGAAGACGTAGGCCCTCGCCGCGAGTTTATCGAGGAAAACGCTACATATGCTAACATAGATGCTTAAAATCATGAAAGTCCGTCGTCCGAATCTAGAGGCCCTATACAAAGAAGTTGATAATTATATACCGGCTAAAGAAAGCCTTCAACCTCCCCGAATAGGAATATCCGCTAACCGGAGAGACGGACTTTCCTGTATAGCGGAGACCTACGTGCAAGCCGTGCTGGATGCGGGGGGAGCCCCGGTACTTATCCCGGTGATCACGGATCTGAAAGCATTGACCGTACTGGTTTCCGAACTAGACGGATTGGTTATGAGCGGGGGTGGAGACATCAATCCGCTCTATTTGCATGAGGAGCCTATCCCGCAATTGCAAGACGTAGATACGTTACGTGACGAATACGATTTGATATTGCTTCGCTTGGCCGCTAACCGACAAATTCCGATCATGGGTATTTGCCGGGGGCATCAGATCATGAATGTAGCGTTCGGAGGAAGTGTCTATCAAGACATCCATTCACAAGCCAATCATGCTCTATTGAAACACAGCCAGACATTGGCTCGGGAATATCCGTCGCATACGGTAACACTCGAACCGGGAATGAACCGCCTACGTACTATTTTCAATGGAGAAGAACAAATCCTTGTCAACTCTTTCCACCATCAAGCGGTAAAAGAGGTCGCCCCCGGATTTAGAGCGACAGCGACCGCCCCGGATGGAATCAATGAGGCTATGGAACATACGGAGAAAACGATATTCGGTGTACAATGGCATCCGGAGGCCATGGCTCCGCAAGGGGATGAGGCCATGAAAGCCCTATTCGCTTACCATATCGAGAATGCCCGCCGTTTCGCAAAAGCCAAAGCGATCCATCAACGGATCGTGACGATCGATTCCCATACAGATACCCCAATGATCTTTCCCGGTGAATTTAATATCGGGGAGAAAGAAGGAGGGAAAGTGAATCTTCCTTTTATGGAAGAAGGGCGTATCGACGCAACCTTTATGGTCGCCTATATCCCGCAAGGTAAACGAGATGAGGCATCCTTACAGGCAGCGACAGCGTATGCGATAGAACGGCTGAATCAAGTAAAACGCCAGCAAACCTTACATCCGGACCGGATGGTTATAGCGACTACCCCCCAAGAGATCCGGACGATTAAGGCGCAAGGGAAAAAAGCGATCTGCCTCGGCATCGAGAACGGGTACGCTTTAGGGAAGCTGGTCGAAAACCTACGAATGTTCAAGGAGATGGGAGTTTCTTATATCACCTTATGCCATAATGGGGATAACGATATTTGTGATTCCGCTAGAGGAAAACAGGAATGGAAAGGACTAAGTCCTTTCGGTAAGGAAGTGGTAAAAGAGATGAACCGATTAGGAATCATGGTTGATATCTCGCATGCGGCGGAAAGTACCTTTTATCAGGTACTGGAAGTGAGCGAGACGCCAATCATAGCCTCCCACTCTTCCGCACGTGCGCTTTGCGATCATCCCCGCAATTTAACGGATGATCAACTGAAAGCGCTGGCCGCTCAAGGGGGTGTCGCCCAAATCTGCCTATACAAAGGATTCATCAATAAGGAAGAGGAAAAAGCTTCTTTAAGCGACGCTATCCGCCATATCAATCATATCGTAGATTTAATCGGTATCGATCATGTAGGAATCGGCTCGGATTTTGACGGAGACGGGGAACTGATCGGTTGCTCGGCTACCAATGAGTTGATTAACATTACCGTCCGACTTTTAGAAGAAGGATATACAGAAGAAGATATACGGAAAATATGGGGTGGGAACTTGCTAAGGGTTATGACCGCTATACAAGATTTTCCAAACAAATAGCAAACGAAAACAACTACATATTATGAAAAATATCTTATACACAGCAATATGCGCCTGTAGTATCTTATGTGGAGCACAGGCACAGACACCCGGATCGGAAGTCCCCAACTTAAAAAAGCTATATGAGTTGACAGACTCTTGCGATGTAAACGTGCGGGCACGATTCTCCCCATTGATCGGGATTTCCGCCAGTATCTCCAATGGTGCTTCCCGGGTAGGGGCCACCTATATCCAATCCATCGTAAAGGCAGGGGGAACTCCGATTATCATCCCGGCTGTTACTGACGGTAAAGTACTCAGGAATATCGTATCGAATTTAGACGGGTTAGTTCTTATAGGAGGAGCGGATGTAAACCCTCTATGGTATGAGGAGGAGCCTCGGGAAAAGCTGGAGGAAGTCGATCCGGTACGCGATTTGTATGAGTTGAAACTAATCAAGATGGCTACCGATCAAAATATTCCCGTCTTAGGCATATGCCGGGGATTGCAACTGTTGAATGTAGCGTTTGGCGGTACGCTTTACCAAGACATCCCCTCACAACGTGGCGATCATTCTGTCAAGCATAGGCAAGATTTACCCAGTTCGTATGGCTCACACCGTGTCTTTGTTGACGCGAACTCACAGCTAGCCTCTATTCTAGGGAAAGATACCTTAGCCGTAAACTCTCTTCATCATCAAGCGATCAAGGAGTTGGCGCCTATCTTCAAGGCTACCGCTTATGCGCCCGACAGTATTATCGAGGCTATCGACGCTTATCCGAATCGATCCATCATGGGAGTTCAATGGCATCCGGAAGCGTTGACTTACGGAGGCGACACTACGATGTTAAGGATATTCCGCCATCTGATAGGAAAGGCCGAGACTTTCCACCAAGCCAAAGAGATGCACAAGCATTTCCTTTCCGTAGATACACATACCGATACTCCTTTCTGGTTCAAACGTGCCGGATTCAGCATCGCGGACCGGGAACGTAACCGGGTAAACATCCCTAAGATGCAAGAAGGGAAACTAGACGGGGTGTTCCTTGCGGCCTTCATCGGACAAGGTAAACGTGATGAGGTCTCTTTACAAGAAGCCGTACAAAAAGTAACAGGCTTGATCGAAGGTATTCGCAAGCAAGCTGAATTGAATAAGGATTTATGTGGCATCGCCGTTACGAACCAAGACTTCATCCGCTTGAAGAATGAAGGGAAAAAAGCGTTCTTTATCGGTATAGAGAATGGATACGGCATTGGTAAGGATCTGGCGAATATCGCTAAGTTCAAGGCGATAGGTGTCAATTATATCACGCTCTGCCACTCCTACGATAACGATATTTGCGACTCATCCACCCATACCAAGAAAGAATGGGACGGTTTAAGTCCGTTTGGTGAAGAGGTTGTGAAAGAGATGAATCGCCAAGGTATCATGGTGGATATGTCTCATGCCTCTGAGAAGTCATTTTGGGATGTTATCAAATTGTCCAAGGCCCCGATCATCTGCTCGCATTCCTCATCCATGGCGATGTGCAAGCACGACCGTAACCTGACCGACGAACAACTAAAGGCCCTTGCCCAAAATGGAGGCGTAGCGCAAGTTTGCTTGCTCGACCGCTATATCAATGAGGATTATAAAAACGCGAGCCTTACCGATGCGATCGAACATATCGATCATATGGTGAAAGTCGCCGGTATCGATCATGTAGGTATCGGCTCTGATTTTGATGGCGGTGGCGGAATTATCGGTTGCGAAAGTGACAACGATTTCATACAGATCACTGTTAAATTAATAGAGAAAGGATATACAGAGGAAGATATCGCCAAGATATGGGGTGGAAACTTGATGCGTGTATTAGACGAGGTTCAAGCGACTGCCTCCGTAAAAACATTATAAACAAAACAGATTTATGATCAGATTATTTTTTGCGTTATTGAGTTTTGCTCTTTTATCATGTGGAGCCAAAGGAACCAAAGAGACAGGTAATATGCCGGAGATCAAAAAACAACCGATCGCCTCAGCTGTTCCCGATTTCAACGCAGACAGCGCTTACGCCTATGTAGCGAACCAAGTCGCTTTTGGTCCCCGTGTACCTAACACGGCGGCTCATAAAGCATGCGGGGATTACTTAGCATCTGAATTGAAGCGCTTTGGCGCCAAAGTCTACCAACAGGAAGCGATACTGACCGCCTACGACGGAACGAAGCTGGAAGCGAGAAACATCATAGGCTCGTTTGATCCGGAGAATAGTAAACGTGTTTTACTATTCGCGCATTGGGACAGCCGTCCCTATTCGGACCACGATCCCGATCCTTCCAAGCACCGGACCCCATTGGACGGGGCGGACGATGGCGGTAGCGGCGTAGGTGCCTTATTGGAGATCGCCCGCCAAATCGGACAAAAAGCCCCGGGTATCGGTATCGATATTATTTTCTTCGATGCGGAGGATTATGGTACGCCGGAATTCGTAACCGATTATACACCGGATAGCTGGTGCCTAGGTACCCAGTTCTGGGCAAAAAATCCGCATGTCCCTAATTATACGGCGGAATACGGAATCTTATTGGATATGGTGGGCGGCAAGAACGCCACGTTTTTCAAGGAGCAACAATCCTTACGTGCGGCAGCCCCGATCGTCGAGATGGTATGGAGCGCGGCCCGCGATCTGGGATATGGCAAATATTTCATTAACGCCGCAGGTGGAGCCATCACAGACGATCACCAATATGTGATTAGCGGACGTAATATCCCGAGTATCGACATCATTAACTACGACCCTGAGTCTAAAACAGGTTTCGCCAGTTATTGGCATACTCAAAAAGATAATATGGAGAATATAGACCGTGAGACTCTAAAAGCTGCCGGTCAAACCGTACTGGAAGTAATATACAATCGATAAAATACTGATAAAATGACAATCAATGAACTTCAAGACAATGTAATCGAAGAATTCTCAGTCTTCGATGATTGGATGGATAAATATGCGTTATTAATAGATCTGGGAAACTCCCTTCCCCCGCTCGATGAGAAATATAAAACGGAAAGCAACTTGATCGAGGGTTGCCAAAGCCGGGTTTGGTTCCAAGCGGATTATGCAGATGGAAAGATTATTTTCCAAGGAGAAAGCGACGCCGTGATCGTAAAAGGTATCGTATCCCTTTTGATCAATATCCTATCCGGCCATACCCCGCAGGAGATACTGGATGCCGATCTTTACTTTATCGACAAGGTAGGATTAAAAGAGCATTTATCCCCTACTCGTTCCAACGGGTTGGTAGCGATGGTGAAGCAAATGCGTCTGTACGCAATGGCTTACCGGGCAAAGGAACAACAATAAAAATAGGTGTTTTCACACGTATATAGGCACGAGCCGATACGTATATACGTGTAAGCCTACACCGATATAGGCATAGCCTCATACGTATATACGCATAAGGTTATGCCTATATACGTATTAAAAACCTAGTGTAAGCTGCTCCGGTAAAAGCGTGAATGTCTTGCGATGATAAGGCGTGATTCCGTGGGTACGAATCGCTTCCCTGTGGACCTTGGTAGGATAACCTTTATTGTCCAGCCAATGATAAGCTGGGTATTCCAAGGCCAATTCATTCATATAATCATCACGATAGGTTTTAGCCAATATAGAGGCGGCGGCGATACTCAGGTATTTGCCATCGCCTTTTACTACGGTCGTATGCGGAATATCGGGATAAGGGGTAAAACGGTTTCCATCGATCAATAAATGTTCCGGCCGTACTTTCAGTTGCTCGATCGCACGATGCATAGCCAAGAAAGAAGCCTTTAAGATATTAATCTTATCGATCTCTTCCGGACTGACGATGCCTACCGCCCAAGCGATCGCCTCACGTTCGATGACAGGACGAAGCTTATACCGTTTCTTCTCGCTTAATTGCTTGCTATCGTTTAAATCCTCATTCTTAAAATCTTCCGGAAGAATCACGGCGGCGGCGAATACCGCACCCGCCAAGCAGCCTCTTCCCGCCTCATCACACCCGGCCTCTATACGCCCGGTTTCCATATATGGTAATAACATATCCCAGTTTATTATTTATCGTATATATAGCTTTGTAGAGACGGAGCACGCCCCGTCTCTACAAGGTTGTACATTATTTTTGCTCATTCACAATCCAAGGGCGAAGCACGAACCAAGCGAATGCCGTAGCGGCGATCACCCCGCAAGTATTCGCCAAGAAATCAAACCAATCCCCACCCCGGTACGTCGTACAATATTCTTGCAATATCTCAATAATCCCACTCATAACGATCGGGCATAAAACTGCCCCGATCCAAGCATGCCATAATACCGTCTCATACTTCCGGTGATTCCGCAAGAACTCCAGCCATAGCATACCCGACATCCCCCCATACATACAGAAATGAACCACCTTGTCCACACCCGGGAATAAAGGGATATCATCCATCTTCGGCGGCTTAAAGAACGACAAGTAAATAACGACCAATATAATCGCCAGTGAAAACGGATATTTCTTAATATAATACATCATACTCAAAACATCTTCCGAACTCGTTCCACACCTGCGATGAACGTATCGATCTCCTCTTTCGTATTATAAAAGGAGAAAGACGCCCGCACCGTACCCTCGATTCCTAAGGCATGCATCAAAGGCTGGGCACAATGATGCCCTGTACGAACCGCTATTCCCAGACGGTCCAGCAACATCCCCATATCGTAATGATGGATATTACCCACCAAAAAAGAAAGCACCGCTCCTTTATGATCCGCTTGTCCAAAAATACGCATCCCTTCAATCGTATTTAATCCAGCGGTCGCATATCGTAGAAGCTCATCCTCATAAGTAGCTATATTCTCTATACCGATCCGGTCTACATACCGCAAAGCTTCCGCCAACGCCGTACTACCAATATAATCCGGAGTTCCCGCCTCGAACTTAAAGGGAAGTTCATTAAAAGTTGTCTTCTCGAACGAGACCGTAGCGATCATCTCGCCTCCTCCCTGATACGGAGGAAGTTTATCCAACCACTCCTCTTTACCATACAAGACCCCGATACCCGTCGGTCCGTAAATCTTATGCCCGGAGAAAACATAAAACTCCGCATCCAAGTCCTGCACATCCACCTTCATATGCGGAACGGCTTGAGCCCCGTCTATCAACACCGGCACGTCTTGTTCATGAGCGATCTCGATCATCGCCTTTACCGGATTCACCGTACCCAAGACATTAGACACATGAGTCACGGAAACCAAACGAGTCTTATCCGAGAATAATTTACGATACTCATCCAGATTCAACTCCCCTTTCTCATTCATCGGGATCACCTTCAACGTAATACCTTTCCGGGCCGCTTGTATCTGCCAAGGAACGATATTGGAATGATGCTCCATCACGGACACGATCACCTCATCCCCTGCCGACATACATTCATCCGTAAAGCTGGAAGCGATCAAATTAATGGATTCCGTAGTTCCCCGGGTAAAAATAATCTCATTCGAGAAACGGGCATTCAAGAAATGCTGTACCGTTTTGCGAGCCTCCTCATGCGCCTCTGTCGCCGCTTGGCTCAAGAAATGTACGCCTCGGTGGATATTAGCGTTTACGTTATAATATCCATTCTCTATCTTTTCTACCACTTGACGAGGTTTCTGGGTAGTAGCACCATTATCGAAATATATCAGCGGTTTATCGTATATCTTATGATCCAAGATCGGAAAGTCTTTTCGGATCGCTTGAACGTCTAACATAGTCTTACTTCTTTTTGTCTTAAAATTACGAGAGCCAAAGATACAAAAAAAAGGCTTTCTCGCTGAAAGAAAGCCTTTTTTATCATTACCTAACAGATATTACGCCTACACTTTATTCTCTTCTCGCACGTTTACTTTTCTCTTCCAAAGTTAAAGTACGGAGACTCTATGCGGGCGTTGTCCATCAAGACTGCCAGTTCTTTTACCTTATCGGGATATTTCTCCGCCAGATTTGTATCCTCGTGTATATCATTACTTAAATCATACAGTTCCAATATAGTCTCACCCACGATCGGTTGCCGGATTAGTTTCCATTTACCGGAGCGTAATGCTTCCCGGCCATTCAACTCGTGAAATTCCCAATATAAATAATCATGGGCCTGTTGATCTTTCTTTGATAACAAGGTTGGTAAGAAAGAGATTCCATCCGTCTTCTCGGGCAAAACCGTACCTGTAAGTTCTGCCAATGTCGGCATGACATCCCAGAATGCGCTTATATGATCCGATTGGGCTCCGGCCTTGATCGTACCCGGGCACCATGCCACCATAGGTATACGGATGCCTCCTTCATATACATCCCGTTTGATCCCCCTAAAAGGTCCGTAACTCTTGAAAAAATCGGGATCAGCTCCACCCTCATGATGCGGGCCGTTATCGCTGGTAAAAATCACGATCGTATTCTTATCCAAACCTAACTCTTTCAATTCAGCCATTACATCCCCCACGTATTTATCCAACCGGGAGACCATGGCGGCAAAGGAGGCCAAGGGCTTCTCCGAGGTGTTATAACCGCCATACACTTTATCAAACTTACCAATATAAGGAGTCTCCTCGAATGAGTTCTCGTACATCTTATAAATAGAATCATGCGGAAGATTCAATTCCGCATGAGGCAGCGTATAAGTAAGCATCGCAAAGAATGGTTGCTCCTTATGATCCCGGATGAACTTCAATGCTTGCTCATGAATCAAATCTTGTGAATATGTCTTGCAAGCATTGTTCTCGTTTTCAGGAAAAAGAACCTTCTCCTCATTATGCCATAAATGATCCGGATAGAAGGAATGCGACTGCCGTTGGCAATTATACCCATAAAACTCATCGAAGCCCATCTTATTGGGAATGGAGACAGAGCCCGGATTTCCCAATCCCCATTTACCAAAGATACCGGTCGTATAACCGGCCGATTTCATTAATTTACCCAACGTATAGGTATCCTCCCGCATCGGCTGTTGGCCTTCGGGCGTGATCTCCCGGTTTCCCCGGACTTGCGTATGTCCCGTATGCAATCCGGTCATCAAGGAGCAACGGGAAGGGGCACTCACCGTACATCCTGCATAATGCTGCGTGAACAACATTCCCTCCTTCGCCATCCGATCGATATTGGGCGTCTTGATAATCTGCTGGCCATAACAACCCACATCGCCATATCCTAAATCATCCGCTAAGATATACACAACATTCATAGGACGCTCCGGAGTTTTTTCGCAACCGGACATTCCGACAAGCAGCAATGTCCCGGATATACATAAAGTCAATTGTGTTTTCATATACCTTTAAAATAAATAGAAGTGTTAGAAACCAATTACAATCTTCTGATCCTGATTCGTAGACAAGCGGTTCGTCCGTACCTTAACCCTTCCCATACGATCCGAGGCATCGAAGTACCAGCCTTCTTGTCCGGCATTGAACGCTTCGGGGGAGATGGCAGATAGGGGCTTTTCGGCTACGGTTACGTTTGACGGGCTGGATTCTGAGCGGACATCCAATAGGTAAGTACGCTCTTGGTAACGTCCTTTATAATCTCCTTTCGCTTTCGCTATATCCACGGTGATCGTTCCTTTCTCACCTTTTGGGGAGGAAACAGAGATTAAGGTACGGGCAAACTCGCCTTTCTTATAATCACGGGTGAGACCGTCATCCTCATATAAATTGAAAGAGGTGTTTCCGTAGGGATATAAGTCCAAGGTCAAGACATCCGCAGGTTTCTCGCCTACATAATTCATATCCGGATACATCGGGATAATGGCGCCTTGACGGATAAATACCGGGCAAATATCCAGTTTAGCCTCATATTTATCCAACCACTTGCCACCCTCGTATTTCTTTCCGGTCCAATAGTCGTACCATTCTCCGGCAGGGAAGTAGATACTGTCGCGTACGTTCTTCCGGGTATATACGGGGGCAACCATCATCCACTCACCACTCATGAACTGGTATTGGGTAGTCGTATCACGGGTAACCACGTCGTCCGGGAATTCCAATACCATCGCACGAGCCATCGGTACACCGGTCATATGCGCCTCATGGCAATAGGTATAGGCGTACGGGTTCAGACGCATCTTCAGCTTTAAGAATTTACGGTTGATATCCGTGTACGGATGCCCATATACCCAAGGCTGACGGTCGGCATCTGCCCAGCCACTCATGGTCATAAAGATCGGGGTGAAGACCTTCCATTGCAAGTCGCGGGTATAGGTTTTCGGGGAACCGCCGAAGATACCGTCCACATCGCTAGTAGCGGCGTTCATAGCGGAAAGGCCGGCACCCGTGATCGTCGGGATATGGTAACGGATATAATCCCAGTTGCTCACTTGGTCACCGCTCCATACCGTAGAATACCGCTGAGTTCCGGCCCAACCGCAAACAGCCCATACGAAGCCTCGTTCGTTCGTATTGCTCTCGATCCCCTCGAATGCGGATTTACAGCCGTTCAAGGCAAACTCATAGCCTTCTCCAACCCAAGCCACATCCAATTTACACAGGCGGGTACCACATTTACCAACCTCGTAGGCGATCTTATCCACACCATTCTCTGTCCACAAGCCCGTATGGAAGCCTCGTTTACCTAATTCCGTCACAACAGAATCCAATTTCACATAGCCGCAACCATAGCCATCGTTCGGCAAGATCCAGCCACGGGGCATATCATATTCCACATATTTATCAGCAACTTGGCTGATTACGTCCGGGGTGGATTGAGGCCATCCGGTGCGCTGTTCCCCTTTGTTATAGCAGTCGGCATCTCCCATCGTAAGCATCCACATCGCCGGCATAAAAGGTTTTCCGGTGATATCCGTATAGTCGTTCAATAGGTCTTTCAAGGAAGGGCCGTAGAAGTAGAATGCGTCAAAGCGATTCTCGTTATGCGTCAACTGACTGGTGAAGCCCATCAGCTTAAAGCCATCATCATAGTTCTTGTCCAACATCTCCGTGCCGTTGAAGGCATAATGTCCCGGGGCAAACGTATTGCGGAATACGCCATATCCTTTCGTGGACATATAGAAGGGAGCCGGGTTAGAGGATTGATCCTCATCCCAACCGGTCACCTCGATATCCGCTTCCTTCCCAGCGTATGAGAAATTACCTTGTTGCATACCGCAACCGTAGAAATCCTCATCACCGCTACGGCGCATCGTTTGGGTCGTTTTTAGTCCGAAGGCAAGTGGTTCGGCCTCCTCGTAGATCACGGCACGGTTATTCTTGTCATACATGGCGAAACGAATAGGGTTCTTATAGACACGTACGACACATTGGGAAGTCGTGAACTTATAATAGCTGCCGTTGTCGGCCATGGAGACTCTCGGGTTCTTTACCCCATAATCTACAACGATCGAGTTTGCCGCCGGATTGGTATACTCCCCATCCGGTGCCAACCAGATACGGAAGATATCATCCCGGTAAAACATCAACTTAACCTTAGCGTACCCGGAGACGAACTCATATTCCGTGTTGCTGATCTTATTGAACTTCGTCAACTTACCCAAGTTCATACGGGCGGCGAACAGGTTCGCTTTTAATATGTTGTTTGACGAACGCTCATCCTTCGGGTATTGGATAGCGAACTCTATTTTATAGGAGCCCATCTGGGTTAGGTCGGTAGCAGGGAAAGCTACCTCATATTCCTCTTGTTTAGCGATCGGATGCCCGGAGGCGGTTACCGTGGCGGTTAGTTTCTGACCGTTGTTTAAAGAGGCGGTTACCGTGAAATCCTCGTCTACGGGCTGGGAGCCAACGTTCTTCAGCTTCACTTTCAACACGTCTTCCTTCGTGAACGTATTCCCGGTTTCTTGGTGTGAGGTCACTTTCTCCAAGGCCAAGTCATGCGCGAAAGGCTCTGTCAGCTCAATATCATCGACCATCCAATACCAAGAGAAGATATCCCGCCAGAAGAAACGCAAGTAGACGGTTTTCTGATTCGCGGCTACCTCGCTGATGTTGATCTCCTCGTTCACCGGGGCATGAAGCTGGGTAGCGGCGGGGATCTTATCCATCACGTTATACTCTTTCCAATTCACCCCGTCGTTGCTGACGCCTACCCAAAGGCCGGCACGTTTTCCGGTGAACCAATTATTCCAACGAAACAGGTGCTGGAATTTCAATACCACATCGTTCTTTCCCGCGCAATCGATAGCGCTGGTCTGGAAATAGCCGTTCGGGTATTCCTCCCGTTGATTCCACTTCGTGATCTCCTCCCCGGTGACTACGCCCGGCCGGAATTGCATATGATAGCCACGGCTCGTAGATGCGATGGGAGGTGCTTGTTGCTCGAACTGGAAAGAGCCGGGATAAGGCTGATCGGTTACAATCCATTCACACTTTGCCGATTTCGTTGAATCGACAATCATCCAGCCGTCGGGTAATTTCCCGGCGGAGAAATCTTCTTTCCAAAAACTTTGTTGTGCGGACAGGGAGGAAACGCAACCTGTCAGAAACATGGATACAATTAGACTTTTTATCATTTGAATTAGTTGATTAGATTTAGGCAGTAAAGATAGTCTTAATTTACGAGGGTTCGCAAACGTTCGCGTGATTTTTATTCCCTTTTCGCCGGGCGAAAGCGTGTTATTATCAATGGAATCCTTCTATCTTCGCGTATGTACAACCTTGTCATATAAATCAATAAACATATATCATGAACAGACATTTATTCTTGAGCCTTTTACTGGCCCTTTTCGCTTCCAGTACGCTTTCAGCCGATAACCTTAGAATCGAGCCGACCTTCTGGTGGAGTGGTATGAAGAACCCGGAACTCCAGCTGATGGTATACGGTAAGGATATCGCCGGATATCTCCCTAGCGTGAAATATCCCGGCGTACAGTTGAAAAGCTCGGTAGCGTTGGAAAGCCCGAATTACCTATTGATCTATCTGGACGTGGAAAACGCCAAGCCCGGCAGGTTTGATATCACGTTCACGAAGGACAAAAAGAGTTTCAATTACTCGTATGAGTTGAAGGCCCGTAAACCGAACGCCGATCGGATCAAGGGGTTTGACTCTTCCGACGTGCTTTATCTCATCATGCCGGATCGTTTCGCAAACGGAGATCCCTCGAACGATCAAATCCCGATGCGTACCTCTTATAAGGTAGACCGTAACAGCCCGAACGCCCGTCATGGGGGTGACTTGGCCGGTATCGAGCAGCATTTGGATTATATCGAGGATCTGGGCGTTACCGCTATCTGGCTGAACCCGGTATTGGAGAATGACATGGAGGGAGGCTCTTATCACGGATATGCCACGACGGATTATTATCGGGTAGACCCACGCTTCGGCACGAACGAGGATTACGTCCGCTTGATCGAGAAGACGCACGAGCGGGGCATGCGTGTCGTAATGGATATGATCTTCAACCATTGTGGAAGCGATCATCCTTGGATGAAAGATATCCCTAGCCACGACTGGTTTAATAATCTCGATAACTACGTGCAGACCAACCACGATAAAGAGGCTTATTTCGATCCTTACGTGTCGGATTATGATAAGGAGACGATGCTGAACGGTTGGTTTGTCCCGAGCATGCCGGACTTGAACCAAAAGAACCCACATGTAGCCAAATACCTTATCCAGAACTCTATCTGGTGGATCGAGTATTGCGGCGTGGATGGTATCCGTCAAGATACGTATCCGTATGCCGACGTGGACATGATGCGGAATTGGTGCACGGAGGTCATGAACGAGTATCCGGAGTATAACATCGTAGGCGAGGCGTGGATGAACTACACGATCGGTTCCGCTTATTGGCAGAAAGGCAGCCGGTTGAACTTCGGGCAGGATACCGAGCTGAAATCGGTAATGGATTTCCGCTTGATGGGTATCGCGAGCAAGGCGTTCCATGAGGAGACCGGGTATTCCGGAGGCTTGCACACGATCTTCGAGCATATGTGCTATGATTATGTATATCCCGATATCTATAACGTATTGCGTTTCTTGGAGAACCATGATACGGATCGTTTTCTTCCCTCCATGCCTAAGTCTGTCGATGATTTGTACGCGTTCAAGCAAGGGGTGACATTCTTGTTGACGATCCCCGGTATTCCCCAGCTCTATTACGGGCAGGAGTTGCTGATGAACGGCACCAAGGAGAAGGGAGACGGATATATCCGTCTGGATGTTCCCGGTGGCTGGCCCGGCGACAAGGTGAATCAATTCGAGGCATCCGGTCGCAGCGAGGTACAAAATGACGCGTGGAATTTCCTCCGCACTTTATTGAAATGGCGCAAGGGCAACGCTGTCATCGCTAAGGGCAAGATGAAGCATTTCATGGTGAACCAAGGTGTCTATGTTTACGAGCGCAGTCTGGATGGCCGGAGCGTATTGATCTTGATGAATGGCAGCGACAAGGAGGTGAACCTCCCGTTGGCCCGCTATGCGGAAGTATTGCGAGGTAAAACCTCCGGAAAAGAGATATTAACCGGAAAGGAGATTCCATTGGGAGACGAATTATCCTTGGCACCGAAAGGGATCTTCGTACTGGAAATGTGATGCCATTAGCCCCGATGATTTTTCATTCGAGGACCTATTCATAGATTACTAATAATTAAATCGGGAGGCCTTAAACCTCCCGATTTTCTTTTCATATATACTATTTTAATCGCTTTTCAAGAATCAATTGATGCCTGCATTGAATGCCGTTCTCCCAGATAGGCTCGGCATAGTTCCGTACGAAATAATCGCGATCTACGGCAACCAAGTCGAAGCCTTCCTGTTGATAAAGCATCATCGGGCCGGCGGCTGAGGTTCCGGTGCAAATACGCAAAAGCTCGACATCTTGAGCCGGAGCCCATTTATTAGATACATGCCGTAATAGTTTCCGGGCGATTCCTCGCCGACGGAAGATATCCGCCACGGCAAGATTCATGATCTCCGCCTTGCGACCCTCCTCCTTGCGAACCACGATCACGCCGGCAACGGAATTTCGTACCGTAGCGATAAAGCAATCCGAATCCTTTAGGTAAGCCTCGACTTTCTCCCGATCCGGATCGGCTTCCAGCAGTAACTCATAAGGAGGAAATAAAGCTACTTGTATCTCCGGCTCCCCGTTAGCGACGATCTCTACTATATTTCCGTCAGGATCTCGGATCACGCCCTCATAGTAACCATCCCCGGAAACGCGGGTCTCACCGGCGATCGTGTATCCATCCATCCGGAAACGTTCGATCATTTGATCCACTTGCTCCTTCTTATCCGCATGAAAGGCCAGATGAGCCAAGCCGATATGATCCTTGTCGTAAGCCTCAGTAATATCTTGCCGTTGCATGATCTCCAAGGCGGGGCCACTCTCGAAAGAGACGAAATAGGAGGCGAATCCTTTTTTCGAATTCACATATTTCTCATTACTCTTACCATTAAAATACTTTACATAGAAATCCCGTAAACGTTCCAGATGATTCGTCCATAAGGCGATGTGTGTTAACTGCATAAGTTGGAGGTTTTAATTTGTCACTGCCAAAGATATAAAAAAATCAGACATGGTTCCCTACATTATCGTCGGGATAATCCATGCCTGATTATAGTTTTCCTCTTATTCGCAATTATTTACAAATCCGGCAACCGGCGCATTTGGCCAGCTCACCGCGGAAACGTTTCTCCACCAGTTTATGCAAACGGTCTTTCAACGCCTCCAAGCGTACATGGTCGATCACGTCGGAAGTGAAAGCCACGCTCAATAGCATACGGGCCTCGTCACGCGGGATACCGCGGCTTTGCATATAGAACAAAGCGTTCTCATCTAACTGACCGGTCGTCATACCGTGCGAGCATTTTACGTCGTCCGCATAAATCTCCAGTTGCGGCTTGCTGTACATACGGGCCTCACGAGTAGCGCACAGATTACGGTTCGTCTGGTAAGCGGCGGTCTTCTGGGCATCCTCTTTCACCAAGATACGTCCGCTGAAGACACCTACGGCATGATCATTCAGTACATTCTTGAACAACTCGTTGCTGGTACAATTCGGAACCGCATGGGTAATATGGCTATAGGTATCCATCTGTTGCTCCTTGTCCAGAACGGACATACCGCATAAGGTAGACTCGGCATACTCGCCATTCAGTTCCACGTAATAATTGTTGCGAGTCAAGCCATTCGTCAACGTAATACCGTTTACCAAGACATTGGCCGAGGCCGCCTGCCTTACGTGTACGGAGGAGAAACGGGTCGTGGACACACTGCTTTCCTCCAAATCATAATAATCGAAGCGAGCGCCTTCCTCTGCGAAAATCTCAACCACTTGAGTCGCCAAGAATTTCACGTCATCGATACTATGATCGCAAACCAATAGCTTCGCTTCCGAATGAGGTTCCATAATCACCAGAACACGACGGTTCGCCATCGTATCCACATCGCTACGGAAAATATTCACCAATTGGATAGGACGCTCAACCACGACATTTTTCGGTACATACACCACGAAACCATCTTGGGCTAACATCGTATTCAATGCGATAATACCATCCTTGCTACTCGGTGCCGCCTTTCCGTAATACTTGGAAGCGATCTCCGGATATTGCTCCGTAAAAGCCTTCAACCCTCCAGCATACACGCCTTCCGGCAAATGCGCTTTTGGCAATTCCTTATCGTAAAACGTATCGTTCACTACAAAGTATAACGATGTGCTCAGGTTCGGTACGTCACAACGGAATACGTCATAAGGATTCACCGGGATAGCGACCCGGTTGATATTCAAACCGTAATCCGGAGCGAACGCTTGGGCTACATCCGTATATTTATAATCCTCGCTTCTCGTGGAGGGGAATCCGAGTCGCTCAAAGTTCGCCAAGGCCTCAGCCCTGAGGGCATTCATCACCGGCGTACTATGACGACATACCAGATCCTCACATTGGGCGAAAAGATCGATATATTGTTGCTCGGCCTTCATATTACTCATCTCCCATCTCTTTCTTGATCCAGTCGTAACCTTTCTCTTCCAGTTCCAAGGCCAATTCCGGACCGGCGGTCTTCACGATACGGCCTTTGTAAAGCACATGAACCACATCCGGCTTGATGTAATCCAGCAGACGCTGATAGTGCGTGATTACGATAGCGGCATTCTCCGGAGTCCTCAACTGGTTCACGCCATGCGCCACGATACGCAAGGCATCGATATCCAAACCACTATCCGTCTCATCCAAGATCGCCAATTTCGGCTCCAGCATCGCCATCTGGAAGATCTCGTTCCGTTTTTTCTCTCCACCGGAGAAACCTTCGTTCACGCTACGGCTGGCCAGTTTATTATCCAGCTCGACGATCGCACGTTTCTCACGCATCAATTTCAAGAAGTCCGTAGCCGAAACCGGTTCCAGACCGTTATATTTACGGTGCTCGTTCAACGCCGCACGCATAAAGTTCACCATACTAACTCCCGGGATCTCGACCGGATATTGGAAGCTCAAGAAAATACCCTCACGGCTACGATCCTCGGGAGAAAGATCCAGCAGATTCTTACCGTTGAAGATAACCTCTCCTTCCGTTACCTCAAAAGCGGGATTACCTACTAATACACTACTTAACGTACTTTTTCCAGAACCGTTCGGTCCCATGATAGCATGTACCTCACCCGCTTTCACCGACAGGTTGATACCTTTCAATATCTCTTTGCCATTTACGTTGGCATGTAAATTCTTAACCTCTAACATCTTTTCTAATTGAAAATTGAAAGTTGAAAATTGAAAATTATTCTATCCTACGCTGCCTTCCAGCGAGATCGTTAGTAATTTCTGAGCCTCGACAGCAAACTCCATCGGTAACTTATTCATTACCTCGCGGGCATATCCATTCACGATCAAACCAACAGCCTCTTCTACCGAGATACCCCGTTGCTGGCAGTAGAACAATTGCTCCTCACTGATCTTACTCGTCGTAGCCTCATGCTCCACGATCGCCGTCTCATTCTGAATATCAGCGTAAGGGAACGTATGAGCTCCACAAGTAGAGCTTAGTAACAAACTATCGCATTGGCTATGGTTTCGGGCGCCTTCCGCACGGGCGGACACCTTCACCAATCCCCGATAGCTATTCTGGCTATGACCGGCAGAGATACCCTTGGATACGATCGTACTTTTCGTATTCTTACCCAGATGAATCATCTTCGTACCCGTATCGGCCTGTTGGTAATTATTGGTCACGGCAACCGAGTAAAACTCACCTACCGAGTTATCACCCGCCAAGATACAGCTCGGATATTTCCAAGTGATCGCCGAACCGGTCTCTACTTGCGTCCAAGAGATCTTGCTACCCTCACCTTTGCACAAACCTCGTTTCGTCACGAAGTTATAGATACCGCCTTTACCTTCCTTATCACCCGGATACCAATTCTGTACGGTAGAATACTTCACCTCGGCACGCTCGTTCGCCACGATCTCCACGATAGCGGCATGCAATTGGTTCTCGTCACGCATCGGCGCCGTACATCCTTCCAGATAACTTACATACGCCTCATCGTCTGCGACAATCAAGGTACGCTCGAACTGTCCGGTATTAGCGGCATTGATACGGAAATACGTACTCAACTCCATCGGGCAACGTACGCCCTTCGGTATATAAACAAACGAACCGTCCGAGAACACGGCCGAATTCAAGGCGGCAAAGAAATTATCACGATAACCAACCACGCTGCCCAAATACTTCTGCACCAAGTCCGGATGATGTTGTACAGCCTCGCTGAACGAACAGAAAATAATCCCCTTCTCCGCGAGATTCTCCTTGAAAGTAGTCTTCACGGAAACACTATCCATCACGGCGTCTACCGCCATTCCGCTTAAATGCTTCTGTTCTTCCAAAGGAATACCCAGTTTATCGAATGTTTTCAACAACTCAGGATCTACCTCATCCAAGCTCTTTGGTCCCTCTTTTTTCTTAGGGGCGGCATAATAGATAATGTCCTGATAATCGATCGGCGGGATATTCAAGTGAGGCCATGTAGGCATCTCCAACGTCTGCCAATGGCGAAAAGCCTTCAAACGGAACTCGAGTAACCATTCCGGCTCGTTCTTCTTGGCAGAGATAATACGGACCGTCTCCTCGTCTAATCCACGATGGATCACCTCCGTATCAATATCGGTAACGAAGCCATATTTATAATCTCCGCTCGTTACCTCATTAATGATATGATTTGAATCCTGCATAATTATAAATTAACCATTGATAAAAGCCCTTCATTCTCCTAATGAAAACAAATTATGTGGGAAAATTGTTGGTACTATTTGCTTCACGCTATAATAAAAACGAGATTCTATCTTCGATTGGCGATGAATCAAGACCGATCCGCGATCCACGAACTCCAGCGCATTCAACAGCAAACTGGTAAAGACCAAAACGACCAGCAACCCGAAAAAACCCCCAAACAAATGGTTGATAACGCTCAACGGTGTCGCCCCTACCACCTTGGTAACCAGTTCACCCGCTAGGATAAATACCCCCATAATCAAGATAAAACCCGCTATATAACTCAAGATCGTAACCCCTTCTTCCGGAAACCAACCCAACGCCAAGATATATCCTTTCAGCCAAGCCGCCGCTTTCCCGCAGAAAAAGATCGCGATCACTAGGGCTATAAGCGAAACAACCTGTTTGATGATTCCATCAAACAGGCCTTTCACAAATCCTATCCCTGCCAGACATAGCAATGTAATGTCCAACCAGTTCATCGTTATAACGTCTTCTTTATTTCTGTCTCTTCGTAAGCCTCGATCATATCGCCCACTTGGATATCGTTGAAGTTCGTAATATTCAAACCGCAATCCAAGCCAGCCACGACCTCTTTCGCATCGTCCTTGAAACGTTTCAAAGAACCTAGCTCACCGGCATAGATAACGATACCGTCACGTATCAAACGGATCTTGTTCGTACGTTTGATCTTGCCTTCCTTAACCATACATCCGGCAACCGTACCGACCTTGGTGATCTTGAATACCTGCTGAACTTCCACATAAGCGGTAATCTCCTCCTTGATCTCCGGAGAAAGCATGCCTTCCATAGCGCTCTTCACCTCCTCGATCGCATCGTAGATGATAGAATACAAACGGATCTCCACACCTTCCTTCTCGGCGTTTCTACGTGCTTGCAAAGACGGACGAACTTGGAATCCGATAATGATAGCGTTCGAAGCCGCTGCCAAAACCACATCCGACTCGGAAATCTGGCCAACCGCCTTGTGAATTACGTTTACCTGAATCTCCTCGGTAGACAAACGGATCAAGGAGTCGGACAAAGCCTCTACGGAACCATCCACATCACCCTTCACGATCACGTTCAACTCTTGGAAGTTACCCACGGCGATACGACGTCCGATATCATCCAAAGTAAGCATCTTCTGCGTACGAAGACCTAACTCACGCTGCAATTGCTCACGACGGTTAGCTATCTCACGCGCCTCTTGCTCAGTCTCCAATACATTAAATGTATCACCGGCCTGAGGAGCACCATTCAAACCGAGGATCAATACCGGCTCGGAAGGACCGGCCTTCTCCACCCGTTGATTACGCTCGTTGAACATCGCCTTGATACGTCCTTGATGAGTTCCCGCCAAAACGATATCTCCCATCTTCAACGTACCGTTCTCCACCAATATGGTAGATACATAGCCACGTCCCTTGTCCAAAGAAGACTCGATGATAGAACCAACCGCACGTTTTTTCGGATTCGCTTTCAAATCCAACAGGTCGGCCTCCAACAAGACCTTCTCCAACAACTCCTCGACACCGATACCTTTCTTAGCGGAGATCTCCTGACTCTGGTACTTACCCCCCCAGTCTTCCACCAAGTAATTCATATTCGCCAACTCCTCCTTGATCTTCTCAGGATTAGCATGTGGCTTATCGATTTTATTAATAGCGAAAACAATAGGAACACCGGCAGCCGAAGCGTGATTAATCGCCTCGATCGTCTGAGGCATCACGTTATCATCAGCGGCCACGATAATAATCGCGATATCCGTCACCTTTGCGCCACGGGCACGCATAGCGGTAAACGCCTCATGACCCGGAGTATCCAAGAACGTGATACGGCGGCCATTCTGCAACTTCACGTTGTAGGCTCCGATATGCTGCGTGATACCACCGGCCTCACCGGCGATTACGTTCGCGCTACGGATATTATCCAATAAAGAAGTCTTACCATGGTCAACGTGTCCCATCACCGTTACGATAGGCGGACGGGCTACCCAATCCTCCTCGTTATCATCTTCCTCATCAGCGTTGATCGCCTCGACAACATCCGCGCTTACATATTCAGTCTTATAACCGAACTCCTCAGCCACAATATTGATCGTCTCCGCATCCAGGCGCTGATTGATCGAAACCATAAGGCCGATGCTCATGCAAGTACCAATAACCTCCGTTACAGATACGTCCATCATGTTCGCCAAGTCGTTGGCCGTAACGAACTCGGTCAGCTTCAATACCTTGCTTTCCAGTTCTTCCTGTTCCATCAACTCGTGCTCACGTTTCACAGCGGCGTCACGTTTATCACGACGGTATTTAGCCCCCTTATTATTCTTATTATTCTTGTTGGTCAAGCGAGCCAAAGTCTCCTTGATCTGCTTTTGAACATCCTCTTCACTAACTTCCGCTTTCACCGGCTTCTTCAAGCGAGGCTTACGGTCGTTATTCGGACGATCGTCACGATTCGGGCGCGGATAATTCGTACCCGGCGTATTATTCACGTCTACCCGATCTTTCTTGATACGTTTACGCTTCTTCTTAGCGTCACCTTCCTCACCCGGTTTAGCAGGAGCGTTCGGTTTAATCAAAGTCGGCGAATTCGGACTCTTATGAGGAGCGCCCGGACCGTTGCTATTATTACCCGGCCGATTGTTATTAAACTTTTGCTTCTCATCACGCTCTTTCCGCTTCTCCTCCTTCGTTTTCTTTTTCGGACGAGTCGATTGGTTAAGCGCATCCAAGTCAATCTTACCGGTTACCTTGATCTTTGACTCCAATTTAACCGAGTTCAAACGGAAAAGATTATCATCCTTTTCCTCGGTCTTCTCTACTTCCTGTTCCGGTTTCACACTTTCCACCTTAGGTTCCGCAACAACCGGTTGCTTCTCTACGGTTTTTTCTTTTTCCACTTCCACTACTATAACTTTTTCTTCTTTTTTCTCCGTGGGAGCCTGCGCAGGCTGCGCGGGTTTAACAGGAGCTTGAGCAGCGGGAGCGGCAGGCGCTTCCTTCACTTTCGGCTCTTCCTTTACCTTAGGCTCTTCTTTCACCTTAGGCTCCTCTTTAGCCTTCGGCTCTTCCTGCTGTTTTTTATGTTGTCCACCATCCAAATCGATATGACCCTTCATTACGATCTTAGGTCTGAATTCTTCCGGTATCACTGTCTTTATTTCCGCGGTCTTCTCTTCTTTCACAGAAGGAACCTCTTTCCGCACACGATCCGCCGCAAAATTACGATCTTTCTCTGGCAGATCCTTTCCAAACTCTTTTACGAGCAAAGCATACTGTTCATCACTGATCCTCGTGTTGGGATTATCCTCAACCGAGAACCCATTCCGGTGCAGGAACTCAACCACCGTGTTGATTCCCACGTTCAATTTTCTCTGTACTTGAATTAATTTTATAGGCATATCTAACTTTGTCGTAATACTTATTCGTTACCTTCATCTTCAAATTCCGCAGATAAGATAGCTAAAAGATCGTCCACGGTCTGCTCTTCCAGATCGGCACGTTCAATAATCTCATTGCGGTCCATAGCAAGGACACTCTTCGCCGTATAGCATCCTATATTCTTCAGTGCGTCGATCACCCAGCTGTCGATCTCGTCGGAGAACTCATCCAAGTAGATATCCTCCTCGTCCGCTCCTTCGATATCACGGAATACGTCAATCGTATACTCAGTCAACATACAAGCCAACTTAATATTCAGACCGCCCTTACCGATCGCTAAAGAAACCTCCTCCGGACGTAGATAAACCTCAGCTTTCTTTTCCTCCTCATTCACACGGATAGAAGAGATCTTAGCCGGGCTTAAGGCACGCTGGATAAACAAAGAGAGATTTGAGGTGTAATTAATCACATCAATGTTCTCGTTTCTCAACTCGCGAACGATTCCGTGGATACGAGAGCCTTTCATACCTACGCAAGCGCCTACCGGATCAATACGGTCATCGTATGACTCGACAGCCACCTTGGCACGCTCTCCCGGGATGCGGGCGATCGCCTTGATCGTAATCAAGCCGTCATTAATCTCCGGAACCTCCAACTCAAACAACCGTTGCAAGAAGACCTTATCCGTACGGGAAAGAAGGATCTTCGGGTTGTTATTATAGTTATCCACACGTTGAACGATCGCACGTACGGTCTCTCCCTTACGATAGAAATCGGTCGGGATTTGCTCGGATTTCGGCAGTAGCAACTCATTACCATCGTCATCCAGCAACAGGATTTCTTTCTTCCACACCTGATAAACCTCAGCGGCGATGATGTGGCCTATTTTATCCTTATACTTAGCGTACAAGCTGTCTTTCTGCAATTCAAGTATCTTTGAAGCCAAAGTTTGGCGCAAGTTTAAGATCGCACGGCGTCCGAAGTCTGCAAAATGCACCTCGTCGGTCACTTCCTCGCCCACCTCACAGTCGGCATCGATTTTACGGGCCTCCGTCAACGTAAGCTGCAAGTTCTCATCCTCCAATTCATCATCAGCCACAACCGTACGGTTTCTCCAGATCTCGAAATCACCTTTCTCAGGGTTGATAATCACGTCATAGTTCTCATCCGTGCCAAACATCTTGGCGATCACGTTACGGAACGAATCTTCCAAAACGCTAATCATCGTATCTTTATCGATATTCTTCAACTCCTTGAACTCCGCAAGGGTGTCAATCATACTGATTGTTTCCTCTTTCTTGGCCATAATCTTACTTGAATCTTATTAAGTATTTTGTATATTTTATTTCATCAAATGTATACGACTCATCCTCCACCACAGTCACCTTCCGCTTAGCGCCTTCCGGTTTCACCTTCTTCTCGACAGAGACAACCACACCGTTCTCGTCGGCAGATTTCAACACACCGGTCAGCTTCGAGCCGTTTTTCAACAGCATCTCCACCTCGTTTCCGATGTTCTTGACGTATTGGCGAAGTACCTTGAAAGGAGAAGTAATGCCGGCGGAGCCAACCTCCAGCTCATAATCCTCGACGTCACGATCCAGATGCTCCTCCAAATACCGGCTCAACTCAGCGCAATCATCAATGCTTACCGCTTCATCGTTATCAATTTCAACGACTATCAGGTTTCCCGGTTTAATCACCACGTCTACTAAATAATTGCTTGAAGAGGCTAGTTTTTCCTCTATTAATTGGCTTACCACTTTCTTTTCTATCATACACATATCTGTTAAGAACAAAAGAAGGGGACTACCCGCCCCCTCCTCAACTTCACTTAATCGCCCGCAAATATACAAAAAATCAATGAGTTCTCAAAATATCCTCATCTTTTTACAGAAAAAATTAATACGACACAAACCGGATTACTATCCATAGTAATCAGAATTAATATCTATAGAAATCCGATTTACTATTGACAGTAATATTTATTAACACTTTTATGCCTATCTTTGCTGCCGAATACGAAGGGGTGCTCGCAAAATCCTTCACGAAAGGAGCGGGCTGAGATCATACCCATAGAACCTGTACAGGTAATGCTGTCGTAGGGATTCATGCTTCTCCGATCCTTTCTATTCATCTATTTAGTTTTAAAGCAAAAAGATGAAAAGATGAAAAATGTATTGGTTATCTTGGCCGGCTCCTTACTGGCTACAACCGTCAAGGCACAAATGCCCAGTCCGGTCGACTCCTTGAAAATCTCAAAAGACGTATCTTTGGATGAAGTAGTTATTACCGCTACCAAAGTCGGGAAAGAAACCCCGGTAGCTTATAGCGACATCTCCAAACAAGAGCTAAGCAGCCGGAACAACGGGCAAGGTATCCCATTCCTTATCTCCCAATCCCCGTCTGTTATCATGACCTCGGATGCCGGAACAGGTATAGGTTACTCCGGTTTTCGTATCCGGGGGACAGACGCGAACCGTATCAATATCACGATCAATGGCGTACCGGTTAATGACTCCGAGTCTCATACCGTATTCTGGGCTAATATGGCCGATATAGCCTCCTCGGTAGAATCGATCCAGATCCAACGAGGTGCCGGAACCTCTACGAACGGAGCCGCGGCTTTTGGCGCTACGGTCGCCATGCAAACCGAGAAACCGTCCTTAAAGCCTTACGGCGAATATTCCGTATCAGCAGGTTCTTTCGGTACGCTGAAGCATACGGTAAAAGGCGGTACCGGATTACTTTACGATCATTTCGCTTTCGACGCCCGCTACTCCAATATCCGTAGCGACGGCTTTATCGATCGTGCCTCCGCCCGTATGAGCTCTTACTATGCCTCCGCCGCTTTCTATGCCGATAATACATTGATTAAATTCCAAGCCTTCGGGAACAGCGAGAAGACCTATCAAGCATGGAACGGTGTTCCGTCTTATTTACTTGACACAGATCGTAGCTATAATCCATGCGGAGAATATGAGGAAGATGGAGTGAAGAAGTTTTATAACAATCAGACGGATAATTATTGGCAACACAACTACCATTTAATGGCCAGCCAGCGTATCGGAGATTTCTGGAATATGAACCTGACCCTTCATTACACCGATGGTAACGGATATTACGAGGATTATAAATCGAAAGCCAAATTCAGCAGTTATAAGCTACCGGAATATATCGATCCGGAGGGTAATACCGTAAAAAAGACCGACCTCGTGCGCCGTAAATGGCTCGACAATTATTTCTATGGGACCGTTTATAGCGCGAACTATCAACGTGACAATACCCGCCTTACGCTGGGAACCGCCGTCAACAACTATGTAGGCGACCATTTTGGCCGGGTAATGTGGACCAAAAGCGCAAACGTCTTGCCACAACCGGATTACGAATATTACCGCAATACCGGTAAGAAATTAGACTACAACGCATACGCAAAATTGACCCAACGTCTTTCCCCTCTTTTCACCGGCTATCTGGACTTACAATACCGTGGGATCCATTACACCATTAAGGGAAACGATGACAAAGCCGAGGAAGAGCTGGACATTCATAAGAACTGGAACTTCTTCAACCCGAAAGCCGGTATAAACTTCCATAATAACGGCCATAACGCATTCGTCTCTTTCTCCGTCGCAAATCGGGAACCGAACCGTGACAATTTCACGGAGGCAGGCCCCGAAGAACGTCCTACCCACGAGACCTTATATGATTACGAGGCCGGTTATAGTTTTGGTAACAACCGTTTCCGGGTTGGAGCCAATCTCTATTTCATGGATTACAACAACCAATTAATCCTGACCGGCAAGATCAGCGAGATCGGTGAGGCCCTCACTTCCAATATAAAGGATAGCTACCGAATGGGCATCGAGCTTACCGGAGGTGTACAAATCACCTCTTGGCTGAATTGGAACGCGAACGTAACCCTCAGCCAAAATAAAATCAAGCATTTCGTGGAATACGTGGATAACTGGGATACCGGAGTACAAGAGATCAACGATCTAGGTACAACGAATATCGCTTTCTCCCCAGACCTAATCGCAAACAGCATGTTCGATTTCGCTTACAAAGGATTTATCGCTAGTTTCAACTCGCAAGTAGTAGGCCGCCAATACATAGACAATTCAAGCAGCAAGGATCGTTCCATCGATCCCTACTTTATCAATAGCCTACGTATCGGTTACGCCTTCCAGCCTAAGTTCATGAAAGAAATAACCCTAGACGTGACTATCAACAACCTCTTCAACGAGAAGTACGAGACCAACGCATGGGTATACTCGTATATCGAAAACGGCACACGTAAAAAGGATGACGGTTATTTCACCCAAGCCGGCACGAACGCCATGGCCAGGATCACCTTCAAATTCTAACTTAATTTTCAATTACTAAAATGGTTTGGCTAGAATACTTCGGAGTAATAACCGGTCTACTCTATCTCTTTCTAGAGATTAAACAACATAAGGCCATGTGGGTGGTGGGATTCCTCACCTCCCTCGTGTATGTATTTGTCTTCCTGTCCGCTAAGATCTATGCGGACATGGGATTGCAAACCTATTACGTAGGAATCAGCATATACGGTTTCTATCAATGGACCCGGAAGAAACATGAGACACACACGGAAAACGACAGTCTTCCCTCCGACCGTATCCTATACACCCATCTGAGCCTTCCGCTTTTCGTGGGGATTATCGGAACATTGGCCGTTGTATTCGCCATCTTATGGTATCTCCTTCATCAATTCACGGACTCTCCCATCCCCGTAGGCGATGCGTTCACCACGTCGGTAGGCATTGTCGCTACTTGGATGCTGGCAAGGCGAATTATCGAGCATTGGATTTTTTGGGTAATCGTAAACCTCGTTTCCGTATATCTTTATTACCTTCGGGGCTTGTATCCGACGATGCTACTCTATTTTTGCTATGCGACACTAGCCATAGTAGGCTATTACAATTGGCGGAAGAAAGGGGAAGAGTTTTGAATTATGAATTTTGAATTATGGGAGATAATATGGAAAGTCTGGAAGGAGGATGTGTGATCGTAGCGAATGGGAGATTTCCTTCCGCTGAGTTACCCTTGAGATTATTAAAGGAAGCGAAAACGATTATCGCTTGTGATGGAGCCGTAAAGACACTTTATGAAAAGGGTATTCATCCGGACGCTATCGTAGGAGACTTGGACAGCATACCCGCCGGCCTGCGCGAACGCTACGCAGACCGAATCCATCATGTAGAGGACCAAGAGATCAACGACCTCACCAAATCCGTCCGTTTCGCCCATACCCAAGGCTATCGAGAAGTTCTCATATTAGGAGCTACCGGATTGCGTGAGGATCATACATTGGGAAATATATCCCTTCTTATGGACTATGCCCACTTATTCAAGCGGGTGGAGATGTTATCCGACTATGGCCTTTTCACTCCTATCTTAGAAACAACAACCTTCGCTTCTTATCCGGGACAACAAATCTCCATTTTCGTTCTTTATCCCGAAGGGGAGATTAGTACGGAAGGACTCCGTTGGCCCATTCGCCGACGAAAGCTCACCTCATGGTGGCAAGGAACTCTCAACGAGGCTTTGGGAGACCAATTCACTGTCACTCTCTCCCCGGATTGCCGGGTAATCATTTACAGGGAGGCATCCCATACAAAAGAATAGTCCTGAAAAGTATCACTACTTTCCAGGACCCTTACACCCCTCAACTTTACATGCTTAAATAAGAAGCGTTCGCTTCCTTATCAAGCAGATAATTTTTTTAACTCATTCTCTTTCCATTCGGAAAAACCTTCTACCCTATCCCTTATCTGGAACTGTAGCTTATCGTCGGCAACCAACTTCAGCACAGCCGTGGGAGAAAGCGGCAAATACATATCATTCACGGCGAAAAAAGCTTTCAGTAAGACCACGTCATAGTCATCGTGGATTACTTCTTTCTTTAATACAACCGGTACCTCCATCTGAGTCAGATAGTAGGCTGAACGTTCGTATGCGCACCAAGCATCTCCTTCCAGATACAGATAGACATTGTTTGGATTATCTACCTCATGAGGCAGAACCAACTCTACTACATCTGATGCTTGTTCCATATAAAAGAAATTATTATTAATATTTGTCTTCATGACATTTACAAATTAAGTGCCTTCTGCCCTATACGTAGGGAGGAATAGCTATCATTTTACAGCGTTGAAACTATCAAATACCGCATTATCCTCTATTTTCTTGCGTAATTCCTCTAAATTTATAGCTGCGGCCTTTACGCCCATATCCTGAGCCTGCTTCAATAGAGATTCCGCTTCTGCCAAATCACCGGTCAACATACTTAACACTCCTTTTGCGTGAACCGCCTCTGGGGCGTTCCCCGCTTTCGCCAAATAGTTCTTAGCGGAAGCATAATCACCCTTGCCCATAGCGATATTCGCAGCGTTAAGATTCGCTACCGGATCATTCGGGAACATACGGACAGCGATATCAAATACATTATTATATTCGTCACTACCGATCTCATAGCTGTTAGCCACCGCGAACATCTCCCCTAAACTTAGCTGTTGCGGACGGGTCTTGATGATCTCACGCCCCTCATCCACCGTAAACTCGCGTACCGTATAATCAATCTTATATTCCGAGCGACGTAACGAAGGGAAAATATCTTTCAATACATAACGGAAAGCGGCGCCCCCCCCCAAGGCACGCAACTTAGCCTCCTTGCGATCCGGATCATCCGAGCTATCGATAATCGCCAATACCTCGCTACGATTCGGTACATTCGGATCGGCCTCTACCTTTTCCTTAAAACCGGCCCAGTCTTCCGGTTCCGAGCTCATCGTGAAGAAATCAGCCTTGAAGTCATTCTTTTGGCGGATATAGTCACGTAACGCTTTGACTCGATTATCCGCCAATTTCTTATTACTAGCGTAAGAGCCTTCCGGTGAGGCATATCCTTTCAGTACGATACCTGTCGGTTTCACGTTCTTATCCTCTGTAACGGTACGGATCGTATTATTGATCTTCGCCAACTCCACCGCATTATTCCGGAAATCCGGAAGAATCTGATATTTATCCACTTGGAAGTCCAAGAAAGCCGTACCGACTTCCGCACGATGCTTCTCCGTCTCCGCCATCGGCGTGATATAAGAGAATGTAGGCTGAACCTCATAGCGCTTATCCGGACGGCGGCGAATCTTATCCGCGATCAATAACGGACTACCGGCCTCTTCCTTACCGCAACCGCATAGATTCGGGTCTAACACGACACGTGCGTCTTTCATCCAATCCTCAAAAGGCACGGCGGTTTTATAACTTACCACTTGATCTTCCTTACCGGCTTTCAATATGGTATAATGAGGTACGTCGTTCAAATTATCCAAAGCGACCTCACGGTTATATACTTTCTGGCGGATACGTCCGTTCACCAAAATAGAAGGAAGCCCCTCCTTTTGCGATGCCGATTCCAAGACGGGGGTCAGTTCCAAATAGCTACGGGATTTCACCGCATCACCACTTACTGTCACCACGGCATCGATATATATCGAGTCACCCTTCTGCACCACGTCGTTACAAATCACTTTAACCCCATCCGAGGCAGTCTGTCCCATGATCGCCGGAGACACGACGGCCATCATAGCCGCCATCATATATGTATTTATCTTTTTATTCATCGCTTGGGTCATTTAATAAAGTAAATAATAGAAATAGCCGCCTTCGTAACCCCGAAATAATCTTTCGTCTCGCTCTTCAATATCGTACCACAAGTAGCGCATGGATACTTATCGTAATCCAGATGCGCCCAGCCGATACCCAGCACGGCTTCCATGCTCCACCGGTCGCTCAACAACCATTGATAACCATAAGAAAGTCCGGCTCCATACAAATTACCTTGATACCGATGATTCTCCATATTCTTGCTCAAGAACTTCAAACCTCCAACATTGTAATCCGCATAGTGCGCATGTAAGCCGAAGAAATGTCCGTTGAACTTCTCACACAACCAATAACGGGCTTCCGGTTGCACCAGCCAATGTTTCATACGGGCCTCGTCGCCATACTTCCACCCATTATAGTTGCCGGACAGATCCAGCGACCACTTTTTCGCCAAGCCAACCTCTACGCCCAAGTTAATCGTAGCTGTCGCATCATAGAGCAAGTTCGACTTCACCGCGAACTTCTGGCCGTAAACGCCTGTCGTAGCTACCAAGAGCAGGACTAGGAAAAGAATTCTCTTCATATCGAATATTTTTTCGTTTTTATTATACATTCATGAATGCCTTCACTTCGACGAGCTCACATTCAACTGTTTAAGTAATAATTTACCGGGCTTAAACTTCACGCTCTTGCGAGCTCTTATCATGTAAGCCACCCCATTCTTAGGATTTCTACCGATCCGTTCGGTTTGTTCCCAAGCGGAGAACGTTCCAAACCCCAATAGCATCAAAGAACCATCATTTTCCAAAGCCTCTGTCGTAACCTCTTCCCAAGCTTGCGCAAACCGCATCGCCTCCACTCGGGTTATCGACAATTTATCGGCCAATGTTTTTATAAGTTCTCTCCTATTCATCCCTTTCACTTTTAATTTGCATCACAAAAATAGATTATAACATTTCTTAGCACGATAGGTGTGAGTTTCAACTTTAAAGGGTAAACCTACCAACTATCCTTGATTGATAAGAACACCTATTCATTTCCGAGAAGGTGATAGGAACACCGATACTTTATAAAGACAGTAAGGGGGCAGACTTGTGTAAGCCTGTCCCCTTACCAGTGATACCACATTTATCAGACTCGGATTTTATTAGCATCATCAATCCGTATCATCCACATCTAACTCTTAATCTCTTCCTCGCGAATGAGATTCTCCAGATCGTTTACCTCCTCCAAGGAAAGCCCTGTAGATTGGGCGATCACAAACGAATCCACGCCGGCTTTCCTCAAGTTGCTAGCCGTACCTAAGAGCGCTAGACGTGCGCCTCTCGCCTCCGCATTCTCCACCGCGTATTCCATCGTAGCCCGCCAATCCCGATAGATCTTCAGGTTCTCGTCGTAGACGGCACGCTCCTGCGGGGTGAGGGAACCCAGGTTAGCCACGTCCTGCAGGTGGCGGAAGTGGGCCTCTTTCTCTTTCAATGGGGACAGATGCCATACACCGGAAGCAGGTCGTATTTCCACTCCGGACCTCTCTCGACTTGACGGGAGATCATACGGCAAATGTAATAAAAACCGCGGTTGAAGAAGTAATTCTGGGGGCAATTCTGCATTTCCACTATAAATTTGCCTCCGTCCGTATCCTCGCAAAGAAGGTCGAAGATCACGGTACGTCCATCCGATAATTCAGGGGAGATCTCCTTGTCCATATAAGTGAGGTCGGTCACCTCACGTTCGCCATGCAAGGCGGCGTTGATGAAATCCAGCATCACTTGCTTGTCTCCGAAAACGGCCTTGAAGCCGCTATCCAGCATGATATTCACGTAGTGTTCCATAGTTCGTATGGGTTTTGATTGATTAATACTTGAAAACGTATCTATACCGTAAAGGTAAAGACTATTTCCCGGATAAACAACCTTATCCCGATAAAATAAACCATTCATGACATGGTTATAGCCAAAGATCTTCCCGTCAGCCAAACCGGTACGATCCGGTCTTTTTGATCGCAATGAGACGTGTATCGTGACACATCCTTTTTACGAGAAGGGCAAAATAGGGGAAAGGCGATCGCTATAAGTAACGTTTTTCGCGGGAAAAAGCCCCTTTTAGGACATGATAGGCGGCGAAAGGCTATGCGACAGGTCGCGTTGGGCAACACCGATAGTGCCGTTGGGCATCATAACCCTGTTACACCCCGGTTCTAACCCCTTAAAATCCCCCAAACAAGCCACTAAATATGAATTACGATGAACCAATTTCGCTAGAATGAAAGGGCGTTTTTCAGCATATGCCTATACGCCAGATGATTGCTTATTTTTTCTCGCGTATTTAGGGATGGACTGGAGGTCTGTACGGAAAAGGGGATTCTCTGGGGGATAAGGATACAAAGTGTCAGATTGATTTCAACTAAATAGAGAGAGACGCAGCATGCCGCGTCTCTACAACTAGATATATTAATTTATTTTTTCATTCCTTTACACAACGGACAAACATACCGTTATTCGTATTTGATGAACCAACATTAATAGGCACATTTGTATTCAAAGAATACCAGAAATCGATAAAATGCATATTCGTATCAGCCTTAGAGTCTCCAGATCCAGACCAATAAAAAGCCCCATATCGATGGTCTTCATTATAGAGAAGTTGGCCACTGCCCAAATACCCAATGCCAATCTCATCAATCCCGGTATCCTCCGCAGCACTTCCATGCTCAGTCATAACTGCCTTACCATAAGAGAAGAACAAATTGACTGGCTCTCCAGAAGAACGAACCATTAATGTCCCTTTAGCCGGATTACAATGTATAGTTTTATCTATAACCGCATTGCCTTTTGAATCCCATTGCCAACCAAAAGGAGTATTTTCAACCGGGCAACTATCATCATACACATATCCTCCATATGTAAATAATGTATTTTTCTCCGTAGCACTTTTAATCGCACTATAATGACTAGACACAGGGACTTTATAACCACTCGGACATGGACCTTGTTTATTATCCCATTTGTATTTTTCACTGCGCATCTCATCTGGTGTTTTATCTTTCCAATTCAAATGTTTATTACCATAAATCACATCCCATGGTGTATAATAAGAATCTGAAGCCCCTCCCTGGTAAAAATATCCAGATTGGGTCGGAGCCTCGGTGATAAATCCTTTTCTCGTACAGTTGAATAAAGACCAAGTTGCACCGCCATCCAATAACTGTGTATCCGCATAACCTTGACGCAAATAAATCATATGCTCACAACGATTGTTGTGATAAGTAACTTTAATAGCTCCATAACGATTATAACTAGCCCCCTTCGTAGTGCTATTCGGTTTATAATTAAAAATAACATCACCTCCTGTACCTGTAACAGACTTCAATGTGCCAACGGCAGACTGTCCGTCTTCCGTTGATAGCGTAAACCAATCCCCGGCGGTAATAGTAGCCGTCCAAGGACCAATAGAATTCAATATCTCATACTTTCTCTTCCCCTTATTAAATTCACGAACCTTAACTTCGACAAGATCCGTGTTATCCCATTTCTTATAGAAAGCAATCGGATCAACCAAACGAATAACTTGATTGACAGTTACTGTTTTAGAAACTGATTTTCCATCCGCCCCTGTAGCCGTAATAGTCACGGTATTAGTTATGTGATCTTTACTACTAATATTCGTTTTCCTTGTGGTAACTCGAATCGTATTCGTATTTGTATCATACTCATCAATCTGGAAATCCTCACCATTTGAACCTTGCACTCTCCATGTACAACCATCAAACCAACCATGGTCTGTCGGCAACTTCACTTGGATATCACTCATAGAACCTATCCGATATCCGATATAAATATCATCTGCCGTAAAATCCCAGTTGAAATCTTTCGTCACACGCCAAGAAGCCTCGTCAACCCCGCCCTTACCGGTAAGATTAAGTGTCACGTTATAGTGAGCGTTTCGCTCTACCGCAAAATTGGTAAAAGCGTTATCTCCTAAGAAAAAACGATAAACAATCTTCCCTGTAGCACCCATTTCTGAATACTCTGCTTCCACACTAATATAAAAACAAGTTTTATCTTTTTCCACAGTGGCGACATCCTTTATTGGGGTGGTACCTAAACTTGCAGGGGTTTTATAAGCCTCTACATACTTTCCATTTTCTTGTAAGCACACACCATCCGGTTGCAGATTCTCATACATGAAGAATATATTGTTATCTTTCATTGAACTAATATTTTCTACTGGATTGGAAAATTCGATCATATCAGCTTCCGTTATATAATCTGAAGGTGACGGATTTTTCGGAATTAAGTTGTTCATAAACAATTTACCAGTAGTCGGCACTTGATGCAAAGATACTTTTAGGGGCTTGATCGTACGATCTTTCAATCCAGAAGTATTCACGGATACGGATATCATAGCGTAAATACGCTTTAACGAAAGAATGGCAGAACCTTTTCCTCCACTAACGGATACATCATCCGAGGATGCGCTCATTATCATCTTAGGCAAATTACCAGACATTCCATACGATAGATTATTTATCTCATCGAACGACTTCGATGTCAAATTGGAACCCGCATTCGCGATCACGCGTACACGATAAGAACCGTTCGGCAAGATCATATCGTAATTAACAGCCTTGTCCTTTTCATTATTATCCACGGAAAGGCCGTTCAAGCCAGTACCGGTCAAATACAATCCTTTGGCTAATTCACTATTATCCTTATTATATACAAGAATATTCAAATCATTAATAGCGTTAGCATCATCCGCAGAGGCTTTCGTGAACGGAGAAATCACGTCGCTAGTGGAAACGCTCAAGGACAGACGCAATCCTTCAACTTTCGGCTCTCCCCCATTAACTTCCGTCTCTTCCATGCAAGAACCTAATCCTAGCATTAACAGGCCCAAGAATAAGGCATATATATATTTTATCGCTTTCATAATACTCTATTTACTGTTTAATTAAAATTTGCACTAACATCTTTACCGATCCAGGGAGTCACCCATAACTTGAACTCACCGGTCGAACGCTTCAAGGTACCTGTCACCTTATAGTAATTGCCATGGATCAAGCCGTCCGTGCATTTACCCTCCACATATTTAGGATTGATAATGATAGGATATAAATAGGCAGAAGAAATAGCCGAATTAAACTCATAACCCTGCCCTATCATTTCACCCTCACCTGTAGTCTCTTTTATGATAGAGAACGAAGAACTTCCTTCAGCCCATCCGCTACTATTTTGCCAGTGAAGATATAGCTTATTAAGCTCATAAATGGAGATAGTCTTGGCATAGCCCTCAGCTAATCGTCCAGTGATATTTACAGTCAAAGCTTCTGAGGTATCGGATACATAAACAGGCTTCTCATACGTGTAGAAAGTTATATCCACGTTTTCTACTCCTTCTGTAATGCTTTTAGTTATATTATCTAAAGTAGATGAAGGTAGCTGCCCTCTAGGTATCAATAATGTTGAGGATTTCTCTATATTTTTAATTTCCACCCCTTTCAACTCAAAATAAGAAGTAGGAGTATAGCTTGTGTTCTTATATTTCGCACCCGTAATCTTAGCCTTCTTTATATTACTTCCCTGATACTCTTTCGGTATAATAGGATCTGTATCTCCAGATGCATTGTAAGCCGTAGCAATTACAGGATTTGTGTCATCGCCCCACTCACTTTTACGTTTGATCACAAATGAGCCTTTTATATTTTTTACAATCATGGGATCATTTAGATCATTGGCACTTTGCATATTGTTTTTATTAAACAAGGGCACAATCTCACCCGCATCATAATCACCAAATACCAAACCTTCCTCATCCGGTTTAGGAGGCAACTTAGAAGAAGGCACTTCAACAGCTAAACTCAACTGAACTTTTGCCGCCAATTGCTTCAAATGAACATCCTCGCCACCGGAAATAGCACCGTTATTAGCGGTAAAGCGCATATCCTGCTCACCTACCTTTATCAAGGTTTTCGGATCAAATGTATAATAGCCCTCTCCACCCAATGTAGCGGAATAAGCAACCTTCTCCGCACTTAACGTATTATAATCCATCTCGGCATAAGACGCGGCCTTCCCCGCCAACGGATTCGCGATGGCTACCACCTTCAGGTCCGTGTTAAGCGGCAAGGTTAAGCCTGTCAATTTAAAGGAGCCGGGACTTTGCTCCCCAACGAAGCTGCCATCACCTAAAGTACCCGATTTAGAAGTCAAATATTTCCACTCGTTACCCTCCTTCTTGAAGATCGAGACGAAGATTTCGTTTATATTGAGTTCCTCTGCCGTAGCGTACTCATAATTGCCCCCGGCATCTATCGCTTTAGTCTCCACGCCTTCCGTAGAGAAGGAGATCGAAACCGTACCTGTTTCCATCGGCTGCTCATCAATCAGCTTATCTTCCGTACATGCGGCAAAGGCCAAGAGCGCCAGAAATCCTGTCAATAGTATATTTTTCAACTGCTTCATGTTATATATATTTTACCCTGTTTTTACTACATTACCGGCTCACCATAGATATCACCAACCTCCAATGTATTCAAGATCCAATCATCGATCACGAACCGGATCTCTTCCGAGGCATAGCCAATCGTCACATTCAGCTTATAAAGCTTTCCTCCTTCAACTCCCGCTGCACCTACCCCATCGATCTTGATCGGATAGGTACGTTCCATTTCCGCACCACCATCTACCTTATAAGTTATTTTCATGGAAGTAAGAGTATTCGCGTCCGTATTATCATAGCCATAGAAACGGATCTTATCGTAAGTGCCATAAGGTGCTTTATCGGGATCCATCGGATTCACGTCGCTCGGCTTCCTTATATCCGTCATATCGAGAAACGAGTCGCCATACTCACCCACCACTTTCGCGCCTTGCTTGATGTTCAGCATCTGTACGGAAACGACCTCCACATTCTTCACTTCCGGATATTGGCCATTCACTTTCTCCTTACTCGCGTCTACCACCTTGAAGAAGGCAAGCTCGAACGCGGCGGCTCTCTGCGATACGGGGATTGTCACTTTATTGCAGTTCGCATCATCGTGGGTAGCCAATTGAGAAGTTGTCTTATAAGCGCCAATGGGTTGTCCCCCTACTTTTACTAAAAGAGTGGGGGGTTCTGCCAGCTCGACATTCTTGATGCCGTTCAAGGTCTTACAAGCCAATAAGCGGCTGGCCGTCTCTGCACTCAGATTCGCTACCGCATAAGCACTAAGCGTCGGTGGGTTCTTACTGGGAACTTTCACGATCATATGGCGTTTGATCTCTGTAGTGAAAGACTCACTACTCGCCTGCAAATCGGCCGTCTCGAACCAATAAGAAGAGAGCACGTTTTCTCCTTCAATAATAGCCACAAAGCAATTGCTGATCGAAGCTTCCGTAGAGGTATCAATGTTAGGGTCTTCCTTCTCACCGGCTTTGGTCATGGGGCCATTACCGGAAAGGGAGATAGAGAAAACGGCCTCGGTATCCGCGATATTCGTATCCGAGCCTTTCGTATCCACATCATTCAAGATATCGTCTTCCATGGAGCAGGATACTCCGATGCAGAGGAAGCATACCAGTGCTAGTATATTCTTTATTTTCATAATGGATTGAATTTTTCTTGTTGTTTTACAGAAGCAAAAGTAGAAGAAAGCCTTAGTAGCTACGATAGGCGTAAGTTTCAATTTTAAGGGGTAAAACTAGCATATTGAATATAGGTATTTAAGGGTGTGGTTAAAGCTATCTTTCGAGATAGGGATACCTATGTAGCGCACGATTCCACCTATATAATAAGGAAAGAAGCAGGAAAAAAGAAAGCGGGGCCCGGACTATTCCGGACTCCGCCTCTGGTAGTCTATTCGGTGTACTATATTTATCAATTCACGTCTTCCTCGTACTGGTTGATAACTGTCCAAGGCTCAACCTTTACGCTGAAACTGATGCAAGCGTTTAACTCGCTCGTATCGGGGTCCGGTGATCCTTCGCCAGTGATGGTGGCGTATACCTTATATATATTGTTGCGTTGAACGCCTACAGAAGAACCGTCACTAATAGGGATACGATAGTAACGATTTTCCTTGGTTACTCCATTATTTGTCCAGTTTCCTTTCAGAATCAACATGGTCTGGATATTTCCGGAAGGATTATCACCTTCTTTATCTTTAGTCATCTCATGTTTTTCACCATCGTACTCATATACATAGAATTGAGCCATCTCATCAGTATAAGTAGAGGAACTAATGGTCGCATCTTTGAACTTCTTCCAAGCTGATCCATTATAATCAATAGCACCGGATGTCATATTTCTAGAATGATCATTATTAGTCATATTTAGATCAATAGCCTGATATGTTTTAGCAAACTGACCATCCGTGTTGCCATTCACCAAGAAATAATCATCTCTAATATAAGGACATCCATGAACGAAAACCGCTGCGGGATCAGTTCCTGCCACCTCTAATGAATAACCCGTGGATGAAGAACCATAGAACATAGACTTCGTGCTGACATTCGCTACATACACACCCGTCAAAGTAAATATAGCATCCGCATAATTCTGCGTGAAGTTACAATCCAATCCTTCCAGTTGTACACGGGCTACGTGGCGGGTTACCGAAATCCTATCAGTATCCGGGATCGTTGCCGGATCATAAGTAGTAGAACCTTCAGTCCACGCTCCGCTATTATCAGGAATAACGATAGTATGCCCCTGACCTTCTGCTGCATTTTTCGTATATGCGATAGTAGGAGTCGTAGATGCCTTTACCCAATTATCATAATCGGTTCCGGCTAAAAGTTTATTCGCTCCACCACCGATCGTTATTATTTGGCTGAACATCGGTACATATGCTGTTCCGGCATTTACAGCAGAAAAAGCCACAGGCTTGTCGCCCGGTAATAAAGCGCTTGTTAAATCCCCTAGTTTTTCAGGAGTATTCCCTAGTTTAGTATTAGCGAAAAATACGGCTTTCAACTGCGTATCGGATAGTTCTCCCGCTTTTGTAGCCTTCACCTTTACCACTATATCCTCAACGGTAGTTACCGATGTTTTACCCATAGCGGAGACCGTTTTCATAGCGGCGAATTTATAATTGTCTTCATTTCCGCCATTATCCACATAGAACAAATAGGCGGTCAACTCATGTATAAATCGCTCATTGCCGCTACCTTCGTCCGTTGTCGCGTCCGCTTTTGTCTTTATCCCGTCCAAGGCCGTAGCCGTGAGGGATACGTTCGTCTCTATCATCTGATAGTTCTCGTCCGGTATATCGATGCCATTTGAGCTGTCGTCGGAGCAAGAGGCGAAAGCGCAAACCACCAAGGAGGCTAGGAATAAATGTTTTAGTTTCATATCTGTAATTTTTTCTTGTTTATACTATTATTAAATTCCCTATGATTATGATACTCATCAATTGTCATTAATCGATTACCGGATGTTGCGACACAGGACCCCAACCTACCACTTGAACGGCGATATACAAACTGGCGTCATCCACCTCCGGCTCCGGTTCCGGTGTAGGATCCGGTGTAGGATCTACCGGCGTATTATCAAAACTATCCCCATCGAAATAGAGGTTCAAACGATACACGTAGTTACGGCGCACATAATTATGATCATAGCCGTTTTGAATACCGTTCGTATTGATCGCGGCGGTGAATATCTTTGTCTGTGCCTTATAGCTGGAATCGCCTTCGATGGTAGCACGCACGGCGATGCGGGTATGATCGTCGCTTTTCATGTTCTCCATCACGTAATGCACGTACGGCGTGTTGGAGACGGAGGAAGCGTCGCTCACTACCATATCCTCGAAGGTTGTCTCTTCGGAATTAACCACGGCATCCGAGGTTTCCACGGCTCCCCAATCATCCTCGCTGAAATAATACGATTTCGTCTTCACGTTATATATACCAACTCCTTCAATCTTTACCGTACGTCCGGCAAGAGGAGTGGAAGCGAAGCGGGTAGCGATATTCACCAAGTCGACACGCGCCGCCACACGGGTAAGCAGGATCGGATCGGAGATGCCATCGATATTCTGATCACCCAAGTCTTCGTAACCCAAATAGTTATCATCGCCCGTCAAGGCCGATTTCGTAACGATCGCTTGGCTGCTCATCGTCAGGTTCGTCTGTGCCTGAGAGGAGAGATCAAGCATCTGAGCCTGTAAGTCACCGTATGAGGATACGGAAGAGACCAGATCCCTCGGCACGTTGGCCAATACCACGATACGAGCTTTAACGGCTTTCGTAGTGGGCACGTCGGCGATGAGAGCGGAATGTTCGGCTCCGGATAAAGCTTCCCACTTAGAGCCTAGCATCTCCGTACCGTCCTCGTTAAATACGACCACCGCCAAGTTATTGATATAAGCCTCACCTTCCAGCTCATTCACGTCGTTGGGATTGTATGCCTTAGTCATCGTACCCGCCGTTTTCACACGAACAGACAACCTCGCCCCATCGGGAAGAACCGGATCGTCTTCCTTCGAACAACTCACACAAGCGAGAATGGCCAAGCCCAGTAATAGTATGTTTTTATATAGTCTCATATGCTTAGTATATTTCTTTATTATAGATTACGATGAAGAATGATTTAGTGCAACGGTATATCCTCCTCTACCACACCCCACGGACGGACGATGGCACGGACGGATAAGGTACCCCCCTCATCCCACTCGAGGATCAGATGCGTATTCTCTCCGGCTGTGGTATAGATAGGATCCCCGTTCTCATCCACATTGGCCGATCCGAGGGAAACTCCGTTGACGCTGATCGAGACAGTCATATCCTCTCCCGGGCAGGCTGTCTGCATAGTAGGAGTCACCCATTCGCTACCCGCCTCATCCCAAGTCCCGGCAGGATTATAATACACGTCATCACCGATTTGCTCGCCACGGTAGTCGAAACCGCTCATGGTATTATTCAAGAAGAAATCACAATCGGCGCTACCGGCGCTTCTCAACCCACGTTTAGCTAGCTGCTCCTGCAAACCTCTGGTCTCGATCGTAACCGTACCGATCTTCGGGCGGATCACGATCTCGGTCGCTTTCGATACGCCTCCGGCTTTCGTCAGGACTTGCTCGCTGCCGTAATAAAGGCTATCCGGGTTCACGGCCAGTCCATTATCACTTTTCAGCATTACCTTCAGGTCCTCTATCTTTTGCGCCTCAGACACGGTTTGGTTCTCCCCCAAGGCGTTCACGTTGCCCCAAGCCACGATGCGGAGGCTACGATCAGCGGTGTAGCCATCAAGTACGATCTCGTTACGAGAACGGATAAAGTTCTTATCCAAGCTACGTGTCTCTAAATAATTCAGGTTCTCGTCGAAGATATACAGGTTGGTGGATTCCATCCATCCAGACTCCGTAATATCGTCTCCCTTGATATTCTCCACCTTCAATTTGAGTGTATAGCACTCATCCAAATCCTCCTTGATGCAGCCTGTCGTAGAGATTCCCAGCAGAACCATCGCCAAAAGAAGCAGTTTCTTTGTAAACAGTATGTGTTTCATAATCGTTAATTTTACTTATCTATGTTTACCCTATCTATTATTCTTTATTCTACATTCTCGTGTATCTCCTTCACATTCCATGGCGTTACCTTGACAGAAGTGCTTACGTTGGCAGATACCATCGGATCGTATGGGATCTCGGAACCCGGACCGATAATGGTCAAGTCGATCGCGTATTTGTAGTTTCGCTGAACGTAGAAATTTAATTCTGTCTTATTATTAATCGTAACTTCCGCTCCTACAGGTACGGCATAATAGCAATCCTTTTTCGTTACATAATTAGCATCAGTATCGGCTAGACCTTTCGGCAAGTAGGTATAATCTCCTTTTACGATCAGCAAGGTGTGGTTAGCGTAATCTCTATTGGCACCTGTCTCGCTTTTCTCTTCTATCTCACCCTCTTTATTTTCATACACATAGAATTCATGATTGCAAGCGGAACCTTCCGTATCCTTCACGAATAAACTAGCCAATACGGTTTGCGTTCCTCTCTTGTAAGAGCCCTCATCTATATTTGCAGGAGTTTTCGAAAAGTTTTGACCAACCTTATAATCGCTATATCCAAAACCTCTTTCAGTGAAGCTGAATACTTTCTCTATCGATCCCCAATAACCGCTAGAGGCCACACTGGAAACACCCTTCGCGCTAGCGATAAAGACCTCTTTCAAAGTGAATGATTTACTTTCGTAATTTGCTTTATCGGGATTTTCTGTACGTACAGAAGCCAAAGCGATCGAAGCCACGTCGCGAACCAATCGGACAGGGCCGTCGCCGTAAATTTCCTTACCGGTTTTATCGCCAACCGTTATATCACCCGTTTCCGAAGCATAACCAATAAAGTTAGTCGTATTTGCGACCAAACTCACGGTAAGCACCTCGCTACTCATAGTTAAACCTTTCGTGAGATTTTCCTCCTCCAATTTAATCACCGTAGAAAGAAACGCATCTTTTGTATCAGCATTGCTCAACGCCGTTTGAACTTCTGTTGAAGCATTTGCCACGACAATGACATCCGCCGTGCCCGCATATACTTCTTTCGGGCCAATTTCTTGCGTGGCTACATTATCGGTCGTGGTCTTCGTAATGTCACTACCGCTCACCGTATACACCACGTTCCAGCCCGTACCGAACACCCCGACCGTAAGCTTATTCACGTCCGCATCCGTAGGAACGACTGCCTCTCCCGCCTTTGTCGTCGTGCCCTTCTCGCTCTTGATCGCCAAGGCTAGTTGCGCTTTCTCCAATACCGGCGCTTCAGGAATCTCTATCGTGTTATCGTCCGAACAGGCAGCCAAACCGCATAACACCAATGATAAAAGAATATATCTCTTGAATCTCATAGTATAATATTTTTTTATTTCCACATTTAATATGTGGCAAAAATAGGAAGGATATGGAGCTACGCTGATAGGCGGAACTCTCTATATTAATGGATAAATGTATCAATTTCATAAAAGTGATAGGTTTCCCTACCTTATGCAACGTTTACCTATAAAAAACAGCTCAACGAGTGTATTTTATGGCATAGTGATGGTACTCGGATCACTCGGTAATAAAGATACTGTAAAAATCATAGTATATACGAATATGGCTGACAAAGCTTATGCACTTATATGTTTACCTTTGAACACTTAAGTATTCATTGATAAACACTTATGTCTTCTAATCCAAACACTATAGTGTTTGGGTACCATAAACCATTGGTTTCCGTCTGAGATCCTATTGACTTTCGAGTGAGATCCATTGACTTTTCCTATCAAACCTACTGGATATTCCTCTCATACCAGTGTATTAATTTAAAATCAATTATCCTTCACGCTTCTCAACTCACTATGTGTCAAGAGTATCTTGTGACAGGTGTGAAGCTTCACACCCGTCACAAGATATCGCTGATTCACTGATTGATAGTGGGTGTGAAACGTGCGATAACTAATTAACACCATAAGGAAATGACCTGTTCAACGATATTTGTTAAGCTAGCTACATCGCATGAACCCAAACCGCACGATTATCAATATGCAAAAAAGGCACTCCCTTCACAGGAATGCCTTTTTGATATTATTGGATGAAGATATTATTCGACAACTACGGATTGCGTAGCATTACCCCAATCAATAACTTTAGTTCTAACAAACAGCTCAACGAAGTCTTCTGTAGGAATTGTCGGATCTTTGAAACCTTTACCAGCTAATGTGGCGTCGATTGAATAGATTACATTGCGGTGGATTACTCCATCTGACCAAACAGATTCAGACATTTGATCTGCTTGCGCAATCTTAATAGGCCAATAAGCTGTTTCTTCTTTATAGTTATATGTAGCGCTGCTACCTTCTTTCTTAGCATTCTCCAACTTGTATTTTCCTTTAATTACTAATTCGGTAGCAAGATTACCTGAGACAAAATCATCCCCATTCATCTCACGTGCCACAGAAATTTGAGGATTTTCATACACGTAAAATTTGGGAACAGTCGTAAAGGTGGCAGCTTGAGCCTTATCTGATTCAATCTTTTGAACTAATGCCGTTGTAGGTAAAGATAACTTATAGGCGTTTACACCATCAGTTTCTGACAAAACAACTCCTCTCATATATTTAAACATTGCGTCATCTTCGAATTCTCCCTTATAACCAGACATATAGTCTGTACTTGTCTGTTCATAAGCGGTGGATACATTACCCCAAATCGTTTCTGAAAGTTTATTCCACCATGCGTCATCAAGTCCCAGATCTGCCGCATTTGATTCTGTACGGGCATGCATGATAAACACGCACTCCGGAGTGATTGTAGCCGTACCAGACACATATACATCTTTTTTTGCTTTAGTCATATCTAAGCTAAGCCCCTTAAGATCTACACGTGCCACGTTTCTAACTAGATATAGAGGATCATCCGCTAGCGATGTAACACCTTCTTTGTTATACCCGTAATAGTTGCTACCTTTAGCTAAAGTGAAAGCCTTAGACAAACCACTACTCATCGGCAAATTGTCGTCAGAAAATCCGGTAGTTGGTATCGTAATAACCGGAGAAGTAAAAGATGTGGTAGTTGTACCGGTCAAGGATATATCCTCCATATTGGCAAATGCGATAGCACGCAACGACATACCTTCTTTAAGTCCCTCAAATTTAACTTCATCATTTTCAGCAGTTGCGTCTTCGGTCGCTATATCAGAGCTAGTAGCGACTAACGTTCCAGTAGCATTATCATACAAAGCGACAAGTAAAGTATTGATCTTTGCCTCATTTGCTGTTTGCAATCCTTCACTGTCTCCAGCCTTTGTTACTTTTCTCACACTGTTCTTCACAGATACCGTTAAACTAGCAGTTGCCGTTCCAGCCTCCGGTGTCGGATCCACGTTAGGAATAGGATCATCCTCATTTGAACACGCCGCGAATGCGCAAGCGATCATTGTTCCGAATAATAAATTTCTCAGTTTCATATACATATAAATTTATGTGTTAATAAATCTTTTATTTAAATCTCTCTTATCCTATGTTGATTCTATCTGTTGTCACCTATGAAACTTTCGTTCAAGTCTTTCCCCATGACCGTATCGTATTCCTTCGGTTGACATCGCAAAGGTATTTTGAGTATAAAAAAATCTAAATAGGCGTTACTTTCATTTATAAGGGGTAAATCTATTTTTTTCGACCGTGGGCTTTTTCGAACTCTTTTTGAAGATTGTAAGACTCTCAAAATAGGAGTAAAATGTATCAACGCACTTTTTCTTGAAAACGATTACATAGTAATCCTGTTTATCATCTATAGAAACTACGATTACTATTAATAGAAATTCAAAATACCATCAATAGTAATCGGTTTCTTTATCAGCGTCATTTTGTTAACAACTGATTATCAGACAGACTGGTCACAACTTTAATAGATTGGGCTTCTGTATTTTTAAGGATTAAACTCGGTGTGGCCACCTTGCCTAATAACCTTCCAGCCATCACGCCTTTCCGGGTACATACTGCGACGGCGTGACACCGTATTGCTCCGTAAAACGCTTGCGGAACGTAGCGGTATCATTGAAACCGACCATCTCCGAGACTTCTTGGATAGAGTAACGTTGCATGCTGATCAGCTCAGCCGCTTTTTTCAAGCGAACCGAACGGGTAAGCTCCAAGATACTGCTATCGGAATGTAGTTTTATCTTTCTATATAATGTAGGGAGACTCATATTTAAGGAATCCGCCAAAACCTTCGCCTCAAAGCTCGGATCATCCAAATGTTTCTCGATCGTAGAGATCACAGACTCCATAAAGAGGTTGGATGGAGAGTCATCCTTCTTCGACGCGACCTCTCCTTCGGTAACGGTATTCCCGGAACCGGCATAGAACCGCTTCATTTCCTCACGACGCTTCAAAAGGCTATTGATCTTGCTGCGCAATACCTCGACATCAAAAGGCTTGGTGATATAATCATCCGCGCCACATTCGATTCCGGCAATCACATCCTCACTCTCGACCTTGGCAGTCAACAAAACTACTGGAACCTGGATTAAGTCCGGAAAAGCCTTGATCTCCCGACAAGTCGCAAGGCCATCTTTTATTGGCATCATCACATCACATAAAATAATGTCCGGACGCTCGGTTTTAGCAATATCTACTCCTTCCAAGCCATTGTGAGCCTCCAGCACGTGGTACTCACTAGCAAAAACATGTCGCAGGAACCAACGGATTTGGTCACTATCATCGATCACCAGCATTTTCTTTCCGGTTTCTTTCTTCTTAGGAACAACTTGGATAAGCTCCGCGATCTCCTCCTTCTGCATCTCATTCAACTTGACCAAATCGCCATCCGGCTCGATAAATTCGACCGAACGTTCCATAAGATGGCTTCTGCCTAACGGAATTAATATCGTATATTGGGTTCCTGTCTCATCCTTGGAAGAATAACCCTCAAAAATTGCTCCAGAATTCTCAGTCATATCCGCAATCTGCTTCAGTCCCAAACGTGTACTCTCACTCTCACCTAATCCATCATCTTGGATAGAGAAAGAACAAAAAGCCTTCCCTTTCACACGAACTACAGACAGATTAATCGTAATTTTTCCAAAACGATAGGTATTTTTCAACGCATTAGATAAAAGTACACGCAGCGCAAACTCCATCTTCCGCCGATCTATCCAAACCCAAAGGACAGGGGTCATAGTGTTGATATGGAACTCAACATTGTTCATGGCAATCCAATCCACAAATAAATCGCAAATCTGTTTCGTTATACTGATCATGTCATATCGAGCGATGCGGAGGTGATTCGCCACATCGTCACCATGACGAGTATTACGCAACTGCTCAATAAGGTCTTGAAGAGCCAAGGTATTACGGTAAGCAGACAATAATTGAGTCGCCTCACTAGAGTCAATATCATTTTTACGTTGCAACAACTCACTCAACGAGCCCAGTACAAGCGATAGCGGAGTACGCATTTCATGAATCGTTTCAGTGAAAAACGAATTATGGAGCTTTTCCATTTCCTCAAGGCGCTTTCTCAAATTCTCCCGCTCTACCTCTTTGTCCCTATTCCAATTATCAGTCTCACGGATTTTATTCACCAACATTTGTTGGATCTCCCGATTTTTCATGCTTAACACATCCACAGCACGAAGAAGCTCACTATTTTTCGCGGCAAGCTTCTCCTCTTTAGTTATATTCTCTTTCTTCATCCTATACATATAATAACTCAAAAAAGATATTACACATATGGCCACTATCTGTAAAATGATAAAAGGTAGATTTTCTAGAGAGCCTTCCATGGTATCATTGTTCGCAGCAAAAATAGAGTGGGCTTCAACAAACAAGCCCAAAAATGAAAACATAAATTTCACTTTAAAACCTTCAGATTTCATATTATTGATTATTAAGATGTTATATATAAAACGCCAGTAGAAAACGATCGTTTAAATCTTGCGTTTTTATATGTACAAATTGTGGAGTATTATTGATAATCATATTGATTTTTATTATTTTTATCCAACTGAATAACTGAAATTTAAATAAAATTGTTGACCTTTGTAAGGCGGCAAAAGAGTTGAACATAAAAACGCAAGATTTAAACGATCGTTTTCTACTGGCGTTTTAATAGACATTAACAACAATCACATTCCTATCATACAACAAAGGTAAAGCTATCAATAAAGGCTGGCAATGATATATTTACCACTCAAATGAATAGAAATTAGATGATTAATATTATTTAACAACCATCCAAAATCCGCATCAACAAAGGGACATAGAGGCATATTGATAGTTTTACCCACTTTTTTGATAAAAATACCCATCATAAAAGATACAACCTATGATTTTTATACATACATTTGCGATGTAGTGATAAGGAAAGACCGTTGAGGGGCGGTCAAAAAAACCAAATCACTTAGATTAAGGGTAAAGCATATAAAAAGTAGGGTCATGAAAAGGGGTAATTTTTCCGCAAATTGCGTATTTGTGGTTTCTGTTATTTTAACAGTTTTGTCATTCTCCGCATGCACGGATGATTCAAATGACGTAGTAGCAACAACAAGCGAGGTTATTAAACAAGCCGAAGTACCATTCTCCGTGGTGTTAAAAGCGATGAGTTCAGATGGCAACGACATTACGACCAAAGGAGACGTGAATGGCGCTACATTATTCGTCTTCGATCAAAACAATGATTTCTTCGAACAGATTCGTGTAGACAAATCCACTATCTTATCACGTCGGGCTATAGAGGTTAACTGCCCGAATAGTAATGATATAACCGTAATCGCATGGAGTGGGATCAATTCCGGAAACGAAGAGGTTTCAAACATGAGCAAAGCCAATATTATATCCGATCTGCAAGTCAGCCTAAAAGAAAATAACGGCATAGCCAATATTCCGAGCGACTTGTTCTATGGACAAGTTACGCTTCATAAGAACTCTTCGACAAAATCCACCGTATCAAACGAATTGCAAATCATTCGCAAAACTTCAATTTTCCAGCTTTCAACGAAAGGACTAATCAAGTATTTAGGGAGTAATGCGGGAAATTTTGAATATAGAATAAAAAACACAAAATGCTCATTGGACTACAACGGCAACCCGACAGGAGAAGAGGTTGAATTCGTTTTCCCCGCTTCTTTTGACGAGAAAGGTAACTTAACGACAGAAGCCCAAGCTATTTTTCCGGCTCAAAATATAACGGTAGAGCTTTACAAGGACGGCAATCTTCTTTTTTCTAGCGAAAAAGACAAAAATGGAGAATTATTTGCCGCGAACCCCGGAAAACGTACCGAGATCACTTTTAAATATTCAGGAGAAGTTTCAGCCAATGTTGTAGTTGTTGATTGGGGAACCGTTATCCAACATGTAACATTGAATTAAGATACCCTCAATTTTTATATGCTTTGGCGCACGTCACGAGATTAGAGAATTTCGGGCGTGCGCTGTTTTTCTCTCAAAAATCGCAGTCTCCGTGATAGGAATACCTATGATATTGATACAAACACCATCTTAACTTTATTTAAACATCAACGAAAACCCGCTTCACTGCAAGGTTTTCTTCACCCATTGATAGTTTCACATATTAAATTAATATAACCACCTATCAAACTATGATACAACCTATGAATATTATGAATATATTCGCAACAGACATTAAGGGTAAGCATATAAAATCACAGCAGGGTCACTACATAAACATGGGTAACAAGATTTAAATTTTATATGCGGGACACACGCTTCGGATGATTTCCGAGGCGTGCGTTATTTATATGATAGAAATACATTCACCTATTGAGACAAACACCGTCACTCAAAACATTTAGACATACATATCTTTGTATTTATAAATCAAGCAAAGCAATTTGCGAAATTTTACCCTATGACCCTGCTTACATATATAATTACCCTTAAATTATGATGTAGGCAAACCTAATTAATATAACCGTGAGGTTACATAATTATTTTGCCTGAACAATCAAGATCGTTTACGAGAAAGATTGTTCAGGTTTTTTTATTTTCCCTAAAGACCATCCAATAGCAAAACGAAAAGAGAAAAGGATATAAAAAAAGGAGATCGATTATTTCGATCTCCTCTTATAGGTAGCGAGACCCGGGATTGAACCGGGGACCTCATGATTATGAATCATGCGCTCTAACCAGCTGAGCTATCTCGCCATCATTTTATTGTCACTATTTCTCTTATTGACGGTGCAAAAGTAGGGGTTATTTTTGAATTACACAACATTTTCAATAAAAAAATTCGCTTATTTTTTAAGGTCTCCACCTAAACAGTTAGTTATTAGTTACTTTTTTCATCATTAAAATTAGTCGTTTTCAAATCTTTTACGTATCTTGCGGCAAATATAAGGATAAGAACAATGAAGAAAGAGAAGTTTCATATCGAATACATTTTCGATAAAGTTTCACGACGAAGCTTGTGGAATCACCTAACCACCGCTTTGGGACTTTCCGCTTGGTTCGCCGACGAGGTCATTATAAATGATAATCTCTATACCTTTAAATGGAGAAAAGAGGCCCAAGAGGCAATAGTGATCGACTCCAAGCCGGAGAACTTTATCCGTTACCGCTGGGTAGACGAGGAAGATGAGAACGCTTATTTCGAATTTATAATCCATACAATCGAATTAACAGGTTCTACGGCACTTGAGATTACAGATTTCTCCGAACCCGGGGAGAAAAAAGATTCCATTAACTTATGGGACTCGCAAGTGGAAGATTTGAAGCGAACGCTTGGTATTTAGAGTAGTTTTACAGAAATCTGTGGGGGGTTATCGTTTTTTACACTACTTTTGCCACTTCAACCAGATTAGGCAATGTTGAGAATAAAACGATTATATACATTTATGCTGCAGACATTCCTGCCGTTGTTTCTTATGACATTCGGTATTTGTCTGTTTATTGTGTTGATGCAATTTCTTTGGCGATACATCGACGATATGGTGGGAAAAGGCCTTGGCATCCCTGTATTAGCGGAGATGTTTATGTATGCGGCCTTGTTTCTTGTCCCGATGGCACTTCCCTTGGCTATTCTATTAGCCTCATTAATGACTTTTGGAAATTTAGGGGAACGTCTGGAATTACTGGCCATGAAGTCTGCCGGGGTATCATTGATACATATCATGCGTCCTTTGATCGTAACGCTCCTATTCGTGAGCGTGGGCGCCTTTTTCTTCCAAAACAACGTAATGCCCGTTGTCCAAGTCAAGCTATATACATTATTATATTCCATGCGCCAGAAATCACCGGAATTGGATATTCCGGAAGGTTCATTCTACAAAGATATTCCCGGATTCAATGTATATGTGAAGAAAAAGGACCCGAAGGACGGTTTATTAAAAGACGTGATGATCTATGATTATTCGGAAGGATTCAATAACGCCCGTGTAATCGTAGCGGACTCCGGACGGCTAAAGACATCCGCCGATAAATTATTCCTTGTCCTGTCCTTATTTAACGGAGAATCTTTCGAGAACGTAGGTAAAAGCCAAGCAAACACGACGCAAGCGAGAACCGCCGTCCCCTATCGACGAGAATCATTCAGCAGCAAGGATATCTTGATTGAATTCGACGCGAATTTCAACCGTACCGACGAATCTTTCATGCAGAACCAATATATGGGAAAAAACTTGAAGGATTTACAAACCTCTATCGATTCGATGGGCGTACGCTTGGATAGCATCAAGGACGTGAACGCAAAAAGCATTTACGATGCCTCATACGTAAAAACACTAAAGTCCTTACGGGCTAAAAAAGAGAGTGAAGCCGAGGGGCAACCAGGCGAGCAGCAGGAAAAATTGCCGGTAATCACTCCTACCATCCAGTTAGATTTCGACAGTCTTTACCAAGCGCAGGCACCGAGTAGCAAAGCGGCTTTATTAGGCCGAGCCAAATCCTCGATCGAGAATATCAAGACGGATTACTATTTCCGTGCGGCCACGGTTGGCGACGAGGCCTATAAGGTACGCCGCCACTTAACGGAATGGCATAAGAAATTCACGGTATCGTTCGCTTGCATCATGTTCTTCTTTATAGGGGCTCCCTTAGGAGCCATCATCCGTAAAGGAGGATTGGGCGTACCGGTCGTTATCTCGGTAATCTTGTTTATCTTTTATTATATTATAGATAATATGGGCTTCAAGATGGCACGAGACGGCGTTTGGGACGCATGGGAAGGTATGTGGCTTAGCTCCGTGGTACTAACGCCCATGGGGATATTCCTAACCTACAAAGCGGTAAAAGATTCTGTTATCTTGAATGCCGATACTTACGTGAACGCCTTGAAGAACTTAATAGGTAAGCGTGAAGGACGAAAAGTGGAACGGAAAGAGGTGATCATATACACCCCGGATTATGAGGCTACCCTTCCCAAACTGGAGAAATTGGTGGAAGAAAGCACGACCTATCTGGCAAACCATAAACGTTGGATCAATTATCTGACATTCTGGAGACAAGGCGGAAAAGACAACACTGCGGAACTGTTGGCTCAAGACACGGAAAATATCGTGGAGGAATTAAGTAATTCCGACCAGAACTTGCTACTGAACAAATTGATGGACTACCCGATCATCGGGGGCTACAATAGCAAGCTAAGCGAGCATATAAACGGGAAGCTTGCCTTGGCTATCGGTATTTTCCTCCCGCTGGGATTGCCGATCTACCTATTGGCCACGTACCAACGCAAATTGTTACGGCATGATATCGTTATGGTACAAAAAACCAGTAAGGAGCTGATCAATATGATATATTCATTACATTTGCTAAAAAATAACTCGGATATAAATAATCAATAAATATGAGCGAGATTCAATTAAACACCATCGAAGAAGCTATCGAGGATTTCCGTGAAGGAAAGTTCTTAATCGTTGTAGACGACGAGGACCGAGAGAATGAAGGAGACTTTATCATCGCGGCCGAGAAAGTAACCCCGGAAAAAATCAACTTCATGTTGAAAAACGGACGAGGTGTATTATGCGCCCCGATCACGGAAGAACGTTGCCAAGAGTTGGAGCTGGATATGCAAGTTGCCAATAACACCTCTTTACTAGGTACTCCTTTCACGATAACAGTAGATAAATTAGGAGGGAAATGTACGACCGGCGTTTCCATGTACGACCGTGCGGAAACGATCTTGGCGTTGGCCGATCCAAAGACCAAGCCATCTGATCTGGGACGTCCCGGACATATCAATCCGCTCCGTGCCCGCTCTCGTGGCGTGCTTCGCCGTGCGGGTCATACAGAGGCAGCCGTGGATTTGGCCCGGTTAGCCGGTTTATATCCCGCCGGAGCCTTGATCGAGATCATCAACGAGGATGGAACCATGGCACGTCTGCCGCAATTAATCGAGGTAGCCAAGAAATTCGATATAAAGATTATTTGTATCAAGGACCTGATCGCTTATCGCCTCCGCACCGAATCGATCGTGGAGAACGGCGTAGAGGTAGATCTCCCTACCAAGTACGGACATTTCCGTCTCATTCCTTTCCGCCAGAAAAGCAATGGCTTAGAACATATAGCTTTGATAAAGGGTAAATTCGAGAAAGACGAGCCTATCTTAGTGCGCGTGCACTCATCTTGCGCTACAGGCGATATCTTCGGTTCCATGCGTTGCGAGTGCGGAGAGCAATTGCACGAGGCTATGCGCCGCATCGACCAAGAAGGCAAAGGGGTTATCGTTTACCTGAACCAAGAAGGAAGAGGTATCGGATTGATGGAGAAGATGAAAGCATACAAGCTCCAAGAGGATGGTTTGGATACGGTGGACGCGAACTTACATTTAGGTCATCAAGCGGATGAGCGAGATTATGGTGTCGGAGCACAGATCTTACGTCATATCGGCGTAACGAAAATGCGCTTGATGAGCAATAATCCGGTAAAACGTGTAGGTCTGGAAGCTTACGGCCTTGAGGTAGTAGAGAATGTTCCTATCGAGGTGAAACCGAATCCATACAACGAATTCTACATGAAAACGAAAAAAGAACGTATGGGGCATGTGCTGCATAACATTAAATAGTTATCAGAACGTTGCAAGAATTCCGATTATTGATTACTTTTGTCGCGCAATAATAAAACAACCTATACAAAAAGCAATGTCATGACACAAGTCTCAGATCGTTTAGCGAGTTTATCGCCTTCAGCAACATTGGCGATGTCACAAAAGAGCGGTGAGTTGAAAGCTCAAGGTATCGATGTTATCAACTTAAGTGTGGGAGAACCCGATTTCAATACTCCCGACTTCATTAAAGAAGCCGCCAAGAAGGCGATTGACGATAATTTCTCACGTTATTCTCCCGTAGCGGGTTATCCGGCATTACGTAATGCTATCGTTGCCAAATTGAAGAACGAGAACGGACTGGAATATACAGCAGGCCAGATCTCTTGCGCAAACGGTGCCAAACAATCCGTTTGTAACACGGTCATGGTATTGGTAAATCCGGGGGACGAGGTTATCATCCCTGCCCCTTTCTGGGTAAGCTATCCGGAGATGGTGAAGTTAGCGGAAGGAACTCCCGTTATCGTTCCGGCTGGTATCGAGCAAGATTTCAAGATCACTCCGGCTCAATTGGAAGCCGCTATTACACCTAAGACTAAAGCGTTAATCCTTTGCTCTCCCTCCAACCCGACGGGTTCTGTTTACAGCGCCGAGGAATTGGCAGGTTTAGCGGAAGTATTGAAAAAACATCCGGATATCATCGTTATAGCGGATGAGATCTACGAACATATTAACTATATTGGTAAACACAACAGCATCGCTTCTATCGAAGGAATGAAAGACCGTACGGTTATCGTAAACGGCGTTTCCAAAGCGTATGCGATGACTGGCTGGCGTATCGGTTTCATTGCCGGACCGGAATGGATCGTGAAAGCGGTTAATAAATTACAAGGACAATATACCTCTGGCCCTTGCTCCGTATCTCAAAAAGCGGCGGAAGCGGCTTATACAGGCTCACAAGAACCCGTTGAGGAAATGCGTAAGGCTTTCGAACGCCGCCGCGACTTAATCGTTAATTTAGCGAAAGAAGTTCCGGGCTTCGAGGTGAATAAACCGGAAGGCGCCTTCTACTTATTCCCCAAATGTAGTCATTATTACGGCAAGACAGATGGAACCCGTGTAATCAACGACGCCGATGACTTAGCGATGTATCTCTTGGAAGTAGCGCACGTGGCTTGCGTAGGTGGTACCTCTTTCGGGGCACCTGAGTGTATCCGCATGAGTTACGCTACCAGCGATGAGAATATCGTGGAGGCGATCAAACGTATCAAGGATGCGTTAGTCGCGTTGAAATAAGAAAAAATAAAACAGATATACTTACTTGGCAAAGTAATATATACCGCATTGGCAAAGTAAGTATATCTTCTATGGGCAAGTAAGCTATACTTCATAAAAAAGGCGATACATTGGGTTGTACCGCCTTTTTCTTTATATCAAATACGTTACCGCAATTATTCAGCACGCAAAGTGAAACGTTTGAACGCCAAGATCTGCAACTCAGGATCGATCTCCTTCATTGTCTCTCTTACAGTCTTCTTGCCATCCATGATGTCCTCTTGGTTCAACAAGCAAACCTCTTTCAAGAACTTGCCCAGACGACCCTTAGCGATATTCTCGATCATCTGTTGAGGTAAGTTAGCAGCCTTCTCAGCGGAAACAGTAGCGATGATTTCTTTTGCCTTAGCTACATCCTCTGCCGTGATCCAACCCTTATCCATGTTACTTTCCATGTGAGCCTCGCTATCTACATGCGAAGGATTAATACCAGCCTTCTTCAATGCAGCCTCTACAGCCTTCTGCACCTGCTCAGCCTTCGTCTTCTCGATAGCAACCTGGATCTCTTTCTCTTTTACAGACTCAGGAACACCAGCCTCATCGATAGCGATCGGGTTCATAGCGGCGATCTGCATAACAATATTGTGAGCGGCTTCCTCAGACTCCTTGTTGAAAGCGGCGATCGTACAAAGTTGGTTCTTACCCATATGGTTGTATACAGTAGTGTAAGCACCTTCAACTACGCAGTAGCCATCCAACTCCATTTTCTCGCCAGTGATACCACTACGATCCGTAACAGCGTCTTGGATAGTACCCTTGCCCATAGGCAAAGCTTTCACCTCGTCCAAAGTACGGCATTTGTTAGCCACGGCAGCGTCCAAGATAGCTTGAGTCAAAGCCACGAAGTCCTCATTCTTAGCCACGAAGTCCGTTTCGCACTTCAAAGCGATGATAGCGGCGAACTCGCCATCCTTCTTAGCCAACACACAACCCTCGGCAGCCTCACGATCAGAACGTTTAGCGGCGATAGCCTGTCCTTTTTTACGGATAATTTCCATTGCTTTCTCGATGTCACCGTCAGACTCTGTCAAAGCCTTCTTACAGTCCATCATACCAGCTCCACTCATTTTGCGCAGCTTGGTAATATCAGCCATTGTTACAGCCATAATCTTATTTCCTTTATCTTTAAAATGTTTATACTTTCAAAAATTGACAATGGACAGTTGCCAATTGACAAATCCTGTCAAAAGCCAACTGCCCATTGTATTTGTATTCTAATTGTCAATTGTCAACGTCAATTGTCAATCGAATTATTCTTCGTCTTTTGCGAACTTACCGGCAACGTTAGCGTTCAACGCATCGTCGTCTTCTTTCTTCGTACGTTCTTTCTTAACAGCAGCTTTTGCCTTACGCTCTCTTTTCGGAGCTTCCTCAGCAGCCTCTGCGTCAATTTTCTCAGCCTTACGCTCTTGCAAGCCTTCGTTCATAGCCTCGCAGATAGCGCCCAAGATAACCTCTACAGACTTTGTAGCGTCATCGTTAGCCGGGATAACGTAGTCGATATTATTCGGATTAGAGTTCGTATCAACCATACCAAATACAGGGATACCCAAACGGTTAGCCTCACGAACAGCGATATGCTCTTTCATCACGTCTACAACGAACAACGCTGACGGAAGACGAGTAAGGTCTACGATAGAACCTAAAGTCTTCTCCAACTTAGCGCGTTGGCGAGTGATTTGAAGTTTTTCTCTCTTAGAAAGATTATCAAATGTACCATCTTTTGTCATCTTATCGATAGTAGCCATCTTCTTGATAGCTTTACGGATCGTCGGGAAGTTGGTCAACATACCACCCGGCCAGCGCTCGATAACGTAAGGCATACCTACGGAAGCAGCCTTATCAGCGACAACTTGTTTAGCTTGTTTTTTGGTAGCCACGAAAAGAACTTTCTTGCCTTGTTTAGCCAAGTTCTTCATAACCTCAGCGGCTTCGTCTACTTTAGCAACTGTTTTATAAAGGTCAATGATATGAATACCATTGCGCTCCATGAAGATATAAGGAGCCATAGCGGGATTCCACTTTCTTTTTAAGTGTCCGAAGTGTACACCAGCCTCTAATAATTGATCAAAATTTACTCTTGACATTGTTTTTTTCTTAAATCGTTTACTTTCTTTGTTTAATTTCAACCATCAGGTAGTCTTTCCGCATGTCCACATGTAAAAAGAATCCCGATAATTTAGATACTAAACGCTTCGCTTTACTTGTAAGGGACTCACAAATAACATTAACGTTTACTGAACTGGAATCTCTTACGAGCTTTCGGACGACCCGGTTTCTTACGCTCAACAGCACGAGGATCGCGAGTTACGAATCCTTCCGCTCTCAAGACAGCCTTATCTTCCGGATTAATCTTTATCAACGCACGAGAGATAGCCAAACGAGCAGCCTCAGACTGACCTTTGAAACCACCACCGTCAAGGTTGATCTTAATATCATATTGCTCAGCGACGTTCAACTTTGCTAACGGCTGCTTTACGATAAACTGAAGGATTGAAGAAGGGAAGTATTTTTCCAGCTCACGTTTGTTGATCGTGATCTTTCCCGTACCTTCGCTAACGAATACGCGAGCGACTGCCGCTTTACGTCTTCCTATTGCATTTACTACTTCCATCGTGATTATTTATATGAGTTTATATCGATTAACTTAGGTTGTTGAGCCTCGTGCTTGTGCTCAGTTCCCTCATAAACGTACATGTTGCCCAGCAACTTCGCGCCTAGACGGTTCTTCGGCAACATACCTTTTACTACTTTACGGAACAGACGGTCGCCACCTTTCTTCAAAAGATCAGCCGGAGTATACTCGATCTGTCCACCGGGATATCCGGTATATCTCAAATAAATACGATCGTTCCACTTGTTACCAGTCAGAACGACTTTGTCTGCATTGATGATGATTACGTTATCACCACAGTCAACGTGCGGAGTGAAATTGGGTTTGTACTTACCGCGCAAAAGCTTCGCTACTTTAGCGCAAAGGCGACCTAACGTCTGACCTTCGGCGTCAACAATGACCCACTCTTTGTTTACAGTTGCCTTGTTTGCAGAAATGGTCTTAAAACTTAAAGTATCCACTGCTTAAAAATTAAATTAATTAATAACTCAAAAAACTAGCCTTACCAACATTGTCACAACGGACACATGATGTAACAACGTGCTAAGAACTAAACTCTTAGTACAATTTGATAATAATCGGCTTGCAAAGGTACGGGTTTTATCCGAAATACCAAACAAATCTAATTATTTTTCAAGTTATTATGAAGATACTCATCACTTACGGAAGTAATACCCCAAAGAGAATGTCACGTTATTCTGAAAGACAGAAGTCTCGCCCTCACGTTTCAAGGCACGACGGTCTATCATACCGCACAAAGCACTTACCGAGAAAAAAAAGTTGCTGTATTCCACCGCCAGCCCCACATTCATACTGAAGTCGCAAGGCTTCAAGTCTTTCTCCTCGGACACGCCAAAATGGAGATCCGGATTGGTCTCTCGGCTTTTCATCTTTCCAAACAGCGACCAATCAAAGGCCGGACCGGCGAATACGGACAGATGAACGTCCGTAAAGGTAAACGTATAAGCCACATTCACGGGAATCTGCAAAGAGTAATACCAACATTTATTATGAAGCGCCATCCCATGCATATCCTGATTCGAATAATAAGCGCCCCCTTGGTTCACGAACGCCACCTCCGGACGAAGCGACCATTTCTTATTCTTGCTCAAAGGAATATCCGCCAAACCCGCTATGCTAAAACCAAAGCGGGCTCCCGCCTCATACCGATCCTCTACCTTTTGGATCAACGAAGAATAAGCGCCTCCGGCACGTACGCCGAAAGAAACCTGAGCCATCGCCGGTAAAATCATCATCACGGCAATCAACAACAATCCGATCTTTCTCATAAACTTCCTCATTTGCTTTTCCTTCTAATAGCAAGCAAAGATATACATTTTTCAATAACATCTACATTTATCCTACTGAAACCTATAAGAAAGCGGTATAAAAAGCGCAGCTTTGCCATTTAAGCTTTAACGAATGGCACAACATGATACATCTTATTGCCACAACACGATACATCTTCAACAGAACTGTTTTGAAGCTGATTCCCCTACTGAGTAAAACCGGAATCTCCAAACCAATAAAGCCCCGACTGGACGAACCGGCCGGGGCTTATTTTTTTCCGCCCTCGCTCCTCACGGAGGTGACGACAGATGAACTTTAATTTATTACTTTAGTATTAATATTAATCCATTCCCGCCTGTTCGCCCTCGCGGGCTACTTGAATCACTACAACTCCCGCGGGAATGCATTTTCGATTTATGTTATTTATCGTCATTGTTCTTATTTAACGACTGCCTTAACAGCGGCCTCACCATCAACGGCTACCACGATGATACCCGCAGGAGCGGCGATCGTAGCGTTGTCGGATGTAAGAACCGTGCTAGTGATAACCTTACCAAGAACGTTCGTGATAACCACGTTCTTTCCGGCAGCGCCTTGGATCTCAACAGCACCGTTGCCTGCGATTACCTTAACGCCTTCAGCAGCGTCTGCGATAGACTCGTTAGCTGTAGGATCGCCTGTAGTGATAGTGAAGCGCATTGCTTTCTCCTTGCTACCGCTCCAAGACAACTGGTCGTTGAAGCTATACAGATAAGAACCCTTCTTGGCTACAGAACGGATACGATATTCGTTCTCATTGTCCTCGCACTGGATGATCTGAACCTTGAAGTAATCCAAGCCACCTAATACGCCCTCATCATCAGCCTCTTCAGCCACGGAAACCTTGTTACCCTTAACGACCGTAGTCAAAGTATCCTTAGTCTCCCAAAGAGTGGCCGGCTTGAAGATCGCCTTTGTCTCACCCTTGATCCACTCATACTTTCTGTCGTATGTACCATCTGCGACATAATAGTTTACAGAGTCTGCCGGGTTGAACAAGAACAATCTGTCACCATTCTCAACCGTACCCTTGTTAGAGATATAGAAAGAAGGAACAACAGCGTCCTCATCGGTTACTTGCAAGTAGAATGAGTATTGATTCTCGTTTACCACGATACCATCGCGATTCTCGTTCATGGAGATATAGTTACCCTTATCGCTTACCAAGGAGATATGACCTTCCTCTGCCGGGTAGCTGATCTCCGGTGCTTCTACGATCAAGTAGGTGTTCAATAACCAATCTTGTTGTGTAGAAGTTGACGGCCATGCGTAAACTGAAGACGGAGTAGTATATTGACATTCGTCGATAGAAGCCTTATAAGTAGCGTCTACAACAGACTTCGTATTCTCATTCAAAATTGAAGCGATAAAACTGTTTGTGCCACCCACCGGAATCAAGTAAACAGAACCATCGGCGGCTAGCTTGATCACGAACTTAGCTTGACCTTCATTAACTAACGCTTCCTGTTCTGTTACATTAGTTACAGGAGTAGTTCCTTGCGGGAAATATTTATCAGTCTCGATACCATCATTGATATACTGCAACTGATAAACATAAGCGTAGCCCTTATCTGCTCTAGCCTGTACCGTCACGCGGCCATCCTTATTGTAAACGAAACTGCGCTCGATGATCGTACATTTTTTATCATCTTTCACCAATTGCCATTGAGCGGCATCGGATACCTCGTTAGCGAACTTACCGTTCTTGTTCAATTCATATCCAGTCAATGGGCTTGCTTGTTTCTTAGCTGCCACATACCACTTATTGGAAGTCTCGTTGTTATCGCGAGCGAAAGCCATCGTCACCAAAGTCTCATCGTCTAGGTTCAAGAAACCTGCGTACGGATCAACCTCAGCCGGAGTCAACTCGACGATCAGTTGTTGCATTTCAGCGACTTCACCCTCTGTCTCATTGTATGTGTTCGCGTCTACATAGATAGCGGTAACCTTTTTGCTCTTTGTGGACAATTCGTAAACGTTCTCGCCCAGATCAGCCTTCGGGAACAAGCTTGCTGTGAAATACTCGCCGGTCTCACGGTTCGTGAATGTCACCTCATACTCATTGTCTACGCTGGAGATAGCCCATTGATAAGCCGGAGTCTCCAATTGAGAAAGAACCTTAGCCTTAGCTACCAACTCGAATTGAGAAGCTTTAACGGCGTTCGTCAAGTACTTGCCGTATACGCTCTTGATGTCTTTCTTGTCGATGTTATCGGTAGATGACCCAAATTCCTTACCGTCTAAGATACGGATCGTGTAAGCGGCGACCTTAGCCTCCGTGTTCAACAACTCGATACCTTTCTTCATACCGGCGGCAGCCAACTTGAAGATGAACTGGTCGTCTGTAGCATGTGTAGTGGTCAGATAGTACTTGTCACTATGTTTCAACACATGTAACTTAACAGGCTTAGTAACGTGCTTAGCCTTGCTAGCTTGCTCACGATAACGGAAATCATCAACGTTCAACTCATACGGATAAGCGTCCACATAGCTCTTTTGCACACGGAAGTTAGCGTTATTGATAGAGATATCGTTACCTGCTGTCATCCAAGCATTATCCGAACCTTGATAGAAGTTCAAGTCGCTGACTTTCACCTCTGCCAAAGCGAAACCATCACCAGAGGCACGTCCCGCATTTGTAGCCTCAACGGTCTCCGTTGAGCTTACGACCAAGATCGTAGCGTTCATCCATTCTTTATAATCAGCACCATCTTTCGGAGCGTTCTCTGTGAAGAAATACATACCCGGCTCGATCCTCAAATCACGAGTATTACCCGAATAAGAAGGATACTGAGTAGCGTCAACTTCAATAGCGGTAGATACATAGCGAGCTACCACCTTCTTCGTATTGAACAAGTTGCCGATCGGCTCCTCGGTTTGATCCGTATCATAAGGCTTGGAGGCGAATGAGAATCCAGAAGTGTTATATAATGCGTTCAACTCGGTAACATCCTCAAGTTCCTCGGATTTAACCTCATAGAACGCAGGAGCAGAGATCGTAGTAGTAGAGACCAATGGGCTGCCAGACCATGACAGACCGTTCCAAACAGTCGCACCCGCTTTATAGGCAACCATGTACTTATTAGAGGCAGAATACTTCGCACCAGTGGGAGTAGAAGTGACAGTACCTGTATTCTCAAACACGAAATCCTTAAAGGTATCCTCGGCTTTCGCTGCCGGGTCTGTCTCTATCGCATTATATGCGCTGTTGTATCTCAACGCCTTTCCAGTCTCCGCATTGGTGAGGGTATAAGAGAAGAAACCTCTCGGAGCCTCTGTCACGCTGACCGTCCAAATGTACTTCTTAACGCCGTCTTTGCTATCGCTGTCATCGTAAAAAATCGGAATGTTTATAGCCTCCCCTACCTCAACAATCTTACCGGTAGTAGTGCTTATTTCATGACCATAGGCTAGCGATGAAGAGGCATCTACCATCACATATCGAGCCCCGTTTTTCAGTTCATTCGCTACTGTAGATCCGATTCCGGTCAAATTTTTAATGGAAACCGTCGGCGTCTGAGCGAAGGCACTACCGCACAGCGACCCCGCCACAAGCAGACCCGCCGTTAACAATGTAGAAATCTTTCTGTTCATAATTTAGAATTTAATATTAATAATAGTGTTAATTAAGCACTTAGCTATTTTCTGATAGCAGACTACCGTTAGAAAACGACTAGTCTAAACCATCGTTTAGATCTTGCGTTTTTAAAGAAGGAAAACGGGAGGTTCGTTTACGGAATCGGTTGTTTCGTAAAGGATAGGCTATCCTATTGATAAGAAAGCGAATAAGGGATGAAAAAAATAGCCCGGAAGGGTTGCAGAAGTCAAAGAAACGCGTACCTTTGCAAATGACTAATTAAAACGATCGTTTAAATCAATCATTTTTCTCTTTTATTATTTAATGTACATGCGTACATTAGTAAATACACCATCCAATAATCAACAAAAGTAAGATCACCTTTTGCGATAGATCGGAATATTAGTTTCCTTTGTTCTAGCAAAATGACACTTTGTAAACAGAACTCCCTGAGATTCGCTTTTTCCAAGCATAAGTACAGTATAAAACGGCTTTTCACACAGAAAAACGCCATTCATAACTATCTTCCATCCGCTAGTTCGAGCACCTCACGAAAACCTCCTGTCACGATATACGGCTTATATCAAGCAAAATATCAATACAACATCTGTTTATATAACATATAGATTCTATAGAATCACCCATATTATAACCTCATTATATCCTTCAGAAAACACGTACGTCTTTTTCCAAAAACATGTACGTGTTTCCGAAAAAAGACGTACGTGTTTTTTTAAAAGCAAAACAACCTCTCTCGTACTAAAAAATATTTCCTACCTTTATGCACTCATTTCAATATGCACCAGACTATACATTAATATATATGGAACCGTTTATTCATTTACACGTACATACCCAGTATTCCTTGCTGGACGGACAGGCATCCATCGACGCGTTGATCGACAAAGCGTACAAAGACGGAATGCGTGCGATCGCCGTAACAGACCATGGCGTTATGTTCGGTATCAAGGAGTTTTTCAATAAGGTTAGCAAAAAGAACAGTAAACCTCTCGGGATCATCAAGGACTCCGAGAAAGAACTAAAACCGCTGCTGGCCAAGGATGCTCCAACCGATGAGGAACAACAAAGGATAACGGAACTACAAAAACAAATCGCCGAAGCGAAAGCTTCCATCTTCAAGCCGATCATCGGGTGCGAATGTTATTGCGCTCGCAACGGAAGGCATAGCAAGCTGGCCTCGCAAGACGACCGTAGCGGCTGGCACTTGATCGTTCTGGCCAAAAATAAGAACGGATACAAGAACCTGATCAAGATGGTATCCCTCTCATGGACGGAAGGATTCTACGGACGTCCGCGTATCGACAAAGAGTTGTTGGAGAAATACCACGAGGATCTGATCATCTGCTCCGCCTGTTTAGGTGGAGAGATCCCGCAGCATATCATGCACGGACGAATCGATAAGGCCGAGGAGTCTATCAAATGGTTCAAAAACTTATTCGGAGAAGACTATTACCTTGAGATGCAACGGCACGAGACACACGACCCCAACGCCGATTGCACGATTTTCCCGCATCAACAAGAGGTGAACAAGGTACTGATCGAACTTGCTCACAAACATAATATCAAGCTAATCGCCACCAACGACGTCCATTTCGTCAATGCCGACGACGCTGAGGCTCACGACCGCCTGATCTGCCTTAGTACCGGCAAAGACTTGGACGACCCCAAGCGTATGCGCTACTCCAAGCAAGAATGGATGAAGACAACCGCCGAGATGAACACCATCTTCGCCGATATCCCCGAAGCTTTGAGTAATACGCTCGAGATAGCCGACAAAATAGAATTCTACTCCATCGACAGCGGTCCTATCATGCCGACTTTCGCCATTCCCGAGGAGTTCGGTACCGAGGAGTCCTACCGTCAGAAATTGACAGAGCATGATTTATTTGAGGAATTCACCCGAGACGAGAACGGTAATGTCGTATTAAGCGAGGAAGAGGCGCACTCCAAAATCAAGAAATTAGGTGGATACGACAAACTATACCGCATCAAGCTGGAAGCCGACTATTTGGCGAAATTGACATACGACGGAGCCAAGGAGCTTTACGGAAACCCCTTGAACGATGAAGTAAAGGAGCGTCTGAACTTCGAGTTACATATCATGAAGACCATGGGTTTCCCCGGCTACTTCTTGATCGTGCAAGATTTCATCCGTGCCGCTCGTGAGGAACTCGGTGTATCCGTAGGACCGGGACGTGGTTCGGCCGCCGGATCTGCCGTAGCTTATTGCTTAGGGATCACCAAGATCGACCCGATCAAATATGACCTCCTGTTCGAGCGTTTCTTGAATCCGGACCGTATCTCCCTCCCCGATATCGATACCGACTTCGATGATGATGGCCGTGGCGAGGTCTTACGCTGGGTAACGGAGAAATACGGTGCCGAGCGTGTGGCTCATATCATTACTTATGGTACGATGGCTACCAAGTCCGCTATCAAGGATGTCGCCCGGGTACAGAAATTACCGTTATCCGAATCGAACCGGTTAGCCAAATTGGTTCCGGATAAGATCCCTGACATGAAGAAGTTCAAATTGGGCGACGCCATCAAGTATGTGCCGGAACTAAAAGAGGCGGCTAACGGAAATGATCCGCTGGCACGGGATACCTTGAAATACGCCCAGATGCTGGAAGGCAACGTCCGTAACACGGGTGTACACGCCTGCGGTGTCATTATCGGACGTTATGATATATCGGATGTCGTACCTGTCAGTACGGCGAAAGACAAGGATACCGGTGAGGAGATGCTGGTTACCCAATACGAGGGTTCCGTGATCGAGGAAACCGGATTGATCAAGATGGACTTCTTGGGCTTGAAGACCTTGTCCATCATCAAGGAAGCGATCGAGAACGTGAAACTGACTACCGGAGAAGATCTGGATATCGACCATATCAGTCTGGAGGACCCCAAGACTTATAAATTGTATTGCGACGGAAAGACAACCGGTACATTCCAGTTCGAGTCCGCCGGTATGCAAAAGTATTTGAAGGAGTTGCAACCTTCTAAATTCGAGGACTTGATCGCCATGAACGCCCTGTATCGCCCGGGCCCAATGGATTACATCCCTTCTTTTATCGCCCGTAAACAGGGTAAGGAGGAGATCAAGTACGATATTCCCGTCATGGAACGCTACCTAAAAGATACGTACGGTATTACGGTCTATCAGGAGCAGGTCATGCTTCTATCCCGTTTACTCGCTAACTTCACGCGTGGTGAGAGTGATGCCTTACGTAAGGCGATGGGTAAGAAGTTGATCGAGAAGATGAACCACTTGAAGTCTAAATTTATGGCCGGTGGTCAAGCCAACGGCTATAAAGAGGAAACTTTAAACAAGATCTGGTCTGACTGGGAGAAGTTCGCCTCATACGCCTTCAATAAGAGTCACGCTACTTGTTATTCATGGGTGGCTTATCAGACCGCTTACTTGAAAGCGAACTTCCCGTCCGAGTATATGGCCGCCGTCTTGAGCCGAAGCTTATCCAATATCACGGATATCACGAAGTTCATGGATGAATGTAAAGCGATGGGTATTCAGGTATTGGGACCGGACGTGAACGAGTCTATCTTGAAGTTCAGCGTAGATAAGAACAAGAACATCCGCTTCGGGCTAGGCGCCGTGAAAGGCGTAGGTGAGTCAGCCGTACAAAATATCATAGAGGAACGCAAGAAGAACGGCCCGTACAAGAGTATCTTCGATTTCGTAGAACGGGTGAACTTGACCGCTTGCAATAAGAAAAACATAGAGTCCATGGCTTTGGCCGGAGCGTTCGATAACTTCGGTATCCAGCGTGAGCAGTTCTTCACCGACAGTGGAAAAGGGGAATTGTTCTTGGATACCTTGGTTCGCTATGGTAACAAATACCAGATGGATAAGAGCACGGCAGTCAACTCTTTATTCGGTGGAGACGCCTTGATCGCCATCGCTAAACCGGAGATCCCGCAATGCGAGCGTTGGAGCGATCTCGAACGCCTAAATAAAGAGAAGGAGTTGGTCGGTATTTACCTATCCGCCCACCCGTTGGATGAATACCGTATCATATTAAAGTATGTATGTAATACCGGCATGGTAGAACTTAACGAGCGGGAAACCTTACAAGGCCGGGAGGTTTTATTAGGTGGTATCGTCACCGGTTTCCGGGAAGGAATGACCAAGAACGGAAAGCCTTACGGAATCTTGAAGATCGAGGATTTCACGGGTAGTGGCGAGATCCCTCTTTTCGGACAGGATTATATCGAATACAGCAAGTATGGTAAAATAGGGATGTATCTCTTGATCACAGCCCGTGTAGAGCCTAGCCGCTGGGACCCCAATAAACTGGACTTCAAGATTGGTACCGTCAACCTTTTGCAAGACGAGAAAGACAAGCTGATCGAGAAAATCAGTATCACGGTCCCGATCCATGATTTGGATGAGCCGACTATCAATGAGCTTTCGGTATTGATCAAGAACAATCCGGGCCATAGCCTGTTATATTTTAAGGTTGTCGATGGGGAACATAATATTTCCCTAAATCTCTTCTCCCAAAATATCCGCTTAAACGTGACCCGTGAGCTGGTAGACTTTTTACAGGAGAACGAGAATATCGATTTTAAAATTAATGGTTAAAGTTGTACGACGCTGAAAGAATTTGTACTTTTGGCGTCATAACAATCATTAGATTATAATTCATAATTAAATAATACGTAATTCAAAATGGCACTACAAATTACAGACGCTAATTTCGAGGAGTTGGTTAACTCCGGAAAGCCCATGGTTCTTGACTTTTGGGCAGAGTGGTGTGGCCCTTGCCGCATGGTATCTCCTATCATTGATGAGTTGGCAACCGAATACGAAGGTCGTGTGACGATCGGTAAAATGAACGTTGACGAGAATGACGATGTAGTCGGACGATTCGGTATCCGCAACATCCCTACCGTTCTTTTCTTCAAAGACGGTAAGATGGTTGATAAAGTAGTAGGCGCTACGGCTAAGGATAAGTTCGTAGAAAAGATCGAGGCAATGCTTAAATAATTGAAAGTTGAGAATTGAGAATTGAAAATACCGAGGAATACGCTCTGTAACTTTCAATTCTCAATTTTTAATTCCCCTAAGTATATGTCGCTTGCCCGGAGGACCGGGAAGACGGCTCATCTCAAAACCAGCCGCTTGCATACCTCTGCGTACCTCTCCTTTTGCGCAATAGGTTACGATCACTCCGCCCGGTGCGGTATGAGCATACAAACGATTATAGATTTCTTGATTCCACATCTCCGGTTGTTTCTCGGGCGCAAACGCGTCGAAATAGATCAAATCGATATCATCCGGTAGTTCACAGGCGTTACTATTTCCTTCTATTTTATGAAGTGTAAAGCGCTCTGAGATTGAAACGGGAGTATTCCACTCCGCCTCATGCAAGGCTAAGAATAACTCTTTTCTCTCCGGCCAGATCAGCTCCCCATAATTCAAGGCACGAATCGTATCTAAAGGAAGCGGGTATAACTCTACTGTATGATAATCAATATGATGTGCTTGAGATAGCTCGACATCCTTCAATGTCAAGAAGGCGTTCAGCCCTGTACCGAAGCCAATCTCCACGATTCGGATAAAGTCTTTTTCAAGCGCATGCAATCCCGCCTCTATAAATATATGTCTTGATTCCTGCAGGGCCCCGTTCACGGAATGATAATGTTCATCCATCGCCGGAATATATAGTGTATGGCTTCCATCCGCCGTTATCTGTAATTCTTTCTCCATATGTATGCAAAGATAATACATACGAATCAGAATAATACTTATCTTTACCGCTATAAATATGATATAAGATATGGATAGACGCCATCTTTACTTCTTACTATTCTTATTATGTACCATACAAGCCGCTATCGGTCAACAGCGCTCCTTCTCTATCAAGGGAGTTGTAAAAGACGCGTCAAGCGGACAGCCGATACCTTTCGCTAACGTAGTGGTATGGAACACGACGCAAGGGGCGGTCACCGATTCCACCGGATTATTCGAGATATCCGGCATATCACCCGGAAGCTATCGTCTCCAATCCTCCTTTCTGGGATATAAGCCCTTCGTTACCGCCGAATTCAGACTAGCGAATAAAGATATATTCTTCCCGATCGAGCTAGAGGAAGCCAGCCAGAATCTGCAAGAGGTTAGCGTAGTAGCCTCTCCGTTCCGTAAAACCGCCGAAAGTCCGCTAGGACTTCGTGTAATCGGTTTCAAGGAGATAGAGAAAAGCGCGGGAGGAAACCGGGATATCTCCCGGGTAGTACAAACCTTTCCGGGAGTAGCGTCTACGGCAGCGTTTCGTAACGACTTGATGGTAAGAGGAGGAGGTCCCTCGGAGAACCGTTTCTTTTTGGATGGCGTAGAGATACCGAATATCAACCATTTCTCTACCCAAGGAGCCTCCGGAGGTCCGGTCGGTATTATCAATCCCGATTTTATCCGGGAGGTCAACTTTTATTCGGCCGCATTCCCCGCATCCAAAGGGAACACTTTAAGTTCGGTATTGGATTTTAAACTACAAGATGGAAATAAGGAGAAATTCTCATTGCGAGGAGTCCTAGGAGCCTCAGATATCGGTGTGTCCGCTAATGGACCGCTAGGAAAAAAGACCACTTACCAAGTGTCTGTTCGTCGCTCTTACCTTCAATTCCTTTTCGATATGATCGGCTTGCCGTTCTTACCTACTTTCACGGATGCCCAATTCAAGATTAAGCACTCCTTCAACCCCAAGAATGAGCTTACAGTTCTCGGATTAGGGGCGATCGATGATATGAAGCTGAATACAGGAATGAAAGACATGAGCGAGAAAAACCAATATATCCTCTCTTACTTGCCGGTCGTAAAACAAAAAACGTATACCCTTGGAGCGGTTTATAAACACTACGCCGGTAAAAATCTCTACTCGGTCATTATTAGCCGCAGCCAGACCAACAATAAGAATATTAAATACAAAGACAATGATGAAAGCCAAGTAGAGAATCTCTCCTTAAATTACCGTTCGGACGAGATTGAGAATAAGTTCCGAACGGAAAACACGTTCCGCTTACCATTCATTCAATTGAATGTCGGAGGAAACATCGAATACGCCCAATACACGAATGACACCTATCAAAAGCAATTTACCTCTATCCCCCGTACCATCGTATATCAAACAGACCTTGGCATATGGAAGTGGGGTATCTATGCCACGGCTATTTATGAGAGTTATAACGAGCGGTTTACCACCTCTTTAGGTGTTCGTGCGGACGCAAACAATTATTCCTCGGATATGAATAATTTGTTAGATCAGTTATCTCCTCGCCTATCCTTATCCTACCGCTTGTCCGATCCGCTTTATATAAACGCAAATATCGGACGCTACTACGAGCTTCCTCCTTATACGACATTGGGATTCAAGGATAATGAAGGTAATTATGTAAACCGGGCAAATCATTTAAGCTATATCCGAAGCGACCAAGCCGGATTAGGCTTGGAATACCGTCCTACCTCATACTTGAAATTCACGGCCGAAGGATTCTATAAACATTATGATCGTTATCCGATGTCCATACTCGACAGTATCCCACTCGCGTCGAAAGGTACGGACTATGGTGTCTTGGGAAATGAGGCCGTATCATCTACCGCTACAGGGCGAGCTTATGGGCTTGAGATCATGGGACGTTGGTATAATTATAAAGGGCTTACTTTCATCGCGTCCTACACTTTGGTAAGAAGCGAATTCAAGGATGGGAGAAATATGGACACTTATCTTCCTTCGGCTTGGGACAATAAGCATCTGTTCACGTTTAGCGGGACTTATTCTTTACCCAAGAACTGGGACGTAGGCGCCAAGTTCCGGATAGTAGGAGGCGCTCCCTATACGCCTTACGATGTAGAAAAGAGTAGTTATGTAGAAGCTTGGGACGCTAATAACGGGCTATACTATGATTACAGCCGGTTTAACAGCGAACGGCTCAAGCCATTCACGCAGTTAGATATCCGTATCGATAAAACATTTTACTTCAAAAAGATCATGCTTGGAGCCTATATCGACATCCAAAACATATTGAATTCCAAATACAAAGAGCAAGACGTATATATCAAAACGGGTAAAATTATCAACCCGGAAGCTCCCATATATGAACAACGGTACGAATTAAGACCGATAGAACGTCTTACAGGAACGCTTCTCCCAAGTATCGGAGTGATGATCGAGTTATAGATTTTAGGCGTAATAGATTCTTTTTATTTTGAATTTCAGCAATTAATCATAAATCTTTCCTATTTTTGTGGTCTGTATTAATAACAAATAGTACTTTAATCGCAAATAAGCACATGAATAGGTAGGTAAAGAATGACATTATTAAAAAACTACATACGATTCGTACTCTTTATCGTGTTAAGTCTGGTCTTTTCTTTCCACTTATACGCTACAGATAATGCAGGCCCTATTTTAATCATTAGCTCCTACAATCCCGATACACGTAATACGACCGCCAATATTTCCGAGTTTATGGAGGAATATAAGCGGGGAGGTGGTATCTCGCCGGTGGTTATCGAGAACATGAACTGTAAGAGCCTCCCGGAAGCCCCCTTATGGGACGGTAAGATGAGAGGTATATTGGATAAATATAAGGAAAATAACACTCCTCAGCTTATCATTATCTTAGGTCAAGAGGCATGGGCTTCTTATATCTCCCAAGAATACAAGCCTGATATACCGGTTTTATGCGGTATGATCAGTAAGAATGCGATCTTATTACCCGACTCGGATTTAAATGTCGCCGAATGGGAGCCGAAATACATCGATATCCAAGAGTACGTAGATAAAGGTTTACACCTTGGCGGGTTCTTGTATTCTTATGACGTAAAAGAAAATATCCGGTTAATACGTAAGCTATATCCCAAAACTCAAAATATAGCATTAATCACCGATAATACCTACGGTGGTTTAGCTATGCAGACCTTGGTAAAAAAGGAAATGGAAAATATCAAGGATCTGAACTTGATATTACTGGATGGAAGAAAGAATAATATCTACACCATCGTTGAGCAAATCAAGAACCTGCCGGATCAGACCGTGATATTGATCGGTACATGGCGTGTAGACGTGAACGACGGGTATTATGTTGGAAATGCCACGTATACCATGATGACCGCCAATCCCAGAATCCCGACATTCACATTGGCATCCGTCGGCATAGGGCACTGGGCCATCGGAGGTTTCAGTCCCAAATACAGGCCTATAGGTTCCGATTTGGCGAAAGAGGCTTTAAGTATATTGGAGAAGAAAATCGCCCCTAAAGATATCCATCCCCAAATCATCCCCAATGGATATGTGTTCGACGCTTCAAAGATCAAGGCTTTTGATATCAGCAGACTGTCATTGCCCCACGACGCTACTATTATCAACGAGGACCCGAGCCTATTCTCCAAATACAGGTTCGAGATCTTGCTAAGCGTAATCACCGTATTGTTTATTTTCCTGATTATGATATTAATCTTCTTTATCCGGACCAATAAGCTGAAAGATAAGTTATTGGATCTACAGAAAGATAATATACTAATCATGAATAATATCCAAGCTTCTATCTATTTCATCAAGCCGGATTATACCGTAAAATGGAGAAACGAGGTAGAGTTCCATGACTGTATCCCTGAATTCGGTCCGACTAATTGCTTCTTGGTCAAGAACGGAGTAAAGCCTTATTGTACCCGTTGCACGGTCGCAAAGGCCATGGAAACCAAAACGCAGGTCGATATCACGAATGAGTTCGGCGATGGAAAGTATCTTCATATTTTGGCGAACCCTGTATTAGACGAGCACAACAACCTTATCGGGGTTATTTTCAAGAAAGAAGACGTGACAAAACAAAAACAGGCGGAGAACGAACTGAGGAAAGCGAAAGAGAAAGCGGAAGAGTCCGATCGTTTGAAATCCGCATTCTTGGCGAATATGAGTCATGAGATTCGAACGCCATTGAATGCGATCGTCGGTTTCTCCGGATTATTGGCCGTAACCGAGAATATGGAGGATAAAGAGGAATATATCAATATCATTAATAGCAACAACGACCTGCTATTGCAATTGATCAATGATATTCTCGATCTAGCCAAGATAGAGGCGGGTACGCTAGAATTCGTGGATTCAGACGTAGATGTCAATCAACTATTCTCCGATATCGAGCAGTCTTCCCGTTTGAAGGCGCAAGATGGTGTGCAGGTATGCTTTGTCGAGAAGATCCCGAATTGTATCTTACGCACCGACCGTAACCGGGTCTCCCAAGTCATTACCAACTTTATCAACAATGCCATCAAGTTCACAACTCAAGGTAGCATCCTGTTTGGCTACCGCCGTAGAGACGATGAGTTGTATTTCTATGTAAAAGATACGGGATGCGGTATCGCCAAGGATAAGATCGGTCAAGTTTTCACCCGTTTCGTTAAGTTAAATAGCTTTGTGCAAGGAACGGGGCTGGGATTATCGATTTGCCAGATGATTATCAAGCGTCTGGGTGGAGATATAGGGGTGGAATCAGAGCAAGGAAAAGGTTCTACATTCTGGTTTACGTTGCCCTATTCGATACTAGAGATGCAGGAAGTCCCGCATGAGAAACCAAAGACCGAGAATGTACAGAAGAGCCAGTCATCCAAATCTGCAACCCTATTAATAGCGGAAGATAACGAAAGCAACTATACTTTATTCCAAGCCATGTTGAAAGATTATAACCTTATACACGCATGGAACGGGGAACAAGCGATCGATTTATTCAATAAATATCAACCGGACTTAATCCTAATGGACCTAAAAATGCCGATCGTAGACGGCTATGAGGCTACACGGGTAATTCGGGAAAAGAACCAGTCCATTCCTATCATCGCCGTAACAGCTTTCGCCTTCGCGGAAGATGAGGAACGGGTAAAACAAAGCGGATTCTCCTCTTACATCGCTAAACCGATCAAGCCGGATAAGCTAATCGCATGTATTAATACTTATTTATAGAATCCGTTTGGTAACAATCGGAAAACGCAAAACGAAAGAGGAACCCTTCTCTACTTGAGAGTCGAGACTAATACTTCCTCTATGACGGTTCATGATCTGCCGGCAAAGACTTAATCCGATGCCGGAACCTTTAGATTTAGTCGTGAAGAAAGGAACGAAGATTTTGTCGATTGCCTCGGGAACAATTCCGCTACCATTATCAATCACCGAAATAATTACCATACCGTTTTTTTGGACAGCCTCCACTATAATTTGAGGGGATAAGGATTCTTCACAAGCCTCTATCGCATTTTTCAATAGATTAATTAATACTTGTTCCACCATGATCCGGTCCGCATATAAATTCAAGTCTTCCGGCTTTACATGAAAGAAGAGGATATCGGATTTCTCCGGGAATAGAAGCCGGATATCGTCAAAGAGAGCCGAAACCGAGAAGTTTCGTAAAGTAGGTAAAGGCAGACGGGTTAATTTCCGATAATTCTCGACAAAATCCAATAACCCCTTACTTCTTCGGTGGATCGTTTGCATGGCTTGTACCATAATAGCGTAGTCTTTCTCATTCATGCCATTTATCGTCGCACGCTCGGCTACCGTCTCCGATAAAGAGATTACCGGAGCGATCGAGTTCATGATCTCATGCGTCAATACCCGGATAAGTTTCTGCCATGCCTCGGTTTCCGCCTCAGCGACCACCGAACTATACAATCGACTCCGCAAAGCCTCCAAGGCAGCGTTCATAGAAGAGGCCAAAGCCTTTTCGTCTTCCGTCATTGAATCGGAAGGATAAAACAGGCTCAGATCCCCGTAATGAATACTCTCTATCAGGTATTCCATCCGCTTAACAGTCTTTTGCTGATCCTTATATAAGAAAACCGAAAGCGCAAGAATACAAAATCCGAACAGCGCAGGAATAAACAAAAACCCTTTCAGCATTAAGAATGAGGCAGTAAAAGACAAGACCACGATCCCCAAAATACGAGCGAACAACAAGTAACGTATCATAAGCCAAATTTCTCCAATTTACGATACAAGGTAAAGCGGGTAATCCCTAGAAGCTCGGCGGCACGAGTGATATTCCCCTCGGCACGACGTAAGGCACGTTCGATCGCTTCTTTCTCCAATACCGTCAAATTTAACTCATCGGATGGTTCCTTATCCCTAAGCGGGACAGAACGCAGAATAAAGTCTTCCGGCCTTAGCCAATTACTTTCAGACAAGATAACCGCCCGTTCAATCGCATGTTGCAGTTCACGTACATTACCGGGCCAAGCATAATTATGTAGCTTATTCTTCCCATCCCTGTTAATGCCCTTCAAGTCTTTCTTATATTTACGGGCATACTTCGACAAGAAATGTTCAGCCAATAAGATCACGTCATTTCCTCGTTCCCTCAAGGGAGGAATATGTAACTCGATCGTATTAATACGATATAAAAGATCTTGCCGGAAAGTACCTTCTGCCACAAGATGATGGATATTCACGTTCGTTGCGCAGATCAACCGGATATCAATCGGTATGGGTTGCGTTGCTCCCAAGCGGGTTATCTGTCGTTTTTCCAAAGCGGTCAACAGTTTCGCTTGCATGGAAAGGCTTAAGTTCCCGATCTCATCCAAGAACAAGGTACCACCGGAAGCTACCTCCATTCGTCCCGGCTTTTCCTTACGGGCATCCGTAAAAGCCCCTTTCTCATAGCCAAATAATTCACTCTCGAAAAGTTGTTCCGGAATAGAGCCCACATCGATCCCGACGAAAAGATTCTCCGAACGCGGAGATTGATGATATAAGGCGCGGGCAACTAAATCTTTACCGGTTCCATTCTCCCCCAAGATTAATATATTGGCATCCGTATTCTTTAATTTATCGACCGTAGCGAAAATAGCCTGCATCGGTTCGCTTTCACCGATGATCTCGAAGCCAGCATCCTCGGGTGAACTAAGAATCTCAACTTGTTTCTTTAAATTTCGCACTTCCGCCCTACTCTCCCGAAGTTCCAATGCAGAAGAGAGTGTAGCGAGTAATTTCTCCTTTTCCCAAGGTTTCGGGATAAAGTCGGTAGCTCCCGCCTTAATCGCCCGCACGGCCTTATCCGTATCCGAATAGGCAGTCATAAAAAGAACCACCACGTCCGGGTCTATCTTCTTTATCTTCTCCAGCCAATAGAAACCCTCCTGACCACTAATAGCATCCCGTTTGAAATTCATATCCAACAAGATAATATCCGGGATAAAAGTCCGCATGAAATGATCGATGCGCTCCGGTTGCGTAGCCACTCTTATTTGTTCCATATAGGGCTCCAGTAATAAGTTAAGGGCAAAAAGGATGTCCTCATTATCATCTATAATTAATAGTTTTCCCTTTTTCATAAGCGCTGAACTAGTTTGTGATGCCTCAAAGGTAGGTATTAAATCAATGGAAGAAGCGTGCGTAATCGAACGATTATCGTGCGCAGATGAACTGTTAAATTAATAGTCCGCAAAGAGGGTTAAGATTAAGTAAACGGTAAGACTATTTAAGCGAAAGAAAAAACGAGGAGAAAGAAGGAAGACTATCTTTGAACACAATTAACAATTCAGGCATTCATGAGACCACTATTGATTGGATTTTTCGTCTGTATAAATATACACTTAGGCTATGCGCAATGGACTGAGCAAGATTCGATCTGGCTAAAGGATGTATTAGCAGGCAAAGATTCCATCAAATTGAACCCTGAATTCCAAAAAGCAATCCAAAGCGGTTCTTTCCTCAACCCGGAACCGGGAAAACCGATGGGGAAACCTCAACTGGCCGCTCCCAGCAATATCCCTATCACCAAAGATTTCTCAGAATATATCCAACAAGACGATACGACACACCGAAAAGTAGCATTGAAGGATTTACCGCCATCGGTATTCTGGCGACATAATCCACCGTATAAAAAGATACTGCCTGTCTATCAATCTATCTTAGATGAATTGAAAAGGACTCCGTCCAGTGGTCGTACCTCACTAGCTACCTTCGATCTAGGAAGGATGACCAGCCGGAAAACATATGTCCATAAACGCAACGCAAAACGCAACGGAACTTGGCAAAACTACGGCAACCTCCCTACCCCGGATGTCATCTCTAAAAAAAAGAAATTCGAAAGACAACAGGCAGAGGCCGCAAAAAAGGACTCCTCATTGATGATCCAACCACCAATCGATTAGCTTACGGGCCAAGCTCAACTTACGGGGGATCTCCGGTAGATTATCTTTGGTATAGAAGGCACCAGAGCTTAGTTCCTCATCCTGCAACTTAATTTCCCCACTTACATAATCCGCTACAAAGCCAACCATCAAGCCACTCGGATAAGGCCAAGGTTGGTTTCCGAAATAAGTGATATTATCGACCTCTAAACCCGTTTCCTCACGGACCTCCCTGCGCACACACTCTTCCAAGGTCTCGCCAACTTCTAAGAATCCGGCCACTAATCCATGGAAAGTTCCCCGGAAATTACGGGCATGTACCAAAAGAATCGAATCCTCCTTACGGATCAAGACGATCATCGCTGCTGAGATTGTCGGATAAATCTCATGTTTGCAAGAAGGACATTGCTTCGTGATCGACGTAGTCTGCACGGTAGGAGTACCACATACCGGACAGAAACGGCTATGGCTATCCCAATAAAGCAATTGATAAGCCTTACCCGCCTTCTCGTAACACGCTCTCGAGATATAATCCCAAGAGGCACGCAACCCCATATGTACGTAACGGTCATTCCCCTCCACCGGAGTATCTAATTCTGCCGTACGTGCGGGAAGTCCATCCCGGTAATCAACCTCCAGCGTATGAGAAACCGGAACTGGGGGATTCTCGCCATAGGGGATGGTATACGTATCATTCTCTTTCTGAAGCAACAGTTGGTCTTTATAAAAAAGGAACCAATAACAGAGTTTATTTGAAGTTTCCATGCTAATATTCCCGAATTATCTTTCTGTATGTAAAACATCCGCGAACTTACGAATTAAAATCCAATAACGTGCGGAAGCGAACGTGCACCGTGCGAAGGCACACACAATCGTTTCTAAGCATTTTTCTATTATCTTATGATTAGCAGAACGTTACATCGATGGCACATTATTTGCCTCCTTTCTAAAAAATGAATATATTTAAAACCTGTTACAATGAAACTAATGATTCGAAACTTACTTTATCTATTCAAGCGGTTTAAGACCGCTGTCGTGTTAAACCTCTTTGGCTTAACAATCGCTTTCGCCGCTTTCCTCCTGATAGTAATGCAGGTGGATTACGAGATGAATTACGATGCCATGCACAGCAAATCAGGCCGAACCTTCCGGCTAGAGGCAAATCACGGAGAATTCGAGCATAACGCCATCCATTGCCTAATGTTTAGCGATGCTTTTGTTAACTCATCCGCTCATATCACGGATTACTCCTACCGTTATCCATTCTACGGAGGAGAACGGTATTGCCAAATCGACGAAGTAGACGATCAAGGAGAAGCGAAAGTCTTTAAGGAAAACTTCCAGCTTTGTCTACCCAATATCTCAGATGTCTTTGATTTCCACATGAAAGAAGGTTCCGTCGAATGCCTATCCATTCCCGGCTCCGTACTCATTCCGGAGAGTGTCGCCAAAAGGCTGTTCGACAAACAATCCGCTATCGGTAAACGTATCCGGATGTCCGGCAGTAGTGGCTGGCAACCTGTAAGTACCACGATACTTACTATTGGGGGTGTCTATAAGGATTTCCCGGGAAATACTACGGTACAAAACCGTATTTACGTCCCGATGGACCAACTGGATCTATTAAAAAGTTCTTGGCAAATGTATGCCAACGAAATATACGTCACGCTAGACGATCCCCTAAATAAAGAGGAGGTATTGGATCATTTCAACAAGACTTTCGATTTCGCTAAAAGCCAAATGGGTTCAGCGCAAGAGATCGCATTACGTCTAACCCCCTTAAAGGATGTTTATTACACGCATGATACAACTTTCGACTTTAATCCGAAAGGTCACCGGGAGACAAATTATGTGTTACTGGGTATCGCTTTCCTCATCTTATTCATCGCCGGAATCAATTTTACCAATCTCACAACCTCGTTGATTCCCCTACGATTGAAAACGATCAATACGCACCGGGTATTAGGATGCTCCATCTATAAGTTACGAGCCATCTCACTGATTGAATCGATCGTGATCTGCTTGATATCCTACATTCTCGCCTTATTCATCGTAAACGATTTGTCTTACACACCGATCGCTAATTGGGTAGATGCGGATATACGTCTTAGTCAATACAAAGGCCTGATCCTTCTCACAGCACTGATCGCTATCTTGACGGGTTGCTTGGCGGGACTTTATCCAGCTATACGAAGTACCTCCTATGCGCCGGCCTTGGTACTAAAGGGCTCTTTCGGTCTTAGTCCCAAAGGGAAAAAAGTACGTGTCGCCCTGATCGGTTTCCAATACACGGTATCGATCGCCTTGATTATTGTCACCTTATTCATGGGACTTCAGAACCATTTCATGACCTCTAGCGAGCAACTAGGATTCAATAAAGACCAAGTAGCCATCGTGAACCTGACACCGGAGATCTACGCCAAGCATAAGCCCCAATATATCCAGAAACTTAAAGATTATCCGGGAATAGAGGATGTGGCCTTCTCCGTCTACGAATTATCGAAAGAAGATGACATGATCGATCTCGAATATGCCCGTCATGAAGATAAGGATGTATTCTTCAAGGTATTCTATGCCTCCGAGAATTTCCTTTCCGTCATGGATATCCAAGTAGAGGAAGGAAGGGATTTTACACGGGAGGATTTAAACAAGGCACAAAGTGATTATATCATCAATCCGGCGGCAGAGCGGGATTTCCACTTACATCCCGGAGATCGTTTCAATGATCGTACGGTTCTAGGAGTCAGCAAGGATTTCCGGTTTAACTCTTGCCGGATCGCAAGCTCGCCTTTCGTATTCGCATTGAATAACGATATACCCAATCCTAAATTGGTATCCTATATCCGCTTCAATTCGAAAACGAATTTACAGGAAGCTGTCGCCCACGTCCGGGAAACATTGAAAGAGATCGATCCGACTTTCCCTTTCGAGATCTCTTTCTACAACACCATCTTAAATAATTTATATCAGAAAGAACAAACACTGGGTAAACTAATCTCCCTATTCGGAATAATGGCGATCTTGATCTCTATCGTAGGTGTATTCGGACTCGTGCTATTTGAGACGCAATACCGCCGGAAAGAGATCGGTATCCGCAAGATCAACGGAGCGACTACCGGACAGATTCTTTTGATGTTCAACAAGACTTATATCCGGATTGTCTCCGTTTGCTTCATCATCTCGATTCCGATAGCATGGATGGGAACACAACAGTGGCTAGAGAATTTCGCTTATAAAACACCACTCCATCTTTGGGTCTTCATCGTAGCTTTCCTAATCATTCTCTCGGTTACGATCGGTACCGTTACTTTCCGGAACTGGCAAGCGGCGAATGAGAATCCTGTGAACTCGGTGAAGTCTGAATAAACTCACTCGGAGTGATCCCGTAAATTTCTTTAAAGCAACGGGTAAAATAGTTCGGATCGGAGAAGCCGACCTGAGCAGCTACCTCCCCGATCGAATAAGCGTGCTGCCCCAATAACTCGGCGGCACGCTTTATTCGTATATTACGGGTGAATGAGGAAGCGGAACAACCGGTAGTGGACTTTAATTTCCGAAATAAGCTGGCACGGCTCATCGCCATCTCGGAACAGAAAAGCTCGACATCAAACTCCGGGTCCTGCAAATGAGCCAGAACGACCCTTGTCACTTTCGAAACAAATTCCTTATCAGGATTGGCAACTGTTTGCTCCGGGGTACGCAGATCGAACCGATCCCTGAAATATAACTTTAGTCGCTCACTACGTTTGAGCAGATTATTAATCTTCGCTTTTAAGACAGCAAGACTGAACGGTTTAGGCAGATAATCATCCGCTCCGGCTCCATACCCTTCCAATTGTTGACGTTCTTCCGCTAAAGCAGTCAATAGGATAACCGGTATATGGGCCGTCCGTTCATCCGTTTTCAAAGCCTCGCAACATTCAATCCCATTCATGACCGGCATCATTACATCCGAGACAATCACGTCCGGTAGGATCTCCAAGGCTTTCTCCAAGCCGACCTTTCCGTTTTTCGCTATCACGACCCGGTAATCCGTTTGAAAAGCATTCATCAAATAACGACATAGATCCTCATTATCCTCTACAAACAAAAGCGTTTGTCGTAGATTCTCCGGGACCGAGTTTGTTTCTTCCAATGGAACTGATTCCCGCAAAGATACCTCTTCCATTTTAGGTTCCGAATACTCCAACCACTCCTCAGGATAAGCCTCTTCCGATATAGGCAAGGCAACCGTAAAAACAGAACCTTTCCCCAATTCACTCTCACATTGAATGGTTGCCTTATGTAACTCCAATAGCTCTTTTGTGTACGCAAGGCCGATCCCCGAACTCTCCGAGCGGCGAAACGCTATCGATGCCCCCTTATAATATCGATCAAAAATATACGGTAACGATTCGGGAGGAATGCCGATTCCACTATCCGTAATTCGTAAAGTCATGACCGCATCGGATGAGCTTTGCTCCAATGAAGCGGAAAAGCTTACCGAACCACCATCCGGCGTATACTTAAATGCGTTCGACAGTAAATTATATAGAACCTGCTCTAGGATATTCTTGTCAAAATAAGCGATTGAGATATCCGGGGCAATCGAATACGTAAACGCGATTTTATAGGAATCGGCCAAAGGAATAAAGGTTTCCGAAATATCCTCTAAGAATCGGCTGAGATCCGCACAAACGATATGCGGGGAAGGTACTCCCCGGGTCAATACCGATAAATCCAGCAATTCATTGACATGCCGAATCAAGCGATTGGTATTCCGGGAGATCGTACGCAAAATCTCTTTATCTCCACAAGATTCTTCTGAACCGGAATGCCGTTCCAGATCCTCCGTCAATCCCTTGATTATCGTCAGAGGGGTACGAAGCTCATGAGAGACATTCATAAAGAAACGAGTTTTCAACGCATCTTTTTCCTCCAGTTCTTGCTTGGCCTGTTTCAACAGCCGTGTACGTTCTTGTATCTTACACTCCAACTCGGCTTGGCGAAGTTGATACCAGCGCACCCTGCTCTTATAGGCGATACACAACAGTACGCATACAACCACGAATACCAGCAAAATAAACCACCACGTCCACCACCAAGGAGGAAAGATCCTGACAGGTTCGGTAATGGGAGCGCTCCAATAGGAACCATTGCCGGAAGTTTCCACCCGAAACACATAGTTTCCCGGTGGTAGACGGTTATATATAGCCGTACGATCGCTGGCGTCCACCTCCCGCCAATCCGTATCATATCCATCCAGACGATACCGGTATCGGATACTACGGGGATGAGAATAATCGAACGCAATAAAACCCACCTGTAAACCTTGCTTCTCACGTGAGTCTCCGATCGTGAGGTTCGTGATTCGCAAAGACTCAGGTATTTTTCTCAAACCGTCCGTTAACTGAACGGGATCAAAAGAAACGATCCCCTCATTACTGCCAAATACAAGTTCACCCGATTTGCGCTTACAGCAAGCGCCACCCATAAACTCATTCGATAATAAACCGTTTGCCGTCGTATAATTAACGATATGCCGGTTTTGTATATCCAAGCGACTCAGCCCTTTATTCGTGCTGACAAACAGGATGCCCGGCTCACCTTCACGGATTCCTCGTACGATATTTCCCGATAAGCCATCCTGTACCGTGAAATGATCAAATCGCCCGGTTCGCTTGTCGTATTGATCCAACCCCGCATTCGTACCGATCCACAAATAACCGGAAGAGTCCACAAACAGACAATGAATATGATTCGACGCAAGGGGATTCATCTCACCCGGTATATATCGATACGTGATAAGTGCTCTCGTCTTCGTATCCCACACCCGAAGCCGCCCCTCATCCGCTCCTCCCCAAAACCAAGATTCTTCGCTCACGCATAAGTTACATAACTCCGACAACGAGTTGATCGGATAATCATAAGAGACTTGGTAATCCGGTATAAAAGGGCGGATTCGGAAATCATCCAGATTCAACCGGTCCGGGTTGGCGTCTTGATAACTGATCCATAGGTTCCGCTCCGAATCCTCACGGATAGAACCTATAATCTTTCCGGATAAAGAGGACGGACTTTTTCGGGGTGAGAAGGTAAAACGCATATCTACCCGGGAAGTCTTATGGTTAATCCGATCTAATCCCCTAGAGGTCGCAACCCAAAGATTCAGGTCCGAATCCTCATAAACGGCTAGGATATGAAGAGAAGACAGATTCTCTTTTTCCGTGTATCCCAAGGTATATCGAAACAAGGAAGGTGTTAAATCCGCATGGCTCACCCCATACGTGGAATGCCCCGCCCACAGATGATCCGAGTCATCCAGAAACAAACAGGTAATCTGGTTACTGCTGATAGAATGTGCGTCTTCCGGCACGTTCCTCAACTGTCCCATTTTCCTCTCCTTCGGAGAATAATAAAAAAGACCTTGATTGAAACGGCTATCATCAAACCAGACCGTTCCGTCCTTACTCTCGAAGATGGATCTCACTTGGCATTCTCCCGTAGGTTCCAGATCCTCCGGCCGGTCAAAGAAATGCTCACATCGCAAGGCAAGCCGATTCATCCGGCTAATCAAGCTTGTCCCCTTATTATGTCCGATCCAGAAATCACCATCACCGGTCTCCAAGAATTGATATACCCGAGTATCCTCACGACCGACAGATTGGAAGATCTCTCGCTCTCCCATATCAACCGAACGAAAAGCCCCTTCACGTCCCGTACCTAACCACATATAATCAAACCGGTCGATATAGATTGCGTTAACGCCATTCAAATTGCCGGCATTGATATCCTCCCGGTCATTTGTCCGTATCGTATAATCTTGAAAGTGGTTTGTTTCTTTGTCATACAAACTAAAACCAGCTAAAGTCCCTACCCAAAACGAATGATCCGGCGCCGAATACAAACAATTCACAGGAGACGACGAGACTACCGAACCCGCCGAAGAAAGGCGTACCAATTTCTTCTCTTTAGCGTCATACTCCAACATCCCGTTCTCCGTACCTATAAAGATATGTCCCGGAACGGAGGCCGAGAAACAAGTAGGACTACCATACACACGTAACTGTTGTCGAAGCCATTCTTTCGTGAAATTCAGAAATGTATCCGAACCTCTGTCATAACGGCTAATCCCACCCGAGGAAAAAAAGATCCAGATACCTCCATCTGAATCCTCGAATAATTTATCGATAGAACTGCTTTGTATACTTTCCGGACAATCCGGTACGGGCAAGAATACTTTAAACGTATATCCATCGTAGCGGTTCAAGCCTTCAGTCGTCCCAACCCAGACATACCCGGTACGATCCTTCAAAATAGAGGTCACCGAAGAAGAAGAAAGCCCGCTATCCATTGTTATCCGGTCAAAAATAACGTTGGTAGCTTGCGCTCTCGTTATCATAAGTACAAACAGCAGTAAAAGGTATATTCTCATCCATTCATCTGATTAATGCCCCAAATATAAAGATTAAGTGGGTGAAAATCACAGAAAACAGAAAGATTGAACGATTTGTACGGTATTATGAAACATATGTCCGGCCCGCTCCCTCCCTATTTCCCTAGCTTTGCGGTATCAATTCTAAAACGAATGTAAAATATGAGAAAACTTTTTCTATCGCTAGTATTCCTTAGCGTGCTACTATCTATCCATGCGAATCCGGGTATTAAAGGAATCGTAATCGATCAAACCACCCGTAAGGCATTAGACTACGCTCACGTTGTATTATATGATAGAGATCATATCGTCGAAGAAGCTATGACTGAAGCGAACGGTTCTTTTCTAATCCAGCCCGTAAAACCGGGAACGTATTCGATCCGTATCCATTTTCTGGGATATGATGTTTATATGGGAGAGGAGTTTATCCTTACAGAGCAGATCAAGGATCTGGGTATTATCCCGATGCAAATGCTTGAGGTAGGCTTACAGGAAGTGGAGGTCGTAGCCAACAAGAAACAAGTCATCTATAAACTGGATAAAAAGATCATCGAGGCTTCTTCCAACCTGCTTTCCTCGGGAGGAACCGCTGTCGATATTCTAGAGAACACGCCTTCCATCCGGGTGAACGCCGAGGGAGAGGTTACCTTCCGGGGAAGTAGCGGATTCACGGTCTACGTAGATGGAAAGCCCAGTATATTTACCGGGACCCAAGCCTTGGAACAGATCCCGTCCGGACAAATCCAGAATATAGAGATCATAACTACCCCGTCCGCCCAACATGATACAGGGGGTGATGTCGGGATCATCAATGTCATTACCAAGAAGAACTTCGGGGAAGGGTTGAGCGGAGTAATCAACCTAAGCGGGAATACAGTATGGAGCCGGACCTTGGATTTCTTGTTGACCGGACAAAACAAGGCGTCTCAATGGCGTATAGGCGGTTATGTGGGAAACCGACTTCGCAAAAGTCATTTTACCCAAGAGAAAACGACGTTGGTAAACGATACGACAACGACTTCTTATTCCAATGGCCCCCGTGAAAGTAACGGCTACGCATATATTCTCAATGGAGGTTGGAGCTATACACAAAAACAAACGACTTTTTCCATTAACGCGGAAGGCGGATATGCCGGACTCAAGCGAAAAGGGGATCTGGAATATACGGAAGAACGTTCCGCTAATGGCGAGCAATTCGAGAACGGAGAGTTCAAGAGCCTTGACGACTTTGATATCCATGAGACTTTCGGACTAGGGAATCTGGCCGTGGATCATAAGTTCAATGATAAGGGGCATAACCTTAGCGGTAGCTTCTTCTTGAAATATGGAGGCGACGCTCTGGAATATTTCCAAAGCGATCTGTTCGACAAAAACAACGTACGCCAGCAAGGTCATCGTGCGTGGGAGGCCGAACATCGTTGGACCGTCCGTGCGAAAGCCGATTATGTATTTCCATACAGCAAAACCGGACAAATCAAGGCGGGTTATCAATATTTCTCATACTCGGAAGACGGCGATTATAGTATGCAGTTTTGGAACCCGGATACCAAAGAGTTCTTCTGGCGTGACGATATTTACAACACGTTCTATTTCCAACAAGGGATCAACTCCCTTTATGCGATCGTTGGGGATAGCTACCGGTCTTTTGATTTTCAAGTAGGATTACGGGGAGAACATACGCATCAAGTATTACGTAGCTCCAAAGATTGGGCGAACCGCCTACAAAAGCGTTTTGAGTTGTTCCCATCCGCCCATATCGGTTATAACCTCACACAAAATCAGAAGCTTCTATTCGCTTACAGCCGTCGTACGACCCGACCGGAGCTTTATTTCATGGAGCCATACATCACTTACAAGGATTACTATACAGCCGAGATCGGTAACCCGGATATACGCCCGGAGTACATTCATTCTTTCGAGTTGAATTATTCCTTGACTTCCGGCGACAATGCCTTGTCTGCCTCCCTATTCCACCGAACCCGCAAAGACAAGATCGAACGATTACGGGTTCCTTACCAAGCCGGGATTACCTTGGATTCCATGGCGAACGTGGGACATGATTATTCCACCGGAATAGAACTATCGGGCAGTTTGCAGGCCACCAGTTGGTGGAATACGCAAATAAACGGTAGCCTTTATCACTACCGGGTAGAGAACGAGTATAAGACGGACGGAAAGAATGAGACCAGTACCAATTACGAGATCGCTTGGAACAACGCTTTCACGGCCGGGAAATACACAAGGATACAGCTTGACGGCAATTTCGTAGGTCCTTCCGTAACCACCCAAGGAAGAACCCAGTCGTTCTGGTTTGTCAACCTAGCGATACGGCAACAATTCTTCAAACGGAAGTTGACGGCCACCCTCTCTTTCCGGGATGTCTTCAATACGGCCCGTTATGTCAATACGATCACTTCCTCGAACTTGATTTCCAAAACACGAATCCGGCCCGATTACCCGTTGATAGGCTTGACCCTTAGCTATACGTTCAACCAGTTCAAGCTAAAGAATGGCTTATCCAACAATTCAAAGGATTTATTCGAGGGGACAAATCATTAGTACAAATCATACTATCGCAAAATCCTATATAATGGAACATCTGAGATGTTTTAACTATTTGTCCTTGCAACTGTTATTATCATCTCCTACTTTTGCGATAGGAAATATGACTGTGAAGATTTCCATATAGTGAGGACTGAGCCGAAAAAGTAAGCCCCGATCGAACAAACGACCGGGGCTGATTCTTTTCCCGCTTTCCTTCCTCACGGAAGTACTAAGGGATGAACTTTAATTTATTACTTTAGTATTAATATTAATCCATTCCCGCTTGTTCGCCCTCTCGGGGTACTTGGATAATCCGCACGGGAATGATTTTCGATTTATCTTTTCATTATTCCTTTACATGTCTTATTTAACGACCACCTTTACAGTCTCGTCGCCAACCGTTACAAGAACGATTCCAGCAGGAACAGCGATCGTAGCGTTATCGGAAGTGACAACTGTCTCTGCCAACGGCATACCCAACAAGTTGCGAACATAAGCAGTCTCGCCTTGAGCGCCTTGGATCGTTACGGAACCGGCGTTGCCGATCACTACGATAGAAGAGGCGGAGCTGTCGATAGACTCGTTACCGGTCGGGATGATACCGTTCTCAACGCTTACGACCAAAGCCTCTGATTTATCGTTCGTGAATCCAAGTTTACCGTTCAAGTTGAAGATATAGTTTGAACTAGATAAACTCTTGATGATATACTCACCTTCTACAGTAGCATCTTTCAATACGATCTGGAACTTAAAGTTGTTCAAGCCATTCTTAGCGGTCACCTCTGTTTCCTTACCTTTTACAGTAGTAGACAAAGTATCGATACCTACCAAAGTAGCCGGGCGGAAAATAGCCTTGATAGAGGTGCGATCCACCAACTTATAGCTATCGTCTGTTACTAGGCTAGCAGAACCCGGGTTGTAATAAGAAGCGGAATCCTTAGCGTTATACAAGAACATTCTCGGAGCGTTGGCTGTCGTATCAACACCCTTAGAGATATAGAATGAAGGAGTATAAGCTTTCGTATCAGCAGTATCCAACCAGAATGTCAAGTTCTCCGCATCTGCGCTTGTCGGAGCGATAACAGCGTCGTTAGCCTCGCCTACAGCCACGAAACCACCTTCCAATGCTTGGAAAGAAGCATGTCTAAGAACAGAAGGCAAGGAAGGAGTCGTGATATCTCTCACTACGAAGAAACTAGCTTTTACGTCTTTTGCTGTCGCATAAATACTTTCCTGCGTCAACTTGCCATCCGTACTACTCAAAGCCAAACCTTGCGTATTCTTATTAATGATCTCTGTGTATTTACGTTCTGTACCAGCCTTAATTAAATAAGCGGAACCGTTCTTGTTCTCCTTCACGATAAATCTAGGAGCGTCTTCCACGTCATCTTCTTGAATAAGTGAATAGCTTCCACGAGTTTCATTCAAATAGAAAGCCTTACCGTCCATATGCAATTTGAATGCGTAAGATACGATAGCGATATCTTTCACGTCTTTCGTCTTAGTCTCTTCGTCTTTTACGATATAAGCGTATTTTGTAGATCCATAGATCGTATCGGATTTAGCCACGTCGCTTTCAGCGGCACTGCAATCGAACTTGATGATTTCCCATTCAGCGGCATCCAACGCTTCTTGAGTAGCCTCTACAGAAGAAGGAGTAGAGCCTGTATATTTAGCTTTCAAGTACAAATCCTTATAAAGAACATTCGATCCAACCGTAAATTTCAGTCTAGCTAACTCAGCAAGCTCAGCGTCTGAATAATCAGCGTAACCTGCGGAAGGAGTTACCGTAGCAGGGATCAATTTGATCTTCAAGCCATCTACTGTTGCCAAATCTTTGTCATTAGAAATCGTATATGAGTTATTTGCAACATAAGCATAAGTGAATGTCTTAGACTCCGCATTTACTTCGTAAACATTAGCCTCATCGGTCTTACGTAAAGAAGCCGTGAATGAAAGGCCTGTGGCAGCACCCGTAGAAGTATTATAGGTATTTACCTCACGGTTCGTGAACGTGAACTTCTGCCCGTCAATCTTAGTTACTACCCACTGATTCTGCGGAGCGTTCAAGTTTACATAATCCGGGCCTTGAGCGAACAACTCATAATCGCTCGTTCCTACTTTTAAACCTAAGTACTTACCGTATTCGGAAGAACCGGATTTAGTCACATTCTTCTCATTGCTTACGAACAATACATTAAATACGGACGGCGCATCCTTACTCAACAATTCAGAAGCTTTCAGCATATTGGAAGTGCTAATCGTACATTTTGCGGTAGTCGGCTTGCTAGTCGTTGTTACATAAGTAGTGCCTGTAGAGGTAATAGCGTCTACATAAACATCAGGAACTGTAGTTTGATCGTCTTTAGCCGCATCTTTCTTCACACGTACGGAAGACAGTTTCAATGTATATTCACCCGGTTTGTTTACGTTATCCATCTCTGATACCGTAAACGCAGCGTTACCGGCGTAAACTTGCTCCTTAGACGTGTTTGCAGTCATTACCAAATTCTCTCCGGATACCAACTTGAAAGCGAAACCAACGCCATCCGCTCTCTTCAGCGCATTGATACCAAAATGGTTTACCGGGTCTACAGCGATAAAGGTAGAAGCCTTGAAAGTTGCCTCATCTACAATACCACCTTTCGGAGCAGATACGGCGAAATAAGTTCCTGACGGTAAAGACAAGTTTGTAGCCCAAGTCTCTCCAGCAAAGTTATAAGCCCTAATCTTCTGATCGAAGATATTCTCCTTCGGCTGTGGATTAATCGCCGGAAAACTCAAAGCGAAACCATTACCTAAAGCCGCATTTAAGTCATCAACAGAAACAGGAGCTGCATCCTGTACGAAAACTTGAATATTTACTCCGCTAGAGTTCATTGACCAAGTTGTACCCGAAAGCCCGATTTGGTGAGAAGCGTCAACGGCTTGGATAGCCTTACCTGCTTGAATATACTTGTTTGCGTCCAACCATGTCAACTCATTAGCCTTGCCTGCATCCACCGTCGTAGTGATTGTACCATCCGTGGCAAAAGACAATAAAGTACCTGTTTCCTTGTTCTTAAACGTAAAATAGGATTTACCATTACGAGTTACATGAGAAATAGCCCATAAATACGCACCATCGCCACTAACTACATCCTTATCAGTTTCCGCCGTAGTATTCAATGCGGTGTATTGCTCCGCAGTACCTTTTTTCACGCTCTGTCCACCAATGTAGCTGTAAGTTCCGCCATTCTCATTCGCAAGATAATAATACTTGCTGCCATTGAATTGGGTATCTGCCGCTTCTTTGGTTGTTTGAGCATTCGCAGTAGTAAACAATGCACCTGCGGTCAGCAAGCCCATTGTCATCAACGTAGAAATTCTCTTGTTCATAATCTCTAATTTAAATATTAATAATAGTGTTAATTAAATATCATTCAACATATTAACCGATCACCTCCTATTCGAAAACGACTAGTCTAAACGATCGTTTAGATCTTGCGTTTTTAAAGAAGAAAAACGGGAGGTTCGTTTACGGAATCGGTTGTTTCGTAAAGGATAGGCTATCCTATTGATAAGAAAGCGAATAAGGGAACAAAAAAATAGCTCGGAAGGGTTGCAGAAGTCAAAGAAACGCGTACCTTTGCAAATGACTAATTATAACGATCGTTTTCAACAATCATTTTCATATATATAATATAATGTACATGCGTACATTATAATAGCGTACTAAAATATCTCCTTGCAATAAATAACATATTCAATATAAACTCCCCCGTTTTGGGCCTCGGAAGTGAATAACTAACGGCTTGTCGAGTGAATAACTAACGGCTATACCTAGTGGATAACTTACGGCTTGGGAAGTGAATAACTAACCACTTACAAACCTTTTTTCCTACCGTTGACCAAAGGAATTTCCTATCATCATAATGCCCATTATAAGGTCTTTACAATAGGCAATGTAACACCTTTATAATGCCCATTGTAAGCCGCTTATAACTGCGATCATTAGAACGCTCAAAAAGGACACTGATAATCAATACATTAAAAACGCCATTACCTTGTCCAGAAAACACGTACGACTTTTACAAAAAACACGTACATGTTTTCTCGGAAACACGTACGTGTTTTTCCAGAAGCAAATTCCGGTCAAAAGCAACAAAGATTCTGATAAAGCCATTATCTTTGTTTTAAAATCAATACATAACCATGATGAGACACTTAAAGTACTTGGCTTTTGTAGCATGTCTGGGAAGTCTTTCCCCAGCCTTCGCGCAAAACGCCTCTAAAAGCCTAACAGTTGATGACCTAGTCACTTGGCAACGAATCACGGACCGGGAGATCTCGGACAACGGAAAATGGGTAGCTTGCAAGATGGAACCTTGGGAAGGTGACGCTACCGTTTATTTGTATGCGGCCCAAGGGCAAGAGACCGCCACTTTTTCTCCGGCCGATAAGTTCGCGTTCTCCGCTTCCTCGGGTTATCTGGTTGTCACGCAAACACCCGGAAAGTCCACGGTAGATTCCCTGAAAGTATTGAAGACGAAAGAGGACAAGATGCCGATGAACACCTTGGTAATCTATTCCGTCGCCGGTAAAAAGGAGACGATAGACTCCCTCAAAACCTTCAAATTAGCGGACGAGGCGGATTGGATCGCTTATCAAAGAGGCCGGAAGGACTCCACGTTGTACGTCCGTTCGCTGGATGGAAGCAAGACCTTCCAGTTCCCGACCGTAACGGATTTCCAATTCGCCAAGAAAAGCGGTATGCTATATTACACGAGCGCAGCGGAAGGAGAAGCAGGTATATTCACCTTGAACCCGGAGAAAGGAAGTCCGGCGCTCATCAAAGAGGGAAAAGGCGTATTCAAACAAACCACGTTCGACGAGAAAGGGGAACGGCTAGCTTTCTTATATTGCGCCGACAAAGATTCTTCTTACAAAGCGTTAAGCTTATGGTTATCCGAGCATAACGCTCCCGCAAAAGAAATCGCCACCCGTGGAAACAAGGCTTTCCCCGCTGAATGGGTAATCAATGAGAACGGGATGCTTCAATTCTCGAAATCTGCTTCCCGTCTGTTCTTCGGTACCTCACCGGAGCCGAGGCAAAAAGACACGACCCAACTAGCCGAGAATCGTCCGAACGTACAGGTTTGGAGTTGGGATGAGCCCGTACAATATACCGTACAGAATTATAACAAGGAAAAAGACTTAAAGAAAAGCTATCAAGCGGTTTATAATCTGGGCAACGGCTCTATCTTCCAATTGGCGAATGAGGAATTACCGAATATCCAATTGGGTAACGAGGGTGACGCAGCCTTGGCGCTCCTTTCCACTTCCCGTCCCTATTCTTTGTCTTCCATGTGGGAGGCCCGCACACGCAGCGACTATTATACCGTATCGCTGGATAACGGGGAGCGCAAGCAAATCGCCCAAGCGGATTATGGACGTTTCCGCCTCTCCCCACAAGGTAAATACGCATATTGGTATGGCGAGACGGATAGTTGCTGGTACACGATCGCCTTGGCAGAAGGTAAGCGATATCGCCTAACCACCCCGGAAAGCTTCCCGGCTTGGGACGAGGAGAACGACGTTCCTAATCATCCTTATGCGCATGGAGCCGCCGGCTGGACCGCGAACGATCAAAATCTATTGATCTATGATCGTTACGACATCTGGAAATTCGATCCGACCGCAGCTACCTCACCGATCAACCTGACCGTGAACGGAAGGAAGGAGAAACTGTCCTACCGCTTGGAACAACTGGATAAAGAGGCTCGCTTTATCGACCTCGGCAAACCGCAATTATTAAAAGGATTCAACGAGACCACGAAAGGATACGGATTCTATAACGCACGCCTCTCCGCTCCAGCAGCCCCGAAGACCTTGCTGGCAGGCAACTATATGTTGCGATCTATCAACAAGGCGAAGAATACGGACGACGTGATCTATACGATGGAAACCTTCCAGCAATACCCGGATATCCACTATTCGACCTTGGCGTTCAAGAAATCCGTGCAATTGACGCATGGAGACAAACAGCAGGAAGGTTTTATCTGGGGTACCGCCGAGTTGGTATCATGGATTTCCTTGGACGGCCGTCCACTGGAAGGTGTCGTTTATAAGCCGGCGAATTTTGATCCGAACAAGAAGTACCCGATGATGGTAAACTTCTACGAGCGGAATTCGGAGACTTTATATAATTACCGTATGCCGGAACCGCATCGTTCTACGATCGATTATCACTTATACAATAGCAACGAATATGTCATCTTCAACCCGGACATTCGCTATGTAGATGGTTATCCGGGAGAAAGCTGCTATAACTGCTTGATGCCGGGTATCACCATGATGATCGCCAAAGGATATATCAACGAAAAAGGGATCGGTGCGCAAGGACATAGCTGGGGAGGTTACCAAGTAGCTTATTTAGCGACTCGCACGAATTTATTCTCCGCTATCGAGTCTGGGGCGCCTGTCGTAAATATGTTTAGCGCTTATGGCGGTATCCGTTGGGGTTCCGGCATGGCCCGCTCTTTCCAATACGAGCATACACAAAGCCGTTTAGGAGCTACGCCATGGAGTTCTCCACTTCGTTATCTGGAAAACTCGCCGTTGTTCACGATGGATAAGGTGCAGACCCCAATATTGATCATGCACAACGATGCCGATGGTCATGTGCCTTGGTACCAAGGTATCGAGTATTTCGTTGCCATGAAACGGTTAGGTAAACCTTGCTGGTTACTGAATTATACAGGTGAACCGCATTGGCCGATGCATATGGCAAACCGCATCGATTTCCAACGCCGCATGTTCCAATTCTTCAACCATTACCTGAAGAACCAGAAGATGCCTAAATGGATGTCCGAGGGCGTACCTGCCGTAGAGCAACCGTTTGAGTTGGGGTATTGATCAGACAATTACAGCTTCATACGAAACTCGGTACGGACACCGGGTAAGGAATCAACGGTTAAATCGCCGCCATGCAAGCGCATTATGCGGTGGGAGATACTGAGGCCGATGCCGCTACCACCGGACTTCGTAGAGAAGAAAGGCGTAAAGATAGCAGACAATAGTTCAGGAGAAATACCGGGGCCATTGTCTGTTATAGTTATATATACCCTACCATCTGTCTTCAAGGCTTCTACGGAGACGATACCATCCGCTTGCCCCTCTATCGCCTGTAATGCGTTACGGATCAAATTAATCAGAGCCAACACGATCAAGTTTTGATCCACACGTACCGTTAAAGCTTCCGCAGAGGAGAAACGGATACGGTCGCTACCCGGCTCGGCACACAACAACCGTTCCATCTTCTGAAATAAAGAGGTTATAGGCACCTCGGTTCTTTCCGGCTCCGGGAGATGCGTCAGACGATGGTAGGAATCCAAGAAGGCGGATAAATTTTGCGCTTGCCCATGAATAACCTCCAAACCTTCCCGTAATTGCTTCGGAGTATATGTATCGGAATATTTCAATAGGTCAGCAGACAAGGAACGGATTGGCGTAATCGAATTACGAATCTCATGCGTCAGTACCCGCAAGATACTCTCGTAATATAAACGCTTCTCTTCCATCTCACTCTGGTTTTGACTGAATAGGAGGATAATCCGGTTCATTTCCGTATACAAATCCTTTACAAAAGGATCATTCGTTTTATTTGGGTACCGCAAAGCTGTATCCCCATTACGAACCGACTCAAAGAAGGTAGCTATCTTACGGTTTATACCGTTCATCCACCGGATTAGTAACAGAGTTATCAACAGGATAATACACAGACATACAAAGGATAAGAAGTAAGAGGTACCGGTTATCAACAATACGGACCCAAGTAACGCGAGAAACACGATCAAGGAGACGATTCCTATAATCTTCAAGTATAAACTCCGGTTAACCATAGCTACTCTCCTTATAATCTACAATCCGTATTTCCGCATCTTATTATAAAGGGTCTGGCGGCTAATATCCAATTGTTGAGCCGCAAGCGTCAGGTTCCCTTTCTTTTCTTTCAATACCTCGGCGATAAACTGCCGTTCCATATCCTCCAACGTACAAGGATGGGAGACTTCCGAAAGCTCCTCCACATAGAAATCATCGGCATCCAAACGGCATTTATCCACAAGTAAGACCGTACGTTCGACGATTTGCTGCAACAAGGCCAAATCACCCCGCCCGGCCATATCGGATAACTTATCGACCGCCTCCGCTGTCAGACGAGGCAATGGTTTCGCATAAGCCTCCGTATATTTCTTTAGCAATGCATTAATAAGAGATTCGGCCACAGATGAAGCCTTATCTGTATTTGATTCCATACGGTGTTCCCACACATGGACAAAGGTTTGAATAAGTTTCTCGTTATCCCAAGGTTTCACGATAAAGTCCGAGGCTCCCCTTTTAAGGGAAGATACAGCCAACTCGATATCCCCAAAAGCGGTTATCAAGATAACGGCCGGAGGATTCTTAAGCTCCAAAATACGATCCAACCAGAAAAGCCCTTCCCCACCGCTTTGCTTTCCAGCGCCGAAGTTCATATCCAGTAAAACCATATCTACATCTCCATTCCGTAAAAGGGCAGGCAATAGAACAGGAGATGATACGGTAACGATCGTCTTAAACTCATGGGACAGGATCGTCCGCAGACTTCTCAATACCGCCTCATTGTCATCTACGACTATAATCTTCGCGTTACGCATGAAGCCTCCTCTTTTTTCGCACGCAAAGATACGATCTTTTCCCGGCTCTCAGTGTCCAATATTTAGACAAATCCAGTCCTTTACGAACGTTTCCTCCGATTTTATTTGCCATATTCCACGCAACCGGATAGCTTTGAACCAACAAACAGATAAAACCATGGAATCCATATCTCTAAAACTTATATTCCGTAGCTGGTGGCGAAACAAGACGTTCGCCGTCATTTCCTTATTGAGTCTGGCGGCAGGCATCACTTGTACCAACCTACTGATCTCATACGTCATTTATGAATCTAGGATAGAAGCCCATAATCCCAATAAGTCGCATATCATCTATATGGCACAAGACTCTCCCTTGACCTCCGGAGAGAAAGTATCTTTTATTAAAGGGAAGATCCCTGTGCAGCTAAAAGACCAATACCCTGAAGTTGAGGATTATTTACGACTGAACATAGACAATGCCGCCTCCATCACGATAGGAGAAAAGCGCTTCGACCCAATCTCGATCGTCAGAGCTGATCCCTCCTTTCCTCGCTTTTTCCCTTACAAGGTAATGGCAGGAAATATAAACAAGGCATTAACCCAACCAAACGCAATTGCGTTGACCGAATACCAAGCGAAGATATTCTTCGGGAACGAGGATCCTATCGGTAAAACCTTTTCGGCAAAGTACGCTTATGAGAACGAGACGATTACCTACGAGGTCGCCGCCGTTATCAAAGAGTACCCTCAATCATTCTTGAAGTTCAACGCATTGGCAGGTACTACCTCCCAATTCAATGGCGGCCCTACCTTATTACTGGTAAACGATCTCTTCAACATTGATACGTTCACTCAAAAACTAAAGGATGATAAGGTACCTACTTTCAACGGAACCGGACAGTATTATTTCTATACCCTCCAAGAGAGTTATTTCCAAGAGCAAACCTATACACAAGAATACATCCCCTATATCCACCGAAACCAGAAAGACTTACTGTACGTTGGTTTGTTCTCAGCCATCCTAATCCTCGTGATCGCCTGTTTCAATTATGCCAACCTAAGTTTCTCCCGCATTTTGCAACAGGTAAGGATGATCTACACCCAGAAGGTGATGGGAGCATCGGCTGGGCAAATCCATCGCCAGCTATTCTTGGATACTTTCCTTACCGTGCTGATCGCTTTCTTTTTATCCTTGTTACTTACACTAGATTTCCTGCCGGCTTTCAACCGGATCGTTTCCGGACGTATCTCCTTGGGATTTTTCTTTAGTGGACAGGTCTTACCTGTGATCGTGGCACTCATCCTAGCTCTATCCATTATCCCCTCATTATATATGAGCCATAAGATCAACTCCCTTTCCCATTCCGAGTATAAATCATTCACCACCGGTACCCGGAAGCGGACAATCATAAGCGGGCTCTCCATCTTACAATTCGCCATCTCAATAGCTCTGGTATTCGCCACGCTAACCGTACGGCAGCAACTAACGCTCACTCAGACAAACGGTGAACGTTACCGGGACCTCATCGAAATAGCCGACTGGAGTGGGAATCATATACAGACCTTCTCTGAAGAGATCCGGCGTTATCCTTCCATAGAAGAGATGTGCCTTTCGAGAAGCGGGATCATACAGTTCAACTTGCGGACAATGGTCTTGAAAGACGAAAACGGAAACGAACTAAATTATACGCTAGGCCAATACGAAGGTGATAGTACTTTCCTAAAGGTTATGAAGATAAACATTCTTCAAGGGCTCTCAGAGCGAGAGGCTCTAAAACAATACAGCACACCCGTCTATATTAACGAACAATACGCACGTTTGCTCGTGCCCAAAGGCGAGAATCCCGTGGGTAAGCCTGTCCGCCTTTACGACACTGAATTCGGGAAGATGGAAAAGGAGGGAGAACCGATAGCGATTATAGCAGGGATCGTGGAGAATCTATATACAGGAACCTTACGACAAGAGGTTTACCCTAGCTTGACCTACCTAACGCATACTCCCCCCTATAACCTCGTCCAAGTCCGACTGAAAAAAGAGCACAGAGCCGAGGCTCTAGCTTTACTGCAACAAACATGGGAAAAGATCAATCCCAACGTACCTTTCGAATACCAAGATATATACGAGGAATTTATGTTATCTAACCGAAAAACGATCGAACTGGCACATTTGCTCATCATGTACTCGATCATCAGCCTCCTGCTAACCGCCTTCGGATTATTCGGCATGGCTCTCTATGCCATCCAGCAGCGTACGAAAGAAATCGGTATCCGTAAGGTAAACGGGGCTACGGCCGGGGAGATCTTGTATCTATTAAATCGTCGGTTTATCGGCTGGGTAGGGATCGCTTTCGCGATTGCCGTTCCTATCACGTGGTATTCGCTGAGTTGTTGGCTGGAGAATTTCGTATATCGGGTGGACATATCCATAGGAACATGCCTGCTGTCCGGCGGTATCGTATTGATGGTTACGCTACTGACCGTAAGCAGGCATAGTTATAAGGCGGCATCCCGTAATCCCGTAAATGCCTTACAGAGCGAATAGCGAAAAGGAATATTTTGGATACTCACCTCAGTGTCTTCTCATCAAGGAATGCATCACAATCATCATACAAATTGAAAACTAATTCCTCGGGAATTACCGACCTTGATCGCCACGTTTCGATGGAGGAATAAAAACGTTCGAATAACTCCTCCTCCAATCGCTCGGTTTGCTGCATATACCCATTGCCGCTTAGATTGAAAAGTAATTCCCAATGGAAATAACTTTCCGTATTCGTCCCCCGATGATAACTGTAAATCTTATCCCGAAGCATGTTCGACGCGTCACATAACGGAGCATGTTTATTTTGATCGACAGTTAACGCCTTGGGCAACTTCTTATCGGCGCCTTTCAACCAAGCCGGAACCGCAGGAGTAACCGGTGGGTAACCGATAACCGTCCACATCGTAGTGAACGAAGCATCCTCGTCCGGCCGTACACCTTGAATAGCCACAGCGCAAGAGGTACTTCTACGAGCGATAAAATCCTGCTCCGCAAACCAACCGGAAGTCTCTGGCTTATTATGTTTTCCATCTTTCAAGTCGATACCCATCAAAGGATTATGGAATGAGCGAGATAAATGGGACCGCACACAATTCTTCAAGTTTTCCGCATCGCGATTTTTCCACATAATCGGACGTCCGTCAGGTGTTACCTTGCCAGAAATGATAGCCGACGTGCAAGCATTGGCAAATTCCATGGCTCCTGATAAAACAAGAGCCATGAGACACAATATATTTCGTTGCGTACTCATCCGACAACTACATACATTTGTTATAAAACAACGCATTCATGAACAACTTACTAGTTCCAAAGAAGTAAGAACGGAAATTCATATCATCAGCAAAAACAATCACCTTACCGCTTCTATAAGGTTTCACCATTATAGCAGGCTCCTCTCTCAATAGGTTCGCATTATCCGCCGACAAGAATCCCGACAACAAGGGCTTTTTGGTATAATATAAAGGCGAAATATATGGATCCCTATCTTTCTGGAAAATGATATCATTCGTTTTTATAACAGCGATCTCATCTTGATCAAGTCCCCAAGCTAGCGGATGCGTCTTATCCAAATGACAATTCAGAATTACCCCTTTGATCAACTTTCCGGCTTTTGCTTCCGCCTTATCCGCAAAAGAACGATAAACCGATAAGCTGTCCGCCTTTTCAAGCAATGTTTCCTTTGTCTTTAAAGAGATAAGCCCTTGTTTGCTAGCCCATGCGCTAGCCTTTCCGGTAGCGATCAACACTCCTCCGGCAGCAACCCACTCCTTCAAGGCAGTCTCGGTACCCTTAGTTAGATTTGGAACACCATTAGCCAAAATGATAACATTGTAAGCCTTCAAGTCCTTGCCTGTCAAAGACGGGTTCTCTATCAATACCGGACGCATCTGAAAACGCTTATCCAACAAGAACCAAATCTCACCCGATTCCGGGATACTTACGCCACGTCCTACTAACATAGCCACTTTCGGCTGCTCCAATGGTTTAAAAGCCGGGCTGCCAAAATCCACATCAGCCATCAATCCCGTGTTGGCCGAATAGATATCCACTCCCGTATTTTTCGCCAACTCATCCAATGTCGCATAGAGCACATCCGAAGGAAGCGGCTGATTATGCGTCAATACCTGGTAGGTACCATAGCCCATCGTCCATTCTCCCTCTTCGTTCTTAAATTGGAACGGACGGTTGGTCGCACTGACCCGAATCCCCTTACGCTGCAACTCATAGACAACCTTAGGCGCATAAAACTCCCGGTTCTCAAACACATACCCCACCCGGCTTTCCCCGCCGATGAGCCGTCCTTGCGGAAAATCATTTCGCTCAATCCGATCACCCATCAATCCGGCGACACTCTTCACCGGAGCACACTCCAAGTTAAACGCATGCGGGAACGTCCATGTAGAGATATCATAGAAAGTACTATCCGTATATTCTAAACAATCCTCCATAAGCACCTTAACCATCGTACTGTATTTTTGCGCCACCGGAATGACATAGGCTGAACCTTTTTGGAACTCCTTGTTACCTGCGGCTTGATAGTCCTTCGCCAACTGATAGACCTCGATATGATGACGGGCCATATTCTCCAAGAAATGAAAAGCGACAGACTTAGATCCGCGTGTATCGAACACATAGCCCTGTACCGCCTCCTTCCGCGCCTCAGAAGCCGTACGTTCATAATATTCCTTCTGATAAGCCAGCAAACGGGTACGCATCGCCTTGGCCGCTTCCAGCGTAGCGCAAGAGGCTAATGCCTGATTCCGGATCGTCCAGCCAAAGGTCCATTCCCCGCTCGGGGTATTACGCAAATGTCCGCGCGTGGAACCTTGCTCATATAGCAGGCAAACGGATCCATGCGCATCTCCATAAGCAGCCCCTTTTCCGTAATAGAAGTCATCATAACCCTCCTTCGAATAATAAGTCGTCCCAATCCGATCGAGTGCCTTTGCCGTATAAGAAGAAATCTCGGCTGTCAAGTCTTGATTAAGCTGGGGAGTAAACGGATGGGTACGCTTAGGATGTCCCGGACTGAAATAATAAGGACGTAACGCCCCTTGCTCATGTTGATCCACGACCACATTGGGCAACCATTCAAAATATCCATTTAAGCCATTGATCCCCTCGGGATGTTGTGCCATAAGCAAGTCGCGATTACAATCGATCCAATAATGGTTCGTACGACTGGAAGGCCAAGGCTCGGTAAACTCACGTGATTTTATATCGCTAACATTCGTGAAACTTCTAGAGGAATTCACCCACGACGCAAACCGATTGATTCCATCCGGATTGGCTCCGGGAGTCATCACGACAATCTCTTGGTCTAGTAATTCCTCGATCTCAGGCCCTTGTGCCGCCGCCAAATGATAGGCAACAGCCAACGAAGCGTTCACACCCGATGCCTCATTTCCATGAATGCTATAAATCAAGCTTACGATCACAGGCATGTCGTCTATCACTATGCTTCTCGATTTCGCCACGTCGCTCAACTTTAAGTGCTCCTCCTTCAGTCGATCTATATTCTTTTGGTTCTCGGCCGAAGTAAACACGACCTCTATAAAAGGACGGTGCTGATAGGTACGCCCCGTCTCCCTAATCGTGACACGGTCGCTGCATCGCGCCAATGTTCTCATATATTCCACTACTTGATCCCATCCGGCATGTTGTTCTCCAAGCTGGAATCCCAAGATTTTTTCCGGGGTAGGAACCTGAGGGTCATAAACCTGAGAACCTTCCGGCAAGAAATACGTTAAATCATACGGATACTCATCCGCTTGTGGTTGAGCAAAAACACCTGTCGCCAAGAAGATTGGCAACAGGCACATTAAAAAAAATCTTCTCATAACTATTTATTTACTTTATGGATTCGGTTCGCAAAGCGGATTCAGTTGAGTCTCCTTATCAGGAATAGCCCATTGCCAATCCCTATGTCCGGCCGGACGATATCTGTTCCCGTTACCCGTCACCGTTCCATCTCCATACATATTGTAATTAGAAGCTTCTGGATCCACCACTTTAGGCATTGCGTCTTTGTTCCAATATTCAATCAAACCATTCGGGAAAACCTCAGGACGAGGAGCCGGTCCACGGTCCAAATCCATATTCAAACGTTTCAAGTCGAACCAACGGAAACCTTCCCCCCAAAGCTCTATGCGACGTTGAGTCATCACCTCTTCTATCAAGTTTTCGCCCGTTTTCGTAGACAATGTATACTCCGGATCCCGATGACTTGCCAGCGGATAAAGAGCCTGAGCCGCTTTGCCTGGCTCCCCAGCACGTGCATATCCCTCCGCCATGATCAACATCATCTCCGGCAAGCGCATGAAAGGAACATCCCGGCCACCTTTCGTCGTAGGATCCGATACGATAAACTTATTGGCCATATAATTAGCATACGCTTTACTGTTACACTCCGCCCGGATCGGTCGCGGAAGAGTATTGGGATCGGTCGCCCTCGGAAACCAAATTCCTTTACGCACATCGGTATCACTGATCTTGTCGTATAACTTATTATAAATCGCACGAGGGGTATTGCCATTATACGAAATGATCTCATTCGACATATATCCATGGAAGTGAGTCAAGTTCGGAGCTTGCTGCAACAAAGGATTCGATCCCCACAACCATTCTGTATTTGATTGATCGCTAAAACGATCATTCAATGTCGTATAGGTATCATCTTGCAATTTGGCTCCTGATAGATCAACGACCAATTTAGCCATTTCAGCCGCTTCCAACCATTTACCTTGCGTCAATAAGATACGAGCCTTCAAACCGCGAGCCACGTGCAAATCAATATGCGACTTATTAGTCCGTTTCTCCTCCGTAGCACCCAATAATTGGATCGCCAAGTCGATATCCTCATTGATCTGCGTATACACCTCCTCTACAGAAGCTCTCGCTCTCGGCTCCGTTGAGTTATCGTTACGAATTACCACACCCAATTGCGTGTTATCGCCCTCTGCCTTATAACGGCCGCCATACATCTGTACCATCGTGAAATAGGCGAAAGCCCGGTAAAAATGGGCTTGCCCCTTGATATAATTCCTCTCGCTCTCCAAACCTTCCGCAGCATCGATATTATCGATAATCATACTACTGTTAGAGATAAAATATTGCAACAAGCGATAAAAATGGGTCGCGCTACCGATCGTCGCATTCCGATGGCTCGACCATTGAGCCTGCTTTTGGAACTGCGCATTGCTGTACGTATATACCAAATCATCCCCCATCACCTCATACCAAATCATCAACATATCGTAACCGCCATAAAAAGCCGAACTAGACAGATCACCCGTCCACATCAATTTATGCAAGCCATTTACAGCCAACATAGCCGATTGGGTATCATTGAACACTGCTTGCTCATCCACCGTTTGTGTGGAAGTTGTCTCCAAAAAATCCTCCTTGCAGCCATTGAATAATACCACAAGAGATAGCAACACTACTATATATATATTTTTCATATTGAACATGATTTAAAAAGTAAGATTCAAACCAAAAGTAAATACTCTCGCAGGCAAATAAACATCCGCATTACCACTATATCCTGAGAATATGTTTGAACGAGGGAAAATACCTTTTCGTTTCGTCAGCAAGAATAGATTCTCTCCTGACGCATATACCCGGAGTCCTTGCATGGAAACCTTCTCCAGCCATTGCTTCGGCAGATCATAGCTCAAAGTAGCGGAAGCCAACTCCAACATATTCGAGCTGATCAACCAACGAGTAGAAGTTCCCGCATTCATATTCGTATCTGCGAAATCCTCGATGCGAGGCACATTCGTGACATCGCCCGGTTTCTGCCAACGATTCAAGATATCCACATGCTTGTTGGAAGTCAAGGATGCGGATCCTGAAGGCTGTGTCATCAAATCAGAATATCCTACATCATACATCTTGCCACCTAGCTGGAAGTTAAACAACAGGCTTAAAGAAAGATTCTTCCAAGATACGTTCGTATTAAGACCTCCCGATACCTTCGGTGTAGATTCTCCGGCCCAATCATAAATGGCCTCATTCACGTTAGTCGTATATGTTTTTCCATCCACCTCTACCAGGTCGACAGACTCCACCGTCAGTTCCGGATCCGGCACATAGATAGAGTTTCCGGTAGCAGGATCTACTCCCGCCCACTGGCGAAGATAAAACTCATAGCGCGAATGTCCCTCTTCCACCCGATGTACTCCGCTGTTATAAGGTTCTACCGGCAAAGAGGTAATCCGATTTTTCAACCATGTAGCGTTAATTCCCACAGACCACGTCCAATCCTTCGTCTGGATGATTCTTCCGTTCAAATCAACTTCCACACCTCGATTGTACATCGTACCTGCATTCTTATATGCGCTGGTAGTACCCGTATCCGGTGCTTGCGGGATCGAGAACAATAAGTTGCTGGAACGGCGATCGAAATACTCTACACTACCCGACAAACGGCTTTTAAACAACTCAAACTCTAACGCCACATCGCCATTGCGAGACACCTCCCATTGCAAATCCTTATTACGAACGACACGTTGCTGGATATAACCGGCCTCCAATCCGTTCATGGCCTGCTCGTAAGCCGCTTGCCACGCATAGTAGCTACCGATGGCATCATTACCCACCTCACCGTAAGCGACACGCAACTTCAGCAAATCGATGAAATCAATATCTTCCATGAAACGCTCCTCGTCAATACGCCAACCAGCTCCTACCGAGAAGAATGTACCCCAACGGGAATCCTTGTAAAAGCGGGAGGATCCGTCGCGGCGCACGGATGCAGAAAGGAAATAACGGCTGTTATAGTCATAGTTCGCACGGGCAAGGAATCCCTCCGTCTTGTAGGTATTCGTATAAGAGTCTTGCTCGTCCGGCACCGAATAATTGCTGAACTCAAAGTTGCCATTATGGATGGTCTGGTTTTGCATGGAGCCTTTCAGGTAATTGTACTCATAATCATAACTCTCATGTCCTAATAAGACATCGACATGGTGATTGCCGAAATTCTTTGTATAGGAGAGCAATTGGTTGAACGTCCAAGTTGTCTCAAACGAAACGGTCTTCGTGCTTGACCCCACCTCAGTCTTCTCCGGATAATAGATACTGGCCGAATGCCCTAAACGAGAGCTTGTTCCCACGGCTCCGTTCACCGTAAACTTGAAATCATTCAAGAAACGGATCTCCGCATACAATTTCGCGTTCAATTGATTCCGCTTGTATCCGTTGCTGATATTTTGCAACTCAATAGCCGGGTTATTACCAGAGATATACGCACGCGAAGGCGCTTCCACACCCTCCTCGATCGTATAGGCCTGACCGAAGTCGTACACTTTATTACCATTGGCATCCAGCACATATTCTTTGGTACGAGGATCGTGTACATGGATCGGATAGATCGGTCCGATATAGCGAGTGAATCGGAAAGGGTTGTTGTTATTTCCCGAAGCTTGCGACTGCTGCCCTTCCGCCTTGCTGATATTCCCAGAGAGCGTACCGCCAATCTTCAAGAACGAGGTGATCTGCGAGTTAACATTCGTATTCAAGGTATATCGGTCAAACTTCGATCCGATGATATAACCACCTTCCGTCAGATAACCGGCGGAAAGATAATAATCCGACTTATTATTACCTCCGCTCACGCTCACGCCTATATCCGTACGGCTGCCCGTGCGCTGGATAGCGTCTTCCCAATCGGTATCATCCGCCCACATGAACGTAGCGTTCGGGTTAAGCACACCGTTCGCATCCACGACCTGATCGTCCGGCACGTTAAACGGATTGAAGCCCAGCGTTCCTGAAATCAAGTTTTGAGCGGCTGCCATTCCCGCTTGCTCTGGTGACGCACCACCACTTATCAACTGGTTGCGTGCGCTCTCCCAATATACTTTCAAATAATCATTCACGCCCAATCGTTCATAATCCTGACTTTGCCGATTCGTGAATCCTTGGTTGATTTTCACATTCACCGACATACGATCCTTACTACCCGTCTTGGTGGTTATCAAGATAACACCATTACCACCTCGTGCGCCGTACAGAGCTGCAGATGAGGCATCTTTCAAAACAGACATACTCTCTATATCACTGGGATTGATACTACTGATACTCTGATCGTAGGGCATACCGTTAAGTATAATCAAAGGGGTATTCGTCGCAGAAATAGAGCCCAATCCGCGAATATAGATATCCGAATCTGAACCGGGCTGACCACTGGCTGAGGCTACTTGCACACCCGGCGTAGATCCTAGTAAGGCTGAAGTTGCCGATGTAACAGGACGAGCCTCTATCTTCTCTGACTTCAGCAAACTGGCAGATCCAGTAAACGTACTTTTCTTAGCCGTACCATAGGCCACGACCATCACCTCATCCAATGTTTCCGAATCATCCTCCAGAAGTATCATCATCTCTGATTTGATCGGAAGCGTTTGCGAAGTCATGCCAACAAAAGATACGGTAAGCGTACGGGCATTTGCCGGCAAGTTGTCCAATGAGAAACGTCCCTCCACATCTGTAATTGTACCGATTGTTGTACCTGTCACAACAATATTAGCACCAATGACCGGCTCGTTATCAATTCTTTGCAAAACACGTCCTGCAACTTTCCGGGATTGTTGTTCAATGCCATTTAAATAAGAAGTAGGCAAAGCCTCGGCAGAAACACTACCTGCCACTGAAAAAGCCAATAAAAAATGAGCTAAAAGCACGTTTTTAAAAGTCAAACAACGAATGCATCCTTTTAGTCCGTGCATATTGTCAAAAAGATTCATAATAATAGTTTTAGATTTTAATTTATCAAACACAATAACATCCGCAAGATCAGAATAAATATTATAACATCAAAGTAGGAAGCTCATTTTATTTACATTCTCGTATAAATAACACATAAAAAGTAGCGAATTTTCGTGAACGTATTCCATAGAAACAAGCCTGCTATTCGGCGGTATCGTACTGATGGTTACGTTACTGACCGTAAGCAGGCATAGTTATAAAGCGGCACCTCGTAATCCCGTAAATGCCTTACAAAGCAAATAGTGAAGAGGAATATTAAACTCTATTCGCCCATTGGCAATTTACTTAACTGAGATATTGCCTGTAAATTGGAATAATCGTATTGGTAAAGGCCATCATCGGCGATCATCATCAAGGTATTCCTAAAAGGGATTACATCGTAACCCTCCATACCTGCATAATGAACAAGCTGATTAGCCAGCAAGGTCATAGGATCTTTCGCATTGAAGACCTTTAACCCTTCGTCACAGAGGAATAAAGTACCGTTATCGATACCTAATCCTTTCGGACATTTCATGCCATAAGTAACCAGCAGGTTCGGTTGGTCCACATCACTTACATCTATGAGCATCAGTTCATTGGTATTTTGCCCGCAAGTATTTCCGGAATGCACGGTCACATACGCTAAGTCATCCTCCACGACAACCGGATCACAACCAAAGACATGACTTACGGAAGAACGATACTTAGGCGCTAACGGATCTTCCAGCGAATAGATCAACATGCCGGTCGGAGTTCCCATGAACATCTTATCTTTATAGTTGAAAAGAGTCTCGACATCACGTTGCAACCAAATGTCGTTTGTCGTCAAGACAGGCTTGTCTCCAGACAGGTCGAAAACACACATGATATTCTGTTCTACCGTATATAAGTACTTACCATAAATAGAAAAACGAGCCATAGATCCGTTCACGCCCTGCGTGGAAGTACCCGGCGCCGCATCGTTCGCCATCAGATCACCGCCATAACTCGGATAATGGTAAATGGTTTCCTCCCGTTCCTTCGGCTCCCAACCAACCACGACACCTTTCGCTCTCGCTTCCTCCGAATAACACATATTATAATCGAACCCATAGCCATTCTCTATGGTCGGAAGCGCATAACGGAAAGCGTTCTCCACACGACCTTCCAATTCAGGTCTCTCCGGATCGGAGATATCGAACCAGACCAGATCCACATACGAATCCGCATACAATTTATCATCCTTGATCGAGAGATCCTCGTTACCGATCAATTCTACAAAGCCCGCTATCCGGGGAGATGCCGGATTCCTGTTATCCACGATATGGATGCCCTTATCCGGGGAAGAAATATACAGGTAATCCTTATAGAAACAGATCTTACCCCGCTTGGTGATTGGTACCACCTCATCCGTCACCTTCACTGAATTCCGAAACTCGGAGATCGACATGAATACCGGTTCGTTGATAGCATACCGCACGACCTCCACTCTCACTCCATCATCCTTGCATCCCATTAAGACGCAAAGGCTAAAGGCAAACGCCCAATAAAAAAGTTTCCGCATAATTATAATAGATTTAATCATTAAAAAGCATATCGTATACCTGCGCTCAACCCAAATCCCAACGGCTTGTCCGTACGGATACTAGCCGGTTGATCACAGTCAAAATAATGGGAGAAGCGAGGCTCGAAATAGAGGCTCCAATCCCCATAAAAACGATAAGCAGCACCGACCGAGGCATTCACGGACCATTGCATACCATGGATATCCTCCTTTTTGCTCTTGGAGATAGTCGTTCCGTTTCCGGCGATATAGCCACTATACACGGCCTGCAAGCCCTTCTCCATCATAAAGCCTCCGGAGAGATAGACATTCCATCGCTGATTCTTCCATAAATAAACCACCAGATTCAAGGGAATACCCAGATAATGCAAAGACGATTTCACCTCTGACGGGCAATCCCCTCCCCTCTTGAATGTAGTGGATAAATACGTATACATCAATCCACTTTCCACGGCTATACGCCGGCTCAAATCCTTCCGTACCGTAAAACCGAATGATATCGGAAGGGAGTAGCTAACGTCCGGATAAGATTCGAACGAACGATTATCCAAGAAGTTCTCATCCACCTTAGAACTCCGTAATACCGGGGCATTACGGAATGAGACCGTTTGGGGAGGCGTATTACCACTCTCCTTTTCATCATCGTCTTTATCCGGCTTATCCGGATCGGGGCTTCCTGCCGAATTATTCATATCTCCCGGAGAAGAAGCATCGCCATAACTCATATCCGTATTTAAAAAGCTATCTACATAACCACTAGAGCCAACGGCGGCGGCCAATAACCACTTGTTCCGTTTACTCTTCTTGGCTTTCTTTTTCAAAGAGGCTTTTCGTCGGGGACTCCGTTCGCCTTCCGGTAGAGGAACCGTAGAGTCACCTCGCTTAACGACTATGTCCGTCGAATCCTCGGACGCATCCTCCTTCACAGACGGTTCTTCTACGATAGCCGCAATCGCATCCTTCTCAATAATCTCGATAGTCTCACACTTCTCATCCTCCCGGATCGTTTCCTTTTCCCCGACAATAGCGGAAAGCTTAGCCTTTTTTTCCCATTTCAGCACTTTCGCTATACGTTTCTTTACAGGCTCTACAGGTAAAACGGGACGCTCCGGAAGAATATTCATTTCCTCCGCTTTCTCCGATATCTCTTTCTGAAAGGGGCTCAATTCCTCCAATGGCATCTTCTCCGGGGAAGGTAGCAGCCAAATAACCAAGGCCAGCACTGCGGCGGCGGCCAAGCCTCCCGTCCACAACCAACCCCGTGATCTCGCTTTCCGGTTCATCCGGGCCTCCACCTCATCCCAGCAGCCGGCATCTACCGGCAACCGGTGCTCTTCCAAGCGCTGCCGCATATAGCCGCTGAAATCATCCAGCCGTTCGTTATGATCCTTATCGTCCCGCATTTTCATGCCTTATTAAAGATTGTACACTCTTTTGCAAAGCGTTCCTCGCCCGGATAAACTGGGAACGGGAAGTCGCCTCCTGTACATGCAGCATCTCGGCGATCTCGCTATGCGTATATCCCTCTATCGCATATAAGTTGAAGACCGTACGATATCCCGGCGGCAATTGGGCCACGCAAGCCAACAAGTCATCTGCCGATAAACGGTCTAATACGGAGTAGTTGATATCTTCCAAACTGTCGTCATAGCCGTCCAGACCTACACTTAGCCTCGTGTTCTCTGAAGACCGGAGATATTCAAGAGCCGTAGTGACAAAGATCCGCCGTATCCATCCCCCGAAAGCCCCGGAGCCGGAATACGACCGGATCTTCGTAAATATCTTCACGAACCCGTCCTGCAGAAGATCACGGGCCGTCTCCCTGTCACCCACGTAACGCATGCAAACACTCATCATAGCAGGAGCATATTGCTCGTACAATTCCTTACGAGCCCATGATTCGCCTCGCATACATCCATCGATTAACAGTTGTTCATCCATAAGTACTTATGCTCTCTATTATATGGATGAAATAGGTATCCTAAAAGTTGCATCTTATTCAAAAAAAAATTACCTTCACATCAAAAATAGGAGGAGAGTGTATGAGACGAGGATTATTTATATTCATGGCATGGATATGTGTCGTTGGAATTCAGGCACAGTCTGACTTTTCGTTTATTTTAAATAAAGAAGGTAAAATCATCGTCCTGCCTAAAAACAAGACGTATGAGTTGAACATCCCGAAAGCCTCTTATAAGACATTTACCCCTGCGGGGACACGGGATATCGATATTAAACTGCGGGAGTTCACGCCCGATATTCCCCATACGTCCCTACAAGAGCGTCCGATGGATATGCAGATATCTTCCGCCGCCTATCAGCCGTTCTTTAACGTATATACCCCGATGCTTCGGGAGGTATCGCCAATGGCGTTGGATTTCAATGAGACTTATATGAAACGGCTAAACGAGAGCTTCGATCTTATCGCTAACGGTGTTCAATATACATGGCCGGGAGTCGGAGGCATGACGATCATGAACGGGGGTATTTCTTGGCACAGCGGCAATTGGAGTCTTTATGGCGGAGGATTCGGTGGTCGTTTCTTTAGTCCCTTCAACCCTAGTCCCGGAATAACAGCCGGCGCAAACGTACAAGTGGAATATCAACCTACGGACTGGTTGAAACTGAAAGGATGGGGACAATACGCTTATTACGCCGACGAGTACAACAATCCCCATATGCTTAGGAATCCCTTTTTCTATCATACCCAAGTGGGCGGCTCAATGGAGTTCAAGGTTACTGATAATTTCTGGATGGGAGCCGGTATCAACTATGAATACAACCCGGTACGACGGAAGATGGAACCACAGTTCCTAGTCTATCCCGTCTTCAAATCGGGCCGCTTCAAGATTGGAATGTGAGGAAGACGCTATTTCCGTCTCAAACATTCCTACGTGGCAACTGCCTAGGATACCGACGCCACCGTCTATATTGCTAAATACACGGATCGGTTCGGCCAGACCGCCATCGATCAAAAGGTTCGAAACTGAATCCGTGTCTTTATCTTGCAAAACTTTCAGATATCGATAGTATTCCGCCGAGATAGCATATAGGTGTACCCGTAGGTGCTTAGGAGGAATCGGAAGAAAATCTTCCTCATTTAGATCTTCTATCCCTATCGAATCCGGGACTACTTTTAGCGGATATGATCCATAATAAGGTTCATAATAATACTCATCCCTTAAGTGCAAGGTATATTCTTGCCCGTTTATTAACTCATCAGAAAAGACCTTTCCATCATACCCATACATCCAGTCATTGCCAAAGATTTGATCCAAGGCTGTCAACGATTGACCAAAAACAGGTTCAGTCGCATAGTTTGGACTCACCGAGAACCATTTATATTCTCCTGTATATTCCTTAGCTATTCCATCAAAAACAGGAATGCCCTCTTCCATACGGAGTAAATAATAATTCTCCTCGGCAGGGTTATCTTTGAGTGTTACCTGATAAATCGCATTCTGGCGAGCAGAACCAAAAGAGCCAGCTACCGTGGCATAGGTTACCCCCGCTTTCAAGACCTGAGCAGGCTCAGGCATGACCGTCTCAGCACTTGCCACACCATATTCCGGATAAGAAGCTTCCACACGGATACGATCCCCTTTCACCGGTATAAAATCAGACTTGAAATAACCTTTCGTGTTAAATGCCTCATCCCCCTCCTGAAAGCTCATACGCTCTTTAAAAACGCCATTCACGAATAAATTCACCTCGGCTTTATCCAAAGTCACGTTCGGATGATCATCCGTGAAAAACCAAGTACGGGAGACACTTACGGTTAAGGGTTCGCCGGTTATAGCGACACAGTTCACTACCAAGGTAGGATCCGGCCGTAAGGATTCAAGGTCGATCTCCTTGATGCAAGACATCAAACCAAACAGGCTTACTATACAAATCGTATTTATTAGAATATTCTTTATCTGTTTCATCTTCCTAGAATTTATAAGTATATGATAGGGAAGGTATGATAGGCATAATACCTATCAACTTAAAACAAGGTTTTGTTTTACCGCTATAGGGAGAAGAAGAATCTGGGACTAAGTTATTCGTTCGTTCCCAGTTATCACTTTTATAGACCATAAACGGATTCATCCGGCTATATACATTATAAATACTGATATTCCAGATGCCCATTCGTCCCTTCTTCTTCGGACGGTAAATATTAAGTCCCAAATCCAGACGATGATAAGCCGGCATCTGGTAATTATTACGACGTGTATACAAATCCACCACTTCCCCGGATGGTTCCCACCAGTTATTCATCTTGTATTGGTTGGAAATAGTAAGCGTACCAGCTTGCTCATAACTCTCCAACGACAAGGTCATTCGATTGCCGGAAGTATACGTCCAAGCGGCTGTCAGTTCCACCTTATCCGACAGTTTATGCGAAACCACGATATTCAGCTTATGCCGGTTATCGTAACGTGCCGGAAAGCGTCGCCCGTTATCGATCTCATCGAAACGCCGATCCGACCATGAAAGTGTATATCCTATCCAACCGGTCGTACGTCCGCTTTCCTTGCGAGCCAAGAACTCCACGCCATACGAACGTCCCTTGCCGACCGCCATTTTTTCCTCCCAAGCCGCCGTACCGGGCAAGAAGGAATAGCCGTCTTTATAATCCAACAGGTTCTTCATCCATTTATAATACCCCTCTACCGAGAAACTATAAGAACGCATCAGATTATAATAGAAACCAGCGGAGACTTGATCACTGATTAAAGGTTTCAACTTACGGGTAACAGGCATCCACGCATCCGTCGGCAAATTTATATAACTGTTGCCCAATAAATGGATATATTGCCCCATACGGGCGTATGAGGCTTTGAAGCTAAGATCGTCACGTAGCAACCATCTCAAGGAAGCGCGAGGCTCCAATAAGGTATAAGCCTTCCGCTCCACATTGAACAGGCTAAACCGAATCCCCGCATTCAAACGCAAGCTAGGTAAGACATTCCAATCATCCTCTCCAAAGATAGCCGCCTCACGGGCCCATAGCAGATCATTCGTATATATTTTCCCTATATTCGAAAACTCCAGCATACCGGAACCGGCTGCTTTCACCTCATTATACTCCGGGCGGAAACGGTGCATCAAGAAATCCCCTCCAAAACGAATCACATGCGACGTAGAAGGCGTGTAATCAAAAGAGGAACGGACGCCCATATCCAAGATAGAGGTAGAACTACTCGTTTCCGATGAAGAAGAGAGATAATTATCTTCTCCTTCCACACCATAATTATATTCTTTTGAACTCCGTACATTCGAGCGATACCGTGAAAAGACCCCGGAAACCCGTCCGAACAAACGGTTATTGAAGACATAAGTCCAGCCCAAGGTTCCCATCAAATTACCCCAACGCAGCGATGAATGGGTACCATCCGTATAAGGGACTTGCTCTTCTTCTGTTGAGAAATCCGTTCCCCCTCCTTTTAATACATCATTCCCGTTATATAAGCTGAAAAACATCCGGCTGCGATCGCTGAAACGATGATTAAGCTTTAAATTCAAATCGTGAAAAGCGTAACGAAGGTTGATCCGGCTCCCGTTCTTTTTTATGACCCTGTTTACGATCGCTATCGTCGGGGCAGAGAATACATCCAGCCACGAGCGTCTAAGCGCTATCTGAAAAGCCGTGCGATCCTTGATGATAGGGCCTTCCAAGCTCAGATTACCGGAGATCAGCCCGATCGTAGCGCTACCATGGTACTCTTTCATATTGCCCTCTTTGGTATGGACATCTACCACAGACGAGAGTCGCCCGCCATATCTCGCAGGGAAACCCGCCTTGAAAAAGTCCAGATTACGGATCGCCTCCGGATTGAAAGCGGAGAATAGCCCGCCGACATGATTGATCTGGTAAACCGGATTACCGTTTATCAAAAACAAATTTCCATCTTGGTCGCCGCCACGAACATATAAACCGGCCAGTCCCTCTGTCCCACTGGCTACACCCGGAGTCAGTTGCAAGGTCTTCACGATATCGGACTCACCAAACAGGGTCGGTGTCGCCTTGATCGTCTTCTGGCTAAACTCCATCGTTCCCATCAAGGTGTTATTTACAGACAAACGATCCCGCTCCGAGGCCGTAACTACCACTTCCTCCAGACGGGCGTTCGGACGCAACTCAATATTTAATATGGTATCCCTATCCAATTCCGTGAAATTAAAGGAACAGCTCTCATAACCAATGTAAGAAGCATGCAAGCGGATATTCCCCGGCGGAAGCGTCAAACTGAAAAAACCATAGCTATTCGTAGCCGAGCCTTTCCGGCTGGCGACCTCATAAACAGAGGCTCCGATCAGAGACTCCGAGGACGCTTGGTCCCTCACGAAGCCGCTGATCGTTACCTGTCTCTGTCTACGCTTCAGAATCACGATCTTTCCACTCACCTTATACACGATCGGATACGACTCGAACAAGCGGGTCAAACAATCCGTCAATGTCTCATCTTTCACTTGGAAACTGATCTTCGGAAGCTCTTTCAACAAAGAAGACTCATACGAGAAGGTCACGCCCGCCTGTCTTTCGATCTCTGACAAGACCTCCGGCAACGAAACCTCCTTCATACGCAACGTAATCCGGGGATCATCCTTCGTCTTGGCTGATTGGGCCAAGAGGTCTGGAACAGGCATAAAAATCATCCAGCAAAAAATGGCCATAAGCCATTTATTCATCCACTCTGTCATCATTCTACTTTATTGAGTTCATTGATAAGACAGGATCTCCCGGAAATACCCCTATCAAGGAAAAGCCTTTTTTTCATACCTCGTGAACTTACCGCTTCATGATGTATGAACCGGCAAGCGCAGGTCGTCAACGCAGGATGGGCTTATCCATCCCAAGGATTCCAATAAGGAGGCACCGTGTCTCTCGGCATCGTGATACGCGATTTATCCTCTTGATATCCGGTGACAATCCCAAAGCCGTTCTCCACATTCGAATACGTATCGGAAGGCTCTATCAACGCCCCGAAATTCGCGTCGCCGATCGTGATAGAGTACCCCCTCATAATCTTCATATATCGATAATAATCCTCGGAGATAGACAACAGGCGCACATCGTAATGAACGTCCAGAGAAAGGGTATCACTCTCATACGAGTATTCAACAGGAAAAACAGAAACCTTAATAGCATTCGTATTAACCAGATCCTCCCCTCTAAATACGCCCATACAGTAACGCCCATCCATCTGGCTCGTGATAGGACTACCTCCAAAAGACTGGAAAACAGGATCCTCATAATCCACGCTAAAACCGGAATAATACCAACTATATCCTCCTAAGCTACGGAAAGAGGTTACGGTACGGGTACTATCCCCCTTCCGGAAGTCCAAGATCTGCTCCACGATTAAACGATAATAGGAATCCGTCTCAACCCCGATTTTAACAGAGAAACGCAGATATTCGGCATAGTAGGCAGAAGATCGATAGGATAAGGTATCCACCTCATAAATCCGTGCCCGACCGGGGATACGAGTTTCCCCGGATACCGGCTCATACCCATCGGCCTCGGCCTCTATACGCAAACAATCCCCCTGTCTCACGAAACAACCGGGCAGAACATATTGCCCCCGTGAATGTATAGAATCTTCCGGCAGGTCATCATTGCGCATAAGACCTTGAAACTCATCATTGACATAGACACGGACTTTCGCATCGGATAACTCAAAATCGGGAACGCTATCCATGATAAACCATGTTTTCGAGAGATGAGCACACACCTCCTTTCCGGGACATACCGATGCGTTCAGTACAATCCGATCCGGTAGATCCTCCAAATCAATCTCCACATCCCGAACGCAAGAGACCATCAATAATCCTAACACAAACAGGTAAGGTAAATATCTTTTCATAAGCTAGAATTTATAAGTATAAGAAACTGAGGGCATGCAATAGAACAAAATCGTCTCCTGTAGCACCACCTGATATCGCTGATTTATATCCTGGTTTACCATAACCTCCGTCATGAAGGGATTCGGTTTCAAATACGTATTGTATATGCTTATGTTCCAAATCCCCATCCGACCCTTCTTTTTATATCGATAAAAATTCACGCCCAGATCCAAACGGTGATAAGGAGACAATTGATAATTATTACGAGCGCTCAAACCTGAATTCATCGGTCTGTATGAATCTACTCCGGCATACCCGTTCTCTTTCTGATAAATCGGAGACAGATATTTATACTCCGGCAAGCTAATATGGTTTCCTGAGGCGAACACCCAAGCTCCCGTCAACTCCACCTTCCGGGATAACTTACGAGAAACGACCACATTCACCTTATGCCGGTTGTCGAAGCGAAACGGGAAATGACGCCCCTTATTCACGGAACCATCCGGAAACCACCGATCCGACCAAGAGAGCGTATACCCGATCCATCCGGTTGTCTTCCCATTTGTCTTTTGCGCCATAAACTCCACACCATAGGTCTTACCCTTTCCCAAACCGACCCGGTCTTCCCAACCGGAGAAATGTGTCTCAACCGGCCAATGATCCTTATAATCAATCAAGTTATTCAACCGTTTATAATACCCCTCGATCGAGAAATCATACATCCGTTTCAGATTATAATAAAGCCCGGCAGTAATCTGGTGAGAACTCATCGGAGGGACTTGCTCCGTCACCGGGACCCAAATATCCGTAGGCTGGTTCACATAGGTATTCGATAATAAGTGGACATATTGGTTCATCTTACTGTAGGATATCTTCGCCGATAGATCCGGACGAAGTAAATAACGTGCCGACAAACGAGGCTGAAAAGAATGATAGATCTCATTCTCTACATGAAACAAGGTATACCGCAATCCGGCATTCACCCGCAAGCGATCCGTGACCCGCATCTCATCCTCGGCAAACAAAGAGAACTCATGCCCTTTTATCAAGGAATAATCATACAAAAGCTCATATACGGGATTTACTAACGAATCGTTCACCCAAGACCGTTGCTGGCTATTCTCCGGGCGAAAATTATGATACAGGTAATCCGTGCCCATTCGTATCCGGTGATTCATTGAAGGAGTGTAATCCACTGACAGCCGTACGCTCAGATCCTCCATCTCCGATTTATAACGGCTATCCCGCTTAATTGATTGCCGCTCTTCCCTATTTCCTTCGATCTCATACCCCTTCGCCTCTTGCCGGATATGCGAGCGAAAACGGCTGTAGCCCACCATTAGATTACCAAACAGCTTTTGCCCGAACACGTAGTTCCACCCTGCGGAGCCGATCAAGTTTCCCCAACGCCAGAGAAACATATCATCCGAATCCTCATGCTTCTCCTTGCTTCCCTGCCGAAAAGCATCTTGCCCCATATAAAAGCTCAAATAGGCCCGGCTACGTTCCGAGAAAGAATGGTTCACCTTCGCGTTTATATCAAAAAAGTGATAACCGAAACTCTCCTTGGTATCACTGTTCTTATTAATGATCGCCAAAGCCGTCCCTGTTATCAAATCCAACCACGTACGACGTACCGAGACATTAAACGAGGAGCGATCCTTAACAATCGGCCCCTCCAGATTCGCCCGTGCGGAAAGCAAACCCACGGAGATATTCCCGTGATACTCCTGCCGATTACCGTCATTCATACGGACATCTACAACCGACGAGAGCCTTCCGCCGTATTCCGCCGGAAAGCTCCCTTTATAAAACCGGGTATTCTTTATCGCATCCGGGTTGAACGCCGAGAAAAACCCCAACAAATGGTTCACATGATAGACCGGATTTCCATCCAGCAGATACAAATTCTCATCGGCCCCGCCCCCACGCACATACAAGCCGGTCATTCCCTCGGTGCCTACTGCCACGCCCGGCAACTGCTGTAAGGTCTTCACCAGATCCGCCTCTCCCAGCAAAGCGGGCATCGACTTCACCCGCTCGGCAGGTACGTCGATCACCCCCGTGCGGCTACTCAATATCTCGTAGCGAGGCCGGCTCCCCCGAATAACGACCTCGCCTAACGAGGCCAATGACCTCAACGGGAAGTCGATCATCGTATCCCTTTGCAAATCGATCTCTATCTCCATCGCCTTAAAGCCCACGTACGAGGCCCTAAGGCGGACCTTACCGGGTGGAAGTATCAAGCTGTAAAAGCCGTAATTATTAGACATCGTCCCTCCCCTCGAACTTTTCACCAGAACCGAGGCCCCCAACAAACTCTCATACGAGGCTGAATCCCTGACGAATCCGCTGATCGTATATTGACGGGGCTTTCGCTTTAAGATGATATATTGCCCCGTAACCCGATAGATAATCGGTAATGGGGAAAATAAGCGCTTCAAGCAGTACGACAAGGATTCATCCCGGACAGACAGGGAAACCTCTGGCAGCTCTTTCAGTAGAGAAGACTCGTACGAGAAGAACAATCCGGTTTGTTTCTCAAGCTCCATCAATATATCCAACAGGGGAACCTGCCGCATATCCAACGTAACCGTCGGCGTAGGTTCGGGCATCTGCGCATATAGATGTCCCATCCAACCGGGAAGCAAAAGAATCCCTATCAGCCATACAACAATAGATCTCATAAAATGATCTAATTTTATTTCTTCGAAGTGGAAACCAAACGTGCGTCCAATGTCTGGTTAACAACCTGCAATACATCCTCCAAGGGCAGATTATTAAAAGTAGCGGTCAATCTCGCTCCCTCATTCTTTGTCCGGTTCGCGATCTTGACTTGATAATAATCACTCAAGTCCTCAATCACCTTATCCAGCGGCGTCTCCATAAAACGCAGTTGCCCCGTTCTCCAAGCCAACTTGTTCACGTCTTCTTCCGTCACTACCGTTATCTCCTTGTTCTCCATAGAATACTGAGCCGACATTCCAGCGGTAAGTATCACATTCTCCTTTTCCTCCCCGGCGGTAAAACATACCTTGCCGGTAACTACATTGACTTCCGTAACGGTAGGCTTCTCATCTATCTGGAAACTTGTTCCCAGTACCGTAACTTCCGTTTGGCTCGTTTCCACTGAGAAAGGGCGTGCCTCATTCCTCGTCACTTGGAAAAAGGCCTTTCCATTCATCTCCACGGCACGCCTCTCTTTATCATATCTCTTCGCGTCATACCGGATCCATGAATCGCCAGCCAAAGCGACCAAGGTACTATCCGGAAGATAAACATCTTTCATTTGTCCGGGGGCGGTAGTAATCGCAACCCAATCCGGGGCGTTTCTCTCTACCGTAAACCATGTCCCCAGACCTACGAGCACTAACACGACAGCGGCCGCCCCGATCCAATACCGGCGAAACGAGACCTTCCGGCTAATCGCATGCTCAGAAGCGAACTTCTGCCATGCCTTATCCGGGTCAAGGCTTCCTTCCCGATAGCGTTTCGCTACGAAACGGATGCGTTGTTCCAATTTATTGTCATGCTCGTTATTATTCATAACTATTCCTTCTATTTAATAAGTCCTTCCAGTCTCATACCATTGGAATCCGACATTTGGGGCCTGCCCCTTCTTCAATGGAACTCCCACGCTCATACTCGGCGAGATCCTAGACGATACGCAAGATGAGAAAATCATCATCGACACCGCGAATATAAATACCCACTTTATACAAACCATCGCTTTCATCCTATTTTCTCTTTAAAATGTGTATCCCAAGGTAAAACTAGCCGTATGATAGTTCAGACCTATGTTATAAGCATATCCCTTGTATTGCTTATCTATACCCAGATCATAGCCAACCTTAAAAGCGACCCGTTTCACCTCTATACCAGCCTCTATGGTAGCTCCCCAGTCAAAACGAGGCGCTACCGCATATCCTTGGCCGGGATTAAACGGGTTATATGATATTTCCTTATTATAGGGCAGCTTTCCTTTTAAAGAATAATCACTTTCCTCATACGTCACTTTTCCTCCCAAGCCAACCGCCAAATAGGGACCGATCGCCAAATGTAACCGAACATCCTTACTTACCTGCCAATCGAAACGAGCCAAGATCGGTAATTGGATATATTCACGATGCTCCTTCTGACTGCGATGCCTTATACCTTCTACATCAAAATCCTTAATTCCATAGGTATCATAATAGAAGCCCGTAAAGCCGTAACCATTACCATAACCGTATCCCCACAGATTCAAATAATCACTGGAAACGGGATAGAGAAATATACTCGTACCTTCCCGTCCCCCATATGGACTCTCACTAGTTCCATAAATCTCACTATAAGAAGACAGTCCCTTCCCCCGTCGCACATAATACAAACCGGATTGAAGCGAGAACCAGCCCGATCCGAATGTATAAGAGACCGCAGCCCCAGCCTTAAAGCCTACCTTAGCGACATCTCCCTTATACTTTGTCACGTTCATACCGGCTTCCGGCGTCACTTTCCATTGCGCTTGGGCCGAGATCACGCACATCATCAACATCACAAATACCACCAACTTCCTCATACACTCTCCATGCTTTAATGAAATAAACAAGTAACCTTTATCTCTAAGACAGAGAAATATGAAAAACCCCCATTCCTTTCTATAAAATTTATCCGAAAAAGAACATATAAACACGGATAGCGGTCTCTCGCAAAGCTTTCAATGCCTTGCTCATCTGGTTCTCAACCGTTTTTACCGATAAATTCAATTCCTCCGCGATCTCTTGGTATTTCAAGCCATCCCGTTTGGATAACAAGAAAATCTTCTTCCGTTCGGGAGGTAACCGATCGATAGCGTCCCACAGGCGAGCGTCACGCTCCGATCGCAGGATGTCTTCCTCTTCCGAGGTATCTTCTACGTCGGGTAACTGCTCGGTGGCCTCAGCGTTTACGGGTTGTGAGGTAAATGAAAGAGAACGGTTCCTCACCGCTTGATATAAATAAGCCTTGAGATTCCCGATCACATTACCAGCCCGGTTCTTATCCCATACATCCGCGAAAGCCTGTTGCACGATATCCTCGGCATCGTCCACCTGATCGGTATAACGAAGCGCAAACAAACACAAGGGCTTATATAAACTCTTGAAATGATGTTCAAATTCTTGGGTGGTAATAGCAGCCATACGTTTGTTATCTGTAACTATTCACCGCAAAGTAACAACCTTTTCTTTTTAACAAATCGCTTTTCAGGTTCTTTATAATGGTTTTAATAAAAAGAAAGCGTTTAAGGACTTATCCCTAAACGCTTTTTCTTATTTTTAATTAATAAGCATCAATATGGACGAAAACCGATAATCTGGCGTACCTCATTTAAAGTCTTAGAAGCGCTCTCACGAGCTTTCTCCGCACCCATACGGGCTACCTTATCCAGATATTCCGTATTGGCGGCCATATCCAAGATACGCTCACGGATCGGAGCGCAGAACTTATTGATATCCTCGGCCAACTGCTTTTTCATATCGCCGTAACGGATCTCGCAATTGTTGTATTTCTCATTAAAGAAATCATAGGTCTCTTTCTCGGAGACAATTTCCATCATCGTGAATAAATTGGCGATCGGCTCGGGCTTCACGCTATTCGGCTCGGTTGGTCCCGCATCGGAAACCGCTTTCATAACCTTCTTCTTGATTGTTTTCTCATCATCGATCAAGTAGATCGCGTTACCCTCACTCTTGCCCATCTTACCGGAGCCATCCAAGCCCGGTACTTTCACGGACTTATTGCCCAAATGGAACGACGCAGGTTCCGGGAAGAAATCCACGCCATACGTAGAATTGAAACGGCGGGCGAAACGACGGGCCATTTCCATATTCTGCTCCTGATCCTTACCTACAGGAACCTTCAACGCCTTATGGATAATAATATCGGCGGCCATCAAGGTCGGGTAAGTCAACAAACCAGCGCTTACGCTATGTTTATTACCTTCATTAAAAATCTCTTTCTCTACATCGCCTTCACATCCTTCCCGGCTGATATGCAACTGCTGACGGGCCTTATCCTTAAAGGAAGCCGTACGCATCAACTCGCCGATACCGGCGTTCATATTCAAATATAGATACAACTCTACCACCTCCGGCACATCGCTCTGAATATAAATGGTAGCTTTTTCCGGATCGATACCACAAGCCAGATATTCCGAGAGGATCGTCTTTACGCTATTTCGTATATTGTCAGGATGCGGGTGAGTAGTCAACGAATGCCAATCAGCGATAAAGAAGAAGCAATTATACTCATCTTGCATCCGCAAGAAACTCTTTACCGCACCAAAGTAATTGCCTAGATGCAGATTACCTGTTGGTCTGATTCCACTTACTACTGTTTCCATGTCTTGTTATTTTTAGTTTTCAAGTGGCGGCAAAGATAGTAATATTCTCACAATATACATATATTATATGCCGCAGATCCTCCTAACCACCTATTATAACGGTGGGACATCCCAATACGATTTGCCCTCCGTGAGCTGTCGTATCTCCCATTCTGGCGGCAGGTTTACCGCAGATCATCACGGTGGAAGATCCTTTAATGATCGTATCCGGAGGGCCTACACAAACGCAATTATCTCCCATTACCGCCGCCGGTAGCTTGCCGATTAGAACAGTCGCCGCTCCCGGCCCTACGATAGGACCGCCTACATGGGGTATCGGTGATGGCCAAGCCGGGGTTTGCATAGGACATGTATGCATATCTGTCAATCTTGCTGCTGGAGGCATATTTATTACTTTTTAGTTAACGATTTATTGAAATGATAATCTACAAATATATAATATTTATCATGAATATACTACTTTTGCGCGCTAATATTTTTAATCATGAATGCAAAAGCAAAAGGATATGTTCTAGGGGCTATCGCCGCCGCGACTTATGGAATGAACCCCTTGTTCGCCCTACCCTTGTATAAAGCCGGTATGAATCCGGATTCAGTCCTGTTTTTCAGATATTTATTCGCGATCCCGGTATTAGGTATCATGATCAAAGCGAGAGGGCGGAACTTTAAGTTGAAACCCAACGAGATCGTTCCTTTAATCCTCATGGGGCTGTTGGTTTCCTTCTCTTCCCTAGCGTTATTCCAAAGCTATAATTATATGGAAGCAGGCATCGCCTCGACTTTGCTGTTTGTCTATCCGATCTTAGTGGCGCTGATCATGGCGTTTGTCTTCAAGGAGAAATTAACGTTACAAACCATCTTTTGTATCTTGCTGGCATTAGGCGGTATCGGCTTACTTTATAAAAGTGGCGACGGAACGACTCTTAGTTTAACCGGTGTCCTGTTGGTCATGGCTTCCGCTCTTTCCTATGCTATTTATATCGTAGGCGCAAATCGTCCGCTATTGAAGAATATCGCTACGTTGAAACTTACGTTCTATGTCTTGCTTTTCGGAATGACCTTGTTTTTAGTCCGTATAGATTTCGGCAGGAGCCTTCACATTGTCCATGATTGGTATTTATGGGGTAACCTGATCGCTCTAGCCATATTCCCAACCGCTATCTCTTTCCTTTGCACGACACTGGCGGTCCAATATATCGGCTCCACCCCGACGGCGATCCTCGGAGCCTTGGAACCGTTGACCGCCGTATTCTTCGGAGTGACTGTCTTCGGTGAATCATTAACGTTACGATTGTGTTGCGGAATCATCCTGATCATCCTAGCCGTTACCCTCATTATCGCAGGAAGTAACGTAACAAGCCACCTAGTTCGTTTTCGAAAGCTTTTCCCAAGGCTTCCGCTTAAGAAAAAGAACGCTAAATCATAAAATCACAATAGGTATCATTTCTATCCAGATACTATTTACGGGGCTATCGCAAATCTATGATAAATTCGTAAAATCATTTGTTACAATCAATTATTTTACATATGTTTGCGATAAACAATACGTATCCAATCATGATCACCAAGTTCTCAACATGCTTATTGTTCCTTGCATTGCTCTTAAATAGTTGCCAGCAAAGGAATCAACCCACCTCTCCCCAATATGAACCGGAATATAATAGTTCAACGACTCCGGCCCTCATTGATATAGAAAAGGCGCTGAACCATCCGGCGATGTTGAAACTGAGTCAAATAGCCTCTAAGCTGGAATATTATAATGTTGGAGACGCTCGTTACACGGTAACACAAGCGATCACTATTCCGGATAGCGACGCTTTTATCACATTCAATAACCCACGTATTTATTATCGTAAGCAAGGCATTCCCAGCAAACGATATGGATTTAAGGCCTTGGATTATAAATGGAACCATGGGATGAACGGCCTTAATCTATTTTACGACAAGAAAACAACCCGTATGTACTGCGCCTTGAGCGGCCTCGACCAAGATAATAAAAAAGATTCGACCACATTCAACGATATAAGGCCATGTATCGGGGAATTATCCACATTAGATACGATGCTGACCATTCAGAATTATATATTCCCCGAAAACCTGCCTACCAAATATTCGATAAATGCGGATGCCAGTCAAATAGTAGGCTTCTCCTCCTCGGGATATATGCTTTGTGATTACGCGGAAGGCTCTAAAATCCCGAAAGGAATAACGACATTCAACCTTCGAGGAGATACGCTTTGCAAATTCATCCTTGCGGATGCCAAGGATATTAACGTCTCTCCGGATACGATCACCCGGTTTCAAACCTTTTATTGGAATACGGATCAAGACCGAATAAATTTCTTGATTCCTTATCGAGATACGGTATACCAGCTTTCAAGTTCCCACTCGATCACCCCTTTATATACGCTTCATAAAGACAATCAAGATAAACCGACCGGTCTTCGTTCTTTCTTGGAGAATCCGAATGGGCTATTTATGGGAGTCTTTCAAAAAGGTTCTCCCGCCATCTATAATTGGCTGGGATGGCTGGACGATTACAAACCGGTTATCACCCATCGAGTAGTCTATCTCAAGAAAGAGAAGAAAACATACGCCTTACCCAAAAGCTCCGGAGGATTTATCAATGATATAGATGATGGACTTCCGTTCTGGCCAGACGGACAAACCGATGACTGTGTTTATATGATTCGTACCGTCACCGAAATGCGTGAGACCGTTAAACGAACAGGCTCCTCCCGCCAAAAAGACCTAATCAAATTCTTAGACGATCCTAAAGTGTTCGAGAGGGATTATGTAATGATCGTGGCAAGACCTTGATGGATATTCAATAGATAAAGCCAAACATCCATAAAGGAATCATATTGCGGAAAGCATACTCTATGTCATCTTTCACCACATACCCATCCGCCGCTTGCTTGATCTGTTGCCGCGTCTTATTCTTTCCCCCAATCTCAAAGGTTCGGCCATCTATCTCAAAGTCTGAAATCGCAGAAGAAGTAACGAAGCATACGACTCGCATCCAAGATAGAAAAACCGTCTCACGCACGGAACCGATATCCGGTACCTGCTCCGACAACGCATAAGCCAGATTCGTATTATTCAGATAGATCTTCTCTACTTTCTCCAATAATTTCAAGCCCTGCGCTTTTTCCCGCAGTAAATTAACCAAACCTGCCTTCTCCAAATAACTCATGTAGTCGGGCAACACATTCCGGCTGATATCCAAATCTCTCGCCAACTTCGTATAATTTGGTTTGAAAGGGACACTTTGAGCTAATACATATAATAATTTCTTCAACTTTACGGCAGAAGCCACCGTCATATCCGCAAAAATCGGAATATCAGATTCCACCATTTGGTTAATCACGCTACGCAGACGCAAGAGATATTCCGTATCTTGAAAAAAGGGATAATAACCTGTCGATAAATAATCATTAAATAATTTGAGTGGACGAGCTTCCTTATAAGGGAACTCAACCTTCCCAGCAAGAATCTCTTCCAACGAATACGATGGAAGCTGCCACCCCTGCGATATATTCAAATATTCCCGAAAAGAAAGTCCGGGTAATCTATACTCTACCTTCCTGCGACTTAAATCCGCACCACCTTTCTCCAGATCAAGAATAGACGAACCTGTATAGATAACTTGAAGACCAGGAATTTGATCGTATATATTCTTCACCTCCCTAGACCAATCCTTGTATTTATGAATCTCGTCAATATAAAGTTTTTTCCCACCCAGATTATAAAATTGATAAGCCATGTCGAATAACCGATACTTGGTAAAATAGAAATCATCTGCCGTAACATACAAAGACTCATCCTCACGATCATACAATTTGATATGCTGCAACAATAGGGTAGTCTTCCCAACACCACGAGCACCTAAAATCGCAACCAATCGGCTATCCCATGCGATCTGATCGTGAAGAAAACGCACGACTTCTGTCGAAGTATGCTCTAATTGAGTTCTAAAGGAACGAAATAAGGTCTCCATATTGATTCATGTTTAAAGGACAAATATACAAAATTGCACGATGCGATGTGCAATTTTCATACAAAATTGCACATCGCATCGTGCAATTTCCTTTATATAGGTTGACCATGTTCTATCCTATTGATGAACGAGGTTTACCCGGACAAAAATAATTAACATTGTTTGCACAAATTCATTCAACTCACGATATAAATAGGTGACCTTAGATTGGCAATCCTAAGAGCAATACTGACTTGGCTAAGTAATATATACTGACTTGCCCGACACAGTATATATTACTTAGCCAAGTCAGTACTACTGCCGATAGCAAGCTCATCACACAAATAAACCATCAAATGAACGTTGAAATGGAGAATTTACTCTCCCGAAACGATCTTTAGTGAATATCCTTTACCCCGAGCACTCTCTATCACCAAACCCGGAATAGGAGACAAATCCTCTTTAAGCCTTTTAGCCGTAACGGTAAGATGCACGAAAAGTACTATCTAATGATAATATCTGAAGTGCCCCCCCTGTATAAGAAAAACAAAAATCATCCCCAAGTTCTTTGATACGCCGATCTGTATCCTCTTGGACTACCTGTTGAAATGATAGCAATACAAATACATAACTTTATGCCAACAAACCCTCATTTTTTGTCTGTCAGCTAAAAGTCAGCTAAAACAATTGGCCATGAAAAGGAATAAACTTATGTTTGTGAAAAATTAAATACGATATGAAACGAGCAATCTATTAAAACACCGTCCTTCGCAAAAAGAACAAATAAAACGAATGAAACTCTTTTGGATCACGCTACTTATATCTAGTTTAGTCTCTTGTCACAATTTCAAAGAAGACAGACAACTCTCATTCGCTCTTGAAAGAGCAGGCGAAAACCGCCGTGAATTAGAACAGGTATTGGAACATTACAAAAATGATTCCTTGAAATATCGTGCAGCTTGCTTTCTTATTAAGAATATGCCCGGGCATTATTCTTATTGCGGGAAAATCACCAACACATATAATAAACAAATTGACTCTATAATACTTCAAACACAAAAAGAGGGGCGTTATCATGATACACCTTATCTTGCCAATCGCATTGATAGAATCTCTAAAATCCACGAGAACACCTCATTCCCGATACAAGAAGACATTCGTATAATTACAGCTGATTTTCTTATTCAAAATATCGAGCAGGCTTTCCACCTATGGGAAGATGCCCCTTGGAGCCGACATTTAAATTTTGATGACTTCTGTGAATACCTATTGCCCTACTCTATCGGAGCCATGGATGTACTGGAGGATTGGAGGACTGGCATGTACCAACAAATAGATTCTACGACATTAACAGAACTCAACGACTTCAGCTATTCTTCCGATATGCAAAACTCAGCATTTTGGGCTTGTAAGCATATCAATCAGTTTTTAGAGAAGAAATTAGTTCCTGAAAACTCGGTATATTCCATTCCGTTCATAGCAAAAACCTCCACTAGGAGCATGATATCATTCGGCACTTGTAATCAATTCTCGTTAATAGCGTTAGCTATGATGAGAAGCATAGGAATTCCCGTCATGCTAGATTTCACACCACAATGGCCTTTCCGCTCGATGGGGCATTATTGGAATGTACTTTTAGATAATACAGGAAAGAATCTAGCGTTTGGAGGATGCGAGACAAAAACAGATCCGGATATACTGCATAAACCTAGCCAGAAGATGGCTAAAGTGTATAGGCGAACATACGCTATTAATCAAGATCTCGTAAAGCTGAATACAACCGAAGAGGTCGTGCCCGACCTCTTCCGGAATATTTTCATGAAAGATGTTACCTCCGAATACATGAAAACTTGTGATATCATGATTCCAACACAAAAAAAACGAAACCATAAACATGCCTACCTAGCCGTTTTCGACAATCAGAAATGGGTACCTATATGTTACGGTACACAAAAAGGAAAAGTTTGTTACTTCAATGAAATAGGAAAAGATATTGCCTATCTCCCACTTTATTATGACAATCAAGGTATTCATCCTATTACAGATCCATTCATACTTGATTCACGAGGTAGAATAAAATATCTACATGCAGATACCAGTAAACGAAAGAAAGTTATATTATCTAGGAAATACTATCTCGCAAAACATATTTTCGATTATGCAAAAACTCTCACCGGAGGACATTTTGAAGCTTCCAATAATCCGGATTTCTCCGATCCTGATACAATACATACGATTTCTCATTGGTTATTGTCCGCAGATTCTTTCGAGATAAAACCTCAAAAAACATATCGCTATTGGCGCTATGTATCAGCAAAAAACAAGGGTTGTAATCTAGCCGAACTCGCTTTCTACTCAGACAAGGAGGAAAAAGAATTAACCGGCACAATCATTGGAACAAATGCCTCGGTTCGTTACGATACTATGCCAATGGATAAATCCAAAGTATTTGACAAAGATATCCTAACTTACTATGAAGCCCCTTCTACGGTTGATTATCCATGGGTAGGCTTGGACTTCAACAAACCGGTATCTATCAATAAGATCATTTATACGCCAAGAAACGATGATAATAACATCCACGCAGGTGATCTATATGAGCTATTCTATTGGGAATATAACCATTGGATGTCATTAGGCCAACAAAGAGCTATTGAATCAAAGCTAACCTATACAAATGTACCAGACAATGCTCTCTTGTTGTTAAAAGACTTAACCAAAGGAGAAGAAGAACGCATATTCACATATGAAAATGACAAACAAGTTTGGTGGTAATCTTTATTATTCCATGAGAACCATATTAAATTAATTACAACAAGTAGGCAATTTTAATTTTATCTATAAATAACTGATAATCAGCGTGTAAAAAACATCATTATATTTTCCGAAAAACTCGTACGTGTTTTTACTAAAAGTCGTACGTGTTTCTAAAAATTCACGTACGTGTTTTTTAGAAGACGAAGTCGAGAAGAATATAAACATTCAAAAAAATACACTAACCCACCTTGTAAAACCTACCCACCACACTTCAGCACATAGCCATGCCCCCGAGCACTCTCAATCACCAGATCCGGAATAGGAGACAAATCCTCTTTAAGCCTTTTAGCCGTAGCGGTAAGAGCGTCTTTGGACACACTTCCATCCGGCCAGATTTCTTCTTTCAGCCGATTAGACTCAATGAAATATCCTTTATGTTCTAATAAAATACAAAACAGTTTCAGCCGTTGATTTGCCAATTCGATACGATGCCTATGATAATGCAATACGCCATGTGTTTCATCGAACAAGATATCTTCTGTTATTTGTATCATCTCTTTAGGTGCTTCTTGTAGCGGTAAGATATTTATCCTTGGTCTTTTCCATGTCAAGACAATCGCAATAACCCAGAGAATAACCATTGCCAGAATCCAAAATATATTTCGCAAAAACACTTCACCTACTATATAAAGGAAAGGAAATTGAACAAACGCTTGTAAAACGATCGTCCGATTCGCTCCAAAAACAATATCTTTTAATGGTATGAAAGATTGATAAAAAGAAGTATCTGAAGAGCTACATTCCGTCTTGTCTATAAAGGTATAACAAGTTACGGTCTGAGCCGAAATCGCATGTTCATACAAAGATGCACGAAAAGCGCTATCCAGCAAGGTTACTTGAATCGGATTCTCCATAGACAAACAATGTTGGAGACAAAAATCAGACTTCTCCTGTGAAGACATCCTCCGTGCCACCTCCTTATTATTCCTCATATGTATAATCGCATCGGCAGTCTTGATTGTAATGCTATCTCGTTCCAATCGATTAGCGCCTGAATAGGAAAAACAAAAAGCATCCCCTAAATCTTTTATCCGCCTATTTGTATCATCTTGAACTGCCCGCTGAAATAACGTTTGAGACTCTTCTTGTAATTCATACTTTACATTTTGGTATGATTTATAAAAAGACAACAAGCAAATCATCGTCATCAGAACAAATACACTCCACTTCCAATAAAATTTCCAATTTTGCTTCTCCATAATTATTCCTCGTTGAAACTGCAAAGATACGTTTTCCATCCCTTTCTACGAATAAATTCATTCAACTCGCAAGATGAAAGATGACTATAGGTAGACAAAAGGCTTATTTTTCAACTGTCAGCTAAAAGTCACCTAAAAAGATTGGCTATCCAAAGACCAAGCCGTACGTTTGTAACAAAAATTAGAAACGACATGAAACAAATTACTTTCAAGAAAGCTTTCGCTATCATTTTCATTTGCGCCTTGTGTGCTTCGTATTTTCTTTTGAAAGAAGGAAAACAAAATTTCTCAGATCTTACTTTCTCTAATATTGAAGCGCTAGCTTCCGGTGAAAGTGGATCCAAAGATTGTTATATGGCTGGCTCTCTATCATGTAATGGAGGATATTACAAATATATATACAACCGTTAAAACAACACATGAACTACTACGTGTACATAGTTCTATTAATAGGTAGTCTGGTATCCTGTTCGGAATCCTCACGGCACTTCCCCCGCTACGAGGATTTTCCCGATGAAAAGGTATTAAATGCGCAGGTTATCCACCTAGATACCGCCTTGTTCCGCTATCCATTCCGGATAGCGGTCAAAGATGGTATCGCTATTATCATGGACTTGCACAACGTAGATTATTTCTTCCATGCCTTCTCTTACCCCGAATGGGAATATATGACATCGTTTGGCAAACGAGGCGAGGGACCCGAAGAAATGGTATCGGCAGATTGCTTCCGGTTTATCTCCAAGGATTCTATCTGGACGCTCGATGCGAACAAAATGCGAACAACCCGGTGGAAGATTGAACAAAATATGAACAACATCATTCCCGTAGAAACGATCGATATGGACAAGCGGCTGGTTAGGGCATTGGACTTTTACCCGATGGAATCGGGCTTTTTAGTATCTGACTACCTCGGTGAATATAGACAAAAGTGGACAGACCGAGAAGGGAAATGGATTCACTCCGCTAATCAGATCCCGACCGAAAATAATTATGAAGACATCGCACGCCCTGCATTGGCGCAAGCGTGGCGAAGCTTCTTCGACTATAATCCCCAAAAAGGCATCTTGGTCATGGCAACCCAACTAGGAGAGGCATTAGAAATATACAACTTCACAGATACTACACAAACCGTACGATACGGACCTAATGGAGAACCTCAATTCGCAATCTCACAATCGGAGGGAATTCCAACGGGTATCATGGGATTCAGTGATGTTCATATCACAGACCATTTCATTTATACCGTATTTCATGGCCGTAGTTTCAAAGATATCGGGCAGGCATACCAACGAGGGGAAGATATCGAGGATGGCGGGCGATACATCTATGTATTCGACCTCAAAGGAAACCCCGTCCGGAAGTACGTGCTCGACCATGCCATTTATGGTATCGACGTAGATGAGGATACGGGGACGATCCTTGCCACGGATGTAAACAGCAACGATCCGATTCTTTCATTTAAAATATAACGACAAAATATCATGAAATACTTAAATCTAATCATACTATTATTATTCCTTCTAGCTTGCCAAGACAAGAAAAAAGACGAGATCAAGTATTTAGTATCCGAATGGCAAGGAAAAGAGATACGATTTCCGAAAGACATGGTCTTTGCACGGTTTGCAACCGATACGGTAGACTTCACCCTGCCAAAATCCCCCCACAAGGTGCTGGTTTTCGTGGATTCCATAGGATGTACCAGTTGCAAACTCCAACTGCACCGATGGAAAGAACTGATTCAATACACCGACTCCATTACCCAAGGAACGGTTCCCTTCCTCTTTTTCTTCCAGTCCGATGACAAGAAAGAAATACGGTATCTATTGAAAAAAGACAATTTCGACAAACCTATCTGCATGGATCAATCAGACAGACTGAACGAACTGAATCATTTCCCGGCCGACGGGAGATTTCAAACCTTTCTATTGGATAAGGACAATAAGGTCGTAGTGATAGGAAATCCTATCCACAACCCGAATATCCGGGAGCTATACCTAAAAGAGATCACCGGAAAACAACCCGCTTCACAAATACAGACCACCGTGAAAGTGGAAGAGGCATCCATACAGCTAGGAACTATCCAAATGGGAGAAAGCAAAGAAGCTGTTTTCCGATTAACAAACACAGGAAACAACCCGTTAGTCATACTAGACGCAGCTACAACCTGCGGCTGTGCCCGCCCATCTTTCGACAAACATCCCGCCAAGCCGGGAGAGATCCTTCAAGTAAGAGTCATCATGACACCGAAAGACAAAGGAGTCTTTGACGAGACGATTTCCGTGAAATGCAATACGAATCAACTGATAAAATTAAACATTCGGGGGATGGCTCAATAAATAAAAGAGAAGGGAGAGCTTGCCGGATATATTGGAACGATCACAAGCAAGCCTCCCACCCCACTTTTACTCATGAAGCAGAAAGGAGGTGACACAAAAGTAGTAAATTAAATTGAAAGAGGAATTCGAGAATATCCTTATCTTGCAGAAGAATAGTAAGCAAGAGATTAAATTCTCAAAAACATAAACTATAAAAAAGAAATATCATGAGAAAAAAGATTTTAGGAATAGCCGTAATGGCAGTCGTAGCAGTAGCTGCGGCATGGAACATCAACCAGAGTGAAAACGAGATTAAACTCTCTGATTTAGCGCTTGACAATGTGGAGGCATTGGCTAGTGGGGAAGGTGGAAGCGGATATTGCAGTTACTCTGGGGGAGGATGTATTATCAAATATTCCGATGGGACATCCACTTACATACCGGGACGTTGGAACTAAAATTTAATCAAAGGAGGGTGTGCCAAAACGAAAAAAATCACAATGGAATACAGTCGGTAAATCAATGGAATGCAGATGTTTTCTCATTGATTTTTAATTTGTATTTCATAGACTCTAGGTATCTTGAGCAAGAAGAAAATGTGTTCAATCCCTTAATTTGGCATGCCCTCCTTAAAAAATCAGTATCATGAAGAAATACATTATCTTACATCTTTCACTCATCCTATTAGTATTCATCGCTTGTACCGATGATCAAAAACAAGATGACAAAAACATAACCTTCCAGAGAAGTGATTTCAAAGTCCGAAAATCACTATCCGGAAAAACTATTGAATTTGACAGTCTTATTTTACGACCTTCACAAATCCAATTATTCGACTCCTTCCTAGTTACTTGCAATCAAGGGGCGGAAAAACAATTCCACATCTTCAACCTCAATACGGCACATAAGGAAGGAGAATGTATTCCTGTAGGACAAGGGCCTAAAGAGATGATGACACCATGTTTCGTCAATCGGAACGATTCCGTAGTCATTTTTGATATGATGACCTCTACGATTTTCACTTACTCTATCCCGGAATTTACCAGTGGAAAAGAACCGGAATACGCCAGCCGTATCTCCCTAGATACAAAACCGCTATGGAGCAATATTCGAAGCTTGGGCAACGGGTTCTTAGGCGTATCCTATCAAGAGACGAGTCCTGGATTCCTTTTTGATCAAACAGGTAAGAAAACGATGGATTTCGGTACTTATCCTAAAACTGAGCAGGAGTATACTCCTGCCGAATTAATCAATGCGTTTCGGGCAGACCTAACCACCAACCGAAAAGAGAAGGTTGCAATCACTCACTACTTCACTGATTTAATTTGCATCTATAACGTGAACGGGACCTTGGAAAAACAATTACGGGGACCGGATCATTTCGCATCTGTTTTCAAAGAATTTAGGGATGGAGACATTATCGGAAGTAAAGCGAGCCCGCAAACTTATAGAGACGCTTTTTATAGTCCTGTAAACGTGGGGAATAGTTTATTTGTTCTTTATAATGGAAAAATGGTGACAGAGCCTAATTACAATATATTATGCAAAGAATTATTTGTAATCGGATGGGACGGTAGCCTTGAATGCCATTACACATTAGACCAAGGAGTCTCCTCCATCGCTGTAGACAATCAAAAACGGAAGATCTATGGTATCAGTGATGATCCGGAATATCATATCGTAGTGTTCGACTATTGATGACTGATATCCAAAGAATTTGGATTTAGGAAATGAGGCATAAACATAAAAGAATGGGAATAGAAAAACGTATATACAAAACAAATATAAATCAGATGTTACGATATCTGACACTTATATTTTATGGGGTATTTGGTATTGGTTGCATATACGCATTCCTCCTCATCTTCTGTTTCAGCACGTTCAAAATCCCTTCCGATTCCATGGAGCCTCAACTCCAAACCGGAGATCAAGTATTAGTAAACAAATGGATAGCCGGACCTAGGTTATTCAATATTTTCGCATCTATGAAAGGGAAGCGGGTAGATATATACAGAGTACCCGGAGTCGGGCAAATCAAACGGAATGATATTCTCGTATTCAACTACCCGCATCCCTATTCATGGGAGCGGATCGAAATGCACATCATGCAATATTATATCAAACGCTGCCTCGGGTTACCGGGAGACTCCATCCGGATCGAACAGGGATTCTACCGAAACAACCATACAAAAGAGCCTTTGGGGAATGTGGAAAGTCAAGCGAACTTATCCAGACAAAAAGCGGATCGGATGCCGGACGGTGTCTACCGTTGTTTCCCTTTTGATTCTACATTCAATTGGAATGTTCATGATTTCGGTCCTTTGTATATCCCCCGAAAAGGGGATAGAATTACCGTGAATCAAACAAATTATAAGCTATACAAACAAATGATCGAGTGGGAATCAAAAGATTCCCTATCGTGGAAAGATAGTAAAGTTTATATAGGAGACAAACAGGTAAGACAATACCAGTTCCAAAGCAACTATTACTTCGTGGCCGGAGATAAGACAGAAAACTCTAGAGATTCCCGTTATCTCGGACTTATACCGGAGGAATTTATCGTAGGGGTAGCTTGGAAAGTGTGGAAATCCGTTGACCCTTACACGGGGGAATACAGAAAGGGACGTTTTTGGAAAAATATTCGAAACAATTGAAGAATTATGAATAAGCTTATTTTATATGTATGCGCTTGGATCTGTCTGCACTCTTGCGGTTTCTCAAAAAGCCAAGAAGAAAGTATGTTGGAATATGCGTTGTCGCAAGCCGGCGATAACAGGAAAGAGTTGGAATATGTCATCAAATACTATGAAGGGGATTCGTTAAAAAGAGAGGCCGCCCGCTTTTTGATACGCAATATGGTCTATCATTTCGGATATGAGAAGCGAGAGAGGGTATCAGACATCACCACCCTATCCTCGGACTATCTAATCCGTAATATCGAGCTGGCGTTTCAGGCGTGGCCCAAGCCCTGGAATAAATCGGTAAGTTTCGAGAATTTTTGCAGGTATATACTTCCCTACCGGGGGTTATACGAACCGCCCTCCGGTTTACGTGAGGAGCTGATGCGGACGTACCTCCCTTTGCTGGATAGTTCGCATATTGATAACACGTACGATGCGGCCGTGAGGTTACAAAAGATACTACGAACCCGAGTCACCTATCAAACGGAGATACCCATCCACTATCCAACCGCAGAGGAGATCCACCGGACAGGGGTTGGACGTTGTGATGGGGTAGTCTTGTATGGTATCCAGCTGATGCGTGCGGCCGGTATTCCCACTGTAGCAGAACATACGATCTGGACTCGTAGGAACGGGGAACATTATTGGTGCGCATTCTTAAACGAGGATGGGCGATTCCTACCTTTCGCTCCGGAGTACGAAGGCCCGGATTCCTTGATCTACAACCTAACCAAGCCGTTCTTGACCCCGGCCAAGGTTTACAGATACGGATTCGCCCCCTTACATCCGGTAACGACCGAGTCGACCGATGAATACCGTACGTTCTTAAAAAATCCGTTATTGACCGCTGTCACGGAGCAATACCTACCACCTGTCGCAGATATCCATACGACTTGCGACCTCCCGGTGAGATCAAAAAGAGCACCTATTTACCTCTGTACCTATAATCATGGTAACTGGAGGCCTTTCGCCATGAGCGAACGGATCGGCAACCGCTGTACCTTCCCGAAGATCGTAGGCGATGATGTGTTTATCATCGCCGAATATGACAAAGAGGCTTATGGCTCACTACGCTTCATCACATCCCCTTTCCATGTGAGCAATACGGGGATCATCACGAAAATTAAGCCCGATCCGGCCCGAACCGATTCCATCTTTATCGCCTCGGACAACCCGTATCAACAGCAAGTGCCGTATACACTCGCTTATTGGGAACAGGAACAGCAGTGTTTTAAAAACGGATATTTCCCGACAGACACGATACCCGGTGGCATCCTCATTCGCAAGATACCTAAAGGGAGCCTGTTGAAAGCGATGATCTCGCGACCGGAAAAGGCTGCGGAAGATCGTATCTTTTTGGTGGAAAACGGTACGGTAAAAAGATATTAACCATGAAAGAACTGTTGAAACTCGGCGTATATACCCTACTTGGGACACTTTTGCTAAGCGCCCCTTTCGCAGGATTGGGAATGCTATCCACACACTTGGTGACAGAGAAAACCTTTTGGATTCAACTAATCACCCTGTTCTTATCCGCCGTGTCCCTACAAGGTTTGTGGTTGAATCCAAGCAAGGAGCTGTGCCCATGGACTTACGTGGATATCCTCCCCCTTTCCCTCTTGGGGCTTATCCTCCTCTCTTATCCCTACTCCATACACCCGGAGCCGGAAAAGCTCCTGTTTATCGGACAAATGGTTGTCTTGTGGTATCTGCTTCGGCAGGTACTCCATGAATGTCCGGTGCTCATAGGATATTTTTCAATGTTCTTTATCGCGACAGGCCTTATAGAAGCCATCTGGGGCTTCCGTCAATTACAGGGATGGGCCTATTCGAACCATTCCCTGTTTCGGCTGACCGGCTCTTTTTTCAATCCGGGGCCTTATTCCGGATATTTGGCGATCACATTACCGGTGGCTCTTGGCATCTTGCTGGAACAGTCCAAACGAAATATGCCCTATTACCTGTCCATGGGATGTATAGGCACAGCGATCGTTGTACTTCCTGCGGGAATGAGCCGATCGGCATGGATAGCGGTGGTCGTTTCTTGCGCCTGGGTATATGCCCTGTACCGCCTTGACAGGAAACAGGCAGCGACCAGACTGAGACAACACAAAAGGTGGTATATCATAGGCGGTATCCTAGGCGGCATATTGCTTCTTGGCGGGAGCGCATCACTCTATACATTAAAGAAAGATTCGGCAGACGGAAGGTTTCTGATGTGGAAGATCACGACGAAAGCGATACAAAAACAACCGATTACAGGTACCAGCCTAGGTGGGTTCCCTGCCGCTTACGCTGAAACACAAGCGGAATACATGGCTTCGGGAAAAGCGACTGAACAGGAAAAGTTGGTTGCCGGATGCCCGGAGTACGCATTTAATGAATACTTGCAGATTGGATTAGAACAGGGGTTAGTAGGATTAGCCCTATTTATAGGCTGGCTGGGGCTTCTATTTTATAAAGGAATAAAGAACAAAAGGTATGCTTGTTGCGGGGGATTGATGTCTCTGGCTATATTCGCCTTCTCTTCTTATCCATTACAATTGCCGGAGTTTTGGGTAGTATTGATATTCCTAGGGGTGATGAGCGTAACACCGGACAAGGATGAGATCCGTGAGAACCAAGCCGAATCAAATGGCCATAGATGGGGCAAACAGATATTTTTTATGGGAATCGCTATCCTTGGAATTGGTTTGTTCTGGATGCAAAAAGATCATTATAAGGCTTATCAACAATGGAACAAGGCGCAAATGTATTACAAAAATAAAGCTTACGAAGCGGCCTTGGAGGTATATGAACCTTTGTATCCATTATTGAAGCATAAACCGGAATTCCTTTTCGAGGTCGCTCAATGCCTAAGCAAGACCGGACGATACGAGAAAGCGAATGGATATCTGGAAAGAGCTGTCTTATTAAGCTCCGATCCCATGCTTTATTACGTAATGGCTAAAAATGAGCAGTGTTTAGGTGAATACCGACAAGCGGAAAAGCACCTGTTACATGCCATTGATATTTTACCGGAACGTATCTATCCGTATTATCTGTTAATGAATCTTTATACGGAACCATCTTATTTTCAACCTGCAAAATTGAAAATGGCGATTGATTCCGTATTAACTAAGAAACCCAAAGTGGAAAGTTCCGCTATTAAAGAAATGAAAGAGAAAGCACGAAGTATGTTAAACAACACATCAATATGAATACAATATCCTTATTTTTATAGCAATTACGACTACATCGTAACAATAAATACTTATATTTGCGAATGACAAATTGTACAAACCGATCAATCATACGAGTATGAAATACTATAAATTGTTGACCTTTACGCTTTTATTCTGTTTAAGCGCATGCGGCGGAGAAAAGAAAGATACAGATACCACACAGGATTCCGTAGAAACCGTATTGCCGGATGAGGCGAACGAAGTCACGATCATGACTTTGAAGCAAACGGAATTTAATCATGAGTTGATAAGCAATGGTAAACTGTCCGCTCGCAAGTTGGTGGACTTACAATTTGAGTCGGCAGAACCCATCGCCCGCATCTACGTGAAGAACGGAGACCGGGTAAACAAAGGACAGAAAATAGCGGAACTCGCTACTTTCCGGCTCACGAACAAAACAGCGCAAGCCAAGGATGCCCTAGAGAAAGCGAGGCTTGAATTAAAAGACGTATTGATCGGTCAAGGATATATGCTGGAAGACTCAGCGAAAGTCCCGCCTGCGACGCTCAACCTAGCACGGGTAAAAAGTGGATATGATCTGGCGCTCGCCCAATATCAACTTGCCCAATATGAGGAACAGAATGCGACGCTAATCGCGCCTTTCGACGGTATTATCGCAAACCTTTTCGCTAAACAAGAGAACGTGGCGTCTACGACGGACGCATTCTGTACCGTTATCGATCCTCATAGTCTGGAAGCCTCTTTCACCGTATTGGAAAGTGAGTTGCCGCTTATCCAAAACGGAGATAAAGTGGAAGTTACCCCTTTCGCCACCACCAGCTTAAAGACTGAAGGACGTATATCCGAGATCAACCCGCTAGTGGATGAGAACGGGATGGTACAAGTGAAAGCGGCGGTAAACGACAAAGGTAAATTATTCGAAGGCATGAATGTACGGGTTAGCGTACAACGCTCGCTTGGGAAGCAATTGGTCGTACCTAAAACGGCTGTGGTATTACGTTCCGGAAAACAAGTCGTATTTACTTTAGTTGATGGGCACGCTTATTGGAACTACGTGCGCACCGGACTGGAAAACGCGGATAGTTATACCCTTTTGGAAGGATTGAAAGAAGCGGATGTCGTGATTACAAGCGGCAATATTAATCTGGCGCATGAGTCACCGGTCAAGGTAATTGAAAATTGAGAATTGAGAATTGAGAATTGAAAATTAGTTGCGTATGATTCGCTTCCTGCTACAACGTCCGATAGCGGTATTGATGGCTTTTACGGCCTGCTTTATCGTGGGGTTGGTGACTTATTTCACCATACCGGTCTCCTTATTGCCTGATATCGCCATACCTGAGATTACCGTTCAGATATCCGGACAAAATACATCCGCACGGGAATTGGAAAATACTGTCGTAAAGCCGGTCCGTTTGCAATTGATGCAAGTGGCAGGATTACGGGATATCCATAGCGAGACTCGCGATGGAGCGGGTATTATCCGCCTTAGCTTCGACTTTGGCACGAACACGGATCTTGCCTTTATAGAGGTCAATGAGAAAATAGACGCCGCCATGAATTACCTGCCCCGTGAGGTAGAACGTCCACGGGTAGTCAAGGCGAGCGCTACGGACATTCCGGTGTTTTGCCTCAACCTCACACTCAAGACAATTGAAAACGACGAGGCTTTCCTCGATCTTTGCCAATTCGCAGAAACAGTAATCAAGCGAAGGATCGAACAGTTGCCGGAAGTCGCGATGGTGGATATCACGGGCATATTAGGACGGCAATTACAGATCGTACCGGATATGAAACTCTTGGATATGGCTGATATTACGTTAAATGATTTGGAATCAGCCTTGTCTGCCAATAATATAGAGCCGGGAAGCATGACCGTACGGGATGGTTATTATGAGTACAATATTAAATTTTCTACCTTATTACGTACACCGGAAGACGTACAAAATATCTATATCCGTAAGAATGACCGAATCTTCCAGATAAAAGATCTGGCAAAAGTAGCTGTCGTACCGGAAAAAGAAACCGGCTTATCGCTAGCCAACGGGGAAAGGGCCGTTACATTAGCCGTTATCAAGCAAGCGGATGAGAATATGGACAATATGAAAGAGGCGCTTGCCGAGGTTACCGATTATTTCAAGTCTATTTACCCGGATATTGAATTTACGATCACAAGAAACCAGACCGAGTTATTGGATTATACGATCTCCAACCTCAAACAGAATCTATCGTTAGGTTTCTTATTTATCTGCATCGTGGCGATCCTTTTCCTCGGGGACGTAAAAAGCCCGGCGGTAATCGGACTAAGTATGGTAGTCAGTATCATCATTAGTTTCCTGTTCTTCTACCTTTTCAATATGTCCTTAAATATCATCTCCCTATCCGGATTGATTTTGGCATTGGGTATGATGATAGACAGTTCCATCATCGTGACGGAGAATATAGCGCAATACCGGGCAAAAGGAGATAATCTGGAAGAAGCGTGTATAAAAGGGACCACAGAAGTAATCACCCCCATGCTTAGTTCCACATTTACCACGATCGCCGTATTCGTCCCGCTGGTATTTATGAGTGGTATAGCGGGAGCGATTTTCTTCGATCAGGCGTTTGCTGTTACGGTTGGTTTAATGGTCTCTTATTTCACTGGAATCATGTTACTGCCTGTACTTTACAAATTAGTTTACAGCATACCGGAGATCAAGCATTCCTTTTTCAACCTGAAAATAAACAATTTGATCAAGGAGCATACGCTGGACCGATTCTATGACGGAGGGGTTGATTTCATATTCAGGCATAAGACCACTAGCCTACTATTTGTAGCTGTCACCATCCCCCTTTGCGCGATCCTATTCTATATGATCCCCAAAAGCCGGATGCCGGAAATCGATCAGAATGAGTTAATCGCACATGTTGAATGGAATGAGAACATCCATATTGATGAGAATAGAAAGAGAGTCACCGAATTATTTGGTGAGGCCGATCGGTTAGGTGCGCAACACACGGCCTATATCGGACAGCAACAATTCCTGCTAAACCGAGACAGGGAATTATCCATCTCGGAAGTAGAGCTTTATTTCAAGACAGAAGAGACCGATGCTATCGCTCCTTTACAACAAGAAATCTCCGCTTGGGTAAAGCGAAATTACCCGACAGCCGTATTATCGTTCTCTCCGCCGGAGACCGTGTTTGAGAAACTGTTCGTAACCGGTGAGGCCGATATCGTAGCCGAGTTCTATGCCCGTAACAAAGAACAAGCTCCGGATGCCCCTACTTTGCAAAAACTAGAGAAAACACTAGAGAGTAAGACCGGTCTCGCTCCCGTTGGCGTAGCTTTCGAGAATCAATTAAACATATCCATAGACCATCAGAAACTATTACTTTATAATATCTCCTATGAAGAGGTCTACCGGGTACTTAAGACGGCCTTCAAGGAAAATGAAGTCGCTACTTTACGCTCTTATCAACAGTATTTACCGATCACGCTAGCCGGAAACGAGCAAACGGTCGATCATATCCTACATAATACGTTAATCCGTACGCAACCGGACGAAAACCAAAAGACGAATCATGTCCCTCTTAGTGCAGTAACAAAAATTACTCCCGGAGAGGATTTGAAGATACTCACCGCTGGAAAGAACGGGGAATATATTCCTTTTAGCTTCTATCAAGTAGAGAATGCGGAACAGTTAATGGAAAATATTCGGGAGCTCGTCCGCAGCGAATCCAAAGATAAGACGAATTGGGACATCGATTTCTCGGGAAGCTTCTTCTCGAACCAACAAATGCTGAATGAACTGGTCGTCATCTTGTTCATATCCATTCTCTTGATGTACTTTATCTTAGCGGCGCAATTCGAGAGCTTCTTGCAGCCCTTGATCGTCCTGCTGGAAATACCTATAGACGTAGCCGCCTCCTTACTGGTATTATGGATATGCGGGCATACCTTAAACCTGATGAGTGCTATCGGTATCGTGGTAACTTGCGGTATCATCATAAACGACTCTATCTTGAAACTGGACGCGATCAATGAGCTTCGGAAAGAAGGTGTACCCTTGATGGAAGCGATCCATGAGGCGGGTCGTCGCCGTCTGCGCCCGATTATCATGACCTCATTGACAACTATATTCGGTATGGTACCGCTACTATTCACGTTCGATATGGGTAGTGAGTTGCAAAAGCCACTCTCCATTGCCATGATCTCGGCGATGCTGATCGGTACGGTAGTCAGTTTATTTATTATCCCTTTGGTTTATTGGTTTATCTATAGGAGACATGCATTATGAAAAAAAGATACAAGAGGACATTCCTAGTTTTATACGCGTTCTGTTCGCTATTAGCCGAAGGAGTATCGGCCCAATCGCTCGTCCTTTCCCTTGAGAAGACGATCTCATTGGCCGCCGATAGCTCGCTGGAGGCTTTTCGTACGAAAAACCTATTCTTGTCCGGCTACTGGGAGTTTCGTAATTACAAAGCGGAGCGACTGCCTAGTCTTACATTGAATATCACACCCGCCGAATATTACCGGGATATCACGAAACGATACGATTCAGAAAAAGACATTGACGAATACCGTAAGCAACAGTCCTTTTATGCGGGAGGAAACTTAAAGATCAAGCAGAACTTCGATATGCTGGGTGGTAGTTTCTTCGTGGATACGGATCTGGGGTATATGCGCTATTTCGGCTCGAATACTTATAATCAGTTCACCTCCGTTCCAATCCGTATCGGATACAGCCAAGATTTATTGGGATACAATCCTTTCCGGTGGGAGAAGAAGATAGAGCCTCTAAAATATGAGAAAGTAAAGAAAGAGTTGCTTTATAATATCGAGACCGTCAGCGAGCAAGCCACCACTTATTTTTTCTCTTTAGCCATGGCTCAAGTAGAATATGATATGGCCAAAGAAAATGTAGCGACAACCGATACGTTATACCGTACCGGCCAAGAGCGGCATAAGATCGCGGCTATTAGTCAAGCGGATTTACTGACACTCAAGCTGGATGCGATCAATGCCCGCAATACGTTACAAAACGCCGATATAGCCTTGAAGCGAGCCATGTTCAGTCTGGCCTCGTATTTGAATTTCGATAAGAATACGAAGATACGGCTTCGTCTGCCGTCACGCCCCCATGATATGGATATTCCGGTGGATCAAGCATTGACGTTAGCCCGGGAGAATAACCCCAAGTTTCTGGAAGTGCGGCAAGAGGTGTTAGAGGCCGAGCAACAAGTGGATAAGACCAAAAAGGAAACCTTATTCAACGCTTCCTTGAATGCCAGTATCGGTTTCAATCAAGTAGCGACCCAGTTTAAGGAAGTTTACAAGAATCCGCTGCAGCAGGACTTGGTATCGATATCTATCTCTATTCCCCTTATAGACTGGGGAGTACGGAAGGGTAAATACAATATAGCCAAAAGCAATCTAAATGTTACGCAAATATCCGCACGGCAGACGGAAGTCACTCTGGAGGAAGACGTAATCATGACTGTCGGCGATTTCAATGTACAGCAAAACCTGATCGCCAGCGCCGAAGAGGCTTTGGACATCGCAATCATGGCCTATAACGAGACCAAGCAACGTTTCATGATCGGCAAAGCGGATATCAATAGCCTTACGCTCTCCTTGAACCGACAGCAGGAAGCGCAACGTAATTATATCACGGCCTTGCAAAATTATTGGTTGAGCTATTACAAAATACGTAAGCTCACCTTACATGATTTCGAGACAGGCATCTCATTAGCCAACGAATTTGATTACGAGCATGGGTTCTAAGCCGAACATATCATCCTTTACGATCATCGTCACCTTCCTTTGTATCGCATTGGCGGGGATCGCTTTCGTGCCTTTATTGCCGATCAAGCTATCTCCCTCCCGTACGCTGCCGAAATTAAGTATCAGCTATAATATGCCCTCCAACTCAGCGAGGGTTATCGAGATGGAGGTAACCTCACGGTTGGAGGCGATGCTTGCCCGTATCAAAGGAATCAAAGAGATCTCCTCGACCTCGGGAAACGGATGGGGAAGGATTACTTTAGAACTAGATAAACATACGAATATAGATGCCGCACGTTTTGAGGCATCAACAATTGTTAGGCAGACGTGGCCGGACCTTCCGAAAGAATTAAGTTATCCGATTTTAGAGATGAGCCGTCCGGACGACAAGGAATCACGCCCGTTCATGAGTTATACCTTGAACGCTTCCGCTACCCCGATATTCATCCAGCGATTCGCCGAGGATCAGATAAAGCCCCGGCTTAGCAGCGTGCAAGGTATTTATCGTATCGATGTAAGCGGAGCGACCCCTATGGAATGGCGCTTGGAATACGATAGCCGCCAGCTACGGGATCTGGGGATCACGATAGAGGATATCCAATCGGCGATCAGCCAATATTACAAAAAAGAGTTCCTTGGAACCGCTAATATGGGACAAGGAGATACCAGCAAGGAATGGATTCGTCTGGCGTTAATGCCGGAAAAGATCACGAATGGGTTCGAACCATCGCATATCACCGTCGCAAACAAAGATGGTAGCTTAATCCGGCTGGATCAATTGATAAAGGTAACCCGGCAAGAAGAGGCCCCGCAAAGTTACTACCGGATCAATGGTTTAAACTCTATTTACCTGTCTATCCGTGCGGAAGAGACTGCCAACCAGTTGCAATTAGCCAAGAAAGTGAAGGAAGAAATGGAACATATCCGCACCTTGCTTCCTCCCGGTTACGAGATCCATACCAGTTACGACGCTACCGAATTTATCCAAGAAGAATTGGATAAAATCTACGTCCGTACAGGCTTGACCATCTTGATCCTCTTGCTCTTCGTTCTGCTGATTACCCGGAATGTACGTTATCTGTTCTTGATCATCATCAGTTTAAGTATCAACCTGTGTATAGCCGTTATCCTTTATTATTTATTAGGGTTGGAGATGCAATTGTACTCGCTGGCGGGTATCACGATCTCTCTCAGCTTGGTGATCGATAATACGATCGTGATGACCGATCATATCCGGCACCATCATGACCGGAAAGCGTTCTTGTCTATTCTGGCGGCCACTTTGACGACTATGGGCGCCCTCGTGATCATCTTCTTCTTGGATGAGAAGATACGGTTGAACTTACAGGATTTCGCCGCTGTCGTGATCATCAATCTGGCGGTATCTTTGTTCATCGCACTATTCTTGGTTCCGGCATTGATCGACAAGATGAATTTGCACCGGAAGAAAGTCGCTTCTTCTTCCCCAAAAGCCCGGAGTCATTGGGGACAACATCCGGTGGTCCGTCCGATACGGTCGTTCATACACCGTTTCCCAGTCTATTTCTCTCATTATTACCGGGCGCAGATCCGTTTCCTTTGCAATTGGAAAAAGCTGGCTTGCCTTATTCTAGTACTGGCTTTCGGACTACCGATATTTTTATTGCCGGAGAAGATCGAGCCGGAAGAGAAGGATCTATCCGCAAGGGACTCTTTGTGGATCGCTCGCTACAATGAATTCGCGGCGAAAGGTATTTGGAAGGAAACGATAAAACCTATCGTCGATAAGAGTTTGGGAGGAACCTTGCGCCTATTTGTCCAAAAGGTATACGAGGGAAGTTATTTTACCCGGAATGAAGAAACGGTATTAAGTATCAGCGCTTCCATGCCGAACGGTACGACCCTTGATCAAATGAACCACTTGATCAACCGAATGGAGGCTTACTTGAGTACCTATAAGGAAATACGGCAATTCCAGACCAGTATCTATAACGCACGTCAAGCCAGTATCAACGTCTATTTCACCCGTGAGAACGAGCGAAGTGGTTTCCCCTACACCTTGAAAAGCAGGGTGATTAGCAAAGCGTTGGAATTAGGTGGTGGAAGTTGGGGCGTATGGGGACTTATGGACCAAGGTTTCAGCAATGATGTCCGTGAGAACGCAGGTTCTTTCCGGATCGAGATGTACGGATATAATTATGACGAGTTATACGAATGGGCGGAGAAACTACGGGAGAAATTGCTTACGTATCGCCGTATCAAGGAAGTATTGATCAATTCCGAGTTTTCTTGGTGGAAGGATGATTATCAGGAATTCTACTTCAACTTGAATAAATCCCGTATGGCGCAAGCGGATATATTGCCTATCGATTTATTCGCGTCTATCCGGCCTGTTTTCGGTAAAGATATCTACGCAGGTACCATCGTCGTTGATAACGAGACGGAAAAGCTAAAACTTTCTTCTCGCCAATCAAAGGAGTTCGATATCTGGAGTATGCAATATGTACCTCAAACCATCCGTGATAAATCCTATAAGTTGTCCGAACTCGCTATCGTCGAGAAAAGCCAGACCCCTCAACAGATAGCGAAAGTAAACCAGCAATACAGGCTCTGCCTGCAATATGAATATATCGGAGCCTCCTCACAAGGCGAGAAGATACAGAAAAGGGAACTTAGAGAGTTTAACAAGATCCTGCCTATGGGATATACGGCTAAAGCGGAAAAGAACTATTGGTCATGGGATCAGAAAGATAATAAACAATATGCGTTATTATTCTTGATCATCGTTATTATTTTCTTTACGACCAGTATCTTGTTTAATTCCTTGAAACAACCGCTGGCGGTCATTTTTGTCATACCGATCTCTTATATCGGGGTATTCCTGACCTTCTATTGGTTCAAACTGAACTTCGACCAAGGTGGATTCGCCTCCTTCGTTTTATTATGCGGTATCACGGTAAACGCCAGTATCTATATCTTAAACGAATATAACCAAATTCGGGAACGGATACCCGCTATTTCCCCAATCCGTGCTTATCTAAAGGCATGGAACGCCAAGATCACACCGATTTTCCTAACCGTTATATCGACCATACTCGGATTTATCCCGTTCATGCTAGGCACCGATAAAGAAGCCTTTTGGTTCCCGCTCGCCGCCGGAACGATAGGCGGCCTTATCATGTCTATCCTAGGCATCTTCTTTTATTTACCGATATTTACGCTGAAAAAAGAACGGCATTAAACAGGAATACGTATCTTTAACGGATAAATCGTTAATCAAATTCATTAAACTTATGAGACACATAAATTATTTAGTATTGCTTCTGGTAGCTTGCTGCGTAGGTGCTTGCAGTTCCCCGAAAAATGATACGAAAGATGCTTATCCGATGTTCTGGACTTGGTTGGATTACCAGCCCGGAATGAATTTCGACTCCATCTGTACGATCATGAATGAGGCGGGGATAGACGGTGTCATGCTAAACGCCCCTACTCCGGATGATTATCGGGCCGCTATTCCCATCGCCCAGAAACATGGTATAGAGGTCTACGCTTGGTTATGGACGATGAATCCGGAACATGACCGAGACGCTATCTTAAAAGAACATCCCGAATGGTTCAGCGTAAACCGCAATGGACAAAGCTTGGCCGATACGACCGCTTACGTGGATTACTACAAATTTATGTGCCCCGCCTTACCCGAGGTACGGGAGTTTATCAAGAAGAAAATAGAAGCTTACTGCGAGGTAGAGGGTTTGAACGGTATCGCTATCGATTACAACCGTTTCGTGGATGTTATCCTGCCGACTACCCTTTGGCCGAAATACGGTATCGTGCAAGACCAAGAATATCCGCAATGGGATTTTGGTTATCACCCGGCCATGATCGAGAAGTTCAAGGCCGCTTACGGATATGATCCAAAAGAACAAGAAGATCCCTCGCAAGACGAGAAATGGCTCCAATTCCGTTGTGACCAGATTACCGAGGTCGCTAATATGATCGCCGACGTGGTTCACTCTTACGGCAAGAAAATGGCAGCCTCTCCTTTCCCTACGCCCAAGATGGCATCCAAAATGGTTCGTCAAGACTGGGGGAAATGGAATCTGGACATTGTCTTCCCCATGGTATACCATAACTTCTACACGGAAGATATTAGTTTTATCTCAGACTGTATGATAGAGGATGTCCGGGATAAGAACCCGAAAACCACGCTTTACTGCGGACTGATGGTAGCCGACGATATAGAGAATGCCATGGATGCCGCACTGAATCATGGGGCGGAAGGAATCTCTATCTTTACCGTATCCGCTTTGCGCACTCCGGAAAGCCGTGCGATGTTCAAGGCTTATGCAGATAGTGTTCGTGCGGTTCGTGCCGAGAACAATGGGGTGAATCCGGCTTTATCCAAGAGCACCAAAGTAACGAATCCTTTCGAGAGCATGGATATCTTGAATAGGATAAACGCAAAGATCAAAGAACTCGCCAACGTGCCTATTCCGAATATCGCCGATTATAAATTGGTGAACGAAAAAGGTGCCACGAAATACTACGAGGTCAAAGAGCTGAACACAGGAAAGACATTCTGCGTAGACTTTTACTTCTACGGAGGTATTCTTTCCGGATGGAATGTTACGGTTAAATAAGTACTTGATAATAGCTATTTTTACGCGGCCTACCTCGTAAATTCATGAGGCAGGCCGTATGCGTAAACACCCCTATTCCAGAACGCCGAAACAAACAATCACCTTTAACGAGGAGACACCTCGCCTCATTGAAGGGAACTTGCCCTTATTACCGTCCGAACAAGAAAGTACGCTATGCCGCGGGATTCGTAAGCCTATTGGAGAGCTTGCCACACAAACAGATGCTCTCCGTTATCCCGGGACTCATGAGGCACTTCAGCCGGCGCACTTACTACCGTGTCCGCAAGGGAGAAAGGCCGCTCTCACCCTCCGAGCAACAGGTCGTATTGAATGCGCTTAAACGCTGTGGGGTGAAGGAACCAAAAGACTTCGACGCTTATTTCGAGGAGTACGACTGGTAAACCAAGGAAGAGAGGCTTGTGCCATTACCCATGTTACGGATGTGCCATCACCGTGGCATGCGTGTGCCATCGCAGTGGCACGCCTTTGCCATCGAGGTGGCACAACTGTGCCAATAGCATGGCACATCATTGGCACCACAAAGTACTATTAATAAAGCAATTGGAATAATATCACGGAGTCACCTCCCAGCATTTCCATCCTTTGTTGGCACAGATATATACAATGTAGGAACGGACATGATAGTGTGGGAACTTCACCTTGGTATCCTTGGCGTAGGCGAGCACTTGCGCCACGTCCTCGGGACGGGGATCGCTGAGCGCCAGCATGCGCTCCGCTTCTTTCGCTTTGAAATACTTGAATTCCGCCAACCGGTCGTCCTTGTAATAGTCCGTGCCGGGGATACCGGTCATCTCGAAATCGGAACGTCCCGCCGAATTGTTCTGCTCGATGGCGAACGTATAGCAGCTGCTCAGGTAACGGGAACAAAGCTCGAAGAAGGAGCAACGGATGAAATTCTCGTTGATCTTGTCGAACACCTGCGCAGGGAACTGACCGAGGTATTGCTCGAAGTAGTTTTGCACCAGCGGCTCAAAACGACGCTCCTCGGTGAAACGCTCGTAAGTGGGGACATAGCGTTGGGCATTTCCCTCGATATGATTCATCTCGTTGTAATAGTCCATGTAGATGCTGCGCATCGTGAGGTTGGGCAGCACCATGCGGTAATTACTCCGCAGCGTGGTCATGCCCAGATAAAAGAGGCTGACCGGATAGATGCTCTTGTCGAAGAATTTCCTCTTGTTGAACTTGCTGGACAGGTCGGAAACGTTATAGGACAACTCATCATCGATCACCAAGGCGTCCTGCATCTCCTTGGCGTTCTCAAGGGAAAGAGTCAGATGACGGATCCAACCGATATCCGTACGCAGGTTCTCATCCACCAGCTCACTAGGGATTCCACCTTTACGAACGGCGAATTTCTTGAAGAAATAGGTCAGGATCGTGGAATTGAACAAGGGTTCGGCCTCCGGCAAGAAGCGATAACCATCGTAATTATTCACGATCAATTGCCAAACATCATCGAACCGATCCTGCCCCTCCGTATAGGTATCCAGCACGTAACGCAAGTAGACCTCCGCTTCCTTATACGTGAAGCCCAGCATACTCAGGAATTCCGGTTCCAAGGTCAGGATCTCCGCTATATTATATCCGCTTGTCAAGTCATCCATCGTAACGGGAAGAACCCCCGTGCAGAAACAGGTACGGATACTCCCCTCGCCAATACCCGCCTTGATCACCTTGAAGAAGGTGCGCAGGAAACTGTCCTTCGTGGTTACCTGCTCATAGAGCGGATCCTTGTAGGCCGTCAATAGCTGATTGGTGAAATTATCGTACTCATCGATCAGCACATACACTTTTGGCAATCCATGCTCGCGGGCGTACCCCAAAGCTTCCTCAAGCATCTTGGAAGCATCACCACGGCTAGAGAACCGGAAGTCCTTAAAACAAGTCCCGGTTATGCGTCACCATGATCTCCACCGCAGAACAATTCAGGTCATTGAAATTCCGTTCCAACCCCTCCATGTCATCAGCCATCACCATCTTGGAGAAATCATAGCGCACGACCATATACCGATTATGTTCCTCCGTCGGGTGCTCACCGATCCAAGTCCTGCCGAACAGCTCCTCGAACCGATCGGCCTTGGTGCGGTCATAGTAACACGCCAAGGTAGAGATAAGCAAACTCTTGCCGAAACGCCGGGGACGGAGGAAAACAGGAGCGTTATAATCTTCCAAGCTCGGGATGAAATCGGTCTTATCCACATAATAATAACCACGTTCCCGTAAATCTACGAAATCCGCTACCGCATAAGGAATCGTTATCCGTGCCATAAGCTTTCTTTTTTCAGATTAGTCGCACAAAGATAAAAATAAAAAGTGAGATAAAGTTATATCCTTCACGAGGCAGGTTAGGCGAAACTATAATTCTGAATATTCACTTCTAGTTGAATCTAGGACCTAAAATATTCTATTTTTTTCTTGCACGCTTAATTTTTTTTGATAACTTGCGCACATACTAGAACGTAGATAACGTTTATCATTCTGCTTACAGGTCGCTTTTCGTATAGCTATATTGCAATATAGCAAACGAAAATGAAAAAAACCGGTATAATCACTTATCCGGTCCCTCTCAATTAATTCATCAGTTACATGACTATCCAATAAATTTGTTTAACTTAAAATTCAACTATATGCAAAAACTAAAAACAAAAATAACAGGACTTGCATTTTTCTTAGTCATAGTATGTATAAGCTGTGATAAAGATAATAGGCTGGTCGGCTTTGTAAGCATGATTGCGCTCGAAAATAATAATATCTGTCTTGTAGCAATTCATGAAGGTCCGAAGCTTGGTGTAACCGGCTTGAATTTCTCGAATGCCATACAACTGTATATCCCCGATAATCGTACAGTTAAGCTTGCCTATACAATAAAATTCAATTGTAGAGCTTATGATCCAGCCATAGATGGTGTGATATTGGATGCTTTTACCATACCTCACCCTTCGGAATCTTATGACCCACGGGACCCAAACTCTGAATATCTTTCGAACAAAGTCCCTATGTATATTGCTGAAAATGTTGAAATAATTAAATACGAACTGGAATGAAAACAAATAATTTGATATATCTTTTAGTGATTGTGCTTTTGTCTTCAATACATTGCGATGTTAATGCGCAATATTATTGGTCACAAAATAGGAAAATCGCTTTAACCCCAGACTCATCACACCTTGTGTTGAATATAGAAGCCGATTTAATCCGAACTCCAATGCTAAGTTCGGATTATAAGGGATTTAATGAAATATCGCCGAACATCATTGTAAAAGAAAATAAATCCAATATCTTTTCTGAAAATGATTTTAAAGCATACGAGTCGGATCCTTTAGTGAAAAGAGCTTCTCCTGCTTATTTAGTAAATGGAACAGATACATTATATGTAACTAATCATATTCTGCTTAAGCCTAAAAATGGCGTAAGTATTGATTCTATATTAGCAGGTATGAATGAGATAGTAGAAGTTGTTGATCAAACTAAATATGGGGTTTACACATTATCCGTGAATCAAGGGTTTGATGTTTTAACTTATGCCAATATAATATATGAGAATGGTTTGGTCGATTTTTGTCATCCTGACTTTATAATGAGAATAACTCAATTTCTGAATGACCCTCTTTATAGCGAACAATATTATTTAAATAATACGGGACAATTAGGTGGGACGTGGAATATCGATATTAATGCTCCTGAAGCCTGGAGTATGACAAAAGGTAGTTCTTCGATAAAAGTGGCTGTTATCGATCAAGGTGTGGCAGGGCATGAGGATCTGGGTGATAGACTTTTGCCGGGTTTTACGCCGGGTTTAGCCAATGGGAATGGAGCACCAGTCTCAAATAATCCACATGGAGAATGCTGCGCTGGTATTATTGGAGCTTCTCATAACAATTTAGGTATAGCAGGGATTGCCCCTCTAGTGAAAATAGTCCCTGTTAATATATTTTATAGTCAATCTAGTTCTAATATTGCAGCTGCGATAAATTATGCGTGGGATGATGCTGAAGCAGATGTTATTAGTAACTCTTGGGGTGGTTCTGTAGCTGATGCAATTACCTCAGCCATAAATAATGCTAGAACGAATGGACGCGGTGGACTGGGATGTGTAGTTGTTTTTGCAGCAGGAAATTCTGGTTCCTCTGTTTCGTTTCCCGCAACTGTTAATGGGGTTATCGCAGTTGGCGCAGTTGATAAAAATGGTGCTTTGTGTTCTTATAGTGCAAGAGGTTCAGAAATTAATCTGGTTGCACCTTCTGGTGCCTTGGATTATACAGGGGATATTCGCACATTGGATTTAATGGGGAGTGCCGGGCTTTATCCCGGAAATTATCTCTCTACTTTTGGAGGAACCTCAGCGAGTTGCCCTCAAGTTTCAGGCGTTGCAGCACTCCTACTATCTATTAATCCAAAATTGACAGAAGCTGAAGTTCGAAATATACTTGGACACTCTGCCAGAAAAATTGGATCTTATTCTTACTCAACAGTTTCAGGACATCCATTTGGAACTTGGAATGCCAATATGGGATATGGTTTGCTTGATGCAGAGGCGGCTGTCCGAGAAGTATATCCCCAAATATCCGGCGATAATTTAGTGCCATGTACCGGAAATAAAACCTACACGTTAAATCGTAATTATAAGGGGAATTGGACATTAGGAACCAGTGGCCTACAAATTGTAAGTGGAGGACAGAATAGTAATTCAATCACGGTTCGGGCTATCTCTAATCCGGGAGGAACAATGAGTGGTACGATTTATGCGAATGTGGTACTTCCTAATGGCTCTTCAGTTTCTGTAGCGAAAACTGTTTCTATCGGTGCCCCATCCATAACTTCCGTGTCCGGTCCGGATCAAGTAGGGGCTGGTGGTAGTGCATCTTTTACGGCTAGCCCTATATTTATGGAAGACGAAGGGAATTATCAATGGATGGTCAGTCCAAACACGGCTAGCATGTCTGCCTATCGGTATTCAAACAGTGTTACCTTCTCCGCACCAGGAACTTATATTGTGGGCTGTCGTTCAACCAGCACTTGTGGAACACCCGGGTCTTATGTGATAAAAACAGTATCTGTTACGGGATATTATTATTCTGTTTCAACTTCCTCATCCACTCATATGGTTAATATTTCAAAAGAAACTCAAATCCAAGATCAATTCAGTGTTATGTTAGAGACTAGGCCAACCTATACTCTATATAACCAATCAACCGGAGCATTAGTAAGGGAGGGGACATTCTTGAGAGAAGGAGATCTCTTAGATTTTAATACATTACCTTCGGGCATCTATGTATTAAGACTCCAAATAGGCAATGATACTTATGAAACACATAAGATTGTTTTTAAATAATGGATGTGTTAAGCTGGATTTAGAGGCTGTTAAACACAGACAATACTATTTCAGCATAGATTTTCGCATTTAAGCTTTGTTCTTTCAGACATAATCCATACCTTTGCCGAAATTTTGAAGAGAGAGCAGATGACAAACAAGACACATAAGGATAATCCGAAGTTCTATTCCGGTTATATATCGGAGGTTGAGGCTCTTTTCTCTATTTTACGGGATTATAATTTGGTTATATAAGATGCGTTGGTTACTTTTACTAACGCATTTTTTTTGTGTCCAGCGGTCCGGTGATATAATATAAAGGTATAATATTCTAAAATCATTATAATAAACAAAACAACCCAAATTACTATGTCGAAAAGTGATATCAAAAAGGTGATTGTTCTGGGCTCGGGTGCCCTGAAGATCGGACAGGCCGGGGAGTTTGACTACTCTGGCTCGCAAGCGTTAAAGGCTCTGAAAGAAGAAGGGATCAGTACCGTATTGCTAAATCCGAATATCGCGACTATCCAAACATCCGAGGGAGTAGCCGATAAGGTATATTTCTTGCCTATCACTCCTTACTTCGTTGAGGAAGTTATCAAAAAAGAACAACCGGACGGAATCCTATTGGCGTTTGGCGGCCAGACCGCTTTGAACTGCGGTACTCAACTTTACACCAGCGGCACGTTGGCTAAATATGGCGTGAAAGTATTGGGTACATCCGTTGAGGCGATCATGTACACCGAGGACCGTGACCTATTTGTTAAGAAACTGAACGAGATAGAAGTGAAGACCCCGATCAGCCAAGCCGTAGAAAGCATGGACGACGCCGTGGCTGCCGCTTACAAGATCGGTTTCCCCGTAATGATCCGTTCCGCTTACGCATTAGGTGGTATGGGCAGTGGTATCTGCAAGGACGAGGCCGAGCTTCGCACCTTGGCGGAAAGCGCTTTCGCTTACTCATCCCAGATTTTGGTCGAGGAATCTTTGAAGGGTTGGAAAGAGATCGAGTTCGAGGTGATCCGCGACAAGAACGACCATTGCTTCACGGTAGTGAGCATGGAGAACGTTGACCCGCTAGGCGTACACACCGGCGAGAGTATCGTAGTGGCTCCGACTTGCTCCTTGACCGAGAAAGAATTAGACCTGTTGAAGGAACTTTCTACCAAGACGATCCGCCACTTAGGTATCGTGGGTGAATGTAATATCCAATACGCTTTCAACTCCGAGACTTGCGATTACCGCGTGATCGAGGTGAACGCTCGCTTGAGCCGTTCTTCCGCCTTGGCATCCAAGGCCAGCGGTTATCCATTGGCTTTCGTCGCCGCTAAGTTGGCGTTGGGCTACGGATTGGACGAGATCGGCGAGATGGGTACCCCGAACTCCGCGTACAAAGCGCCGGAGGTAGATTATATGATCGTGAAGATCCCTCGTTGGGACTTGACGAAGTTCGTGGGTGTCAGCCGCCAGATCGGTTCCAGCATGAAATCCGTCGGCGAGATCATGTCGATCGGTAAGAGCTTCGAGGAGATCATGCAGAAGGGTCTTCGTATGATCGGACAAGGAATGCATGGTTTCGTAGGTAACAACGATATCCACTTCGATAACTTGGACGAGGAGTTGGCGAACCCTACCGACTTGCGTATCTTCGCCGTGGCGCAAGCCTTGGAACAAGGATATAGCGTAGACAAGATCCATGAGTTGTCAAAGATCACACGCTGGTTCTTGGAAGGCTTGAAGAATATCGTGGATTACGCCAACGTATTGAAAGGCTACAACAAGATCGAGGATCTTCCGGAGGATGTATTGAAAGAGGCTAAACGCCTTGGTTTCTCGGACTTCCAGATCGCTCGTTACGTAGAGAGCCCGGAAGGCAATATGGAGAAAGAGAATATCCGCGTACGCAACTTGCGTAAGAAAATGGGCATTCTCCCTACCGTGAAACGTATCAACACGATCGCTTCCGAACATCCGGAATTGACCAACTATCTATATATGACTTACGACGGTACGCCGCACGACATTACCTACTACCCGAATGAGAAGAGCGTGATTATCTTGGGGTCCGGAGCTTACCGTATCGGCTCGTCCGTTGAGTTCGACTGGTGTTCGGTGAATGCCGCCCAGACCGCTCGTAAGCTAGGTTATAAATCGATCATGATTAACTATAACCCGGAGACCGTATCTACCGACTACGATATGTGCGACCGTCTTTACTTCGACGAGCTTTCATTCGAGCGCGTGCTAGACGTAATCGATCTGGAATTGCCGAAGGGCGTGATCGTCTCCGTAGGTGGACAGATCCCGAACAACTTGGCGATGAAACTCTACCGCCAGAATGTTCCGGTATTGGGTACTTCCCCGCTATCAATCGACCGTGCCGAGAACCGTCATAAATTCTCCGCGATGTTGGATTCGCTAGGTATCGACCAACCTCGTTGGGCAGAGCTTACCAGCATGGAAGAGATCGACGCGTTTATCGAGAAAGTAGGTTTCCCGATCTTGATCCGTCCGTCTTACGTATTGTCCGGTGCGGCGATGAACGTTTGCCATACGAAAGAGCAGATGATCGAGTTCTTGGATTTGGCCGCTAAGGTTTCCAAGGAATATCCGGTGGTCGTATCCGAGTTTATGCAAGGAACGAAAGAGATCGAGTTCGACGCTGTCGCTATGAATGGCGAGGTGGTTGAGTACGCGATCTCCGAGCATATCGAGTTCGCCGGTGTTCACTCCGGTGACGCTACCTTGGTGTTCCCGGCTCAGAAGATTTACTTCGAGACAGCCCGTCGTATCAAGAAAGTAAGCAAGATGATCGCGAAGGAGTTAAACATCAGCGGTCCGTTCAATATCCAGTTCTTGGCGAAGAATAACTTCGTGAAAGTAATCGAATGTAACTTACGTGCCTCACGTAGTTTCCCGTTTGTATCTAAAGTATTGAAACGCAACTTTATCGAGACGGCTACCCGCATCATGCTGGACGCTCCGTATACGAAACCGGATAAGAGCGCGTTCGATATCGACTGGATCGGTATCAAGGCTTCCCAGTTCTCATTCGCCCGTTTGCACAAGGCAGACCCCGTATTAGGTGTGGACATGAGCTCCACCGGCGAGGTAGGTTGTATCGGCGACGATTTCAACGAGGCTTTGCTTTCCGCCATGATCGCCGTAGGCAACAGTATTCCTAAGAAGAACATTTTAGTTTCTTCCGGCGCAGCTAAGAGCAAGGTCGATTTATTGGAGCCTTGCCGGATGCTGGATGCCAAGGGTTACACGATCTATGGTACGCACGGAACCGCCAAGTTCCTGAACGATAATGGAATCAAGGCAACCGCCGTTTGCTGGCCGGATGAGGAAGGTGATTTGAACATCATGGATATGTTCAGCAATCACGCTTTCGAATTGGTAGTAAATATCCCGAAAGATCATAGCAAACGTGAGTTGACCAATGGCTATAAGATCCGCCGTGCGGCGATCGATCATAACATTCCATTGATCACGAACGCCCGTCTGGCCAGCGCCTTTATCGACGCTTTCTGCAATATGAACGTAGAAGATATTCAGATTAAGAGCTGGCAGGAGTACAAATAATCAAAATTTGATTATATTTGCATGCGTGTAATAGAAAGAGACAAGGCTTTATGCCTTGTCTCTATAGTTTAAAGACCATGTACAGACGGCTACCTTTTATCATATTATTATCTATACTGGCGGTTTTCGCCTTGCGTGCGTCTGTGGTCGCTCCCTCTATCCTCGTACAAAATTATTCCGTAGACGATTACAAGGCTAGTTGCCAAAATTGGGATTTAGCGGTTTCCTATCATGGCATCTTATATGTAGCTAATAATTCCGGTCTGGTTACTTTTGACGGGAATACATGGAACACATATCCATTACCGGATAAAACCCCTATTTATAAAGTATCTTTCCAGAACGATTCTATCTATACCCAAGGCAAATCATCGTTAGGCTATTGGCTATACGACAAACTCGGGAATCTGGAATACCATCCGATCGATACGCTCCCGTCATATATAAATTTCGATGATCCCGAGACGAATTACACGATCCCGAAAGAAATCGAGGAGAAGCACCCAACTTCCTTCGCTAGCGCCGGAGGTCTCAATTTCACGGGAACATCTACGTCCGGTATTTATATCACCAACGACGAAGGGGAGATCTTTCAACATCTCAACATCAATAATCAGTTACAAGATAATATCGTACGCTCCATCTGCGTACAGGATAATAATTTAATCTGGGTCGCCTTGGATAATGGTATCTCCCAAATAGATATCAATCCTCCCATCGCCATGTTAGGTAAAAGAAGCCAGATCGGAAAGTTGGAAGACGCTGTAAAAGAGGATAACCGCCTCTATATCCGGACCAATGTCGGCTACTTCAGCCGGAGCCTGATGTTTGGTGATAAGTTTACCCCGATATCCGATGAGATCGGACGTTCATATATCCATCCGGATACGACCGATAATCATTTATCGGTAAGCTCTTTATTTAAGAATAAAGACGTATTGAGCGTATTCGCCAACGCAGAAAGTATTTACCCGGTTCCAGACAATTTGTATTGGCTCACGATCCAGAATGAGGCCGGACTCTTCCATCGGGAAAACGGTACAGGAACTTTAAAATGCCGGATCCTATTCGATAATTACGATCTGAATCTGGTAACCAATGGCAAACGGATCATCCCCTTGAATGATTCTCTTGATTTGGTATCTGCCATGCAAGGAACCCTATTAATCAACACTCGTCAATTAATAGAGGGAAGCCTAGGAGGATTGACGATGCCACGGTTTATGCGCATCGAGTATCAAGATCAAGAAGGTACACATTATTTATATCCGGACACGCAAAGAATCGACCTGCCCCATAACTTCCAAGAACTCTCGCTATACATCGGAACAACGGTATTCACCCCTAATCACCAAATCAGTTATAAGCTGGAAGGGGTATCCGCCGATTGGTCTTCTTGGCAGAAAGACGGCAAAATTACCTTCTTACAACTTCCGGAAGGAACTTATGAGCTAAGGGTACGTAAATATGTAACCCGTGGGCCGTTTCCCGAGATCACGATGCAAATCACGGTGCGCCCTCCTTGGTATAATACCGTATGGGCCTATTTGATCTACGTCGCTTTGATATGGTTCGCCATTCAAGAAGGACTTCGGTACCATTTAAGGAATTTGCGGAAAAAAGAACAAGAAAAGCTGGAGGCAGAGCGACAAGCCGAACTGCAAAGGCTTCAACAAATGAAAAGCGAGATGCTGGAAACGGAGTTGCAAAACAAAAACAATGAGCTTACTCTCCAGACAACAGCTTTGGTAAAAAGAAACGAGGCAATCCAAGCTTTGTTGGAAGAACTGGATAAGCAGAAAGAGACATTGGGTGACCGATACCCCAATAAGTTATATACCCGTTTACGTTCCTTGATCGAATCTACCTTGAACGATCAAGCGGATTGGGTGCAGTTCGAGACCTATTTCAATAGCGCCCACCAGAATTTCATGGATCGTTTACGCCAGCAATACGCAGATATAACGGCAGGCGATTTGCGTATTTGTTGCTTACTCCGCATGAACCTTTCCACGAAGGAGATCGCATCGTTAATGAATGTATCCGTACGGGCTATCGAGCTAAGAAGATACCGCTTAAGAAAGCGATTAGCCCTTGATGGGGATACGAATCTTGTCGATTTCCTGATGAACTACTAAAAATATTTTCCGAGAATCTCACCAGAACGCCCGACGGGTTGGTTATACGTCCTCCAATTGCACATGGCTACCGGAGGGGAAGAAAGCTACAAGATCGTATTGAAGTAAAAAATTCTTCCCGAAAATGATCTCTCGACAAACTCAACATCTAACATGAATAATTTATTCCGGGAAATTTTCACATGGAAATCATTACACTATCAATATATATATATTTGTATTCAAACTTTTGTTTCACTTAAATTTAATGATGTATGGGAAAGAGATTTTTTAAATTCACGGTGTTAATCAGTTTGATCTTTTTCGCTATAAACGTAGATGTTTTAGCAGAAGGTGACAGTGATGATCATGCTTGCCCGGATGGCGACCAAGGCCCAGTCATAAGCTGCGGCAGATATGAGGGGACTTGCTGGAATGTAGATTGGATAAGTGGTATTTATTATGTGCATTGTTATTTCTCAGGAATGCAAGAACATCATTGTTATCCAGATTAAAAAGTATGAAAAGTATCATCTATTATTTTTCGATGATATCCATATTTTTCTTTCTTTCTTGTACGGGATGGAAGGATAAGAAAAACATGGAATCAGATATCATCACCGTGAATTTGGACGAGCGAGACGAGATCTCCACTAAAGATCTATTTTCTGAGATCCAACTCATTCCGTTAGAGACAACGCCAGAATCGCTGATCCGTAATATAACCCAAATCAAGTTTTTTGAGGATCGATATTATATTCACGATTATTCGAGATCCCAAATCTTTGTTTTCGATAGGGAGGGACATTTCCAATTCGCACTTAACGAGAAAGGAAACGGCCCGGGTGAGTATTTAAACTTAACAGATTTCGCGATCGATACGACCCGCAGGAACCTTGTAGTACTTTGCGCCGTCAGCAACGCTCTCTTTTTCTATGATCTAGGGGGCAAGTTCATCGAGAAAAAGAAACTTCCTGAAATAGCGGGGGCCTACAACAGCCTACAGTTCCAAAACAAGGATACGATAGCTTTCTTCACATACGATTACGACCATCGCTTGAAGTTTTATTCCCTATCAAGAAACGAGATACTCGATGAATATTTTCCTGAAGACATAAAAGATGTATTTTGTAGGGGTGTATTTCCATTTCCACACGCTTTTCGAAGGTCTTTGACTAATACGATTTATTCACTATCGGGAGCGACCTTTACAGAGCTTTATCGTTGGGATTTTGGTGATTTAAATAATGACATCGAAAAATTAGAATTCCATCCCAATATGAGCAAGCAAGAAATAATTCAATACGCGAAGGATGTCTATTCCTCTAAGAGCGTAAATTATATAATAGACTCTCAGGGACAAAACAGCAGATATCGATACGCCATGGTAGTCCGCCAAAACAAGTACATCCAACTGTTTTATAACAGGAAAAACCATGACTTGCTTCAATTCGAGCGAACCAAGGAGGGCTTGCAACTTTACCCGATCTACTTCGGAGAAGACTTCATCCTCTGTACTCCGGAAGGAGGGCTTCCATTAAATGATCTATTTCCCGAGAAGTTAAGAAATGAGGATCAGCAAAGAATTATTCAATCACATTCGGAACAAGAGAATCCTGTCTTAGTAAAATATGTTTTCAAAAATGAAGGTTAACGAGAATACAATTTATATTTTCCTTTTGGGGATACTGGCAGGCATAATTTGTATGCAATGCGTGAATCATTTTAGAAAATCCCCGAAGGATGTGTATGTTGACAATTTTGAATACGAGAAAGAAAGTCTGGGTATCCTTAAAAGAGAAGAACTAAAAAATGAACACTATGAATGCCTTGATCAAATAGCCTATTGGGGAACAGACTCTCTAGATTCTTTCTCCTTAAGTAATTTATGTAATGATAAAAAATTATTCTTTTGTTTTTCAGAGAAAACATGTCCTCCTTGTATCGATGCAGTTGTCGATATAATGAACGAGGTTTTTACAGACGAGGAAATAAAAACAAAAATAGTTTTCGTATCGCCTGATTATCCTGCTCGATTAAGAAACGATTGCTATGGGAAAAAACTATTGAGCTTACATAATAAGAATTTAGGGCTACCTATGGAACTAGAAGATTCTTTCGCTCCTTTCTTATTCATTATGGATAAAGATTTATGTGTTAAATATTTACATATTCACAATAAACCACTCCCACGACTTACTTTAATTTATCTGGAAGAGATAAAAAAAATGTGGTAGATCTTATTGCGGTTGATCGTACGATATTAAGCCGCAGGCTGTTAACGAGGATGGGAAGGAGGATTTGATCATCGTCGGAAGCTTTGAGGAAGCGGAAGGAATGATCGAAGAAAGAATCGTGTTGGAATTGGAGGATGTGCCAGCGTATCTCTGGCTTCCGGATCGCATCACTTTAGAATCTCGCAAAAAGTGAGTCTTATATAATTTTAATCTATTTGACATATAATATACTATATAACAGCATAGTATATATATACAAAAGGAGCTTGAGAAAGTCTTGTAGTAGTCTTATCCAATAAAAAAATCATTTGCGCAAGTCGTGTAGTAGTCATTTTCATGGCTACCGTAATTTATTGTGTTTCCTTTGCCAGCGAATAAAATCTTAAATTCTTTCGACATGATGAAACACGAACTGGAGAAACAATTAGATGCGCTAGAAAAGAAAGGTGTCGACAGACGGCATTTCTTTAAGTTATTAGCGGCGACAGGACTGATCGCGGGAGCTAATACCGGAAAAGCAAACGCTTTTTCAAGCAGCGCAAAAGGTAAAATCGTTATTATCGGTGGAGGAGCCGCTGGTATCAGTATGGCTGCCCGATTAAAACATTGGCTTGATGAACCGGATATCACCCTGATTGACCCCAGCGATCGTCAGTTTTATCAACCGGGATTCACTCTGATCGCCTCAGGTGTATACCAACCGGAAGATGTTTGGAAGAAGCAAGAGGATTGTATGCCTAGCGGTATAAAATGGATAAAGGACTCGGTCGCCGCGGTTGATCCCGTATGGAATCAAGTAACGACCAAAAGTAACGGAAAGATTCCGTACGACTTTTTAGTACTGACCCCGGGATTACAATGTAACTGGGAAAAAGTAGAGGGCATTACCCACGACACCTTGGGACAAGGAAACGCAAACTCTATTTACGATTTCGAAGGAGCCCAAAAGACATGGAAAGCTCTTCAAGAATTCGCTAAAAAAGGAGGCAAAGGTATTTATACCGATACCTATACAAAACATAAATGTGGTGGCGCTCCCAAAAAGATCTGTTTATTATCCGAGCATTACGCAAGGAAACAAGGGACTCGCGACAAACTGCAATTGAATTATTTTACCGCATCGAAGGAGCTATACGATATTCCGTATTTCACGCCTCGCTTGCTGGAAATATATAATGAACGTAACATACCTATTAACTTGAATGTACGTGTAAAAGGTGTAGACACATCCGCAAAACAAGTGCATTTTGAGAAAATAGAGACAAAAGGCGAAGAAAAGATCGTAACGCCGTTCGTAGAGGATTACGATTTCTTACACTTCACCCCGCCTATGTCCGCTCCCGATTTCGTTCGTGATGCCGGATTAGGTTGGACAGAAGGTAAATTGGCCGCGGACGCATGGGTAATGGTCGATAAAGAGACCTTGGTACATAAGAAATACCAGAACATCGTTTCTCTGGGTGATGTAGCCGGTATCCCGACCAGTAAAACATCTGCCGCTATCCGTAAGCAAGTACCTATCGCCGCCAAGAACCTGATCGCGCTCATGGAAGGTAAAGAGCCGACCGAGAAATACAACGGTTATGCCGCTTGCCCGATCGTTACGGATTATGGACACGTGTTGCTTTGTGAGTTTGACTACGAAAAGAAACCCGACGTTTCATTCCCATTCTCGATGATCGATACATCAAAAGAGCAATGGCTTGCTTGGATCTTAAAGGTATATATTTTAAAACCGATGTATTTCAACGGAATGCTTAACGGTTACGCATAATATGAATAAAGAATCTATGAAATAAAACTCCCTATAATTTCGAATGCCAAACTACAAAGCCCCGGGTTTCAGTTGTACGAAACCGGGGTTTTTGATTTTTAACGGGTAGCCTTTTCCACTAAATATACGATCGACTTATAGGATATCCCACTATTCATCGTCAAACCAATCTCGCACGTACGGCTATTGCTATATCCTTCCGTCGCCCCATGCAAGTTCGGTTTCAAGTAATGAAGACCGGAAGCGTTTAGTTCCGGATAGAAGAAACCACGATCGCCCGCCCAACCGCAACAAGTAACTTGAGCGGGAGAGACCACCCGGTTCGCGCATAAGCCTGCCAGTTCCACCAGCTTGTCTTGTACTCCCATCTTCGTTGTACTACAAGTAGAGTGTACCGCTACCGTAACCGGCAACTTACTAAAGTTCAGACGATCACGCATAAAGTCATAGATAAACTCCACAGGTTCATATAATCGTAAACGTTTATCCAAGGTTTCCCTCATATGCAGCAAGCAAGGGCTCATGTCACACAAAATAGGCAAGCGGCCGTTATCGCTCGCTCGTAAAAGAACCTCATTCAATTCCTTTGCCTTCTGCGCCGCTTGCTTCCGGAACCCTTTACTGCTAAAAGCCATGCCGCAACAAAGCTTACTTAGATTCTCAGGATAACGAATCGTAAAGTCCGCTTTTGTCAATAAAGCGATTGTTTGTTCCGTTACACTTACAAAATCCACATCTTCATAATCAGCTGAAGCTCCCATCGTACGGGTAATACAAGACGGGAAATAAACCATTTCCATCCCATTCTCTACACCCGTCAGTTCCTTGAACTTTGACGCACCAGAAGGTGTATGCCGAGTCCAAAGCGGGAATTTATGAGCGGAAGCCTTAAACAAGAAAGAGGCAAATCTCTCGAATGCATTATACCCCACCAGCTTTGAAAGCACATGGGGCAACTTAAGCAAAGGACGAAGCATACCCGTTACGACTCCCATATTCCCGGCGATGCCCGAAGCGATAGCATTCGCCAAGGTACCATTCTCTTCCCACCGTAACTCTTTGATCAATAAACCGGTATTAATGCCAACCGGACATGCCGTAGCACATAGGCCATCGGTAGCGCAGGTAGCGTTACCTTTATAGTTAAAGGCATTCTTGAGTTCTTTATATCGCTTAGAGTTTGTTTCCCCCTGTTCCGCCAAAGCCGATAATTCCCTATAGATCACGATACGTTGCCGGGGTGTCAATGTCACATGCCTTGACGGACATTGTATCTCACAAAAACCACACTCGATGCATTTATCGATCAGCTCATTCGCCAACGGTATTTGCTTTAAGTTCTTTATAAACACATCCGGGTCCCGATTTAAAAGGACACCCGGATTTAATATATTTTCCGGGTCAAAGAGCCTTTTGATCTTCCACATCAACTCATAAATCTCCTCACCCCATTCATCTTTAACAAATGGAGCCATATTTCGTCCCGTGCCATGCTCCGCTTTCAAGCTACCGTCGTAGTAAAGTACCACATCTACAAGGCTACGCATAAAAGAAGCGTAATGATCAATACCTTCCTGTGCGTTTATATCCGGAAAAATCGTGAAATGAACGTTTCCATCCAATAAATGTCCCCACATCACCGCATTTCCGTATCCATAATCCGACAAGACCCCACGCACTTGTTCCAAAGCCTCTCCTAAAACCTCTTCCCGGAAAGCAATATCTTCAATAATAGATACCGTCCCCCGTGGCCGTCTTCCCGCAGCGGAAGTAAATAAACCGTTTCGTACCCGCCAATAAGTAGCGTAAAGCTTCGGATCGGTCGTAAATGATACCGGATATAAGGTCTGTATATCTGCTAGCCGCTCCTCTATATCTCGGAATTGGATTTGAAGTTCTTCTTCCGAATTAGAAGACGTGTCGATCAGCAACGCTACCGCATCCTCGGGTAAAGAATGTAATATCTCCGGCATCCCCGGTTCATCCTCTACCGCATGTAAGGCGTTTCTATCCATCAACTCGGCGGCGGACACTTTGCATTGGCGTAACGGGGCTATGGCTCTGCACGCCTCCATCAAAGAGGGAAAATAAATCAAGGCGGAAGCTTTTAAAGCCTCATCGGGGACTGTCTCGAAAGTAACAGAAGAAATAAACCCTAAGGTTCCTTCCGAGCCAACCATTAAATGCATGAGTATATCGTATGGATCGGTATAATCCAAGAAAGAGTTCATTCCATAACCGCAGGTATTCTTCAACTCATATTTAGATAGAATCCGGTCTTCCATGTCTGGATTCAACAAAATCTCCAAACGGAAATTCATCAACTTCTCCAATAAGCCTATATGCGTTTGCATGAAATCCCTGCGACTCGCTAACGAAGAGGTATCCAAAAAGGCTCCATCCGCAAAGATAATCTCCATATCCCGGACCGTATTATAGGAGTTATGGATAATACCATAGCTAGAACCACTTGAGTTATTCGCTACGATCCCGCCGATACGTGCGGATTTGATGGAGGCAGGGCTAGGCCCTAGCTTACGGCCATAAGGTTTCAACCAGCGGTTCGCCTCTTCTCCAGTTATACCACAAGGGAATTTAGCCAAACTCCCATCTCCTGAAATCTTAACCTTTCCATAGTCAGGACTGATTTCCATCAATACAGAATCTGTAATAGTCTGGCCGGATAAAGAGGTCCCCCCAGCTTTAAAGGTTACAGATTTACCAGTCTTCTCACATTCAGCAAGAACACGTTTTACATCCTGCTCACAACTCACGATTTCAACTCGTTTGGGATTCAACCTGTAAATCCCGGCATCTGTTCCCTTCGCTAATGCAGTTAAAACATCAACATATACCTTTTTTATCTTCATAGTCTAATACCTTTATTTGTCTAGTAACGACATTTCAACAAAGATATGAAACCTTTAAGACAATCAGGGCATTTTACTAAAATAACGGGGAGAATATCCGGGTACTAGCTCCGGATGGAAAATCCAGATTAAATCTTTCAATAGATATTCCGGATGTAATGGGAATTCCTCGTAATAAGGAACTATCCCTGTATTACAGGTATAAATCCGTTGTTTTTTAAAAGCGTCGAAATTCTCGTAGGGAGTATATTCGGAGCGTAAATCGTTATAGGTCATCTCGGAAGACTGATTATATTTAACAAGCCAAATATCCGCATGGATCGCTTTATCAAACACGGTCTCAAACGCTAAGGGGGTACTTCCGGCACCCGGTAAATCCTTAAACATATAATCGGCTCCTGCATCCTCAAAAAGATGGGCCATATAACTATCTCCAGCCGGTATATACCATGAGGAACCGAACTTTTTCTCCGACAAAACAGTAGGACGCTTATCTATATTCACGGTTAAGTTCTTTAGGGACAGATAGGCTTGCTCTGTTTCTTTAAATATAGAATCGGCCATCTCTTCCTTTCCGAATAGCAAACCATAAAAGCGAATCCACTCCGTGCGCCCCAAAGGAAATGCCTCCATATAGTCGGCTCCTTCGATAATGGGTATCCCTATCTTCTCGACAGGCCCATAACTACTGTTCTGAAACGGGGAAGCTATCACGAGTTCCGCACCGATCTCTATCATTTTCTCTATATTCGGAGAGGTAGCCTCACCTAAATCAGCGATTCTTCCGGCCTGTATACCCTCTTGTATGGCAGGAGTATCCATATAACGAGGCTCACAAACACCTATAACCTTATTGATTTCGTGCAATTGATCAATAATAGCCGCATGAACAGAAGTATAAACCACAATATCTTTTACCGGGACCTTCACGATCGTCCCTTTGGGTAATCCGCCAGGAACCGACTTTGTCCGGTCTACCAATAAATAGCGTTGAAGCAGACGAGTACTATCCCACGGATCACGAACTTCCACCATTGTATAGGTATCAAAGCGCTGAACCGTGAAACCTTGGGCATATTGAATTCTATCAGAGGAAAGAGCTTCCTTGGAAGAAGTTTGCTTTCCGGATGGCGTACATGCCACCATCCAGAAAGCGAACCCTAAGAGAATCAGTAATCGCATTAGATATTATCTTTTTGAGCGAGGACTACTTTCATGGGATTTAAACCAGCCTCAAACTTCTTGAACAATTTACCGTCACCTCCGAAACAATAGATATCGCCATTATTCTTATAATCAGACTCTGCGACATAGACATTTCCACCCACGGCACTGATTGAATAAGGGGATTGTATTGAGGTTCCATCTGTAATAAAGCTCGTTCCCGCAGATTGGCTCTTTGTATCAAATGTTAAAAATGCAGGGCTAGACATTCCCCATTGCGCATAGAACAGAAATAGCTTGCCATCCTCATAGGCCATCTCCGTTGCGTTTGGACAATTCGTAAGGGAAGTAACCTCATAAGTCTCCGTATTTATCTTTTGTACCGTATTGGGTATATCCGCATAGTTACCCATAGAAACCACATATACATTTCCTTGCTCATCCGCCTGTATCCGTGTGGGATTCAATACTACATCCAACTTCTTTATCTCTGTAAAAGTAGACAGATCAACCACTGATACCGTTTTATCATACCCAACCTCGGTACTGTAATCCATACCTCCGGAGTTTGAGACAAACAATTTATTAGAAGATACCGCCAATTGTTCCGGATTCCGTCCGACCTTTACTTTCGCCTCAACCTCCAAGGATGCGGTATCCAAACGAGCGACATATCCATTATAATAGCTAATATAGACTTTTCCACCCTCTGATACCATATAACGGGGCTGCCCCTCTGTCTTGACTTGCTTAATGGATTTTGCCTTCAGATCTGTCACTTCTATCGTAGACTCTCCATATACCGCGATATACATCTTATCGCCATACACGATCATATCCTGTGCCGTATCTCCCAGCCCCCTGCCATTTTGAGCCAAGAAATAATCGGGGACAACCTCATCCTTTTCTATGTCGTACATATATAAAGAAGAGTTGTTATTTCCCATATTGCCCGAATTCAAGAAATATAAAGCCATGAAAGAACTATCCTTCACAAAATCAATAACTCTTACGGAAGCATAAACAGAAGACTCACCTTCCGCATTTGCGGCTATAACTAATAAATAGCCTATATTTACGACATCCGTAATAGCATATGAATGTGTTCCAACTTCTACCTCCGCAATTTTCATATCTTTAGCGGTTCCATCAGAGGAACCATAAATCACGTACTTTGTTACATTGTCAACAGAAGACGGAGCTGTCCAATTTAAGGTTCCGCTAACTTTTAAAGCTTCCGGATTCTCATCCGTAAAACTGACATTAGTTACAGATACATTTGGTATGTTCAGTGAAGGCTCATTGTCATCATCACAGCTGACAAACGAGAAAGACATCAATGCACACAAGGCAGAGACACAAACTAAATTCTTCTTTTTCATTACTTTACTTTTATAGTTTACTAATAGGATAAACAAATACTTAAACGCCAAGAACGGCCCGGCATGGGATAATACTGAATAACATCATAATTCACGTTCGCAAGATTTAACAATTCACCTTGCAAACGCAAACCGAAATATCGAAAACGAAAATCTCGATTTATAGAAATACTCTGTTCTATATAAGAATCAATCCTGTTCCGATCTATATTTTGCGGCAATGCATAACGATCACCAACCGCAGTCAGTATATAAGAGACATTTACCCATGGATTTTCCAAGGTTACGGAAACCGTGCCAGAATGACGAGGTGTATAAGGAATCTGATCCTTATAATTCTTAGCTTCCGGATCTGTCACATCAACCGCGTATTGAAAAGAATAAGTGGAAGCCAAAAGCAAGCTCATTCGTAAGGGCAATCGGAATTGTGTAGATAAATTTACATCTACCCCTTTAATATCCACTTCGCCCATATTCATCATCTTCCAAACATACATGGTAGGTAAAGCCACGATCTTATCTTTCACCGTATTATAATATCCATCCGCCGAAATACTGAAATGCCGCAGCCAATCCCCACAGGAAGAACTCCATGTTACCCCTACATTATATTGGGAAGTTTCTTCCGGTTTCAAATTTGTATTTCCCATACGGAGGTAATACAAGTCCGTAAATGTAGGAACCCGGAATATATCTTTGTAAGAGGCACGTATCCGCAAAGTACTTTCCGAGAATGGCCGCCAAGACAAACTTACAGCCGGGGATAAACGCCTCTTATCATCCGGTTTTTCCCCTTGCTCCACTTTATCAGTGATATATGTTCCCAATAAACTAGCGGTAGCCGTGAATCGACTGTTCTTATATTGCACCGCTAGTACTGATTGAGAGGCCATTCGCTTTGGATTAGGGCCGTTCACAAAATTATTGTCCAGCATAGAGCGAGTTAAATCCGTAGTCAACGTCGCCGATACATACTTTATAGGAGTATACAGCAAACCTACAGAGCCATAATACTCATTCTGTGTATTCAAATCGACTTGTTCGCCCGCAGCATATTTATCATTTATATCTAAATAACGAGTAAAAGCATAATTATACTTAGCCATGGCCCGTAGCGTAAATTTCTCATTAAGAACATTCTTATACCCCGATTGCACGAAAAAGTTATTATCCCATAATCGTTCAGAAGTGTTCTTGTTATATAAATTAACAGAACCGGGAAGCCCCCGCTCCGAATCAAAATAGTACGCCTTAAAGGAAAGTTCGCCTCCCCTTCCAAAATCGCCGAATAGATTACCTTCCAAATGGTAAGCATGGATATCGCTATTTCTACGCTTCTCTCTCGTCTCCAATTCCCCATTAATCAATGTATAGGGATATTGCCCATCCGCACGCACGAAATCACCATGTAAGGATGCGCTCCAACGCTTTCCTAATTTTTGATCATAATGCAGCACGGGATTAAAAAGCCCGAAGGAACCTCCCTTAACCTTAAGATAAGTATGAAACGATTTGTCTTTAAACGTGGGCTTTCCGGTTTGTATATTCAAGGCTCCTGCCGAGGCATACACCCTTGCCGTTTGGAAGATGTCATCCGATTGTCCGATCGATAAGGAAACCATCTCCACGTTATCCAACGAGAAACGGCTGATATCGACTTGCCCGCTTTGCGCATCCGTAATCGTCACCCCATCGTAACTGACGGCGGTATGCTTCGCTCCCAAGCTACGTACCGAGACCGTTTTCAATCCTCCGATCCCCCCATAATCCTGTACTGTAACTCCCGAGAAGCGTTTCACGGCCTCGGATAGGTCTTGTACTCCCAAGCGATCGATTCCCGCCCGGTCCATAATTTGCAAAGGCGTACCTTCACGGGTGACCGACGGACGTACCTTCTCCACTACTTCCACCCCGGAAAGCTCGTGATAGGCCGTCGTATCGATCTGTTGACCGAAAGCGACACCCAAAGAAAATAACCATACGCTAAAAACGCACAGACATCTTATAAGATATAAATCTCGCATAATAATTCTTAGGTTTACCAACGTCTTCACCCGAAACGTCGCATAACAAAATCATGGCAGGTTTTCTGGCTCGTCCACCCTCTGTCGGCTACCTTCCCGCCTATCCGATAGGCAGTGGCAACAAGATTTGCCGGGGCTCCAAGGACTTACAGCTACGGGTACAGCTCCGGACTCGCACCGGATTCCCTTTTACTGATTATTATCGGAATCGATAACATCTACACCTTGATTGGCCGCAAAGATACATGTTTACTTTTTGATTAGCAACAAAAAAGCCCCCCCGGCGAATCACTTCGGCGGAAGGCTAGGGAGTTTACACTTTTCTAAACATTACTAACAACAAAATATTTATTCTATGTATAAAAGAATAATATCATTAACTGTGCGGTCAACACACGCAAAAACATGGTCAATGGATAAACCGTCGCATATCCAACCGCCGGCGCATCATTTCCTGCCGCCATATTGGAATAGGCTAACGCAGGAGGATCGGTCGTACTTCCCGCAATCAATCCCATCAACGTAAAATAATTCAGTTTATAAAAATACCTTCCCACACAACCGATAATCAGTAGAGGCAATAACGTTATTATAAAACCATAACCGATCCAAGCTACACCACCCTTATTGACTATCGTATCGACAAAACCTTCACCCGCACTCAATCCCACGCAGGCGAGAAACAACGTGATTCCTAATTCCCTCAATAGTAAATTAGAACTTTGCGTGGTATAAGTAACCAATTTATAACGATAACCGAACCGGCTTATCAATATCGCAACGATCAACGGACCTCCCGCTAATCCTAATTTCACCGGTTGAGGAATACCCGGAAAACTAATAGGAAGACTTCCCACGATAATACCCAAAACTATACCAACAAAAATAGTCACCAAATTAGGTTCATTCAAGCGTTTCATTGAATTACCCAGCGTCTCGGCAACTTTCTCCACCGCCAATTCACTACCGACCACTGTCACCCGGTCGCCTATTTGCAAGACCAGATTAGGAGTAGCTACCAACTCCAGCCCCGCACGATTGATCCGAGTCACGTTAATTCCATGTAAACGGCGTAACTGCAAAGCCCCTAATTGCTTACCGTTGATTTCAGACCGGGTAACCAAAATACGCCGGCTGATAAACTGGCTTTCCGCCGGAATCCATTGCTTACGATCCATCTGTATTTCTTGACCGATAAAAGTCTTTATCGCCTCCACGTCATGCTCTGCGGTAATAACAAAAATCTTATCATCCCCATTCAATACCGTGTTCCCCGCCACGATCTCTATCCGATTCGTATCGTTACGTAAAATACGGGAAATAACAAATTCACGGTGTTCCAACAATTTAGATAGCTCACTTACGCTACGACCAAAAATCGCCGGATTCTTCACCACCAAAGAGATAGGTACAGCCTCTCCTCCCGATTCCGTATCCGTCTCTTCTTCCAATTGTTCCGTCTCCTTCGCAAAAGAGATACGGAAAACATAACGGATAAAAATCATCGACAAGATAATGCCGATCACACCTAACGGATAGGCAACCGCATATCCTAAAGCGATCGTTTCATCCGAGATCCCCGTCATATCTGAATAAGCCTGTTGAGCAGCGCCCAATCCCGGTGTATTCGTCACTGCTCCGGATAAGATACCTACCATTGTCGGTATAGGAATGCCTGTAATATAATGTATAATCAAGGCAGTAATCACCCCTAGAAAAACAATACCGCAAGCAAGCATATTCAACGTGATCCCTCCCTTTCGAAACGAAGAGAAAAATCCGGGGCCTACTTGCATACCTACCGAGTAAACAAATAAGATCAAACCAAACTCTCTAAAAAAATGAACGACCGACGGATTCGCCGTAAAACCGAAATGCCCGAGAAAGATCCCGACAAACAGTACCATGGTAATCCCTAAAGAGATACCGAATAGCTTCAGTTTACCAAGCTGGATCCCCAGAGCGATCACAACGGATAACAAAAGGATAGAATGCCCTACCCCTTCTCCCCATAACAATTCATTAATCCATTCCATATCTATTCATGTATATATTAATTTAAGATAAAAAAGTACCTCTGGCGAATCACTTCGGCAGAGATACACATATTGAACATTTAGTATCCCAGTTTAATCTGGCATCCATTCTAACAACATTTACTAATATATTTTCTATTTCTTATGCTGATAATTTAGACAAACTTTCCTCTTCCGGCAAAAGGGTTACCGGCCATTCAAATGTCGCACGACAGTGCGAACAGATCCTTTTCATACGTCTTTGTTCCTTTTAAGATATTGCTTATCTTTTCGTACTGCTTTCCTAATCCCTCGAGCAAAAACAGCCTTTAATGAATGGCAGGTCTTCTGACTGACTCCCATCTTGAGGCCTTCCCGGTCGCTAGAACCAGTGGCGATAGTGTTGTTTCAAGATGTTCTTCGGAGCTTCACAGCAGCGGGACTGTCCGGGATTTACACCCGATTCCCTTTTAATCCACATACCCGAATGGTATATGCGGAACCGATTCGGGAACAAAGATAGCATGTTTTCCGTATATATCATATCTTTTCGCTTTTTTGTTTACTTTTATTATCCAAATAAAAAAATCCCGGGACAAAACAATTGAACCGGGATCTTTTAACCTCTAAGCTATCCTCCCGACAGGAAGAGGCTTTGATTTTCCTTAAATAATAATTACTACAAGGGAATATTTCCATGTTTTTTAGGAGGATTACTCTGGCTCTTATTTTTCGCCATTTCCAACGCCTGAATCAATTTAAAACGTGTGTCTCTAGGTTGTATGACTTCATCTATAAATCCTTGCTCGGCTGCCCGGTAAGGATTTGAGAATTTCTCGGTGTATTCACGAATTGCTTGTTTCTTCTCCTCATCGTTGGCTTTCCGGTATAATATATTCACGGCACCTTCAGCCCCCATCACCGCAATCTCAGCCATCGGATATGCCAAGTTTATATCGGCACCGGTAGGCTTACTTGCCATTACGATATAGGCTCCCCCGTAAGCCTTCCGGGTAATCAACGTGATTTTGGGAACCGTGGCCTCCGCATAAGCGTAGACAATTTTTGCCCCGTGGCGTATAATTCCCGCATGTTCTTGCGTACAGCCCGGCAAGAAGCCCGGCACATCCTCGAACGTGATCAATGGAATATTGAAGCAATCGCAGAAGCGAATGAAACGTGCGGCCTTATCAGAAGCATCGATATCCAAGACTCCCGCTAAAAAGGCAGGTTGGTTCCCTACGATACCTATGGTACGGCCTCCCAAACGAGCGAATCCCACTACAATATTGCGAGCAAAATGAGGCATAACCTCGAAGAAGTAATGATTATCCACTATCGGCTCTATAATATCCTTGATGTCATAAGGGACATTAGGATCTTCCGGAATCACATGCTGCAACGACTCTTCTACCCGACGCACATCGTCAGCACAAGCTATAACTGGAGCGTCTTCCATATTATTAGAAGGCAGGAAACTCAGAAGTTCCCGGATACTCATCAAAGTCTCCTCTTCCGTATCACACACAAAATGCGCGACCCCGCTTTTTCCGCTATGTACCTGCGCCCCGCCCAGCTCTTCCTTATCGATCACCTCGTGAGTCACCGCCTTTACGACATCCGGCCCCGTGATAAACATATGACTTTGCTCTTTGACCATAAAAATAAAATCGGTCAAAGCCGGGGAATAACAAGCGCCCCCCGCACAAGGCCCCAAAATAGCCGATAATTGGGGAACGACTCCCGAGGCCATCGTATTTTGGTAAAAGATAGAAGCATAACCAGCCAAGCTATTCACCCCTTCTTGAATCCGGGCACCCCCCGAGTCATTCAAGGCGATGATCGGCGCTCCGTTCTTTAAGGCTAATTGTTGCACTTTCACGATCTTAGCGGCATTCGTGGCACTCAAGGTCCCACCGTATGCGGTAAAATCATAAGCGTAAACAAATACCAAACGACCATCGATCTTTCCATAACCACTTACCATTCCATCACCGGGAATCTTATTCTTATCCATCCCGAAGTTTGTACACCGATGCACCACGAATTTATCCAGCTCATTGAAAGTCCCTTTATCCAACAGCATCTCGATTCGTTCACGGGCGGTCATACGCCCGCAAGCATGTTGTTTCTCAATGCGATTCAATCCTCCTCCCAACGAGGCCTCTTTATTCAAAGCCTCAAAATCTTTATATAATTGCTCGTTATTCATATGAATCATCTTTTAATAGGTCTAAAGTCATAAGCACTTGATTGTTATCAACGGAATCTCCCTCGGATACCAATATATCTTTTACCACGCATGCTGAGCTTACCTTATAGTTACTCTGCATCTTCATCGCCTCAAGTACGACCACGGTATCCCCCGTTTCCAAGCGATCTCCTTTCCGCACAGGTATTTTCACGACTTTACCCGGCATCGGGGCGACAATCTTGTCATCTTGCTTCTCTTCCGCACTTTTACGCATACGCAAATATTTCTTTTGGGTATCTACGATATCCACATGATAGGAACGGTAGAACATATTCACGTCATAACTCCGATGATCTTCTCCGGAGATGATCTCCGCATTAAATGAGTTCCCATCGTGCAAGACAGAACAACTGCCGTTCTCCGTCATCACGATATCCACATCATACGGCTTCCCGTCGATAGAAAGCCGGACTTTATTCCCTTCTTTACTGACCAATGTCACATCGGCCACACGATTTCCGATATGTATTTCCATAACCAATACCCGTTAAATCCGTAAGACACCTTTTTGTAAACCAAACTCCCGCCAACGGCTGATAGGACGTGTATCCACCAATTGGGTAGAAGTATTTTCCTCTAAATTCATCAAATAATCCATATAAGCGGCGATCATGGCGATATTCTCGATTTCCTCGTTATTACCGTTAGACCGTTGTAGCATCCGGGCATTCTTAGCGATAAATAATGTATTATATTCCCCTTTCACGAAATCAGGATTATGCATGATACGTTTCAAATAACTGAGGTTCGTCTTTAAGCCCGTGATTTTATATTCATATAGAACCCGGCGCATACGCTCGATCGCATACGCACGTGTCGTTGCCCATACGATTAATTTACCGATCATAGGGTCATAATAGACCGGAATCTCATACCCTTCATATACATAGCTATCGATACGTACCCCGATACCATTCGGTTCCGTTAATTGCCGGATAATACCCGGGGAAGGCATGAAATTATTTTCCGTATCCTCCGCACAGATCCGGCACTCGATGGCATGTCCTCGTTGGAAAAGATCTTCTTGACGAAGATGCAAAACCTCATTATTGGCGATACGGATTTGTTCCTTTACCAAATCCACCCCTACCACTTCTTCCGTGATAGGATGCTCTACTTGTAGCCGGGTATTCATTTCCAAAAAATAAAAATGGCGGTCCTTATCTACAAGGAACTCTATCGTTCCCGCTCCGGAATAATGAACCGCTTTAGCCGCAGCCACAGCCTTTTCCCCCATTTCTTTACGTAAGTCCGCTGTTAGGAATGGAGACGGGCTTTCCTCTACTATTTTCTGGTTACGACGTTGAACCGAACATTCCCGGTCAAATAGATGAATGACATTACCATGGTTATCTCCCAATATCTGGAATTCTATATGATGCGGCTCCTCTACGAATTTCTCTATATATACCGTATCATCACCAAATGAGGACAACGATTCTGAACGAGCCGTATGATAAGCCTCGACAACCTCGCCCTTCTCATGTATCAGGCGCATCCCTTTTCCTCCACCTCCCATAGAAGCTTTCAGCATAACAGGGAAACCAATTTCTTCGCAAACCCGAAGCGCTTCTTCCGCACTTTGCAACGGTTGCTCCGTACCGGGAACCACAGGAACCTCTGCGGCGATCATGCGTTTGCGTGCGGCGATCTTATCTCCCATCGCTTCCATCGTCTCCGCTGACGGGCCGATAAATATCAATCCTTCTTGCTTACAACGGCGTGCGAAGTCCGCGTTCTCCGACAAGAAACCATAACCGGGATGTATCGCATCGGCATGGTGCCGTTTCGCCGCGGCGATCAGATTGTCTATATTCAAATAACTTTCCTTGGAAGCCGCCGGGCCTATCAAGGCTGCCTCATCCGCATACATTACATGCCGAGCGGTACGATCGGTCTCCGAATATACGGCAACAGTGCGAATCCCCATCTCCTTACATGAGCGCATTACACGGATAGCGATCTCACCTCGGTTCGCAACAAGCACTTTACGGATCATGTCGCCACGAGGACATAAATTCTCCATAAATCATTAACTATTGATTCTTATTCTTTTCGTACTGCTTTCCTAATCCCTCGAGCAAAAACAGCCTTTAATGAATGGCAGGTCTTCTGACTGACTCCCATCTTGAGGCCTTCCCGGTCGCTAGAACCAGTGGCGATAGTGTTGTTTCAAGATGTTCTTCGGAGCTTCACAGCAGCGGGACTGTCCGGGATTTACACCCGATTCCCTTTTAATCCACATACCCGAATGGTATATGCGGAACCGATTCGGGGGCAAAGATAGTATTTTTTATTTAACCATCCACTTCAGCCAGGCCGGAATATACGGAATACACGGATCCCAAGTAAAATTCCGTACAATAAGCTCACAAGAGAAGCTTATGCATAAAGCATTAAAAATCAACATTAAAAAAACAGGATAATCTTTCTGCGAAAACACATACATGTTTTTGAAAAAAGTCGTACGTGTTTTCTGGAAAGGTCGTACGTGTTTTCCTGAATCCTTCCACCGAAAACAATAGCGCATGCTAAAATTTACAAGAAGCTCCACTTAAATGAGATGTTAAATGAAAAAGCCTTACTTTTTGTAGAGTCAACAGGCAAGTACAGTTTTTATACATTTCGTTTGTTCGTGTTCTCAGCTATTTTGTGTAACTTTGCGTATGCTTGAAGGCATATCAATTTGAAGCTGCCTATTCTTGCTTGCGTTACCTTGTCGTAATAATTGGCTCAAATAAAGAATAAGACTCTACAATGAGATGAATTGAACACATGAAAACTGAATATCAAAAATGTATGGATGAGGAGCCTTTCGACGGCTCATCGCCCGAAATAACGGAAATGACTGTCCGTAACAAAAGGCTACTACACCAACTCAGAGAAACGGATTATGCCGACAATGAGGCAAAGCAGCGCATCTATCGGCAGATGTTCGGAAGTATCGGCAAGGATGTTTACATCGACATAGACTTCCGATGCGAGTATGGGAAAAACATCTATTTCGGGAACAAGGTGATCGTGAACATGAACTGCACGTTCCTCGATAATAACAATATCATTATCGGTAACAACGTGATGATAGCCCCCGATGTAAAAATATATACCGCTACTCATTCCGTTCACCTCGCGGAAAGGATGCCGGAAAGGACATGTCCCGGAGCGTCCATCTGCGACACAATTGCCCGACCCGTCCTTATAGAAGATGGTGTATGGATAGGAGGCGGCTCTACAATCCTTCCGGGTGTGACCATCGGTAAAAACTCTGTCATCGGAGCAGGCAGTGTTGTCGTGAAACATATTCCTGCCAATTCCATAGCTGTCGGCAATCCTTGCCGTGTAATTAAAAATATCGAAGATAATGATTAAAAACCTCATTTTTGATTTTGGCAAGGTCCTTGTAAATCACGATTTGCAACCCTTGCTTGAACGACATTTCGGGGATGATGAAGTGTCGCTAATCGGTTTTCACAAGATTCTATCAGATCCGGAATTTATAAACATGTGCGACCGTGGAATAATCCCGTTTGAGAAAATGATTGACGGAGCGATAAAAAGGTATCCTGAATATAGCGATGCCTTCACGTTTTTCAAGGATAATTATCTTGAAGAGATAACAGGAGAGATTGAAGGTATGCATGTACTTCTAAAAAAATTAAAGCAATCCGGATTCAAACTATATGGGTTGACGAACTGGAGCGACACAATCTACCGGGTCATGGAGAAATTCGACATATTCCAGTTGCTTCACGGTGTGGTAATATCGTGTGAGGAACATTTCATCAAGCCTGAAAAGGAAATTTATCTTCGCCTTTGTGACAAATATAGCCTTAAACCGTCGGAATGTTTGTTTACGGATGACAGAATGGTGAATGTGTTGGGTGCAAAGGCGATTGGAATGGAAGCTGTATTGTTTACAACAACCAAAAAGTATATTTTTGAAATAGAGCGAATTTTCGGGATCAAAATTGAACAATAATAGCTACAGCCAGTGATGGTGATCGCGCTCAATGAAAAGATTGTACGCTACCAAAAGCGAATAGGCTTACAGGGCTACGAGGGATTGCCCTTCGGAACGTATCTCATCCGGATAAATGAGAAAACATTCAAGATCCAACTCTCCAAATAACCGTAAGGCGGGTATGCTTCACGCACCCGCCTTTTACATTTGCATATCTCCCGTTTTTTTACGAATATTGCATATCGGTAATCAACAAATAAGATAAACAGGAATATGGGTATCGGGAAATGGATAGGTGGCGTCTTGGGATTTATGGCGTTCGGACCGCTAGGCGCTCTAGCCGGCATTATATTAGGCTCTTTCTTCGAGGAAGGGGCAAATATGACGGGGCAGTCTTTCGGTGGCGGCACCAATTACGATGATCAATATACACGAAGAGACCCATACGCCGGGGAACGTAACAGTTTCCTTTTCTCCATGTTGGTTATGGCATCCTATATCATCCGTGCCGACGGGAAGATCATGCATAGCGAGATGGAATACGTCCGTCAATTCCTTCGGAGAAACTTCGGCGAGATCGCCGTAAGCCAAGGTGAGGAGATATTGCTAAAGCTTTTCGACCAAGCTAAACGCATGGATCAGGAGAACAACATGGGATTCAAGAATACCATCCGGGAATGCGGAACCCAGATCGCATACAACCTAAGTTATGAGGAGCGGCTGCAATTGCTCGCGTTCCTCGCCGAGATCGCTAAGAGTGACGGGAATGTGTGCGCAGCCGAGATCAATGCCTTGAAAGAGGTAGCGATGGCGATGGGAATGTCTGATAGAGAAGTTGAATCCATGTTGAACCTAAAAGGAAGTTCCTTGGACGATGCCTACAAGGTGCTAGAGATAGAACCGACCGCCACGGACGAGGAAGTCCGTGCCGCCTATCGCCGGATGGCCGTCAAGCATCATCCGGACAAAGTAGCCAGTTTGGGAGAAGACATCCGCAAGGCCGCCAACGAGAAGTTTCAGAAAATAAATGAGGCCAAGGAAAGGATCTATCAATCGAGAGGCTTGAAGTAAGATTCAACAAACAGTATTACTTACGAATTGTCAGCCTATTACATTTACCGATATCTTCTTTATGATGTAAATATTCTTTCTCCTTAATAGAAGTGGACAGACATATCATACCTTACAAAAAAACTTTTTCATATATATTTTCTAAATATTAGAAAACATTCATATCTTTGCCTCCGATTTTAGTAATCAAACTATCACATAGTTTGGTGAGAGGGAATCCGGTGTGAATCCGGAGCTGTTCCTGCAGCTGTAATCCTCATGAAGTTGGTTAGAAGTTCAAAAACCACTGTTCCTAAGTTGGAATGGGAAGGTTTCTAACCAGAGGAGAGCCAGAATACCTGCTAAAGTCTTACAATAACATCAAGCTTTCAGGATAAGAGCACGTGTCATACAAAAAACAATTCAGTTTATTTTTTGAGACATTATCAATAGAAGCTTGTTGTTTTATTTCGTGAACCAATAAAACACTATATGAGGCTTTTAGCATCTGCTATTTTAGCTTTGTGCGTACAATCCGTATGCGCCCAAAGCATATTGAAAGATCCGAAGGAACTTTCCGTGCTATTGAACGAGGTCGTGGTCACCGGTACGGGTACCGAACACTATCTGAAAGACGCCCCTGTGCAAACAGAGGTAATCACCGGCAAAGCCCTTGACAGTTACCAAGGACGCAGTATGCAAGATATTCTGGAAGGGCTGAACGCTTCCATCACCTTTAATCCGAGCGACATGGGTAGTGGCATCCAGATGAACGGATTAGGCAACGATTACATATTGATCCTTATCAATGGCAAACGGATCAACGGAGATACCGGCGGACAAAACGACTTGAGTATTATCAACCCCGCCAATATCGAACGTATCGAGATCGTAAAAGGTGCCGCCTCTTCCCTGTATGGCTCGGACGCTATCGCCGGTGTTATCAATATTATCACGAAAAAGAACCGGGATAAAGTGAGCCTATCGAATACGACTCGTGTCGGATCATATGGAGATATATTGGAAAGCGTACAAATCGGCTTTGGGCATAAGAGAGTGAATTCCACCACCTCACTTAGTACGACCCATACGGACGGCTGGCGAAATACGACCCAAGAATGGGACCATCACGAGGTAATGGATGGAACCGTGACACGAACCGTAAACCGATCCACGAACTTTACGCTAAGGGAGAACTTAACCTACAAAGTGAACGACCGGCTGAGCCTCTCGGCCGATGGCTCTTTTTACCAGAAATGGAATTATCGTCCGCACGGCGCATTCAAGTATTATACCTATGATCAATTCTACCGGAACTTCGATGTGGCCGGAGGAGCTAAATACACATTGGGAGGACTGAATTTTCTTTCGGTAGACCTAACTTATGGTAACTATAGTTATTTCTATAATTACCATCATAAAGATGTCACGAACTTCTTCGATCCGGAGACGGGTTTACGTATTACCCGTTATCCGGGGGAACATATTCTGGAAACCTCTCAACAACGTTTCCTAGGACAAGCCAAAAGCGTATTCCACCTCGGGGAAAACAATATCCTAAGCGCCGGACTCGAATATCAATACGATCATTTGAAATCTCCCCGGCGTATCGAGAACGGGAAAGCCTCCGTATTTACGGCTTCCGCTTATGTACAAGACGAATGGAACCCGACAGATCGGTTGAATGTGACGGTAGGTGGGCGCTTCGTCGTGCACCAAGAGTTCGGGGCTACGTTTACCCCTAAAGTCTCCGCCATGTACAAACTAGGCGACTTCAATATCCGAGCCACATACTCAAATGGATTTAAGGCTCCTACCTTAAAGGAGTTGCACGATGATTATATCACGCAGATCGGCGGCGGCCCGTGGAAACATTATTATGGTAATAAGGATTTAAAACCGCAAAAGTCCAATTATTATTCGGCGAGCGTAGAATATCATGCGTCGAACCTGCAGATCACGGTAACAGGATTCTACAACCGTATCAAGAACATGATCGCCCTGACCGAGATCCCGACAAGCGCCGAAGACCGATTGGATGAGATCGAGGCCAGCATGCAACACAAGAACTTATCCAAAGCCCGCTCTTTCGGGGGAGATATATCGCTCACCTATCAAATCCTATCTTCCTTGGCTATTGGTGGAGGCTATAGCTATACGGATGCCAAAGCGCAATATACGGATGATCCAGCCGACCCGAATTATATGCTCTACACCCCGATCAACGGAACCTCATTCCATAATGCCAATTGGAAACTAGCATGGAACCATGCGTGGAAAAAGTATAAATTGGATGTCACCTTGTTCGGCCGATACCAATCCACCCGCTTTTATATCACGGACGGTGATGGAAAAAGTTATCAGCTATGGCGATTGAATACCCGTCATAACGTATTGAAAAAGAAAAAATGGAACCTAGATATCAATGTCGGTATCGATAATATCTTCGATTATGTGGATCGTACCCCGTTCGGACGCCATCGTGGAACTACGTCTCCCGGACGGACTTGGTACGCCTCCTTTATCGTGAAATTTCAGAATAAACATAAACTATAAACAATCTTAAAAGTTAAATGCGATGAACAAATTTAAGTACCTTTTGCTTGCGGCGAGTCTATTTGCCTCAAGCGCAGTTTTTACCTCCTGTGATGATGGAGACGACGACAATACCGCAAACCCGGCGGAAGAAGTCGTAAAGGCAAGTAAGAAACATGACACGGCGATCTTGTTGTGTACATTCGGTAGCACATTCAAAGAGTCTATCAAGACTTACGACGCAACATTGGCCGATTTCCAGAACGCATTTCCCGACGCGGACATCTATTTGTCATTTACCTCCCGTACTTGCGTGAATCGTGTAGAGGCAGAGACCGGTATCGCACGTTATCAACCGGACCTTTGGTTACAAGCTCTAGGAAATGCCGGTTACAAGAAGGTAGCGGTACAGTCCTTACACATCATCCCGGGTGAGGAATACCTAAGCTTGATGAATACGGACGTGAAGAAGAAATTCATGATCGAGTCTTTCCCGAGTGTTCAAGTCGTAAAAAGCCCTTGTTTGGTATACGACGAGGATGATGTGGAAGCCGTAGCGAAAGTCCTATACAGCCACTACAGTGATAAATTGGCTGATAACAAGAACATCCTTTTATTAATGGGACATGGTAACCCGGATAAAAACTATAACGCAAATACGAAATACACGGAAACAGAAGAGGCTATGCAAGCCTTGGCCGCTAACAAGAATGTATTCGTAGGTACCGTTGATTACGGAGATATGTTGTTCTGGCCGGAAGAAGGCGAACCAAATGAGGAATGTGTCTATTCCAAACTTACCAAATACTGCGAGGATCACAACTTAAAACCGGAAGAGATCACGATCTCCTTAGCTCCGTTCATGTCTATTGCCGGAGACCATGCGCATAATGACCTTTGGGGTATCGAGGAGGGTGATGATTTCAGCGCTGCCGCTCCTAACGCCGACGCTTGCTGGAGACTAAAACTTTTGAAGATGGGCTTCAAGATTGACACGAAAGAAAGCCATAACGGAAGTTTAGAGAACTGTAAGATCATAGGCTTAGGCGATTACGACGCTGTTCGTCAGATCTGGGTGAACCATCTAAAAGCATTATATAATGATGCGGAGGCTTGGGAAACCGGAGAAGACTACCAGTAAATAATTGAGAATTGAGAATTGAAAATTGGTTCAGTAAGTACTCACTAATTTTCAATTCTCAATTGTTCAGTGTGTATATAATTTCTTTCGATCAAAAATCGTCGCCCGTTTATATTTCATGGCGAAACGGATGTGATCGATAAATAAAGACCGGATCGCCGGATTCTCACCTAGAGGCTTTAAATAAATATCCACATCGAAACCCTGTTGACGTAGCCCTTTCTGCCAGAAATCCGTAACCGTATTTTCCGTACCTCGAATCAGTACGAACATAAAAGGAATCAACTGCACACGCTTATGACCGGCTTGGCGCATTTGCTCACCTACATCCTCGATCGCAGGGAAACCCTCACGGGTTCCGGTATAATAATCTTTCATTCCTTTGGTCTGGAACATATACCCCAATTTCGCGTAAGCCGAGTTACTGGCATGATAAGTTCCGTGCGCCACCAATAACTTAGCCCCATTTTTAGTCACTCCAGAAGGTGAGGAAACCGCTTTCATCACCGCCTCATAATCGGTATCATCATATAACAAGGGATTACCTACACGCAAATCCTTAAACAAACCTTTTCGCTGTTCCGCCTCTTTGCGGATCGCTTCCATCTCCACACCCTCTATAATGATAGTCGGTTGGATAATTACATGGGTAAACCCTTGATCACGCAACTCCACCAAGGCGTCCGCCGGCAACTGAACCCAAACACCTTGCGCCCTCAACCGACTCACTACGCTACGGGCGCTATAAGCCTGCCGAACTTCCACGTCTGGGAAAGCCTCCTTGACACGCTTGTTCATCACATCAAGTACTTGGGTACGAGCTTCCGGGTAAGCACTCCCGAAATGTACCATCAAGATCGCTAACTTATCTCCCTTTTCCATGCTCTCCCGGATATCGGAAGCGTAAAACTCCCGCCCGGGTTTCGCCCATAATGAACAGGCGAACCCAAGCAGGAGTGAACAAACAAACATGGATCGTAAAAATCCCCTATACATTATTATATTAGTTGATAGTTGACATGTGACAGTTTACTGCTTGAAACGGACCAGAAGGCTGACGTAATAGGTACGGCCCGGGGTCAATGTAGCGTAATTGTAATTAAAGGGGCGATCGTCTACATAATCAAAAAGGTTCTCGATACCTACTCCCGGTTCCAACAAGAAATCGCCGGCTCTAAACGTATGGCTCGTATTGAGATTCCACAAGGAATATTTCGGCGCATATCCATAAGAAGTAGAATAACGTTCCCCTTGGATACGTCCGTTAAAATTCACGTTCAGCTTATACTTATTCCAAGTATGAGACCACATAGCCGCTACCGTACCACTATGCTTAACGGTCTTATCCAAAGGCTCATCCTCATATACGTTTTTTCCATCCATGAAACTATAGCCACCATTCAAGGTAAAGCCCGCTCCCAGATAACTATTGAAGGCCACGTTAATACCTTTGATCTTCGCTTTATCGATATTCGCACGCATCTGTATCTCATCATAATCCGTACCATGGGCGGTGTTATAAGCATCCCGTTCCGCCGTATCCAATATCTTATAGTTAATCAAGCTACGTACGTTATTCATAAAAGCAGACACGGACAAAGAGAAAAACCTCATCGTATATTCAGCGCTCAACGTGAAATTGTCGCTCTTCTCCGGGTCCAGATCCGGATTACCGATCGTAAGGCGAGTCGCTCCGGACGCTTTCTTCTCCGATTCCGTATACAACTCTTTCAATTCAGGTGTACGGAAACCAGCCGCATACGATCCGCGGAAATTAAAACCGCCTACCTTATACAGCAAAGCCACGTTAGGAGTCGCATAACTCTTAAAATTCTCATGGTAAATATAGCGCAAACCCGCGTATGCTTGGAAATGCTCATTGATATTGATCTCGTCTTGCGCATAAAATGCGGTCGTGTACATACTTTTACCCGTTATGTTATCCGTCTCACTGCTCAGTAACTCTTTAATGAACTCCGCACCAGCCGAAAGCTTATTATACTTGCCCAAACGAAAGATTCCCTTGACATTCAAGTTATGGTAATGAATCCGTTTCGTCATATCACTCTCTCCGCTTTTCTTTCCATCAAAGAAATCCTTATACGTACTATGATTGTCCGACAGATAATCAGCGTTCAAATAAGAGTTCTTATTAATCATGTATTGAGCGCCCGCCCCATAAGTGAACGTCTCTCTTCTCATATCATAGTTGGTCGTATTCACTTTATCCATCGGCATCGGACGATCGCTGGAACGTCCGAAGAAAGTACCACGCACATAAAAAGACAAACGATCCGTAGCGTCGTACGTGAAACGTTGGTTGATCACGTTCCGGTGAAATCCCTCGGAAGCTTGCTTATTGGTAGGAACCAACTCGCCTTTACTCTCCGTATAGGGATTTAATTGCCAACCATCGGCCCGTTGATATTGATAAGAAGTATATGAACCGAACTTCCCTACATTCACGTCCGCGTTGACCGACTGCAAGAATTGGTTCTTGCTACCATAACGGCTATTGCTCGTCACGTTCACCTTATTGCGGGAATCATCCGTGATGATATTGATAACGCCGGCGATCGCGTCGCTACCATACAAAGCGGAAGCGGCCCCGTTCAAGATCTCTACCCGCTTTACGTTAGACATATCGATACGGGAATAGGTATCATCGCCGGCCAAACGCTTACCGTTTTCCAAGATAACCACGTATTTCTCCGTCAATCCGTTCATATTCATCGTAGCCCCCTGTCCGTTTTCCATAAATACGATACTCGGATTCAGCTTGGTCATCGCATCTTGGAAATTGGTTACGCTCGCCTCTTTCAAGTCTTTTCCCGTAAGCACTTTCACGGGAATAGGGGAATTACTCATGCGGCGATGCGAACCGGTACCGGTTACCACCACTTGATCGATATTCACATACTTTTCTTTCAACTTAATAACGACATCTTTTTCCGAGTGATCCGTTTGATACACGCCCTGTTCATAGCCAAGGTAAGTCACACGAATACGATGGTTGCCATCCGGAAGGTTCAGCTCAAATTTTCCGCCCGCATCCGTAGTTGTACCATTTAATGATTCCGACACACGGATATTCGCACCCGGGATCGGCTCATTACTTTCATCCACGACTTTACCCTGTAAACGCACCTGCGCAAGTGATACGTTTATCACACAGCTTACAGCTAAAGCCGCGCACAAACACTTTCTTCTCATAAACGATTTGTTATTATGTATATTTCCGCTTTCCTGACCCCGAGAAAAACAGCAATAAAAACGCTTGGCAGGTTTCCTGACTTACCTCGTAGAAAACGACCTTCCCGTCTTTTACAGACAGTGGTATGAGAAATGTTTTCTACTTTACAAAAGCTTACAGTAGCGGGCACTGCTCCGGATTCACACCGGATTCCCTCTTTATGACGAAACCGGATGGTTTTACGTCATCACCAAAACGGGGGCAAAAGTATGAATTATTTTATATAAACAAAAATATATCCCGGCTTATGTTCTTTAAAAGCTTTACAAAGAGAAGCTTATAACACATCACATCACCAAAAAAGGAAAACAAAAGCAATCATACAAGACACAAAGTTTTCCAAAACTTTTTACAATACACTACAAATTAACACCTTAACATAATTTAATCAGCAAAAAGTTTTCCAAAAAGAAAATCATATGGAGTAATAAGATACCTTTGCACGCATAATCAATCACAAATTAATCGACATCATGATACAGACAGTTGTTAAACGGGACGGGCGTATCGTTGGCTTCAACGAGGAGAAGATAGTAACCGCTATCCGTAAAGCCATGTTGCATACAGACAAGGGAGAAGATATGCAACTGATTCGCCAGATCACAGATCATATCTCATTCAAGGGAGAACCTCAAATGACCGTAGAGGCGATTCAAGATGCCGTGGAACTGGAATTGATGGCCAGTAGCCGGAAGGACGTAGCGCAGAAATATATCGCTTACCGAAATCAGCGAAGCGTAGCCCGCAAGGCGAAAACACGGGATATGTTCTTGGAGATTATCAATATCAAATCCAACGATATCACCCGTGAGAATGCGAATATGAACGCCGATACACCCGCCGGCATGATGATGAAATTCTCCAGCGAGACCACCAAACCGTTTGTCGATGACTATTTATTGAGCGAGGAGGTCAAGGAAGCCGTATCAAACAACTATCTCCATATTCATGATAAAGATTATTATCCGACTAAAAGCTTGACCTGCGTACAACACCCGTTGGATCGCATCCTAAAATACGGGTTCTCCGCCGGTCATGGCGAATCACGTCCGGCTAAACGAATCGAAACCGCTAGTATCCTTGGCTGTATCTCTCTAGAGACCGCCCAAAACGAGATGCATGGCGGACAGGCGATACCGGCGTTCGATTTCTACCTAGCACCTTACGTACGTAATAGCTTTATCGAGGAAGTAAAGACCTTAGAGGATTTATACGGGCAGGATTTCTCCCACTTATATAATAAGCCTATCGACGATTACCTGACACAGACCTTGGATGGATTAAGCGGTGATAGACGGGTTATACAACATGCCATCAACCGCACGGTAAGCCGTGTACACCAATCGATGGAGGCTTTTATCCATAATATGAACACAATCCATTCCCGTGGAGGCAACCAAGTGGTATTCAGCTCCATCAATTATGGAACCGACACCTCGGCGGAAGGTCGTTGCATCATCCGGGAGTTATTAAAAAGTACTTACAGAGGCGTAGGTAACGGCGAAACCGCTATCTTCCCGATCCAGATATGGAAAAAGAAACGAGGCGTAAGTTATCTGCCGGAAGACCGCAACTACGATCTTTACCAATTGGCCTGCAAGGTCACCGCCCGTCGTTTCTTCCCGAACTTCTTGAATCTCGACGCAACCTTCAACCAAAGCGAGGATTGGAAAGCGGACGATCCTCAGCGCTATATCCACGAGGTAGCGACCATGGGATGCCGTACCCGTGTATTCGAGAATCGTTTCGGACCGAAGACTTCTATCGGACGAGGTAATCTCTCTTTCTCGACGATCAATATCGTGCGATTGGCTATCGAGTGCATGCAGGTGGAGAACAAGGAAGAGCGTATCGCCCTATTTTTCGCTAAACTGGATCATATGCTGGAACTTACGGCTCGTCAGTTGCATGAGCGTATGGAGTTCCAGAAAACCGCTTACGCGAAGCAATTCCCGTTGTTGATGTCTTCCTTGTGGTTAGGCTCGGAAAAATTGAAGCCTAACGATTCGATTGCCTCCGTTATCAACCAAGGCACCTTGGGTATCGGCTTTATCGGACTGGCCGAATGTCTGGTGGCCCTTACCGGTAAGCATCATGGCGAAGATGAGGATTCGCAAGCCTTAGGCATAAGGATCGTTACGTATATCCGGGATCGTGCCAACCAATTCTCTGAGCAATACCAACACAATTATAGCGTACTGGCAACTCCGGCAGAAGGCTTGTCCGGCAAGTTCACGGGAAAAGATCGTAAGCAGTTCGGATCGCTCCCCGGTATCACGGATCGGGATTATTATACGAACTCTAATCACGTCCCGGTATATTACAAGTGCAGCGCCCGTCATAAAGCCGAAGTGGAAGCTCCTTATCATGATTTGACTCGTGGCGGCCATATCTTTTACGTAGAGATGGATGGCGACGCTACCCATAACCCCGAAGCGATCATGCGTGTCGTGGATATGATGGATAAATACAATATCGGATACGGTTCCGTAAACCATAACCGTAACCGTTGTCTGGATTGTGGCTACGAGAACTCCACCCCGAATCTGGAAGCCTGCCCGAAATGCGGCAGCAAACACTTGGACAAACTTCAACGCATCACCGGTTACTTGGTAGGAACCACCGACCGTTGGAACAACGCCAAGCTATCCGAGCTGAACGACCGTGTCACCCACAACTAATTTTCAATTACCATGTTGTCCATCATAGATATCATCGAAGATACCACCGTAGACGGTCCGGGATTCCGGACCGCCATCTATGCGGCGGGTTGCCCGAACAAATGCCCGGGTTGCCACAACCCCGAATCATGGGACATCCATAAAGGGAAGAAAGTAAGAACGGAAGAGATCGTGGAGAAAGTGCTGGCTGACGAATTCGCCAACGTCACCTTCAGTGGAGGAGATCCCATGTTCCAACCGGAAGGCTTCACCGAGGTAGCCAAGGCGATCAAGGCAAAAAGCCAAAAGACGATCTGGTGCTACACGGGATATAAATTCGAGGACCTGATAAAGAACCCGGCACAAGCCGCCTTATTATCCTATATCGACGTATTGGTAGATGGCCGCTACAAACAAACCCTTCGGGATGAGAGCCTTTTATTCCGGGGAAGCAGCAACCAACGGTTAATTGACGTACAAGCTTCTTTAAATAAAAAGGAAATCGTAACATACAAGTACAACCCTTTCATTTAAGGAAATTCTCCAATTATAGCCCGGATATTAACAAGATTTCATACCTTTGTCCCGAATTGGTTCCGTTTCACCCAACCGGGGTTACGGATTAAAAGGGAATCAGGTGTAATTCCTGAACAGTCCCGTTGCTGTGAAGCTCTATTTCAAACATTCCGGAAACACTTTCGCCACTGGTATATAAGGATATATATCGGGAAGGCTTTCGGGATGGGAGTCAGTCAGAAGACCTGCCAGTTAGGGAGAAGTCGTTCGCGAGGACAGAGCGGCTTGGTACGAATCATTTTCTAAACAGGTTTTAAATAATGGTGTTATCCTTTGCTAGAAAGGGATACCTCGCTTGCGTATTATCGATGCTGGCGATAGGTATGTCCCATGGACAAAGCAAACTCGACTCTATCCAACACTTGGACGAAGTTACGGTCACGGCCCGGAGTTTCAGCTTTAAAGAGGTAATTCCTTCCCAAAAACTATCGGGGAAAGAATTACAAAATTTGAACAGTCACACGGTAGCGGATGCTTTACGCTACTTCTCGGGTGTCCAATTGAAAGACTATGGGGGCGTAGGAGGTATCAAGACAGTAAATATCCGAAGTATGGGAACGAACCACATGGGTGTTTTCTACGACGGCATCGAATTAAGCAACGCGCAAAACGGACAAGTAGACCTTGGAATGTATTCCTTAGACAATATCGAGGAGATTTCTTTATACAATGGCCAGAAGAGCGATATTTTCCAATCCGCAAAAGATTTCGGTGCGGCCGGTACGCTTTATCTGCGTTCTCGTCGTCCTCGTTTCGAAGATGGAAAAACAACGAATATCCGTGCCACGATGAAAGTCGGTTCTTTCGACGTTATCAACCCCTCGGCGCTGTTCGAATATAAGATATCAGAAAACATAGCCGCCTCTTTCAGCGCCGAATGGTTAAGCGGAAGCGGTAAATACAAATTTCGTTACCGCCGTATCAACCCTGCCGGAGAGATCGCTTACGATACGACCGCCGTCCGGGAAAACGGGGATATCAACGCCACCCGCCTAGAGGCCGGATTGTATGGCAAGATGAGCGACGGTACTTGGAATCTTAAGTTCTACAACTACAATTCCGAACGAGGTATCCCGGGGGCTATCGTAAACAACGTATGGCGACGCGGCGAACGAGTATGGGATACGAACTCTTTCATGCAAGGCTCCTATATCAAAGAAATCAATAGTAAATTCAAGACACAGGTCAATGCGAAATACGCTTTCTACCGTACGCATTATGTGAACAACGACGACAAGCTGATTCATGTAGATAACCTGTATAAGCAACGGGAGATTTACCTATCTTCCGCTAATGTCTACTCCATCCTCTCGAACTGGGATGTCTCTGCTTCTTACGACTTGCAATGGAACAAGATGAACGCCGATATGTATGGATTCGTTTACCCGGAACGCTTCACCAACCTCCTTTCGGTCGCTACGGCGCTCCGGTTAGGAAAAGTAAAATTACAGGCCAGCGGACTGGCGACTTTTATCAACGACCGTGTAGAAGAAGGCCCCGCACCGAAAGCCCGGCAAATCCTTACACCCGCCGTATTCGCCTCCTACAAGCCGTTCGAGAAACAAGACTTTAATGTACGCGCTTTCTATAAACGGATCTTCCGTATGCCTACCTTCAACGATTTGTATTACGCCGATATGGGAAACTCCAAATTAAACCCGGAATACGTAACCCAATATGATGCCGGCTTCGCTTACACGAAAACATGGGAGAACTATCTTTTCTATCGCTTCAAGATACAGGCGGATGGTTATTACAACAAGGTGAAAGACAAGATCATCGCTTACCCCAAAGGCCAGCAGTTCCGTTGGACGATGCTGAATTTGGGTAAGGTAGAAATCAAAGGTATAGATGTCAGTACGGAAACGACCGTCAATCCGGTAAAAGATTTGTTCGTCACGCTACGCGTACAATACACCTATCAAAAGGCCCAAGACTTCACGGATCCCTCGGATACCTATTACGGAGATCAAATCCCTTATATCCCTTGGCATAGCGGCTCCGCCATCGCACAAGCCTCTTTCAAGGGATGGAACCTCAACTATAGTTTCATATATGTGGGAGAGCGGTATAACCAGCAGGAAAATATCAAATACAATTATACGCAACCGTGGTACACCAGCGACATCTCCTTGTCGAAAGATTTGAAATTCAAATTCGGACTTATCAAGGCTGCCGTAGAGGTAAACAACCTGTTAAGCCAAGACTACGACGTGATCCTGAATTATCCGATGCCGAAACGAAATTACAAAGTGTCTTTAACGATCGAGATATGAAAAGACATACATTATATATAATAGGTATCCTGATCGGTTGCGCTTTTTCATCCTGCCGTAAGATCGAGATCGTAGTTCCATCGGAATACGAGCTGGTCTCCGATGGTATCCACCCCGAGGCGAATCCTCAAGGGATGTATTTAGTGAACGAGGGGAATATGGGAAGCAATAAATGTACGCTGGATTATCTGGATTACGTGAACGGTTATTATATCCGTAACCTCTACTCGGAACGGAACCCAAACGTGGTCAAGGAGTTGGGCGATGTAGGCAATGATATCCAGATTTACGGAAGTAAGCTATATGTTGTAGTCAATTGTTCCCATAAAGTAGAAGTATTGGACGCCCGGACTTGTGAGCGGATCACGCAAATAGACATTCCTAACTGCCGGTACATCCGTTTTTACCGGGGAAACGCCTATGTAACCTCTTATGTCGGCCCCGTGCAAATCGACCCGAATGCTCCACAAGGAGCCGTATATCGGGTAGACACGACCAGCCTGAAAATAGACGCTAAAGTCATTGTCGGCTACCAGCCGGATGAATTAGAGATTTTGGGTGAATATATCTACGTAGCGAATTCCGGAGGCTACCGTGCTCCGGAGTACGACAATACGGTTTCCGTCATCGAACTAAACCGTTTCAAGCAAGTCCAAAAGATTCCGGTAGGGATCAATCTGCACCGTATCCGTGCGGATAAATACGGTAAATTATGGGTAACTTCTCGGGGAGATTACGATACGGTACATTCCAACCTGTATGTACTGGAAAAGCGAAAAGGATATAATGAGATGGTGGTTACCGATACCCTGAATATCCCTTGCTCCAACCTTTGCATCAGCGGAGATTCCCTCTTCTATTACAGTACGGAATGGAACGTGAATACGCAGAGCAACACCATCTCGTACGGGATCATAGATGTCCGTACGAAAGAGGTGATCAGCACGAACTTTATCACCGACGGTAGCGAGAAAGACATCCGTATCCCTTACGGGATCATGGTCCATCCCTATACAAAAGATATCTTCGTCACCGACGCCAAGAATTACGTATCCAGCGGAACCCTCTATTGCTACGATAAGAACGGGATACGGAAATGGGGCGTACGTACCGGGGATATCCCCGCCCATATGGTTTTCCTTTATAAATAGAACAGCGTTATGAGACAAGTTTTATATCTATTCATTTCAGGTTTCCTAGCATTTCTATCCTGTACCCAAGACAAGATACAGATGGTTAGCTTGGGTATCGATGATGTCTATTATCTGCCCCGCATGAAAACTTATCTACTCAGCCCGGCTTTTACCGGCGACGAGTATCGGTGGACACTTCACCGGAACGGGACGGACTCTCTCGTATCTACCGAACGTTCTTATATCTTCCTCGCAAAAGATACGGGCACCTATCAGATGACCTTCGAAATCATCGATAAGGAGACCCCCTATAAGCACGATTTTCGTTTCGAGGTGATGCAGGAGGAAATAGAATATAGCCCTTATTTATCCAAAGTGTACGACTTTTGTCCCGCACCGGGTCAGTTTGTCAATACGATGCCCGAATACGAGGAAGGCGATACGAAAGAAACCATACTGAAAAAGGTAGAGGAGAATATCTCCGGTACGAACGACGTGATGATCTCCCTCGGAGGATACGGAGGATATGTTATCTTCGGTTTCGATCATACGGTCATCAACGTCAAAGGGAAAAAGGACTTTATGATCCTCGGAAACTCTTTCTATTCCGACCTACCGGAGTATCAAGAGAAAAAGGGAGGCAGTTGCGAGCCCGGCATTGTCATGGTCTCTTTCGACACGAACCAGAACGGCTTACCGGACGACGAATGGTACGAGCTGGCCGGTAGCGAGTACTATAAACCGGAAACCGTCAAGAATTATCGTATTACCTATGATCGCCCGGATCCCGACAAGATTCCCGAGCCGGACATGAGCCAGCAATGGAGTGATGCCACCTATCTGTCGTGGAAGGATAACCAAGGCAATACCGGCTATTTGCCAAAAAACGTGTACCACACGCAGAGCTATTATCCGGAGTGGATCGAGGAGAGCACCTTGACTTTTACCGGAACCAGATTGAGGGATAACGCCACGGACGAAAGCGGTACAGGCAAATACTACGTGCTCTACTCCTATCCATGGGGATATGTAGATAACCACCCGAACGATTATCAAGATCTAAATAGCTTCGATATCGAATGGGCCGTAGATGCGGAAGGTAATAAAGTAGAATTACCCGGTATTGATTTTATCAAGGTGTACACGGCGGTAAACCAATATTGCGGTTGGATCGGGGAAACCTCGACAGAGATCATCCGTGCGCAGGATTTACACATCGCCCCCCCCTCCATCATCGTTCCAGATCCGGTAAGCGAGCAAATGAAATTACAATATGATCAAGCAATCCTAAAAATAAAAGGCTTATGAAAAAGACGATTACCTTATTTCTCTGTACGTTCGCCACGAGCGGCCTAATGGCCCAAGGCAACACCTCATGGATGGCCGCCGGCATAGATCCGGCCCAAATGAGGGATGTACCGTCACAATCTTCCATCCTGCGTTCTACGGATATGGATTACAGTCAGGGTACATTTATCGTAAACGAGGACTGGTACGGCCATCAGAACAGCACCGTCAATTTCCTCACCCATGATGGGGAATGGCACTATCGTGTCTTCCAGACCGAGAATCCGGGTCATGAGCTGGGATGTACCACGCAATTCGGTACCATCTATGGCGATAAATTCTACCTTGTCTCTAAGCAAGAGCGCGATCCCGGGGCAAAAATCACCGGAAGCCGATTTGCCGTATGCGATGCCAAGACCATGAAGGTGATCAAGGAGTTCAAATATATCGCCCAAAACGCCGAGGGTAAATCCATAGCCGATGGCCGCTCTTATCTTCCGGTAGACGAGCACAAAGGCTATATAGGAACCAGCAACGGTATCTGGATCTACGATAGCGATAAGATGACGATCGGCAAACAAATAGAAGGTTCCGGAAATCCGAACGCCGATGGATACGGTGAATTGTATTATGCCCAGATCGGAACCATGGTACGTGCCAACGACCTTGTCTTTGCCGTCCATCAACAATATGGTCTATTAATAATAGACCCGAAAACCGATAAAATTATCCGTACCATCGCCGCCCCGATCGAGAAAGAGACCGTAAAAGGGCAAGAGAAGGAGATTCAACGAGGCTTCGGCTCTATCGTTCAGTCCAAGGATGGTACACTTTGGATCAGCATGACCCAGAATACGGCCGGGGATGGTTCCGCCTTGGAATATATGCTAAACTTGAACCCCTATACCTTTAAGGTGGACACGGTAAAGATCCCGTTAAGCGAGACCATCGGTGTCGTTCCGAACTCTTGGTACGCATGGACCGCCGACGGTTTCTGCGCCAGTGCCAAAGAAAATAAGATTTACTGGAACGGACAACCGAAAGAAGGCAGTTGGTTCACGGGGTATCAAATCTGTGGGTATGATATTGACAAGAAGCAATTTTTCCAGCTAATCGACCTCCGAAAACAGGACTGGGATTGGCGCTTGTACGGAACCGGATTTCGCCTTAACCCAAAAACCGACGAGCTATACACCTTCTTGTATCATGAGTTCCAAGATCCTACGCACATGTTAGCTCGTATAAATAACAAAGGCGAAGTGGTACAAGAATATTCGATGATCGTCAACTATTGGTTCCCCGCTATCCCGGTTTTCCCGGATAACGCAGTACCTGTCGTTTCCTCCAGCTTCCCTTCTTCTATAAGTCTGACGGAAGACAAGCCTGTCTATAAACTTGCTCTAGGTAATATGGTTAGTGACGCAGACAATATGGATGCCGCCATCGTGAAATCAATCTCCTCCGTTACGCCCTCATCTCCTATCAGCGCAATTATTCGTAACGACTCATTAATTGTCAGTACTACTACCACGATCAATGAGGATCATAAGTCCACGATAACGATCCGCTTCAACTCCAATGGGAAGATCGTCACGAAAGACCTTCTTGTTAGCACGGGGAACCCTCCGACAAGCGTAGAAAAAGTCTCACGGCCAACACTTAATCTCTATCCCAATCCAGCGGTAAATACCATACAAATCAATATCGGCACAACCGCCACCGTAGAGATTTACACGACGAACGGTACTAGGGTCCAAAAAACGGCGATCAATCCGGGTGAATTTATTGACGTAAGCCATTTATCCCAAGGTCTCTATTTCATCCGTGTGATCACTGGAGAAAAGACAGAGACCGTAAGGATGATTAAGAAATAAAAAAATTCCTTACCTTTGTGCCCGAATTGGTTTCGTAATGCCTATTCGGGCATACGGATTAAAAGGGAATCCGGTGAGAATCCGGAACAGTCCCGCTGCTGTGAAACTCCTTTAACATTCTAATACTACTTTCGCCACTGGCTCAAGGTAGTCGGGAAGGCATTAGGATGGGAGCTAGTCAGAAGACCTGCCATTCATTTAAGATTCATATCCTCGTGGGCTAGGATATAGAGTACAACATAAGAATTAAAAGAAATGATGACAGACAAGGAAGTATTGTTGTTACGGCGCAAATTGGATCTTTTGCTCCGTACGGGAAAATTATTGATGGAAAGTGCCGCTGACACGAATCGTATCGAGCGAAACATGAAACGAGTTGCCGCCTTTATGGGTATCCCCGAGGAGAAGTTGCATATCGATATCCGATGGACCATGATCATGGTGAACGTAAGCGATGAGCGAAACTCCTTCTCTAAATTCCAGAAATGCGAGAAGCACGGTATTAACATGACGACAATCTCACAGGTAAGCAAGCTTTCTTGGCGGGCGATCGAACAAGATTATTCCTTGGATAAATATGAGGAAGAACTGGAGAAGATCGTTCACCAACCCCGGAATTATACCCCTTATATCGTAGCCATTGGAGCAGGATTTGCTTGCGGAGGATTCTGTAAATTATTCGGATGCGACTGGATGGCATTCCTATTCGCTTCCATTTGCGCTTTCGTCGGGTTTAGGGTACGAGCCCGCTGTGTCGAGGCCGGACTTAACGTATATATGAGTATCGCGGCGGCGGCTTTCGTATCCACCTGTTTGGCATACGCATCCTCTTTCTCAGGACTATCCGATACGCCTTATCATCCATTATTAGCCTGTGCCCTGTTTATCGTACCGGGTGTTCCCTTGATCAACTTCGTGGATGATATGCTGGACAATCATTTGCTGGTCGGTATTACCCGAGCCTCTAATACAGTCATGATGGTAGCCGCCATGACTTTCGGTATCGCATTCGCCATGCGGGTACTTGTCATGAACGATGTCGAGATCGATCATAAGTTCAGTGAATTGAGTATGGTTCCACATGATCCGTACTACATATACGCGATAGCGGCGGCAATTTCAGCCATGGGTTTCTCCATGATATTCAACATCCAACGTCGACTATTATGGGTAGTGGCCGTAGGAGGTATCATTGCGGTATGTACCCGTAACTTTGTGAACTTCGAATTAGGTTATGGTCCTGTGATCGGCTCGTTTATGGGAAGTTTCGTAGTCAGTGTATTGGCTGTGAAAGCGGTTCATTGGTGCCATGTTCCCAATCACGTATTGACGATTCCATCTGTCATTCCTATGATTCCGGGAGTACTCATGTATCGCTCATTACTGGCATTTATAAACCTGCATGGAGTAGTCGGTGAGGTCACAAACGCATTCTTCAACGGGATCAATTCCGCACTCATCATTCTTTGTATCTCACTCGGTGTAGCTGTCCCGAACATCTTCGCCCGTCGTTACATCGCCAAAGATCGCCAACGACATTTACAAGAGGAACTGGAAAAGCGCCGAGAAAGAGGGAAGTTCATTGAATGGTGAAAAAACTTTTCCATAAAGATTAGTCCGGGAAAAACTGTCGCATAAGGATATGCCAAATTGTTTAATACGTTCAATATATTTAACATATTTCATTAAAAAAAGTCCTATCAATACTATATTTTTGTGACGTTTTGGTGATAGATGTTGCATTCCGCAAGTCTATAAAAGGGAATTTCGGTTAGATTCCGGAACAGAGCCCGCTACTGTAAAACCCATAAGGAGGAAAGCTTCTTCATACCACTGTCTTTTTTAAAGATGGGAAGGTCGCTTTCTAGGTTAGTCAGGAAACCTGCCAGACAAAAATAAGGAATAGATTCTTCCGGGATTTTGGGGAATCATTGGATCGATTGCACTGGAGATGTAAACTGCGTAATTAATTTTTATACATTATGAGACATTTTTATTTGTTCCTGCTAATTGTTAGCGGGATTGTTTTGTCTGGCACCCGAATGATCGCTCAAAGTAGGCCATCGGTGGGAAGTATCAGAGTCGTATCCGGTACGATCGTAGATGAGAATAACAAGGCGATGGCGAACATTGTCATTTACATCAAGGGTACTGATATACGAGTTATTTCAGATACGGACGGGTATTTCTCCTTACCACTCAAGGACACGAAGGACCACGTACTGATCACCAACAGTTACAACACCGTCTCGGCAATCCGAGATATTCCCGCGGGAGAAGGGAATTACGAGATGGATATCCAGTTATCTTACAAGCTACTAGGACTACCCGAGGTAGATATCGTCGGGGCGAAACCACAGAGTTATAACTCCGACATCGCTAATTCGGCTACCCGTATGGATATCCCCGTAATGGAAATACCCGGAACTGTAGGCGTAGCGACCCGGAAATTATTGGAAGACCAACAGGCTACCACCATGACCGAGGCCATAAGGAACCTAGGCGGCGTGAAAGGCGGACCTTCCGGTGAGGCTTCCAACATCAACGAGGTCTTCTCTTCCCGTGGTTTCTCCATGACGAACTCCCGTAACTATTTCAGGAACGGGGTACGATACCTAAAGTTCTCGAACGACGCTCTATCCAGTATCGAGCGCATAGAGATCCTCAAAGGCCCAGCATCTGTCCTTTATGGAGCGGTAGAGCCCGGAGGTATCATCAACTTTATCACCAAGCCGACCTTATATACGCCCCGGTATGGCGCAACGATCAGATACGGCAGTTACGACTATAAGCAAGCCTCTATCGACATTTCCGGCCCACTGAACGCCAAAAAGACCATCCGTTATCGCTTGAACGGAATGTATGAGGATGCCGATAAATTCAGGAAACCGCAAAACAGCAAACGATACGACATCACCCCAGTCATCGACATTGACTTAGGACGCAAGACCACCCTTAATATCGATGCCGATATCTTCCGGGATAAAAGGACACAGGATCCGGGCGTTTTGCATATCAACAATGAGGTGATAGATAACGGATTCAAGACATTCCTCGGCGAACCGTGGGCCTATGGCAAATTTACCAATAATAGCGTTGGTTTCCAGTTGACCCACCGTTTCAACCAGAACTGGTCATTCAGAAGTTCCGCCCGCCAATATTTCACGCATGAGGATCGTCTGTATTTCCAGATGAAAACCCCTCAGAAGGACAGCACGATTACCCGCCGTTTGGCACATTGGGACGCAAAAATCAATTATACCAATGTATTGGAGGAATTGAACGGCAGCTTCAAGACGGGCTTCATCCAGCATAAAGTAATAGCGGGCTTGGAATACGGATGGCTTACCAACCGAAGGAAAGTAAAAGGGAATATGTACACCCCGATTAGTTATGTTCATCCGGAATATTCCGAAAAACCAGTTGATTTCGAGATGGAACAGAGTACAGACTTACGTATCACCCAACGTACCTACGCGATCTATCTACAAGACCAAGTAAGCTTTTCCGCTCAATGGAAGTTATTGCTTGGCGCCCGTGCAGACTGGGTGAACGATAAACAAGATAATTATATTAAGGATAAAAAAACGGATGAAAACAATTTTGCCATCTCGCCTCGTGTGGGTCTTGTTTATCTGCCCATGCCCGACTTGAGCCTATATGCTACCTACAGTCAGTCTTTTGTCCCTCAATCCGGGCAAACGAAGGATGGCGAGGCATTCGACCCGATTACCTCTAAACAATGGGAAGCGGGAGTCAAGAAATCATTCTTCAACGATCGCTTGAGCACCAGTCTGGCTTTCTATACCTTGTCGAAGACCAACTTGCCGACGATAGACCCGGAAGACGAGGAATATAAGATACTGATCGGCAAGCAGACCAGCAAAGGTATAGAGCTTTCGGTAAACGGAGAGATCACCCCCAGTTGGAGCGTAGCCTTCAATTACGCATATACGCATGCCGAGGTAACGAAAACGAACGACGAGACCTATCCCGTAGGTACGCAACTGGCCAATATCTCACCAAGCCAGTTCAACCTATGGACCTCCTACCTAATCCGTAAAGGCCCGGTTAAAGGCTTATCTTTCGGCGGTGGTTGGTACTTCCAAGGTAAATCCTACGGAAACATGGCACATACGATCGATCTGGACGCCTATCATCTGGTTGACTGTTTCGTGGCTTACAAGCGCAGTTTCTACAAGATCTCGGCGAACTTGAAAAACGTATTCAACCAAGAATATTATACCGGATCCCAAGGGAACTATCTTTTATTCCCCGGCTCGGCCAGGATGCTGATGGTTATGCTAGCGGTCAACTTCTAAAAAAGGCACAAGACATGTCGCATAATTCGATCATTAGAAAGATCATAGTAAAGTTACATTTATACACCGGACTCATATTAGGGCTAATAATAACCCTAATATGCCTCTCCGGCACAGCGATCGTGTACAAGCCGGAACTTGAAAAACTATCTGTCAAGGATATCGCTTTTGTCAAGCCAGCCTCCCGAACCGTGTCGCCGCAAACTTTGCTAGAGAACGTAAGGCACGAATATCCACAAGCTAAGATCAATAATATGGTCTTATACGGAGGCGAGGATTGCGCCTACAGTTTCCGTACTACATTCCCGGATGAGAAAGGCCGTATCCAGATCTATGTCAATCCCTATACAGGGGAAGTTACGGGAGTGGACAGATACCGGCATAAGGTTTTTCAATGGTTATACGACTTTCACGTGAACCTGCTATTGAAAAAGCAAGGAGCTACCATCGTCGCCTTATCGGGATTCCTGTTGATTTTCCTAACTCTATCCGGCTTTCTATTATTACCCAAGCGTCGTATCTTCTCCGTGAACCGAAAGATGGGCTTGAGAGCCAAGCTTTTCAAGTCACATTCCATCATAGGTATATGTACATCCCTCTTTTTGCTGGTCATCGCTTTTACCGGCTCCTACTTCGGGTTCAAGAAAGAATATCAATCTTTCTTTGAATCCATATCCGCAGGAAAAGCAGTCGCACCGGCACCAAAAACTGATAAATACACAGGTGATTGGGTATCATTGGATTCCGTTTTAACGACCGCCCAAGAAGAGTTCAAAGAGGGAACCCCGACAATGATATTCTTCCCGAAAGACAACACGTCTGTTTTCTCCGTACGGATGTATCGGGAAGGGGACTTCGAAAGAACTGGAAGCAACCATATCTACATCCATCCTATTACCGGCAAGGTCGTCGCCATAAACCTCTGGAAAGACAAACCGGCCGCCGAGAAGCTTGTCCGCTCCATGTACTTTGTCCACTTCGGCACTTTCCTCGGGCACTTCTCCAGAATCCTATGGATCCTCATAAGCCTAGCCGTACCGTTCCTCTATTTCACGGGAGTTTACCTTTGGGTTATTCGCAATCGGCAGAAACATTTCCCTTTCCGGTAAACATAAGTCCAGTAAATCGCATCGCATAAGGAAATTTCGTATATTCGTAATATTGTGTAATTAGGAAAAAAGAAATGTCATGGCACAAATAACGATTCCTTATGCGGTAGCGGATTTTATATTTACGGGAGCGTAAATTCTATTATGTGGATAAAACGAACTTTATCCCCAGATTGGAGAATTATAATGCCCCGGTCTTCCTGCGTCCCCGTCGTTTCGGGAAAAGCCTACTCGTATCCACTCTTGCCTGTTACTACGATCGCACCAAGGCCGATCGCTTCGAAGAATTGTTCGGCGGCACTTGGATCGGGGAATACCCAACGGAGGAACATAGCCGCTACATGGTCGTGCGTTATGGCTTCTCCGCTATGGTCATGGCCAATGACATGGAAGGGTTGGAGCGGAATTTCAACCTCTTGAACTGTTCTCCAGTAGAAATCATGGTAACACACAACCGGGACTTATTCCAAGACTTCCAGTTTACCACCAAAGGCAATGCCTCCCAAATGCTGGAGGAGGCTTTGGGGTACGCCCGCGAGCATGGCCTTCCAAAAGTATATATCTTGATCGATGAGTACGATAATTTCACCAACCAATTATTGACCGCCTACAAGGACCCACTGTATGAGCAAATAACCACGAAGGATAGTTTCCTGCGTACCTTCTTCAAGGTTATAAAGAAACGACGAGTTGCCGTATAACGTTCCCGACCTATCCAGTAAGCTCAATAAGAAGAAGTTCTTCGATAAGACCTTTTATCCTGTCAGCCTCTTCTATCTGGGTATGACTACGCTACGTAACAATTATCGCATGGTAGCCCAACCTCACGATGCGCAGTATCTACATGGACTATTATAACGAGACGAACCATATAGAAGGTGGTGCCCCCCGTTATGTACCCACCTACGAACGCTTCACGGAAGACCGCTGTTTCGAGCCGTTGGTGCAAAACTATTTCGAGCAGTATCTCGGGCAGTTCCCGGCGTAGGTGTTCGACAAGATCAACGAGAACTTTATCCGTTGCTCCTTCTTCGAGCTTTGCTCCCGCTACCTAAGCAGCTATTATACGTTCGCCATCGAGCAGAACAACTCCGTAGGCTGTTCCAATTTCGAAATGACCGGCATACCCGGCACAAACTATTATAAAGATGACCGATTGGTGGAATTCAAGTATTTCAAGGCGAAAGAGGCCGAACACATGCTGGCGCTAAACGATCCCCGCCCCGAGGACGTGGCGCAAGTACGTGCTTACGCCAAGGATACCAAACAGAAATTCCCTGTATATAATGTACGCTCGTACATTGTATATATCTGCGCTAATAAAGGATGGAAATGCTGGGAGGTTACCGAATAAAGCCTAGCCGTGCCACTCCTCCATTTCACGGAGTTAACTTCATCGGTAAAGTAAGTTAACTCCATCGACAAAGTAAGTTAACTTAAATGGCAAAGTAAGTTAACTTACCAAATCGGGGTTTCCCAATCATATAAGAATCCACTAACCAAAAGTAAATATTCCGGCAAATTCCGATTCTCGGACCACTTCATCTCTATACCGAACAACTCCGAGGTAGTACGTCCCAGATCGAACCCACAGGCCTCAAGGGAACGACGAATCCGCAAGGGGTAGCGGCAAGCCTTACCAGATCTACGTGTACACTCTTCCCAAGGGCAAAGTATACAACTACCGGCATAAAACGCCCGCCCATTATATTCCTCCTCCAACGCAAGAAGACGTTTATCCAATCGGCTCCTTTCCCTATGCATCAACTCTTGCCCCGCTTCCACCGCATCCGGCACATCCAATACGACAGGAGTAATCCGCGTACAAACAATCAATAGATTCCGAAAACCGGATAAATAGTCCTCCGAATCATTAAAAGGCGGACAACTCCAACAGTTTCCATACCTACGGCACTCCCGGCAATAGGCCATGAAACGCCGCTCATCCCGATAACGTAAGATATAATCATCCACAGGGATGGTTCTTGTATAATCGTAACTTTTATATTCGATCATATGAAAAGAAAATTTTCTTGTAAAGAAATAAAAAAATCAGCAACTACATACATTATAATACAGGGAACACAGTACAGCTACACGTGAAGCTTTCAATGAAAAAACAATGGCATGGTATTATGGTGGTATACTCCGGGATCGTCGCAAAGAACGCAAATTAATCCAAAAGCTAGCTTGTAGTTCGATAAAAGATATATGATCTTACCATTATAAGATGTATGATCTTACCGTTGTAAGATGTATAATCTTATCGCCGTAAGATCATACATCTTTCACGGAATCTGTAACGCTAGAGTACTCTCAAGAGCAAGAGAGAGCACTCTAGCGAAATCAAGAGATGATTTACTTCACAACAAACTTAACAGAGACTTTCTCTGTACCTTTTACCGCTGTAAAGCCATAAACACCTTTATTCAAGTTTACTGTTTTCACGTCATCAGAAGAGGTGATCACATAAGTAGATACTACAGAACCTGCGGTGTTCGTGATGTAACCGGTATAACCGGCTAGATCTTTTACACGCAAGGTATTGTCGGAATAAGAGATGTTTGCGGTTGCGGCCGCTGATTTCGTGGCTGTACCGGTTACGGTTACTTTACAGTACGTGTTATATTTACCATTAGCTGTAATTAATTTGATTTCAGTTGTACCCGGAGCTACAGCCGTAACTTTACCCGTTTGGTCAACTGTCGCAACAGCAGTATTCTTAGAAGACCATACCGCACCAGTCAAAGAAGCATAAGTAGATTGTACAGATGCTGTTAATTGTTCCGTTACGTTTCCACTTAAGGATATGGCTTTCTTATTAAGCCAAATGATAGGAGTTGCCGCTACTAAATTATCACCCGGTTCTGTTCCCGATGTCGTTCCCATAAAACTATTCCAGCTCCAAGCATCCCAAGTACCATTCTGGACTTTTCGGCTTGATGCCCCGTATCCGGAATAAGAGAAATCTTGAGTATAGGAATCACGAACGAAATAACTCCAATAACCGGAATACCAACCAGCGAACCAATGAACATTTGATGCTGTTGAAGCTGTCCAATAGTCATAATCATAATATGGACCACCTGAAATATTTGCATCAAAAGGATGATAAATCACGCCATCATCTTCACCCTCCGAAATTGCGGTAGCAGCCATTTCCTCTGTAGTCTCTTTATCATAAGGATATTTGAATTTAGCACTTGCTCCCTCATAATCAAAGGTCACCTCTACATCACTCCTAAATTCGCTATATCCAATACCATTAATCGTTGATCCCATCCAACCGGTGTATTGCACTAAACCGATCAAACGAGGATCCGCTTTCATTACTGCCTCAAATAGGCTCAATCCAGAAATAGTATCTACATCAGCAGACCACCGATATCCCCAAACCATATTATCTGGTACAGTTTTATTCGTGTCATGCCAAGTCAAAACTATAGCCGCACGGTTTTCACCATCACCTACCCAGAAATCAATACTGTCAAAAGAAAAAGTACGGTTACTCCTTGCGGACATCAAAGCCGCTTTCTGTTTTTCCGCCGGTAAATCCGAACGTAACACACCTTGTACCATACGCTGTGCGCTGATACTTCCCGCCATTAAGATTAATGCGAGAAAAAGATAAAGCTTTTTCATGCTCATCAATGTTTAATTTGTTAATACATTATTATTTAACAACGATCGTCTTGCTCATCCGATCATTATCTTTTACCACTACTATAATATAAGCACCTCTTGAATATTGGATTGGATGAGACTCGTTAATTCCCGATATCTTAAAAAGATCCAATATAGCGCCATTCATATTTACAATATAGCAAGAATAACCTTCCAGATTATTCAAATGCAATCGACCTTCATAGTAATAAATCATCGCTTCACCAACACCGATAGCCTCATTAGCCACCGGACCGGATGTGGAGAATGGCTCACTATAGAATGTTCCTAATATCTCTTGCCTACCATCACCTTCCTTGATAGCTGTAACTTTTACGATATATTCTGAACTTCCATCTAATTCAGGAATAGAGACCTTGATCTTTTCTTGTTCCCCAGAACGAAGCTCACTCATCAAGCCAGTAAGGATATTACCCTCTGCATCAACCGTGTAAACACCAAATAATACAGGTATCTCATTTACGTACTTATAAACAGACACCTCGTAGAAAGTAGCCTCCGGAACTTTCGGGAATGTTAATATAGCCGTAGAGTCTTTTACTTCAACCACAGGTTTTTCCAAATCCGGATCTATTACCGTTACTTCACAAGTAGCGGTATAACCACCTTCATCTGTTGTCACCGTAATTGTAGCTACACCGGCGATACCAGCCTTAACCGTACCGTCGTTAGTTACTGTGGCTACCGTGGCATCCGAAGAACTCCAAGTTACTGATTTATTAATCGCACTGGATGGAGATACCACCGCTGCTAATACAGCCTCCTCACCTTTATTCAAAGACAAAGAAGACGCATTTAGGCTAACACCCGTAACATTTGCCCCCGGTTTTTCCGGTTCCGCAGAAACAATCACTTTACAAGTAGCTGTATAGCCTCCATCAAGCGTAGTCGCCGTGATCGTAGCCGTACCCTCACTACTTGCCAACACATTGCCATCTTTATCTACATCCGCAACAAATCGATTATCACTTGACCAATTCACCGTTTTTGTTTTTGCGTCACTTGGTGTTACAGCAGCCACCAATTGTACCGCATGGCCGACTGTTAACTCTAAGCGATCCTGATTCAAAGAGACTCCCGTTACTTTCACGATCCCTTTACCTACAGAAAGTGTACAAGCCGCAACAAAACCACCTGTATCAGAGCTTACACGAATAACGGTTTCTCCATCTCCTAATGCCAGAATCTCACCCGTCTTCGGATCAACCGAAGCACAAGCCTCATTACTACTAGACCAAGTAACGGATTCATCTATCTCTCCTTTAAAATCGGGATCTTTTAGAAGGGTATAAGCTAGTTTAAACGACTCTCCTATAGCGGCAACTCTCTGAGAAGCCTCTAATACAATACCCAAAACCCCTTTACTTTTGTCCGTTACATGAACGAACATCTCGTCTTCATATCCATAAGTCGTATAGGTTAGTGTCAATTTAGAAGTTCCCACTTTTTTCACATTATATTTAGTACGAGATTCTTGTTCTAATACCTCAGGATTGCTTGATTCGAATTCTATGCTACGAATCGCAGGTACAGACCCAAACAGCACAGATGCATTAGTAGGATTAAAATTAATTTTCAACATATTAAGTAAAGCATCTCGGTCAAATGTCGACACAGAAATATCTATTGACAAATCTTTAGGTTCAACAGAAAAGCCCTTTAACGGAACATCTCCATCCACATGGACTGTACATTTATCAGAAGCTTGACCATCTTCACTTTGCGCAGTTATTTCATATACACCGATAAAATTACTACTACCAATTCCATCTTTTATATTAAAACCAGAAGACGAAACCTTCCATGTTATAGATTTAAAATCCGCATTTTCAGGGAGAACAGAAACTTGATCTAAAAGATTCAAAGATTCATTCACTTTAATGGTAAATTCCTTTTGCTTAAACTTCACCTCTGTAACAGGCTGACTACCTACACATACGACACATTCTCCCTTAAAAGCAGACCCATTACTTCCATCAGAGAGATAAGCCTTTACGATTGTTTTTCCAGAGCCAACAGCAGTAACCAAACCAGATTTATCAACTGTTGCTATAGATTCGTCCGCAGAAGAATAAAGTATGTCCTTTTCTGCCTGCTCTACCTCTGTAAGTGACCCATAATCAACAGTCGGTTTAATCTGATATTTTTCACCCTGCTTTAAGAAACAAGTATTTTCCTCAAGCACCAAAGATGTAGCCCACTTAGATACAAGAACTTCACACTGAATTGGATCTCCAAAAGCCTGACCTGTTTCAACACCTGTTATAGTTGCGGAAAGAATAGCCTTTCCGTAAGCGTTGGAAGGAGTTGCTCGTAATACTATTTCTGTATTACTTACAGATTTGACAGTCCAACTCAATGTACCTTCTTGACTTTCAATTTTTACATTTTCTTTTTTTATTTCAAGAGTATTTGAGATAGCCGGATAAAATGAGATGGGTATTTTTAAACTACTACCAGCTTTTTTAAAACCATTAACCCTATTCGTGAATGCCACCTTCTCTACCTTAAAAGAACAAGAGACTTCACATGAGGCAGAAACTTTTCCATCTTCTGATTGTGCAGTAATAGTAGCAGTACCAGCTCCACAGACAGTAATAACCCCATCTTCCACCGTAAATAAAGATTTATCAGAACTACTCCATTTAATTGTTTTATCCGTAGCATTTTCCGGATAAGATTTTGCAATTAATGTGGTACGTTTATTCACCTCCAATTGAATAGGAGTACCCTCTTGAAGTTCTTCACCTGATTCACCAAACAATTTTATCTCAGTCATAGCCACAAATGGCCTCACGGTTACAAGACATTTTGTGACAGATAATTCCTGCCCTGTTACTGTCGATTTTATTTTGCCACTAAGCTCTGTGGTTCCTTCCGTATATGCAAAAATCATTGGATGAGGAGATCCAGGAATCGTACTCGCTCCTACTTTAGCAACCTTTTCGTTAGAAGATATCCATTCTATTTCTTCCGTAGCACTCTCTACGCCATTACTCAAAGCGATCAAACTTTTAGATTCATTCTCATACATTTCAACCGTAGGAGTCTGTAATATCATTGCAGGACGTTTAACTGTTACAATACAAACATCGGACATTTCCGGACGAGTCTTACTTGTCGCACGAATCTCTGCCGTTCCATAAGCAACACTTGTTACTATTCCATCATTTGACACGTTAATTATTTCAGGGTGAGAAGAACTCCAGCTAGCCTGTTCCCCTGCTAACCCACTAATAGTCAAAGCCAAGGATTTACCTTTACCATCCAGCGTGATCTCCTTTTCTTTAAACTCAAAAGGAGCTGTTGATGAAGTTGTTAATTTCACCAGTACATCTTTATTTACCAGTTTTCCATTTGAATTAAAACTCAATTTAAGTTGTATTTCCTTGGCTTCTTGAACTTCCTCCACAATCGGAGCAATTGTCAATGTGTTATTTATCACCTCCGCACTAATTAGTTCCGGATTCGGATTCACAATCGTAGTAACAACCGCTGAAATCATATTATCACCATCTTCTATAATCTCATCCATTGATTTACTATACTTCGTATTTTCAGCGGAAAACGTAATTTCGCTAGGTAAACCGTCTGTGATTGTCGGAGCCATGTTATCCGGGAACACAGGCAAAGCAGGGAACCAATAATTCACTTTCTCATAAGGATAGCGACCTACCATTGTTCCGTTCGTATCCCCTCTTCCGTCTGTTTTAATTACCGCTAATTCATGTTCCGGGTTTAAGAATTCATGATAAAGGAAACAATACATATTATCATCCACCGGATCAATACGGAATCCCGTACCATAAAGACGCCAATCTCCTTTATCTAGCTTTGTAAAGTCGAATACTTGATAAAAAGAATCCTTATCTATGTCATAACAGAAAATCTTATATCCCGTGAACCAACTACCGGAGCCTTGTCCTTTCCAATAGATCTTATTCTCTTTCGTACTGGCACAGAAACCATCGGCGGTCCATGCATACCAAGAGTTGGGAATCTCCTCAATACCATCCGTTGTTGGTATATCTACCTTTTGCGTTGTTAACGTATATGGATTCACTTTCCACATATAAGGCATTGTCGCTCCGGTACCAGTTAACTCGAATGTCACGCTAGCCCATAAATTACCATCTTTAGAAAGCACGATAGAGCCCAAGCCATGATTACTATCCTCCTCGGGCTTCAATATCGTATTGATAACTTTATCTTCTTTCGGATCGATCACCAACAATCCTTTCGTTTGATGTACCGCAAATACATATTTTCCAACACGGATCATGGTTCCAATCTGTGAATGATACAAATCGCTGGAAGAAATTCCCGTCGTTCCTTCGATTGCGCTGGCCTCTATAGACATCTGGTTTTCATCATATTTTCCGGTCTTTTCATCGTATCCTGTATGAAAAACATAAATACCATTACTCGTTCCGATATAACCTTTCGTCAGATCCACTCCTAAAAAAGAACGTCCATCAGCTCCTGCGCTGTTGATCGTCTGGAATTCCTTCTTCACTTGCATCGTTTTCGCGTCAATTACCGCTAAGCGACTTCCCTCTACAGATGCCGCACCATCTTTTGATTGCTTGGACACGATATACAACAAATCCCCATAAATCGTACCGAACTGGCTCGTACATCCCAATTCATGTCCCGGATTCTCTTTTTGGAACGCATTATACGTCCAAGTCCCATCCTCCGAGAGGAAGTTCACCGAGCTATTCTGGTGCCCGTACCAATCCTCGTTTACGATAAAGGTACCTTTCGTGTAATCCACGCTTCCATTGGATCGAAGCATCGAGGCTCGTGCCTGCGAACTGGGTAATTCCGGTAATTGCAGTTTCTGTTTCTCTATCGGATTCAGATCCCGCGAACCGGTTTGGCCGACTACCGACAGAGCCGATAGCAAACAGGCCATACTTAAGTAAAGTGTTCGTCTCATGTTAATGAATTTAATTATTGAGTAATATGAATCTTAAATATTTTTTTATCGCCATCCTTTTCGCCTATCAATAGATAATTCCCGGATGGAAGAGATATTGAATGAAGTTCCTCCCGAACTTGAATCACAAAACGTTCCAGTATTTTCCCGTTTATCTGCATTAAATAGATTTGATATCCGGCTAAATGCTCAAAGCGCAACGCTCCATTCTGATAGGAAACCTTTGGGATAACGGGAGCCATAGTCTCATTGCTCACCGGATCAGAAGATTTTTCTACCATATAGGTATCGATCACGTCCAAGCCATTCATGACTTGGATCTCTATCCGATAAGCGTCATCCCTCCCTAGGTTCTTCAGTGGGACGGATATAGTGCCGGAAGTAGCCCGTAAGCCTTTCGTCAGTAGTTCAGTAATGATATTGCCTTCCGCATCCGCTACGTAAGTGCCTATCTTTTTATAACTTCCATTCTCATATCTGTAGACACGAACCTCATAGGAGGTGGCTTCCTCCACTTTAGGGAATGAGATAACCGCCCCGGTCCCTTCAAAATCGATCTCAGGAGTAACCGTCTCCGTTACCGTCACCTCGCAAACAGCGGTATATCCGCCATCTACTGATCGGGCTGTTATTTTCACCACACCGGGCTTGGCACCTGTTACGACCCCATCTTCTACCGTTGCTATACCTGTATCGGAACTACTCCAAGTAACCTGCTTATTATCAGCGTTTACAGGAGAGATACTAGCTGCAAGGATTGCATTTGCTCCTGCTTGTAAACGCAAAGAAGACTTATTGAGAGAAATGGATGTTACGTGTATCACCGGGATCTCGGGTTCATCCCCTCCACCTCCAGAGGGTATTGTCGCAGCGACAAAGACATCCCCGGGCTGAGTTCCTTCTGATGTATTCATATTTCCATTCCAGCTCCACGCATCCCAACAACCATCCGTCAATACACGGCTTGTCGCACCTAAACCAGAATAGCTAAAATTAGAGGTTTGGCTACTTCTCACAAAATAACTCCAATAGCCATAATACCAACCGGCTTGCCAATGAATGCCATTGCTACAACTCCAATGGTCATAGTCATAAGATGGATATCCATATCTTTCCGCATTTATCGGGTGATAGATAACCCCGGTTTGTACGCCTTGTCGAATAGCCGCCGCTACGTCCCCCGCCGGATTTTCAGGAAAACCAGTCTGCCCCAACAAAGGATTCGTAATGGGAGGTTCAAATTTGAAAGCATTCTTCGGTTCATTCTTGGCCCCATCCAAATCATATCGAACGTCCAGATTATCCCCATATCCAATACCATCAATCGTATAACCCATCCAACCCGTATATTGGGTTAATAAAAGAAGTTTCGGATCGGCCTTCGCTATCGCCACGATCATATCGTGTCCGGTAGCCTCGCCATCCCAGCGATATCCCCAAACCATAGCATCCGGTCGATTCCCATCATGCCATTCGATCACTAAAGCGGCTCTCTTGCTGCCGCTTCCTACCCAAAACTGGATGTCGTCAAAAGAAAAGCTGGCGTCAGCCCTTAACTGGGACTTTGTTTTCGCCAGCACATTCGGAGCCGAGGGATGTGGTTGCCCTTGAACCAATCCTTGCGCCGAAAGACCTACTACACACAAAGCCATTACAAAGAAAAGAGATAGAATTTTTCTCATAAGCTTTTATATTAAATGTAAAACTCCAAAAAACGATCAAGAGGGAATATAAAAGAAAGATCAAATAATCATGAATATTTCCATAGTCCGGGAGGTACTAAGTCACGATTCACCCGATCAATCCTTCATGTAAAGCAATATTCACTTCGTATATTTCCCCTTTTTGAATCCTACGCTAAACCCCGGTAGCGTAAAATCGCGGCGGTTATCCGGCATTGGCAGGTCTTCTGACTTACTCCACTTTAGAACTTCCTTCCCGTTCCTTCCGGAAACAGTGGCAATGAGTTGATGTCTAAAGCTTTTTTGGAGCTTACAGCAGCGGGACTGTCCAGGTTTCTCACCTGATTCCCTTTTAATCGCCGTACCCTGAATAAAGTAGGCGAACCAATACGGCAGCAAATTTATGAAAAACAATTCAAAATATACACAATATTATTAAATGCTTTTTTTTGACTATACTGCATATTGTATAAACTAAAAAATAAGGACGAGGGAAATACCGACTACTATCCATAAAAAATGCGGTTACTATCAATAGTAATCCGATTTAATATAGATACCCACATGATCAGTTCGGATGAAAACAGGGGAGATCGATGAGCGTGCTACCGCCAGAGGATTGTCGGAAGCACTAGAGAAATTACGGATCGAAAAGTTTAGCCCTTCCGAGAAATTTATATCTAGTTGTAGAGACGTAATATGCCGCATTAGGGCCCGGTCTCTGAGCTGGATGAAAATTGACTCATACCGAAAAATCATCGAAATAAATCGATAGGTTCTTATTCCTGCCGATAAAACAGTTTTTCATTATCCAACTATTTTCCTTAGGATTCATCATTATAATCGTTTTTCTTTCCGGGAGCAGGTATAAATTGTTTTCGCAATATATAATGAAAGGAATATCAGATATATTGGTTACCTCCAAACACGTATTCCTCATTCGCTTAACCCGGATACAGGCCTTGACCAATGGGGCCAAGTATTTTTCTTCTCCCGCGATTTTCCCATCGAATAACGCGGCCGTACGACCGGCAAACAATGCCTCCCGTATCCCTTTCTCGCTTCTCTCTTCCGAGAATACCAGCGTCATGGGCCGTAGCCCTTTCCTGTATATCCCGGAAAGAACACAATGAGCGTCGCTACTTGCCATAAACGCTTTCTTAAAAGAGAAGCACCATCCAAATGCAATCGGGTAAAAGTCCTTGTAAGACATGACTTCTATACCGTCGATCATGTTCTCTTGAATCAGTTTTTCATGTATGGGATATAAAGTGGCCTTATGATCCGGCCAGCCGGGATGATTCCACACAATAAATGCCCCTTGCCTTTTTGCCTCGGCAATAGATTCCACAGGATTTTCTTTCTCCATAAGATTGACATCTTGTACGAACAAGGCGTTTAGGTGCCCCAAGGGCTTGGAACGTGTTATTTCCGCTCCGGGAATCACGATAAAGTCCATGTCGTCAGCGGCTTTTTTAGCGATTTTGTAAGATTCGTTTAAATCTCCTTTCAAAATAACCTTGTTGATCCGGTGCTCGATATGGTCAGTGATCGCTATCGCATCCAATCCCTCCTGCCAAGCCTCATATATCCGGGCATCGGGCCATACCAAGCCGTCGGAGAATACCGTATGGGTATGAAAGTCACATTTTAACGTCTCGTAATTACTGAATCCCGGAATCTCGATCCGGTCTCTTATAAACAAGTGATCGATATGCGTTAGCTCGTAAACATCCTCTTCCTCAGAGGTTTCGTCCGGCAATGCGGGAACTATGAATCTTTTCATGCTTAAAATTGCTCAATAACGGGGTACTAAGATAGAAATAAACAACAAAATTTTCTCATAAGCTAATTAATTTAAAATGTCATTCATATCACATTGTTATAACGATAGGAAGGAGAGCCTTTTGACTCTCCTTCACCTTGTTTCGATATTACTTGATTACGAACTTCCTCGTTATCCGATCATTGCCATTGATGGCAGTGATGATATAAGATCCTTTGGAAAAACTCATCAAACGGCTCTCATTCAAATCGGTCACCTCAAAAGCATCCAATACCGTACCGTTGAATCCTACGATATAGCAACGATAGCCTTCCAGATTATTCAAATGCAGGTAGCCAGCGTAATAATAGATACGAGCCTCACCCGCACCTATCGTCTCATTGCCGACCGTACCGGAAGAGGTAGAGAAAGGCTCACTATAGAATGTGCCGACAACCTCTTTCTTGCTGTCTTTCTCTTTAACGGCAGTGATCTTCACGATATAATCCGAATCTTCATCCAAATCCAGCAAGGATATAGCGATCCTATCCGGCGTACCCGAACGCAAGTCGCTTCGCAAGCCCGTGATGATATTCCCATCCGCATCCATCGTGTAAACGCTGAACAATACGGGAACCTCATTCACATATTTATATACGGACACCTCATAGAAGGTTGCATCCGGTACTTTCGGGAAGGTCAGCGTAGCCGTGGAATCAGCGGCCTCAACCACAGGTTTATCCAAATCCGGGTCGGTTACCGTTACCTCGCAAGTGGCCGTATAACCGCCGTCATCTGTTGTTACGGTTATCGTAGCGACACCGGCAATTCCGGCGGTAACCGTACCATCGTCGGCTACCGAAGCGACAGAAATATCCGAGCTACCCCATGACACGGATTTATTTTCCGCATTTGCAGGAGTGACAATCGCAGCTAAAACAGCCGTCTCGCCCTTATCTAAAGACAAAGAAGAAGCATTTAAAGAAACCCCTGTAACTGAAGAGGAAGGAGCCTCCGTAACCGGAACTACCGTTACATCACAATAGGCAGGGATATCTCCGTAATTCGTATATACCCAAATGCGAGTAGAACCTTCTGAAATAGCGGTCACTACACCGTCCACAACGGTAGCGATCTCCTTATTATCACTTTTCCAATAAACTGTTTGATCCACTTCTTCCGGATTCTCTACGGTTGGTTTTACTTTAACTGTCGGAGTTAACGTTATCGTACGACCTAGTTCTATCGTAGCTTGATTCTTATTCAACGTTACAGTATCTATATCACATACGACATGGACTAAACAAGAATCGACAAACTTGCCATTTTCCATATTCGCATAGACCCAAGTAGAGCCCGCCTTTTCTCCACGAATACGTCCATCATAATAAATATATAATATATCTTCATCAGCGGCCGTTATATCGGGCATTGTCTGAGATGCGTCATCAGGCGCATAAATCCATTCTAAGCGACCAGACTTCGAGATATCGATTGTCATCTCATGCTGTTTTAATTCAAAAGATTCCACATGGATTGAATCAACGATTATTACGCAAGTATCGGTTATTCCTCCGTATTTTGAAGTAACGACGACATTTGATTTACCCGGACGAACGAAAGAAACCTTGCCATCGCTAGACACGCGCACGGGGCTCATACTGGTAGACTTCCATGTCAGTTCTTGGAATGTAGCATCCCCCGGATTAATAGTTGCGGTCAATTGAGCGAAAGTGTTCGGTTTCTGGCAAATCGTATCTTTATCCAATTGGATGCTCGTTACAGGAATCTCAACCACAACTTTACAAGTCGCTTTTACATCCGCACCACTTAACGGAGACACCGTAATGATTGCCTCACCATATTTTTTTGCGGTCAATACACCATTCTTATCAACCGTAACAACATCCGGCGTATCAGAAACATACTTCATTGGTACGGCACCTATCGAATCTGGTGTTGTCGTTATCGTCAATTGCTGCGTGTTACCCGGTTTCATAGAAACAAATGTCAAATCCAATTTAACCGCATCCGGCCATTGTACACAATTCACTTTACATTCCGCAGTTTTCGATCCATCCTCCGTAGTCACCGTAATGGTAGCTTCACCTGCTTTAATAGCCGTAATTAAGCCTTTCTCTGAAACCGTGACAATATCCTCATTCGAAGATTTCCAACTAACAACCGTATTTGTAGGCTTAGCAGGTATAAACGTAGGTTTCAATGTATAAGTATGTTGCTTTCCATTCGAATTCGTATTTAGGGATATTGATTTCGGTAAACTCACGGATTGAATATTGGCTAGAACCTTGATAACACAGCTATCCATTTTGGATGAATCTGCACTCATAACCTTAATAACAGCTAGTCCATCCGCAAAAGCCGTAACCAATCCCTTATTATTCACATGAGCGACCTTTGTGTTCGAGGAGTTCCAAAGCAATTCAGGTAGAACCGCTCCTTCAGGATGTAATTTAACTTTTAACTGGAGTGTACCATCACGCTGTACACGGGTCGTATCACTCTCGACATCTAAAGTCAAACTTTGGACTGAAAGAGAAACATTTACAAGACAAGTGTCCTTCTCATTACCTGCTGACACGATAATTTTGGCAGAACCTTGAGCAACAGCGGTTATTTCTCCATTTACCACACTCGCCACATTGCTGTTCGAAGAAGTCCATACGGCAGAAACACCTTCGGGAACAGTCACCTTTAATGTGGATTTTTCACCCACATTCAGAGATAACTCATGCTTATCTAAATAAACTGCTTTTCCTTTCACCGTCACTTTCAAATCCTTTGTGACAATCTTTCCATTCGAATCGAAATTAACGGAGACGGTAGCTTCTCCTGTTTGATCCGGCTTCAATGTTAGAGTCAGATTATCACCTAAAATAGATGCAGATAACAGACTCTCATTCGATACTGATTTAACGGATTTATAGATAGCTTCAGCTATATTGTCTTTATCCGTAGCCATATCTTTTAAAGATACAGTTATAGGCGCATCATTAATACCAGCCTCTATCGAAGTAAAATCTTTAACAACCGGAGCCTCATTATCAGGGAAGATATGCATGGCAGGGAACCAATAGCTGGGTTCTAGCGGATAACACCCTAATTGACGGCCAGTTTTAGCATCTACAACATATTGCCAATAGTTTATAGAGCCAAAATTCTCAAAAGCGGAAATATACAATTTGTCATCTGGACTTACACGTAAACCGGCACCCACATACAATACGCGTCCCTTCTCCGGAATGGTATAAAACGGTTTATCCATAGAAGAAGGATTACCGATCTCATAACGATAAATCTCATTACCACTGCTAAAACCACCTCCCTTTGTCCAATAAATAGCATTTTCTTGCGCACTTGCACAAAGAACACCCGCAGTCCAAGCATACCATGAATCCGGTATAGTCAAGCCATCGGGTAATGATAGATAAGTTTCTTCCAAAGTCTCCGGATCAATACATAACAGGCGTGATCCAGCACCTACCCAAACACTGCCATCCTTACTTTGTGTCAAAGTGCTGAAACTTCCTTCTATCAATTTGATAATCTCATGTTTTAGAGGATCTATCACTAAAACGCCTTTACTTTGCTGAACCGCAAACACATATGTTTTTGTCCGGACCATCATTCCTACTTGACCATTATAAAGTCCCCCGGAATTTGAGGCACCTTTCAATTGGTCTCCAACCGTCAAGTTCTTTATATCAAACAAAAAAATACCGTTTGAAGCGCCAATATAGCCAACAGAGTCATTCACGCCTAAAAAAGCACGCCCATCGCCTCCGCCTATATCCGTAAATTGAGCTTTCACTTTCATTGTCTTGGCATCCACCACATTCAGGCGACCTCCTTCAATACTGGCTCCACCATCCTTTGGCTGTTTAGAAGTAATAAACATATTATCTCCAAAAATAGTACCAAACTGAGATGTACAACCTAATTCTTTACCAGGGTTTGCTGTCTGGAAAATCCTATAAGCAAAATCACCAGAAGAAGTCATAAAATTAATAGTACTGTTGTTATGACCAAACCAGTCCTCGTTCAAAATAAAGACTCCCTGTGTATAATCTACGTTTTCACTTGAACGTAGTAGCGTGACTCGGCTTTGCGAAGCCGGAAGTTCAGGCAATTGCAGTTTCTGCTTCTCTATCGGATTCAGCCCCCGCAAACCGGTTTGCCCCACAGCCGAAAAGGCCGATAGTAAGCAAACCATACTTAAGTAAAGTGTTCTTTTCATGTAAATGAATTTAATTATTAATTAATACGGAATTTAAAGACCTTCCGGCCTCCATCCTTTTCTCCTGTCAACAGATAATTCCCGGGGGGAAGCGATATAGGATAAAGTTCGTGGGGAACTCGAGCTATAAAGGTTCTCAATATTTTTCCTTCCATTGTCATTAAATAAAAATGATATCCATCCAAATGCTCCAAAGACAATGTCCCATTTTGATAAATTACCCGACTACCACTTGCGGATAAATATTCATTACTTACTGGATTCGATATTTTTTCTACTGTATAGGTATCTATTATATCCAATCCATTCAGCACCTGTATCTCTATCGTATAAACACCGTCTATGTCTAAATTTTTCAATGGAACCAAAATTGTCCCAGAAGAGCCTTGTAAGCTCACCGCTCTTAATTCTGTGATTATATTACCTTCGGCATCGATTACATAAGTAGCGATTCTTTTATGACCACTATCCTCATTTCTATAAACACGAACTTCATAAGAGGTGGCTTCCTCTACTTTCGGAAAAGTTAAAACAGCATCAAGACCATTGAAATCTATTTCCGGAATAACAACTTCCGTTATCGTTACCTCGCAAACAGCGGTATATCCGCCATCTACCGATTGGGCTGTTATTTTCACCACACCGGGCTTGACACCTGTTACGACCCCATTTTCTACGGTTGCTATGCCTGTATCGGAACTACTCCAAATAACCTGCTTATTATCAGCGTTTACAGGAGAGATACTAGCTACAAGGGTTGCGTTTGCTCCTGCTTGTAAACGCAAAGAAGACTTATTGAGAGAAATGGATGTTACGTGTATCACCGGGATCTCGGGTTCATCCCCTCCACCTCCAGAGGGTATTGTCGCAGCGACAAAGACATCCCCGGGCTGAGTTCCTTCTGATGTATTCATATTTCCATTCCAGCTCCACGCATCCCAACAACCATCCGTCAATACACGGCTTGTCGCACCTAAACCAGAATAGCTAAAATTAGAGGTTTGGCTACTTCTCACAAAATAACTCCAATAGCCATAATACCAACCGGCTTGCCAATGAATGCCATTGCTACAACTCCAATAGTCATAGTCATAAGATGGATATCCATATCTTTCCGCATTTATCGGGTGATAAATAACTCCTGTTTGAACCCCTTGCCGAATGGCGGCCGCAACATCCTCTGCCGGATGCTCTGGATGAGAAGTTTGCCCCAACAGCGGATTTGTGATAGGAGGTTCAAATTTAAACGCATTTTTAGGCTCAGACTTCGCTCCCTCTAGATCATAAGAAATATTAAGTCTACTTTCACCATACCCGATTCCATCGATCGTATATCCCATCCAGCCAGTGTATTGGGTGAGCAATACCAATCGAGGATCTGCTTGAGCAATCGCCACGATCATATCATGTCCGGTTGCCTCGCCATCCCAGCGATATCCCCAAACCATGGCATCCGGGCGATTCCCATCATGCCATTCAATCACTAAAGCGGCTTTATTGCTACCGTTACCAACCCAATATTGGATGTCATCGAAAGTAAAACTGGCATCAGCTCTTAACTGAGACTCCTGCTTTGTTGAGATATTCCTTGCGGAAGGATGCGGTTGACCTTGGACCAATACTTGCGCATAGGCTCCAACTACGTAAAAAGCCATTACAAAGAAAAAAGATAAAAACTTTCTCATAAGCATAATATTAATGTAAAACTCAAAAAAACAAATACACTGAATGATATAAAAAGACATGGCTTTAACAGGTTAACACAAAATAAATTACCCATAGTTCCCCACGAACTACGGCATAACTTACCCTATCAAAATTACCTCTTTAGAACAATGTTCTCTGTATTCCATATTTGAATCATACGCTAAACCCCGGTAGCGTAAAATTGCGGCAGTTATCCGGCATTGGCAGGTCTTCTGACTTACTCCACTTTAGAACTTCCTTCCCGTTCCTTCCGGAAACAGTGGCAATGAGTTGATGTCTAAAGCTTTTTTGGAGCTTACAGCAGCGGGACTGTCCAGGTTTCTCACCTGATTCCCTTTTAATCGCCGTACCCTGAATAAAGTAGGCGAACCAATACGGCAGCAAATTTATGAAAAACAATTCAAATTATCGACAAATTCACAAAATGCTTTCTTCCCCCAACCATCACTGATCATTCGTGGGTATTCCCGACCGTCAAAATACATATTTGTAGGTATTGCCGAGACTAATAAGATATCGGATATTTGCTTTCGTTATTAAACTATAAAAACAAATAGGAATGAAGACTATAGGAATATTCTACGGCTCGTCTACAGGAACGACGGAAGGGATCGCGAAACGTATCGCAGAGAAGCTGGGTGTGGAAGACAAAGATATTCATGACGTATCTAACGCTTCTCCCGCTGATGTAGCGCCTTATGAAATCTTGTTATTGGGCTGTTCCACTTGGGGCGCCGGAGATTTGCAAGATGATTGGGATAGTTATCTAGGGAAACTGAAAAAGCTGGACTTAAGTGAGAAAACCGTCGCATTATTCGGTTGCGGAGACTCAGCCTCTTTTAGCGACACTTTCTGTGACGCCATCGGTACGATCTATTCCGACCTGCGAAATACAGGTTGCAAATTCATTGGCGCTGTAGATGCTTCGGGATATTCATTTGACAGTTCCACCGCCTGCATAAACGGTATGTTCGTCGGACTTCCTTTGGATGAAATGAATGAAGACGATCAAACAGAAGGGCGGATCGACCAGTGGTTGGCATCTATAAGGAAAGAAGGAATTGAATAGACGCACACTTTTACATACATAACTGTTTAACCTTAATATTACAACGTTTGCGTATTCAACTTGATTGGTTTAGATTTATGAAGAGGTATGTGGGTCAAACATACCTCTTTCTTTTCATCTCAGTTTCCTGAATTGTTTCTTTATCCAAAAATAATAGCCGGTTATCGCGAAGATCGTCCCCAACAAGGAAACTAAGCAAGTCAATATACGGGTAGTCATTCCCCCCCACGAGCCGACGTGTACAGAATAAATCCATCCTCTTATCTTCCCCGATTTTGGGAGATCTTTATATAATTGGACTTCCGTAATCTCACCCGTAGCAGGATCAAAGGAGTAACGGTCGCTTCCTCTCGTATTTCCATAACGGGCCGTAGAAACCGTAGCGGAGCCATCTTGGATCGTGATTGAGTTAAAGTCCGGATAATGGCTTTTCAATGCCGATAACACCTCAGCCCATTGTGTGTAATTGGAAGAAGCTGGAGCATGATGCGCTTGAGGCGGGTTTGCACTAATACCGAAGACACTATAAAAGGCATTTCGATACCAACCAAACGACCATGTTAATCCGGTTAACGCTAAGATAAGCAGGAGCAATGCCGCATAGAATCCCCCGGAGACATGTAAATCATAGAAGAAACGGAACCAACCAGCCTTGGTCTTTACTTTCAACCGGTTTCTCAATACTTTTTTATTACGGGGATACCAAATTACGATTCCACTTATAATAATAATCGCCAAGACCAAAGTCGCATAGCCAACTATTGATTTTCCCCAAGAAAAACTTCCATCCCGTTTATACTCATCAAGTAACCAACGATGAAGACGCATCATTTTCAGGAAAAAACCTTGTCCGTCATCCATCCCGGTCACCTCCCCGGTGTAGGGATCAATAAAACCTGCGGCCTTTTTCCCCGGTAATACCAGTTGATAAGTTCGTCTCGGGTCAGACGATACCCGAATACCGTTTATTCGAACCGAATCGGGTAATTGTTGGCGCGCCGATTCTATCAAGGCGGCAGGCGAGAGAGGTTCCCCTTTTACTTCCTTTACAAAATAACGGGAAGGGTAGCCTAATTCTAATATCTCTGTCTCAAAGACGAGAATCGCCCCGGTCAGGCAGACAATCGCAATAATAATGCCAAAAGGTATCGATAGCCATAAATGTACTTTCGCAAAGAATTTTCTCATTTTCCGAATAATTGTTTAATCCCGTCATATATACCCGGAACCGCTACCGTTCCATGGTTCTCGTCGGGAAATGATTTACTAAAGAAACGCAGGTTCTCCGCTTGTGGTAAAACCTCCGAAAGAAGATAACTCACTTTGTCAAGATGAATGTCCACCCGGTCCGTCCTTTTTTTAGACGCGACACCGATATACAGGCTTTTCCCTTTAAAATCCCTGCCTGCAACCAAAGCCTCCGCCTCCCGGACCAACCGCCCCTGATCCCACCACAAACTAGGGTCGACCGCTAGATAGGTATCAAATAATTCCGTATGACGAAGAAACGTATTCAAGGTGAAAAGCCCCGCATACGAATGACCGATAAGCATATTCCAGCCGTTCGTGCGATAGGCACTATCGATAGCGGGGCGAAGTTCTTCCGTAAGAAACTTACTGAAAGCCTCACTTCCCCCTCCTTGCGGAATCGCATCTATGGAGATTTTACCATCCCGTCCGGCGGCTGAAGCGGTAGGCGTAAAATCACGTGTCCGATCCGAATTTAATACCCCGACAATAATACAGGGAGGTAGATATTTACCTCTACCGGATGCCAACGTTTTCCTTATGCCTACCAGCGAATGAAAGAAAGAATCTCCATCTAGCAGGTAAACAACCGGATAGCGTTGTTTCGTATCCATATTATAATGCTCCGGCAAGTGTATCCAATAACTCCGTTCTTCTTGCAATACGGTAGAGTACAAAACCAGTTCCTTTCCTATACAAATATCCTCCTGGCTCCGCAGGGTTAGTGGGAGCAGGAGGAATATTAAAAGAATGTGAGTCCGACTCATACTTGCTTATTATTCTTGAGCGGCAGTCAATTTACCTACACCACTGATTTGCTCTGCCTCAACGGTAAGACCTTTTGTTGCGGTAGCTGTCTTCGGATCGATACGATACACGGCCGGTTGACTCCCATCGGTAGTCGTAACCGCCATATAAGCGATACCATCCTCCGAGAACGGAGTATTGCCAAATCCAGAAATAACATCCGTGGAAGGCAGCCCCTTCACGTAAGTAAGACTCTTATCCTCTCCTTTATAAATAGCCAACTCTTTCGCGGCGAATCCGGATTCAGTCAACGGACGATCATACATCAACAACAAGAAATAATCTTCCGTGATATGCCAACAACGCAAGAATGCCTTACCACCCGTCTGTGCCTCCAAATTACAATAATAATCAGGATCAAACTCCTCCGCGTTAGCCTTAATACGAACTACACCGGCCGGCAAAGTCGTTTTCTGTACCTCCGCGGTCATCGTCTTGGCATAGCTGGGCGAGAACACATACACATCGCCGTTGTCTGCCGTCCAAATGGTCTGGTAGTATTGAGAACGGTTACGTCCGCAAGCATAACTGATCTTATCCGTCTTTATCAGTTTCGGGTTCTCGAATTTCTCGTTCGCATAAATAGCGACCCAAGCCTCGTTCGGATATTGCGTCCATTGCAATTCCCCTTTTTCGTAAGCGCCACTACCGCTTCCTCCGGATTCTGTCTTTACCAGCTCCGGGTATTTAACATATTTACCTCCCTCCGCTTTCACGCCGTACTTACTCAATCCCATCGGGATAGCCGCGGAATAGATCCGGCCGTTCGCTTGGAGAATACCCGCTAACGTAACGAACTCGCCATTTCCCAAATAATTCTCCGACAAGATCGTATTCGTGTTTGTCGTAAACGTCTCTTTGGCCACATCCAGATAAGAGAGCAAGAAGCCTTTAGGCAGATAACCATTCTCGTCCGCATATTCCTCACCCAGATCACCGGTAGAAGATGTAATGATATAGTCGCCATAGATACCATAAGAAGTAAATCGCTTGATCTCGTAAGTATTATCACGCTCTTTAATCTTACCTTCCGCATTCAGTACGTATGAAGAAGTAACACCAGCATTTCCTTGGTTGTAAACCAAACGATACAAATATTTATCCTTATAGAAGATCCATTGCGTACCGCTTTCCGTAGTGAGTCCGTTGTTTTTAGCGGAGATAGAGCCATCCCCCAGCGTATCGGCTGTCAACAAGTAATTTGCGTCACCGACAGAAGCGGCGACTACATAGCTCGAAACCGCCTCCGAGGTCGATCCTCCGCCATTTCCATTCCCGTTGCCTCCGTTATCCGGGTTTACAGGATCGTCGTCACTACAAGAAGTAAATACTCCCCCAACCAATAACGCGACGGCAAGACCTGTCATTAAATAATTCTTCTTCATGTTGTTTTAATCTATTATGTTTTGAATTAATTATTGATAAATAAAAGATAGTCACACTTTAAATTAATTACCGAAATAAACCCTCACCTTACCATAGAAAGCCCTGCCAGCCTTCTGCAAGCTGAAGTTATCGTATAATTTCTCGTTCGTGAGATTCCTGCACTCGAAAGAGATATTGTAACGCCCGTTCTGTATACCATAAGAGAGTGTCAGATTATGCGAGAATTGAGTTGGTACCACAAATTCGGATTCACTGCCTACTGCCTCCGAATACAGCGGGAAACTATGCATATATAAATTATCGTAAGTGACACTTAGCGTATTGCCTTTCTTCCACAAATTACGCCAGTAGAAGGTCACATCCGAGTTGGCAAACTGATAAGGAAGATTCGGCATACGTGCGCCATATGTCAAGCTCTCTTGGTTCGTCCCGCTGGTAACCGTCTTCACGTTATCCCTTACATTCATCTGCGTAAAGTTTCCTCCTACGCTTACCCAGTTAGCGAAACCGTAGCGAACCGAGATATTGTAACCCTTGGTCTCTACACGACCATGATTCACATAGGTAGCGCCATATTTACCGCCGCTCAAATCCGATATATTCCGTTGGATATAATCTTTCGTATTTCGGTAGATCAATCCGCCTTCCACATATACGGAATGCTTACCGAATGTCTCGTTGTAGCTTAAATTCAGATTCACGTTATCGCTGTTCTCCGGTCTCAAGGAAATATCGCCGGTCTCAAGGTCCTCATCGCCAAACATCTCCTCATTGGTCGGCAGGCGATAGGCTTTCTCATAGGACAATTTCGCTTGCAAGCTTTTCAAGATAAAGTAAGTTCCCGCGGCCCCATATCCCATCGCGCTTACCGAATTGGTCGTACGTATATAGTCATCTTGAGCCGAGGAAGTAGCGACAGGCCCCGCGATAAACTGGTTGTAATATTTACCGAACACAGACAAGTTCCAATGTTCCGTCGGCATCAAGCGATACGAAAGACCGCTGATATTTTTACGGGTTTCCTTCGGGATAGCGTTCGCTTCCGAGTCCTCGTTCAAAAGAGACTGATTCGAACGCCGGAACGCGTTGATCACGTGATTGAACGTGAACGTATGCGCCTTACCGATACGGTAGTTAGCTGTTAAGGTTCCGTTCCAGTTATTATTATCCGACCGGGTGTTCTGATAAGATTGCTCACCGGGCATCCGGAGCGGACGCATCTCGCCACGCCAATTATATTCATAGGAAGAGGTATCTACATTGTTCGTCATGTTCTTATTATAATTCGCCGTCAATACCACATCCAAGCCCCTAACGAAGAAATCACGCTTGCGATAGTCCAACGACGGCATGATCGAGTATCCCTTCCGATATTTGCCGCCAAACACCACTTCTTGGCGTACGCCCGTCTGTATATCTTTATACATATGTGAATAGGTAAACCCAAACATCAAACGATCCGCCCATTTCTTATCCACGAAACCTATTTTCCCGATAACGGCCTCGTTATGATACGTATCATGAAAACGCTTCACATGCTCGATCTTTTTCTTATTGATCGCTCCGGTCGTAAAGTCCTTCACCGGAGTATCCACATAGTAATTATTATCCGAATAATTCTGGAAAACGTTGATCTCATACGTGAGTCCGCTCCGGAAAGTTTGTCCGAAGTTCACATAAGATTTATGCGTATTGAAAGACCCGTATGAATAAGAAGCATCCAAGAACCATTTGTTCCGGTTCTTCTTGGTGATGATATTGATAACACCTCCGATAGCGTCTGTTCCGAAACCCACCGGTACCACACCCTTATAGACCTCTATACGCTCGGCATAATTCACCGGAATGTTATTCAGTCCGAAAGAACTGCCGACACCTTCTTGCGGAACCCCATCGATAAAGATCTTGATATGCTTGCCGGTAAATCCATCCATCATCAGTTGCATATCCGAGCCGACACCGCCGGACTCCCGGATCTTCATTCCGGGCGCTTGAGCCAAGGCTTCACTCAAGTTCTGGGTTGAATTTTGCAAGGCTTTCGTATCGAGGGCCACGGCATTGAACGCAGAACGCTTGAGCCGGGTCACGCCATTAGAAACGACAACCACCTCATCCAACTCCGTAGCTTGAGGGCTGATTACCACATTCATCTTTGTCCGTTCCCCACGCATCAGTTTCACGGGTTTCTCTACCGTCTTATATCCGATAGCCGATACTACTAATGTATATTCTCCCGCGGGAGCTTGAAGATGATAGATACCTTCCTCATTCGTAGTCCCGCCGTAATTCGTACCTTTTAGATAAACGGTAGCGAAATCCACGGTTGTTTTTTCCGTGGACAGGACTTTACCCGATATCATTGTTTTATGTTGAGAAAAAGCCGAGATGGAAATAAGCAACAGTAAAAAGGAGAGGAAAAGCCCTCTGATTTTCTTCATCATCATTTAATCAATTATGTTATTTAAAACGCTGCAAAGTTACGATCAGAGACTACCGTCCCACAATACCTAAGAATGGGTAAAATCACATTAAAAATCCACGGAGGTATACCAAACAATCCCCTTATTCAGGTAATTGGATGTATGGAGTAAGTTCGTAAAATTGAGTTATGTCAAATTTTAAATCTATTTAAACCCAATCGCAAGTTTTTGAGAGACATTTTCTTAATAAACTTCAAAAAGGTTAACTATATTTGCGAGAAACAGATGTTTAATTTTAATTCTTTATCACCATGACAGACAGAAGAACATTTTTGAGAAACATTTCATTACTTACTTTAGGGGGCATAGCCAGCCAAAAAGTAATGGCTTCAAATCCCACCAGATCCATACCCGCCACGGATGCGATATCCTCGGCAACCGCCGGGAAAAAGATGGGGTTGCAAACCTATTCGCTCGGACAGGAGTTACTGCAAGATATGCCTAACGGATTGAACCGATTGGCAAAAGCGGGATATACCGATCTGGAGATTTTCGGATATAGGGAAGACACTGGTAAATTCGGTGATTATAATCCTAAAAATACGACATTCATCGCCTCCAAGGATTATAAGAAAATGGTGGATGATGCCGGTTTGAGAATCAGTAGCTCACACCTGACCCCTTCTCTTCGTGAGTACACGAAAGAGAATATGCCCAAATTCGACGAGTTCTGGAAAAAGGCAACCGATATCCATGCCGAGCTAGGTGTTAGTTGTATGGTACAACCGAGTTTACCCCGTATCGAAAACGAGGATGACGCCAAAGTAGTATCGGAGATCTTCAACCGTGCCGGAGAGATCACGAAGAAAGCGGGAATCCTATGGGGCTACCATAATCACAGCAATGAGTTCAAACGGGTATTGAAAGCCGGCGAGAAACCGGAACAGAACCCGAATCCGTGGGCACCTCCTAAGGGTACTTATATCGAGGAGTTATTCCTGAAAAATACCGATCCGGATAAGGTTATGTTCGAGTTGGATGTATATTGGGCCGTTATGGGGCAGCAAGATCCCGTGGAATGGATGGAGAATTATCCGAATCGTTTTAAGTTATTGCACATCAAGGATCGTTGGATCATCGGTGATTCCGGTATGATGAATTTCCCGAATATATTCAAAAAAGCGTACGAGATCGGTATCCTCGGCTACTACGTGGAACTGGAAGGTGACAAAAAAGGCCGTACCCAGTTCGAGGGCGTAGAGAAGAGCGCCGCCTATTTGCAAGCCGCTCCGTTCGTTAAATAAAACATCCCGATTTATCCCATAAAAAAGACAGTGTTTCCGTAGGGCGATCATACGCTTGGGAACACTGTCTTTTTATTTATTTTGCCTTCAAAAAAACACGTACATGTTTTTTCAAAGGGCATTACATGATTAAAAGCTCATCTTTACACCGGCAAAATAACTTCTCGGGCTAGCCGGGCCATAGATATAGGAGGAATCCCGGTTCTTACCTTGGTCAAAGTCGGATTGGTAAGCGTTGAACAGATTCTGCACGCCCCCATTTACTTCTAGTTTCAGCTCTTTGTAAAGCGGGAACTCATACGCAAGCTTGATATTCATATCAAAGAAATCCGGAGTCTCCACCGCCTTATCCAAAGGTATATATCCCGCCAAATGCTGCACCAACATACTTCCCGTATAGGTTCCCGACAGGGAAGCCGTGAAACGTTTGAAAGGCGTGAGAGTAGCCGTAAAATAACCATAGATATCCGGCGTACGGAACATCTTTGTCTCGGCTGGCACATTCTCGTCATCGCTCCATTTCTCGGCCTCTTTATAACGGCTTCGCTGGAAAGTAGCGCCCGCTTGCAAAGATAGCCATGAAGTTAACACCGACTTTCCTTCCAAGGTTAATCCCATCACTTTCGCCCCGGAACCGTTACGACGTTCCTTAATCAGATTGCCTTGCTCATCTTTCCCGATATCTTCCAAGACAAACACATCACTTAAGCTGGTGTAAAAACCTTCCACCAAGAAGTTCAACTGGATACCATTCTTAAAACGATGGTAAAAATCGACCGAAGCACTCAAGCTTTGCGATTTCTCCTCGGATAAATCTTTCGCACGCTGGATCATAGCGACCTCTCCGCCGACCGCCGAGATATGCATATCCTCATCGAACGCTTGCGGGGCACGGAAACCACTGGAATAACTAGCCCGGATATTGATATCTTCCGTCGGGTTAAAACGGATATTCGCACGAGGGCTGAATATTACATGATCCATCATATTATGTTTATCCAAACGACCGCCAATCAAGAAGCTCCATCGCTTATTTTTCCACTCATTCTGCAAAAATGCGCTCTCGATATGCACCTTCTGATTCGTAAAGCGATTATACCCGATCATCTCGTCTTTCAAATGATCGAAACTATACTCCAAACCGGCAGTCAAATCCGATGGCATAAATAAGAATTTATCAAAACTATAAGCATATTGCGTACCGGCCATAACCGTCAGGTCCGTAGTCTTGCCGTAAGCGTTCGGATCTTGGTTCGTCCCGTAATAACTATCCCGGTCTGTATTCTGGGCAGAAGTGAAAACACTCCATTTATGTTTGTAATCCTTGGAGAAAAGATCGAATTTCAGACCTCCTCCATCAATCGAATGCTCCAACTGTTCGGCGATATCCGCTTCATGAGGCGGACGATCCAACAGATTTCCTCCCCTGCGGTATTCATTCATATGATGATACTCGAATGTCAATTTACTATAAGTACTCGTTTTCAGGTACGAACGGAAACCAACCGTTTGATTCTTCAATTTAGGCAACTCCGTAAAACCATCTCCATCCTGATCAAAACCCGAACGATGACGGTTCTGGCCAAAAAGATATAAGCCCGCTTTCCCATTTTCCGATACCAAAGAGGCATTTAGGGTCGTATTATTATCGAAAGCAGATGTCCCACCGATCGAGGTTAATGTATGCGACAATTCCCCGGAATTTCTCAAGGGCTCCTTCGTGATGATATTAATTGTCCCGGCGATAGCGGACGAGCCGAACAGTGCCGATCCCCCTCCTCGCATCACCTCTACCCGCTCGATCATATTCGCCGGTATTTGCTCAAGCCCATATACGCCGGATAAAGCACTGAATATGGGACGTGAATCAATCAGTATTTGGGTATAAGGTCCGTCTAATCCATTGATCCGGACTTGCTGGAAACCGCAATTCTGGCAATTCGTCTCCACCCGTACACCCGGTTGGAAATTTAGTCCCTGTGCCAAATTCACCGCATTGGTCGTAGTAAAAACCTTCGCATCCAATACATTCACTAATGTGGGAGCCAACCGGCGGGAAGTTTCCGCACGATTCGCAGATACCACCACGCCATCCAAGGCGATCTGGTCTTCTTCCAGTTCTACATTAATCTCTAAGGTTTTTCCTTTCTTTAGGCTCACTTCTTTAGAGACAGTCTTATACCCGAGCGCTTTATATTCCAGCGTAAATTTACCTTCCGGCAGATTCTTCAGGAAATAATGTCCCGAGTTATCGGTGGTCGTACCGATCGTGGTACCTTTTAACAATACGTTGATAAAGGGAAGATGTTCCCCTGTTTTCTTATCCAAGACATGTCCGAAAACATTTGCGTCTGAGTCGTTTAGACGGTCCTCTCCCGTGGCCTGAGCTACCGTTAGGGCACAGCACAGGCATAGTATAAAGATGAAAAATTTATTCATTTTAATTTATTCTGATAAGTAATACAATGTTATTAATCTCACAATATCAGAATATGGGAGGAGCCCGAAGCGTACGTCTTCCCCGGAAGGGAACGATATAGTCCGGATAGACCGGAGCGAAAGATAAGTTACGGATAAAGGAATAAAAAGCCGCCAGCAGAATAGCGACGAAAGCCGCACCTGTTATCTGCAAGACAGATAACTGATGAAGCAACTGAAACTCGGCGTAGCCATGTTCATGGTCCGGACGACCATCGTCCGTTTTATGATACGGGTGAGAATGGACGATTGTTACCCCGTTGACAATATGAACGTGGGTAAACGCAATAATACATCCCAAATAGGCTATGAACAGCGCAGGGAGTAATATCCTCAGATATTTTCTTAATCTATCCATCTCTTTTCTCTCGATCGCAAATATAGTAATATAACCGATAAAAGAGATACGCTGTTCAAAAATTACCTATTTGTAGGTATTTCATCAACCGAGTACACCACGTACCCGATCTTCAAAGGCCGAAAGGGCCGCTTTGGCGCCTTCTCCCATAGAAATAATGATTTGCTTAAAGGGTACGGTGGAAACGTCGCCCGCTGCATAAATACCCGGGACATTCGTCCGGCAATGTGCGTCAATCACGATCTCACCGGGACGATTTGTTTCGACAATCTCCTTAAAGACACCACTATTAGCGGCTAAGCCGATTTGAACAAAAATACCGTCTAAATGAATAACACGCTCTTCCCCTGTCTTACGATCCTTTGTACGGATACCGGTTACCTTGTCGCCATTTCCAACCACCTCGGTTGTTTGTGAACTAACAAAGATCTCGACATTCGGCAAACTCTTCGCTTTCTCTTGCAAGACTTGATCCGCTTTTAACTCATCCATAAACTCCAAAACGGTTACTTTCGAACAGATCCCCGCCAAATCAATAGCCGCCTCGATACCGGAATTTCCACCGCCAACCACGGCAACATGTTTTCCCTTATAAAACGGACCGTCGCAATGAGGACAAAAAGCCACTCCACGCCCTATATACTCTGCCTCACCCGGTACATTCAATTTACGCCAGCTAGCGCCCGTAGCGACAATAACCGCCGGAGCCTTGAATATCTCACCTCCAGCCGTAGATAAAACCTTCTCGTTTCCTTCTATCGTTACCTTCTCTATACGACGATGCTCCAGCAGGTCAATCGGATATTGCCGCATATGCAAGCGCAGATTGTCAGCCAACTGGGTACCTGTTGTCTCCGGAACTGAAATCAGATTCTCAATTCCTACCGTCTCCTTCACCTGCCCGCCGATACGCTCCGCCACGACAGCGACACTCAGCCCCTTTCGTGCGGAATAAATAGCGGCAGAAGCACCAGCCGGACCCCCACCGACCACAACCACGTCATATCGTTTTACCGTCTTCTCCGTCAGGCTCTCATTGATTCCATACTGAGCTTCCAGCTTCGATAACAATTCACCGAATTCCCCACGTCCTACATGGATCAGTTTTCCATCCGCAAAGACAGAGGGGACGCCTTGTATCTTCAAGGCATCAACTTCCGCCTGATTGATAGCCCCATCTACCATCTCATGATGGATCTGAGGATTTAAAGTCGTCATAGCGTTTAATGCCTGTACCACATCCGGGCAATTCGTACAAGTCAAAGAGACATAGGTCGTCAGATGTATCGAGCCATTCAAGGCTTTAACACGATTACAAATACTCTCGTCCGGAAAATTCTTGCCTTTCCCATCTGAATTCAAGATCGCCAACAGCAAGGAAGTAAACTCGTGTCCATTAGGTACTCCACGAAACTTAATCCCCGTTTTCGCTCCATCCTTTAATAAAATGAATTCCAATCCATCCCCATCAGATACTCGCATAGATATTTTATCCGAACAAGAGGCAACATCACCTAATAAATCCAACAACTCTTGTCTACTTTCATGCGCAGGAGAGATCGATATATCAAAGGTATAATTCGCATTTAACCCTGCGAATATACCTTTTAATTGTTCTTTTAATGTTGATTCTAACACGATCTATACTCTTAATTATTTAGATTTTCCCTACCAAGTCAATGCTAGGTTTCAAGGTAGCCTCCCCTTTCTTCCATTTAGCGGGACAAACCTCACCATCATGTGAAGCGACAAACTGAGCGGCTTCAACTTTACGAAGTAACTCGGAAGCGTCACGACCGATATTGTTATCATGAATCTCGGCCACTTTGATCTTTCCTTCCGGATTTACCAAGAAAGTGCCACGGTATGCCATACCCTCTTCCTCAATCATCACACCAAACGCACGACTCAGTGCTCCAGTGGGATCCGCCAACATCGGATATTGGATCTTACGGATAGTCTCGGAAGCGTCATGCCAAGCTTTATGTACAAAATGAGAGTCTGTACTTACAGAGTAAATTTCTACTCCCATTGATTTAAACTGCTCATACTTCTCAGCCATATCGACCAACTCTGTTGGACAAACAAATGTAAAATCGGCCGGGTAGAAGAAAAAGATAGCCCACTTACCCAAAACGTCCTCGTTGGTTACAGTCTTGAAATTACCATTTTGAAAAGCTTGTACTTTAAACTCCGGAAGTTGAGAATTAATAATCGGTTCCATACTTGTTCCTATTTTTAAATGAATACTATTTGTTTTTATTTCCGATACAAAAATATAACATATTTCTTCATTAAAACAATTTTTCTAATCGATATATTTTATGAGGTTATAGATAACACTTTATCAATCAATAAAAAGGGCCTATCCTCACGGATAAGCCCTTCAATATCTTGGGTTTTGGATTACTACATAATTAGCGATTATAATTTACTTTATATACTTAATTGATTCTTTTGTATCCGTATACGGCACGGTCTCCCAATTCCTCCTCGATACGAAGCAGCTGGTTATATTTAGCCATACGGTCCGAACGACTTAATGATCCCGTCTTGATCTGTCCGCTATTGGTAGCGACAGCGATATCGGCGATCGTAGCGTCTTCCGTCTCACCGGAACGGTGTGAAGTAACGGTCGTATATCCATGGCGGTGAGCCATCTCGATAGCGTTCAGTGTCTCCGTCAAGGAACCAATCTGATTTACCTTGATCAAGATCGAGTTACCGCAACCTTCTTTAATACCCCTTGAAAGGAACTCTACATTTGTCACGAACAAATCATCTCCGACTAATTGGCAATGGTTACCGATACGATCTGTCAGTTTCTTCCAACCAGCCCAATCATTCTCACTCATACCATCCTCGATGGAATCGATCGGGTATTCGTTGATCAGTTTTTCCAGATAATCCACTTGTTCGTCGGAAGTACGTTTCACGCCTTTTTCTCCTTCAAACTTCGTGTAATCGTAGATTCCATCCTTATAAAACTCAGAAGAAGCGCAATCCATACCGATCATCACATCCTTGCCCGGTTCATAACCAGCCGCATTGATAGCGGCGATAATTGAGTTCAAGGCATCTTCCGTACCTTCCAAATTCGGGGCGAAACCACCCTCATCACCAACAGCGGTACTTAACCCACGATCGTGCAATACCTTTTTCAACGCATGGAATACCTCAGCGCCCATACGTAAGCCTTCCTTGAAAGAAGCGGCACCTACCGGACGAATCATAAATTCTTGGAAAGCGATCGGAGCGTCGCTATGCGAACCGCCATTGATTATATTCATCATCGGAACAGGCATCACGTAGGTATTCGTTCCACCAATATATCTATATAAAGGAATATCCAAATAATTTGCGGCAGCTTTCGCTACAGCTAAAGAAACGCCAAGGATAGCGTTCGCACCTAGTTTCGATTTAGTTTTCGTACCGTCCAAAGCCAACATCGCATGATCGATACCTATCTGATCCAAGGCAGACATCCCCTTCAATGCCGGAGCGATAATCGTATTGATATTCTCAACCGCTTTCAATACGCCTTTACCACCATAACGCTTCTTGTCGCCATCACGCAACTCCAAAGCCTCGTTCTCGCCGGTGGACGCACCGGAAGGCACAGACGCACGGCCCATAACGCCGGACTCTAGTAAAATATCAACCTCTACTGTCGGGTTACCTCTTGAATCTAGGATCTCACGTCCTGTAATCTTTTCTATTTTCATTGCTTCTACGTTTTTTAAACTGACGCAAATATAGATGGATTACTTGAACCGTGAAATCACCACAAATTGCTATTTTCACCTCAATAATACCTGAATGTAGGTAGAGACTACAACACTCCCGCCCGCACCCGGCTCAAAGATTCGGGTGTCATCAATAAATACGAGGCGATATGATTGACAGAAGCACGTTTCGCTGCTTCCGGATATTCCTGTTGAAAACGCAGATAACGTTTTCTTGCCGACTCAAAACGCCAAGAGTCCGCTTTCTCTTGCGAAAGCATCAAAGCCCACTCCAGTATTTTCTGGTACAATCTATTAATAGCTAAAGATGTTTTCAATAAATCGCTAAATTCCGAAAAAGAGATCCGGTGATAAACCGTCGGTTCCAATGCCTCGATTAATAAACGCGTCGGTTCTCTTTGGAATGTGCTGGCTATACAAATAACGATATTTCCCTCACAGGAGAAATGCTCGGTAATATCACGTTTATTCTTATAGTAAAACTGGCGTAATAATCCCGATTCCACATAATATAAATATTTAGATATTTGTCCGTTATCCAACAATAATTCTCCTTTCGCAGCCTTACTTGATTCTATGATCGAGGCCAGAGAATCCAAATCCGCATTGGGTAATGGATAAAAACGTTTGGATATCATTTCGGCTATTTCTTGTGGTGTCTTCATACTATTCATCATTTTCTGATCTATATCATTTTTTATCTCCTTACAAAAATAGATATTTGTTGCATATAACAAAACAAACACATATTAAATAGTCAAGGTTAGTCTAGGCAAAAAATTATTACTATCGTTTAAAAGCTAATCGGATTAGATTGTTTTCCCTGATTAGCTGTTGCATAATCGCAAGGCTTGATCGAGAGATCAGGCCTTGTTATTTTCTGGTTTGTAGCGAGAGAATATCGCTTTCGCATTATCTAAACGTTCTTTTGATAAGGGTTCCACCCCCTTTAACGGATAATCGAGGCCTAATTGCTCATATTTATAGGTTCCCATCGTATGATAAGGCAATAATTCCACTTTGCGAACCACTTTATATGAACTGACATACCGAGCTAACGCCTCCAGCCACTCGTCATTATCCGTATATCCGGGGACAATAACATGGCGAATCCAAGTATCTATGCCACGTCTCTCCAATTCATCCAAGAACAGAAGCGTATTATCCTGCTTGACACCCGCCAGTAACGGATGTAAATCCGGGTTTAAGGTTTTGATGTCCAATAACACTAAGTCCACATAATCCAAGACTTCCCAAGCTTTTGAGGTACATACGAAACCAGATGTGTCCAAAGCTGTGTGAAGACCTTGCTCTTGGCACAAACGGAAAAACTCTTTCAGAAACTCAGGTTGCAATAAAGGTTCCCCACCGGTAACAGTCACCCCCCCACGGGCGATAAAACTCTTATACCGTAAAACTTCCGTCAATAGCTCGCCGGGAGTCATCTGATATTTCACCTTCCCTTTCGGGTTCCAAGTATCCGGGTTATGGCAATACAGGCAACGCAACGGGCAGCCCTGCATAAAAACGACAAAGCGAATTCCGGGACCATCTACGGTCCCGAAACTCTCTAATGAATGTATCTTACCTTTTATCACTTACAGTGAATGGTTAATGGTTCTTGAAATAACATCCAACTGTTGTTCACGAGTCAGTTTCACGAAGTTTACCGCATATCCGGATACACGGATCGTAAGTTGCGGATATTTCTCGGGATGTTCCATAGCGTCGATCAACAAATCCTTATCAAATACGTTAACATTCAGATGCTGACCTCCATCCGGAGTAAAATAGCCATCCAATAAGTTAACCAGATTATTGATCTGCACTTCACGCTCCTTACCCAACGTAGCCGGAGAAACAGCGAAAGTATAAGAGATACCATCGTGCGCATGCTGGAACGGAAGCTTCGCTACCGAAGCTAGCGCAGCGATAGCACCTTTCGTATCACGACCGTTCATAGGGTTCGCGCCCGGAGCGAAAGGAGTTCCACCGATACGGCCATCCGGTGTCGTACCGGTCTTCTTTCCATACACCACGTTAGACGTGATCGTAAGAATCGACTGAGTCGGTTTCGCATGGCGATAGGTCTCGTGCTGGCGCAAATATTCCATGAACTTCTCAGTGATTTCCACAGCGATACTATCCGTACGATCATCGTTATTACCGAAAGGAACATATTCGCCCTCACGTTCGAAATCAACCGCCAAGCCACGCTCGTCACGGATCACACGTACTTTCGTATCACGGATAGCGGCCAACGAATCGGCAACGATAGAAAGACCGGCGATACCTGTCGCACGGATACGCTCTACATCCCCATCGTGAAGCGACATCTCGAATGCCTCATACGCATATTTATCATGCATATAATGGATTATCTTCAAGGCGTTCACATATACCTTCGCCAACCAGCGCATCATTTGTTCATACTTAGCCATCACCTCATCATACTCCAGATACTCACTGCGAACCGGTTCGAACATCGGGGCTACCTGTACGCCGCTACGCTCATCCCGTCCTCCATTGATCGCATACAATAAACACTTCGCTAAATTCGCACGAGCGCCGAAGAACTGCATCTGCTTTCCGATCTTCATGGGGGAAACGCAACAAGCGATACCATAATCATCCCCATAATCCGGACGCATCAAATCGTCATTCTCATATTGGATAGCCGACGTATCGATAGAGACCTTGGCACAGAAACGTTTCCAGTTCTCGGGAGCGTTCTTGAACCACAGCACCGTCAAGTTGGGTTCCGGTGCCGGACCTAAATTATACAATGTATGGAGATAACGATAGGAAGTTCTCGTTACCAAAGAACGTCCGTCCACTCCTTGACCGCCCAACGACTCTGTTACCCAAACCGGATCACCGGAGAACAAATCATTGTATTCCGGTGTACGTAAGAAACGAACGATACGCAACTTGATGATCAGCTGGTCTACTAACTCTTGCGCCTCCTCTTCCGTCATCTTACCCTCACGGATGTCTTTCTCGATGTAAATATCCAAGAATGTAGAGGTACGTCCGATAGACATTGCCGCACCATCCTGATCTTTTACCGCTGCCAGATAAGCCAAATACACAAACTGAACCGCCTCACGAGCATTTTGCGCCGGGCGGGTCACGTCGAAGCCATAACTAGCGCACATTCTCTCGAACGCTTTCAACGCCTTGATTTGCTCAGAAATCTCCTCACGGCTCTGGATAATCTCTTCCGTGATCTCTTGGATATCCAAACGATTCAAGAAACGCTTTTTCTCCTCGATCAAGATTGCCGTACCATATAAAGCGACACGACGATAGTCACCGATAATACGTCCTCTACCATACGCATCGGGCAAGCCGGTGATGATAGCCGAACGACGTGCGGCAACCATCTCTTCCGTATATGCGGAGAAAACGCCCTCGTTATGCGTCTTACGGTACTTCGTGAAGATCTCTTTCGTCATCGGGTCTAAATGATAACCGTAGGCTTCCAAGCTATTCTCGACCATACGGATACCACCCTTCGGGAAGATACCACGTTTCAGCGGAGCATCGGTTTGTAACCCAACGATAACCTCATTCTCCTTATCAATATAGCCCGGACCATATACATCGATCCCTTGAGGTAATTTTGTCTCGGCGTCATAAACTCCCTTTTCTCTCTCGACCTTAAACATCTCGGTCAGCTTGTTCCAGACCTTACGGGTCTTCTCGGAAGAAGCGACTAAAAAGGAATCATCCCCTTCATAAGGCGTATAGTTACTCTGGATAAAATCTCTTACATTGATCTCTCTCTTCCAGGTCTCACCCTTAAAGTGATCCCAGTACTCATTCTCAAATTTCATAAACAATCTTATCTAATACCACATTTTTACCGGCACAAAGGTAAAACTTTTATCCTCATGTTCCTGTAACATTTGCGACACCCCTCTAAAATCCCTATAAATAGGTATTAAAAATATACAAGAAGAAACGGGATAGTAATGCGATGCTTTGCACGAAGTCTCCATTTTATTCACTATCTTTGCCTACAGAACGTAAAAGTTAATCTGGATCAAACACATGAGAAATATCCTGTTTACCGTTTTATTTATAGGAATACTATCTTTAATCGCATCTCCTATCTCACTCGCGTCTAAATCTTTGCATAAGGCAAATATGATTAATTTGTCGAACAATGCCATTATTTGCATGCATCAAGATCCGGATGGCTATTTGTGGATCGGGACTTACGACGGACTTAACTTATACAACGGAAAAGATACGTATGTATATCGTTTCGAATTAAATAACAAAAACTCTCTTTGTAGTAATATCATTCACAAAATATCCGACGCAGAACCCGGCTTTTTATGGATATCAACCTCTTTAGGTATCAATAAATTCTCGCTAAAGAAACGGAAAGTCACCGAGTCTTACCCGGGATACATGGAGAGTGATCTGGTAGCGACCGATTCATCCGGTATCACATTAGCCATTTGTAAAGAAAACCGGATATCTTGTTACACCCCATTTAGCGATGGATTCCGGGATCTGCCGAGAGAAGGGATAGGCCCTCAAACCGTACGGACTTTATTCGCCGGAACAGACGGATATTTTTATTTACTATTGACCTCGGGAATACTGAAAAAGTTAACACCGGATTTCTCCAATACAACTTTTAATTTACTATCGGAAGAACGCCAATTCCATAATAAACCGATCTTATCCGCATTTCATGAGAATAACCATATCTTCATTGTCGATACCGACAATAAGTTATATCGCCAACAGGTAGACGGAAGCGGGAAAGAATTCCTGTTTGATCTGTCTGGAATGACAAATAAATATGGAAACATCATTAAGATATGTACCTTCCAATCCAATGTATATATCGTTTTCCGTAACGGCAATATTCTAGACCTAAGCCAACCGGAAAACACGATAGACACGGGCATCGGTATCTTTTGCCTGATGAACGATAAAAGACAGGAGATTCTTTGGGTAGGGACCGATGGACAAGGCATACGGATGTTTTACGATAAACCCGATCTTTTCGGCTCTATCTTACTCAAGGATTTACCGATTAATATACAGAACCCCATACGTTCTTTATATACAGACAATGATCGATCCCTTTGGTTCGGGACAAAAGGAGACGGAATTGTCCGGATACAAGCCTATGACACTTACCCAAACAAAAAGGCGATTCCACAAAGCGCTATCACGCATTTCACCACCGCCGACGGATTATCCAGCAACCGGGTATATAGCTTCCAGAGAAGCGAATTCCATCCTTGTATCTGGATCGGTACGGAAGGCCCGGGGCTCTGTTATTATTCTTATAAAGAAAATCGAATAAAGACGATCCCGCAGCAAGAGGACACTCCCCCTATCCGCTATATCCATTCTATTTGTGAGGTAAACGACTCGACATTATGGTTGGCGACAACCGGCAACGGATTACTGAAGGTTACTTTACGTATGGATAAAGTCACGCCTACAATCAGTAAGATACAAACCTTCCCGCTAAAAAACGGGGAGAATACCTGCAAAGAGATTCAATCCATGATATATGATAACGACTCGACCTTATTTCTCGGGAGTCGTGGCGGTTATGGGGTTATTAGTTTTAACATATTCAACCAGAAATATGAGTTCCTGCAAACCAACAATTTAAGGAATCCGGCCATTGGAGACGTGTTATCTGTATGCCAGACCGAGGATTCTACTTTCTATGCAGGCGCCAGCTCCGGACTTACCCGGATTAAATTTAAAAGAGGAAAGATACATTTACGCCAATTCGATAAAAGCAACGGGATCGCAAACGACATGATCCATGGCATTCATGAGGGGAATGATAGCTGTATCTGGTTAAGCACCAATAAAGGTCTCACCAAATATAATCCCCGGAATAATTTTTTCCATAATTATCATCAACCTTATTTTAGCGTCACGGAATTCTCTGATGACGCTTATTGGAAATGCCCATACTCCGAGCGTTTATTCTTTGGAGGCATCAACGGATTAGTCTGGGTAAATAAACAAACGGAGCCGGAGCATACCTATCAACCCGAATTAAGTTTCTTCGAGTTGCAAATGGATAAACAAATCCTTCCATTATATAAGGACATCAGCCGGAACGGTGTAACGGTTCCGGCTGATGTGCAATCGTTAACGATTGCGTTCGTCGCTCCGGATTACATCAACGGGGAGAATTACGAGTATTCGTATCAGTTGGTCAACTATAATTCCTCTTGGGAAAAATTGCAAAAGACAAACAAGGTAACTTTCATGAACCTCCCGTACGGGGAATACTTGCTGAAAGTCCGTTATCGTAACGATGTCATTGATTCGTCGGCAAAAGAATACACCCTACCTATCAAGGTATTACCTCCTATTTATCTAAGCTCATTAGCTATTTTCACGTATCTTTTTATCGGTACGGTTTTAATCATCATTGCCATCTATCGCATCCATTACCAAATACTAAAGAAACAGAAACAAATAGCAGACAAGATCAAGGAGGAGCAAAAAGAGAAGCTATACGAGTCTAAGCTGAATTTCTTTACCCATATCACGCATGAGTTATGTACCCCGCTTACCTTGATCAATGGCGTGGAGAATTATATCCAAGCCTATGCCGCCACCTCAAAAGACAAGACATTAGAAAAATACACTTCAGTCCTCCGGGAAAATGTAGAGGAACTGAACGGGCTTATCCAAGAAATCCTTGATTTCCGGAAAGCGGAAGACGCTGGATTCAGTCATACGCACATCCGAAGAGTATCCGTATCCTCTCTTTTGCGAACTCAATTCGAATGGTTTTACCCACTATCCGAGCAACACCAAATCCAATTCAAGATCGATGCTCCCAAAGAGCTTTATTGGAATACGGATTCCGTCTATTTCAAGAAGATCCTAGCAAATCTGATTTCCAACGCATTTAAGTATACGGAAGACGGGGGCACGGTTCGTATCTCCTTACATGAGGAGGAGAACTTCCTCGTCCTTAAAGTTTACAACACCGGCAAAGGAATCGAGGAGGCAGACATGCAAAATATTTTCGACCGATATCGTATCCTTGGCACGATGGATAACGACGATAACAGGCAAAATACGGCACGGAATGGCCTCGGCTTATTTATCTGCCACAGCCTCGTACAATCCTTAGGTGGTAAAATCGACATAGAGAGTGAGGTCGGCCAATATGCTGAATTTACAGTTACCTTACCTTTTGGCATCGTAGAGGAGAGCTCAGACGACACGATAGACGAAGATATTCCCGTATCGCTTCCTTCCCCAAACACGGATATACAAAAGCCGCAAATCTCACATACGGCACAAAAAGAGACGGAAGATAAACCGATGATACTCGTTATCGACGATCATAAAGACATCGTCTGGCTAATCACGGAAACCCTCTCTTCCGAATATCAGGTTCAGGAAGCTTATAATGCGGAGGAGGCTCTGGAATTCCTCAAGCAATACACTCCCTCCCTTATCATCACCGATATCATGATGCCTAATATCGACGGATTGGAATTGATCTCTCTTATCAAGGAAAATAGATATACCCGTCATATCCCGCTTATTATCGTATCTGCCAAAATATCAGACCAAGAGCAAGCGGCAGGACTTAATATAGGAGCGGATGCCTATCTAACCAAGCCTTTCTCGCCAACAGTTCTCCTATCCGTCGTGAACCGATTGATGACAAATCAAAGAGAATTAAAAGAGTATTTCTATTCTCCGGAAAGTGCTTATCAATATACGGAAGGGCAATTATTACATCAAGAAGACAAGGAATTCCTTGACGCCGTAACCGCTATCATCAAAGAAAATGTCAGCAAGGAAGGACTCGGTCCCGAGCTGGTAGCGGACGCACTGAATATAAACACCCGCATCTTATATCGCCGTTTCAAGAAAATATCTACCATGACGCCGAGTGATTTTATAAAGGATTATAGGTTAAACTATGCAGCGCAATTACTCGTAAATACCAACATGAGCGTTCAGGAAATTATTTATAATGTAGGGATTTCTAACAAATCATACTTCTATAGGGAGTTTGCCCGTAAATATAACATGACTCCTAAAGAATACCGCACAAAAGAGGCATAAATCATTGATTCCTAAATAGTGTCATAATCTACCAAAAGAGTATCATAATCTGCCATATGCATTTCATGACACTTCTTCGGTATTTCAAAGCACTCTTCAATTCGTTAAGACCTATTAATATTGCTGTCGAATAACAAAGCAAACCGCTTGTATGTATTCTTCCTTCGGGAAGCACATTATTAACTTTTAATTTAATGTTTTTATGAAAAAAAAGAGTGAAGGTAAGACGAGGAAATGCCTGACTTTATTAGGTGGACGAACCTCTTTGTTACTTTGTTTATCTTTAATGTTTCAGTCCTCTTATGCGGCCGAAGATTCTACTGTTCCTGAAATGGGAAACATGGAGATTCATCAGATCGCACAGCAAAGTTCAACCATTAAAGGTGTAGTAAAAGACCAAAAGGGTGAACCTCTGATTGGCGTTAGTATTGTTGTGAAAGGAACCACGAACGGAACAGCTTCGGACTTTGACGGAAATTTCACCTTGGATGTGCCGGATAACAGCACATTGGTATTTTCCTTCATCGGCTTCAAATCCCAAGAAGTTCGTTATACCGGGCAAAAAACATTGAACATAGTCTTAGCTGAAGACTCTGAGACACTAGACGAGGTAGTAGTCGTAGGTTACGGTTCCCAAAAGAAAGGTGAGATCACCTCATCCGTTACCAGCGTGAAAGCATCCGACTTTAACAAGGCACCGGTAGTGAACCCGATGCAATTGGTGGAAGGACGTGTAGCTGGTCTGACTGTATCACGTGGTAGCACCGACCCGAATGGCGAGGTAAAAGTACAGATGCGTGGTGCCTCATCTCTGAAAGGTAGCAATGAGCCTCTCGTTATTATCGACGGTATGCCGGGTAATATGACTTCTTTGAACGCTATCGCACCCGAGGATATCGAGGCGATCGACGTATTGAAAGACGGTTCCGCAGCCGCTATCTACGGAACCCGGGGTAATAACGGTGTGATCATCGTCTCCACGAGACGTCCGCAAGCCGGAACTACTCAAGTGGATTACTCAGGATATATCATGCACGAGGCGGTTTATAAACGGCCGGAAATCTTAAATGGAGACGAGTTCGTCGCTTATGGCAAGGAAACCAACAACGCCAATATCCGCGACTTTGGTTGACGGGATAACCATTACGACGCTTTATTGAATAAGAGTAATTTCACCCATGTACACAACTTGACCGCTACCGGTGGTAATGGTAAGACAAACTATCGCGCTTCTTTAAATTACAAAAAGAATGATGGTATGATCCGTAACACCAGCCGTGAAACGATCAATGGCTCTATCGCCGTGAACCACCGTGCGTTTGATGATAAACTACAGCTTTCTTTCAATCTAGCAAACTCTTTCGTGAAAGTGGACGCGGTTTCCGATGATGTGGATAAGGTAGGAGATATCCCTAATTACGGCATATTATACCAGGCGATCCGTATCAACCCGACGATGCCTATTTATAAGGAAGACGGCTCCTTCTGGGAAACTTACAGCGGTTACGAAGATTTCAACCCGGTAGCCCGCATATACCAGCGTACCAAGAAAAAGGAATTCAAGAATTTATTGGCGAACTTCAAGGCTCAATATGAGATTATCCCCGGTCTGACAGCCGCCGCTTTCTTCGCTATGGAGAAGAACGACGCATTAACTAACGATTATAGTATGCGTGAGGAATATAGCCAATATAAAGACGGTACAAACGGACGCGCCAAAAAAGAATATTATCAGAATACCAATCGTACTACTGAATGGACAGCAAACTACAATACTTCCATCAACGGCGTACACAATATTACCGGTTTGCTGGGATACAGTTACCAAGATTTTGAATACGAGCAATTCAGCGCCGAGAACAAAAACTTCTTGACGGACGTATTCGGTACCAATAACCTAGAAGCCGGCGGTTACCTAAAAGATGGTAAGGCCGAGATGAAGAGTAAAAAAGAGACCAGCAAACTGATCGCCTTCTTCGCCCGTGCCAACTATAATTACGACGGTAAATACATGGCCAGCGCCTCTATCCGCCGTGAAGGTTCCACAAAGTTCGGAGCGAACAACAAATGGGCTTGGTTCCCCTCTGTCAGCGCAGGCTGGATGATCTCTCGTGAGGACTTCATGGAGAGCCAAGAAGTATTCGACGTATTGAAATTCCGTGCCGGTTTCGGTATCACGGGTAGTCTACCTACCGATCCATATATGTCTCTCGCTACCTACGGCACAGGTGCTGGAGCTTGGAACGCTTACACCGGTTCATGGCTAACCGCCACTTACGGTCCGAATATCAACCCGAATCCGGATTTGAAATGGGAGAAGAATGAGTCCTTGAACATCGGTTTCGACTTCGGCTTGCTAGGTGGACGCCTAAATGGTACGATCGATTGGTATAGTCGTACGACTCGCGACTTGATCAGTAGCTACAATGCCCAACAGCCATCCTTGATCTACAACACGATCACCACCAACGTAGGCACGATGAGAAATAGAGGTATAGAATTAGCATTAAACGCAGAGGTCGTAAAGACTAAGGATTTCTCTTACACGGCTAATTTCACGTTCTCATACGAGAATAATAAATTGACATCTTTGTCTAACGACGTGTACAAATCTTCTTACGAGGATCAATATGACCTGCCCTCTCCGGGTAACCCGGGCAAGGCTTACCGCCTACAAGAAGGACAGCCGATCGCGTCATTCTTCGGTTATGTATGCGATGGTATCAATCCGGACGGAACTTGGAATCTTCGCGACATAGACGGAAAGGAAGGTCTGTCTGACGCTGACCGTACCTTTATCGGTAATGGTTTGCCGAAATTCAAGGCTGGCTTACAGAACACATTTACCTATAAGAACTTTGACTTCAGCTTCTTCCTGCGCGGTATGTTTGATTATGACGTATTGAACGAGGGTGCTATTTATTTCGGAACGACTGTTAATATTGATCAGTCTGGCACAAACGTATACAAGGATGCCTTGAAGAACAAGGTAACAGAGCAACCATTGTTCTCTTCTTATTATCTAGAGAAAGGGAACTTCTTGAAGATCGATAACGTGACACTAGGTTATACATTCAACTTCAAAAATAATAAATATGTGCGCAACTTACGTATTTATGGTAATGTCACCAATCTTGCGACTATTACAGGATACTCTGGTTTAACCCCTGACGTAAACGTAACAGGACTACAAGCAGGTATAGAGAAGCGCGGATCTTATCCCACCACCCGTACCTTCACGTTTGGCGTTAATTTTGGATTCTAATTAAGTAACAATAGATTTAAGACAATACAATGAAAGCTTTAAAAAATATATGCGCAATTTCATTATTGCTGGGAGCTACCGCATTTACCTCTTGTACGGACCTGACAGAGGAAATACATAGCTCGGTAATCGCTGAGAATTATTACAACAATGCAGGCGAGGTAATGGCCGCCATGATGCGTCCATGGGGACACTTCTGTGGAACTATGCAAGTAGCCCAATCGCCTTGGTCATGTAACGAGTTATCTTCCGACTGTGCCGCATGGCCTCAAAAAGGTCGCCACGGCTATGACAATGGAGACTGGATTCGCTTACACCGCCATCAATGGATTCCTACGGATGGTCAAGTAGTGGATGCTTGGAAAAAATTATTTGAAGGTATCGGATATGCTAACAACTTCCTTACAGATACAGAGAATATAGATTTTGAAGCACTCCAAGTTCCAATGTCTAAAGCACAAGCACAAGCGGAGATGCGTGTATATCGCGCTTACTGTTATTGGTATGTGATGGATATGTTCGGTACGGCTCCAATTTGCGAGAAAATCGGTGAAATCAATCCTTCCTCCAAATCTCGCGCAGAGTTATTCGCTTGGATCGAAAAAGAGTTAAACGAGAGTATTCCTTCTTTGTCAGAGAGTAAAACAGAGACCTACGGACGTGTATCCAAATGGGGGGCTTACGCATTATTGGCTCGTCTCTATTTGAATGCGGAAATTTATACTGGACAAGCACGCTGGGATGATTGTATCGCAGCTTGCGATGAATTAGCTAAGGGAGGTTTCGCATTGGATAAGAAGTGGAACGACACTTTCCGTGCGGATAACGACAAGCGATCTACCGAGATTATCTGGTCAATCGTGTATGATGAAGTATATGCCAAAGGAATGGGTTGGTATCAACGTTGGTTGCATTACGCACACCAAACTGGCTGGGATTTGCAATCCGGTCCTTGGAACGGCTTGGTGACACAACCGACCTTTTATGACTCATTCGCTGACAACGACTTGAGAAAAATTGAGGGTTTCTTGATCGGTAAGCAATATCCTCGCAAAGTAGATGAAAACGGTAATTACTACTACGACACGACCGCAGAGCCTTTGAAAGGTTCAGAGGAGTACAATGGGCAGGATTTGGTATTCGTAAACTACATTAAGTCCATGACCGAGGGCGAAGAAAACAGCGGCGCTCGCTCTATCAAGTATGAGATCCAACCGGGTACTACCGGCGATATGAACAACGACTGGGTGATGTTCCGTTATTCCGAGGTTATCTATAACAAAGCGGAGGCCTTGATGCGTAAGAACGGGGGCAAAGCAACGCAAGAAGTGGTAGATATGATCAACAGCGTTCGTCAACGTTCTTTCAAGGCAGAGGATTGGGAGAAAGCGAAATATACGACCGCTACATTGACAATGGATGAGTTCTTAGCCGAAAAAGGTAGAGAGTTTGCTTTCGAAGGAATCCGCCGTACAGACTTGGTTCGTTTTAACAAGTTCGTAACCACTTCTTGGTGGGACAAGACTGCATCCAACGAACCAAAGCGTAATATCTTCCCTATTCCGCAAAGACAATTGGATGCTAACGCAAACTTATCTCCGAACGAGGCTAACTCATTGTTCTAAATATCAACTAAGTATAGTAGAAATCCATTATTAACAAATTAGCACTTGACAATGATAGAGGACTACTATACTTATTGATCTGAAAATATAAAAGGTTACCTTTGTCACTATCAAAGGTTATCCTTGGAACTATCAAAGGTGACCTTTTATGTTTCATCCTTTTCTAACTAATTGATACGACATGATAAATCTCAAGAAATCGATGTGTTGCCTCTTTCTGGCAGCCAGCTCAACAGTAGCGATCGCACAGACCAGTGTAGTTGATCTTGTAAACCCGATCATCGGGACAAATGGAATGGGACATACATTCCCGGGCGCTTGTGTACCCTTCGGACTCGTGCAACTCAGTCCGGATACAGATACCATACCACACAACGTAGATGGTAAATACCAACCTCGCTCCTACGAGTATTGTGCGGGTTATCAACATAAAGACAGTAGCATCGTAGGTTTCAGCCACACCCACTTCAGCGGTACCGGCCACTCCGACCTCGGGGATATCTTGATTATGCCTACCACCGGAACGTTGAAGCTAAACCCCGGAACGGCCACGAATCCCGATGGCGGTTACCGTTCCCGTTTCTCGCATGGCACCGAGATATCCCGTCCCGGATACTACGAGGTGATGCTCACCGATTATGGCGTAAAGGCACAACTGACCACCACCCAACGGGTCGGCATCCACAAATACACATACCCTACGAACAGTGAGAACCAACGCATTATCCTTGATATGATTCACGGGATCTATAACTATGACGGCAAAGTTCTTTGGACCAATATTCGCGTAGAGAACGATACGCTGGTAACCGGCTATCGTATCACAAACGGTTGGGCACGTACCAACTATACTTATTTCGCCATGTCTTTCTCCAAACCGATCACGCATTACGGATGCGAAGAGAAAGCGAAAGTTAATTATCGGGGCGGTTATGCCAAGTTCAATATGAAAGAGAACTTCCCGGATATCGGAGGACGTAAGATCGTCGCTTATTTTGATTTCGATCCGAAAACGTCTGATGAGTTGGAAGTGAAAGTCGCCCTTTCCGGAGTCAGCACCGAGGGAGCCTTGAAAAATCTACGTGCCGAGGCTTCCGGTGCGGACTTCGACCAATTAGCCGCCAAAGCCTCCGATACTTGGAATAAAGCGCTCTCCGTCATCGACGCAAAAGGAAGCGATGATCAATTGGCTATGCTTTACACCTCCTTGTATCACACGATGATCAATCCTTGCGTATATACGGACGTTGACGGTCAATACCGCGGACTCGACCATAATATCCATCAAGCGGACGGATTCACGAACTATACGGTTTTTTCCGTATGGGATACCTATCGTGCCCTACATCCCCTGTTCAATATCATCAACCGACAAGTTAACACGGATATCGCCAAATCTATGTTGAAACATTGCGAGCAAAGCGTTCATCATGCCTTGCCGATCTGGAGCCATATGGCAAACGAGAACTGGTGCATGATCGGTTATCATTCCGTCTCTGTCTTGGCAGATGCTATCGCCAAAGGATTACCGATCGATAAAGACGCCGCGTTAAAAGCGATGATCAACAGCTCTACGATTCCGTATTATGAGGGAACCAAAGAGTTTATGGAATTAGGTTATGTTCCTTTAGATCGCAACGGTAGCGCAGGCTCCTTGACTTTGGAGTATGCTTATGATGATTGGACAATCTATAATACAGCTTTATTAGTGGGAAACCGATCCGTGGCCGATACCTATAAAAAGCGTGCGTCCAATTACGCAAATGTATTCGATACCTCGATCGGATATGCCCGTCCCCGTTATACGAATGGTAAATTCAAAGAGGACTTCAGTTTGTTAAGCACGCACGGTGAAGGGTTTATCGAGGGAAATGCCTTGAATTATTCCTTCTATGTCCCTCAAGATGTCAATGGTATGATTCAGTTGATGGGAGGCGAGCAAGCATTCATCACTAAAATGGATTCCTTATTCACGATGCATCTTCCCGATGAGTTCTTTGCCGAGACCGAAGACGTAACCAAAGAAGGATTACTAGGAGGTTATGTACACGGTAACGAACCCAGCCATCACATCCCATTCTTATACGCATGGACCAGCCAGCCTTGGAAAACCCAATTCTGGCAACGCGAGATCATGAATAAGATGTATCGCAACAATATCGACGGCCTTTGCGGTAACGACGACTGCGGCCAGATGTCCGCTTGGTATATCCTTTCCGCCATGGGATTCTATCCGGTTTGCCCGGGTACAGATCAATACGTATTAGGCGCTCCTTACCTTCCCTATATGAAGGTCCGCTTGGAGAATGGTAAGACTTTCGAGGTAAAAGCCGATAAAGTCAGCGACAAGAACCGTTATGTAAAAGCGGTAAAGCTAAACGGGAAACCCTATACCAAAGGATACATCACGCAGGATGACATCATGAACGGTGGAACGCTCACTTTCGAGATGACTTCCAGCCCGAACAAAAAGCGATTGTTCAACGGAGAGGATCGCCCTTATTCACTGACGGATTAACCCATTTTATCAGAAAAAACAGACAAGACTCATGAAGTATAAACAATTAATCAGCGGTGCTTTCCTGCTGTGGACTTGCATCGCTTGCTCCGGCAAAAAGGAACAGGCGGCTACAGTAGCGGAAGCCACCTCAAATCCTTGGGATAATTATTACATCGGAAAGATCGATTTCAAGAATCTTTCCCCCGAGGCTAAGGGCTCGGCAATCTATGCCGCCGTTATCCCTGATCCGGAAGCTTATATTACCAAGCACGCCCGCAAGGTCGTAGAGACGCTTTATTTCACTCCGGAAGATAGTATCCCGGGCATCGAGGAGATCCACTATACATTAAAGGAATACGACGGGGTATCCGCGAAAGACGGAGCGCCCCCTTCCATCAGTATCGTATACAGCACGAAATGGATCGAGAAAAGTTTTGCCAATAACGACACCGCGAAAGTGGATTACGAGACCCGTGGCGTATTATACCATGAGCTGACGCATGGTTTCCAATTGGAGCCTCAAGGCATAGGTAGCTATGGGACTAATAAGACTTTCTGGGCCATGATAGAAGGTGTGGCGGATGCCGTAAGATACTTAAACGGCGGTTTTACCTTGGAAGATCGTCCCAAAGGCGGCCATTATATGGATGGTTACCGCACGACAGGCTTCTTCCTCGCATGGCTTACGCAAACCAAGAGCCCGGATTTCCTGCGGAAGTTCAACCGAAGCACATTAGAGGTTATTCCTTGGTCGTTCGATGGTGGCGTGAAATATGCGCTCGGCAATGATTACGACATAGACTCCTTATGGAAAGAATATATGGCAACGATGGGAGATGAAGCGTAGCCCCGGCAAAGGCTACGACCAACGGCGGTAACACTCAACAAGTTACCGCCGTTCTTTTATAGTATCACTCCCGACCTTCCGCCAATAGGCATTATAAGGTCGCAACAATGCCCATCGTAAGCTCCTTATACTGCCCATCCTAACAACCTTACAATGGGCATTGTTACATTATTCCCCTAAAACACCTTCCTTATTTGCATTTCCGTAAACATATATCTACTTTTGCGAAAAAGTAAATATGGAACTTTATACCCGAATCCTGTTGCCGAAAGCACGATTCTCTTTCTCGTATGAGGACCGGGTCGTGATGATGGGCTCCTGCTTCGCCGAGAATATCGGGCGGAAACTGGAAGAGAATAAATTCTCCGTAGATATAAACCCATTCGGTACTCTGTATAACCCGGCTTCCGTAGCGGAAGGATTGCGGATGCTGCTACGCCCGGAGTATTTCACTCCCGGCGATTTATTCCAGCATGAGGGCATATACCATAGTTTTACCCATCATAGCCGTTTCTCCGCTCCCTCGGAAGAAGAATGCCTAGGCCATATAAACAGCCGCTTATCCGAATCCTCCGATTTCCTGCGAAAAGCGACCCGGTTGGTAATCACGTTGGGAACCGCTTTCGTCTACCGCCTCAAGAGCGACGGGCGAATCGTGTCGAATTGCCATAAGCTACCGGAAAAGATGTTCGATCGGCAACGATTATCCACGCAAGAGATCGTCGAGGACTGGAAACCTCTGTTACTAGCCCTTTGGGAACAAAACCCCGCCTTGAAAATCTTATTTACCGTAAGTCCAATCCGCCACTGGAAAGACGGGGCGCACGAGAACCAACTCAGCAAAGCCACCCTATTGCTAGCCACGGACGCCTTACAGAAAGATTATCCCGGCCGAATCGCCTACTTCCCCGCTTATGAGATCCTTATGGACGAGCTCCGGGATTATCGTTTCTATGCGGACGATATGCTCCATCCCTCCCCATTGGCCATTGATTATATTTGGCAACGTTTTATCGAAAATTTCTTATCCACAGACACTTCGGCAATCCTTAAAGAATGGGGTGATATTCAAAAAGCTATTAACCATAAGCCCTTTCAACCGGATAGCGAGGCCTATAAGCGGTTTATCCTTCAAACTTTGTTAAAGATGGAACGAATTAGCGAGAAAATTCCTTCCTTTGATATCAGAAAAGAGATCGAAATAGTAAAGTCTAAACTAAAATAAAAGAATGGAATACGCAATTAAAGAAATAGCAAGAGTTATCGGTGCTAAAACAAACCAATTGCTTGACGATACGGTCAGTTTATTGTTGACTGACAGCCGTCGTCTCTCCTTCCCGGAAAAAAGCCTCTTCTTCGCCTTGAAAACCAAGACGAACGACGGACATAGATATATACAGGAACTCTATAAACTTCGTGTTCGCAACTTCGTGGTAAGCGATATGCTACCGGAGTTCGAGAGCATGAAGGACGCAAACTTCCTGATCGTAAAAGATACGTTACGAGCTTTACAAAAACTGGCGACTCACCACAGGAAGCAATTCAACATCCCCGTGATCGGCATCACCGGTAGCAACGGAAAGACGATCGTAAAGGAATTCCTCTATCAACTGTTGCATAACGAGTTCAACATCGTACGTTCGCCTCGGAGCTACAACTCCCAGTTGGGGGTTCCTCTCTCGGTATGGCAGATGAGCGAGAAAAATACACTGGGCATCTTCGAGGCCGGTATCTCACAACCGGACGAGATGGAACGCCTGCAACCCATTATCGCCCCCACGATCGGTATCATCACGAATATCGGGGAGGCTCATCAAGAGAATTTCCTCTCCTCCAATCAGAAATGTATGGAGAAGCTGACGCTTTTCAATGATTGCGAAGCCATTATTTATGATGGGGATGATTTATTTATCGCCAATTGTATCGAATCGGCTTGCCTTTCTCATAAAGCGATCGCATGGAGCCGTACGGACTCCGAGGCTCCTTTGTTTATCGAGTCTATCGATAAGAAAGAGTTTGAGACGATCATTCACTGTACTTTACTGGGCTTCAACCGGGTCGTTACCATTCCGTTCACGGACGACGCTTCTATCGAGAACGTGATCCATTGTATGGCGGTTATGCTTTACCTAAAACCCACCAGCGTAAACGACGTAACAAAATTCTTGCATCTTGAGCCGGTGGCTATGCGATTGGACGTAAAGCAAGGTATCAACAATTGCCTGTTGATAAATGATACCTATAACTCGGATATCAACTCCTTGGATATCGCGCTCGATTTCCAACAAAGCCGCCGGGTAGGCAAGCAATTAAAGAGCACTTTAATCCTCTCCGATATCCTTCAATCGGGCACCTTGCCGAAATCTCTATATAAGAAGGTCGCCGATTTGGTTCGCCGTAAGAAGATAGATCGTATCATCGGTATCGGCCGCGACTTAAAGGAATATGCTTCCGTCTTCGAGATCGAGAAGGAGTTTTACACGACCACCGAGGAATTTATCAAGTCTCCTTCCTTCAAGAAATTCAAGGATGAGTTGATCTTGATTAAAGGTTCCCGCCATTTCCATTTCGAGCAGATCTCCGAGTTGTTGGAGAAGAAAGTGCATGAGACGATCCTAGAGGTAAATCTGGACGCGATCGTACACAACTTCAATCAGTATCGTTCCAAGCTAAAGCCGGAGACTAAGATGGTTTGTATGGTAAAAGCTTTTGGTTATGGAGCCGGCTCTTACGAGTTGGCGAAGACCCTTCAAGAACATCGTTGCGACTATCTGGCCGTGGCGGTAGCCGACGAGGGAGCCGAATTGCGTAAAGAAGGCATCTCGATCCCCATTATCGTCATGAATCCGGAATTCAGCAGTTTCAATGTCTTGTTCGAGAACCATCTGGAACCGGAAGTCTATAGCTTCCGCCTATTGGATGCCATGATCCGGGAGACCGAGCGCAGAGGGATCACCTCTTACCCTATCCATATCAAGATCGATACCGGCATGCATCGCCTAGGGTTTCAACCGGAGGATGTCCCGGCGATCTGTGAACGCTTGAGAGCGCAATCCGGGGTTATCGCCCGTTCGGTCTTCTCTCATTTAGCCGGAAGCGACTCGTACGTCTTCGATGATTTTACCCATCAACAATTGGATAAATTCACCAAAGCCGCAGGGGAACTAGAAAGCGGGTTAGAGTATAAGGTAATCAAACATATCCTAAACTCCGCGGGAATCGAGCGTTTCGCCGCTTATCAAATGGATATGGTACGTTTAGGTATCGGTTTATATGGAGTAAGCGCATCCGGACAAAAAGGCTTACGGAATGTCAGCACCTTGAAGACAACGATCTTACAAATACAAAACGTACCCGCAGGGGATTCGATCGGTTATAGCCGTATGAGTTATGTGAAACGTGATTCCCGGATCGCTATCATCCCGATCGGATACGCCGACGGACTGGATCGCCACTTCAGCAACGGAGGTGGGGAGGTCTTGATCAATGGACAACGCTGTCCGATTATCGGCAACATCTGCATGGACGCTTGCATGATCGATGTCACCGACATCCATGCGCAAGAAGGCGACGCCGTAATTATTTTCGGCGACGAACTACCGGTGAGCGAACTTTCGGATAAACTGAAAACAATCCCTTATGAGATATTAACCTCTATCTCGCCTCGGGTAAAGAGGGTTTATTTCCGGGAATAAGAAGTAACCGCCAACAAAGAATGGCTCTACCTTGTTTTAATATCAAGGCACATATTCAAATGTCAGGCTATGATATTCATTTGCGTATGTTGCACATTTTGTGTATGTTTGTGCCGTAATTAATAAACAAGAGGTATGAGTCATAATTTATTGAAAGGCAAGAGAGGCATTATCTTCGGTGCGCTGAACGATATGTCTATCGCCTGGAAAGTGGCAGAAAGAGCCGTAGAGGAAGGTGCGACTATCACGTTAAGCAATACGCCTATCGCTGTTCGTATGGGTCAGGTAGATGCTTTGGCGGAGAAGTTGAATGCGCAGGTAATCCCGGCGGACGCAACCAGCGTAGAGGATCTGGAGACCGTATTCGCGAAGTCAGTGGAAATATTAGGTGGTAAAATAGATTTCGTTTTACATTCTATCGGTATGAGCCCGAACGTACGCAAGAAACGTACGTACGATGATCTGGACTATGGAATGCTGGAAAAGACGTTGGATATCTCCGCTATTTCTTTCCACAAGATGCTACAGGTAGCAAAGAAACAAGACGCTATCGCCGAGAATGGTTCCGTGGTGGCATTAAGTTACGTGGCCGCCCAGCGCACGTTCTTCGGATACAACGATATGGCGGACGCTAAGAGCCTGTTGGAATCTATCGCCCGTAGTTTCGGTTACATCTATGGCCGTGAGAAAGGCGTACGTGTGAACACGATCTCCCAATCCCCGACAATGACAACCGCGGGTAGCGGCGTGAAGGGAATGGAACACTTGATGGACTTTTCTAACAAGATGAGTCCACTGGGTAACGCCAACGCCGACGAGTGCGCGGACTATTGCGTAATGATGTTCTCCGACTTTACCCGCAAGGTAACGATGCAGAACCTATACCACGACGGTGGTTTCTCAAGCATGGGTATGAGCCTCCGGGCCATGAACCAATATAGTAAAGGATTAGAGGAATATACAGACGAGAACGGACACATTATCTACGGCTAATATGTTAGTGAGAATCTATCCGGAGAATCCGAATCAAAAAGAAATAGACAAGGTCGTCAAAGTCCTGCAGGACGGCGGCCTTGTCGTTTATCCTACCGACACGGTATACGCCATCGGTTGCGATGCGCTGAACGTACGTGCGGTAGAGAAAATATGTCAGATGAAAGGGGTTAATCCACAGAAAAGCAACCTGTCTATCATCTGCTACGACCTGTCTAATCTTAGTGAATACGCCAAGGTAAGCAACGCCGCTTTCAAGCTGATGAAGAAACATCTGCCCGGTCCTTTCACCTTTATCTTACCCACCAGCAGCGAGCTTCCAAAGATTTACAAGAACCGGAAAGAAGTCGGAATCCGTGTACCGGACAATAACATCACCCGTACATTGGTACAATCCTTGGGAAATCCAATCCTAACCATGTCCATCCGTGACAAGGATGAGGTGATCGAATATACGACAGATCCGGAATTGATACACGAGAAATACGAGCATCAAGTGGATATCGTAATCGACGGCGGTTTCGGAGGATTGGAAGCCTCTACGGTTATAGATTGCACGACGGATAATTTCGAGATCGTACGTCAAGGCAAAGGAGAATTGTAGCTATCCACCACGATTTGTATTCGCTCTTCCGGCAGATTAGCGGGAAACTCCAAGCTTATTTCTTGTTGGTCACCCGGCATTAGCGTAATATAGTTATCCGAATAATGTACCGGTAAGATTCGTTTGCCTGTCTCCTTATCAAAGACCTTGATACGGTTGAAGAACGAGATCTGCGAATCAGCGCTCAGACGGACTGTACCTACGAAATTCGATCCTTCCTTCTTGATCTCGGTCTTGATTCCCGGTCTTGACTTCGGAAGTTGAGATAAGCTGGTGTAGTCTTTCGGCTCGGTTGTCAGCCAATAAATATTGGGGACATCCGCATTCAAGGCCAGCCGTAAGAAATAAGCGCCTTTGATCCCTTCCGGAACGGGGATATCCAATAATTCCTGTACCGTATTCGCCTTGGCGCTCGCTCTCGTCTCTTTCTCCCAAAGCAGTTTGCCTTCCAGATTATAGATACGGGCTACAATCGATAAATCCGTATAATCTTTCAGGGTCGTATTCAACAATCCCGCCTTACGGGTTACCGGGTTATAATAGGCATGTAAGGGCTCACAGCCTTTCCGGGTTCCGTACAAGGAAGCATTTACATCGAGAGACCAATCATACATTTGCCCCCGCAAGGATGTCCATGGATTCTGGGTTTTCCAGATCAAGATACCCGTATACCAATCCCACATATGAGAGGCCCAGCCTTCCATAAAACTACGATATTGGTCATAGTTCACGACTTGGGCATACTTACAATAAGTCTCGATATCCTTCACCTCCCCATAACGCTCCAGATGATCGCCATAGCCCAGATCCTTATGATACCGCCACGTATAATTACGGGTCAAACCTTTCCTTGGGAAACCGGCCAAATCCTGTTCCGTCATCATCTCCCGCATACTCTCGACCTCCGGGGAACCAACCGATCCGGCTTCCGGATTAAACGGATGCGAACGGAAGCTAAAGAACCATTCCGGCTCTTGTATACCGTAAGGACCATCCCCATTATCCCCCAAAAAATTCCGGGTAAACAACGTATCTGTCGAGAAACTCACGAAAAGACGCTCCGGATCTAACCGGGGGAAAACCTCCTTTCTCAAACATTGATCGATATCTTTAGCTAAAGGCCATTCATTCGCCCCACACCAGAAACAAAGACTCGGATGGTTACGGATCATTTTCACTTGATCTTCCACGGAGGCGATAAATAAATCATGATTATCGGGATATTCCCAACGACGCTCTCGGGAATCCATCTTGGTCGGGTCCTCCCAAGCGCCATTGCAATCACCACTGCCCCACAGATCTTGAAAGACTAAGATACCGAACTCATCACAGGCGTTATAGAATTCCGGCCGTTCCACCAACGCACCTCCCCATACACGGATCATACGCAGATTCATTTCCGCATGGAAACGTACCTCATCCCGATAACGTTCCGGAGAGAGACGAAGCAACCAATCGGAATTAATATAGTTACCACCCGTGACATATATTTTCTGTCCGTTCACGAAGAAACGGCGTCCCCCGTTATCCGGGCATTTATCGGAAGTAATCTCCCGGATACCATAACGCAACCGTTCCCGGTCACTCACTTGATTCCCGATCTCAAAAGAGAGGTTCATATCATATAAAGGCTGCTCGCCGATACCGTTAGGCCACCATAAACGAGGATTCTTTACCGCTAAAGGATTCAAGGATACCGTTTTCTTCTCGAATGGCGATAAAGTAACCGGCTGGGTTAAGCGGGTTCCGTTCGTCTCACAAACCAATAGCCCCTTTAAGGAAGTGCTCCCGGTATTCTCTAGCTCGACAGAGGTATTCACAAAAGCCTCCTTTTGAGTTTTCGTTTCCGGATCACGTACGCCGGGTACCTTGGTCACGACATAAGGAAAGGAGAGGCATACCGGCCCGGTTGTCGTAATAGATACCTCATCCCAAATACCCGTATTCCGGTCTCGTACAGGTTGTATCCAGTCCCAACCCGGCGTATATTGCATCGTATTATTCCGGGCGATCTGCCCATCACCCCCTTGTCCGCCATTTGGATTTCCGACATGTGTAGGTGGATAAACCAATACCGCTAATACATTCGGGGCATCCGTACGAAGATAAGGAGTTATATTAAACGTCTTCCTCAAGAACATACCCTCATGGGTATTCCGGTTGATCCGCTTACCATTTAAAAAGATTTCCGCCTTATAATTGATTCCCCGGAAATTCAACCAGACATTACGCCCCTCTGGTAAAGCATCGATAGTAAACTGACGGGTAAACCAATACGTATAGAAATCATTGCCGACTTCATGTATATCGGGAATCAAATTGTTATTCAACCCAAACTCAGGGGCCGGATACAAACCATTCTCCAAAAGCGTTGTCAACACCGTACCCGGTACACGAGCCGGTAACCATCCTGTTTTATCCAAAGGCACCGCGCTCAACCGGTTCCCATCCATTTTCACCTCATTCGCTTTCCGGGCATACCAATCTGAGTGAATCAAGGTTTTCTCTCCCGGTTCCGGGATCACCAACAAGGCTTGCCCCTCCGCGGATACGGGCTTTGACCAGCAAGCCAGGCAAAGCCAACAAAATAAATAAATACATCTGTTCATCATATAATCTTAGATTTATCCTTCTAAAGTAGTACAAAATTCAGAAGGGCCTCTTCGCAAACTCGAAGAAGCCCTTTCATTACATATTATTTAACAATAAGACCTATTAATGCCGATTAGAAATTACCTACACCAGCTTTGTCCCACCATACATGAGTACCACCTTTATCACCAGAGATCGAACCCGTATTCTCTTGATTCAGCAGCTCGATGCCTTTCTGTAATTCCGCATTATTGGTGTTAATTTCCGTATCTGAGTAGATCAAGCGACGAACTTGTTCGTTAGTATTGATATCACCGTTACTCAAGTTTACACGATTCGGGAATAATTTAGGATAGCCTGTACGACGGTATTCAGCCCAAGCCTCACAAGACAATGGGAAGTTAGCGATCCATTTCTGAGTAATGATACGTTGCAACTTCTCCTCCTTACTAGCACCTTCGTCCCATTTAACACCTAGTGTATTCATCGCCTTTATACTATTTTCCGCCTTAACCGGGTCAACAAAGTCAATCTGTCCACTGGTTCCATTGAGATAAGCGTCTATTTCCGCATCTGAGATAGAAGTTACACCTGCAATACTGCCCTTATAAGCCAATTCGTTCTTGATAGAAATACGAATGCCCTCCTCATATAGATCTTTAGCGCTACCTCCCATGCTCCAGCCACGTAAAGCACCTTCAGCACGTAAAAAATAACCCTCAGCAACTTTCATGACAGGGAAAGCGGTCGTATAAGTGCAAATCACTTTAGAGAAATTACCCCATTGATTTGGCTTAGAAGGTAAGTTACATCCGCCGCGAACACCAAGATACTTTGTCCCCTCCTCAATTGTCGAGCCATCTTCACAAGTAACAGCCGCTTGATTCTTGGTCACATACAAAGGTAAACGAGGATCTTTGAAACCTTCCAACATCGTGATTAAGCTAGCATTCATTCCACAATCACCCCACTCAAACATACGAGTCAACTCATTGCTCAAACCTTGGTTGATCAAGATATCACGATCAGCGGAAGTCAATACGCCTCCTTGAACGGCTTCCTCCGCTTTTTGCTTCGCCAATGTAGGGTTCACCTTTACGATACGCATAGCCAAACGTAGTTTCAATTGATTAGCGACCTTCTTCCACAAAGCGATATCACCATTACACCAATAGTCAAATGCTTGCATATCCGCAACAGATGCAGTTCCCTTAAATCCAGCGATCGCTTCATCCACCAAAGTAAACAAAGCATTGTAGACACTTTCCTGAGTATCATAAGAGAAAGAAGCTCCACCCGTAGGATCTTCGATAACAGAACTATAGGCCACTGGGCCATAGGCATCCGTCAACATCTGGATCGCATAAGCTTGTACGACACGCATCATCGCTCCATAATCACTTAAGCCTTGCTCATCACAAGAAGCAATCAGACGACGGGTATTGTTGAAAATATGAAGATATACATTCTCATACATACCACCACAGAAACCACGGTTCAACGCATAATCAACATTACCGGAACCATTAAAGTTATGTGGAGTCATGAAGTAGCCGCTAAACAAATCAATATTTAGGTTGAAGCAATATTGGAACAAGTTCTGCTGCGGAGCATAGACATAAGAGAATGGCTCCTTAAATTGGGCAGAGAACGGAAGTTCATCTGGATCAACCTCATAGGGATCAGTATTTAAATTTTCAAAATTATCTGTACAGCCCATGGTCATAACACCGGTAGATACTACCAAAGCCGATACAGCGGCATATTTTAAAATTCTATTTAGTTTCATAAGATATACTCAAGATTTAGAAATTAAGTTTTAAATTCAAACCAAAGCTACGAGATGTTGGCAACGCAAACATATCCACACCTTGCCAGCCATTGCCTGTACCAGCCGCTACATCCGGATCCATAGGAGCATCTTTATAGAAGAAGAACAAATTACGTCCAATGATAGAAGCCGTCAAATTCTTATTCGCTCCAAATAAGTTACGGAACGTATAACCAAATGACAACTCACGCAAACGAACATTAGTCGCATTGTAAACATACTGAGAAGTCAAGATATTAGAGTTATAACTTGTACCTCCAGTCGTCGTGTAATATGCTTTAGGATCAAATGAAACACCATCAATCACAACTTCACCTGCATCACGAGCGGCACCCGAACGCTCTGATACGCCCCAACCATCCAAGGTAGCTTCCGTCATTGACAAGACCTTACCACCGACCTTAGCATCAATCAAGAATGACAATGTAAAATCTTTGTAATGGAACGTGTTAGTCCAACCCATGTTTACTTTTGCGTTCATATCACCGACATATACCAAATCCTTATTATCCGTACCTCCCAACTCAGGAGCGCCAGATTCAGTTTTCACCGGCTTACCATTATCGTCTCTCTTGAAATCACGAACATATAAGTCACCAAAATGACCACCTTCAGTCAAAATCACTTTCGCACCTGTACAATAGCTAGCTAATGTCCAATCTTTCAACTCATTCGATAATTCAATGATTTTATTATTATTGTAAGAGAAATTGAAATTCGTACTCCAGCTGAAATTGTCCGTAAACTGATTATACCAACCTAAGCTAACCTCAAAACCTTGGTTTTCTACGTTACCGGCATTGATATAACGGTTCTTCAAACCAGTTTCCCAAGGAGCGGTAATATTAAAATATTGATTCTTCGTATTGGTCTTATAATACGTCAAGTTTACATTGAAACGATTCTGGAAGAAAGTTCCATCAAAACCAACCTCTAAAGAGTTCGTCTTCTCTGGCTTCAACGTTCTAAAAGCAGCTTCTTCTGGCGGGTCGATAGATCCTTGGTCACCAATCGTATAACGTTTATTGGAAGCATAGATAGGCACATCGTTACCCACGATAGAATAAGAAGCACGCAATTTAAATAGGTCTACATTCTTTCCAAAGTCCAAGAATTTATCCAATAGAGCACTTACACCAACAGACGGGTAGAAAAAGGATACACCATCCGTAAACGCCAATGAAGAAGACCAGTCGTTACGAGCGCTGACATCCAAGAACAAACCTTCCTTATATCCAAACTGAGCAGTAGCGAACACAGAGTTCAAGCGTTTTTCTTTCAGAGTCTCTGTGGTTTGCATCGTATAATAGTTCTTCGGGGAGAAGATGTTCGGATAATAAGCACCCGGGGTTATCACACCGTTATTTACTTTAAACTCCTTATCACCCCAACCGATCAATTCGATGCTAGATGCGCTTGTCTTCGTAAAGCTACCACCAGCAGTAACGGACAATGAATAAGTCTCATCCCAAGTTTTATTATAACTTGCTAACGCATCGGCATATGTTTGCTCACTGAAAGTCCGGGTATCTTTCATGGTACCCAATAAATTTCGTCCCGCGGTACTAGACGCATATTCGTTCAAGATCCATTTTTCATCACCACGTTCATAACGCAAACGCCCCGTAACAGAAAGACCTTCCATGATATCATATTTAACACTACCACCAAATTCATAACGGTTACGGTCCGTGATAGGAGTCTGACGATTCAACATCCAGTAAGGATTGGAGAATTGCTCTTGTTTCGTATTCGTCCAGTTATGAACATTCACGTTACGAACCCCGTCATATACTTCATAGTTACTCTTGTAGTAATCCCAATCCTCACCTCTCGGGAACAGGTAGGCACCTGTAATCGGGTTATTCAAATAACCGGCAGAAGGCTGATTCTCGATATGCTGCTTGTTGTAGCGGGCACTTACATCCACATGTACTTTCTTCCACAAGTTAAAGCCAACCTTAGCCATTAAATTATGACTTAAATAATCATTCTCCGGCATAATACCATTCGATGAGACATTCGCGTAAGAGAAATAAGAAGAAATATTCTCCGTTCCACCAGATAAAGAGATAGAGTTATTCGTTGTATAACCCGGTTGATAGAATTTACGTGCGTAATTCGGAGATGTAGCTCCTAATTTACTTCCCCAGCTAAATGTGCCCTCGTCACTCATACCATAATTATTTTGGAATTTCGGCAAAGACATGGCTGATTCGACCGTCGTATTACTAGATACATTAATAGCGACCTTACCGGCTTGTGCGGATTTTGTCGTAATCATGATAGCACCATTGGCCGCTACCGCACCATACAAAGCAGCGGCGGAAGCACCTTTCAACAATGTAATCTGCGCGATATCATCCGGATTGATAGTAGACATAGCGTCACCACCATCACGTTCGCCGCCATAGGCCATCTTCACCTGCGAATCAGATACGCTCATCATCATAGGGACACCATCCACAACAATCAACGGTTGGTTACTACCGCTAATAGACTTATTACCACGGAATAAGATCTTAGAAGAACCACCCGCACCCGTAGAGTTCGGGGTAATCTGCAAACCAGCGCTCTTTCCTTGTAAAGAGTTGATCATATTCACATTCTTAATCTCGTTCAAGTCCTTACCGCCTACCGTTTGTGCGGAATAAGTCAAAGTCTTTGATTCACGTTTGATACCCATCGCTGTTACGACAACCTCATCCAAAGCCTCTGCGTCTGAAACCATCGTAACATCGATTTTCGTACGGCCATTCACTGGCTCCTCAATCGTTTTCATACTCAAATAAGAGAATACCAAAATAGAGTTTGCGTCAGCCTCTAAGGTATATTTTCCATCAAAATCAGTAATGGTACCGGTTGTAGTACCTTTTACTAACACGTTCACTCCTGTTAGTGGTTCATTTAGATCCTTGTCAATGACGACACCACTAATCGTTAGTTTCTGTGCATATCCTGTAACACACAGAAAAAACGCCAATAATAAGATAAATGACTTTCTCATGAAAAATCGTTTTTGATTTAAGTGATTCTACATTTGTGCTTTTTTAATTTTCATACTCTTTTTAGAGAGATCGGGCTCTCTTTTCTTTCTTTTTTAGTGCATAGGCATTTACTCTTTTTTGTTTAAAGTTATTATTATATTCATACAAAAATCTCTTTCTATTTAAAATCAAACGGTTATATTTTAAATAATAATAACAACGTAGTATCATTAGAACTAAGTCGTTTTCATGTTTTGACAGACAAATATATATATAATAACTATACATACAAGTTAAAACGTAACAAAAATCAGTATGTTCCTCACTTTTTCAGGTGTTTGCGATAACACATAGTCAAATTTTCATCATGCCTCAATAAATTAAATATGTTAATTTGATTTAGTTCTAATGAAACTAACAACAAATTTCAATTAACATAATTTTCCTTCATTATCTTCTTCCTCCTATAACATCCAATCACTATCTGACTATCATCTTGGAATAAAATTACAGCTCTATTTACAAGCTTCGAAAACAACTCAATCAGGAAATTAACCATTAACTCTAATTTCTTCCACAAATATTCAATGATTTGCACAGATTATCTCTACATTTGCGATATATATATATATTAATGTATTGACTATGAACTGGACCCAGCTATTATCCGGCAAGCGTTTTGGGATGGAAGAGTATCACGAGCGGAAACATGAGAGAACTGATTTCCAACGAGATTATGACCGTTTAATTTTCTCATCCCCTTTCCGAAGACTACAAAACAAGACACAGGTATTCCCCCTGCCGGGAAGTATCTTTGTGCATAACCGACTTACACATAGTCTGGAAGTATCCTGCGTAGGACGTTCATTGGGTAATAACGTAGCGAAAGGGCTTATCCAAAAATATCCGGACGGCAGTATCAACTTCCCAGAGATAGGTTCCATCGTATCAGCCGCTTGCCTTGCCCATGATATGGGAAACCCTCCATTCGGGCATTCCGGAGAGAGAGCGATCTCCGCTTACTTCTCCGAAGGGAATGGGCGAAAACTAGAAGAGAAAGTACGGAAGGAACGGGGACGCTGGGAAGACTTCGTCCATTTTGAAGGTAACGCAAACGCCATGCGGTTGCTGACCCATCAGTTCATTGGACGCAGGAAAGGGGGATTTGCCTTAACATATAGCACATTAGCCTCTATCATCAAATATCCTTACGCATCCATCTATTCAGGAAAGAAAGGGAAATTCGGCTTTTTCCAGTCGGAGGAGGGAAGTTATCTGCAAATCGCCCAAGAGCTAGGGATCGGGCATAACCCGGAAGCCCCGGACAAATTTCTTCGTTACCCGTTAGTTTACTTAGTAGAGGCGGCAGACGATATCTGCTATCAAATTATGGATATAGAAGATGCTTGCAAACTACATATCCTGACCACCGAAGAGGCCATACAACTATTATTGGGATTTTTCGAAGGAGAGCGGTTGGAGCATATCCGCAAGGTCATGCATATGGTAGACGATACCAATGAGCAAATCGCCTATCTTCGTTCTTGTATTATCGGGCTATTAGTGGATGAATGTTCCCGTGTCTTTTTAGAGAACGAGGAAAGCATCCTCAATGGTACCTACAGCACTCCGTTAATCAGTAACATATGCGATCAAGCCAAGCAGGCTTACGCTAATTGCTCGGCTACAGCATACAAGAAAATATATAAGGCAAAAGAAGTACTCGACATTGAATTAGCCGGTTATCATATTTTCAGCCATCTGATCGACAGCTTGACCGAGGCCGTGATGAACCAAGAGCATGCTTACAGCAAACTGCTCTTACAACGGATACCGGAGCAATATGACACGAACGCTCCTACTACATATGGCAAGATACAATGCGTACTCGATTATATCTCCGGCATGACCGATGTATATGCGCTCGATCTATACCGTAAAATCACCGGTATGAGCCTGCCGGCCGTTTGATGTTGTAATAATGTGTTAGAATTCTTCCCGGTACTTGCTTTCCATGCGATCATCCAAGATGCTTAGATAGCTTTTATAGCGGGACTCGCTGATTAGCCCATCGTTAACGGCTTGAATGACGGCGCAGCCCGGTTCATGACGGTGCGTGCAGTTATTGAAACGGCATTCTTCCGAGTATTTAAACAACTCCCGGAAATAATGGGAGATCTCAGCGTCCGCCATCTCGATCGTTCCAAATCCTTTGATACCCGGAGTATCGATCAAATAGCCTCCCCCGGGAAGGGAAATCATCTCGGAAAAGGTGGTCGTATGCATTCCTTTGTTATGATATTCGGAGATATCACCGGTACGGAGATTCACCCCCGGCACCAGTTTATTGATAATCGTGGATTTTCCGACACCCGAATGGCCGGACAAAAGCGTAATCTTATCTTTTAGATCCGCTTTCAAGGCATCCAAACCTTCCTCGGCCCGGGCACATAGCGTCGAACAGGGATAACCAATCGAGGTATACAACTCGATTAAATTCTCCAACGCTCTTTGATCCTCATTATTATAACGATCAATCTTATTGAAAACTAATTTAACGGGAACACGATAAGCCTCGGCTGTCGCCAAGAAGCGATCGATAAATATCGTTGTTGTTATAGGATAATTCACTGTAACGATCAGCATCGCCTGATCCAAATTCGCGGCGATAATATGCGATTGCTTCGATAAGTTAGAGGCACGACGGATGATATAGTTCTTACGCTCCTCGATCTCTGTAATAAAAGCGGTTCCTTCTTTATTAATATCGATTACGACACGGTCTCCTACCGCGACCGGATTGGTACTCTTTATGTCTTTCAGACGAAAGTTACCCTTGATCTTACTCTCTATATCTCGCCCGTCTTCCGTACGGACCGTATACCAACTACCTGTGTTTTTTATTACCAGTCCCCTCATGAGAATTGAAAATTGAGAATTGAAAATTGAGAATTGGAATAAGGACTCAATGGGGTTCCTTAATTCTCAATTCCCAAGTTTCAACTTTCAATTATTTAAACGGTCATTACTTCTTTTTCTTTAGCGGCGTAAAGCTCATCGATCTTTTTGATAAACTTATCATGGATTTTCTGAACCTCTGCCTCGGCATCTTTCTCTACGTCCTCGGGAACCCCATCAGACTTGATGCTTTTCTTCAAAGCCTCGATAGCGTCACGACGAGCGTTACGAACGCTGATCTTCGCGTTCTCCGCCTCCTGCTTACATTGTTTCACCAATTGACGGCGACGCTCCTCAGTCAACGGAGGAATACCTAAGCGGATCACCTCACCGTTATTCTCCGGCGTGATACCTAACTCAGAATCCAGAATACCTTTCTCAATATCGCGGATGATCTTCTTCTCCCACGGAGTGATCATGATAGTCCGTGCGTCCGGAACCGTCACCGTAGCCACGTTAGTAAGAGGAACAGGCGCCCCATAATACATTACCTTCACACAATCGAGGATTTTCGGATTAGCCTTACCAGCCCGAATGTGAGACAATTGCTCGTCCAGATACTCAATGGCGAACGTCATCTTCTCTTCCCCTGCTTTGATCAATTGTTTCGTATCTATCATAAATATACGTTTTTTGTTTGCGAATCTTTTAATTAACAAAAGTAATAAAGATTTCCAACTTCGCAAACATATAATTAAAATACTCCCTAACAAAAGATTTATAATACCGTATAAAAGCTTATCGCCCTCACTGTTTACTTAACTTAGGCGTAAAGAATAGTAAGTAGGCTACGCCCACGCACAACACCAGCACTGCTCCTACTTGAGAAGCCAACATATCGGATGCCACGCCCATAAAGATCGGGAAGATCGTGCCGCCAAACAGTCCCATAATCATCAAACCGGACACCTCATTCTGCTTATTCGGCATAGAAAGCAGAGCTTGGGCGAAAATAATGGGAAAGACGTTCGAGTTTCCAAAGCCGATCAAGGCGATACAAGCATAGATGATCTCTTTCGAATGAAATAGCAGCAAACCGATCATCGCCAATAACATCAAGAAAACACTAAAGGCGAAGAATCCTTTCGGAGAGACTTTTCGCAAGATAAAAGCCCCGGAGAAGCATCCCGCCGTACGGAATATGAAATAGAGGCTCGTGGCGAAGCCTGCGTCGGCCAACGTCATGCCCAGACGTTCCATCAAGATCTTCGGGGCGGTCGTATTCGTCCCTACATCGATCCCCACATGGCACATGATACCGATAAAGCAAAGCAGGATAAAAGGCTTGCCCAGCAAAGCCAGACATTCGCCAAAGGTGGAGGGCCGCCCCTCCTCTTTGGTCTCGTGGATAGTGGTAGCTCCCAATAGCAGGATAGCGATCACGGCGATCACCATATAGACCGGAAACAAGACACGCCAACCGAGTTCCATCGACGGTATCGCTTGGGTAGCACCCCACATGGCGATATAAGGCGCCAAGAAGGAGGCGATCGCCTTCACGAACTGACCGAATGTCAAAGAACTAGCTAGTTTATCCCCGCTTACGATATTCGATAATAACGGGTTCAAGGAAGTCTGCATCAAAGCGTTGCCGATACCCAACAGGGAGAAGGATATCAACATGACCATATATGCGTCGTCGAAGATCGGGATCATTAGCGAAAGAAACGTTACGATCAAGCTCAATAACACGGTCTTCTTCCGCCCGATACGGTTCATCAACATCCCCGTCGGGACGGAGAAGATCAAGAACCAGAAGAACACGAGCGACGGGAAGATATTCGCCTCCGAATCACTCAAGCCTAAATCCGCTTTCAGGTAATTAGAGGCGATTCCCACTAAGTCCACGAATCCCATGGCGAAGAACGCCAACATCACGGGAATCAATTTCAAGGATGAAGTCTTCTCGCTCATGGCTTATAAATCTTTAGGGTAAGCAGGCCATGCGCCACTCTGCGTACAAACATAAGCGGCTACTTTTACCGCTTTCTCATGTGCCTCACGTAAAGGTTTTCCGGTTAAGATCGATGAAATAAACGCCCCGGAGAAAGAATCGCCGGCGCCTACCGTATCTACCACCTGTACCTTCGGGGTAGGAATCGTAGAGACCTCCTCCTCGGAAAAGATCGTACTATACTCCGCCCCGGCCGTAAGTACCAAATAGCGCAAACCATATTTCTTCATGAACCAGCGACACATATCCTCTATCGTGCCTTCCAGACCAAACATCGGGCGAAGCATTTCCAATTCCTCATCATTGATCTTGAATACGTTCGCCAATTCGAGCAACGATTCGATCAATTCCTTCGAGTAGAAATGCTGGCGGATATTGATATCGAAGAAGCGCAAGGCATGACTAGGCATATAAGAAAGTAAGGTACGAAGCGTCTCACGAGATTCCGCAGCACGTTGCGCCAATGTTCCGAAGCATACGGCGTCCGCACGTTTCATCAGGTCGATAGACGCTTGGGTAAGCGGGATATGATCCCATGCCACACCTTCGATGATCGTATAGGAAGGGATGCCGTTCTTTAGCTCTACCATCACGCTTCCGGTCGGATATTCCACCGTACTGATATAATTACTATCGATACCGTTCTTATCCAATTCCTGAATAATCTCGGTTCCGAACACGTCGTTGCCCACGGCACTGATCGCATAACCTTCCGCTCCTAATTGGGTAGCGTGATACACAAAATTGATCGGCGCTCCACCGGCTTTCTTCACGTCCGGGAAGACATCCCACAATAATTCACCAATGCCTACTACTACAGGTTTACTCTTTTCCATGATATATTTTGTTTTTAATTATTTGAAGGGATAAATGGTTAATGACGTAACCGTGAACGCTCCTCCCTTGGCATGAAAGCTAATGCGATTATACGGTTCTTCCGGGAAGACTAGGTTGGTCATGACAAACTCCCCATTCCCGTCGAAAGCCTCTATGCTGGATTTATCTACCAGCAAACGCAAGGTATATTCCTTAGCGGCGGAGATCGGGGCCGAGGTAGCCGTGGCGAATGTCTTGCTGAAATCCGTGATCCCGCTGTTACGGCGATCCATCGTGAACGTATTATCCAGAAGATTATAACGCATCTCCACCTCCTCGCCTTTCGAGTTAAACAGCTGGAAGCTCATGATATCGGCCCCGTTGTTCTTAAACTTGATCTCGATCTCATAGGTTCCCGTCGGATCGGGAAGTACCGGATTGACCTCATGGGAGCGGTCCACCTTGAAGGAACCTTTCTTCTGGGCTTTCCCTCTCAACTTCAACACCTCGGGAGACGGGGTGCTGCTCAAGTACGTCTGCCCGTTTTTCGTATAAAGAACCAAGTCGCGAGGAACCGAATTCGCACTCCGGTATTGCAAGGTCGGCACGTTATTCGCGTATTCCCAATTGCTCATCCAAGCCAAGGCGATCTTCCGGTCCTCCGGGGCGTTACTCCAAGTTACCGTAGCGTAATGATCCTTGCCGTAATCCATCCATTTGGTCAAGGCCGGGGATTCATTCACGAACTGTTTCCCATCGAACGCACCTACGAAATATTGGGTAGCGGAGCCGCCAAACGGACCACCGGGGTTGATATTACAGATCAAGACCCACTTCTTCAATTCCGTGCCCTTCACCGGAAGCTCGATCAAGTCCGGGCATTCCCAAACGCCCGCATGCGCTCCTTGTCCTTCCCCGAAACTGCTCTCATACGTCCAGTCCTTCAAATTGGGAGAAGAATAGAGTTGCATCTCCTGCCCTACGGCGAGTACCATGATCCATTTATTGGATTCCTTATGCCAGAAGACTTTCGGGTCACGGAAATCACGTTGCGTAGAAGTAAGGATCGGATTCCGGTCATATTTCTTGAACGTTCGGCCGTTGTCCAAGCTATAGGCCATACTCTGCACTTGCCGGTCGCTGGCCGAGGTATAGAAAGCCACGATAGCGCCAGCGCCAAACCCCGCGGTATTATCCTTATCCACCACACAGCTACCGCTGAAGATCGTACCCAAGGCATCCGGGGCGATCGCCACCGGTTGATGCTCCCAATGAATCAAGTCCTTGCTGATCGCATGCCCCCAGTGCATATTCCCCCACATCGAGCCATACGGATTGTATTGATAGAACAAATGATACTCACCATCCTTGTACACCATGCCGTTCGGATCATTCATCCATCCCCAAGCCGGCGAGAAATGATAGGCCGGACGGAATTTCTCCCGGTTAGACGAATCAAACTGATCGGATAGCTTCATCTCTTTCCAGCAAAGAGCCGATTCCGGGGCAAGCTGGAAGTTGAAGGAGATATGCTTATCCGCATACCCCGAGAGATCTACCGGAACGAAATAATCCACCTTATTCACCGCCAAACGAACATTGAAAGTCCGTACCACGTCATTATCGACAATCATATACAACTTGGATTCCGGCGAGGACTCCTCGACCGGAAGCAACAAATATTTGGCTCGCGCATCCACACGGACAATGCTTTGCCCTTCGCCCAGATGCTTTATATCTATAGTACGTTCTGCCGCATATCCGGCCAACGGATCGACCGCGCTCAATAAAATGATACCGACAGCCATACATAAACTCTTCAGAAGTCTCTTTGTTTGTTGTTTCATAAACGAACGGATTAAAGGATAATATTGTTTGATTCTCCGCCAAAATTAATAGGATTCTTCCGGATAGAAAAACACTTATCCCTTAAAGGTGAGGAGATATGACATTTGTGATAAAGATCGTACAAATGTTATTGATACTCGGTAGGCGTAACCCCGTAGACCGCCTTGAAGCATTTGGAGAAGTAAGCGGGTGAGGAGAAACCGGTTCGGTAAGCGACCTCGCTCACCGTGTACGCGTTCTGCCTCAACAACTGGGTCGCCTTATTCAAGCGATAGGTACGCAAGAACTCGACGGGTGCGGTTCCGGTAAGCTCCTTGATCTTCCGGTGAAGGTGCCCCCGGGATAATCCCAAGGTCTCGCTTAGTTTCTCCACATTATATTCGGGGTCCGCGTAAACGGCCTCGATCTGTTCCGCGAACTTACGCAGAAAGGCGTCATCGATGCTCTCCACCTTCTCCGGCTCGGACAGAAGGAGCTTATTATCCCGCAACTTCTCCAACAAACGTTCCCGTAACTTCTGGCGCTCTTGCAATAGGTGGATAATCTTGATCTTCACGTAATCCGTATGGAAAGGCTTCTGTATATAATCGTCCGCTCCGCCGGTAATCCCGAAAATCCGTTGGCGCTCATCGGTCAAGGCGGTCAATAAGATCACCGGGATATGGCTAAAGGGAAGTTGCGACTTGATCATCCGGCAAAGTTCGAAACCATTCATCTCCGGCATCATCACATCGCTTACTACCAATGATATCTCCTCCTCTTCCAATACCCGCAAGGCATCTTTCCCGTTCGCGGCCGTCCGGGTCTTGAAATGAGGGCTAAGCTCACGTTCCAAAAAGCAGCGAACCTCATCGTCATCCTCGGTGATAAGTATCGTATAAGGATAGGTTTTGGAAAGCATCTTATGGGTTTCCGAATCGTCCAACCGGGAGGCTTCGTAGGCTTGATGGGATACGGACGTTTCCATCAGGTCGCTATCCTCGAAATGCGCCTTTCCTTTCCGCAGGCAAACCGTAAAGGTAGTCCTTTGTCCCGGCTCGCTCTCCACACGGATCTCCCCTCCGTGCATATGTATATATTCCTTTACCAAATGTAATCCGATCCCAGTTCCCATCGACCGATCCTCCGTATAGAAACGGTCAAACAAATGCGGAAGGTTACCGGGTTGGATACCACTTCCCGTATCGATAACCTGTATAAAAACCCGATCCTCCTCTTCTGTCAGCTCTATCCGCACGCTACCTCCCTCCGGCGTAAACTTAAAGGCGTTCGAGAGAAGATTGACAAATACCTTCTCCAACAGGTCCGGATCGATCCATAGCGTACATTGTTTTATCGAAGAAGTGAACGTATAGGCGATCGCACGTACCGAGGCCATACTGTCAAAATAAGATTTGATCTCGCCAACGAAAGGGACCAAATCGATTTCCCGTACCGCTAGTTTCTCTTGCTTGCCTTCCACCTTCCGGAAGTCCAAGATCTGATTGATCACACGCAACAAACGGTTGGCGTTCTTCTGGATCAACCCGAGATCCGAGGCGTAAGGAGATTCCCGCAAGGAGATTATCAGGCGATCCAAAGGAGCGAGAATCAAGGTCAAGGGCGTACGTACTTCGTGAGAGACATTCGTAAAGAATTGGAGTTTCTGCGCCGTCACCTCTTTCATCTCCGCGTTCAAGGAGATTAGCTTACGATTCGCCTGCCTCATCTTCCGGTTTATGTAAAAGGCGTAAATGGAAAGGGCGATAAAACCGATCATCAATAAGGAGATCACCCCTAAAGAGTTTCGCAGGAAATAAAACCGGTCGGACAAACCGTCGATGCGGGAACGCTGCGCCTCGATACGTTGCCTATATTTCTGGAGTTGGTCCGCTTGCAACAATAAGGTGCGGGCAGACTGATGATCTACCGGAGCCGTACGAAGAGGGATAAACTTATCCACCGGCTCCCCTTGAATGATACGCATAGCCGTGCGAATCACTTGCTCCCCTCCTGTCGGATAGAGGAAAGAGGCATTGATCCGTCCATCTTCCACGGCTTCCAGACCGGCACCCGCCACGGCATCAACGCCGATAATCCGCAACTCCCGTCCTCGGATGGAATCCCATGCCATAAAGTATTCCCGGGCGGCTATGGCCATCATGTCGTTATGGGCGTAAACGAAATCTATCTGCTCGGGATGCTCTAACTTCCGAAGCTCCATCCGGGCGGTATCGACCAGCCATTGTCCTTCTATCTTACGGAAAGAAAGATCCTCCCTTTCTCGCAAGGCATCGACAAAACCTTTATGTCGCTCTTGCGCCGGGGAGGTTTGCGTGAGTCCCCATATCTCTAAGATAATAGCGTTCGGGGGAAGATAATTGGCGGCGTAATTGCCTGCCGCTAGTCCGATCTCATAATTGTTCGCCCCGACAAAAGAGGTGTATTGATCGGTATTTACCTTGCGATCTGTAATGATCGTCGGGATTCCGGCACGGTACGCTTCCTCGGCAACTGCCGTGATCGGCTCGGATTGGTAAGGGGAGATGATCAAGACATCCACCTTTTGGCGGATCAAGTCTCGTATTTGTTGTATTTGTGTCTCGTTATTGTTTTGCGCGTCCTTTATAATAATTTCCACGTCATCATAGTTGGAGGCTTCGATACGCATATCGTTAATCATGGCTTGCCGCCAAGCATCGTCCAGCATACATTGGGAGAGGCCGATAACGTGCTTCTTCTGTTTCCCCGAGCTTGTGCAGCCACACAAGACGATCAAGGTTAACCATACTAGTAAAAAGGGATGCTTCATATACAAGAATAAAGGTCTAACGTATTTGCCACAGGGCTGGCACAACCTTGCCATGCCTGTGGCACGACAGTACCACCAGCATGGCACTGCCGTGTCATCGGTTAATGGCACTAATTATGCACCAGTGTCCCGATATTCTCTCCGCTCATCACTTTCTTCAAGTTGCCGTTGGTATCCATATCGAATACGATGATCGGGAGGTTGTTCTCTTTACACATCGTGGTAGCGGTCAAGTCCATTACCTTCAGGCCCCGGGTATAGATCTCATCATACGTAATATCGGAGAACTTGGTAGCCGTAGGATCTTTCTCCGGATCAGCGGTGTAAATACCGTCCACACGGGTACCTTTCAGCATGACATCCGCCTCGATCTCGATACCTCTCAAGGAAGATCCGGTATCCGTAGTAAAGAACGGATTACCCGTACCGCCGGACATGATGACCACGTTACCTTGTTCCAGCAACTCGATCGCACGCCATTTATTATAGAACTCGCCGATCGGTTCCATACGGATAGCGGTCAAAACCTTCGCATTCACGCCTTGAGCGACCAATGCGGAGCTAAGCGCCAAGCTATTGATTACCGTCGCCAGCATACCCATTTGGTCTCCTTTTACCCGATCGAAACCTTTGGAAGCGCCACTCAATCCACGGAAAATATTACCGCCACCAATCACGATACCGATCTGTACGCCCATCTCGGCGATCTCCTTGATCTGTGCCGCATATTCATTCAAGCGGACCTCATCGATCCCATATTGTTTACCACCCATCAGCGACTCCCCGCTTAATTTTAATAAGATACGTTTGTATTGAGCCATGTTTTGTATATATTTAATATGTAATTCCGCAAAAGTAACGAATAATCCGATATTCGCATAAAAAAGATCGCCCCAACCGGTGTCGGGGCGATCTAAACACTAACCCCGTGTTTTGTAAGCTGCGAGGATTAGCTAAAATTATATGAAACGTTACTGGTTATTTTTTATCTAAGATCTCCAAGGTATCGGCAGCGATCATGAATTCCTCATCCGTAGGAACGACGATGATAGTCACCTTACTGTCCGGAGTGCTGATTACCATCTCCTCGCCACGCATGCCCTCGTTCTTCTCTACATCGATCTTCATGCCCATGTATTCCATGTTCTCACAAACCGCACGACGGGTCGCCCATTGGTTCTCGCCGACACCACCGGTCCAAACCAAGATATCACAACCACCCATAGCGGCGGCATAAGCGCCTATATATTTCTTGATGCGGTAGTTATATACGTTCAAGGTCATGATCGCACGCGGATTTCCGGCAGCTACGGCAGCCTCGATCTCACGCATATCGGAAGAGATTCCGGAAAGACCGGCAACACCACTTCTCTTATTGATCAAGTCGGAAAGGCCGGCACCATCCATGCCTTCCTTATCCATGATGAAAGACAAAGCACCCGCATCCACGTCGCCGCAACGAGTACCCATCAACAGACCCTCAACCGGAGTCAAGCCCATGGAAGTATCCACGCTCTTACCATTCTTGATAGCGGTGATAGAACCACCGTTACCTACGTGAGCCGTGATAATCTTCTGATCCTCATAAGGAACACCTAAGATCTCGCAAGCACGACGGGATACATATCGATGACTGGTTCCGTGGAAGCCATAACGACGTACGCCATATTTCTTGTACATCTCGTAAGGCAAACCATACATATACGCATAATCCGGCATGGTCTGATGGAAAGCCGTATCAAACACCGCTACTTGAGGAATACCCGGGATCAAAGCCTCCATCGCCCGAACACCCTTCAAGTTAGCCGGGTTATGAAGCGGAGCCAAATCAGAGCACTCGATTACCTTATTGATTACATCCTGATTGATCAATACACTGGAAGCGAACTCCTCGCCACCATGTACCACGCGATGGCCCACGGCATCAATCTCCTTATAGTCCTTGATGCAGCCATAAGTAGCGTCGGTCAACACGCTCAGGATAAACTCGATGCCTTCTTGATGGCCGGGGATCTCTCTCTCGATAACCACCTTCTTGCCATCCTTGTCCGTCAATTTCAAGAACGCGCCCGGCAAACCGATTTTCTCGATACCGCCTTGAGCCATAACCTCACCGGAGGTCATATCGAATAACTTATATTTGATAGAACTACTACCGCAGTTCAATACTAGAATCTTCATATTATTAAGTCGTTAGGATTATTATATTATTTTGCGGATTTCAAACCGATGGATTGATTACAAGCGATCGCTACCATCTTATAAATATCGTCTACGGAGCAACCGCGAGACAAGTCGTTCACCGGAGCAGCCATACCTTGAAGGATCGGACCGACAGCCTCAGCGCCACCCAAACGTTGAACCAGCTTATAAGCGATATTACCCACCTCCAAAGTCGGGAATACCAAAACATTCGCTTTACCGGCGATCTCGCTACCCGGAGCTTTCTTGCTACCTACAGCCTCAACCAAAGCCGCATCGGCCTGCAACTCTCCGTCGATCTTCAAATCCGGAGCCATCTCCTTAGCCAAACGAGTAGCCTCCACTACCTTATCTACCATCTCGTGAGAAGCGCTACCCTTCGTAGAGAAGCTCAACATAGCCACACGAGGCTCAACGCCTACGATATTACGAGCCGTAGCGGCGGGAGGGGCAACGGAGGGAGCCCACCACTGATCAAGGC